>Ga0265797_10000020_pt1 | contig 394807 bp, 355 predicted proteins | sample P2T30metagenome_FD_192433 | JGI IMG/M metagenome (GOLD analysis project Ga0265797, IMG submission 192433) | Plant litter microbial communities from East Loma Ridge, Irvine, California - P2 T30 | ecosystem: Environmental > Terrestrial > Plant litter > Unclassified | place: USA: California... | reverse complement strand
CCGCGAGGGCCACGAGACCGAGGGCGATGAGCAGCCCGGGCAGCCCGGCGACGAACGCGGCCGCGACGACGAGCACGGCGGCGATCGCGAGCGCGGCCCACGACCACGTGCCGCGGGCGGTGCGGGCAGGCGCGGTCCGCTGCAGGGCGGCGGCCGAGGCGGCGCTCGTCGCGGGGCGCGGCGGCGCGGGCCGCGGCGACGAGGGGCGCGGAGGTGCGGGACGCGGGGACGCAGGGACGTCCGGCGTCGGGGGGACGGCGGACCCGGGCGGCGGGACGAGCGGCGACCCCGTCGGCGGGGTGACCGGCGACCCGGTGGGCGGCGCGAGCGGGTACCCGGCAGGCGGGGCCACGGGCGATCCGGTCGGCGGCGCGAGCGGCGCGTCCGCGGGGGAGGCGGGGGACGGTGCGGCGGGCAGCGCCGGGTCGGCGGGCGCGGCCGCGGTGCCGGTGCCCGCGGATGCGGATGCGCCGGCGGAGGTCGCCGATCCGGCCGCGTAGTCCGCCGGCAGCGGCGACTCCGTGATGAGGCGCGGCTCCGGCGTCGACGACGCGCGGCCGGGGAACACCCGGCGGCCGGACACCAGCTCGGTCCAGCGGGATCCGTCCCAGTACCGCTGGTCGCCCGCGCCGTCCCCGTACCAGCCGGGCTCGTCGGACGCCGGCGTCACCGACGTCGGGGAGGCGGGCGGCGGGGTGGACGACATGGTGCTCCTCAGGTGGAGAAAAGACTCCTGAGGTCAGGCTAGGCGGCGGCGCGTCGCCTCGGAAGCCCGGGCGCGTCGCGCGTCCCGCCGGGCGCACCCCCAGTGAGGGGCGCGGATCCCGCGACGAGCGGGGTCAAGCGGCCCGCGCGCCGAGGTCGATGCGGTCGGCCGCCGCCGCGCCTGCGCCAGGTCCCGCGGTCGCGTCGCCCGCAGCCGCAGCCGCAGTCCCACCCGCTGCCGCCGCTGCCGCCGCGAGGAGCGGTGCCAGGTCGAGGTCGAGGATCCGCGTGCCGGCGTGGCGGAACGGACCGGCGGCCTGCGTGAACGCGACGCAGACGGGGTCGCCCGCGCGCGGCGAGCGGGGATCGGGTGCCGCGACGGACGCGGACGGGGCGGCGAGGGGAGCGACGGACACGGGCACGGGATCCTCCAGATCCACCGCCCGGGCGGGCGATGACCCCAGGTTGGCGGGAGACCCGCGCCCGCGCCTCCTCCGCGGGGACCGCGCGCCTCCTCCCCGGGTCGGGGATCGCGCGGGCCGCGTCAGCCGGCGGATGCGCGCGCCCGCGCCGCCTCGAGGTCGCGCGCGTCGAGCCCGTGCCCGCCGGGCCGCACGTGCGACGCGACATCCGATCCGCGGGCGGCGGCCTCCCGCACGGTCCGCTCGACGTCGACGAGCGGGGCCATCGCGTCGGCGTCGCCGTTGAGCAGCGTGATCCGGGTGCCGGCGAGGTCCGCGGCCGGCGCGCGGTCGCCCAGCGGCCAGCGCGCGGAGAACGCGATCGTGGTCGGCAGCGCGGCCGGGTGCAGCAGCGTCGTCGCGAGCGCCATGTTCGCGCCGTTCGAGAAGCCGACCGCGAGGATCGGCCGGTCGCCCAGGTCGTGCGCGACGCGCGCCGCGGCGACGAGCTGCACGAGCTCGGCCGCGCGGGCGACCACGTCGTCCACGTCGAAGACGCCCTCGGCGTGCCGGCGGAACCAGCGCGCGGCGGATCCCTCGCGCACGCTCCCGCGCGGCGCGAGCACGGGCTGCCCGGGCGCCACGAGCCGCGCGAGCTCGACGCCCTGCCGCTCGTCGGCGCCCGTGCCGTGGAGGCCGAGGATCACCGGGCCGTCGACCGCGCCGGCCTGGAAGAGGTGCGGGGTGCGGTCGAGGATCGCGCTCACGCGACGGATCCGGCGTCGGTGGACGCGGGCGCAGCCGGGGCCGCCTCCTCGTCGGGCAGGCGCAGCGGCGGCACCGCGGCCTCGATGTCGGCGCGGCTCGGCTCCAGCCACGGCGGCAGGCGGAGGCTGCGGCCGAGCTCGAGCAGCGGCTCGTCGATGTCGAAGCCGGGGGTGTCCGTCGCGATCTCGAACAGCACGCCGCCGGGCTCGCGGAAGTAGATGGAGGTGAAGTACTGCCGGTCGAGGATCTGCGTCACCTGGTGCCCGCGGTCCACCAGCTCGTCGCGCCACGCCTGCTGGCGGGCGCGGTCGGGCACGCGGAACGCCACGTGGTGCACGGTGCCGCCGGCGGTCAGCCCCTGCTGCGCGGACGGCTCGGCCACGACGTCGACGATCGCGCCCGGGCCGCCCTCGCCCGCCGCGAAGCGGAACCGGCCGTCGCGCTCGTCCACAAGCCGGAGCCCGAGGTCGTCGGTGAGGACGGATGCGGTGCCGGCCGGATCCCGCACGGTGAGCACGGAGGAGTGCTGGCCGCGGATCGCGTGCTCGGCGGGCACGTCGGCGGAGTCCCACGGGTCGCGCGGGTCGACGACGGAGGACGCGACGAGGTCGATCTGCAGGCCGTCGGGGTCGCGCAGGGAGAGGCGCTCCTCGGCGGATCCGCTCGACGAGATCGACGAGGCGACGCCGACCTGGCGCAGGTGCTCGGTCCACCACCCGAGGCTGCCGGCCGGCACGGAGAACGCGGTCGTCGTGGACTGGCCCGCGCCGACGCGGCCCGCGGGCACGCCCTTCCACGGGAAGAAGGTGAGGAGGGATCCGGGCCGGCCCTCGGTGTCGCCGTAGTAGAGGTGGTAGCTGCCGGGGCTGTCGAAGTTCACGGTGCGCTTCACGAGCCGGAGGCCCATGGCGCGCACGTAGAAGTCGACGTTCCGCTGCGGGTCGCCGCCGATGGCGGTCACGTGGTGCAGTCCCTGGGTGCTGGCGGTCATGAGGCGCTCCTTCCGCGCGGCCCGGTCGGGCCATGTCCATGCAAACGCATGGGATGCTGGATCATTCCCGTTCGGCGGACGCGGCGTCAGCCCTCGTGCTCGCGCGCCAGCTCGCGACGGATCGTCGCCTCGTAGGCCGTGCGGTCGAACGCGAACTCCAGCACGCGGTCCGCGCCCATCGAGGCCCACGGCTCCACCACGCGCTGCGTCTCCGTCTCCGACTTCTGCTCCTCGGCGCGCCGGCGGCCGAGGCCGAGGAGACGCCGCGTCCGTCTGGGGGGCCGAGGCGTGCTGGAGGTCCACATCCCGTCGGGCCACTCGAATCGGAGACCCCGCCACAGGACCCGGTCGTCGTCGAGGACGAGGTCGGCGGCGTGGAAGCCGCAATGGGGGTCGCCGCAGCTGCTGCAGGAGAGGATCGCGATGCGCCCCTCCGGCAGGTCGTCGACGAGGGATGGTCCCTCGCCCAGCAGCGAGCGGAGGTACGCCGCTCGGTCGAAGACCGGGGCGCATTGCGCGCCCGGCGTGGTGACGACCGCGATGACCGCGTCGGCATCCACGCCGTCGAGCGTCATCGTCCGCGGGTGCGCGGGCTCGCGGCCCTCGTCGATCGAGTCGATGAAGTCGAGGCGGCTGAGGGTGGTCATGCGCTCATGGTGCCATCGGGGCGGCGCGCCCCGTCCGGCCCCGCCACGCAGCTCGTGCGCGCCGCGCCTCAGCCCCCCACGGCCCGCCGCACCAGCTCCGCCACGCGCTCCTCGTTCGCGGGATCCACCGCGGTGAGCGCGTACGAGGTCGGCCACATGGTGCCCTCGTCGAGGCGCGCCGGATCCTGGAAGCCGAGCGTCGAGTACCGGGTGCCGAACTTCGACCCCGGCTGGAAGAAGACGACGGGCTTGCCGTCGGCGTCGGCGTAGGCCGGGAAGCCGTACCAGGTCTTGGGGGAGAGGTCCGGCGCGTGCGCGAGCACCAGCCCGTGCAGCCACTCGGCGATCGCGCGCTCCTCGGGCGGCATCGCGGCGAACGCGTCGAGCACGCCCTGGAGGGCGGCGGCCTGCTTGTCGGCGGACTTCTGCGCCTTCGCCTCCTCGCGCAGCTCCTTCGCGCGCTGCTTCATCGCCGCACGCTCGTCCGCCGAGAATCCGCTGTCGGTCATGTCCGCTCCCTGCCTGGTGGTGTGACTGGAGCGTGGCAGGCGGCGGGCGAGCCGACAAGCGCCCGGCGGATCCGCACCCCGGCCGGACGGCGTACCGTCGTCCCATGAGCACCCACGAGCAGGACCAGCCCATCATGGACGGCGCCGGCGAGGCCACCGCGGACGAGAAGCGCGCCGGGCTCGCCGAGCAGGTCGCCTACGACCACCGCGACAGCGGATCCGACGCGATGGCCGCCGACCTCGAGCGCCGCACCGAGGACGCCGGGCTCGGCGACGGCCCGGCCGACCCCGCCGCCACGCAGGCGACCTCCACGGGCCGCGACGGCATCGACGGCGAGGCCGACGCCGAGGCCGACGGGCCGCACCCCGCCTGATCCGACCGACACGCCCGCGAGGAGCCGCCCGGAATTCCCGGGCGGCTCCTCGTCGTTGGGGCAGGGGATGACCGAGAACCGAGTGACCCCCGCCCGCACGTCCGCCGCCCCCGCGTCGCCGCGATCCGACGGCACCGGCCGTACGGCCCTCGTCGTCGGCGCCACCGGCATCAGCGGATCCGCCCTGGTCGACCAGCTCACCGCCGAGGGCTGGGACGTCCTCGCCCTCAGCCGCCGCGCCGGCGCCGACCGCCCGGGCGTCCGCTGGATCAGCGCCGACCTCCGCTCCGCCGACGACCTCCGCCGCGTCCTGGCGCCCGAGGAGCCGACGCACGTGTTCTTCACGGCGTGGTCGCGTCAGGCCACCGAGCAGGAGAACATCGACGTCAACGGCGGGATGGTGCGCGACCTCCTCGCCGCCCTCGACGGCGCGCCCGTCGAGCACGCCGCGCTCGTCACCGGCCTCAAGCACTACCTCGGCCCGTTCGAGGCGTACGGCCAGGGCGCGATGCCCGACACCCCCTTCCACGAGGAGGAGCCGCGCCTCGACGCCCCGAACTTCTACTACGCGCAGGAGGACGAGCTCTTCGCCGCAGCATCGCGCCAGGGCTTCGCGTGGTCGGTGCACCGGTCGCACACCGTCATCGGCCACGCCGTCGGCAACCAGATGAACATGGGCCTGACCCTCGCGGTCTACGGATCCCTCTGCCGCGACCTCGGCCTGCCCTTCGTCTTCCCGGGCAGCGAGACGCAGTGGAACGGCCTCACCGACGTGACCGACGCGACCGTCCTCGCCGACCAGATGATCTGGGCCGCCACCCACGAGGCCGGCCGCGACGAGGCGTTCAACGTCGTCAACGGCGACGTCTTCCGCTGGCGCTGGATGTGGCCGCGTCTCGCCGCGTACTTCGGCGTCGAGCCGGTCGGCTTCCAGGACGCGCCGCGTCCGCTCGAGCAGCAGATGGCGGGCTACGAGGACGAGTGGGCGCGCATCGCCCGCGAGGCGGGTCTCGCGGAGTCCGACCTGGGCCGCATCGCCTCCTGGTGGCACACCGACGCCGACCTCGGCCGCGACATCGAGGTCGTCACCGACATCAGCAAGAGCCGGCTCGCCGGGTTCCAGACCCACCACCGCACGCTCGACAGCTTCCTCGGGCTGTTCGAGCGCTACCGCGCCGAGGGGCTCATCCCGCGCTGATCGGCGTGCCCGGTCCGGTCGGGGTCGGCCGGGCCGGCGGGCGGCCGTAGGCGAGGCGTCGGATCGCCCGCTCGGCCGGACCGGCGAGGCCGCGCCGCTCCATCGCGACGGCCACCGCGACAGTGACGAGCCACACCCCGATCGCCACGAGGGCGATCCGCGCCGTCCCCGCGCCCACCCCGAGGCCGAGCGACCACGGCTCGAGCAGGATGGCGAACAGCACCGACTGCAGCAGGTAGCAGGTCATCGACCGGCGGCCCACGGCGACGAGCGCGCGGAGCACCGGCCCGGTCGCCGGATCCCCGCGGCGGGCCCGCCCCGCGACCGCCCAGCCGACGACGCCCAGCAGCCCGAGGGCGCCGGCGACGCCGGTGGCGCCGTGCAGCACGCCGAGCAGGTACAGGGTCACGGGGTCCGCGTCGAACGCGCCGACCGTCGCGAGCACGAGCGGCAGCGCGCCGACCACGCTGACGGGCATGCCGACGAGCGCGAGCCGACGGAGGAGCGGCAGGTGCGCCACCGGGTCCTCGAGCACCCGACGGCGGCCGAGGAGGATCCCGATCGCGGCGAGCGGCGCGAGCGCGCCGACCGAGACGGGCGTCGAGACGAGGATCGCCGCCAGCGCGATCGCGCGGCCCGCGAGGTCGCCGAGGAACGTGCCGCCGCCGCGGAGCAGCGAGCCGGCCCCCGCGTCGACCGCGAGCCCGTCCGCCCCGGCGACGATGAGGAAGACGATCGCCGGCGCCCACACGAGCACGCGGAAGACGCGGTCGCTGGCCCGGTACAGGGCCGCGAGCGCGAGCCCGAGGATCCCGTAGCTCAACAGGATGTCGCCCTCGAACAGCAGCACCACGTGCAGGGCACCGAAGACCATGAGCCACGCGCTCCGGCGGAGGAGCAGCCGACGGGCGCGGGGTCCGTCGACGCCCGCGGCCGCCTGGCGCCGCAGGATCACCGCGAAGCCGTACGCGAACAGCATCGTGAACAGCGGGAACGCGCGGTTGTCGACGAGCGTGCCCACGAGCGCGTCGGCGACGTGGTCGAGCGCTGAGCCGTCCGTCGGGCGGCCGAGCGGGCCCATCGGCCGGTCGGCGATGGAGTAGACGGAGTTGGCGAGCGCGATGCCGAGCAGCGCGATCCCGCGGAGCAGGTCGGGCGCGAGGCTGCGCTCCGCCACGGGCGTCGGGCCGGCATGGGCGACGGGCGCGGGGGATCCGGGGAGCGGGGTCACGGGTCCAGCCTGCCCGGTGCGGACACGCGGCGCCTCCGACGGGCGGGGGAGCGCGCGCGCATCCACCGATCGGCCGATGCCGCGGATCGACCGCTCGGCCGTTCCGCTCCGACCCGGCGCGCGCGAGGCTGGGTCCATGACCACAGCAGCCGTCGAGGAGCACGTCAGCGTGCGCGACCTCGCCAAGTCCTACGGCACGACCGAGGCCCTCCGGGGCGTCACCTTCGACATCCACCGCGGCGAGACCTTCGCGCTCCTCGGGCCGAACGGCGCGGGGAAGTCGACGACCATCGAGATCCTCGAGGGGTACAGGCTCCGCACGGGCGGATCCGCGACCGTGCTCGGCGTGGATCCCGCGACCGGCGGCCGCGCCTGGCGCGCCCGCATCGGCATGGTGCTCCAGTCGAGCTCGGAGAGCGGCGCCATGACCGTCCGCGAGCAGGTCGCGCACTTCGCCCGGATGTACCCGCGGCCGCGCGACGTCGACGCGACCATCGCGGCCGTCGGCCTCACCGAGAAGGCCGGCACCCTGCTGCGCGCGCTCTCGGGCGGCCAGCGGCGGCGCGTGGACGTGGCCCTCGGGATCATCGGCCGCCCCGAGCTGCTGTTCCTCGACGAGCCGACGACCGGCTTCGACCCGGAGGCCCGGCACCGGTTCTGGGACCTCGTGCGCGAGCTGAAGGCGGAGGGCACGACGATCCTCCTCACCACCCACTACCTCGACGAGGCCGCGCAGCTCGGCGACCGGGCCGCGGTGATCGCGGGCGGCGAGCTGGTGGCGATCGGCCGGCTCGACGAGATCGGGGGAGAGGAGGCGCGGATCCCGCGGGTGCTCTGGCGCGACGACGACGGACCGCACGAGGAGCGCACGCGGGAGCCCGCGGCGTTCGTGTCGCGCCTGGCCGCCGCGACGGCGGGCGGCGAGCCGCGCGACCTGCGCATCGTCCGCCCGAGCCTCGAGGACGTGTACCTCGGGCTGCTCGCGGAGGCGGGCGCTCCCGACGCGCCCGGCGCGACGACCCCCGCCGCCGCCCCGGCCTCCGCCGCCCCTGCGTCCGTCGAGGAGGTGGCGGCATGACCGCCGTCCGCCCCGCGCGTCCCGCCGCGGACCGTGCCCCCGCCCTCCCGGGCGTGCTCCCGCTCGGGATCCACCGGATCCGCTACGAGGTGCGCCGCTACTTCCGGCAGACCGACACGATCATCTTCACGTTCCTCTTCCCGGTCATCATGCTGTCGATCTTCTCGGTGGCCTTCGGCTCGTCGGGCAACCTCGGCACGGCGCCCGACGGGTCCGGCGGCGTCAGCGCCGCGGCGTACTACCTGCCGGGCATGATCGCGGCGGGCATCCTCCTCTCGGGCGTGCAGAACCTCGCGGTCGACATCGCGATGGAGCGCAGCGACGGCACGCTCAAGCGGCTCGCCGGATCCCCGCTGCCCGTGCTCTCGTACTTCATCGGCAAGGGCGGCCAGGTGGTCGTCACGTCCCTGCTCCAGATGGTCGTGCTGCTCCTCGTCGCCCGGTTCGCGTTCGGGGTGGAGCTGCCGACCGACGCCGGCCGCTGGCTGACGTTCGCGTGGGTGTACGCGCTCGGGATCACGTCCTCGGCCGTGCTCGGCATCGCGCTCAGCCGCATCCCGCGCTCCGGCGCCTCGGCCACGGCCGTCATCACGCCCATCGTGCTGGTGCTCCAGTTCATCAGCGGCGTCTACCTGGCCTTCACGATGCTGCCCACCTGGCTGCAGGACGTCGCGGCCTTCCTGCCGCTGAAGTGGATGGCCCAGGGCATGCGCGCCGTGTTCCTGCCGGACGCGCTCGCCGCGAGCGAGCGCGGCGGCACGTGGGACCTCGCCGGGGTCGTGGTCGTGCTCGCGATCTGGCTGGTCGGCGGCACGATCGCGGCGGCGGCGACCTTCCGCTGGATCCGCCGGGACTCGTGAGCGTGCGCGCCGGGTCGACGCCTGCCAGGCTCGGGGCATGATCCCCACCCGCTGGGTGCACGTCGCCTACGCGGTGACCATGGCGCTCCTCGTCGCGCTCGCCGTCACCGGTCTCGACGACCCGGCGCCCGCGCTCGCCGCGGTGGCGGCCATGGCGGCGCTGTACCTGCTGATCGGCCGCCGGGCGCTCGAGGCCTCGGCGGCCGCGCACGGCGGGGAGGCCCCGGTCCCCGCGGCCGTGCTGTTCCTCGTGCTCGTGATCCCGACGGCCACCTGGGGCGTCGCGACCCTCTCGTCGTTCGCGGTCGTGCAGTGCGTGCTGTGCCCGCTGGTCTGGATGCTGCTGCCGCGGATCCGCGACGCCGTCGTCGGCACGCTCGTGCTCACCGTGACCGTCGCCGTCGGATTCGTCGTCGGCTTCGGCGACCTGCCCGGCGCCCTCCCGACCATGGCCGTGTCGCAGGGGCTCAGCCTCGCCGGCAGCATCGCGCTCGGCCTCTGGATCAGCCGCATCGCCGACCTCAGCCGCGAGCGCCTGGAGCTGCTCGACGGGCTCCGGGCCGCGCAGGCGCGCGTCGAGGAGCTGGGGCGCGCGGCCGGCGCGGCCCGCGAGCGCGAGCGGCTGTCGGCCGACATCCACGACACGGTCGCGCAGGACCTCACGGGCGTCGTGATGCTCGCCCAGCGCGGCCGGCGCGAGCTCCGCGGCGCCGACCCCGCCGCCGTCGAGGCGACCCTCGCGCTCCTCGAGGACAGCGCCCGCGACGCCCTCACCCAGACCCGCGCGATCGTCGCCGCCACCGCGCCCGTCGAGCTGACGGACGGCCTCGCGGCGGCGCTCGCCCGCATGGGCGCGCGCCTGGAGCGCGAGACGGGCACCCCGGTGTCGGTGCGGGCCGATGCGGGCGCGGACCCCGTCGACCGCGACGCCGAGGTCGTCCTCCTCCGCTGCGCCCAGGAGGGCCTCGCCAACGTGCGCCGCCACGCATCCCCCTCCGCCGTGGAGCTGAGGCTCGCGCGGGAGGGCGGCGACCTGGTGCTCGTGATCCGCGACGACGGCCGCGGGTTCGACCCGGCGCGGGCGTCCGACGGCTACGGCCTCGCCGGGATGCGGCGCCGCCTGGACGCCGCGGCGGGGCGCCTCGACGTCGCGAGCGGGCCGGACGGGACCGTGCTCACGGCGCGGATCCCCGCGCACGCGGAGGCGGCCGTCGCCGCGGATCCCGGCGCTCCCGCGCCCGCCGCCACCGCCTCCACCACCACCGAGGCGGCGCGCGCGTGACCGCCCCGCGGATCCGCGTGGCCGTCGTCGACGACCACCCCGTCGTGCGCGCCGGCCTCGCCGCCCTGCTCGCGTCCGCCGACGACATCGAGGTGGTCGGCCAGGCCCCCGACGGCGAGGCGGCCGTCGCGCTCGCCGCCGCCGAGCGCCCCGACGTCGTGCTCATGGACCTCCGCATGCCCGGGCTCGACGGCGTCGGCGCGACCGCGCGGATCCGCGACGGGTCGCCCGACGTGCGCGTGCTCGTCCTCACGACCTACGAGACGGACGCGAGCATCCTCACCGCCATCGAGGCGGGCGCGAGCGGCTACCTGCTGAAGGCGGCGCCCGAGGAGGAGATCCTCGCGGGCGTGCGCGCGGTGGCGCGCGGCGACGTCGCCCTCGCGCCCGCCCTCGCGGCGCGGCTCGTGCGGCAGGTCGCGCGGCCGGCCGCTCCCGCCGCCCCGACGCCGACGCTCAGCCCGCGCGAGACCGAGGTGCTCGCGCTCGTCGCGGCCGGGCGCACGAACGCGCGCATCGCCCTCGAGCTGCACGTGACCCCGGCCACCGTGAAGACGCACCTGCTGCACGTCTTCGAGAAGCTCGGCGTCGGCGACCGCACCCGCGCGGTCACGCTCGCGATGGAGCTCGGCCTGCTGCCGCCCGCGACGCCGCGGTAACGCTTGGATAACGTCTCCGGGAACCGGTGTCCCCGGCTGCGGAAATGGATAAGTTCTGACCGACGACGAAAGCACGGATCCCCGCCCACGCGCCGATCCGCCGCCGTCGCCCGCACCACCCCCAGCACACCACCACATCGCAGCAGCACCCGACCCGAGGACGCGTCGGCGCACCACGACGGCCCTCGCGAGGACGCGACCGCCCGGTGCCCGCACGACCCGGATCGGCCACCCGAGAGGACCCGCCGACATGGCATCCGGACACAACGCACGAAAGATCAGCTCCCTCCTCCTCCTCGCCGGCGTCGCCGTCGGCATGACCGCGTGCGCGCCGCAGGGCGCGACGAACACCGGCTCCGGAGGCGGCGACGCCGCCGGCGGCACCGAGTGCAACGTGGGCATCTCGATGCCGACCCGCAGCCTCGAGCGCTGGATCAACGACGGCGAGGGCCTGAAGACCAAGCTCGAGGGCGACGACTGCACCGTCGACCTCCAGTACGCCGACAACAAGACCGACGCGCAGATCAGCCAGATCCAGAACCAGGTCGCGGGCGGCGCCAAGATCCTCGTGGTCGCGGCCGTCGACGGCAAGACCCTCGGCCCGGCGCTCGAGGACGCGAAGAGCCAGGGCGTCACGGTCATCGCCTACGACCGCCTCATCAACGGCACCGACGCAGTGGACTACTACGCCACGTTCGACAACTACAAGGTCGGCACGCTCCAGGGCGAGTTCATCCGCGACACGCTCGACCTCGACAACGCGGCCGGCCCCTTCACGCTCGAGCCCTTCGCCGGCAGCCCCGACGACAACAACGCCGGGTTCTTCTTCGGCGGCGCGTGGGACGTCCTCCAGCCCTACGTCGCGAGCGGCAAGCTGACCGTGCCCTCGGGCAAGTCGCCCGCCACGAGCGCCGACTGGCAGGCCATCGGCATCCTCGGCTGGGGATCCGACGACGCGCAGGCCGAGATGGACAACCGCCTGCAGTCGTTCTACACGGGCGGCCAGAAGGTCCAGGTCGTGCTCTCGCCCAACGACAGCCTCGCGCTCGGCATCGAGGCGTCGCTCGCCAGCGCCGGCTACGCGCCCGGCGCCGACTGGCCCGTCATCACCGGCCAGGACGCCGACAAGGCCAACGTCCAGGCGATCCTCGAGGACAAGCAGTCCATGACCGTCTGGAAGGACACCCGGGCGCTCGGCGACCAGGTCCAGAAGATGATCGGCGAGATCGTGAAGGGCGACGAGGTCACCGTCAACGACACGAAGTCGTACGACAACGGCAAGAAGGTCGTCCCGTCGTTCCTCCTCGACCCGCAGGTGGTCGTGAAGGACGACGTGCAGAAGACGCTCGTCGACTCCGGCTTCCTCAAGGCCTCCGACGTCGGCCTGTAGTCCCACCCGCGGTCGACGGGCGCCCGGCAGCACGCCGGGCGCCCGTCGGCCGCGTCACCGTCTCCACCCGGCGCCCGCCGACCCGGCGCGCGCCACCGACCCGAACGGGAACCAGGAGCCACAGGAATGAACGACGTCATCCTCCAGATGACCGGCATCGTCAAGGAGTTCACCGGCGTCCGCGCGCTCGACGGCGTGGACGTCACCGTGCGCCGCGGCCAGGTGCACGCGATCTGCGGCGAGAACGGCGCGGGCAAGTCGACGCTGATGAAGGTGCTCAGCGGCGTCTACCCGCACGGCTCGTACGAGGGCACCATCACGATCGACGGCCGCGAGGTCCGCTACGGATCCATCAACGACAGCGAGCGCGACGGCGTGGTGATCATCCACCAGGAGCTCGCGCTCAGCCCCTACCTCTCGATCGCGGAGAACATCTTCCTCGGCAACGAGATGTCGCGCGGCGGGGTCATCGACTGGAACAGGACCAACCTCGAGGCCGTCAAGCTGCTGAAGCGCGTGGGGCTCGACGAGAACCCGGCGACGCGCGTGCTCGAGCTCGGCGTGGGCAAGCAGCAGCTCGTGGAGATCGCGAAGGCGCTCTCCAAGGAGGTGAAGCTGCTGATCCTCGACGAGCCGACCGCCGCGCTCAACGACGACGACTCGGCCCACCTGCTCGGCCTCATCGGCCAGCTGCGCGACCAGGGCATCACGAGCATCATCATCAGCCACAAGCTCAACGAGATCCGCGCGATCGCCGACGACGTCACCGTGATCCGCGACGGGAGGACCATCGAGTCGTTCCCCGTCACGGACTCCGACGACATCGAGACGCGCATCATCCGCGCGATGGTGGGCCGCCCGCTCGACGCGCAGTTCCCGCCCCGGGACCCGCACATCGGCGAGGAGAAGCTCCGCGTCGAGGACTGGACCGTGCACCACCCGGTGGACGTCGACCGCGTCGTGGTCGACAACGCGTCGTTCTCGGTCCGCGCGGGCGAGGTCGTCGGGTTCGCCGGCCTCATGGGCGCCGGCCGCACCGAGCTCGCCATGAGCATCTTCGGCCGCTCCTACGGATCCGGCATCACCGGCCGGATCTACAAGGACGGCAAGGAGATCCGCACCCGCACCGTGAGCGAGGCGATCCGCAACGGCATCGCCTACGCGACCGAGGACCGCAAGCGCTACGGGCTGAACCTCATCGGCAGCATCACGGTGAACGTCTCGGCCGCGGCGCTCTCGAAGCTCGTGAAGCTCGGCGTGATCGACCGGCACCGCGAGTACGCGGTCGCCGACGACTACCGCAAGAGGATGAACATCAAGACGCCCGACGTCTCGGGGGTCGTCGGCAAGCTGTCCGGCGGCAATCAGCAGAAGGTCGTCCTCAGCAAGTGGATCTACTCGGGTCCCGACGTGCTCATCCTCGACGAGCCCACCCGCGGCATCGACGTGGGGGCGAAGTACGAGATCTACAGCATCATCAACCAGCTCGCGGCCGAGGGGAAGGCGGTCATCGTCATCTCCTCGGAGCTGCCGGAGCTCATCGGCCTCTCGGACCGGATCTACACGATCGCCGAGGGGCGGCTCACCGCGGAGGTCACCCGGGCCGACGCGACCCAGGAGGAGCTGATGCGGCACATGACCGCCAGCCGGAAGTCAGGAGTCGACCAGTGACCGTCATGCCCGAGCAGGCCACATCGCCGAACGTCCCCACGCCGGACGGCGTGAAGAAGCGCCCGCGCCGGCGCATCGACCTCCGCCAGTACGGGATCCTCGCGGCGCTGGCCGTCATCATCCTGCTGTTCCAGATCCTCACCGAGGGGCGGCTGCTCTACCCGGGCAACGTCGCGAACCTCATCCAGCAGAACGCGTACGTGCTGATCCTCGCGATGGGCATGGTCATCGTGATCATCGCGGGCCACATCGACCTGTCGGTGGGCTCGGTCGTCGCGACCGTCGGCGCCGTGGCCGCGCTCAGCATGAACGAGTGGGGCCTGCCGTGGGGGACCGCGGTGGTGCTGTCGCTCATCGTCGGCGCGCTGATCGGCGCGTGGCAGGGCTTCTGGGTCGCGTTCGTCGGGATCCCGGCGTTCATCGTCACGCTCGCGGGCATGCTCGTGTTCCGCGGCGTCGCGCTCGTGCTCCTCACGGGCGGCACGATCTCGGGCCTCCCGGCCGAGTTCAACTCCATCGGATCCGGCAACCTCCCGACCACGGGCGCGCCCGACCTCCTCACGCTCGGCATCGGCGCGCTCGTGTCGATCGCGCTCGTCGTGCAGCAGCTGCGCTCGCGCGCCACGCTCCGCAAGCTCGAGCTGCCGCGCGAGCGGGCGGTCTCCTTCTGGATCCGCACCGCCATCGCCGTCTTCGCGATCATGTACCTCTGCTACCTGCTGGCCTACAACCGCGGGACGCCGATCATCCTGATCATCCTGGCGACGCTCGTGCTCCTGTACTCGTTCCTCCTCACGCGCACCGTCTTCGGGCGGCACGTGTACGCGATGGGCGGCAACCTGTTCGCGGCGATGATGTCCGGCGTCAAGACGCAGTGGGTCAACTTCTTCATCTTCGTGAACATGGGCCTGCTCGCCGGCCTCGCGGGCGTCGTCAGCACGGCGCGCGCCGGATCCGCCGTGGCCTCGGCCGGCCAGAGCTTCGAGCTCGACGCCATCGCCGCGGTGTTCATCGGCGGCGCGGCCGTGCAGGGCGGCGTCGGCACGGTCGTCGGCGCGGTCATCGGCGGCCTCGTGATGGGCGTGCTCAACCAGGGCCTGTCGATCCTGTCGGTGGACGCGGCGTGGCAGCAGGTCATCAAGGGCCTGGTGCTGCTGCTCGCGGTGGCGTTCGACGTCTACAGCAAGCGGCGCTCCGGGCGCTGACCCGCGGCACCACGACGACGGCCCGGCCGGTCCCGCGAGGGATCCGCCGGGCCGTCGTCCGTCCGGCATGGGGAGCGAGCGCCCACGGGGACCGCCCGCACCGCCAGGCTCGGCGCATGGGACACGGACCGCACGACGCGCTGTCGCGCGACGAGGTGGCGGCCCGGCTGGCCGAGGGGTGCGCGTGGCGCATCGCGTGGTGCTCCGGCGGACGGCTCCCGGATGCGAGCGGCGCCGGTCGCCCGCTCCCCGCCGGCGTCCTCGAGCGGGTCCCGTCGCCGGCGAAGCTGCGCGGCGGACGCCTGCCCTCCGGACGGAACTGGATGCTGGTGGTCGAGCGCGAGGAGGACGGCCGGCCGGTCCTCCTCTTCGACGAGGGGCCCGAGGGCCGCTTCGTCTGATCAGCCGCGGTGGCGACCGCGCGGGCGCTGCGCCGCGTCGACCGCGGTGGGGGAGTCGACGCCAGGATGCGACGGGTCGGCGAGCGCCGCCGCGGCGACGCCCTCGGACATCGCGTCGGCGTGCACGTGGTCGCCCTCCGCCGTCACGTCGTCCGCGGCCGACGCCCGGCGCTTCCGCCGGGTCTGCACGGCCGCGACCGTGATCGTGACCACCGAGTAGGCGATGAGCGCGACGGCCGCCGCCGGGATGATCCAACTGCGGGCCTGCCCGTTGACCGCCTGGTTCGCCCAGCCGACCAGCGGCACGGAGTACCAGAGCTCGCCCTGGATCTGCTCGGGCGTGACCGGCAGCGAGTCGGGCGACGCGTTGTTGTCGCCTTGGAAGGTGAACGTGCGCGTGCCGTCGGAGGCCGAGGAGATCGCGGTGATGCGGTGCGTGATGACCGCCGGGTCGCCCGACCGGATCTGGTAGGTCGCCACGTCGCCCACCTCGAGCGTGTCCGTGTCGACCGGGCGCACCACGATGAGCGTGCCCGGCGGGAGGCGCGGCTCCATCGACTGCGTGAGGATCGTGAGCGGCACGGACCCCGAGACCTTCGGCACCACGAGCAGCACGCCCGCGAGCGCGATGACGACCAGCAGGATCCCGACGCTCAGCCCCACGGCCGCCGACCGCACGAGCTGGGGGAGGACGCGGCGGGGCGTCGTCTCCGGCTCGAGCGCGACCGGCGCGAGGTCGCCGGCCGGCCGGGCGCCGACGACCGCGTGGCGTCCGTCGCGGCGACGTCGGGGGAGGAGGCGGGGCATGAGCGTGCCGACCGTGGAGGGGCGGGGGATCACGAGCAGCGGAAGCCGCGCGCGCCGCTCTGCTCGAAGGCGACGACCGTGCCGTTGGCGACCTGGCGGACCTTGGCGCCGTTGCCGTCGAGGAGGTCGACGGAGACGGGCACCGTGCCGTCGGCGGCCAGCGTGGACGGGACCTGGTCGCGCGTGATGGCGGCCTTGCCGTAGGAGCCCTGCGACGTGGCGATGCGCGTGCCGTTGACCATGACGCCGTAGTTGGAGTCGGAGGGCGCGACCGAGGTGTCCCAGGCGACGAAGACGTACCAGTTGCCGTCCGTGGGCTCGCAGCGGAAGCCGCCCGAGACGGTCGGGCCCGCCGCCGTCTGCGTGGCGGAGGTGGAGGCGCGGCCGGTCCACGTGCCGGAGCCGAGGACCACGCCGAGCGTGCCGGTGACGGAGGCGGATCCGCTCGTGGGGAAGCCCGACGCGGTGGTGCGGACGCACCAGGTGGAGTGGGCGCCGCCGGCCAGGGTGCCGGAGACCGTGGGCGGGGAGGCCCAGGTGCCCGACACGGATCCGGAGCCGACGGACGTGGTGGCGGAGCAGCTCGACGCGGTCGTGCTCCACGCGACCACCTTCGTGCCGCTGGCCAGCGTGCGGTCGGCGGTCGCGGATGCGGTGGCGGAGACCGTGCCGGTCCAGGGGCTCTGCACGGTGCCGGTGTTCTTCACGACGACCGTGGCGGTGCGGCTCGGGCTGCTCGAGGTGACGGCGCCGGAGAGCTGGTCGAAGCCCGTGCTCGTGACGGACACCGTCGCCGCGCGGACCGACGACCCGGTCGTGGCGCTCGAGGCCCACAGCGCGTGGACGGCGGTGCCGCCGCTGCCGAGGAGGATCACGGTGAGGCCCACGAGGAGCGCGGCGTGCAGGCTGCCGACGGGGCGGCGCGTGCGGCGGGCGCGGCTCACGGGGTGACCTGCGTGCCGGTGACGTCGAACGCGAGCTGGGCGGTGGACCCCTGCACGGACTGCGGCGCGTCCTTGTCGAGGACGACCTCGGTGCAGACGACCGACGAGGCGCCGGGCTGGATGCGGACGAACCCGCTCGGCGTGTGCAGCGCGCCGGGGCGGCCGGAGAAGGTCGTGGCGCCGTGGACGCAGTCGGCCGTCGTCGCGACGGGGCCGAGGCGCAGCGACAGCTCGCCGGGGAAGGCGGAGTTCGACGAGGTTCCTCGCGTGGAGATGGCCACGTCCAAGGCTACCGTGCCGGTGTTCCTCGCGGTGAAGGCGGCGACGTTCCCCTGTCCGGGGAGGAGCGATGCGGTGTCGAGCGCCACCTGCTGCGTGATGACGAGGCCGCTCGATCCGCTCGTGACGCTCGCCGGCTGCGTGCTCGCCGCGCCGTTCCAGAGCGCGTAGCTGCCGCCGGTGGCGGCGAGGGAGGCGACGAGGACCGCGGTGAGGAGCCCGGTGGTGAGCCACGCGGCGCGGAGGGGGCTGACGCGGGTGGGACGGGCGGAACGGCGGCCGTGGGCGGGACGCGGGGCGGATGCGCGGTTCCTGCTCATGTCGTCCTCGTTCCTGGTCGTCGTGCGGCGGTGCGGTGGTGCGCGGTGCGGTGATGCGGCGGGGCGCGGCCGTGGGGGACGGCCGCGCCCGGGTGGAGCCCCCTCCCCGCGGGTGACGTCACCGCGGAGAGGGGAGTCGGGGACTAGACGGTGCGCTGCGTGAGCGTGAACGCCAGCTTGTCGAAGGAGAGCGTGCCGTTCTGGCCGGTGGTCGCGGCGGAGGGGAAGGTGACCGTGAGGACCACGTTGACCTTGGACGCGGACGTCGAGGGCTTGACCGTGAAGGTGTTCGCGGCGGAGCCGGCGGTGATGCTCGCGTCGTTCGACGTGACGGCCAGCTTCGTGGTGACGGCCTGCTTGAGCGCGGCGTCGCCCGAGATGGACATGGGGTCGTAGGTCAGGTCGGCGGAGAGCGAGTCGCCGGTCGCGGTGACCGTGAGGGCGCTCGTGTACTGGAGGACGTTGCCGGGGACGATGCGGTACGTGGCCGGGTCGATGACCTTGCTGCCGCCGTTGGTGATGTCGGTCCAGACGCCCGCGGTGTCGGCCGAGAGGGCCAGGTTGCCCGACGAGACGCTCGAGGCGGCGACCGTGGCGTTGGCGTTCCACAGCGCGAAGCTGCCCGCGCCGCCGAGGAGGAGGACGATTCCGGCGGCACCGGCGACGGCGCTCGAGACGATCTTGTTCATGGGGGATTCCTGTTCTCGTACGCGGTGTGCCGCGCAAGCTGTGGGGGAGGCGGCGGGTGGGTGTCCCGCCGGTCGTCTCCGGTCCGATCGGGTCGCAGCGACTGCGTCCTCGTGGTGCCGACCGGTGTTCCTTCGACGTGCTCCACTCTGACGGGCCGGCCTCAAGCCACCCGCTGGCAATGCGCAAGAGACCCCGAGCTTTGCCGCAAGCCCGACCCGGCGTTCCCTCAAGCCGGTGGATCCCCGTGGTCGCGCGGATCCGCCGGGGGCCCCGCCGGTCTAGGCTCGGTCGACGGCGTGCTTCGACGGCCGGTACGGGAGGACAGCGCATGGTGTCTCCCGACGCGACCCGGACCGGCGGCGCCGGCGCCGAGCGCCCGCCGGGGTTCTCCCGCGCGCAGCTGCCGTTCCTCGTGAGCTGCGCCATCGTCGCGGTCATCGTCGGGGTGGTCGAGCCGAGCATCGAACGGGATCCGGGCTTCCTCGGCGCCCTCGCCCTCGTGGGCGTCGCGACCGTCCTCGCGGTGCTGCACCTCGTGGGCGTCCTGCCCGCGCGGCTCCTCATCGTCGTCCCCGCGCTCGACCTGCTCGCGGTCGCCGTCATCCGGGACGCCACGGCCGCATCCATCCCGTCCGCCGCCCTGCTGGTGATCTTCCCCCTCCTCTGGCTCGTCTTCGCGTTCCCGTCGGGCGGCGTGTGGGTGGCCGTGGGCGGTGCCGTCGCCATCTCGGCGCTCCCGCTCGTGCGCGACGGCGGCCTGCCGGGCACCCCGTCGGGCTGGGCCGACCTCGTGGGCACGCCCCTCCTCACCGCGCTCCTGGTCGGGGCGGCGGCGCAGGCGGCCGCGCTGCAGCGCCGCGCGCGCCGGGACCTCGCGGAGGCGACGGCCACCCAGGCGCGCCTCCTCGACGAGTCCCGCGAGCAGACCGCCATGATCCGCGACGTGGCGGACGCGGTCGACGTCGGCATCGTGTTCTTCGACGCCGACGACCGCCCCGTCGTCCGCAACGCCGCCGTCCGCTCGCTGCTCGACCTCGCGGGCTACGACCACGTGACGGGCATGGCCGGCCACGTCTACGGATCCGACCGCGTCACGCCCGTCGCCCGCGACGGCCGCGTCCTCATGGAGGCGCTGTACGCCGACAAGGTGCACGGTCCCGTCTACTGGGTGGGGGAGCCGGGCAACCAGCGCGCCCTCGTCCTCTCGGTGCGCGCCATCGGCCGCCGCGACGGGCGCCTCTCCGGCACCGTGCTCGGCGCATACGACGTGACCGACCTCGCGCAGGCCGTGCAGGTGCGCGACGAGTTCCTCGCCACGGTCTCGCACGAGCTGCGGACGCCGCTGACCTCGATCGTCGGCTACCTCGACCTCCTCGACGAGCTGCACGACACGGCCGAGCTCGGCATCGCGGCGGAGCTCGCCGTGATCCAGCGGAACGTGGACCAGCTCTCCACCATCATCGGCTCGCTCCTCGCGGGCGCCGACCACGCGCCCGCGCTCGTCCGCGGCCCGGTCGACCTGTCCGCCCTCGTCCAGGCCGCGGTCGACGCCGCCGCCTCCCGCGCCGAGGAGCGCGGGCTCGCCCTCGCGTCCCGCGTCGAGCCGGGCGTCGTCGTCGACGGGGACGCCGGCCGCCTCGCCCAGGTCGTGGAGGCGCTCGTCTCCAACGCCCTCACCTACACGCCGGCGGGCCGGGTGGACGTGACGCTCGCGCGCGAGGGCGACGACGCCGTCGTCGCGGTGGCCGACACGGGCGTCGGCATCAGCGAGGAGGACCAGCGCCACGTCGTCGACCGCTTCTTCCGGGCGCAGACCGCGCGCGACGGCGCCGTCCCCGGCCTCGGGCTCGGCCTCTCGATCGCCGAGCGCACCGTCACGGCGCACGGCGGGACGCTGCGGATCGCCAGCCGGCTCGGGCAGGGCACGCGTGCCGTCGCGACCCTGCCCGCGACCCCGCGTCCGGACGCCGCGCCAGCCGCGCCCTAGCCCTCTCCATAGCCGATGGCAAGGCCGGATCGCGAATCGACCGATCGCACGGCCTCCGCCTAGACTCGGCCGGTCGATCGGGGGACCCCCTCGGCCGACGCCCCACGCACCCGAGCCCACAGGAGCCCATCCCCTCCATGACCTCCACGCGCACGTCCGCAGAACGCCTCCTCGACCGTCTCGTCCCCGGGCGACGGACGAACCCCGACGGCACCCGGCCACCTCGTCGCGACCACTCCGACCACCGCCTCCTCGAGGCCAGGTTCACCGGATCCGTCGACCTCTACGAGCCCGAGCACCCGAAGATCGACAGGCTCGTCTTCGGCGTCACGGCGGTCCTCGCGGTCGGCTTCGTCGTCTGGGGCATCGTGAGCACCGACGGCCTCGCCTCCATCTCGGGTGCGGCGCAGAGCTGGGTCATCGAGAAGACCGGCTGGCTCTTCGTGCTCGCCGCGAGCTTCTTCGTGATCTTCGTCCTGTGGCTCGCCGCCAGCCGCTACGGCCGCATCAAGCTGGGCGCCGACGACGAGAAGCCGCAGTTCAAGACGGTCTCCTGGATCGCCATGATGTTCAGCGCCGGCATGGGCATCGGCCTGATGTTCTTCGGCGCCGCCGAGCCGCTCAGCCACTTCGTCACCCCGCCGCCCGGCACCACGCAGCCGGAGTCGGAGGCCGCCATCCGCACGGCCATGGCCACCGCGATGTTCCACTGGGGCCTGCACCCCTGGGCCATCTACGCGGTCGCCGGCATCGCGATCGGCTACGGCACGTTCCGCAAGGGCCGCAAGCAGCTCTTCTCCTCCATCTTCCAGCCCCTCCTCGGCACCAAGCGCACCGAGGGCTGGGCCGGACGCGTCATCGACATGCTCGCGATCTTCGCGACGCTCTTCGGCTCGGCGGCCTCGCTCGGCATCGGCGCCACGCAGATCGGCGCGGGCCTCGAGTTCAACGGCTGGGTACCGGAGGCCACGGCCCCGCTGCTCATCGGCATCATCGTGGTGCTCACGATCGCGTTCATCTTCTCGGCCGTCTCGGGCATCGCCCGCGGCATCCAGTGGCTGTCCAACATCAACATGGTGCTGGCCGTCGTGCTCGCGGTCTTCGTGTTCGTCGTGGGCCCGACGCTGCTGATCCTCAACCTCATCCCCGCCACGCTCGGCGCCTACCTCGGCGACATGACCGAGATGGCCTCGCGCACGGCGGCAACCGGCGGCGACGAGATGAGCTCGTGGCTCGCCAGCTGGAGCGTCTTCTACTGGGCCTGGTGGATCTCGTGGACGCCGTTCGTCGGCATGTTCATCGCGCGCATCAGCCGCGGCCGCACCATCCGCGAGTTCGTGGTCGGCGTGCTCCTCGCGCCGAGCATCGTCGCCCTCATCTGGTTCTCGATCTTCGGCGGCTCCGCCATCCACGCGCAGCAGACCGACGGCGACATGACCGTCGACGGCGCAGTGGTCAGCGACAACACGCTGTTCCAGCTGCTCAACCACTACCCGCTCGCGAGCGTCAGCACCGTCCTCGTGATGGTGCTGGTCGGCATCTTCTTCGTCTCCGGCGCCGACAGCGCGTCGATCGTGATGGGGACACTGTCGCAGCGCGGCGCGCTCCACCCGAGCCGCAAGGTCGTCGTCTTCTGGGGCGTCGTCATGGGCGCGGTCGCGGCGATCATGCTCGCCATCGGCGGGGGAGGCACCGAGGCCCTCACCGGCCTGCAGAACCTGACGGTCGTGGCGTCGCTGCCGTTCGTGCTGGTGATGCTCGTCGCCTGCTACGCCCTCTGGAGCGAGCTGCGCACGGATCCGCTCATCGTGCGCCGCCAGGTCGCGGTCGAGATGATGCGCGACGCGGTCGTCAACGGCGTCGAGCAGCACGGCGACCACTTCCAGCTGTCGGTCGACCCCGTCGATCCCGAGGAGGCCGCGACGCGCGAGCCCCTCGGCGACGAGGACGAGGCGCGTCGCTCCTGACGCCCGATCCGTGACGACGATGCCGACCCGCGCCCCGCGCGCGGGTCGGCATCGTCGTCTGCGGGACACCCGGCGTGCTCGGGGGCTGCGCGGACCCCTCGCGCGGCCCGCGCGTCGGTAGGGTGACCATGATGACGACCTCCACCCCCGCCTCCGCGCCCGCGCCCGCCGCCACCGACGGGTCCGGTCGACGCGCCGCCGTCGTCTACAACCCCATCAAGGTCGACCTGGCGTCGCTGAAGGCGAAGGTCGCGCACGCCGCCGGCGTCGCGGGGTGGCAGGAGACCCTCTGGTTCGAGACCAGCGAGGACGACCCGGGCAAGGGCGCGGCGGAGGAGGCCCTGTCGCACGACGTCGACATGGTCATCGCCGCCGGCGGCGACGGCACGGTCCGCGCGGTCGCCGAGGGCATGGCCGGATCCGGCGTCTCGCTCGGGCTGCTCCCCTCGGGCACCGGCAACCTGCTCGCCCGCAACCTCAAGCTCACGCTCAACGACGTCGACCACTCGCTGGAGGCCGCGTTCTCCGGCCACGACCGGCAGGTCGACCTCGCGGCCATCGAGATCCTGCGCGAGGACGAGACCCGCGACAAGCACGTCTTCGTCGTGATGGCGGGCGTCGGCATCGACGCCAAGATGCTCGCGAACACCGACTCCGAGCTGAAGAAGCGGGTCGGCTGGCTCGCCTACGTCGACGCGATCTTCAAGGCCCTGCGCGACCGCGACCAGCTCCGCCTGCGCTACCGCCTCGACGGCCGCAGCACGCACCGCCGCCGCGCGCACACGCTCATCGTGGGCAACTGCGGCTCGCTGCCGGCCAACATCCTGCTGCTGCCGGACGCGGCGGTCGACGACGGCATCCTCGACGTCGTGCTCATGCGCCCCGAGGGGCTGTTCGGCTGGCTCCAGATCTGGGTCAAGGTCGCGTGGGAGAACGGCGTGATCCGCCGCACCGCCGCGGGCCGCCGCCTGATGGGCCCGGAGAAGGAGGTGCGCGCGCTCGAGTACCGCACCGCCGAGGAGGTGGTGGTCCGCCTCGAGAAGGAGGAGGACATCGAGCTCGACGGCGACCCGTTCGGGCGCGCGCTCGGCTTCAAGATCCAGGTGCTGCCCGGCGGCCTCACCGTCCGGGTCCCGCAGGACTCCTGACCCGCATCACGCGGACGGACCGGCGGCTGTCGGCCGTGCGTGGGAGGGTCGCGGCATGATCCGCACCCTCGCCGTCTCCGGCTACCGCTCGATCCGCGACCTGGCGCTGCCGCTCACCGGCCTCGACGTCGTCACGGGCGCGAACGGCAGCGGCAAGTCCAACGTCTACCGCGCCCTCCGCCTCGTCGCCGACATGGCGGCGGGCGGCGCCGTCGGCGCGCTCGCCCGGGAGGGCGGCCTCGAGGCGGTCCTGTGGGCCGGGCCCGAGGGCCTCTCGCGCGCCGTGCGCGACGGCGAGCACCCGGTGCAGGGCACGACACGCAAGGGGCCCATCGCGCTGCGGCTGGGCTTCGCCGGGGACGAGCTGGGCTACCTCGTCGACCTCGGCATCCCGCAGCGGGATCCGCGGGCGCTGCCGGCGACCATGTTCGGCCGCGACCCCGAGATCAAGCGCGAGCTGATCTTCAACGGACCGCTCGCGCGGCCCCGCTCGCTGGTGCTGGAGCGCCGCTGGCAGGACGTGCGCGTCCGCGACGAGGCCGACGGCTGGACGCACGTGCCCGCCCTCGTGCCGCCGCACCTCAGCGTGCTCAGCGAGGTGGCCGACGCGGTCACGAGCCCCGAGGCGATGATCCTGCGGCGGCGCATGACCGGCTGGCGCTTCTACGACCACCTCCGCACCGATGCGGAGGCTCCCGCCCGCCGGCCGCGGGTCGGCACGCGCACGCCCGTCCTCGCGAGCGACGGATCCGACCTGGCCGCGGCGGTGCAGACCATCCGCGAGTGGGGGAGCGGCGACGCGCTCGACGCCATGGTCGACCGGGCCTTCCCCGGCTCGACCGTCGTCGTCCGCTCGCAGGACGGCGTGCTCACCCTCGGCCTCCGGCAGCCGGGCATCCTGCGGGTCCTCGACGCCGCGGAGCTCTCCGACGGGACGCTCCGGATGCTCATGCTCACCGCCGCCCTGCTCACGACCGAGCCGCCCGAGCTGATGGTGCTGAACGAGCCGGAGACGAGCCTCCACCAGGACCTGCTCCCCGCCCTCGGCCAGCTCATCGCCGAGGCGTCGCGCCACGTGCAGATCCTCGTCGTGACGCACGCGCCGGGGCTGGCCGCGGCCGTGTCGGCGCACGCGGAGGCGGGGGAGCTCGTGCTGGAGAAGCCCCACGGCGAGACCGTGCTGCAGGGCCAGGGGCTCCTCAGCGCGCCGCCATGGGACTGGGGCAGGCGCTAGGCCGCGCGGCTCGTGCCGCCCGCACGACGACGCCTCCCGGTCGCGGCCCGGAGGGGCGGCGCGAGCGGGAGGCGTCGGGTGGTGCGAGGTGCCTGGTGCGGATCAGCGTCCGAAGGCCGCCGATGCCGGGCAGTCGAACGGATCGCCGCCCGCCGAGAGGCCCACGCGGTTGAGGTAGGCGACGACGATGCCGTACGAGGCCAGCAGCGTGGTCTCGGTGTACGGGATGTTGTGCGTCGCGCAGTACTCCTTGGCGATGACCTGGGCACGCCGGAGCGCGGGCCGCGGCATGTTCGGGAAGAGGTGGTGCTCGATCTGGTAGTTGAGGCCGCCCATGTAGATGTCGGTGAGCCACGTGCTCTTGATGTTGCGGCTCGTGAGCACCTGGCGGCGGAGGAAGTCGACCTTCGAGTCCTTGGGGAGGACGGGCATGCCCTTGTGGTTCGGGGCGAACGAGGCGCCCATGTACACGCCGAAGACGGCGAGCTGCACGCCGACGAAGGCGAAGGCCATGCCGACCGGGAGGAAGAAGAAGACGACCGCGAGGTACGCGATGATGCGCGTGGAGAGCATCGAGATCTCGAGCCAGCGCTTGTCGACCTTGCCGCGGCCGAAGACGGTGCGGAAGCCGTGCACGTGCAGGTTGAGGCCCTCGAACATGAGGATGGGGAAGAACGCGTAGCCCTGGTGGCGGGTGAACCAGCCGTAGACGCCCTTCGCACGGGCGGCGTCCTCCGTGGTGAAGGAGATGACGTCGCGCTCGATGTCGGGGTCCTTGCCCATCACGTTCGGGTTCGCGTGGTGGCGGGAGTGCTTGGTCATCCACCAGGAGTAGCTGATGCCGACGAAGAGGTTGGCGAGCGTGCGGCCCGCGATGTCGTTGGCCTTGCCGGAGGCGAAGACCTGGCGGTGCGAGGCCTCGTGGGCGAGGAAGGCGAACTGGGTGAAGACGATGCCGAGGCCCCCGGCGATGAGGAGCTGGAACCAGCTGTCGCCGAGGAGCACGAAGCCGGCGCCGAGGCCGACGAGCGCGGCGGTGATGCCGGCGAACATCAGCACGTAGAAGCCGACGCGGCGGTTGAGGAGGCCCGCGTCGCGGACGGTGTTGAGGAGGCCCGAGTACTCGGTGGTCGGGTTGGCTCCGCCGCCGCGCTTCGGGCGAGTCAGCACGATGCGGGGTGCTGCGGTGGTGTCAGTCATGGTCAGCTCGTTCGTCCGTGGCCTCTCGGCCAGGTGGAGCGGGCCGCCTCGGCGAGCCGCTGTCTGTCGACGTCGTGCGGGACACGACGCAGGCGCCGGGGATCTGGGGCAACCAGGACTCACACTCCCATAGGCGCAGGTCCGATGCACCAGGGAGACTCACAGCGCGGGCGGCGTGTCGCCGTCGATGGGGGACAGGACCCCGTGCTGCCGGGGATTACGGTCTGCTGGGCGGCTACGGCACGATGACCGCGCGGCCGCGCACGGTTCCCGCGGCGAGGGCCGCGTAGGCGTCCGGGCCGTCGTCGAGCGAGTAGCGCTGCGTCTCGACCGACACCTGGCCGGAGCGCGCGAGGTCGAGCACCTCGATCAGCTCCGAGCGGCTGCCCCAGTAGGGCACGCGGATCGCCGCGTCGAAGGCCACGCGGCCGAAGCCGACCTCGACGGCCCCGCCGCCGATGCCGACGATGGTCACGTCGCCGCCGACCTCGACGACGTCGAGCGCGGTGGCCATGGTGGGCGCCGCGCCGACGAAGTCGAAGACGGCCTGCACCCCGCGGCCACCGGTGATCGCGCGGATCCCGTCGGCGGCGTCGGCGTCGCTGATCACGGTGTGGTGGGCGCCCACGTGGCGCGCGAGCTCCAGCTTCTCGTCGTTCACGTCGAGCGCGATGACGGTCGCGCCGCTGAGCGCCCGGAGGATCTGGATGCCGACGTGACCGAGGCCGCCGGTGCCGATGACCACGGCGAACGTGCCGGCGCCGAGCTTCGGCAGCGAGGTCTTGATGGCGTGGTACGGCGTGAGGCCGGCGTCGGTGAGGGAGACGTTCTCGACCGGGTCGAGGTCGCCGAGCGGCACGAGGTGCCGCGCGTCGTCGACGATCATGTACTCGGCCATCGACCCGGGGGCGCCGAGCCCGGGAGGCTGGATGCCCTCGGCGGCCGCGTTCGGGCAGTGGTTCTCGCGGCCCTCGGCGCACGCGTGGCAGCGGCCGCAGCCCCAGGGGCCGTAGACCGCGACGGCGTCACCGACCGCCAGGTGCGCGACGCCCTCGCCGAGCTCCTGGACGACGCCCGCGCCCTCGTGGCCGAGCGTGAGGGGGAGCGGGTAGCCGGCGGCGCGGTACTCCTCCTCGGAGAGGCCCATCACGTACTCGTCGGAGTGGCAGACGCCGGCGGCCGTGATGCGGAGCAGGACCTGCCCCGGCGCCGGCGACGGCTTCTCGATCTCGACGACCTCAGGGTGGGATCCGATGCGGGTGTACTGGAGCGCCTTCATCCGTCCACCGTATTACCCACCTGGGGGAACGTCCGGGCGTGTCGGTGGATCAGGGCAGGCGGCTGCCGTGCGGCGGCACGACGGGCGGGGCCACGGCGCGCTCGTGCTCCGGGAGCGCGAGCTCGGCGTCCGCGGCGTCGCGGAGGAGGGCCATCGGGCCGGCGAGGCGGCACGTCACGGCGACGGTGGTCGCGCTCGTCACGAGGTACAGGGGGATGACGAGCAGCTGGTGGGCGGCCATCCCCGCCACCAGGAGGACGGGAGCCGCGACGAGCGTCGCTCCCGTCAGGACGAACGCCGCGGGGACGCCGATCGCCCCGGACGCGATCGCGCGGCGAGACTCCACCGCGACCCGCTCCGCGACGCCGGGTGCGAGCGTCACCCGGCCGCGGGCGTCGACGGACCCCTCGAGGAGAGCGGCGTCCCGCCAGTGCGGATGCGCGCCGGTCGCCGAGCCGAGGCGTCGTGACGCCCGCGCCAGCCAGGACGCGAGGGGGATCGAGCAGGCGACGGCGCCGATGACGAGCCCGAGGCCGATGGCGAGCCCCGTGTCAGCGTCCTCGGCGTCCTCCATGCCGAGGAACAGCCGTCGGAGCAGGAGGGCGGAGGCGACGCCCGCGAGCAGTCCGACCGCGGACGCGACGATCCGGCGACGCGGGGTGACGACCTCGGCGATCCAGGCCGCGATGGCGCGGGCGCCGATGCGGGCGAGCGCGCGCCTCCCATGACCGGGGTCGACAGGCGTCGCGGCGTCGCGGGCGGCGGGGGCGTCGGCGGCGGTCGTGTCGTCGACGGTCATGCGGGCCTCCCGGTCCGGGCCGGTCGTCGGCCCCTCCCATCCTCCCGGGCGTGTGGACCGGCCGGCGCCGCGGGACGTGCCCCGTTCTGGGCGCATCCGGGCGCGCGGCGTCGGGCGGTCGGGGCTGGACGCGCGTCGGAGGCGCCTGGGAGGCTCGCGGCATGACCGCAGCGCAGCCCTCGTCCGCGAACCCGTCCGAGCCCGGCGACGACGCCGTCCGGGACGACCTCGTCCGCCACCTCCGCCTCGCGCGCGAGGCCCTCGTCTGGAAGCTCGAGGGGCTCGGGGAGCACGACGTCCGCCGGCCGCTCGTGCCGACGGGATCCAACCTGCTCGGGCTCGTGAAGCACGCGGCGGGTGTCGAGGCCGGCTACCTCGGCTTCGTCTTCGGCCGGCCCTTCCCCGAGAGGCTCGACTGGATGGAGGAGGACGCGCCGCCGAACGCCGACATGCGCGCGACCGCCGACGAGTCCCGCGCCGACATCGTGGGCCTCGCCGAGCGCGTGGGAGCCCACGCCGAGGCGACGCTCCGGGCCCTGCCGCTCGACGCGCCGGGCACCGTGCCGTGGTGGCCGGGCGGATCCGGGAACGTCACGCTGCAGCGCATCGCGGTGCACCTCATCGCCGAGCTGAACCGGCACGCGGGGCACGCCGACGTCCTCCGCGAGCTCGTCGACGGAGCCGCGGGCCTGCGCGTCGACGACGGCAACCTGCCCGAGGGCGACGCGGCGTTCTGGCGCGCGCAGCACGCCGAGACCGCGCGCGTCGCCCGCGAGGCGGCGGGGCTGCCTCCGGTCGACTGACCGAGGAGCCCCGCCGCGGGGACGCCGGCTAGCGGCGCGCGAACCGCAGGGTCGCGATCTCGAACGGCCGGAGCGTGATCGCCACGCCCTCCCCGGCCGGCACGACGTCGTGGCCCGCGAGCGGCCGCTCGAGCAGGTCGGTGCGGTGCGCCTCGCCGAGTCCGGCCGCGGCATCCACCCGCACTACCGCGTGCTCGCGCCCGCCGCGCGCCTCGTAGAGCCGCACGACGAGGTCGCCCGAGCGGTCCTCGGCGAGCTTCACCGCCTCGATCACCACGGCGGCCGACGACGACGTCACGAGCGGCGCGACGCCGTGGTCGCCTGCGATCTCGCGCACCGGCAGGTTGAGGCGGTACCCCGCGTCGGCGCCGTCGAGCACGTCGGGCGCCACGCGCACCGCGGAGCGCAGCACGTGCCGACCCTGGTCGGCGTGCGGGTCCGGGAACACGGGCGCCCGCAGCAGCGACTGGCGCACGAGGGTCGCGCTGCCGCCGTCCGGGCGCGGGATCCGCGTCACGTCGTGCCCGTACGTCGCGTCGTTCGCCACCGCCACCCCGAAGCCAGGTTCGCCCACGTGCACCCAGCGGTGCGCGACCGTCTCGAAGCGCGCGGTCTCCCACGACGTGTTCGCGTGCGTCACGCGCTGCACGTGCCCGAACTGCACCTCGGAGGCGGCGCGGTCGGCGTGCACGTCGAGCGGGAACGCGAGCTTGAGGAGCTTCTGCCGCTCGTGCCAGTCGACGTCGGTCACCACCTGCAGCTCGGGCTCCCCGGCCGTCAGGGACCACGTCTGGGTGATGCGGGAGGAGCCGGCCGCGCGCTCGACCACGAGGGCCGCGCCGTCGATCCGGACGGCCGCCACGTCGGTGAGGTCGATGCGGTTGCGGCGGTAGGCGTCGTCGATGTCCCACGCGTCCCACTGGTTCGGGGTGTCGCGGAACAGCTGGAGGAGGCCGAGTCGCTGGCCGGGGGCGACGAGGTCGCGGCCGGACGCGTGGTCGACCAGCGAGGAGACCGTGCCGTCGGCCGCGAACCGCGCGCGCACGAGGCCGTTGTCGAGGAGCCAGCCGTCGCCGTCCGCGACGGGCACGGGGGAGGCGGGGGCGCGATCCACGACCGCGGCCGACAGCGCGCCCACGCCGTCCGCGTCGACGGGCGCCGCGTTGAACGCGATCCGCCGCTCGCCGGGTCCCGCGAGCGCGCCCTGCGCCTCCGCCACCAGCTCCCGCAGCCGGCCCTGCACGCGCGCGTGCTCGCGCTCGGCCTCCTGGTGCACCCACGCGATGGAGGTGCCGGGCAGGATGTCGTGGAACTGGAGCAGCAGCACGGTGCGCCACAGCGCGTCGAGCTCGTCGTGCGGGTACTCCACGACGTCGCGGACGGCCGCGGTCGCGAGCCAGAGCTCCGCCTCCCGCAGCAGGTGCTCGCTCCGCCGGTTGCCCTGCTTCGTGCGCGCCTGCGACGTGTACGTGCCGCGGTGGAACTCGAGGTACATCTCGCCCGACCACACGTGCGGATCCCGGATCTCCGCCCGCGCGGCGTCGAAGAACGCCAGCGGCGTGCCGAGCGTCACGCGCGGCGACCCCTCGAGGTCGTGCGTGCGGCGGGCGGCCGCGACCATCTCGCGGGTCGGCCCGCCGCCGCCGTCGCCCCAGCCGAACGGGACGATGGAGGAGTTGCCCACGGCCTTCTCCGCGTGCTGCCGCTCGGCGCGCGCGAGGTCCTCGCCGGAGAGGTCGGAGTTGTAGGAGTCCACGGGCGGGAAGTGCGTGAAGACGCGGCTCCCGTCGATCCCCTCCCAGAGGAAGGTGTGGTGCGGCATCGTGTTGGTCTCGTTCCACGATTGCTTCTGCGTGAAGAAGTACTCGGCACCTGCTCCGCGCACGATCTGCGGCAGCGCGCCCGTGTAGCCGAACGAGTCGGGCAGCCACACCTCGCGGGAGTCGATCCCGAACTCCTCGAGGAAGAACCGCTTCCCGTGCACGAGCTGGCGGACGAGCGCCTCGCCGCCCGGCATGTTCGTGTCGGACTCGACCCACATGCCGCCCACCGGCACGAACCGGCCCTCGGCGACGCGCTGCCGCAGGCGCTCGAAGAGGCCCGGGTGGTCCTCCTTGAGCCACGCGTACTGCTGCGCGCTGGAGGCCGCGAACACGAAGTCCGGATCCTCGTCCATGAGCGCGAGCACGTTGGAGAACGTGCGCGCGACCTTGCGGCGGGTCTCGCGCACGGGCCAGAGCCACGCGGAGTCGATGTGCGCGTGGCCGACGGCCGTGACGCGGTGCGCGCTCGCGTGGGCGGGCGCGGCGAGCACGGCCCGGAGCTCCTCGCGGCCGGCGTCGGCGGTGCCCGCGACGTCGTCGGGGTCCACTGCGTCGCACATGCGCTCGAGGGCCGCGAGGATCTCGGCGCGCCGCGACGACGCCGGATCCAGCTCCGCCATCAGCCCGCGCAGCGTCCACACGTCGCGGTCGAGCTCCCAGACGTCCACGTCGCGCCAGGCGAGGTCCATCGTGCGGAGCCGGTAGATCGGCTCGTCGCCCGCGGTCGCGGGGTCGCCGAGCGGCGTCTCGCCGTGGAAGGAGTCGCCGCCGATGTCGGGGTTCGAGGCCGCCTCGATCCAGAGGTCGATGCGCGTGCCCGGGGCCGTGCCCGCCCCGACGGCCGCGAGCGGCACGTACCCGTTGTACGGCTCGATGGCCTTGACGACGCTCCCGTCGGGGCGGTGCACGAGGCCCTCGGCCTGGAAGCCGGGCTGCCGGTCGCTGAAGCCGAGGTCGACGACGACCTCGAGGGCGGTGCCCGCAGCGTCCGCGTCGGCAGGCACGGCGCCCGTGACGTGGAACCACGTGGTGCCCCACGCACGGCTCCACGGGGTGCCGACCGCGAAGGGCCGGTACTCCTGCCGCACCGCCTCCGCGAACGGCACGGGTTCGCCGGGGGCGTCCCACGACGCGATGTCGAGCGCCATCCGGCGGCGGTGGAGGTTCGGCACGAGGCGGTCGCGGACGAAGCGCTCGATGCGGGCCTCGGCGAGCGCGGTGGTGGGGGGCATGGTCGTCTCCGATCGGTGGCGCGGCGGACCGCGGGCGGGATGGTCGGGCGGCGCGCGGTCGGCGCGCCCGTGGTGCGGGTCGGTGCGGGCGGATGCGGGCGGATGCGACGCGGAGCGCCGCCCGCGCATCAGCCCTTCACGGCGCCGGCGAGCGCGTTCGAGCCGCCGAGCGTGCGCGACACGAGCACGTACAGCGCGATGACGGGCACCGAGTACACGAGCGAGAACGCCGCGAGCTGGCCGTACGCGACCGACCCGTACTGCCCGAAGAAGGCGAAGATGCTCACGGCGGCGGGCTGCTTGTCCGGGCTGAGCAGCAGGATGAAGGGCACGAAGAAGTTCCCCCAGGCTTGGATGAACACGAAGATGGACACCACCGCGATCCCCGGCCGCATGAGCGGCACGACGATGTGCGTGAGCGTCCGGAGCATCGACGCGCCGTCGGTCCACGCGGCCTCCTCGAGGGAGATCGGCACGGAGTCCATGAAGTTCTTCGCCATCCAGATCGCCATCGGGAGGCTCGTGGCGGCGAGGAAGAAGACCGTGCCGCCGATCGAGTCGATGAGGTCGAGCGCGACGAAGAGGCTGTAGACCGGCACCATCATCGCGGTGATGGGCAGGCAGGTCCCGAACAGGATCCCGTAGAGGAACGGCTTGGTGATCCGCATCCGGTACCGCGACAGCGGGTAGGCCGCGAGGATCGCGACCACCACCGTGACGATGGCGCAGCCGCCCGAGAGGATCAGGCTGTTCAGCAGCGGGATGAACGAGATCTCGGGCGTGAGCACGGCCCGGAAGTTGTCGAGCGTGAACTCCTCCGGCACCTTCGCCGACAGCGTCGCCGACGGGTCGAACGCCGCGAGCAGGAGCCACACGAGCGGCACGGCGAAGCACAGGGCGACGAGCACCAGCACGCCGTTCGCCACGGCGCGCATCACGCGGCCGCTCGGCGAGGTCATGCGGGAACCCGGCGGGCGGACCGCGCGGCGGGACAGGGGCGAGCGGGAGGCGCGGGCGGGAGCCGGCGCCGGCGTGGTCACGGCCATGGTCAGTCCACCTCCGGGCGCAGCGCCCTGATGTAGATCACCGAGAACACGGCTCCCACGAGGAGCATGATCGTGGCGATCGCGGTGCCGAAGCCCAGCTGCGAGAACTGGAACGCCTCCTGGTAGGCGAGGATCGGCAGGGTCGAGCTGCTGGTGCCGGGGCCGCCGCCCGTCATCACGAAGATGAGGGTGAAGACCGAGAGCGTCTGCAGCGTGGTGAGCATGAGGTTCGTCGAGATGCTGCGGCGGATCACCGGCAGCGTGATGAAGACGAGCCGCTGCCACCCGGTCGCGCCGTCCACCTCGGCCGACTCGGCGATCTCCGGCGGCACCTCCTGCACGGCGGCGGCGTAGACGAGCATCGAGAAGGCGGATCCGCGCCACACGTTCGCGAGGATCACCGACAGCAGCGGCAGCCCGTAGAGCCAGTTGGCGCCCGGGATGCCGAACCAGCCGAGGATCGTGTTGAGCGTGCCGGTGTCGTTGAAGAACGCGTAGGCGGCGAACGCGGCGACGATCTCCGGCAGCACCCAGGCGGCGATCACGAAGGTGCCGACGACCGCGCGCACGACCCGGTTGCCCTGCCGCATGAGCAGCGCCAGCCCGAGCCCGACGACGTTCTGCCCGACGACCGCGGAGAAGAAGACGAACGCGAGCGTGAGGAGCACCGACTTCGGGAAGTCGGGGTCCGCGAACAGCGCGGTGTAGTTGTCGAAGCCGATGAACGTCGCGCCGCCGGCGGCGTACCCGGTGAGGGACGCGTCGGTGAAGGAGCCGTAGAGGCTCGAGATCACGGGGCCGAGGAGGAACAGGGCGAGCAGGACGAGGGAGGGGAGCAGCGGGATCGTGCGGGCGCCGGTGCGGAGCGCGCGGGCTCGGGCTCGGCCCGGGCGGACGGGCGACGGACCGCCCGGTGCCCGGCCGTCGCCCGATCCGGCCGCGTCCCGCCGGTCGGTGCTCCGCACGTCGGCGTCGGGGCCGACCGGGACGGGGGCGAGGGTGGCCACGGATCAGTCCTCGGCCTTCTCGGTCCCGTCCTCGCCGACGATGCCGACGAGGGCCTGGTCGTACGCGGCGGCCGCCTCCTCGGGCGTCTGCTGGCCGGTCATCACCGACTCCATGGCGACCGTGATCGCGTTGGAGATGCGGCTGTAGTCGGTGGTCGCCGGTCGGAAGTGCGTCGTGTCGACGAGCGAGGAGAAGAACGCGGAGGTGGGGTTCGAGGAGACGTACTCCGGATCCTCGGCCACGTCGCTGCGCACCGCGATCTGGCTGGCGGCGATGTCGTACGACTTCGAGCCCTCCTTGTCGAGCGCATCCGCGATGAACTCGAACGCCTTGTCGGGGGCCTTCGTCTTCGCTCCGACCGCGAGGGTCCAGCCGCCGGACATGCTCACGGATCCGGGCGCCTGGCCGTCCTGCGTGGGCATGGGCGCCTGCCCCATCACGGTGTCCCACTCGGGCCACGGGTTCGTGCCGCTGTCGAGCCAGGTGCCGCTCAGCCAGGATCCGTCGAGGTCGATGGCGAGCTTGCCCTGCGGCAGCCACTGGCCGGCGACGATGGTGGCGATGTTGGTGTCGAGGGCCTCCTCGGGCTTCGGGCCGACGCCGCCCTGGTAGACGTCGCGGATGAAGCCGAGCGAGTCCTCGAAGCCCTGCGAGCCCGTGAGCCACTTGCCGGACGCGTCGTCGTAGAGCGTGCCCGTGGGCGTGCCGTAGTGCAGCATCTCGAAGCCCTGCATCGTGGCGCCCTCGCCCTGCGGCTTGCCGGAGTAGACGTTGATCGGGACCACGTCCGGCAGCGCCTGCTTCAGGGTCTTCGCCGCGTCGAGCACGTCGTCCCAGGTCTCGGGCTCCCACGGCACCGGCAGCCCGGCCTTCTGGAAGAGGTCCTTGTTGTACCAGAGGGCGCGCGTGTCGGTGCCCATGGGGATGCCGTAGACCTTGCCGTCCTCGCCGACGCCCGCCTGCTTGGCGGAGTCGAAGAAGGCGCCCCAGTCGTCCCACTTCCCGACCTGCTCGTCGAGGGGGAGGAGGTACCCGGCGGCGGCGTCGGACTTGACCTTGAAGGTGTCCTCGTACATCACGTCGGGGGCGGTCGAGGGCGAGCGGTTCATCAGCGCGAGCTTGGTGAAGTAGTCGTCGTTCTGGGCCGCGATGGGCACGAGCTCGACCTTCATGCCGGGGTTCGCGGCCTCGAAGGTCTTCGCGGTCTCCTTCATGTGGTCGTCCATCTGGGTGAACGTCCCGAACTTCTGGTACGCGACCTTGATGGTCTTCCCGTCCCCGCCGCCGGAGCCGCCCGAGCAGCCGCTGGCGAGGAGGAGGGCGGCGACGGAGGCCGCCGTGATCTGGAGGATGCGCGCCCGCGTCCGGCGGTGCGGCGTTCGATTCGTCATGGTGCTCCCTTGCTCCACTGGCCCGGACGGTCGGCGTCGTCGCCGGTCGTCGAGGGTTAGCCAAACGTATGGACTAATCCATGTCAAGACATCAGGCACGGCGGATGCACGACGATCCGGAGGCCGGAGGCCGGGATCGATGCTGCCGCCGTCGGGCGCTACGGCCGGATGAGCATCGCGGACGGCCGCGGCGAGAAGGCGTTGTCGAGCACGAGGCAGGCGGCGCCCACCGCGGCCACGTCGTCGCCGATCGCCGACTCGACGATGCGCACCGGGTGCTTGGCGATGAGCGCGGGGGAGCGGCGCACCTCCTCGGGGAGCAGCTCCAGCACGACCCGCGAGATCGGCTGCCAGAAGGGGCCGCCGCAGACGACCTCGTCGAGGTCGAGCAGGTTCACCTGGATCACCACGGCGTGCGCCAGGTGCCGGGCCGCGGCCCGCACGATCCGCCGGGCCGGGCCGTCCTCCGCGTCGGCGCGTGCGGCCAGGGCGTGGAAGGCCTCGCCGATGAGCCGCATGTCGACCGCGTCGCCGCTCGCCGCCGCCTCCGCGAGCGCCGCGTCCGAGACGTCCCCCGGCGCGAGCGCCCCGCCCTCGACGGCCTGGCGGACGAGCGCGTGCGGTGTGATGAGCTCGCCGACGCAGCCGATGCGCCCGCAGGTGCAGCGCCGCCCGCGCGACGCCACCATGATGTGCCCGGCGTCGCCCGCGTTCGAGCTCGCGCCGCGCACGGGCTCGCCGCCCAGCACGAGGCCCGTGCCGAAGCCCGTCCCGTAGTAGACGAAGGCGAGGTTCCGCCGGCCGCCGTCGCCGAACCACAGCTCGGCCACGGCCGCGGCGGTCACGTCCTTCTCGAGCAGCACGGGCAGGCCCGTCGCGGTGGCGAGCGCGGAGCGGAGCGGGACGTGGCGCCAGCGCGGCAGCATCGGCGGATCCAGCACCAGGCCCTCGGCGACGTCGATGGGCCCGGGCGCCGCGATGCCGACGCCGAGCACCGCGGACCGGTCGACGCCCGCGTCGCGGATCAGCCCGTCGACGAGCCGGGCCACCAGCGCGACGACGTCGTCCGGGCGCGACGCGGACGGCGTCGGCGAGCTCGCGTGCCGGAGCACGGCGCCCTCGAGGTCGAGGAGCACGGCGGTGATCACGGCCGGGTCGACGTGCACGCCCACGGCGAGGCGGCCCGCGGCCACGAGGTGCAGGAGCGTGCGGGGCTTGCCGGGGCCGCGGATCACGGTGCCGCCCTCCCGCACGAGCCCCTCGTCGATGAGGCGTCGGGCGACGTTGGTGACGGTCTGCGCGCTCAGCCCGGTGCGCTCGGCGACCTCGGACCGGCTCGCGCCGTCGGTCGCGCGCCGGATCGCGTCGAGCACGACGGTGCGGTTGTAGCCGCCGATCGCGGGGAGGTTCGTGCCGCGGCGCATCGGCATCCTCCTCGATCCGGGTCGGGCCCGTCGCGCACGGGCCCCTCCGCAGTATCCCGGATGGACGGGCCCCGCCCGGCCGCGGGCCGCCGGTGACCCCGTTCCCTTACCGCTGCCCGGGGCGGATCCGACACGCCCGGCCGGGCGTCCGCGGGTCGGAGCAGGGTGGATCCATGACCGACGTCCTCACCGCCCACGAAGCGGTCCGCACCCTGCCCCTGCCCGTCCCCGCGCCGCGCGGCCCGCTGAGCGCCGCGCTGATCGCCGACCTCCTCGGCGCGCCCGCCCGGACCGCGGCCCCGCAGGACGCGGCCGCCGCCGATGGATCCGCGCGCACCGGCACCGCCGCCGACGCGCTCCGGATCGCCGCCGCCCCCGACCTCGCGGCGCTCGCCGCCGAGGCGCTCGCCGCGACGGACGACGTCGTCCGCGACGACGACGTCCAGCTCGCCCTCTTCTGCCTCTACGAGCTGCACCACGCGGGGATCGCCGGGGTCGACGACGACCGCGAGTGGGACCCGCGCCTCCTCGCCGTCCGCGGGGTCCTCGAGGCCGCGTTCGAGGCTGCCCTGCGCGAGCGGGTGTCCGTGCCCGCGCGTCCCGAGGCCACGTCCGGGGGCGTGGCCGCCGCGCTCTTCGCGCTCACCGCGGCCGACTCGGGGCCGTCGCTGTCGCGGTTCGTCGCGCGCAAGGCGACCGAGGAGCAGCTCCGGGAGTTCCTCACGCACCGCTCGATCTACACGCTCGGCGAGGCGGATCCGCACTCCTGGGCGATCCCGCGGCTCCGCGGCCGCTCGAAGGCCGCGCTCGTCGAGATCCAGGCCGACGAGTACGGCGGCGGGCGGCCCGAGCGCGTCCACGCGACGATCTTCGGCGCCACGCTCCGCGGCGTCGGCCTCGACGACCGGTACGGCGCCTACCTCGACGACGTGCCCGCGATCACGCTGGCCTCCTCGAACGCCATGTCGCTGTTCGGCCTGCACCGCCGCCTCCGCGGCGCCATCGTCGGCCACCTCGCCGCGTTCGAGATGACCTCCAGCGTGCCCAGCCGCCTGTACGCGAGCGGGATCCGCCGCCTCGGCTTCGGCGACGACGTGGCCTGGTACTACGACGAGCACGTCGAGGCGGACGCGGTGCACGAGCAGATCGCGGCCCACGACCTCGCGGGCGGGCTCGTCGAGTCCGAGCCCGAGCTCCTCGACGACGTGCTCTTCGGCGCGGCTGCGTGCCTCGAGGTCGAGGGCTGGGTCGGCGCGCACGTGCTGGCGAGCTGGACGGCCGGGCGGTCGTCGCTGCGGCGCGCGCCGGGCGGTCCGGCGGAGGGCTCCGCGGGTCCGCTCGTGGCGGACGCGACCCCCGCGGACGCGCTACCGGCGGACGCCGCGTGAGCGCGGCGCCCGCCGACGGCGAGCCGTCCGCCGCGCCCGCGCCCGCGCGCCCGGCCGGCGACGTCCCGCGCATCATCGCCTACCCGGACGGCCCGCTCCTCGTGCGCGGCGAGTTCGAGATCGTCGACCCCGACGGCCGTCCCGTTCCCCGCACGCGCAGCACCGTGGCGCTCTGCCGCTGCGGCGTCTCCTCGATCAAGCCCTACTGCGACGGCACCCACCGGCTGGTCGGGTTCCGCACGGACCCGCCGGCGCCCCCCGCCGACTGACCCCGCGGGGCCTCAGAGCCGGGCGCCCGCGACGGCGAAGGTGTCACACGCGGTGGGGCCGCCGGCGCGGCCGGTCTCGAACCATCGCTGGCGCTGCTCGGCGGATCCGTGGGTCCAGGTGTCCGGATCCACCCCGCCGCCGCCCGACGCCTGGATGCGGTCGTCGCCCACCGCGGCCGCCGCGTCGAGCGCGTCGGCCACCTCCGCTGCGGTGACGGGCTCCAGGAACGCCGTGCCGGCGTCGTCGCGCACCTGCGAGGCCGCGCCGATCCAGGCCCCCGCGTAGCAGTCGGCCTGCACCTCCAGCCGCACGGAGTCGGATTCCGGTCCCGTGCCGCGGCGGTCGGCGCGGTCGAAGGCCCCGGTGAGCTGCTGGATGTGGTGCCCCCACTCGTGGCCGACCACGTACATCTGCGCGAGCGGCCCGCCCGACGCGCCGAACCGGGTGCGCAGCTCGTCGAAGAACGACGTGTCGACGAACAGGCGCCGGTCGGGCGGGCAGTAGAACGGCCCGGTGGCGCTCGACGCCTCGCCGCAGCCCGTGGTGGTCGCCGCGTCGAAGAGCGAGAAGCCCGGCCTCGCGTAGTCCGCGATCCCGACGGCCGGGGCCTCCGCGGCCCAGTACGTGTCGAGCGAGTCGGCGGCGCCCGCCATGCGGCACTCGACGCTCGCGTTCGCCTCCCGGCCCGTCGTGCAGCCCTCGATCGCCTCGTCGCGCTGGTCGGAGGATCCGGTGCCGCCCCCGGCACCGCCGCCCACGAGCTGCGACAGGTCGACGCCCGTGAACTGCTGCACGAGGATCACGGCCACGACGACCAGGAGCCCGCCTCCGCCCGCCGCGATGCCGGTCGTGCGTCCCCGGCCGCCGCGACGCCGCGTGACCTTGCTGCTGTCGATGCGGGCGTCGTCGTCGAAGGTCATGGACCGACCGTACCGGCGCCGGCGTCCGGCGGCAGGGGCAGGTCGGGCCGGGCGGCGGCGACCTCCGCATGGATCCGCTCCACCGCCTCCCGCACGACGTCGTGCCCGCCGCGCGGCGCCGCCCCGGCGACCCGCGCCCGCCGGAGGAACGCGTCCCAGTCGCCGCCGCCCGCGCGCAGCGGCCGCGACGGGGACAGGAGCGCGGCCCGGCGGAGCCACACGTCCTGCTCGCCGGACCAGCGGTCGAGCGCGGCGTCGGCCCTGGCCCGCGCGGATCCGGCGAGGCCGTCCACGAGCGGCCCGATCACGTCGAGCGCGAGCGGGTCCACGAGCGCCCGCAGCCGCGCGTCGCGCACGAACCCCTCGATGCGGGTGAGGTCGCCGTTGTCGAGCCGCGCGACGTGCGCCTGCAGCAGCACGACCGCCGCGAGCCGCTGCTCGTACACGCGGCTCCGCCACAGCTCGGACGCCAGCGCCACCGCCTCGTCGCGCGTCATGCCCGGCCGGCGGCGGCCGAGGTCCCGCACGGTCCCGCGCACGGCCCCGACCGACGCGCCCACGAAGGCGAGGTCGGAGCGCAGGCGCTCGCGCTCGGCGTCCGCGCGGTACCCGTCGCCCTCGCGCTCGAGGGTGGCCGCCACGAACGCGGCGTCCTCGCTCACCGGCCGCCCTCCGCCATGCCGTGCGTCATCCGGCGAGCGGCGCCGAGCCCTCGCGGCCGGTGCGCCGCACGAACGCCCGCCCGAACTCGGCGAGCACCTCCTCGGCCGGATGCTGCGGCGCCCAGCCGAGCACCTCGCGGGCGCGCGCGGTCGACATCACGGGCGCGTTCGCGGCGATGTCGATCCAGCCGGGATCGGTCCGCTGCACGCGCAGCCGCCAGCTCGCGGACACGAGCGCGCGGAGGGCCGGGAGCGGCACGGTCACGACGCGCGCGCCGAGCAGGCGGCCGACGAGCGCGGGGTCGACGACCGGATCCGTCGCGATGTTGAAGGCCCCCGGCACCCGACGCTCCACCGCGCGCCAGAACGCGTCCGCGACGTCCTCGTCGTGCACGACCTGCGACACCATCTCCCGCGGGAGCGGCAGCACGGGCGTGCGGGTGGCGAGCCCGAGCCAGCGCGTCGGGATCCACCGCCCGAGGAAGAGGCCCGCGATCTCCGCGGCCGCCTCGTCGTGCATCACGAGCCCCGGGCGCATGCGCGTCACGACGACCTCGGGGTGCGCGGCCTCGAAGGCGTCCATCGCGCGCTCGTTCTCGGCCTTGTGCCGCGAGTAGTGGGAGGTGTGGATCCCGCCGGTGGGCCACGTCTCGTCCCGCGGCCGGTCCTTCGGCGCCGCGCTGTACGCGCCCACGGACGACGCGACGACCACCTGCGGCACGCCGGCCTGCGCGACGGCCTCGAGGACGTGGGCCGTGCCGAGCACGTTGGTGCGGTGCATCACGCGCTCGCGGTGGTTGGGCTGCAGCGCCCAGCCGAGGTGGATGACCGCATCGGCGCCGCGCATGGTGGCCGCGAGCCCGGAGACGGCGCCGGCCGCGCCGATGTCGGCGAGCCGCCAGGTGACGCCAGAGTAGGGCTCCATCGAGGCGTCGGGCATGCGCCGGGCGACGCCCACGATCTCGGCCCCCGCGGCGTGCAGGCGACGGAGGATCCCCGTGCCGAGGTTCCCGGTCGCTCCGATGACGACGACGCGCATGATGCTCCTCTCCTGCGGACGCGGCCCGCCGGGCCGGCGGATCCGCGGGTCCCCTCCATCATGCTCGCCGCGGCGGCGGACGGTCCGGCATCCCGCACGGGCGGGTCAGCGGTCGACGGCCTCTATCAGCGAGCCCTGCGCGAACGTCAGCCAGTCGTACAGCCCCGCGCTCTCCTCGGGCGCCCGCGCGCGCCAGGCGTCGGACTCGTCGATCCGCAGGGGCACGGAGATCGCCAGCCGGAGGTCGTTGAGGGTCCGCAACCACGCCTGCGCGTCCGCGGGGTCCAGCACGACGAGGAGGCCCCGCCGCCCGGGGCCGCGCGCGTCGGCCTCCGCGAGCGTGCCCTCGACGACGGACGCGTTCGCGGCCTTCGCGTCCGCGAGGTCGGTGGCGGTGAAGCGGCGGAACTCGGCGGACGCCTCGGCGTCGTCGGGGTACGCGTCGGGCAGGAGCCGGGCCGTGACCGGGCCGGGGGAGGCGGGCGACCGGTCGGCCCCCGCGGACGGGTCGTCCCCGTCGGCGAGGATGCCGGTCAGCTCGCCGAGGAGCCCGCGCAGCAGCGCGATCTCGTGCGGCTCGAGGTGCGCCTGGACGGTCCCGTCGGGCCGGGTGCGGAACGCCCTCACGCGTCGACCCGCTCGAGCGTCGCCCACAGCCCGTAGCCGTGCATCGCGAGCACGTGGCGCTCGATCTCCTCGCGGATCCCGGTGGCCACGACCGCCCGCCCGTCCTCGTGGACGCGCAGCATCAGCTCGTCGGCGCGCTCGCGCGGGAACCCGAAGTAGCTGCGGAACACGTACGAGACGTACGTCATGAGGTTCACCGGGTCGTTCCACACCACGCAGCTCCAGACGGGAGGGGTGGCGGGGCGCTCGAGCAGGCCGGTGTCGGCGCCGGGGCTCGCGCCCGTGCTCGTGCCGGGGTCGCCCACGGGGGGATCCGCCGCGCGGCGGGCCCGGAGGAGGGGACGCGCGGCGGTGCGCGCGTCCGCGTGGATGGTGGTCATGCCGCTCCTCGGGTGCCCTCCCGGCCGATCCCCGGGGACTCCATCCTCTCGCGCCGGGACGGGCCGACGCGACGCCCCCGGCGACCCGTCACGCACCGGGCCGCACGAGTCCGCAGTCGTACGCGAGGATCACGGCCTGCACCCGGTCGCGCACCTCGAGCTTCGCGAGCACCCGGCCCACGTGCGTCTTCACCGTCGACTCCGACAGGTACAGGCGGCCCGCGATCTCCTGGTTGGTGAGTCCCTCGGCGAGGGCGGTGAGCACCTCGAGCTCGCGGGCGGTGAGCGGACGGAGCCGGGGATCCGCCGCGCCCGAGCCGCCGCCGGCCTCGGCGCCCGCCGCGGGCATCGCCGTGCCGAGCAGCTCGATCATGCGGCGCGTCACGCGCGGCGAGATGGCGGCGTCGCCGTCGGCCACGGCGCGGATCGCCTCCATGAGGTGCTCCGGCCGCGTGTCCTTCACGAGGAAGCCGCTCGCGCCGGCGCGCAGGCCGGCGAAGGCGTACTCGTCGAGGTCGAAGGTCGTGAGCACGATGACGCGCGTCGCCGGGTGGCGCGCGACGATCTCGGTGGTGGCCTCGATGCCGTCCATGCCCGGCATCCGCACGTCCATGAGCACGATGTCGGGGGAGAGCTCGCCCGTGCGCGCGACGGCCGCGCGCCCGTCGGCGGCCTCGCCGACCACCTCGATGCCGGGCTCCGCGTCGAGCACCATCCGGAAGCCCATGCGCACGAGCGCCTGGTCGTCGACGATGAGCACGCGGACGGGGCGGGCGGGGTCGGTCATCGGTCCTCCTGGATCCGCGGGGGGAGCGGGGCGCGGCGGTCGCCGTCCCCGGGTCGCACGTCGTGGCGGCCGCTCGGCAGGGTCGCGAGCACGCGCCAGCCGCCGCCCTCCCGGCGGCCCGCCGACGCGGTGCCGCCGTAGACGGCCATCCGCTCGGAGACGCCGAGGAGCCCCCGTCCGCTGCCGGGGACGGGCGGCACGACCGGACCGGTGACGTCGTCGTCCGTCACCTCCACGGTGATCGCGTCGGGCCGGTGGTCGACGCGCACGTCCACCCGGTCGGCGTTGGGCGCGTACCGCAGCACGTTGGTCAGCGACTCCTGCACGACGCGGAAGACGGCGAGCTGCCGGCCCGGGTCGTCGGGAGGGGCGCCCGTCGTTGTGAAGCGGACGGGCAGGCCGGTCGTGCGGAACGAGTCGACGAGCGCGGCCAGGTCGGCGTGGCCGGGCTGCGGCGCGCGGAGGGGCGGCGCGTCCGCGTCGGCGTCCTCGGCGAGCACGCCGAGCATCCGCCGCATCTCGGAGAGCGAGGTGCGGCCCGTGTCCGCGACCTCGCGCATGGCCTCGCGGGCGAGCTCGGGTCGCCCGACGGCGCTCGCGCGGGCCCCGTCCGCGAGGGTCACCATGACGGTGATCCCGTGGGCCACGATGTCGTGGATCTCCCGCGCGATGCGGGTGCGCTCCGCCGCGGTTGCGAGGAGCGCCTGCTGGTCGCGCTCGCGGGCGAGCTGCACCGCGAGGTCGCGCAGGGCGTCGACGTAGCGCTTCCGTCCGCCGATGTTGACGCCGATCAGCGTCGCGATCAGCATCGGGATGAGGGCCACCACGAGCAGCGTCGCCGCGGAGAGGTCGAGCGGTCCCGTCCCCGCGGTGGTCGGCACCACGACGGCCGCGAGGGCCGCCGCGCCGCCGAGTCCCAGCCACGCGCGGCGGGTGGATCCGTGCACGGCCACCGCGTACAGCGCCACCGCGATCACGATGCCGTCGAACGCGCCCGTGATGACGGCCGAGGCCGCGGCCGAGGCGCCGGCGATCGCGAGGACGGTCACGGGGCGGGTGCGTCGCGCCATCAGCGCGACCCCGGTGACGAGCGCCAGCACCACGACCACGACGCCCCCGGCGGGCACGGCCGAGCGGCTGCCGGACACCGCGCCCGACGCGATCGATGCCCACGTCACGACCAGGGCGAGCGCCCCGTCGACGACGCGCGGGTGCCGGGCCATCCAGCCGCGGACGGCGCCGGGCGGGGTGGGCAGGCGGACGCCGTCGGGCGGGGCGACTTCCGCCGCGCCCGACGGCGCCCTCCGGTCCGCGTCGATCAGGCGTCCCGCTTGCGGGCGAGCACCAGGGCGGGCACGAGGATCACGGCGACCCAGCCGACCATCACGAGCAGCGCCTGCCAGAACTCCAGCTCGCCAGGGGCGGGGGTGCCGGTGCTGTAGAGGCGGTTGCCCGCGCTCAGCGGGAAGTACCGCGCGAGGTCGGCCACCCAGTCGAGGACGCCGCCGAGCAGCTGGCCCACGATGGGCAGCACCAGCACGAGGCCGACGAGCGCCCCGATGCCGGCGGCGCCGTTGCGGAGGAGGAGCCCGAAGCCGAAGCCCATGAGCCCGATGAGCACCACGAACAGCACGGCGCCGAGCGCGGCCAGCAGGAACTCGCCCGAGAGCACGTCGACCTCGGCGCCGGCGGAGACGAAGAAGGCGCGCGCCACGAGCAGCGCGCCGGCCACGGCGACGGCCGTGACGACGGCCGTCACGAGCGTGTAGACGATGGCCTTCGCGGCGAGCACCCCGAACCGGCGGGGCGCGGCGCTGAAGGACGAGCGGATCATGCCGGTCGAGTACTCGCCGCTGATGACCAGGACGCCCAGCACCCCGGCCACGAGCATCGACAGCGTGACGCCGCTCAGCCCCACCGAGAGGAGGAGGTCGGTCGCGGGCACGCCCGGCAGCGAGATCTGCTCCCGCACCTGGTCGACGACCAGCGGCGTGAACAGCGTCGCGAAGCCGACGAGGATGAGGAGGACGAGCGCGAAGCACCAGATGGTGGAGCGGAGCGTGCGGAGCTTGATCCACTCCGAGCGCATGAGGCGGGGGAGCGTGGGACGGCCCGACGTCACCGGGGCGGGCGCGTAGGCGGTGCGGGTGGCGGTCATCGTGCGATCTCCTGCTCGGTCGTGCCGACTGCGGCGCTGTGGTACTCGACGTCGCCCTGCGTGAGCGACAGGTAGGCGTCCTCGAGGGACGCGGTGACGGGCGTGAGCTCGTGCAGCACGACGCCGGCCGACATCGCGGCGTCCCCGACCTGCGCGGCCGTGAGGCCCGTGATCTCGATGACGTCGCGCTCGACGCTCGTCACCACGACCTCGGGCCGGGCCACGGCCTGGCCGAGCCGGTCGGCGTGCGGGGAGCGCACGCGGACGAGGCCGCTCGTGGCTCCCGCGACGACCGCGGCGACGGGCGCGTCCGCGAGCACGCGCCCGCGGCCGAGCACGATGAGGTGGTCGGCCGTCTGCGCCATCTCGCTCATGAGGTGGGAGGAGAGGAGCACGGTGCGGCCCTGGCCCGCGAGGTAGCGGGTGATGTTGCGCACCCACAGCACGCCTTCGGGGTCGAGGCCGTTGACGGGCTCGTCGAGGATCAGCGTGCGCGGGTCGCCGAGGAGCGCCACGGCGATCCCGAGGCGCTGCCCCATGCCGAGCGAGAACCCGCCGACGCGCTTCCTCGCGACGGGCTGCAGGCCCGTCATCTCGATGACCTCGGTGACCCGCGAGCGCGGGATCCCGTGCGTGGCCGCCATGGCGAGCAGGTGGTTGTAGGCGCTGCGGCCGGTGTGCACGGCCTTCGCGTCGAGCAGGGCGCCCACCTCGTGCAGCGGCGCCTGCAGGTCGCGGTAGCGGCGGCCGTTGACGGTGACGGAGCCGGACGTGGGGGCGTCGAGCCCGACGATCATGCGCATCGTGGTGGACTTGCCCGCGCCGTTCGGACCGAGGAATCCGGTCACCATGCCCGGCTGGACGGTGAAGCTCACGCCGTCCACGGCGGTCTTCGCGCCGTAGCGCTTGGTCAGGTTCTCAGCGACGATCATGCGCGCTGCCTCCTCAGGATGGGGTCGCGGGCCCAGCGCCCGCGGCTCCCACGTTAGGGGCGGCCCCTCGGCGGCGCGTCCCCCCTCCGGCCCCCGGCCGCGGAGCACCGTGGTACCCCGGTGCCGTGTCAGCGCGGGCGGTCCGCCAGCCGAGCGAGTCGTCGCGCCGCCTCCTCGAGCACCTCCGTGCGCTTGCAGAAGGCGAACCGCACGAGCGAGGCGTGCTCGGTCGCGAGCGGCTCCCGGCAGAAGGCGGAGAGCGGCACCGCGACCACGCCCGCGAGCTCCGGCAGCCGCAGGCACAGCTCGCGGGCGTCCGGGAAGCCCAGCGGCGCCGCGTCCGCGACGATGAAGTAGCCCGCGGCGGGCAGCGTGATCCGGAAGCCCGCGGCCGTGAGGCCGGCCGCCAGGATGTCGCGCTTGGCCCGCAGGTCGTCGGCGATCCCCGCGAAGACCTCGTCCGGCAGGGCCAGGCCGACGGCGATGGCCGGCTGGAACGGCGCGCCGTTGACGAAGGTGAGGAACTGCTTCACCGCGAGGATCGCGGACACGAGCGGCGCGGGCGCGGTCAGCCAGCCGACCTTCCACCCCGTCGTGCGGAACGTCTTCCCGCCGGACGAGATGGTGACCGTGCGCTCCCGGGCGCCCGGCAGGGCGGCCACGGGCTCGTGGGATCCGTCGAACACGAGGTGCTCGTAGACCTCGTCGGTCACGATCACCGCGTCGTGCGCGATCGCGAGCTCCACGATCAGCTCGCGCGCCTCGCGCCGGAGCACGGTGCCCGTGGGGTTGTGGGGGTCGTTGAGGAGGATCACGCGCGTGCGGTCCGTGACCGCGCTCCGCAGATCGTCGAGGTCGGGCTGGAAGTCGGGTCCGCGCAGCGGCACGGTGCGGTGCACGCCCTGCGCGAGCGCGATGAGCGCCCCGTACGCGTCGTAGAACGGCTCGAGCGTCACGACCTCGTCGCCCTCCTCCACGAGCGCGAGGAGGGTGGCGGCGATCGCCTCCGTCGCGCCGGCCGTGACGAGCACCTCGGTGGCCGGATCGACGTGGATGCCGTGGAAGCGGGACTGGTGGTCGGCGATCGCGGTCCGCAGCTCGGGCGTCCCGCGTCCCGGCGGGTACTGGTTCCACCCGGCGGAGATGGCCTCGCGCGCCGCCTCGAGCACCTCGGCGGGGCCGTCCTCGTCCGGGAAGCCCTGCCCGAGGTTGATCGCCCCGGTGGCCGCCGCGAGCGCGCTCATCTCGGCGAACACCGTGGTGCCTGGCGTCCCGTCCTCGGCCAGCAGCATGGCCCCGCGGGCCGCGCGCGTCCACGCGCCGGTGATCGTCATGCGCCCATCATGGCCGCCGCGTCGCCCGTCCGGTCGACCGCCGCGTACGCTCGGGGCATCACGGTGGGAGCCGGCGGGAGGTCGCCCGCGGACGCGGGCACGGGACGCGCGCCGCACGCGACGACGCCTGTCAGCCCGGCCATAGACAACGCCCAGACTCCACCGTGATGCTGGCATCACCTGAGAGGAGCACCACTGATGACTGACAGTCCCCACGGAGCCGGCGACGACGAGGCCACGCGCGCACGCGCGACCGGTCCCGACGACTCCGCGACGGGCCCTTCATCCTCCGATCAGGCGCGCGAGGGCGACTCGGCGACGGGCCCTTCATCCTCCGGTCAGGCGCGCGAGGGCGACTCGGCGACGGGCCCTTCATCCTCCGGTCGGGCGCGCGAGGGCGACTCCGCGACGACCGCCGCATCCTCCGGTGACGCGCGCGGGGGTGGATCCTCCTGGCCCGCCCCCGACGGACCCGCGGCCGCCGCCCACCCCGCTCCCACGGCTCCCGCCCCCACGCCGGCCGACCAGCGCGACACCCTCGCCTACGGCACGCCCGCCGCCGCCCTCCCGCCGGCCGACGGTGCGGTCGCCCCCTCCGCATCCACTCCGGGCGAGGCCCCGACGCCGCCGCGCCGGAAGGCGGGCAAGGCCCTGCCGCTCGTCGCGATGCTCGCCGTGGGCGCCCTCATCGGCGGCGCGGCGGGCGGCCTCACGACCTGGGCCGTGGCGCACGACGACGACTCCTCCGAGGCGGTCACCCAGTCCCCGGCCAACATCACGGTCAACGACCCCGAGGACGCCACCCCCATCACCGCGGTGGCGGCGAAGGCCTCGGGGTCCGTCGTCACCATCGACGTGGTGGGCGCCCAGGGCACGGGCACCGGATCCGGCGTCGTCCTCTCCGCCGACGGCTACGTCCTCACGAACACGCACGTGGTCACCCTCGACGGCCAGACCGGGGACGGCACCATCCAGGTCAAGACCGCCGACGGCGCGCTCTACACCGCCAAGCTCATCGGCACCGACCCGGTGGTCGACCTCGCCGTCATCAAGCTCGACGGCGCGAGCGGGATGACGCCCGTCGAGTTCGCGGACTCGTCGAAGCTCAACGTGGGCGACACCGCCATCGCGATCGGCGCGCCCCTCGGCCTCTCCGGCACCGTCACCGACGGCATCGTGAGCGCGCTCGACCGCAGCATCCAGGTCGCGTCCTCGGCGGCGCCGCAGACGCCGGGCGACGGCAGCCAGAGCGACGAGACCCCGTTCAACTTCTGGCCGTTCGGCAACGAGGGCCAGGGCGGATCCGGGGGACAGGGCGGCCAGGGCGGCTCCGGCGGCCAGGCGCAGCCGGCGGCGAACATCAACCTCGCGGTGATCCAGACCGACGCGGCGATCAACCCCGGCAACTCCGGCGGCGCGCTCCTCGACGGCGACGGCAAGCTCATCGGCGTCAACGTGGCCATCGCGAACGCCAGCGGGACGAGCGGCACCTCCGGGAACATCGGCGTCGGATTCGCGATCCCCTCCAACCTCGCCAAGCGCGTGGGCCAGGAGATCATCCAGGACGGGTCCGCCTCGCACGGCCTCCTGGGCGCTAGCGTCCGCGACGTCGCCAAGGGCGACTCGTCCACCCCGGTCGGCGGCGCGTTCATCGCCGAGCCGCAGAGCGGCGGGGCGGCGGCGGCGGCCGGCCTCAAGACGGGCGACATCGTCACGGCCTTCGACGGGCGTCCCATCAGCAAGGCCAGCGACCTCACGGCGCAGGTCCGCGCGATGCCGGGCGGCAGCGACGTGCAGCTGACCGTCCTCCGCGGCGGGCAGAAGCAGCAGGTCGACGTGAAGCTCGGCACGCTGCAGCAGTAGCGACCGCGGAGCAGGGTCAGGGGCGGATCGGCGACAGCCGGTCCGCCCCTCTCTCGTGCCGGGATCAGGGGATCCGGCAGGCTGGTAAACTCCTGCGAGGCTCGGCCAGGCAGGCCCCGGCCGCACCTCCTCCACGAGATCGGCTCAGATGGCGAACCACCCGCGACGCGACCCCGTCGCCGGCACCCCCGGCGGGCTGCCCGCCGTGTCGTACGTCATGCCCATCCTCAACGAGGCGGCGCACGTGCGCGCGGCGGTGGAGAGCATGATGCGCCAGGACTACGCCGGCGACTTCGAGGTCGTCCTCGCGCTGGGTCCGAGCACCGACGGCACGACCGAGGTCGTGCGCGAGATGGCCCGGGCGGATCCGCGCATCACGAGCGTCGAGAACCCCACGGGCTCCACGCCCGGCGGCCTCAACGCGGCCATCCGCGCCACCCGCAACCCGGTCGTCATCCGCGTCGACGCCCACTCCCTCCTGCCCCGCGACTACACGCGCATGGCGGTCGAGACGCTGCAGGCCACGGGCGCCGACAACGTCGGCGGCCTCATGTCGGCCGAGGGCCGCACGCCGTTCGAGAAGGCCGTCGCCCGGGCCTACGGGGCCCGCGTCGGGCTCGGTGGCACCGCGCACCACGTCGGCGGCGAGGAGGGTCCGGCCGAGACCGCGTACCTCGGGTCGTTCCGCCGGGAGCGGCTCCTCGAGGTCGGGCTCTTCGACGAGGGCGTCCGCCGGGGCCAGGACTGGGAGCTCAACCGGCGCCTCCGCCAGAGCGGCGGCCTCGTGTGGTTCACGCCCCGGATGAAGGTCACCTACCGCCCCCGCTCCACCTTCCGCTCGCTGGTCCGGCAGTTCTTCGCGACGGGGCTCTGGCGCGGCGAGCTCGCGCGTCGCTACCCGCGGCAGAACGGCATCCGCTACTTCGTACCGCCGGTGGCCGTCGCGGGCGTCGCCACGGGGCTCCTCCTCGGTGCCGCGGGGGTGGTCGGCCCGGCCGTCGGCCTGCCGGGCCTCCGCCGCCTGGTCGGCGCGTTCGCCGTGCCCGGCGTGTACGCGGGCTTCGTCCTCGTGAGCACGGTCGGCGTCGCGGCGCGCGACGGGGCGTCCACGATGCTGCGGTTCGCGGCGGTGCTGCCGTGCATCCACTTCAGCTGGGGCACCGGCTTCGTGCTCGGCTTCCTGCACCTCACCGACGACCTCGACGGGCACACGGGCCGATGACCTCCACGACCGACCCCGACGTGCGCGGCCTGCCCGGATCCATCGCCGAGCTCCGTCGGGTGACGCAGCCGCCCGAGGTGCGCCTGCGCGCCAACGCCGAGCACTGGACGGCGCACCTCTACCTCCGCGACCTCTCGCCGTACCTCACGTGGCTCCTTCTCCGCACGCGCATCAGCGCCAACGGCGTCACGGTCGTGATGATCGTCACCGGCTGGGCCGCCGCCGCCGCGCTCCTGATCCCCGGCATCGCGGGCGCCGCGCTCGCGCTCGTGCTCGGCCAGCTGCAGATGCTCGTGGACTGCTGCGACGGCGAGGTGGCGCGCTGGCGCCGCACCTCGTCCCCGGTGGGCCACTTCCTCGACGCCGTCGGGCACTACTCGACGGAGACGCTGATCGCGCTCGCGCTCGGCATCCGCGCGGCCGCCTACCCCTTCGAGGCGCCCGGCGACCTGCCGTGGACGACGCTCGCCTTCGCCCTGGCGCTCGTCATCGTCCTGAACAAGGCCCTGAACGACATGGTGCGCGTGGCGCGGGCGTCGGCGGACCTGCCCAAGGCGCCCGCGGGAGCCGGCACCGTGGCCTCGCAGCGGTCGCTCATCGCCACCGCCCGCCGCATCGTGCGCTTCCTGCCCTTCCACCGGATGTTCCACTCGGTGGAGCTCACCATCGTGACCTTCGTCGTCGCGCTGGCGGGCCTCGTCGCCGGTCAGCCCGCGACCGACCGGGTGTTCCTCGTCGCGCTCGTGCCGCTCGCGGTGCTCGCGCTCGTCGGCCACTTCGTCATGATCGTCACCTCGCGCCGGCTGACCTCCGCGTGACCGGCGCCCTGCCGCGCGTCGGGGTCGTCGTCCTCAGCCAGGGGCGTCGGCCGGAGGGGCTGGCGGCCTCCCTCGCCTCGGTCCTGCGCCAGGAGGGCGTCGCGCTCGACGTGGTGGTGGTGGGCAACGGCTGGGACCCCATCGGCCTGCCTGCGGGGGTCCGCGGCTTGCACCTCCCCGAGAACCTGGGGATCCCGGCCGGGCGCAACGCCGGCGTGCCGCTCGTGGTCGGCGAGGCGCTGTTCTTCCTCGACGACGACGAGACCGTCCCGAGCGCGTCGTTCGTGCGGGACGCGCTCGCGCTGATGCGGGACCAGGGCGACGTGGCGCTCATCCAGCCCCGCATCGTCGACCCGACCGGAGCCGCGACGCCCCGGCGCTGGATCCCGCGCATCCGCAAGGGCGATCCGGCGGACTCGAGCGCCGTCTTCTCCGTGCTCGAGGGCGCGGTCGTGGTGCGCCGCGACGCGTTCGAGGCGGCCGAGGGCTGGGCAGGGGAGTTCTTCTACGCCCACGAGGGGATCGAGCTCGCGTGGCGGATCTGGGACCAGGGGCTACGCGCCTGGTACGCCGGCGACCTCGTCGCCCACCATCCTGCCGTCGCCCCCACCCGGCACGCGGAGTACCACCGCCTGAACGCGCGCAACCGCGTCTGGCTCGCGCGCCGCAACCTGCCGCTGCCGCTCGTGCCCGTCTACGTCGCGACGTGGACGGCCGTGCAGCTCATCCGCAGCGCCCGCGGCGCGGACGGGCTCGGCACCTGGCTGCGCGGCTGGCGCGAGGGCTGGACCACCTCCCCGGGCCGACGGCGACCCCTGTCCTGGAGGACCGTCCTCCGGATGACGCGCGCGGGCAGGCCGCCCGTCATCTGATCGTGACCCGGCGCCCGGCGGTCACGATCTCCTACCGTTCCGCGCCCCCGACCGGGGCCGGGTCGGGAGCGTCCGGAGCGCTGGCTACGGTGGATGCATGGGTCTCCTGAACGACGCGCGCCTCGGCGTGCGCGCCATCCGCTCGCTCGTCCAGCAGCGTCGGGCGCGCGGATCCCTGCAGCGCAAGCTCGCGCTGCGTCCGCCGTCGCCGCAGGGCGAGTACCGCATCGCCGTGTACTTCGCCGACTCCGCGGTGAACATGTACCAGATCCGCCAGTGGTACCGGCCGCTGGTGGAGCTCGCCCGCACGCACCCGGTGGTGATCCTCAGCCGCCACCCCAGCGGGGCCGACGCGCTCCTCGACGAGAGCCCGCTGCCGGTCGAGTACGTGCGCCGGGTGGCCGACCTCGAGCGCGTGATCGCGGAGCAGGACATCCGCGTCGTCCTCTACGTCAACCAGAACACCCGCAACTTCCAGATGATGCGGTACGGGCGCCGCTGGCACGTCTTCGTCAACCACGGCGAGTCCGACAAGATGTACATGACCACGAACCAGTTCAAGGCGTACGACTACAGCCTGATCGCGGGGGACGCGGCCCGCGCCCGGCTCGGCAAGGTGCTCTGGGACTACGACCTCGACCGGCGCGCGATCCCCATCGGCCGTCCGCAGGCGGACCACTACGCGGGCGAGCTGCCGTTCACGCCGGACGGCCGGACCGTCGTGCTCTACGCCCCCACCTGGGAGGGTGACCGGGCGGCGGCCGCGTACGGGTCCATCGCCTCGCACGGCGTCCCGCTCGTGCGCGACCTGATCGCCACGGGTCGGCACCGCGTCGTGTACCGCCCGCACCCGCGCTCGGGCGTCGTCGACCCCGAGTACGCGCGGGCGAACCGCGAGATCGCGGGCATGCTGGAGCGGGCCAACGCGCAGGACCCCTCCGCGCAGCACGTCGTCGACCGGTCCCGTGAGCTCGGCTGGCAGCTGTCCGCGGCCGACATGGCCATCGTCGACATCTCGGCCATGGTCTACGACCGGCTGGCGGCCGGGAAGCCGCTCATGGTGACGCGACCCGTGCAGCCCGAGGCGCAGGTCGACACCGACGGCTACCTCTCCGACTGCGAGTGGCTGACCGCGGAGGACGCCCGCGGCATCGTCGCGCGCCTGGACGAGCTGCAGCACGACGCGGCGGCCGACCGGCGGCTCGCGGCGTGGGTGCGCCACTACTTCGGCGACGCGACGCCCGGTGCCGCGACCGCGCGCTTCCACGCCGCGATCGAGCACCTCCTGGCGGAGTGGGACCGGCACGCCGCCCTGCACGCGCGGGACGAGGCCACCGACGGCGGCGACGCCGAGGTGGACGACGAGGACGAGGAGTCCTGAGCGCGTCGTCGCCGCGAGGCGCCGGGGTCCCCGCCCGCTAGCGCTTGGCGGCCTTCTTCTCCGCGATGCGGATCACGCGGGGCTTCTTCCCCGGCACCGCGAGGTCGGCGGGGAACGTCGCGGGGGCCGGGCCGAACGCCTGGCGCGAGCTCGCGACGATCTTGTCGCCGAGCATCCGGTTGCCGGCTCCGCCGATGACGGCGCCGATGCCGAAGGGCACCGCGCGGCCGAGCGCGCTCGCGCCCTGGTTCACGACGAAGCGGCGGATGAAGGCGCGCTTGATCCGGTCGGCGATGGGCCCGATGGCGAACGACGGCAGGCCGGAGGTGATGGCCCGGCCCCAGTTGGCGTTCCGGTCCACGGGCTGGCCGGAGAACTGCCCCGTGAACTGCTGGATGACCTGCGCGCCGGGGGCGCCGAGCATCATGGTCATGACGAGCGCGCGTGCCCGCACCGGATCCTCGACCGTGATGCCGTGGACCTCGGTGATGGACTGGGCGAACAGCGCGCTCGCCTCGAGGAAGCCCGCGGTCTCGACGCCCGTCAAGGCGAGCGAGACGCCCGTGCCGATGCCGGGGATGACCGCGCTGGCGCCCACGGCGGCGCCGCCCGCGGTGACCGCGGCGAGGAACCGCTTCTCCAGGATCGCGATGATGCGGTCGGGGGAGGCCTCCGGGTGACGCGCGCGGATCGACCGGATGTGGGCGAGCACGACGGGGCGCTGCACGGACAGGAGACGATCGATGCCCGTGGCCACGGCGGGATCGAGCTCGGGTGCGTCGTTCATGGGGAGAGCCTACGCGGCGGCGGCTGATCGTTCGTGCCCTCGGGGTCTGTGCGGCGCACGAGACGCTGCGGCGGTGTCCACGTGAGGAGGCCGCGAACGCATGGGGCGTCGGCGCTCTGGCTATTCCTTCATGTGGCGGATAAGCATGTGCCATGGTCACCACCGTCTCCGAGGCCGCCGCCGCGTTCGGCGCCCGCGTGCGCGAGCAGCGCCAGCGCATCGGCATCAGCCAGGAGACGCTCGCCGAGCTCTCCGGCATCCACTGGACCGCGCTCGGCAAGATCGAGCGCGGGCAACGGAACCCCTCCCTGCGGAACATCATCAAGATCGCGAGCGGCCTCGACGTGGACGCCGGGCTCCTCGTGACGGGCCTCACCGCCGACATGCTGCCGCAGGACGACGGCGACTCGCCGGCCGAGCTCATCCGCCTCGAGCGCGAGCGCGACCGGCGCGGCACCACGCCCGTCAGAAGCTGACCCGCCACAGGTACTCGCCTCCGTCCGGTCGGAACCACCGCACCACGAGGACGGTGTCGAGCGCCAGGTCGTCCCCGCGGATGGTCGTCGACAGCCGCTCGCCGGGCCGCACGGTGACGGGCGCGCGCGAGAGCATCGTGCCGGAGCCGAGCAGGTGCAGCGAGATGGCGTGCAGCACCTCGTCGCCCACGTTGACGAGCGCGAAGCGCGGACGCTCGAGCGTGCGGTCGAAGTGCCAGGGCACGCGGTAGGCGGGCTCGGGATCCGGACGGACGGGCAGGGGCGGGACGGGACGCAGCATGCGTGCACGGTAGGGGCGACGTGCGACGTGCGCGGTCGAGGGCCTGTGGAGGGGCGGGGCTGGGGAGGAGGGGCGCCTAGCCGGCCGTCGCCTTCGGGGGCGGGGGCGGATCGTGGTCGGCGTTGTAGGCGTCCACGACCCGGTCGATGGGGCCGTCGAGGACCAGCGCGCCCTTGTCGAGGTAGAGGCCGCGCGTGCAGAAGCGGCGCAGGTCCCGCTCGTTGTGCGAGACGAAGAAGAGGGTGCGGCCCTCCGCCAGCATCTGCTCGATGCGGTGGTAGCACTTCTCGCGGAACGCCTTGTCGCCGACGGCGAGCACCTCGTCGACCAGCAGGACGGGCTCGTCGAGCCGCGAGATGACCGCGAACGCGATGCGCACCTTCATGCCGCTGGACAGGTGCTTGTACGGGGTGTCCACGAAGTCCGGGATCTCGGCGAACGCGATGATCTCGTCGAACTGCGCGTCGATCTCCGCCCTCGACATGCCGTGCAGGCCCGCCGTGAGGTAGATGTTGTCGCGCACGGTGAGGTCGTTGACGAAGCCGCCCGTGATCTCGATGAGCGGCGCGACGCCCGCGTGCACGCCGATGGCGCCCTCGTCCGGGATCAGCACCTCGGCGACCAGCTTGAGGAGCGTCGACTTGCCCTGCCCGTTGCGGCCGACGACGCCGATCGCCTCGCCCGCGCGCACCTCGAAGGTCACGTGGCGCAGCGCCCAGAACTCGCCCGGCCGGGCGCGGCGGGCGGATCCGGCGAACAGGTCCTTGAAGCTGCGGCGGGCCTTGCGGTTGCGGCGGAAGCGGATGCCCGCGTCGCGGACGGCGATGACCGGCGCGGAGGCGTCGGCCGTGGCGGGTGCGGCGTCCATCAGATCTCCTTCAGCACGGCCGGCAGCGAGCGGCGGAAGACGAGCGCGCCGGCCGCGAGCAGGACGGCCGCGATGAGGGCGCTGGCGCCGACGGCGTACCAGTCGAGCTCGGCGGGGAAGAACGCGGAGCGGTAGAGGCCGAAGATCCCGGTGAGGGGGTTGAGCGCCGCCCAGGGGTGCAGCTCGGCGGGGAGGTCGCGCGACGAGTAGACGACGGGGGAGGCGTAGAAGAGGAAGCGCAGGACGAGCTTGACGGCGCGCTCGAGGTCGCGGAAGAACACGACGAGCGGCGAGACGACCAGGCCGATGCCGAGCAGCAGCGCCGCCTGGATGAGCACGGCGAGCGGGAAGAGGAGGACCTCGACCGACAGGCGCGCGCCGGCCACCACCGCGAAGACCGCGAGGACCGGCAGGCTCGCGATGAGCTCGAACCCCTTGGCGAGGACGAGCCGCAGGACCCAGATGGTGCGGGGGATCCGGGTCGACCGCACGAGCTTCGCCTGCGAGCTGAACGCCTTGGTGAAGTCGCTCGTGGCGCCGGTGAACCACATCCACGGCAGGAGCGCCGCGAGGAGGAAGACGATGTAGGGCTCCTCGCCCACGTCGCGGGAGAAGACGACGGTGAAGACGAACCAGTAGATGCCCGACATCACCAGCGGGTCGAGGATCGACCAGAACCAGCCGAGCGCGCTCGTGGAGTAGCGGACCTTGAGGTCGCGCGTGGTCAGCAGCCAGAGCGATCGGCGGTACCGGGCCGCGGGGGTGCGGGACGCGCGGCCGGGACGGACGGCATCGTGCACGGCGGGGATCCTCTGCGTCAGCATCCCCGAGGCGGCCTAGACGAAGAGGTTGGCCCTCTCGAGGTCCTCCGCGAAGTCGACCTCGACCGCGTACAGGTCGGAGATGTCTACCGGTTCGATGAGCAGGGAGTCCTGCTCGACGCCCAACTCTATTCCACGCTCGAAGTAGTCCTGGTCGCCGACGCGGGCGAGCTGTCGGATGAGGACGGGCTTGTCGGCCTTGGAGACGTAGTTGATGCCGACGGCCTCGCCGAGCCCGCCGACGACGGTCTTCGACAGCTCGCGGATGTAGCCCTCGGGGCTCGTCGTGTACTTGACCTCCTCGTCGGACACGCGGGAGGTGTTGACCGTGACGAAGGACTGGTCCCGGGCGATCATGGCGGCCGCGCGGCGCAGGATCATCGGGTCGAACACGACGTCGCCGTTCATCCAGAGGACGCCGCCGGGGCCCGAGGCGCGCAGGGCGCGGAGCAGGCTCTTCGACGTGTTCGTCTGGTCGTACTGCTCGTTGTAGATGTACTCGGCGTCCGGGAAGGCGTCGATGATGTGGTCGAGCTTGTAGCCGACCACGATGCTGACCTTGGCGTCGTCGCCGAGGCCGAAGCGGATGTTGTCGAACTGCTGGCCCATGATCGTGCGGCCGTCGCTGAGCTCGGTGAGGGGCTTGGGGAGGCTGCGTCCGAGACGGCTGCCCATGCCTGCCGCCAGGATGACTACCTGGGTGGTCATGTGTTCTCCGTTCGATGCGGGGTGCGGAGTCCGATCGGGAGCCCTCCGACGTCGAGGGTTCGCCGGGACTTCACCCGCGGGTTTCCTGTTCGACACGCCGTCATGCCTCCTCCACCTTACGCCGCGGGTGAGGAAATCCGGGGGATGCGGGCGCCGGTCGTGTCCCTTTCGTGACGTCCGGGCGGGCGCGCGAGGCGGGGGCGGACCCGCGCGGGGCACGCCCGCGAGCGCTCCTCGGCGTCGCGCGAGGACGCGCAGGCGGGCACGGAGGACGGCCTTGCTAACGTGGGCGCGTGACCGACGCCCCCGACGAGACGACCTCATCCGACGCGACGTCCGACCGGTCCGCCGTGCTGCCCGACGGGGCAGCGGGCAGCGCCTCCGCGACACGCTCCGACGCCGAGCGCACGACCGGCGCCGATGCCGCCGCTCCCGCGCCGCGGCCCGCACCGCGCCCGCCGCGGCGGGCCACGGCGCCCTCGCCGCGCACCGCCCCCGCCGTGGTCGTCGCACCCACCGCGCCGCGCGTCAAGTCGCCTCGCGTCACGCCCCCCGCGGCCCGTCCGGCGGCGCCGGGCGAGGACGGCGAGGACCCGACGACGGGTGCGGCCCCGCGGTCCCCGCGCGTGCGGAAGCGGACCCGCGTCCAGCGACCCGCGGGCGCCACCGCGGCCGACGCCGGTCCCGGGATCACGACTCCCGCCGACGAGCAGGGGCCCACGACGCCGGAGGCGGCAGCGCCGATCCCGGACGACTCGTCGGATGCCTCTGCCGAACCCGCGCCCGCGACGAGCGAGCGCGACGACGCCGTCGCGGAGCTGCGCGGGCTCCTCGACGCCGCCGAGCAGGATCACGCCGCCCGTGCCGGACGCGATGACCCGCCCGCGGACGTCCCCGCCGAGGCGGGTGACGCGCTCGTGGGAGAGGACGTCGACGACGCTCCCGTCGCGGCGGAGGACGACCGGCCCGGCGCACCGGCCGACGACGCGGCCCCGGCCGAGGACGCCGTCGAGGCTGATGATGCCGTCGCACCCGCGGCTCTTGCCGCGCCTGCCGAGGATCCGGACGACGCCACCGAGAGCTCCGTCGTCGAGGACGGGCCATCGGCCCATGGCGAGCCGGATGACGCCGCCCCCGTCGAGGGGGCTGCCCCTGCGCACGAGTCCGCCGTGACCGCAGACGACCCCGCGGAGGAGGTCCTCCCCGAGGAGGCCGCGGCGGACGTCGAGGCCGCGGTCCTGGGAGACGCCGAGGAGACGCCCGCGACCGACGACGCGCCCGCCACGGATGGGACGCCCGCCAGGGACGAGACGCCCGCGACCGACGATTCGGCCGCGACCGACGATGCGGTCATGCCCGAGGATGCGCCGTCGATCGACGCGGCGCCGTCGATCGACGCGGCGCCCTCGACCGAGGAGGCGACCTCGACCGATGCAGCGACCTCGATCCACGCATCCGAGGGGACTGCCGGAGCGCCGGCCGGGCGCGCCGACGGAACCGCGGAAGCCGCCGTCCCGGTCCCGGATCCGACGCCGGAGCCCGCCCGCTCCGTCACCGTCCGCACCGACAGCCTCACCGCGCCGCGATCGCCCCGGGGCGGCCTCGCGCGCGTCGACGAGACGGCGCTCACCCCCTCCGTCCGGGGCGACCGGGCCGCCGCGCCCGAGCTCGGCGACGAGGTCCTCGTGATCGAGGGGCTCACCAAGCGCTTCGACGAGAAGGTGGCCGTCGACGACGTCGCGCTCACGGTCCGCGCGGGCTCCTTCTACGGGATCGTCGGGCCGAACGGCGCGGGCAAGACCACGACCATGTCGATGGTCACGGGCCTCCTCCGGCCGGACGCCGGCACCGTCACCGTGAACGGCGTCGACGTCTGGCGCGATCCGCTCACCGCCAAGCGCAGCATCGGCGTGCTGCCCGACCGGCTCCGTCTCTTCGACCGCCTCACGGGCGCGCAGCTCCTCCACTACTCGGGGGCGCTACGCGGTCTCGACGCGGCGGAGATCCGCGACCGCTCCGCCGACCTCGTCGCCGCCTTCGGGCTCGAGGACGCCGTGGGCCGGCTCGTCACCGACTACTCGGCGGGCATGACCAAGAAGGTCGCGCTCGCCTGCGCGATGATCCACTCCCCGCGCGTGCTCGTGCTCGACGAGCCGTTCGAGTCCGTCGACCCCGTGTCGGCCGCGAACGTGGTGGAGATCCTGCAGGACTACGTCGCGCACGGCGGCACGGTCGTGCTCTCGAGCCACGGCATGGACTTCATCCAGCGCATCTGCGACCACGTCGCGATCATCGTCAACGGCCGCGTGCTCGCCGCCGGCACCATGGACGAGGTCCGCGCCGGGCGCACGCTCGAGGAGCGGTTCGTGGCGCTGGCCGGCGGCCGACGCACGGCGGAGGGGTTCTCGTGGTTGCACTCGTTCTCCGACTGAGGCTCGCGCTCCTCGCCAACGCGTTCCGCCGGAGCCCGTGGCAGGTGCTCGGGCTCGTGGTCGCCGCCGTGTACGGGATCCTCGTGACGGTCCTCGCGATCGGCGCCCTCGCCGGCCTCCGCGACGCGGACGTGTCCTCGGCGCGCGACATCGTCGTCGCCGGGGGAGCGCTCGTCGTCCTCGGGGCGCTCGTGGTGCCCCTCGTCCTCGGATCCGACGACGCCATGGACCCGCGCCGCTTCGCCCCCTACGGCATCGAGCCCCGGTCGCTGGCCTTGGCCCTCGGCGTCGCCGCGCTGGTGAGCGCCCCCGGCGCGGCCCTCGTGGTCGTCGCGCTGTCGACCGTCGTGACGTGGGCGCGCGACCCCGCGACCGCCCTCGTGGCGGTCCTCTCCGCGGCGGCGGCCGTGGTGACCTGCGTGCTCGTCGCGCGGCTGAGCACCGTCGCCGCCTCCGTCCTGCTCAGCACGCGCCGCGCACGGGAGGCGACGGGCCTCGTCGCGGGCCTGGTCGCCGTCCTCCTCGTCCCCGTGGTCGTCGCCCTCGCGCAGGCCGACCTGCTCGACGACGGCCTCCGCCCGGTCCGGGGCCTGCTCGGGGCGCTCGCCTGGACGCCGATCGGCGCCGCGTGGGCCGCACCCGCCGCGGCCGTCGCCGGGGACGCCGGCGGAGCGCTCGGCATGCTGCTGGTGGCCCTCGGCTCCGCGGCGCTCCTCGCGCTCCTCTGGATGCGCGCCGTGCCGTGGTCGCTCACGGCGCCCGACCGGGCGCGCAGCGGGCGGAGCCAGACCGGCCTCGGCTGGTTCGGCCGCTTCGGCGCGTCCCCCGCGGGCGCCGTCGCCGCGCGGAGCGTCACCTACTGGGTCCGCGACCCCCGCTACCGGGCGACCCTCGTCCTCATCCCCGTGCTGCCGCTCGTGCTGCTCGTCCCGCTCGTGATCGTCGACGTCGACGCGCACGTGCTCGCGCTCGTGCCGCTGCCGGTCATGGCGCTGTTCCTCGGCTGGAGCGTGCACAACGACACGGCGCACGACCACACCGCGGTGTGGCTGCACGTGGTGTCGGGGATCCGCGGCACGGCCGACCGCGTGGGGCGGCTCGTGCCGGTGCTCGCCATCGGCGTGCCGCTGGTCGCGATCGGCGCGCCCCTCAGCGCCCTGGGATTCGGGGACCCGGCCGTGCTGCCGTCGGTCGTCGGCGTCAGCGGCGGGGTGCTGCTCGCGGGCGTCGGCCTCGCGTCGCTCTTCTCGGCGCGCTTCCCCTATCCCGCCTCCCGGCCGGGCGACAGCCCCTTCCACGCGCCGCAGACCGTCGGCGCCGGTGCGTCCACCGTGCCGACGCTGACCTTCATCGCCACGGTCGTGCTGGCGCTCCCGTCGGCGTGGCTCGGCTGGCTCGGGCTCGTGCACGGCGGCGCGTACCCGACGTGGTCGCTCGTCGTGGGGCTCGGGATCGGCGTCCTCGCGCTCCTGGTCGGCGTGGTCGGCGGGGGCCGGGTCTTCGAGCGCCGCGGGCCCGAGCTGCTCGCCTTCGCGCAGCGCCACTGATCCCGGTCCGCGGCCCGGGCGCGCCCTCCACGGGACCCGCGGCCAAGCCGACCGGCGGAGTCGCGCGCGACATCCCCCGGGGTCGCGGCATGCGCGGAAAAGTACACTGGGACGATGGTCATCCTCAGCATCGAACAGTCCCCCGGGAGCCCCGCCCAGGGCGGCGGCACCGACACCCTCGACCGCGAGCTCGAGGAGCTCCTCGAGCAGGAGACGATCGAGCCCGGCGATCACGAGCGCTTCTCGCACTACGTGAAGAAGGACAAGATCCTCGAGTCCGCCCTCAGCGGGAAGCCCGTCAAGGCGCTCTGCGGCAAGAAGTGGCTGCCCGGCCGCGACCCCGAGAAGTTCCCCGTGTGCCCGGACTGCAAGCGCATCTACGAGGGCATGGAGGCGGAGTAGGCGCGCGTCTGCGCGACCGGCCTCAGGCGGGCGCGCCCTCCTCGGTCGGGATGGCGGGGTCGCCGGCGCGGAGCCGGAACGCCTGCGCGGGCAGGTCCCGCACGACGCGCGCGTGGTGCGCGCGGGCCGCGGCGGTGCCCTCCGCGCCGAGCCAGCGGGGGTCCGGCTCGCCTGCCTCGACGAGCGGCACGACGAGGTCGCGGTCGCCCGGGCGCGGATCCGGGTGCGGCCCGACCGTGACGAGCTCCGCGGTCGCGACGCCGTCGGCGTCGTGCCGGCGGAGCGCGGCCTTGAGGCCGCCGCGGCTCTGCTTGCCGGTCGAGCGCTTGGCGACGGCCACCCACTCGCCCCGTCCGCCCGCCTCGCGGTGGGCGACGAGCTTGAAGACCATCCCCGCGGCGGGGGCGCCGGACCCGGTGACGAGCGACGTGCCGACCCCGTACGAGTCGACGGGGGAGGCGGCGAGGCCCGCGATGCCGTGCTCGTCGAGGTCGTTGGTGACGGTGATCCGCGTGCCGGTGGCGCCCAGCGCGTCCAGCTGGGCGCGCACCTCGCCGACGAGGACGGGCAGGTCGCCGGAGTCGAGCCGGACGGCGCCGAGGCCCGTGCCCGCGACGCGGACCGCGGTCTCGACGCCCTGGCGCACGTCGTAGGTGTCGACGAGGAGCGTCGTCCCGGCGCCGAGGGCGTCGACCTGCGCCCGGAACGCCTGCTCCTCGGTGTCGTGCAGGAGCGTGAAGGAGTGCGCGGCCGTCCCCATCGTCGGGACGCCCCAAGTGCGGCCGGCCTCGAGGTTCGAGGTGGCGCTGAAGCCGGCGATGAACGCCGCGCGCGCCGCGGCGACGGCCGAGCGCTCGCCCGTGCGACGCGATCCCATCTCGGCGAGCGGCCGGCCGCCGGCGACCTGCACCATGCGCGCGGCCGCGCTCGCGACCGCCGAGTCGTAGTTGAGGACGCTGAGGACGAGGGTCTCGAGGATCACCCCGTCGGCGAAGGGCGCCTCGACCGTGAGCAGCGGCGAGCCGGGGAAGTAGACCTCGCCCTCGCGGTAGCCGGTGATGCGGCCGCGGAAGCGGTAGTCGGCGAGCCAGGCGAGCGCGTCCTCGCCGACGACGCGCTCGGACCGGAGGTACTCCAGCTCGGCGTCGCCGAAGCGGAAGTCGCGGATCAGCTCGAGCAGGCGGCCGGTGCCCGCGACGACGCCGAAGCGGCGTCCGCTCGGGAGGCGGCGGGCGAAGCACTCGAACACGCACTCGCGGTCGTGGGTGCCCGCCTTCAGCGCTGCGTCGAGCATCGTCAGCTCGTACCGGTCGGTGAGGAGGGAGGTCGCCTGGTGCACGTGCCCAGCCTAGGGCGGCGCCCTCGCGGCGACCCGTCGCGGAGGTCGCGGCGGCCGGGAGGCGGTCGATCCGCCGGGCGCACGCGCCACGGCGATGACGGGGGTCCGGCCTAGGGTCGCAGCATGCAGCGCACCCGATGGATCCTGGCCGACCAGCTGGGCGACCACTTCGACGACGGCGGGCCGATGCTGCTCATCGAGTCGCGCGGGCTCCTGGCCCGGCGCCCGTACCACCGGGCGAAGGCGCACCTCATCCTCTCCGGCATCCGGCACCGCGCGCGGGCGCTGGGGGACCGGGTCGAGTTCCACCAGGTGGAGCACTACCGCGACGTGGTCACCGGCCGCGACGACCTCGAGGTGGTCGACCCCACGTCGCGCGGCCTGCGGCGGCTCGTGGCGGAGGTCGGCGCCGCGGCGCTGCCCAGCCGCGGCTTCGTCACGAGCGAGCAGGAGTTCGCCGAGTGGATAGCGGGCCGCACGTCGAACCGCCTCGTCATGGAGGACTTCTACCGCTGGTCGCGCGCCCGCACGGGCATCCTCATGGACGGCGACGACCCGGTCGGCGGCCGCTGGAACTACGACCACGACAACCGCGAGCGTCCGCCGAGGGGAGCCGCGAGCCTCGGCCTGCCCGAGCCGTGGTGGCCCGAGGAGGACGACATCGACGCCGAGGTGCGCGCCGACCTCGACGAGTGGGAGCGCAAGGGGCTCATGCGCTTCGTCGGCGAGGACGGCCCGCGGCGCTTCGCCGTCACGCCGGAGGAGGGCCGCCTGGCCCTCGAGGACTTCGTCGCGACCCGGCTCAACGACTTCGGCCCCTTCGAGGACGCCTCGCTCGCGGGCGACTGGACCATGGCGCACTCGCTGCTGAGCGCCACCATGAACATGGGGGTGCTGGATCCGGCGGACGTCATCGAGCGCATCGTCGCCGAGCACGCGGCGGGCCGTGCGCCCATCCAGAGCGTCGAGGGCATCGTGCGGCAGATCATGGGCTGGCGCGACTACGTCTGGCACCTCTACTGGGCCTTCGAGGACGACTACACCTCGCAGAACCGGCTCGACGCGCACCGGGGCGTGCCGAGCGCGCTGCTCGACCTCGACGCGTCCGGCATCGAGGCCGCGTGCCTCGCCCACGTGGTCGACAAGGTCCGCACGCACGGCTGGGCGCACCACATCGAGCGCCTCATGATCCTCGGCAACCTCGCCCTGCAGCGCGGCTACGACCCGTCCGCCATGAACGACTGGTTCATCGACTCGTTCGTCGACGGCACGCCGTGGGTCATGCCCGCGAACGTCGTCGGCATGGCGTTGCACGCGGACGGCGGCCGGATGGCGACGAAGCCGTACGCGGGAGGCGGCGCCTACATCGACCGGATGTCGGACCACTGCGGAGGGTGCCCCTTCGACCCCAAGGTGCGCGTCGGGCCCACGGCGTGCCCGTACACCGCGGGCTACTGGTGGTTCCTCGACCGCAACCAGGACCGCCTCCGCGGCAACGCGCGCATGGCCCAGCCGCTCGCGGGGCTGAAGCGGCTGAGCGACCTGCCGGAGCTGGTCGCGCAGGAGGACGCGCGGCGCTCGATGTGAGCCGCAGGCCGCGCACGCCCCCGCCGCGCACGCCGCGGGAGCCGCCCGGCCCGCCGGTAGGCTGGCGGGATGAGCGACGCGCCGATCGGGATCTTCGACTCCGGCGTCGGCGGCCTCACCGTGGCCCGCGCGGTCGCCACCCTCCTGCCGCGCGAGTCCATCGTCTACATCGGCGACACCGCCCACACGCCCTACGGCGACAAGCCCATCGCCGACGTGCGCCGGTACGCCCTCGCCGTGCTCGACGACCTGGTGGAGCGCGGCGTGAAGCTGCTCGTGATCGCGTGCAACACCGCGTCCGCCGCCATGCTGCGGGACGCGCGCGAGCGGTACGACATCCCCGTCGTCGAGGTGATCCAGCCGGCCGTCCGCACCGCGGTCAGCGTCACCCGCAACCACCGCGTGGGCGTCATCGCCACGCACGCCACGGTCACGAGCCGCGCCTACGACGACGCCTTCGCGGCCGCGCCGCACCTGGAGCTCACCTCCGCGGAGGCGCCGCGCTTCGTCGAGTTCGTCGAGCGCGGCGAGACCTCCGGGCCCGAGCTCATGGCGGCCGCCGAGGGGTACCTCGCGCCGCTGCGGGCGGCGGGCGTCGACACGCTCGTCCTCGGCTGCACCCACTACCCGTTCCTCGAGGGCGCGATCTCGCTGCTCATGGGCCCCGACGTCACGCTCGTCTCGAGCGACACCGAGACCGCCAAGGACGTCTACCGCGAGCTGGTCTCCGCGGGACTCGAGCGCCGCTCCGACTCGCCGCCCGTGATCCGCTACGAGGCCACCGGCGGCAGCGCGTCCGACTTCGAGGCGCTCGCGGGGCGGATGCTCGGCACGGGCGTCACGCACGTCGAGCTCGTCGAGACCGGCGCCATCCAGCTTCCCCGCCCGCCCCGGACGGACGCGGCGACGCATCCGGACCGGGACGGCACCCCCACCCCCGACACGAGCCGAGGCCGCACATGACCGACGACACCCCCCGCCACGACGGCCGCGCCGCCGACCAGCTGCGCGAGATCACCATCGAGCGGAACTGGAGCGAGCAGGCCGAGGGATCCGCCCTCATCTCCTTCGGGCGCACCCGCGTCCTCTGCACCGCGTCCTTCACGAACCGCGTCCCGCGGTGGAAGGCCGGCAGCGGCCAGGGCTGGGTCACCGCCGAGTACGCGATGCTGCCCCGCGCCACGAACGAGCGCATGGACCGCGAGGCCGTCAAGGGCAAGGTCGGCGGCCGCACGCACGAGATCTCGCGGCTCATCGGCCGCAGCCTCCGCGCCGTCGTCGACATGAAGGCGCTCGGCGAGAACACGATCGTCATCGACTGCGACGTCCTCCAGGCCGACGGCGGCACCCGCACGGCCGCCATCACGGGCGCGTACGTCGCCCTCGCCGACGCGCTCGAGTGGGGCCGCGAGCGCAAGTTCATCGCGCAGCGCGCCACGCCGCTGAAGGACAGCGTCGCCGCGGTCTCCGTCGGCATCGTCGACGGGAAGCCGCTGCTCGACCTCGCGTACGTCGAGGACGTGCGCGCCGAGACCGACATGAACGTGGTGATGACCGGGAGCGGCTCCTTCGTCGAGGTCCAGGGCACCGCCGAGGGCGCGCCCTTCGACCGCGCCGAGCTCGACGCCCTGCTCGACCTCGCGCTCGGCGGCGGCACCACGCTCACCGCGCTGCAGGCGCAGGCGCTCGGGCGCTGAGGGGACCGCCCGTGATCCCGCTCGTCCTCGCCACGCACAACGCGCACAAGGTCGAGGAGATGCGCCGGATCCTCGGGGCGCGCCTCGACGGCATCGACCTCGTCGCCTACGACGGGCCCGAGCCCGTGGAGGACGGCACGTCCTTCGAGGAGAACGCGCTGATCAAGGCGCGCGCGGCGGCCCGGCACACCGGCCACGCGGCCCTCGCCGACGACTCGGGCATCGGCGTCGACGTGCTCGGCGGATCGCCCGGCATCTTCTCGGCGCGCTGGTCGGGTCCGTCGCGCGACAGCCGCGAGAACCTCGAGCTCCTGCTCTGGCAGCTCGGCGACGTGCCCGACGCGCATCGCGGCGCGCGCTTCACGTGCGCGGCCGCCCTCGTGGTGCCGACGGCCGACGGCCTCGTCGAGCGCACGGCGGTCGGCGTGTGGGAGGGATCCGTCCTCCGCGAGGTCGCGGGGGAGGGCGGGTTCGGCTACGACCCGATCTTCCGCCCGGCCACCGGCGGCGCCAGCGCGGCCGCGCTCACGGCCGACGAGAAGAACCGGGACAGCCATCGCGCGCGGGCGTTCGACGCGATCATGCCGGTGGTCCGCCGGGAGCTCCTCGGCGAGGTCTGACGACTCCTCCCGCCCTGCTGAGAGCGGGAGTCGTTCCCGACTGCGGCGCCGGCTGGATCCGCATGGCCGCGGGCCCGTACGGTGGACGCATGGCCCCCGGATCGCACGACCACGGCGCGGCCACGACCGACCGCCGGCGCCTCGTCGCGGCCCTCCTCATCACCGCCGTCGTGCTCGTGGTCGAGGTCGTCGGGGCGCTGGTCTCCGGATCCCTGGCCCTCCTCGCGGACGCCGGGCACATGACGAGCGACCTCCTCGGCCTCGGCATCGCGCTGGTCGCCACCGTCGTCGCCGCGCGTCCCGCGACCGACCGGCACACCTTCGGCTTCCAGCGCGGCGAGGTGCTCGGCGCGCTCGTGAACGGCCTGATCCTGTCGGTCGTCGCGGTCTACGTGGCCGTGCAGGGCGTCCAGCGGCTGCTGGCGCCGGAGGGCCCCGAGATCGACCCGCGCGTGATGCTCGTGGCCGCGGGCCTCGGCCTCGTCGCCAACGTCGCCGCGCTGCTCGTGCTGCGCGGGGGAGCGGAGCGCTCGATCAACCTGCGCGGCGCGTACCTCGAGGTGCTCGGGGACGCGTTCGGCTCGGTCGCGACCATCGTCGCGGGTGTCGTCATCGCCCTCACCGGCTTCGGCCGCGCGGACGCGATCGCGTCCCTCGTCATCGCCGCGCTCATCGTCCCGCGCGCGGTCGTGCTCCTGCGCGACGTCGTGCGCGTGCTCAACGAGTCGACGCCCGTGGGCACCGAGCCCGAGCGGATCCGCGCCCACCTGCTCGAGACCCCCGGCGTCACGGCCGTGCACGACGTGCACGTGTGGGCGATCACGTCGGGGTCGCCGGTCTTCACGGCGCACGTGGTCGTCGAGCCGGACGTGTTCCGCGAGGGCCGCACGGGGGAGCTCCTCGACCGGCTCGCGGGATGCCTCGACGACCACTTCGACGTCGAGCACAGCACCTTCCAGCTGGAGCCGGCGGAGCACGCCGGGCACGAGCACCGGCACCACGTCTGACGCGCGCTCCCGCGAGGGGCGGCGACCACCGGGCCGCGATCGGCGTCAGGGCCGAGGACGCACCAAGCCGGCCGTCGTGCGGCGGGGCGGGATCAGCGGCGCGGGTCGTTCGACGGGTCCTGGTCGAAGGACTCGGGGGCGAGCGCGAGCTCCTCGCCGTCCTCCGCCGCGACGCCCGCCGCCTCCTCGTCGCGCGCGTGCTTGCGGGCGCGGAGGAAGTGGATGACGGTGGGCACCGCGGTGACGACGACGGCGCCGAGCAGCACGTAGTCGATGTAGTGCGTGACGAAGTCGCGGATGGGCGGGAACCCGTTGAGCAGGTGGCCGAGGAACGTGAGCCCGGCGCCCCAGATGAGCGCGCCGATCGCGTTGTAGAAGGAGTACTTGCGGTAGTCCATGTGGCCGACGCCCGCGGCGATGGGCGCGAACGTGCGCACGATGGGCACGAAGCGCGCCGCGATGACGGCGAGGCCGCCGAACCGCGCGAAGAACGCGTTGGTGCGCACGACGTTCTGCCGGCTGAAGATGCCCGAGTCCTTGCGCTCGAAGACCCGCGGGCCGGCCTTGTGGCCGATGAGGTAGCCGACCTCCCCGCCCGCGAACGCGGAGAAGGCGATGGCGAGGCAGATCCACCAGATGTCGATTCCCGTGATGCCGGGGAGCGTCAGGCCCGCGATGACCAGCAGCGTGTCGCCCGGGAAGAGGAAGCCGAAGAGCAGGCCCGTCTCGGCGAAGATGATGAGGCAGATCCCGACGAGGGCGAATCCCCCGAACGACTCGATGAGGGTCGTCGAGTCGAGGAAGTCGAAGAGCTGGGGATGCACGTGTGGGGCTCCAGTCGTGGTGGGCCGCGACGACCCGTTCGATCGACCGGCGGCAGAGCACAGGATATCGGGAGCCGCCGCGAGCGCGCCGAGTCCCGGCCACCCCCGGTCGAGGGGCGCGGGCGCCCTCAGCCGCCGAGCTCGGCGTGCCCGAAGAGGCCCGGGACGCCGCCGGAGTGCCAGAGCACGACGCGGTCGTCCGCGCCGATGGATCCGTCGCGCACGGCGGCGACGAGCCCCGCGGCCGCCCGGGCGGTGTAGGTGGGGTCGAGGAGGATCCCGGTGGTCCGCGCCACGAGGGTCAGGGCGGCCCGCGCCTCGTCGGTGAGGCGCGCGTACCCGGGGCCCACGCGGTCCGCGTCGATGCGGAGGCGGTCGGCCGCGATCCCCGTGCCGCGCTCCGCGAGGAATCCGGCGACCACGGCGCGCGGGTCGTCGACGGCGCCGCAGTGCACGCCGAGCACCCGCTCCGGCCCGAGCGCCTCGACGAGCCCGGCCATCGTGCCGCCCGATCCCAGCGCGACGGCCACGTGATCCACCTCGCCGACCTGCGCCGTCAGCTCGTGGCCCGCGTCGACGAAGCCCTGCACGGAGTGCGCGTCGGATCCGCCGAACGCCACGCGGTGCACGCGCGCGCCCGCTGACTCGAGCTCCGCGACGACGGATCCCGCCCGCGTCTCGGCGCCGGCGTCGCCCGACCAGACGATCCGCGCCCCGTACAGCGCGTCGAGCAGCACGTTGCCGCGCTCGGCGACCTCGTGCCCCTCGAGCACGAGCACGACGTGGAGTCCGAGCGCGGCACCGGCCGCCGCCGTCATGCGCGCGTGGTTGCTCTGCGCGGCGCCCGTGGTGACGACCGCGTCCGCGCCGCGCGCGACGGCGCGGCCGAGCGAGCGCTCGAGCTTCCTGGCCTTGTTGCCGCCGCCGCCCCAGCCGATGAGGTCGTCCCGCTTCATCAGCAGCCGGTCGGGTCGGAGCCCGACGGCCTCCGCGAGCCGCGGCACGGGGTGCACGGGCGTCGGGTCGGTCCAGAGGCGGAGGCGGTCGTCCACGGGTGCTCCTCGTCGCGGGTCGGAGCGCCGCGGCGGGCGGATCCGCTCCCCGTCGACCACGGGCGGGCGGGCCACGCCCTCGTGCGGGAGAAGGGACTTGAACCCTCACGCTCGAAAGCACAGGAACCTAAATCCTGCGTGTCTACCGATTCCACCACTCCCGCGGGTGCCCGACCAGCTTAGGACGCCCCCTAATATGTTGATCGTGACAACGAAGACACTGGTAGCAGGCATCGACTCCTCCACGCAGAGCTGCAAGGTGGTCGTCCGCGACCTCGACACGGGCGCCCTCGTGCGCTCCGGCCGCGCGTCCCACCCCGACGGCTCGGAGGTGGATTCCGCGCACTGGTGGGACGCGCTCCTCGCGGCCGTCGCCGACGCGGGCGGCCTCGACGACGTCGCCGCCATCTCGGTCGGCGGCCAGCAGCACGGCATGGTCTGCCTCGACGAGTCCGGCGCCGTCGTCCGCGACGCGCTCCTCTGGAACGACACGCGATCCGCTCAGGCCGCCGCCGACCTCCGCGACGAGCTCGGCGCCGATGGCTGGGCGAGCGCCACGGGCGTCGTCCCGGTCGCGTCCTTCACCGCCACCAAGCTCCGCTGGCTCCGCGACGCCGAGCCCGAGAACGCCGCCCGCGTCGCCGCCGTCGCCCTCCCGCACGACTGGCTGACCTGGCGCCTCCTCGGCCACGGCGTCGGATCCCCGGACCTCGCGGCCCTCGCCACCGACCGCTCCGACGCGAGCGGCACCGCGTACTGGTCGAGCGTCACGGGGGAGTACCGCCTCGACCTGCTGGAGCGCGCGCTCGGCCGCGTCGTCGGCCTGCCGCGCGTGCTCGGCCCCGGCGAGTCCGCAGGGCTGACGGGCGACGGCATCCCCGGCATCCCGACCGGCATCCCCGTCGGTCCCGGCGCGGGCGACAACGCCGCGGCCGCGCTCGGCCTCGGCGCGGTGCCGGGCGACGTGGTCGTCTCCATCGGCACGTCCGGCACGGTCTTCGCCGTCACGGCGGATCCGATCACCGACGCGTCCGGCACGGTCGCCGGCTTCGCGGACGCCACGGGCAACTTCCTCCCGCTCATCGCGACCCTCAACGCCGCCCGCGTGCTCGACGGCGGCGCGCGCCTGCTCGGCGTCGACCACGCGCGCCTGTCCGAGCTCGCGCTCGAGGCCCCCGCCGGATCCGACGGCCTCGTGCTCCTGCCCTACTTCGAGGGCGAGCGCACCCCGAACCTGCCCGACGCGACCGCGTCGCTGCACGGCATGACCCTCCGCAACTCGACGCCCGCGACCATGGCCCGCGCGCACGTCGAGGGCATGCTGTGCGGCCTGGCCGACGGCCTCGACGCGATCACGCGCCAGGGCGTCGAGGTGGAGCGCGTGCTCCTCATCGGCGGCGGGGCGAAGAGCCGCGCGGTCCGCGAGATCGCGCCGACCGTCTTCGGCGTCCCCATCCACGTGCCGGACGCGGGCGAGTTCGTCGCCGACGGCGCCGCGAAGCAGGCCGCGTGGATCCTCACGGGCTCGGTGCCGGAGTGGCCCCTCGCGGGCGATGAGGTCTTCGACGCGCCGGGCGTGCCCGCGGTGCGCCAGGCGTACGCGGCGGCGAAGGCGGAGCTGGGGTACTGACGCGGGTCCCGCCGTAGCGGCGCGACCTGTGGACGGCCCGTGCGGGATCGGGTCCTGATCAGCATCCTGTGCGGGTGCAGACGCGGACGCCCCTCGACATCATCTCCGGACGGGTGCGGGAGCGCCTCCGCGACGACGGCGCGGTCGCCGAGGCGGCGGGCACCGCGGTGGTCGTGCGCGAGGAGGTGCGGCGGTTCGCCGAGCAGGCGCTCGGGTCCGACGCGCGGCTCCTCGACGACGAGGCGGCGACCGAGCGCGAGGTGCTCGCCCGCATCACCGGCTTCGGCGCGCTGCAGCCCCTCCTCGACGACGACACGATCGAGGAGATCTGGATCAACGCCCCCACGCGCGTGTTCGTGGCGCGCTCCGGCGTCCCCGAGCTGACGTCGCTCGTCCTCTCGGACGCGGAGGTGCGCGACCTCGTCGAGCGGATGCTGCAGTCCTCCGGTCGGCGGGTGGACCTGTCGACGCCGTTCGTGGATGCGTCCCTGCCCGACGGGTCGCGGCTGCACGTCGTCATCCCCGATGTGACGCGCCGCCACTGGGCCGTCAACATCCGCAAGTTCTCCCGGCGGATCCGCGACCTCGACCACCTCGTGGCGCTCGGCAGCCTCCCGCTCCAGGCGGCGGAGTTCCTCCGGATGAGCGTGCGGGCCGGGCTCTCCATCGTCGTGAGCGGGGCGACGCACACCGGCAAGACCACCATGATCGACGCGCTGCTGTCCGCCGCCCGCGCGTCCGACCGCATCGTCACGGTCGAGGAGACGTTCGAGCTGGATCCCGCCGGCCGCGACGTCGTGGCGATGCAGTGCCGGCAGCCGAGCCTCGAGGGCTCCGGCGAGATCACGCTCCGGCGCCTCATCAAGGAGGCGCTGCGGATGCGGCCCGACCGGCTCGTCGTCGGGGAGGTGCGCGAGGCCGAGTGCCTCGACCTCCTCATCGCGCTCAACTCCGGCGTGCCGGGCATGTGCTCCATCCACGCCAACAGCGCCCGCGAGGCCCTCGTGAAGATGTGCACGCTGCCGCTGCTCGCCGGCCGCAACATCGACTCGGCGTTCGTGGTGCCCACGGTCGCGAGCTCCGTCGACCTCGTCGTCCACCTCGAGGTGCGGCCCTCGGGCGCCCGGCGGGTGGTCGAGATCCTGGCGCCCGGCGGCCGTCATTCCGGGATGGTGATCGAGGCCAGCTCGGTCTTCGCGCTGGAGGACGGCGTGCTCACCGCCACGGGCGGTCAGCCCGCCCACCTCGCCAAGTACCACGCCGCGGGGCTCGACCCGCTCCGCGTGCTGGTGGGGGCGCCGTGAGGATCGCGCTCGGCCTCGCCCTCGGGGCCGGCCTCCTCCTCATGCTCGCGCCACGCCTGTGGCCCTCGCGGCCGGAGACGCCGGGCGGGCGTCGCGGGGCGGCGGACGCGGTGCACGACCGCCTCACGCACGCCGGCCTCGCGAAGGTCTCCGTCAGCTCCTTCCTCGCCATCTCGGTGCTCGTCGGCCTCGCGGCCGGGGTGCTGGTCGAGGCGCTGCTCCGGGTCGACGGCGCGGCGGTCGCGGCGGGGGTCGCGGGCACGGCCCTCCCGTGGATCGCGGTCGGCGCGCGGTCCGCCTCCCGGCGCCGCGCGTACCGTGCCGTCTGGCCCGACGTCGTCGACCACCTCGTGAGCGCGGTGCGCGCCGGGATGGGCCTGCCGGACGCGGTCGCCTCCCTCGCGGAGGCCGGGCCGGCCGTGCTCCGACCAGCCTTCCGCGCGTTCGCCGCGGACAACCGCACCACGGGCAGCTTCGGCGTCGCCCTCGACGAGCTCAAGGCGCGCCTCGCGGATCCCACGGCCGACCGCATCCTCGAGACCCTCCGCATGGCCAGGGAGGTCGGCGGCACCGAGCTGCCCGACGTGCTCCGCGGCCTCGCCCGCTTCCTGCGGGAGGAGGCCGCCATCCGCAGCGAGGCGGAAGCGCGGCAGTCGTGGGTCGTGAACGCGGCGAAGCTCGGCGTGGCCGCGCCGTGGATCATCCTGGCGCTCCTCTCCACCCGCTCGGAGGCGGCCGCCGCGTACGACACCCCCACGGGGACGGTCGTCATCGTGGTCGGCCTCGCCGTCTCCGCCGTGGCCTACCGGGTGATGCTCGCCCTCGGCCGCCTCCCCGAGGACCGGAGGTGGTTCGCGTGACGGGCGTCGAGTCGTGGGGCGCCGTGCTCGGGCTCGTCGCGGGCCTCGGCCTGTGGAGCATGCTCGGCGCGGTGCCGCGGCTGCGGCGGGCGCGCCTGCTCGACCGCGTCGCGCCGCACGTGCTGGACGTCTCGGACGGGGCGCGGCGGCACCTCGCGCTCACCACCGTGCATCCGCTCCCGGTGCTCGGCACGCTCGGCGCGCCGGCGGTCGTGCCGCTGAGGCGGGGGCTGTCGCGCGTGCTCGGCGGCACCGAGCGCATCGAGCGGCTGCTGTCGCAGTCCGGATCGGCGGACGACGTGGAGCGTCACCGCTCCCGGCAGCTGGTCGGCCTGGTCCTGGGTGCCGCCGTCGGCGCGCTGACCGCGGCGGTCGTCGGCGGGGCGGCGCTGCTCGCGGGGACCCTGCCGCAGGCCCAGCTGGTCGTCGTCCCGATCGTGGGCGGCATCACGGGGCTCGTCCTCTGCGACACCGCGCTCGAGCGGCGGGCGAAGCGTCGCCTCATCCGCATCTCGGCCGAGCTGCCGACCGTCCTGGAGTTCCTGGCGCTCAGCCTCGCCGCGGGCGAGGGCCTGCTCGACGCGCTCCGCCGCGTGGCGCGCGTCGGATCCGGCGAGCTGGCCGCGGAGCTCGGGCGCGTGGTCGGCGACGTGGGGACGGGCATCCCGGTCGCCCGGGCCTTCGACGACCTCGCGCGGCGACTTGCCCTCCCCGCGGTGTCGCGCCTGGTCGACCAGCTGGCCGGCTCGCTCGAGCGGGGCACGCCGCTCGCGGAGGTGCTCCGCGCCCAGGCGCAGGACGCGCGCGAGGTCGCCAAGCGCGAGCTCCTCGAGAGCGCCGGTCGCAAGGAGGTGGGGATGCTCGTGCCCCTGGTGTTCCTGATCCTCCCGCTCACCATCGTCTTCGCCCTCTTCCCGGGCGTCTTCGTTCTGCAGCTCGGGCTGTAGCGCACCACCACCCCCACCGATCGAGAGGCATGACATGACCCGTCCCCACGCAGGCAGCGACACGACCACGACACGCGTCGGCGACCTGGCCGACGACCGCGGCGACGTGCCGGGCTGGGTGCTCATCACCCTGATGACCGCCGGGCTCGTCGTCCTCCTGTGGAGCGTCGCCGGGCCCCTGCTGCAGAACGTCTTCACCCAGGCCATCGACCGGGTCACGTCCTTCTGATGCGCGACGACCGCGGATCAGCCCCGGCCGAGTTCGTCATGGTCGGCGCGCTCCTGGTCGTCCTCGCACTGTCGGTCGTGCAGCTCGCCCTCGCGCTGCACGTGCGCACGACCGTGCTCGACGCCGCCGCCGAGGGGGCGCGGGTCGCGGCGCTCGCCGGCTCGACGCGGGCGCAGGGGGTGGAACGGACGCACGACCTCATCGCCACGGCCGTCGGCGAGCGGTACGCGGGGGACGTGACCGCGGCGACCGGCACCGTGCTCGGCCACCCGGTGGTCAGCGTCACCGTGCGCACCACGCTCCCGCTGCTCGGCCTCCTCGGCGTCGACCGCGGGCTGGAGGTGACCGGGCATGCGGCCGTGGAGCGCCTGGGCTGACGACAACGGGTCGGCCGCGCTGGAGTTCATCACCGCCGGGGTGCTGCTGCTCGTGCCGCTCGTCTACCTCGTGCTCGCCCTGTCGGCGATCCAGGGCGCGGCGCTCGCGACGGAGGGAGCGGCGCGGCAGGCGGCGCGCGTGTACGTGCGGGCCGACGACGACGCGGCGGGGCGCCGGGAGGCGCAGGCGGCCGTCGACGTCGCGCTCGCCGACCAGGGCGTCCCTCCCGCGGGCATCGCCCTCGACATCACGTGCACGCCGGATCCGCGCTCATGCCACGTCCCGCGTTCCCTGGTGCACGTGTCCGTGCGCGTGTCGGCCGACCTGCCGCTCGCTCCGCCGGTCGTGGGTCCGGACGCGCCGGGGGCCGTGGTCGTCGCCGGAGCGGCGGACGAGCGCGTGTCGGTCTTCACCCGGAGCGCGCCCTGAACCGCCGGGCCCGCGACCGATGGGCCCGCCACCGCCGGGTCGCGAGGATCACGCCTGGGCACGCAGCCGCGAGCGCGACCGGCGACGACGAGGGCTCCATCCTGCTGCTCGTGATCGCGGCGTGCGCCCTCGGTCTCGCCGTGATCCTCATGGTCTCCGCCGCGTCGTCCCTCTATCTCGAGCGCGTGCGGCTCTCCGACCTCGCGGACGCCGCCGCGCTCGCCGGAGCCGAGTCCTTCGACGTCGACGGGCCCGTCGACCCGGCGGCCCTCGACGCGCAGGCCGGCGGGGTGCCGCATCCGGTGCTGACGGACGCCGGGGTGGCCGACACGGTGACGCGCTTCCTCGCCGAGGAGCCGACGACCGGCCTGCACGACCTGCGCGTCGACGGCGCCGCCTCGCCCGACGGCCGCAGCGCGCGCGTCACCCTGTCGAGCACGTGGATCCCGCCCGTCGCCTCCCTGCTCGTGCCGGACGGGGTCCGCATCGACGTGACGAGCACGGCCCGCGGCGTCCTGGTCGGGCCGGGCGCGGCGACGCCGGGACCGGTGGGGGGCGGCTGAGCCGCCTCCCGCTCACGCGTCGGGTCAGCGGCTCGCGGTGCTCCCGACGACGTCGCGGTGCCGACGCGACCGGTCGCCGTCAGCGCGCGGGCCGCGGCTTCCGCGGGACGTACCGCGGCACGTACCGCACGAGGATCCCGGCGCCGATGAGCCCGAGCACGCCCATCACGCCGCTGGCGACGGCGAGCGACGCGGCGGAGGTGAGGGCGGCGATGAGGAGCGGGGAGGCGGCGCTGCCGGCGTCGCCCGTGAAGCGCCAGGCGCCGAGGAAGGGGGCGGGGTCCTCGCGCGGGGCGAGGTCGGCGCCGAGGGTCATGAGGATCCCCGATCCCACGCCGTTCGCGACCGACATGAACATGGCCACGCCGATGAACCACTGCACGCTCGTCGGCAGGTCCGGCGTGAGCGCGAGCACGAGGTAGCCGAGCCCGAGGCCGACCATCGACGGCACGGCGCTCCAGAGGCGGCCGAAGCGGTCCATGATCTGGCCGCTCGCGTAGAAGAGCGCGAAGTCCACGCCGCCGGCGATGCCGATGATGAGCGCCGTGTTCGCGTCCGAGATGCCGATGCTCACGGCCCACAGGGGGAGGAGCACGCCGCGGCCCGCGCGCATCGCGCCGATGAGCGCCGCGCCGGATCCGAGCTTCACGAGCACGCCCTTGAAGCGCCAGAGGGTGCGCGCGAGGCCGGCCGACTCGCGGGCCGGGGGAGCGGTGCCCGCGGCGGCCGCGACCGACTCGTCGTCCTGCGGCTCGCCGGCCGTCGCGGGCGCGGCGCTCTGCAGGTCGGCCGCGCGGTTGCGTCGCACGACGTCCATCGGGTCGGGCAGGACGAGCAGCGTCACGGCGGCGGCGAGGCACGCGACGATGTGGATGACGAACGCCGACTGCGAGGCGCCCGTCAGGTGGATCACGCCGGCCGCGAGGAACGGCCCGACGAAGTACCCGGCGCGGAACGTGCCGCCGAGCGTCGAGAGCGCGCGGGCGCGGTATGCCTGCGGCACGAAGCTCGTCATGAACGCGTGCCGGGCGAGCGCGAACACGGCCGTCGAGACGCCGATGAGGAAGACGCCCACGCCCAGCACGAGCGGGTTCGGCGCGAGGAGGCACAGCACCAGGCCGCCGATGGAGACGAACGCCGCGCCGATCATGGCGGTCCGCTCGCCGATGCGGCTCACCACGGATCCGCTCGGGATGTCCCCCACGAGCTCGCCGAGCATGATCATGCCGCCGATGAACGCGGCGATCGCGAGCGAGGCGCCGAGGCTGCCCGCGACGATCGGGATGATGGGGATGATCGCCCCCTCGCCGATGGAGAAGAGGAGCGCGGGGAGCAGCGCCGGGAGCGCCACCGCGCGGAGGGAGAAGGGGGTCTCGGGGCTGGACATCGCCCCCGAGCCTACGCGCGGGCGGCCGGGGTCCCGGCCGGGCCTGCCGGTAGGCTGGGCGGCACCATGATCGACCAGGACTTCTCTTCGCGGATCACAGAATTGCGCGACACGTACTCCAACATCCGCTCGGTCGTCGGCGTCGAGCGCCTGCAGCAGGAGGTCGAGGAGCTGAGCGCCCAGGCGGGCGAGCCCGACCTCTGGGACGACACGGAGAAGGCACAGAAGGTCACGAGCGACCTGAGCCACCGGCAGTCCGAGCTCGCCCGGATCGACGAGCTGCAGCGCCGCCTCGACGACCTCGACGTGCTCGTCGAGATGGCCAAGGACGACGAGGAGTCCGCCGAGGAGGCGGTCGTCGAGCTCGACGGCATCACCAAGATCATGGACGAGCTCGAGGTGCAGACGCTCCTCAACGGCGAGTTCGACCCGCGACCCGCCGTCGTCACCATCCGCGCGGGCGCCGGCGGCGTCGACGCGGCCGACTTCGCCGAGATGCTCATGCGCATGTACCTGCGCTGGGCCGAGCAGCACGACTACTCCGCCACCGTGCTCGACACCTCCTACGCGGAGGAGGCGGGCATCAAGTCGGCGACCTTCGAGATCGACGCGCCCTACGCCTTCGGCACGCTCTCGGTCGAGGCCGGCACGCACCGCCTCGTGCGGATGAGCCCCTTCAACTCCGCGGGCAAGCGCCAGACGTCGTTCGCCGCCGTCGAGGTCGTGCCGCTCATCGAGCAGACCGAGTCGATCGAGATCCCCGAGAACGACATGCGGGTCGACGTGTTCCGCTCCTCCGGCCCCGGCGGCCAGTCCGTCAACACGACGGACTCGGCGGTGCGCATCACCCACCTGCCGACCGGCATCGTCGTCACCTGCCAGAACGAGAAGAGCCAGATCCAGAACCGCGCCGCCGCCCTCCGGGTGCTGCAGTCGCGCCTGCTCCTCGTGCAGCGCGAGCAGGAGGCGGCCACCAAGAAGGAGCTCGCCGGCAACATCACGGCGAGCTGGGGCGACCAGATGCGCAGCTACGTGCTCGCGCCGTACCAGATGGTCAAGGACCTCCGCACGGAGCACGAGGTCAACAACCCGTCGAACGTGTTCGACGGCGACCTCGACGGCTTCATCTCCGCGGGCATCCGCTGGCGCAAGTCGCCCGACCGCGCCTGAGAGAGTCCGGGGGACCGCCCGCCGCGGTGAGTCGATGCGGCGTTCGGAGGGTCTGGTGCCTAGGGTCGTACCGACATGATCAGGTTCGACCACGTATCCAAGGTGTATCCCGGCAACCCCCGACCGGCGCTGAGCTCCGTCGACCTCGAGATCCTCCGGGGGGAGTTCGTCTTCCTCGTCGGCGCGTCCGGGTCCGGCAAGTCCAGCTTCCTGCGTCTCGTGCTCAAGGAGGACCGGCCCACGCAAGGGACGATCCACGTCCTGGGCCAGCAGCTGAACCAGCTGTCGAGCCGCAAGGTCCCCTACTACCGGCGGAGCCTGGGGGTGGTGTTCCAGGACTTCCGCCTGCTGCCGAACAAGTCCGTCTTCGACAACGTGGCCTTCACCCTCCAGGTGATCGGCAAGTCGCGCGGCTTCATCCAGGAGGCCGTCCCCGACGTCCTCAACATGGTGGGCCTCAAGGGCAAGGAGCAGCGGCTCCCGCACGAGCTCTCCGGCGGCGAGCAGCAGCGCGTCGCGATCGCGCGCGCCGTGGTCAACAAGCCCGCCGTGCTCCTCGCGGACGAGCCCACCGGCAACCTGGACCCGCTGACGAGCGCGGGCATCATGCAGGTGCTCGAGAGGATCAACGCCAACGGCACGACGGTCATCATGGCCACGCACGATTCCGGCATCGTCGACCAGATGCAGAAGCGCGTCATCGAGCTCATCGGCGGCGAGGTCGTCCGCGACGAGCTCGGCGGCCAGTACCAGACCTCGGCGATCGACCTGCCGCGCACGGCCGAGAACGCGGTCGGCGTGAACCCCGAGCACCCGCCCGTCGCGGCGCCCACGCCGGTGTTCGTGCCGGCGGCGCCGCTCCCCGCACCCGTGCGCCCGACCGCGCCCGCCGCTCCCGCCACCGCGGCGGAGCGGCGCGAGCAGGCGCGTCGCGACAAGCAGCGCCGCGCCGACGAGAAGGCGCGCGCCAAGGAGGAGGCGACCCGCGAGGCCGCGGCCGCCAAGGCCGCGCGCAAGGCGCCGAAGGAGAAGGCGCCCGCGACCGCCACCGCCACCGCCGCCGCGCCCGCGGTCGCCCCGGCGCCCGCCGCGGCACCGGTCCCCGAGGCCGCAGGGGAGGCCCCCGCGACGACGGAGCCCGCCGCGCCCCTCGTCCCCGCCGCGTCGCCCGTCCGCGAGGCACCGGCGTCCCGTCCCGACCGCGACGCCGCACGGACGTCCACGCCCTCGGCCTTCGCGGAGGCGGCCCGCGTGGATCCGCTGCCCGCGTCCGCCGCGGAGCCCGCTTCCGCCGCGACGTCGTCGTCCTCCGACGCGCCCACCGGGTCCCGTCCCGACGACGGCGAGCCCGCCTCCCGTCCGGCCGACCCCGCCCCCGCGGCGGACGACCGTCGCGAGACCGCGCCGCGGGAGACCGCGCGTCCCGACGCCGGGACCGCGCGCCGACCAGGGGAGGAGCAGGCGCCGTCCCGAGCCGTCCCCGTGGTGCGAGAGCCCGCCGACGAGCCCGTGCGGGAGTCCGCTCCGGTCGACGACGCGCCGCCGTCCGCCTCGACGCCGCGGGCGCCCAGCCGCCGCAACGGCGGGGGAGCGGCACCCGCCGCGCCCAGCACCGGATCCATCCGCCGCCTGCCGGAGGGGACGGGCGTGATCCGCCTCCCCGACCTGTCCGACGGGCAGGGCGGCACCGCGCCCGCCGACGGGCGCGACGACGCCGAGCTCGCCGAGCTCGGCCTTGCCGAGAAGCTGGGGCTCCGCGCCCGCGGCGAGTCGCCGGACGACACCGGCGCACAGGATGTGGGGCCCACGCGATGAGACTCGGACTCGTCCTCTCCGAGGTCGGCCACGGCCTCCGTCGGAATGTCAGCATGGTCGTCTCGGTCGTGCTCGTCACCTTCATCTCCCTCACGTTCGTGGGCGCCGCCGTGCTGCTGCAGATGCAGATCGGCCAGATGAAGAACTACTGGTACGACCGCGCCCAGGTCGCCATCGACTTCTGCACCGACACGTCGGTGCCGAGCGAGACCTGCGTCAACGGCAAGGCCACCCAGGAGCAGATCGACGCGGTCAAGGAGCGGCTCGACAGCGAGACGCTCGCCCCGTTCATCGACAAGTACTACTTCGAGGACCAGGACACGGCGTACAAGAACTTCCAGGAGCAGTTCAAGGGCGATCCCGTCACCGAGCTGGTGCAGCCGGAGTTCCTCAACGAGGCGTTCTGGGTGAACCTCAAGGACCCGTCGAAGTCCGACATCCTCAGCGACAGCCTCTCCGGGCTCGCGGGCGTGGAGAACGTGACGGACCAACGGCAGTACCTCGACCAGATCTTCTCGATCCTCAACGCCGCCAGCCTCACTGCGGTCGGCATCGCCGGGCTCATGCTCGTGGCCGCCGCGCTCCTCATCGCCACCACCATCCGGCTGTCCGCGTTCTCGCGGAGACGGGAGCTGGGCATCATGAGGCTGGTCGGGGCGTCGAACCGCTTCATCCAGACACCGTTCATCCTCGAGGGCGTGTTCGCGGCGCTCATCGGGAGCGTGCTCGCGAGCGCGGCGACGGTGGCGCTCGTGAAGTTCTTCGTGCAGGGGTTCCTGAGCTCGAGGCTCACGTCGATATCCCTGGTGAACATGGACGACGCGCTGCTGGTGGTGCCGATCCTGCTCGCGGTCGGCGTCGTCCTCTCGGCGGTGTCGGCGAACTTCGCGATCAGCAGGTACCTCCGGATCTGATCCTCCGGTAGGCTGATGGGCTGCCCGGATCCGGGCGCATCCACCCGAACCATCGAGGAGTCCACCGTGCCCAGGGAACGTGGCGAGAAGGTGGTGGCGACCAACCGCAAGGCGCGCCACGACTACACCATCGAGTCGACCTACGAGGCGGGCCTCGTGCTCACGGGCACCGAGGTCAAGTCGCTCCGTCAGGGGCGGGCGTCGCTCGTCGACGGCTACGCGTTCGTCGACGCCGGCGAGGCGTGGCTCGACGCGGTGCACATCCCCGAGTACAACCAGGGCACCTGGAACAACCACCCGGTCAGGCGGAAGCGCAAGCTCCTCCTGCACAAGGAGCAGATCCTCAAGATCCACTCCAAGGTGAAGGAGGGCGGCTACACGGTCGTCCCCCTGCAGCTCTACTTCGTCGACGGCCGCGCCAAGGTGGAGCTCGCCGTCGCGAAGGGCAAGAAGGAGTACGACAAGCGCCAGACGCTCCGCGAGCGCCAGGACAAGCGCGAGGCGGACCGCGCCATGTCCTCGCACCGACGGCTGGGCGAGTAGGCGCGCACCGGTCCTCCCGGTGGTGCGGCCGGCTCGCGTCGGCTACCATTGAGGGCTGGCCGGGGTTCGCTCCGGCCGACGTTTGACAACTCGACAGCGTGGAACATGCGACCCGGCTCGGGCACCGACAGGTGCACGGTCGTGCATGGGGATGATCGGTTTCGACATTGCCTGCAAAACTGCGAGAAGCGGGTCGAGGATGCAGGGTCATCTCGTAAACGATCTCTGCAAACTACAACTGCCGAAAACAAGCAGTCGTCCTTCGCTCTCGCTGCCTAAGCGAGCGAACTAACAGGACCGTCGACCCGGGGATGCTCTCTATCCGGTAAGTCGGCGTCAGAAAAGGGAGCTCGCTGCGCGGTCGTGCCTCAGGGCCGCGCGGGACTCGAACTGAGGCTGGGCCCGTCGGATCAGACGCCAGGAGCAAGTTCCGGGGCCGAGCAGGACGTCTTTCCTGGATACACCCGTAGAAGGCGCAGGCTTACAGCAGTGGACCGGGGTTCGATTCCCCGCATCTCCACCATCGCGTCGCATGTCCCACGCTCGTCGAGGGCCGGATCCGTCCGGTCGACGCGCAGGCCCCGTCCACCCGGACGGGGCCTTCGTCGTCCGTGGAGCCGGATCAGCCGACGGGTGCGCGGGGTGTCGCGGGCGCGGGAGCCCCCGGGTCGCTCGTCGCGAGGGCCGGAGACGTCGTCCCCACCGCGGGCGACACCGTGCGGCTGCGACGTCGCCTCCGTCCGCCCGAGCGGCCATACACGAGGTACATCGTGAGCCCCATGATGACCATGAGCAGCACCGTGTAGACGAACGTGATGCCCATGGAGTCGAGGTTCGCCTCGCCCTCCGTGCTCGCCTTGATGGCGATGCCGAGCGGCTCGTACAGCGGCTGGTAGAGGAACACCGCCGCGTCGTAGTCGTCGAGCAGGCTGGTGAAGTCGAGGGCCGTGACGGCGGCGACCGTCGGGATGACGAGCGGCACCAGCACGCGACGGAACGTGGTGAGCGAGGGGGCGCCGAGGATCCGCGCCGCGTCCTCGAGCGACTGCGGCACGCTCGCGAACGCCGCCTTCAGCAGGCGCAGCGTGAACGGGACCTTGACGACGATGTAGGCCACCAGCAGCAGCCACGTCGTGCCCGTGAGGACCTGCCCGCCGATGAGCGGCTGCGGCCGGTCGAACGTCTGCAGGAGCGCGAGGGCGATGAGGATGGTCGGCAGGATCCACGGGATGTGCAGCAGGTACTCGATGGCCGCGGTCGCCCAGTTGCGGTCGCGCTGGATCATCCGGGCGACGAACAGCAGCCCGGCCACCACGATGACGGCGGCCAGCGCGCTGTAGACGAGGCTCACGACGAACGGGCGCAGCACGTCGGGGGAGCCGAGCACGGTCGCGTAGTTCCGCAGCGTGAAGGAGCCCCACGTGATGGTGCCCGTCTGCACGCTCGTCGAGTCGAGGAACGAGAACAGCACGATGAGCACGACGGGCAGCGCGTAGACGACGAAGAGCACGTACGCGACCACGTGCACGACGCCGTTGACGACCGGGTTGCGGATGCGCTGCTTCTGCAGCGGCGTCGCGACCTTCGCCACCGAGAAGTGCACGCCCGACCTCTCGACGCGGTTCATGATCGCGAGCAGCACGATGGTGGCGACGCCCAGCACGATGGCGAGGAGCGCGGCGAGGTCGCGGGAGCTCGTGCTCTTCGAGAACGTGACGATCATGGGCGCGACCGTCTGGAAGCCCGTGCCGCCGAGCACCAGGGGAGCCGTGAGCGCGCCGAGTCCGGTGAGGAACGTGAGGACGGTGACCGCGAAGATCATGGGCCGGAGCGCCGGCAGCACGATGCGGAACAGGATCCGGCCGGTGCCGGCGCCCATGCTGCGGGCCGCCTCGATGGTCTGGTGGTCGATGGCCGCGAGGCTGGAGCGCAGGAAGAGCATGTGGTTCGTGGTGGTGGCGAAGGTCATCACGACGACCACCGCGAAGTAGCCGGAGAACCAGTCGGGGTCGAGGTCGGGGAACGCGCGCTGCGCGAGGGCCGTGACGAACCCGTGGCGCCCGTAGATGAAGTCGTAGCCGGCCGCCAGCACGATGCCGCCGTAGATGAGCGTGGTGGCGTAGCCCAGCCAGAGCACGCGGGATCCGCGCACCACGAAGTACTCGGTGACCAGCACGATGAAGATGCCGACCACGTTGACGGTGACGGCCAGGGTCACCGCGAGGAGCAGGCTGTTGCCGACGCTGCGCATCGCCCGGTCGGAGCTCACGAGCTTCTCGAGGGCGCGGCCGCTGAAGGACCCGTCGGGGAAGAACGTCGTGACGAGCAGGTTCGCGTTGGGGAGCACCAGGAACGTGACGACGAACCACAGCGTGGCGACGAGCACCACGACGCCGAGGGGGGAGCGCAGCAGCGCGCGGACGGGGGTGCGCACGGCTACGACCGGTACTGCAGGATCGCGGCCGGGTCGATGCCCACGACGACCTCGGCGCCGGGCGCGAGCGGCGGGGCGCCCGTCTCGGCGACGAGCGCCTCGACCGCGTCGTCCCCCAGGTCGACCCGGTACGTGCTGTGGGACCCGTGGTACGTGCGCTCGGCGACGACGCCGTCGAGGTGGATGCGACGGGAGCGTGAGGGCGCTGCGTCCCGCGGATCCACCGACACGCGCTCACGCCGCACGTACGCACGGCCCGAGGCGTCGAGGTCGGTCGCCCCCGCGTCGCGCAGGCGGGCGACCGTGCGGGGGCCGAGCGCGTTGATCGCGCCCACGAAGGTGGCGACGAACTCGGTGGCCGAGCGGTCGTAGACCTCCTCGGGGGTGCCGACCTGCTCGATCCGCCCCGCGTCGAACACGGCGATGCGGTCGCTCATGGTGAGCGCCTCCTCCTGGTCGTGCGTGACGTACACCGTCGTGATCCCGAGCCGGGACTGCAGGCCCTTGAGCTGCTCGCGCAGCTGCACGCGGAGCTTGGCGTCCAGGTTCGACAGCGGCTCGTCGAGCAGCAGGATCCGCGGCTCGAGCACGAGCGCCCGCGCGATGGCGACGCGCTGCTGCTGCCCGCCGGAGAGCTCGGACACGTCCTTCTCGAGCTGCGCCGCGCTCAGCTCGACCTGGTCGGCCATCGCCCGCACGAGCCGGTCGGTCTCCGCCTTCCCGGCCTTCCGCACGGTGAGGCCGAACGCGATGTTCTGCCGCACGGACATGGTCGGGAAGAGCGCGTAGTTCTGGAACACCATGCCGACGCGGCGCTTCTCGCTGGGGAGGCGCGTGGCGACCCGCCCGTCGATCACGATGTCGCCCCGGCTGGGGTCGACGAAGCCGGCGAGCGTGCGGAGCGCCGTGGTCTTGCCGCAGCCGGAGGGCCCCAGCAGGGTGAAGAACTCGCCCTCGTGGATCTCCAGGTCGAGGCCCGGGATCGCCACCTGGTCGCCGAACCTCACCTCGACGTCGTCGAAGCGGATCATCAGGGCAGGTACTCCAGCTCGGTCTTCTCGACCCAGTCGGCGATGTGCTCGCGCACGAAGCCGTAGTCGACGTCCTGCTCGTCGAGCGACTCGATGAGCTCCTTCACGGCCGGGAGGGCCTTCTCGCGCGCGGTCGTGTTGACGGGGTAGCTCGAGAACTCCTCGGCTAACGCCCCCTGCACGTCGGCGCTGCCGAACCAGTCGATGAACGCGCGGGCGCGCTCCTCCTTCTTCGTGCCGGCGATCTCGGCGATCTGCTCGGTCACGAACGGGACGCCGGCCTTCGCGGGCACGATCCCGGTGGTGGTGCCGTACTGCGCGTCGCGGGCGGCGATGCCGCTGGAGGCCAGCGTGCCGAAGGACACCTCGCCGCGGGAGAGGCGGGCGTAGAGGTCCGTGCCCTGGACCGCGGGGGATCCGTTCGCGAAGTAGTCGTGCACGACCTGCCAGCCCGCGTCGCTGATGCCGAGGTCGCCGTCCGGGTCCGCGTACGGCGCGAGGAGCCCGGCGAGGATGAGCTGCGGGGTCGCCTCGCCGAGGCGCGTGTTGACCTCGTACTTCCCCTGGTACGTGGACGAGAAGAGATCGGTGACGTCGTCCGGCACGTCCCCGCCGGACGTCTGCTTCGCGTCGTGCACCGTGACGATCGCCTGCTCCACGAGCGGCCAGTACGCGCCGCCGTCCGGGTCGCCCGAGGCCTGGTCGACCTCGCCCGACCACGCGGGCGTGTACGCGGTGAGCGCGTCCTCGGCCTTCAGATCCTCGAAGTACATGGTGTTGAGCCCGAACACCACGTCCCCGACCGGGTTGTTCCTCTCCGCGACGATGCGGTTGGCGAGGTCGCCGCCGCCGAGGCCGACGATCTGGATGTCGAAGCCGGCCTTGGCCGCCTCGGCCGTGACCCAGTCGCCGCGCCCGTCGCCGTTGGAGTTCGTGTAGACGATGAGGGTGTCGCCCGAGGCGGGGGAGGCGCCGGGCTCCGCGCTGCCGCCGCCCGACGACCCGCATCCGGCGAGGGCGAGCCCGGCCGCGACGACGGCGGCGATCGAGGCGGGGAGACGGCGGGCGCGGTTCTTCATGGTGTCCTCTCGGAGGGAGCACGGCGGCGTGCTCGCGGGCGGCGCCGATCCGGCGCGAAGTCCTCACCCTAGGAGCGGGATCCGTGGCGGCCCGGCCCCGCGATCGCTGTTGGCGCGCTGTTCAGCGCAGGGACACCCCGGACGATTCCCTCAGGTGAGGAGCAAGCTGGTCGGGGCGCGTCGCGCCGCTCGCGGGAGCGGGAATACATAGCACGTGCATTGGATTCGATACCTCATGACCGGACGCACCACCGCGGAGACCCCCTCGACCACCAGCACCGCCGACGACGATCGCGACCGCACGCGCTGGCAGGCCTTCTGGGTCTGCGTGGGCGTCGCGGCCCTGACGATCCTCGACCTCTCGAAGGTCAACGTCGGGCTGCCGTCGATCGAGGAGTCGCTGGGCGCCGGGTCCACCGACCTGCAGCTCATCGTCGCCGGCTACGCGCTCGCGTTCGGGCTGGCGCTGGTGCCGGCCGGCCGCCTCGGCGACATCCGCAGCCGCCGCCTCATGTTCGTGATCGGCCTCAGCGCCTTCACGCTCGCGAGCCTGCTCTGCGCCCTCGCGCCCGACGTGAACACGCTCGTGGTCGCCCGGATCCTCCAGGGCGTCGCCGCCGGCATCCAGATGCCGCAGGTGCTCGGCCTCATCCAGCAGCTCTTCCAGGGCGAGGAGCGGGCGCGCGCCTTCGGCCTGTTCGGCGCCGTCGTGGGCGTCTCGACGGCGTTCGGCCCGACCGTGGGCGGCCTGCTGATCCAGCTCGGCGGCCCGGAGGACGGCTGGCGGCTGCTCTTCTGGATGAACATCCCGCTGGGCATCGCGGCCATCCTCTTCGCGCTCAAGCTCCTGCCCCGGCGTCAGGCGCGGCCGGAGGGGAAGGTGGGCCTGGACCCCGTCGGCATCGTGCTCCTCGCGGTCGCGACGTTCTCGCTCATGCTGCCGTTCGTGCTCACGACCGGCGGACCCGACGACGACCCGCGCCGCTGGCTCTCGCTGGCGGTCGCCGTGGTCGCGGCCGCGCTCTTCGTGGCCTGGGAGCGCCGCTACGCGTCGCAGGGCAAGTCGCCCGTCGTGCACTTCGCGCTGTTCCGGCTGTCGTCGTACCGCAACGGCATCCTCATCGCGACGGCCTACTTCGCCGCGATCCCCGCGGTGTTCCTGCTCACGACGCTCTACCTGCAGCAGGGCCTCGGCCTCGCCCCCGTGTTCGCGGGCATGGTCGGCATCCCGTTCGCCCTGTCCTCGGCCGTGACGGCGTGGATCGGAGGGCGCCTCGTGTCGCGCCTCGGCCGGCAGCTGGTGGTGATCGGCCTCGCGGTCGTCGTGGTCGGGATCACGCTCCTGCTGCTCGCGGCCGTGCTCACGCCGCGCGAGGTCACCCCGTGGGCCATGGCCGCGGCCATGCTCGTGGCGGGCGTCGGCGCGGGCTTCGTCATCTCGCCGAACCAGACCCTGACGCTCGCGGAGATCCCGGTCACCGAGGGCGGCGTCGCCGGGTCCATGGCGCAGGTCGGCCAGCGCGTGGGGACCGCCGTGGGCGTCGCGGCCGCGTCGGCCACGTTCTTCAGCACGCTCTACGCGGAGGCGGCGGGCGGATCCGACGCCAGCCTCGCCGTGTACCACGACGGCTTCCGCAACGGCTTCCTCGTCACGATCTCGCTGGTGGCGGTCGCGCTCCTGCTCGGGCTCGTGGACCTCGGGCAGCGCCGCCGCCGTCGGCGGGCCGCGACCGCCTGAGCTCGTCGGGCCCGCCGTGCCCGCTCCGGATCCGGTATCAGCGCGCGACGACCCCCAGCACGGCGTCGTGCAGGTGGCCGTTCGTCGCGAGCGCCGACCCGTGCCACGGGCCGGCATCGCCGTCGATCGAGGTGAAGCGGCCGCCCGCCTCCTCGATGACGGGGATGAGCGCGGCCATGTCGTACGGCTTCAGGTCGTGCTCGCCCGCGATGTCGAGGAGGCCCTCGGCCAGCAGCATGTAGGCCCACATGTCGCCGAAGTCGCGCGAGCGCTTGACCCGGCCGGACAGGTCGAGGAGCTCCTCGAGCCGGTCGGCGTCGCGCCAGCGCTGCACGCCGGCGACGCTCATGGAGGCGTCCTCGAGCCGGGCGACGTCCGAGACGCGGATGCGCCGCTCCTGGGAGGTGGTGGCCTGCCCGAGCGTGTCGTCGACGTAGGCGCCGAGGCCCGTCGCGCCCCACCAGCGGCGGCCGAGCGCGGGCGCGCTCACGACGCCGACCACGGGGACGCCGTCGACCGCCAGCGCGATGAGGGTGCCCCACACGGGCACGCCGCGCGCGAAGTTCGAGGTGCCGTCGATCGGATCGACGATCCACTGCCGGGACGACGAGCCGGACGTGCCGTACTCCTCGCCGAGGACGCTGTCGTGCGGGCGGCTGTCGGCGATGCCCGCCCGGATCGCCCGCTCGACGGACATGTCGGCGTCGGTGACCCAGCTGGAGTCCGCCTTCGTCTCGACGGCGAGGTCGGCGGAGCGGAAGCGGTCGAGCGAGATGGCGTCGGCCATGTCGGCCAGCTCCCTCGCGAGCCGCAGGTCGGACGACAGGGAGTGCAGGGGTTCGGAGGCCACGGGGTCGAGCCTAGCGAGCGGCCCCGCTCCGCCCGGTCACTCTCCCTTGACGGCGTCCGAGCGGTTGGACACGAGGTGCTGCAGGGAGTGGAGGCGCTCGCGCCCGGCGTCGCCGAGCTCGCCCGCCTCGACGCGGTCGACGATCTCCCAGTCGTGCGCCTCGGTGAGCGGGATGCCGCCCGGCGGCTCGCCCTCGGGCAGGTGCGCGTAGCTGGCGAACGAGCGGAGGATGTTGGCCGGATCCACGTGGCCGAGCCCGAAGGACCGCACGCCCGGGGTGTCGATGATCCAGCCGTGGCCGCCGTCGCCCGTCTCGACGCGCATGGACACCGTCGAGCTCGAGGTGTGCCGCCCGCGTCCGGTGACCTGGTTGACGACGCCGGTGGCGCGCTTCGCGTCGGGCACGAGCGCGTTGACGAGCGTGGACTTGCCGACGCCCGAGTGGCCGACGGCGACGGTCGTGCGGTCGGCCAGCAGCGCGCGCAGCTCGTCGAGCGGCACGTCGTCCGAGCGGCTGAGCACGATCGGCACGTCGAGCACGCGGAAGTGCGCGGCGAAGGGCGCGGGATCGGCGACGTCGGCCTTCGTGATGCAGAGGATCGGCTGGATCCCCGCATCGAAGGCCGCGACGAGGTAGCGGTCGACGAGGCGCGCGCGCGGCTCGGGCTCGGCGGCCGCGACCACGATGAGCATCTGGTCGGCGTTGGCGACGATGACGCGCTCGACGGCGTCGGAGTCGTCGGCGCTGCGGCGCAGCAGCGTGCGGCGCGGCGCGATGCGGACGATCCGCGACAGGCTGCCCTCGTCGCCCGAGGTGTCGCCCACGATGTCGACGCGGTCGTTGGTGACCACGGCCTTCTTGCCGAGCTCCCGGGCGCGCGTGGCGGTCAGCGTGTGCTCGTCGGGGGTGTCCTCGCCGACCAGCACGCCGAAGCGGCCGCGGTCGACCGTGAGCACGCGCCCCTCCACCGCGTCCACGTGGCCCGGTCGCTGCTTGCTGCGCGGCTTGTTGCCCTTGGGGTTCGGCCGCACGCGCACGGAGGACTCGTCGTAGGCGTCCCAGACGCCGTCGTCCTGCTCGGGATCCGCGAGCCAGCTCACAGGATCCCGCCGAGGCCGCCCGGGCCGGTCACGCCGCCGAGCGCCAGCGGGTCGACGGCGGCGCGCGGGGCGCGGCCGAGGAGCGCGCCCAGCCACAGCTCGGGGAACTGGGGGAGCGTCTTCGCGGTCGTGCCGATGTCGTCGATCTCGACGCCCGGCACCGCGAGCCCGATGATCGCGCCCGCCGTCGCCATGCGGTGGTCCTCGTACGCGCGCCAGGGGCCGCCGTGCAGGGGAGCGGGTGCGATGGCGAGGCCGTCCTCGAGCTCCGTGACGGATCCGCCGAGCCCGGTGATCTCCGCCGCCAACGCCTGGAGCCGGTCCGTCTCGTGCCCGCGGAGGTGGCCGATTCCCGTGATGCGGCTGGGTCCGTCGGCCAGGGCCGCGAGCGCGACGAGCGCCGGTGCCAGCTCGCCGCCGCGGCTGAGGTCGAGGTCGACGCCGGGGATGCGCCCGCCCGCGGCGAGGCCCGGGCCGCCGTCGACGACGAGCGCGCCGCCCTCGCGCGTGACCGTGGCGCCGAAGCGCGGCAGCAGCTCGATGAGGTCCGCGCCGACCTGCGTGGTCTCGGCGGGCCAGCCGGGGACCGTCACGCGGCCGCCGGCGACGAGCGCGGCGACGAGGAAGGGCGCGGCGTTCGACAGGTCGGGCTCGATGGCGACGTCGCGGCCGCCGATGGCGGACGGCGGAACCACCCAGAGGCCGGGCTCCGGGCTCTCGACGACGACGCCGCGCTCGGCGAGCGTGCGGATCGTCATCGCGATGTGCGGCATGCTCGGCAGCGTCGCGCCCGTGTGCCGGAGCCGCAGCCCCTCGGTGAAGCGCGGCGCCGCGAGGAGGAGCCCGGAGACGAACTGGCTGGAGGCGGACGCGTCGATGCCGATGTCGCCGCCGGGCACCGCGCCGGTGCCGTAGAGGCTGAAGGGGAGGGCGCGGCGGCCGTCGTCGTTGACGTCGACGCCGAGGGCCCGGAGCGCCTCGATGGTGCCCGACATGGGCCGGCGGCGCGCGCTCGGGTCGCCGTCGAAGGAGACGGGGCCGAGGGCGAGCGCGGCGACGGGCGGCAGGAAGCGCATCACGGTGCCGGCCAGGCCGCACTCGATCGTGACGCCACCCGCGAGCTCCGCCGGCGTGATCCGGAGGTCCGGACCGAAGGCGCCGTCGCCCTCGACCTCCTCGACGACCGTGCCGAGCGACCGGAGCGCCTCGATCATCAGCCGGGTGTCGCGCGAGTGCAGCGGAGCGCGGAGCACCGACGGCGCGTCCGCGAGGGCGGAGAGGACGAGCTCGCGGTTCGTGAGGCTCTTGGATCCCGGCAGCGGCACGGTCGCGTCGAGCGGGCCGTCCGCGACGGGCGCGGCCCACGGCCCGTCGTCCTCGGGGACCGGCTGGTGGGTCCGGTCGTCGTCGTACGGGCTGAAGGTCGGACCGGAATACCTGAAGATCTCCATGGGTTCACCAGAGTACCGGGCACGCGTCCGGCAGGCCCGGATCCCGGGCCGGGAAGGAACACCCGTGATCACGAGGACAGCACCGGCGGCCCCGTCCGACGAGCTCGTGCGCGCCGTAGAATCTGCCTTGATGGCCAATTCGAGGAACACCAGTCACGACGCGTCGGCCGAGACCGCGGAGGGCGACGCGCCCACCGCGTCGACCGCGCCCGCCCAGCTCGTGGAGGCCGTCGTGCAGTCCACCGAGGAGGCGGCCGACCAGCAGGAGGCCGAGCGGGCCGAGGCCGAGGAGCCGCGCAAGGCCCAGCCCGGCGACAACCGCGAGCTCTTCGAGGAGCAGGCTCTGCCGTTCATCGACCAGCTCTACGCCGCGGGCCTGCGCATGACGCGCAACCCCGCCGACGCGCAGGACCTGGTGCAGGAGACGTTCGTGAAGGCGTACACCGCCTTCCACCAGTTCAAGCAGGGCACGAACCTCAAGGCCTGGCTGTACCGGATCCTCACGAACACCTTCATCAACAACTACCGCAAGAAGCAGCGGGACCCCTACAACGGCACCATCGACGAGCTCGAGGACTGGCAGCTGGGCGGGGCCACCTCCGCCACCGCGACCACCACGCGCTCGGCCGAGGCGGAGGCCATCGACCACCTGCCGGACAGCACCGTCAAGGACGCGCTGCAGTCCATCCCGGAGGACTTCCGCATGGCGGTCTACTTCGCGGACGTCGAGGGCTTCTCCTACCAGGAGATCGCCGACATCATGAAGACCCCCGTGGGCACCGTCATGAGCCGCCTGCACCGCGGCCGCCGGATGCTGCGGGGCCTCCTTTCCGACTACGCGCGCGAGCGGGGCATCTCGACCGCGCACCTCACTGGAGCGACCAAATGAGCGACTGCGGCTGCGACAAGGCCAAGAAGGATCTCGAGGAGTACCTGCACCACGAGCTCGACAAGGCGGATGCCGCCGACATCCGCGAGCACATGGCGAACTGCGCCGACTGCGCGCGCGAGCACCGCGTGGGCGTCGTCCTGCGCGACACCGTCCGCCGCGCGTGCACCGAGGCGGCCCCGGAGGACCTCCGCACGCAGGTGATGGACAGGCTCCGCGCCATCCAGGCCACCCACTGAGCCGAGCGGTCGCGCGCGGCCGGTAATCTCGGCGTGTGACCAACGCGATCCAGTCCCTCGGGACGCCGTCCCCCTCCGACCTGACCGTGATCGTCGAGCTGCTCCGGCTGCTCGACTACGAGGTCGACGAGGAGCGGGTCGCGGCGCGCCTGTCGCGCATGACCGCGGCGGCCGGCCACGAGACCTGGGTCGTCCGCGACGACGCGGGCGAGATCGCCGGGCTCGCGGGCGGGCACCTGATGTGGGGGCTCGCCGACGACGAGCCCATCGCGCAGCTCATCATCCTCGTGGTGCGCGAGGGGCGGCAGGCCGGCGGCATCGGATCCGACCTCATCCGCCACTACGAGGCGTGGGCCCGCGAGCACGGCGCCACGCGCTTCCTCGCCACCAGCGCCGCCGCGCGCGACAACGTCACGCGGTTCTACGCGCGGCGCGGATACCACGCGTCGGGCATCCGCTACTCGAAGCTCGGCTGATCCGGCGGCGTGCGCGCTCCGACGCCGCGCGCCCGGCGCACCCCGCACGACGAGAGGCCCGGTCCCCCAGGGGATCGGGCCTCTCGTCGTGCGGGGCGGGCGCCCCTAGCGGATCACTCCGCCGTGGCGCGCGCGATCAGGTCGGTCTGCTCCGTGGCGTGGCGCTTGCTCGACCCGGCCGCCGGCGACGCGGCCGCGGGACGGGAGACGACGCGCACGGCGCGGTCGTGCAGGATCCGGCTGAGCTCCACGTGCACGAAGGGCCACGCGCCCTGGTTCTCCGGCTCGTCCTGGACCCAGACCACCTCGGCGTCGGGGTAGGACTCCACGACGCGGCGGACCTGCTCCTCGGGGAACGGGTAGTACTGCTCGAGGCGCACGAGGGCGATGGACGTGTCCTGGCGCTTCTCCAGCTCGCCGAGCAGGTCGTAGTGCACCTTGCCCGAGTGGAGGAGCACGCGGCGGACGGCGCCGCGGTCCTCGATGCGCACGTCGTCGATCACCGGCTCGAAGCGGCCCGAGGTGAAGGCCTCGACGTCGCTCGTCGCGCCGCGCAGCCGCAGCATGGCCTTCGGGGTGAAGACCACGAGCGGGCGGCGGGGACGGGAGTACGCCTGGCGGCGCAGCAGGTGGAAGTACGACGCCGGGGTCGAGGGGCGCGCGACCGTCATGTTCTGCTCCGCGCAGAGCTGGAGGAAGCGCTCGATGCGGGCGGACGAGTGGTCCGGCCCCTGGCCCTCGTAGCCGTGCGGCAGCAGCAGCACGACGCTCGAGCGCTGGCCCCACTTCTGCTCGGCCGACGAGATGAACTCGTCGATGATCGTCTGCGCGCCGTTGGCGAAGTCGCCGAACTGCGCCTCCCACAGCACGAGGGCGTCGGGCCGCTCGACGGAGTAGCCGTACTCGAAGCCCATCGCGGCGTACTCGCTGAGCAGCGTGTCGTAGATCCAGAAGCGGGCCTGGCGATCGCTGAGGTTCGCGAGGGGCAGCCACTCCTGGCCGTTGTCGCGGTCGTGCAGCACCGCGTGGCGCTGGACGAACGTGCCGCGGCGGGAGTCCTGCCCGGCGAGGCGGACAGGAGTGTTCTCCAGGAGAAGGGAGCCGATGGCGAGGAGCTCGCCGAACGCCCAGTCGATGGATCCGCTGCGGCTCATCTCCAGGCGCTTGCGCATGAGCGCCTGCAGCTTCGGGTGCACGGAGAAGCCCTGCGGCGGGTTGTCGTGCGCGTCGCCGACCGCCTGGACGACGGACTCGGAGACGCCCGTGGTCTCGGGCTCGCCGTGGCCGTCGTCCTGCTGCGAGTCGGGGCGCTCGAGGTCGGACACCGCGCCCTCGTCGTCGGTCTGGATGGGGATGGAGGAGGTCTGCGCCGCGTGCGTCTCCGCGAAGGCGCGCTCCAGGCGGTCCTGGAAGTCCTTCTGCGCCGCGTCGTACTCCTCCTGCGTGATGTCGCCGCGGCCGACGAGCGCCTCCGTGTACAGCTTCCGCACCGAGCGCTTGGCCTCGATGAGGTTGTACATGAGCGGCTGCGTCATCGACGGGTCGTCGCCCTCGTTGTGGCCGCGACGGCGGTAGCAGACGAGGTCGATGACGACGTCCTTCTTGAACTCCTGGCGGAACTCGAACGCGAGGTGCGCGACGCGCGCCACGGCCTCGGGGTCGTCGCCGTTCACGTGGAAGATCGGCGCCTGGATGCTCTTGGCCACGTCGGTCGAGTACACCGACGAGCGGGACTCCGACGGCGGCGTGGTGAAGCCGACCTGGTTGTTGATCACGATGTGGACCGTGCCGCCCGTGCGGTACGCGCGCAGCTGCGAGAGCTGCAGCGTCTCGAACACGACGCCCTGGCCGGCCATCGAGGCGTCGCCGTGCACGAGGATCGGCAGCACCGAGAACGAGCCGATCGGCTTCCGGTCCTGCTTCGCGCGCACGATGCCCTCGAGCACGCCGTTGACGGCCTCGAGGTGCGACGGGTTGGCCGCGAGGTACACCGGCATCTCCTCGCCGTGGACGCCGCGGAAGGTGCCCTCGGTGCCGAGGTGGTACTTGACGTCGCCGGATCCCTGCACCGTACGCGGGTCCTGCGTGCCCTCGAACTCGCGGAAGATCTGGCCGTAGCTCTTGCCCGCGATGTTGGTGAGGACGTTGAGGCGGCCGCGGTGGGCCATGCCGATCGCGACCTCGTCGAGGCCGTGGTCGGCCGCGCCCTGGAGCAGGGTGTCGAGCAGGGAGATGGTGGACTCGCCGCCCTCGAGGCTGAAGCGCTTCTGCCCGACGTACTTGGTCTGCAGGAACGTCTCGAAGGCCTCCGACTCGTTGAGCTTCGAGAGGATGCGCATCTGCTCGTCGTGCGTGGGCTTCGCGTAGGGCTGCTCGACCTTGCCCTGGATCCACTCGCGCTCGTCGGGCTGCTGGATGTGCATGTACTCGATGCCGATGGTGCGGCAGTAGGAGTCGCGCAGGATGCCGAGGATGTCGCGGAGGAGCGCCTGCCGGCGTCCGCCGAAGCCGCCCGTGACGAACTCGCGGTCGAGGTCCCAGAAGGTGAGGCCGTGGTTCGTGATCTCGAGGTCGGGGTGGGTGCGCTGCTGGTACTCGAGCGGGTCGATGTCCGCCATGAGGTGCCCGCGGACGCGGTACGCGTTGATGAGCTCCTGCACGCGGCCGGTCTTCGAGACCCGCTCTGACAGGTCGACGTTGATGTCGGTGGCCCACTGGATGGGGTCGTACGGGATGCGGAGCGCCGCGAAGATGTCCTCGTAGAAGCCGTGCTGGCCGATGAGGCGCTCGTGCACGATCTTGAGGAACTCGCCGGAGCCCGCGCCCTGGATGACCCGGTGGTCGTAGGTGCTCGTGAGCGTGATGGTCTTGCCGATGCCGAGCTCGACGAGCGTCTTCGGGCTCGCGCCCTGGAACTCGGCCGGGTACTCGAGGGCGCCGGCGCCGATGATGGCGCCCTGGCCCTTCATGAGGCGCGGCACGGAGTGGACCGTGCCGATGCCGCCGGGGTTCGTGAGGGAGATGGTGGTGCCGGCGAAGTCGCCCGCGGCGAGCTTGTTGCCGCGCGCCTTCTTCACGAGGTCCTCGTAGGCGGTGAGGAACTCGCCGAAGGTCATGCCCTCGGCCTCCTTGATGCTCGGCACGAGGAGCGCGCGCGTGCCGTCGGGCTTCGGCATGTCGATGGCGATGCCGAGGTTGATGTGCGCGGGGGAGACGACGCTGGGCTTGCCGTCGACCTCGTCGTAGTGCACGTTCTGGCTCGGGAACTCCTTGAGCGCCTGGATGAGCGCCCAGCCGATGAGGTGCGTGAAGGAGACCTTGCCGCCGCGGGCGCGCTTGAGGTGGTTGTTGATGACGATGCGGTTGTCGATCATCAGCTTCGCCGGGATCGTGCGCACGCTCGTCGCGGTGGGGATCGAGAGCGACGCGTCCATGTTGGTCGCGAGGCTCTTCGCCATGCCGCGCAGCGGGGAGACCTCGTCCTCGCCGGGCGGGGTGGGCTCGGCGCCCTTCTTGGCGGGCGCCTTCGCGGGCGCCTGGGCCGGGATCGGCTGCTGCTTGGGCGCGATGCTCGTGGTGCGCGCCGCCGGCTGGGATCCCGTCGCGGGCTGCTGCGCCTGCGCGTCGGGCTGCCCGGCGGAGGCGGGGGACGGCGTCGCGGCCGGCGCGCCGATGTTGGTCGCGGCGGGGGCGGACGTCTCGCCCGACTCCGGGATCTGCGGCTCGGCGGTCTGGTCGCCGGTCGCGGGCGTGGCCTCGCGGCCCTCGATCACGGTCGCGTGGTAGTTCTCCAGGATCGGCCACCAGCTGCGGTCCACCGAGTCCTTGTCGACGACGTACCTCTCGTACATCTCGTCGACGAGCCATTCGTTGGCTCCGAAGTCGCCCGTGGAACCGTCATCGGTCCCCGTACCAGTCACCTGGCTCGACACAGTTGATCGCCCGCTCTCTTGCTGTTGGTCGTCTGCCTCGCGCGGTCGTTCGCTGGCCGCGCGTCCACGATGACCCAGCCTAAACCTTCCGCCGGTGGGGCCGGCGGGGTCGTGGGGGAGCGGCGCGTCGCGGCACCCGCGGATCCGGACGGGCGCCCTGGTGCGGACGCGGGGGCCGGGTTAGCGTCGGGGCATGAGGTTCACCGGAGAGGCTCCCGCCCACGACCTGACGTACTCGGACGTCTTCCTGAGCCCCGGCCGGTCGGACGTCGGCAGCCGGATGGACGTCGACCTCTCCCCGGGCGACGGGACGCCGTGCACCATCCCCGTCGTCGCCAGCAACATGGGCTCGGTCACGGGACCGCGGCTGGCGGCCGTGCTCGCGCGGCGCGGCGGCATCGGGATCCTGCCGCAGGACCTGCGACCCCAGGAGCTCGACGCGGCCATCCGCCGGGTGAAGGACCAGCCGGTCGCCTACGACTCGCCGCTCGAGCTGCCGCCGGACGCGACGGCCGGGCAGGCGCGGGAGCTGCTGCCGCCCATCGCCGGCCACGGGATCGTGCTGCGGGACGCCGACGGGGAGATGGTCGGCTGCCTCGAGGGCACGCAGCTCGCCGGGGTGCCGGACGGCACGCGCCTCGGCGACCTCCCGCACGGCGCGCTCGCGTCCCTCGACGCCGACGACGTGCCCACGGGCCGCGCCGCGTTCGAGCTGATGCACGCGGCCGGCATCGACTTCGCGCCCGTCCTCGCGCACGGCCGCCTCGTCGGCACGCTGAGCCGGCGCAGCGCCCTCCGCTCCACCGTGTACGCGCCCGCCGTCGACGGGGACGGCCGCCTCGCGGTGGGCGCCGCGGTCGGCGTCAACGGCGATCCGGTCGGCCGGGCCCGGGCGCTCCTGGCCGCCGGGGTCGACGTGATCGTGCTCGACACCGCCCACGGCCACCAGGAGTCCATGCTCCGCGCGGTCCGCGCCGTGCGCGCGCTCGACCCCGCGGTGCCGCTCGTCGCCGGCAACGTCGTCACCGCGGGCGGCGCGGGCGACCTGGTCGAGGCCGGCGCGGACATCGTCAAGGTCGGCGTCGGTCCCGGCGCCATGTGCACCACGCGCATGATGACCGCCGTCGGCCGCCCGCAGTTCTCCGCCGTGCTCGACACGGCCGAGGCGGCGCGCGCGGCCGGGGCCCTCGTCTGGGCCGACGGGGGAGTGCGGTACCCGCGGGACGTCGCGCTGGCCCTCGCCGCGGGCGCCGCCAGCGTGATGATCGGATCCTGGTTCGCCGGCACCGTCGAGTCGCCCGGCCGCCTGCTCGTCGACGACGACGGCGGCCTCGCCAAGGAGAGCTGGGGCATGGCCTCCACCCGCGCCGTGCAGGAGCGCTTCGGCCGGCGCGAGGCGTTCGAGCTCGCCCGGCGCACGCTCTTCGCGGAGGGGATCTCGACGAGCCGGATCCGCATCGACCCGCTCCGGCCCGGGCTCGAGGACCTCCTCGACACGATCACCTCCGGCGTCCGCAGCGCGTTCACCTACGCCGGGGCGCGCACGCGCGCCGAGTTCGCCGAGCGGGCGACCGTGGGGATCCAGTCCGCGGCGGGCTACGAGGAGGGCAAGCCCCTGCCGGTCGGCTGGTGAGCCCCGGTATGCTCGACGGACGATGGACGACCCCCCTCCTGCTCATAGACCCCCGCCTCGCGCCGCCCACGACCTGAGGCCGGCCCCGCGCCCGGCGCCCGGGAGCCGCTCCGGTGCATGAATGGCTCCTCCTCGCCGTCGGACTGCTCCTCACCCTCGGCACCGGCCTCTTCGTGGCCAGCGAGTTCGCGCTCGTCAACCTCGACCGCTCTGACCTGGAGAAGCGCCAGGAGCGCGGCGAGAAGCGGCTCGGCCCGCCCATCCGCGCCCTGCGCATCACGTCCACCCACCTCTCGAGCGCCCAGCTCGGCATCACGCTGACGACGCTCCTCACCGGGTACACGATGGAGCCGGCGCTCAGCCTGTTGCTCGCGGGTCCGCTCACGTCGGCCGGCCTCGCCGAGGGGCTCGTGTCGCCCGTCTCGACCGTGGTGGCGCTCGTCGTCGCGACGCTCCTGTCGATGATCGTCGGCGAGCTCGTGCCGAAGAACTTCGCGCTGGCGCTGCCGCGTGAGACCGCCAAGCTCGTCATCCCGTTCCAGACCCTGTTCACCACGGTGTTCAAGCCCGCCGTGCTGCTGCTCAACAACAGCGCGAACGGCATCCTGCGCCTCGTCGGCATCGAGCCGAAGGAGGAGCTGTCGGGCGCCCGCAGCGCCGAGGAGCTGTCGTCGCTCGTCCGCCGGTCCGCGCTCGCGGGCCTGCTCGAGGACGACACGGCGATGCTCCTCAGCCGCACCCTCCGCTTCGCCGACCTCACGGCGTCCGACGTCATGACGCCCCGGCTCCGCGTCAAGTCGGTCGAGCGCACGGACAGCGCGCAGACCGTCATCGAGCTGGCCATGACCACCGGCTACTCCCGCTTCCCGGTCACGGACGACGGCGTCGACGACGTCATCGGCCTCGTGCACGTGAAGCAGGCCGTGGCCGTGCCGCGCGAGAAGCGCGCGCAGGTGCCCGTCACAGCCCTGCAGTCCGAGGCGATCCGCGTGCCCGAGACCATGAAGCTCGACGACCTGCTCGGCGAGCTGCGCGGCCGCGGCTTCCAGATGGCCGTCGTGGTGGACGAGTACGGCGGCACGGCCGGGGTCGCGACGCTCGAGGACCTCGTGGAGGAGCTGGTCGGCGAGCTCGCCGACGAGCACGACCGCACGCGCGCCGGCGTCGTCCGCTCGCGCGACTCCCTCACCTTCCCCGGCATGCTCCGGCCCGACGAGCTCGTGGAGCGCACCGGCCTCCGGATCCCTGAGGAGGGCCCCTACGAGACGGCCGCCGGATTCGTCATGAGCGAGCTCGGCCGCCTGCCCGTCGTGGGCGACGAGCTGCAGCTCGAGACGGGGATCCTCCGGGTCGAGCGGCTCGACGGCCGGCGCATCGACCGGATCCGGTTCACCCCGTCGCCCGAGCCCGTCGCCACCGCGGTGGGCACCACCCGCGCCGAGCGCCAGGCCGACCGGCAGGCGGGCCGACAGGCCGATCGCGAGGCGGGCCGACAGGCCGTCGCGGATCGCGCCGCCAGCAGGAAGGAGCCGTCCCGTGGGTGAGTACGCCGGGGGGATCATCGCGCTCGTCGTGCTGCTCGCCGTCAACGCCTTCTTCGTCGGCGCCGAGTTCGCGGTCATCTCCGCGAAGCGGTCGCAGATCGAGCCGCGCGCGGAGGAGGGCAGCCGCGCCGCGCGCGTCACGCTCTACGCCATGGAGCACGCGACGCTCATGCTCGCGACGACGCAGCTCGGCATCACGGTGTGCTCGCTGCTGATCCTCAACGTCTCCGAGCCGGCGATCCACCACCTGCTCGAGATCCCACTGCACGCGACCGGGCTGCCCGAGGAGGCGATCTCCACGATCGCCTTCGTCATCGCGCTGCTCATCGTGTCGTTCCTGCACGTGGTGCTCGGCGAGATGGTGCCGAAGAACATCTCGTTCTCGGTGCCGGACCGGGCGGCGCTGCTGCTCGCGCCGCCGCTCGTCGGCATCGCGCGCGTGGTGAAGCCGCTCATCGTCGCGCTCAACGCGATCTCGAACGCGGTGCTGCGCGTGTTCCGCGTGGAGCCGAAGGACGAGGCCGCGAGCGCGTTCACGCTCGACGAGGTGCAGGGCATCGTCGACCAGTCGACCCGCGAGGGGCTCCTGGAGGACCGCACGGGCGCGCTCACCGCGGCGTTCGAGTTCACGGGCAAGAAGGTGGAGGACATCGCCATCCCGCTGGGCGCGCTCGTCAGCCTGCACGAGACGGCGTCGCCGTCGGAGGTCGAGCGGGCCGTCGCGCGGCACGGCTTCTCGCGCTACGTGATCGTCGACGACCGGGACGAGCCGTCCGGCTACCTGCACCTCAAGGACGTCATCGACCTCGACGAGGCCGACGAGTTCGTCCGCCCGGTGCCGGCCAAGCGGATCCGCCAGCTCGTCTCGATCTTCGCGGGCACCGAGCTCGAGGACGCCCTCGCGACCATGCGCCGATCCGGCGCGCACCTGGCCCGCGCCTTCGACGAGGCGGGCGAGACGACGGGCGTGCTGTTCCTCGAGGACATCATCGAGGAGCTCGTCGGCGAGGTGCAGGACGCCACCCGGCGCGTCTGACCGCCCGCACGACGACGGCCCGGCACCCTCCGGGGTGCCGGGCCGTCGTCGACGCTCGGGGGAGGTCAGGCCGCCCAGCGCGCCCGGTCGTACTGCTTGGGCCAGTAGTCGATCTCGACGCCCAGCTCGTGCGCGGCGCGGAGCGCGAAGTGCGGGTCGCGCAGCATCTCGCGGCCGAGCATCACGGCGTCCGCGCGGCCCTCGGCCACCACGGCCTCCGCCTGCGCGGGCTCGGTGATGAGGCCGACGGCGTTGAGCGCGACCTTCGCGTGCTCCTTCACGTACTCGGCGAAGGGCACCTGGTAGCCGGGGGCGACGGGGATCGTGACGCCCGTCGTGTTGCCGCCGGTGGAGATGTCGAAGAAGTCCGCGCCGTGCTCGGCCGCCCAGCCGGCGACGGTCGCGGTCTGCGCCTCGTCCCAGCCGGCGTCGCCCGCCCAGTCGGTCGCGGAGAAGCGCACGAGGAGCGGCGCGTCGGGGACCTCGGCGCGCACCGCGTCGATCACCTGGAGCAGCAGGCGCGCCCGGTTCTCGAGGCTGCCGCCGAACTCGTCGTCGCGGTGGTTGCTCAGCGGCGACAGGAACTGGTGCATGAGGTAGCCGTGCGCGGCGTGGATCTCGAGCACGTCGAAGCCCGCGTCCACGGAGCGGCGGGCGGCGGCGGCGAAGTCGTCGACGACCTTCCGGAGCCCCGGGGCGTCGAGCGCGACGGGCGTGCCGTAGCCGGGGAACGGCTCGGCCGAGGGTGCCACCGTGTCCCAGCCGCCCTCGTCGGCGGGCATGGTGCCGCGGCCGGAGAACGAGTACGTGGACGCCTTGCGGCCGGCGTGCGCGAGCTGGATCGCGGCGACCGCGCCCATCTCGTGGATGAAGTCGACGATCGTCTTCCAGGCGTCGCGCTGCGCGTCGTCCCAGATGCCCGTGTCCTCGGGCGTGATGCGCGCCTCGGGGCTGACGCCGGTGGCCTCCGCCATCACGAGGCCGGCGCCGCCACGGGCGAACGAGCCGAGGTGCGCGAGGTGCCAGGCGCCCGGGACGCCGTCGCGCGCGTCGATGCTGTACTGGCACATCGGCGCGACCCAGATGCGGTTGCGGGCGGTGACGCCGCGGACGGTGATCGGCTCGAAGAGCGGGGACGTGGTCATGGGGATCCTTCCAGGCGGGCGGCGGCGCGGATCCACGAGGGAGGCGCGGCGCACGGGGACGGGCGGAGGGCGACGGCGGCCTCATGGTCCCAAGGCCCGGCGCGGCCGCCGCATTCCCGCCCGCCTATCGTGAGGGGATGAGCGACGCGCGCGACGACCAGGTGCCCGAGGGCTGGATCCGACAGGACGAGGAACGCACCCGGCGGGAGCTCCGCCTCCCGCGCGACGACGACGACAAGTACACGCGCGGCGTCCTGGGCGTGCGCACCGGGTCCGACCGCTACCCGGGCGCCGCGGTGCTCGGCGTGGAGGCCGCCGCGCGCACGGGCGTCGGCATGATCCGGTACCTCGGCCCCGCGGGCGCCTCCGCGTCGGTGCTCGCCCGGCGCCCGGAGGTCGTCACGGCCGACGGCCGCGTGCAGGCGTGGCTGGTGGGGTCCGGCATGGACGCCGCCCACCGGGACGACGCGACGACCGACGCGATCGCCGCGGCGCTCGCGCAGGGGCTGCCCGCGGTCGTCGACGCGGGGGCGCTCGACCTCGTGGACCGGGCGACCGGCCCGGTCGTCGTCACGCCGCACTTCCGGGAGCTGTCGCGGCTGCTGGAGGGCGCGGGCATCCGCGCGGAGGCCGAGGACGTCGCGGGGGACGCGCCGGCGTGGGCGGAGCGCGCGGCGCGGGAGCTGGGCGTCTGCGTGCTGCTGAAGGGGGCGACGACGCTCGTGGTGGGCGGATCCGCTCGCATCGCCGTGCGGGCGGGGACGCCGTGGCTGGCGACGGCCGGATCCGGGGACGTGCTGGGCGGCGTGCTCGGGGCGCTCCTGGCGGGCGCGTCGACGCGCGTGGCGGAGGCCGCGGATCCGCTGGCCGAGCTCGCCGGGGTGGCCGCCGCCGCGGCGTGGCTGCACGGGCGGGCGGGGGAGCGCGCGTCGGGCGGCGGACCGATCACGGCCCTCGACGTCGCCGAGGCGATGCCGAGGGCCGTGCGGGACCTCCTGGCGGGATCCGCCGAGGGCTAGGCCTTCGGCGCGACGTCGAGCGAGAACTCGACCGAGCCGTGGTCCTCGACCGTGACGAAGCCGAGGCTCGGCGCCTGGACGCCGAAGTCCTGGAACGTGATCGGGATGGAGCCGGTGATCTGGCCCGAGCCCTCCGTGAACGCGGCCTGCATCTGCGCGGTGACCGGCTTCGTCACGCCGTGCAGGGTGAGGTCGCCGGTCACGTCGTAGGTGGCCGGGACGCCGGACTCGACGCCGTTCGCCTCGATCGGCTGCGTGAGCGTGAAGGTGGCCGTCGGGAACTCCGACGTCTTCATCGCCTCGCCCTGGAAGTACGCGTCGCGCGGCGCCGCGTCCGTCGCCATGGTCGTCACGTCCACCGTGATGGTGCCGGACTCCACCTTCTGCCCGGCGACCGAGATGTCGCCCGTGACGCCCTTCGTGCGGCCGTTGACCGTGACCGGGGTGCCGTTGAGGACCTCGTTCACGCGGTAGCCGGCGTAGGAGTCGCCGCCCACGGACCAGTCGCCGGAGAGGTCCGTGAGGGCCTGGCCCGACGCCGCGGTCGCGGAGAGCGAGGGCGCCGCGTCGGGCGTGCCGGCGAGCTGCGCGTAGAGGGGGCCGCCGAACGCCGCGAAGGCGCCCACGAGGACGACCGCGCCGCCCGCCACCCCGATGATGATCTTGGTCTTCTTCTCCATGGCGTGCTCCTCCTGCTGCGATGCGGGCGGCTGCTCGGGCCGTCCCGTTCTGTGAACTCTCAAGTACCCGACGAGTGTCGCGGCAGGCGCGGACCGGCGTCGGCGTCCGTCCACAGGAGCCCGCGCTCGGTAGCCTGGGCGCACAGCCGGCCGCCGGCCGGGCGCCCGCCCGGAGCACCGCCGTCCGTCCACCACCGGGGGTCCCCATGCTCGTCGCCTTCTCCGTCGCACCCAGCGGGGGCGACGCGCCCGACGCCTCCGTCCACGACGCCGTGGCCGCCGCCGTCGAGGTGATCCGCGCGTCCGGGTTGCCGAACCGCACCGACTCGATGTTCACCACGATCGAGGGGGAGTGGGACGAGTGCTTCGACGTCGTCCGCCGCGCCACCGAGGCCGTCGCGCCCTTCGGGACGCGCGTGTCGCTCGTGCTCAAGGCGGACATCCGGCCCGGGTACGCGGGCGAGCTGACCGGCAAGCTGGAGCGGCTCGAGTCCGCGCTCGAGGCCCGGGGCACCGACGCCTGAGGTCCGGCGCCGTCCGGGCGGCGGTCCACGCCGCCGTTAGGCTCGTCGGGTGAATCCCCCCATCTCCGGGCGGGCGACCCTGTCGCCGGCCCGCGTCCGCGTCGCCCTGCTCGCCCTCGCGATGGGCGGGTTCGCCATCGGCACCACCGAGTTCGTCGCGATGGGGCTGCTGCCGCAGCTCGCGGCCGACCTGCTGCCGGAGGTTGCCGCCCGCTCGACCGAGGCCGCGAACGCGCAGGCCGGCACGCTCATCAGCGCCTACGCCCTCGGCGTGGTGGTGGGGGCGCCGACCATCGCGGCCGCGTCGGCGCGGGCGCCGCGACGGAAGCTCCTGCTCTGGCTGCTCCTCGCGTTCACGCTCGGCACGGTGCTGAGCGCGATCCTGCCGAGCTTCGGCCTCGTGGTCCTCGCCCGCTTCGTCGCCGGCCTGCCGCACGGGGCGTACTTCGGCATCGCGTCGCTCGTCGCCGCCCAGCTGATGGGGGAGGGCAAGCGGGCGCGCGGGGTCGCGTTCGTCCTCGCCGGGCTCACGATCGCCAACGTGATCGGCGTCCCGATCGTCACCTGGATCGGCCAGCACGCCGGCTGGCGCGTCGCCTACCTGGTGGTCGCCGCGATCTTCGCCGCCACCTTCGTCGCGGTCTTCCTCGCCGTGCCCGCGCAGGACGGCAACCCCGAGGCGACCCTCCGCCGGGAGCTCCGCGCCTTCACGCGCCTGCAGGTCTGGCTCGCGCTCCTCATCGGCGCGATCGGCTTCGGCGGGTTCTTCGCCGTCTACACGTTCGTGTCGCCGATGGTCACGGACATCACCGGGCTGCCGGAGTGGTCGGTGCCGCTCGCGCTCGTGGTGGTCGGCCTCGGCATGACGACCGGCAACCTCGTCGGCGGCTGGTGGGCGGACCGCGACGTGCGGACGTCGCTGCTGTCGCTGTTCGGCCTGCTGATCGCGTCGCTCGTGGGGCTCGTGCTCACGGCGACGAACCCCGTCGGCCTCTTCGCGTTCCTGTTCCTCATCGGCGGGTCGGCGGCGGCGCTGTCGCCGGGCATCCAGATCCGGCTGATGGACGTGGCGCACGACTCGCAGTCCATCGCCGCGGCGCTCAACCACTCGGCCCTCAACACGGGCAACGCGGTCGGCGCGGCCCTCGGCGGCGTGACCGTGGCGGCCGGACTCGGCTACACCTCGCCCGCGCTGGTGGGCGTGGGGCTGAGCGTGGCGGGCCTCCTCATCGCGCTGGCGAGCTTCGGGCTCGACCGGCGGCGACGCGGGGCCCACGGGCCGGTCGACGGGCCGCGTCCGTCGACGCAGCCGATCGGCATCGGGGGCTGACCGTCCTGACCGCGGCGCCCGCGAGGGGCGCCCGCCGGTCGGCGCCGGGTCACTCGCCCTGGAGCAGGATGCCGTCCTGGATCGCGCGCTTCCGCAGCGCCACCTTCGTGCCCACGTCGAAGCCCGCGACGCGGTACTTCTCGCGGATCCGCTTGAGGTACGACTTCGCCGTCTCCTCGGAGATGCCGAGGCTGTAGGCCACGGACTTGACGGGCTCGCCGCCGCCGTAGAGCGCCATGACCCGGCGCTCCTGCGCGCTGAGCTTGGGGACGCCGCCGACGTCGGTGCTGTTGATGGCGAGGTCGAGCTCGCTCGAGATGTAGGACTGGCCGTCGGCGGCCAGGCGGATGGCGTCGACGATCATGCTCGCGTCCTCGCTCTTCACGAGGTAGCCGAGCGCGCCCGAGGCCAGCGCCTCGCGCACCACGTTGGGCTCGGAGTAGGTGCTCATGAGCACCGTCGGCACGCCCGTGGTCTTCAGCATCGAGAGCTTGAGCGAGATCGGCAGGTTGTCCTTGAGGTCGAGGTCGAGCAGCACGACGTCGACGGGGAAGCGCGGGTGCGTGAGCAGCTCCGGCCAGGTGGACACGGCGGCGACCATCTCGATGTCGGACGCGGCGTTGCGGATCCACTCGGTCAGGGCCCCGAGCAGCATCTTGTGGTCGTCCACGATGGCGAGGGTGATCGGTCGGTTCTCAGCTGACACGTGCTCTCCGGTCCTTGTGCGGGCCCTCACCGGTCGGCGGGGTTGTCCACGACGCAGTCGATCGTGATGAGGAGGCTCGCACCGCGGGTGGTGTCCGTGTGCGCGCCGACCTTGTCGATAGCATCCCACGTCGAGGGATCGAGGCGGGTCCGGGGGAGACCCGTGGTCGTGATGGCGATCGGCACGATCGCGCGGCGCAGCGGCACCGGCTGCTCGCCCGCCGGGCGGCCGCGCAGGGGGCCGAGCGCGAGCTGCACCGAGACGCCGGGCACGCCGTTGCGCCGCTCCGTCGAGGTGAGCAGGAGCCAGACCGCGGAGAGGAGGCCGTCGCGCTGGCGGCGGTCGAGGAGGCCCGCGAGCGCGTTCGGGTCGCTGAGCGTCACGTCGGGTCCGAGGAACTCCGACTCCGTGATCGCGTGGTGCAGCCACGTCTCGCGCCGCCCCTCGATGAGGTGGAGCCGCAGCTCGGTGGCGAGCGACGCGGCGGTCGACGCGGCCAGCGGCGAGAGGGGCAGCGGCTCGTCGCCCGTCGCCACGCCCTCGAGCAGCTGCTCGGCGGCGAGGTCGAGGCGCGCGAGCTCCTCCGAGGCGAGCATGCCGACGGCGTAGCGCGGCGCCGACACGGTGCTCTGCACGAGCACGCGGTCGAGCTCCATCTCCACGACGCGGCGGAAGCCGCGGACCACGGCGACGCCGAACGCGGCGGGGACGACGGCGCGGGCGATCGCCGAGATCTCGGGCGCCAGGTCGCCGGGCCGCACGGGGTCCGACACGAGGAAGACGACGAGGAGCACGGCGCCGAGGGCCGCGTCCACCGTCAGGACCTCGCGGGCCGGACGGTAGGTGACCGTGGTGAGCAGGGCGGCGCCGGCCGCGACGCCGGCGGTCGAGTGCTGCATCACGTCGCCGAGCGGCCACACGGCCACGAGGTCGAGGGCGACGACGGCGCCCATGCCCGCGACGAAGACGGCCATGAGCGGGCCGGGCATGCGGTCCCGCAGCGCCCGGACGGCGACGACGGACGCGACGAGGAGGGCGACCAGGAGGATCCACGCCGTCGCGGCGAGGCCGGGCGCGGGGAGCGTGCGGTACTCGAGGGCGAAGCGCACCAGCCCGTAGCCGAGCGCGATGGCGCACACCACGGCGGATCCCGCGCCCAGGTAGCCGAGGCCGATCGACGTCGGCTGCGCGGGCGTGCCCTCCGGCAGCCGGATCCGGCGGCTGGTCCGGGCCGGGGCCGCCGCGTCGGCGCGCGTCACTTCGGCACCTCCAGCACGACGGTGGTGCCGGACCCGGGCGAGGAGAACAGGCGCGCGTTGCCGCCCACGTCCTTGAGTCGCGCGACCACCGACTCCTTGAAGCCGAGCTTCGCCGGATCCACGTGCGAGAGGTCGAAGCCCACGCCCGCGTCGGTGACCATGGCCCGCACGGTCGTGTCGTCGTCGGTGATGGTGACGTGCGCCTCGGTCACGCCCGCGTGCCGGCGCACGTTCTCGAGGCACTCGGCGAGGGAGAGGAGGAAGGCGTCGAGGATGTCGCTCGGCAGCAGCACCTGCCCGGTCCCGTGCCAGCTGACCTCGAGACCCATCCGCCCGAAGCGCTGCTTCACGGACTCCAGCGTGTTCCCGAGCACCGACTGCTCCACGGGCTCCAGCGTGTACCCGCCGGAGGCCTGCGGCGTCGGGTTGGCCCCGAGCCGCAGCTGGCGGAGGAGCCGCGCGTCGTCGCCGGCCTGCTGGCGCATGGCCTGCGGGGTGACGCCGACGCCCGAGTGCGCGAGGAGGGTGAGGGTCGCGAGCACGGTGTCGTGGAGCAGGCGCGCGCCCTGGCGGCGCTGGGCCTCGAGCTCGCTGGCCAGCCGCTCGGCGCGGTGGGCGCGGCCGATGTCGGTGATGCGCCGGCCGACGCGCCGGACCGCGACGCTCAGCCAGTAGCCGAGGATCGCGACGAGCAGCCACCCGAACACGTGCACGAGCACGACGTACGGGAACGCCGGGGTGCCCCAGGACGCCCCGACGGCCGCGACGCTCGTGAGCGCGAACGCGGCCACGACGATGCGGAGCCGCCCGTGCCCCATGGTCTCCAGGAGGGCGAGCGACCCGACGGATCCGGCGGAGACGTGGGTGAGCGCGGTGAGCGAGGAGGCGCTCCGACCGCCGAGCTGCGCGACGACCATGGCGGCGATGCCCGCGAGCACGACCGCGACCATCCAGCGGCGGCCGGCGGCGGCACCGAGGCGCCACTGCGCGACGCCGAGGACGGCGAGGAGGGCGACGCTCGCGGCCTCGACGGGCAGCGACAGCTCGCCCGGCAGCAGGATGCACGCGGCGGCGACGGCCGTGAAGCACAGGCCGTACACGCGCGCCGTCCTCTGCAGCAGGCGCTCGCGCTCGCGCTTCATGCGATCCATCGGGTCCCCGCTCGGAGTGCGACGCCGCCGGAGGCGCGCGCTGGGTGTGCCTCGATCCTAGGCGCGCGCACGCGATGACTGTCACGTCCTGGCTCCGCGCGCGCCGATCATCCACATGCCGTACGCTCCGCGACCCGGTGGGCGCGGACGGCCGAGCGGATCCCGGCTACTCCGGGGAGATCCAGCCGTGGCGGATGGCGTGGCGGCGCAGCAGCAGCTTCGTGCCGAGGTCCGTGCCGGCGTGCAGGTACTTCCGCCGGCCGCGCTTGATGTACGACTTGACGGTCTCCTCGGTCGTGCTCATGGCCTCCGCGACGTCGCGGATCGACCGGCCGCCCGCGTAGAGCACGAGCGCGCGCTGCTCCTGCTGGCCGAGGCGCGGGTCCTCCGCGGCGTGGAAGTCCTGCATCGCCCGCTGCACGAGCGTCGTCTGCCGGGGCGTGCCGTCCGCGGCGGCGTGGATGGTGGCGATCAGCTCCTCCGACGACTCCGCCTTCGGCACGACCGCGGCGGCGCCCGCCCGCATGGCCCCGTGGATCGTCGACGCGTCGGCGTGCGTGCTGAGCAGGACGGAGGTCAGGCCGGCGCCGGCGAGCGTCCGGATCTTCTGCGCCACCGGCACGTCGTCGCGCAGCGCCAGGTCGAGGACCACGACGTCGAACGCATCGGGGAAGCGGTCGTCCCGGATCAGCCCACTCCAGGTGGGCGACGTCGCGACGACGTCGACCCCGGTGCGCGGCCGCGACAGCCGCGCGCTCAGCCCGTCGAGCAGCAGGACGTGGTCGTCCACGAGGGCCACGCGGACCCGGTGGCCCTGACCCGTCGCGTGCGGCGGCCGTCGGCTCATCGGTGCTCCCCTCGTGCGCCGACGCCCGGAGGCGGCGGCGTGCTCCCAGGGGAAGCATAGGAACGCATGATGTCGCGCGGCGATGGCGCGGGCCGAACTCACCCCCGGACTGGGGCGCTGCTCCTAGGCGTCCGTCGCCAGGAGCCGGGCCAGCTCGCGGCCCACGGCCTCGCCCTCGATGAGGAAGCCGTCGTGCCCGTAGTCGGAGGAGATCACCACGACCTCGCCGCCGTCGATCGAGCCGGGGACGTGCCGCGCCACGAGCCGCTGGTCGTCCACGGGGAAGAGGCGGTCGCTGTCGATCCCGAGCACGAGCGTCGCGGCGCGGACCCGGGCGAGCGCCGCGGGGATGCCGCCGCGATCCCGGCCGACGTCGTGCGAGCTCATCGCGTCGATGAGGCGGATGTAGCTCGTCGCGTCGAAGCGGCGCGTGAACTTGTTGCCGTGGAAGTCGAGGTACGACTCCACCGCGTACCGTCCCGCGTCGCCCATGGGGCTGATCCCGCTCTGCCACGAGCGCGCGAACCGCTGGTTGAGCTCGTCCGGGCTGCGGTAGTTGAGGAGCGCCATGCGGCGGGCGAGCGCGAGCCCGCGGTGCGGCCCGTCGCCGTCGGCGGCGTCGAAGTAGTCGCCGTCCCGGTAGGCGGGATCCATCCGGATCGCCTCGGCCTGCACGGAGTTGAGCGCGATCTGGTCGGCGCTCGCGAGGGCGGGGGCCGCGAGCACCGCGAGCCGCCGCATCCGGTCGGGGTGGCCGACGCCCCACTCGAGCGCCTGCATCCCGCCCATGGACCCGCCGACGACCGCCGCCCAGACGTCGATCCCGAGCGCGTCCGCGAGGGCGGCCTGCACGGCGACCTGGTCGCGGACGGTGATGAAGGGGAAGCGGTCCGCCCACTCGACGCCGTCGGGCGCGAGCGACGCCGGACCCGTCGTGCCCTGGCACCCCCCGAGCATGTTCGGGGCGACGACGAACCAGCGGTCGGTGTCGATCGCGAGCCCGGGCCCGACGATGCCGGACCACCAGCCGCCCGTCGGCTGCCCGGGGCCGGCCGGGCCGCGGAGGTGGCTGTCGCCCGTGAGCGCGTGGAGGACGAGGACCGCGTTCCGCCCGTCGGCGTCGCGTTCGCCGAAGGTCTCGTAGGCGACGCGGACGGACGGGATCCGTCCGCCCGCCTCGAGCTCGACGTCGCCGACCGACGCGAAGAGCCGGTCGGCGACGGGGTCGCCCTCGCGCCACGCCCCGGATGCCGGGGGCCGGCCGATCAGGGAGCGGATCTGCGCGTCCGTCACGAGGCTCGACGGGACGGTGTCCTCGGGTGTCTGCCAGTCCATCCCGCCCAGTGAAGCACCGCCGCCGTCGCGCGCGGCGAGTGTTACGCCCCGTGCGCCCCCTGGCCCGCGGACGCCGAGCCGATGGCCGCGTCCTTGACCGCCCGCGCCGCCCGCAGGCCGCTCCCGAGGTCGTCGAGGATGTCGTCGATGCTCTCGAGGCCGACGGACAGCCGCACGAGCCCGGGCGTGACGCCCGCGGTGAGCTGCTGCTCCGGCGTCAGCTGCGCGTGCGTGGTCGACGCGGGGTGGATCACGAGGCTCCGGACGTCGCCGATGTTCGCCAGGTGGCTGAACAGCTGCAGCGAGTCGACGAGCGCGCGGCCGGCGTCCACGCCGCCCTTGAGCTCGAACGACAGCACGGCGCCGACGCCGCGCGGCGCGTAGCGGTCGGCGGCGGCCCGCCACGGGCTCGACGGCAGGCCGGAGTAGTAGACGGCCGCCACGTCCTCGTGCGCGTCGAGCCACTCGGCCACGGCCTGCGCGTTCTGCACGTGCCGCTCGATCCGGAGGCTCAGCGTCTCGATGCCCTGGATGAGCTGCCAGGCGCTCGCCGGCGCGATCGACGCGCCCAGGTCCCGCAGCAGCTGCACGCGCGCCTTGGTGACGTAGGCGATCCCGTCGCCCACCGCGTCCGCGTACGTGACGCCGTGGTACGACGCGTCGGGCGTGGTGAGGCCGGGGAAGCGCTCGGCGTGCTCGGACCAGGGAAAGCGCCCGCCGTCGACGACGAGCCCGCCGATCACCGTGCCATGGCCGCCCAGGAACTTGGTGGCCGAGTGCACGACGACGTCGGCGCCGTGCTCGAACGGGCGGATGAGGTACGGCGTGGCGATCGTGTTGTCCACGATGAGCGGGACGCCGGCCGCGTGCGCCCGGTCGGCGACGCTGCGGATGTCGAGGATGTTGATGCGCGGGTTCCCGATGGTCTCCGCGAAGAAGAGCTTCGTGTTCGGCCGCACCGCCCGCGCCCAGGCCTCGGGGTCGTCCTGGTCCTCGACGAACGTCGTCTCGATGCCGAGCTTCGCCAGCGTGTACTTGAAGAGGTTGTAGGTGCCGCCGTAGATGGAGGAGCTCGAGACGATGTGGTCGCCCGCCTCGGCGATGTTGAGCACCGCGAAGGTCGACGCCGACTGGCCCGACGCCACCAAGAGCGCCGCCGTGCCGCCCTCCAGGGCCGCGACGCGCTCCTCCACCACGGCCTGCGTGGGGTTCATGATGCGCGTGTAGATGTTCCCGGGCTGCGCCAGCGCGAAGAGGTCCTGCGCGTGCTGGGAGTCGTCGAACACGTAGGAGGTGGTCTGGTAGATGGGCGTGGCGCGCGCGTGCGTGACCGGGTCCGGCGCCGCTCCCGCGTGGATCTGCTGCGTCTCGAAGCGCCAGCCGGCCGCTCGGTCCTCGTCGTGGTCGCTCATGTCGCGCCCTTCCTTCCGCTGTCGGTGCACGCCGCCGTCGGGCGCACGCCGACCCTAGGAAGCGCGTCGCGGGCCGGTCAACGCGAGCCGTCGCGGGGCGTAACCCGCGGGCATCCGCGTTCCCTACGCTGGGGTCATGTCCACAGCGAAGAGGGTCGTCGTCACGGGTGCGAGCTCGGGGATCGGCGCCGCCACCGTCCGCCTGTTCCGGAGCCGGGGGTGGGACGTCGTCGGCGTCGCCCGCCGCGAGGACCGCCTGCGGGCGCTCGCCGAGGAGACGGGTGCCTCCTACGCGGTCGCCGACCTCACCGTCCAGGCCGACGTCGACGCCCTGCGCGACCACCTCCGCGAGACGGGCGACGTGCACGCGCTCGTCAACAACGCCGGGGGAGCGGTCGGCACCGACTCCGTCGAGGGCGGATCCGCCGCCGACTGGGCGTGGATGTACGAGATCAACGTGCTCGCCGTGCAGCGCGTGACGAGCGCGCTGCTGCCGCTGCTCCGCGCGGGCGTCCCGGAGGGCGGGAGCGCCGACGTCGTGACGGTCAGCTCCATCGCCGCGCACGTGCCCTACGAGGGCGGCGGCGGGTACAACGCCGCGAAGGCCGCCGTGCACGCGATGCTCGGCGTGCTGCGCCTGGAGCTCGCGGGCGAGCCCATCCGCGTCATCGAGATCGCGCCCGGCCAGGTGCGCACCGAGGAGTTCTCGCTCGTGCGCTTCGGGGGAGACCGGGCGAAGGCGGATGCCGTGTACGACGGCGTCCCCGGCCCGCTCACCGCGGAGGACGTGGCCGACGCCATCGTCCACGCGGTCGAGCTGCCGCCGCACGTGAACGTCGACCTGCTGACCCTCAAGCCCGTCGCGCAGGCCGCCCCGCACAAGCTCGTGCGGAAGCCGCTGGCCGTGCGCGAGGAGCTGACCGACCGCGGCTGACAGGCATCGTGCGCGGATGACCCGCGTCACGCGCGGGTCCCGCCGGGCGGTCAGGCCGCGGGCTTCGCGGCGTCCGCGGCCGGCAGGTCGGGCAGCGGGCCGGTGAGGAAGCCCTGCACGACGGGGCCGTGGAGCGCGACGACCATCTCGCGCGACATGCTCGCGATGGGCTCGCTGCGCCAGATGTAGCGCGTGATGGCGATGCCGCCGAGCGCGGCGCCGACGAGGGAGTTGCGGATGTCCGCCTCCTCGGGGGGCGTGCCCTCGGGCAGCGCGTTGGTCCAGTGCTGCGGAGCGGCCTCGACGAAGCGGCGGTACGCGCCGCTGTCGTGGTCCGACGAGACGGTGACCCAGCGCATGATGGTGGACCCCACCGGGTGCTCCCACGTGTGCAGCGCCGCGTCGACGAGGGCGGCGCCGCGCTCCTCGACGGGCAGCTCGCGGAGGCGCAGGTACGGGGCGACCAGGTCCTCCGAGGGGCGCAGCGCCTCCTCGAGGAGCGCCTCCAGCGAGCCGAAGTAGTAGCGGACGAGGCTCGGGTCGACGCCGGCGGTCGCGGCGATGCGCCGGGCGCTCACCCGGTCGGCGCCGGACTCGATGAACAGCATGCGGGCCGCGTCGATGATGCTCGCGCGCGCGTCGCCGGAGGTGCGGGGCCCCCGTCGCCTCGGGGCGGCGTCGTCGGCGACGCGGTCGCGGGGATCGAGCTCGTTCGCCAGTACGGCCATGGGGCGTCCCTCTCGTGTCATGGTCCATCAACGTAGTGCGGGGCCGCTGGCCGGATGCCCCGCATGAGGGAATTGTGAACAACCCGTCGGACGACCTGTAGTTTCGTCGAGGCGTCCTCGTGCCGCCTCCCCCTCCCTCCCGCTGAAGAAGGCGTCCGCGTGCCCCTGGTCCTCCCGCCCCTGTTCGAGATCGTCTCGCTGACGATCCTGGTCGTCGTCCTCGTCGCCGACCTGCTCATCGTGTACCGGCGCCCGCACGTGCCGTCCACGAAGGAGTCGGCCCTCTGGGTCGCGTTCTACGTGGGCCTCGCGCTGGTGTTCGCGGTCATCATGCTCATCGTCGGCGGGCCCGAGCACGCGGGCCAGTTCGTGGCGGGCTGGCTCACCGAGTACAGCCTCAGCATCGACAACCTGTTCGTCTTCGTCATCATCATGGGGCGCTTCAGCGTGCCCCGGAAGTACCAGCAGGAGGTGCTGATGGTGGGCATCATCATCGCGCTGGTGCTGCGCGGGATCTTCATCCTCCTGGGCGCCGAGCTCATCGAGAGCTACAGCTGGATCTTCTACATCTTCGGCGCGTTCCTCCTCTACACGGCCGTGAAGCAGGCGGTGGGCGACGAGGATGAGGACAGCGAGGACTCGCTCTTCATCCGGTTCCTCCGCCGGCGCCTCAAGATCGCGCCGGACTTCGACGGCTCCAAGGTGCGCACGGTCATCGACGGCCGCAAGGTGCTCACGCCGATGGTGATCGTGTTCGTCTCGATCGGCACCACGGACCTGATCTTCGCGCTGGACTCGATCCCGGCCATCTTCGGCATCACCGAGTCGCCGTTCATCGTCTTCACCGCGAACATCTTCGCCCTCATGGGCCTCCGCCAGCTCTACTTCCTGCTGGGCGGGCTGCTCGACCGGCTCGTGTACCTCAAGTACGGGATCGCGTTCATCCTGTTCTTCATCGGCGTGAAGCTCGTGCTGCACGCCATGCACGAGAACACCCTGCCGTTCGTCAACGGCGGGCAGGGCATCGAGTGGGCGCCCGAGATCCCGACCGTGGTGAGCCTCGTGGTGATCCTCGCCTCGATGCTGGTCGCGACCGTGGCGAGCCTCGTCAAGATGCGCGCGGACGGCACGCCCGTCACCGGCGCCGGCGCGGAGGCCGCGTCGGTAGAGCGCGCCGACGAGGACCGGTCCGAGCGGTGACCGACGCCCGCAGCATCGCGATCGGCGGGAGGCGCATCGACGTCTCGTGGGCCGCCCGCACCGACGTGGGCAGCGTCCGCGCCGTGAACGAGGACGGCCTCCTGGCGGATCCGCCGGTGTGGCTCGTGGCCGACGGCATGGGCGGGCACGCGTTCGGCGACCGCGCGAGCGCCACGCTGGTCGAGACCTTCGGCGGGCTGACGGGCGACCAGCCCGTGACGCGCGACCTCATCGTGGAGGCGGTCGACGCGTCGAACGAGGCGATCGGCGACCTCATCACGGGCGACGACCCGCCCGGCACGGTGGCCGGCACCACGCTCGCCGGCATCGCCCTCGTGCGGGCCGACGACGGCGAGCCCCTCTGGATGGTCTTCAACGTCGGGGACTCGCGCGTCTACGCGTGGATCGACGGGCGGCTGCAGCAGGTCACGGTCGACCACTCGGCCGTGCAGGAGCTCGTCGACCAGGGGCGCATGACGCGCGCGGAGGCCGAGCGCAGCCCGGTGCGGAACCTCATCACGCGGGCCGTCGGCTCGCACGACGAGGTGGCCGCGGACGAGTGGCTGCTGCCCGTCTCCGCCCACCAGGTCTTCCTCATCTGCTCCGACGGCCTCACCAAGGAGCTCGACGACGACGCCATCGACGCGGTCCTGCGCCTGGCCCACGAGGACGGCGGCGGCGTCGACCGCGCCGCGGACGCCCTGGTCGCGCAGGCCCTCGCGTCCGGCGGCCGGGACAACGTGACGGTCGTCGTGATCGAGGCGGCCTCCGACGAGCAGCCGTCCGACGACGGGTCCGCGGGCGCGCCGTCACCCGAGGAATAGCCGCGGGCACCCGGCGTTAGACTCCCATGATGCGCGAGGGCCCCTCGCGCCCCTTCCCTGAGGAGAGCCGCGTGCGGACTGCGAAGACCCTGGCCGAGAAGGTGTGGGCCGACCACCTGGTCGCCGAGGGCGAGGACGGCACCCCCGACCTCCTCTACATCGACCTCCACCTCGTGCACGAGGTCACGAGCCCGCAGGCGTTCGACGGCCTCCGTCTCGCCGGCCGCCCCGTGCGCCGCCCGGACCTCACCATCGCGACCGAGGACCACAACACGCCCACGATCGGGATCGACCAGCCCATCGCCGACCTCACGAGCCGCACGCAGATCCACACGCTCCGCGCCAACGCCGAGGAGTTCGGCATCCGCCTGCACTCCCTCGGCGACATCGAGCAGGGCATCGTCCACGTGGTCGGCCCGCAGCTCGGGCTCACGATGCCGGGCATCACCGTCGTCTGCGGCGACTCGCACACGTCCACCCACGGCGCGTTCGGCGCCATGGCGTTCGGCATCGGCACGAGCGAGGTCGAGCACGTCATGGCCACGCAGACCCTGCCGCTCCAGCCGTTCAAGACCATGGCGGTCACCGTCGAGGGCACGCTCCGACCGGGCGTGACGGCCAAGGACATCATCCTCGCGGTCATCGCGAGGATCGGCACGGGCGGCGGCCAGGGCTACGTGCTCGAGTACCGCGGCAGCGCCATCCGCTCGCTCTCCATGGAGGGCCGCATGACGATCTGCAACATGTCCATCGAGGCCGGTGCCCGCGCGGGCATGGTCGCCCCCGACCAGACCACCTACGACTACCTCCGCGGCCGGCCGCACGCCCCGACGGGCGCCGACTGGGACGAGGCCGTCGCCTACTGGGAGACGCTCGCCACGGACGACGACGCGGTCTTCGACGCCGAGGTCCTCCTCGACGCCGACACGCTGGAGCCGTTCGTCACCTGGGGCACGAACCCCGGCCAGGGCGTCTCGCTGAGCGAGCCCGTGCCGGATCCCGCTGCCGTCGCCGACCCGAACGAGCGCGCCGCCGCCGAACGCGCCCTCGCCTACATGGACCTCGCCCCCGGCACGCCCATGAAGGAGATCCCGGTCGACACGGTCTTCATCGGCTCCTGCACCAACAGCCGCGTCGAGGACCTGCGCGCCGCCGCCGAGATCGTGCGCGGCCGCACCAAGGCCGAGGGCGTCCGCGTCATGGTCGTCCCGGGCAGCGCCCGCGTGCGGCTCGAGGCGGAGGCCGAGGGCATCGACAGGGTCTTCACCGACTTCGGCGCCGAGTGGCGCTTCGCCGGCTGCTCGATGTGCCTCGGCATGAACCCCGACCAGCTCGCGCCGGGGGAGCGCTGCGCGTCCACCAGCAACCGGAACTTCGAGGGCCGCCAGGGCAAGGGCGGGCGCACGCACCTCGTGTCGCCGCTCGTGGCCGCGGCCACCGCCATCCGGGGCACGCTGTCGAGCCCGTGGGACCTGCAGGAGGCCGGCGTCGTCGACGCCGACGCGATCCGCCAGGCCGCCGCCGTCGGACAGGGGGCCTGACCCGTGGAGCCCATCACCCGCGTCACCGGCACCGGCGTCCCGCTGAAGCAGTCGAACGTCGACACCGACCAGATCGTCCCCGCCCAGTTCCTCAAGCGCGTCACCAAGACGGGCTTCGAGGACGCGCTCTTCTTCCAGTGGCGCAAGGACCCCGACTTCTTCATCAACCAGCCGGCCTACGAGGGCGCGACCGTCCTCGTCGCCGGTCCGGACTTCGGCACGGGCTCGTCCCGCGAGCACGCCGTGTGGGCGCTGCGCGACTACGGCTTCCGGGCCGTGCTCAGCCCGAGGTTCGGCGACATCTTCCGGGGCAACTCGGGGAAGCAGGGCCTCCTCACGGGCATCGTGACGGAGGACGACGTCGAGAGGCTGTGGACCGCGATGGACGCGGAGCCCGGGCTCGACCTCACCGTCGACCTCGTCGAGCGGATCGCCACGGCACCCGGCCTGACGGTCCCGTTCGAGATCGACGAATACACTCGGTGGCGGCTCCTCGAGGGGCTCGACGACATCGCCCTCACCCTCCGGGACGAGGACGCCATCACCACCTTCGAACACCGACGGGCCTCATGGCGCCCGCGCACCTTGCCGGCCCGGCCGGCAGCTCTGGAGAACTGAATGAACTCACTAGTCAGCGACGCCAAGAAGGCGGGAGAGCGAGTGGGTCTCCTGTCCGACTCCATCGTCATCAACGGCGGCATCCCGCTGCGCGGCCGCATCGAGGTCCGCGGGGCCAAGAACCTGGCCACGAAGGCCATGGTCGCCTCGCTCCTCGGCGAGAGCCCCAGCCTCCTGCGCTCGGTGCCGGACATCAGCGACGTGCGCGTCGTCTCTGGTCTCCTCGAGGTGCACGGCGTGACGCTCCGCAAGGGCGAGCAGGAGGGCGACCTCATCCTCGACCCGAAGGACGTCGAGAGCGCCCACATGGCGGACATCGACGCGCACGCCGGCAGCTCGCGGATCCCGATCCTCTTCTGCGGCCCGCTGCTGCACCGCCTGGGCGAGGCGTTCATCCCCGACCTCGGCGGCTGCCGCATCGGCGACCGCCCCATCGACTTCCACCTCGACGCGCTGCGCGCGTTCGGCGCGGTCGTCGAGAAGCTCCCGAGCGGCATCCGCCTCACGGCGCCGGACGGCCTGAAGGGCGCGAACGTCGAGCTGCCCTACCCGAGCGTCGGCGCGACCGAGCAGGTGCTCCTCACGGGCGTCCGCGCGAAGGGCGTCACGGAGCTGAAGAACGCGGCGATCGAGCCCGAGATCATGGACCTCATCGCGATCCTGCAGAAGATGGGCGCGATCATCTCCGTGGAGCCGAACCGCGTGATCCTCATCGAGGGCGTCGACCGCCTCGAGGGCTACACGCACCGCGCGCTCTTCGACCGCAACGAGGCCGCGAGCTGGGCCTCCGCCGCGCTCGCGACCGGCGGCGACATCTTCGTCGGCGGCGTGCGCCAGGCCGAGATGATGACCTTCCTCAACGTGTTCCGGAAGGTCGGCGGCGCGTTCGACATCGAGGAGGACGGCATTCGGTTCTACCACCCGGGCGGCGACCTCAAGCCCGTCGTCATCGAGACCGACGTGCACCCCGGCTTCATGACGGACTGGCAGCAGCCGCTCGTCGTGGCGCTCACGCAGGCGCCCGGCGTCTCGATCATCCACGAGACCGTGTACGAGAACCGCTTCGGCTTCACGGACGCGCTCAACGAGATGGGCGCCGACATCGTCGTGCACAAGGAGGGCCTCGAGGGCCACGAGCGCCGCGTCGCGCGTCGCGACTTCGAGCAGGCCGCGGTCATCACCGGGCCGACGCACCTCCACGGCGCGGACATCACCGTGCCGGACCTCCGCGGCGGCTTCAGCCACCTCATCGCCGCGCTCACGGCCGAGGGCCGGTCCACCGTCAGCAACGTGGGGATCATCTCCCGCGGCTACGAGGACTTCATCGGGAAGCTGCGCCAGCTCGGCGCGGACTTCTCCTACGAGGGATAGCCTCGCCGGCGGCGCACCGCGCCGCCCACGCCGGCCGGGCGCGTCCCCAGGGACGCGCCCGGCCATCCGCCGGGCGGATCCCACCCGGCGGGCGCCCGACGACGACCGCGCCCCGACCGGAGCATCCATGGCGAACGAGAAGGCCCGACCGTCGATCTTCTGGGTGCTGGCCGCCCTCGTGCTCCCGGTGCTGAACGCGGCCGTCCGCTTCGACATCCGGCACCCCGAGCGGCTGCCCCGCACGGGCTCCTACGTGCTCGCGCCGAACCACTACAGCGAGATCGACCCGGTCGTCATGGGCGCGGTCGCCTGGAAGCTGGGACGGCTGCCCCGGTTCCTCGCGAAGGCGTCGCTGTTCGACGTGCCGGTGGTGGGCTGGTTCCTCCGCCGCTCGGGGCAGATCCCCGTGCAGCGCGACGGCGGCGTCCGCGGCGGCGAGGCCATCTCCGCCGCGAGGGACCTCGCACGCGAGGGGCGGATCGTCGTCGTCTACCCCGAGGGCACGCTGACGCGCGACCCCGACCTCTGGCCGATGCGGGGCAAGACCGGCGCCGTGCGGCTCGCGCTGCAGGCCGGCATCCCGGTGATCCCGACGGCCCACTGGGGCACGCAGGAGCTGATGGGGCGGTACTCCAAGCGCGTGCGCCTGTTCCCGCGTTCGACCATCCACGTCGCCGTCGGCGAGCCCGTCGACCTCTCGCGCTTCCGCGACCGGAGCCTCGACTCCGCGACCCTGACCGAGGCGACCGCGGTCGTCATGGCCGCCATCACGGAGCTCCTCGAGGAGCTGCGCGGCGAGACCGCCCCGACCGAGCGCTGGGACCCCCGCTCGAACAACCAGAAGGAGACCGGCCGATTTGAGTGACGCGACCGCGAGCCCCCGACCCGCAGGATCCACCGCCCCGAGCGCGGACGCGTCCGCGTCCGCCGACGCGGGGGAGCGCCGCAGGGTCGTCGTCCTCGGCGCCGGCAGCTGGGGCACCACCTTCGCCAAGGTCATGGCCGACGGCGGCAGCGACGTGCTCATGTGGGCGCGCCGCCCCGAGCTCGCCCGGGAGATCTCCGAGGCGCAGCGCAACAGCGACTACCTGCCGGGCGTCAACCTCCCGCGGCGCCTCACGGCGGACGCGTCCCTCGAGCGCGTGCTCGACGGCGCCACGGACGTCTTCGTGTCGGTCCCCAGCCAGACGCTGCGCCAGAACCTCGAGGCCGCCCGGGACCTCATCCCTTCCGACGCCGTCGTGGTCAGCCTGATGAAGGGCGTCGAGAAGGGCACGGGCCTCCGCATGAGCGAGGTCATCGCGGAGACGCTGGGGCTCGGCCCCGAGCGCATCGCCGTCGCGTCGGGCCCGAACCTGGCGCTCGAGATCGCGCGCGAGCAGCCCACCGCGGCCGTCGTGTCGTCGGCGGACCCGGCCACGGCCGAGCGCATCGCGAAGATCGCGCGCAACCCCTACTTCCGCTCCTTCGTGAACACCGACGTGATCGGCACCGAGTTCGGCGGCGTGCTCAAGAACCTCATCGCCGTCGCGGTCGGCATCGTCGACGGCGTGGGCTACGGCGAGAACACCAAGGCGTCGATCATCACCCGCGGCCTCGCCGAGATGACCGCCTTCTCCGTGGCGTACGGCGCGCGCGCCGAGACCCTCGCGGGCCTCGCGGGGCTCGGCGACCTGATCGCGACGTGCGAGTCGTCGCTGTCCCGCAACAACACGGCCGGGCGTCTGCTCGGCCAGGGCTACAGCTTCGGCGACGTCGTGACGCGCATGCAGCAGACCGCCGAGGGGCTCTCCTCCGTGGCGCCCGTGCTCGAGCTCGCCCGCCAGCGCGGCGTGGTGATGCCCATCGTCGAGCAGGTGTCGCAGGTGCTCGCGGGCACGCTCTCGCCGCGCGACATCGCCCCGCACCTCACGACCGACGACGACACTCCTCAGGGGGAATGACCATGGCCGACCGCATCCGCGTCGTCCTGCTGTTCGGCGGGACCTCCAGCGAGCACTCCATCAGCTGCGCCACCGCGAGCGGCGTGCTCGGCGCCCTCGACCGCGACCGCTTCGAGGTGATCCCGGTGGGCATCACCCGCGGCGGCGCCATGACGCTGCAGGCGGACGACGCGTCCGCCCTCGCGCTCGACGCCGAGGCCCTCCCCGAGGTCGTCGAGAACGGCACGCGCGTGCGCTGGCCCGAGGACGCGTCCTCGCGGGAGCTCCGCGTGCGCGACGCCGACGGCGCCGAGCGCTCCCTCGGGCGCGTCGACGTCGTGTTCCCGATCCTCCACGGCACGCAGGGCGAGGACGGCACCGTCCAGGGGATGCTCGAGCTCGCCGGCCTCCCGTACGTCGGCTCGGGCGTGCTCGCCTCCGCGCTCGGCATGGACAAGCACTTCGCGAAGACCGTGCTGCGCGACGCCGGCATCGCCGTGGCGCCGTGGACCACCGTGACGCGCCGCGAGTGGGAGGCCGACCCCGAGGCGGTCCGCGCGCGGGCCGCGGGGCTCGCCCTGCCGGCGTTCGTGAAGCCGGCGCGCGCCGGATCCAGCGTCGGCGTGAGCCGCGTCGCGGAGGCGGGGGAGCTCGACGCCGCCCTCGCGACCGCCTTCCGCGAGGACGACCGCGTGCTCGTCGAGGCCGGCCTCGTCGGCCGCGAGGTGGAGTGCGCGATCCTCGACGGCGGGCCGGGCGCCGTCCCGCGCGCGTCCGTCGCGGGCGAGATCGTCGTCTCCGGACGCGCGTTCTACGACTTCGAGGCCAAGTACCTAGGCGCCGACGGCATCAAGCTGGTGTGCCCGGCGGACATGACCGCGGATCAGCTGGCCGAGATGCAGGAGCTGTCGGTGCGCGCGTTCCGGGCCGTCGACGCCCGCGGCCTCGCGCGCGTGGACTTCTTCCTCACGGCCGACGGCTTCGTGCTCAACGAGATCAACACGATGCCCGGCTTCACGCCCATCTCGATGTTCCCGGCCTGCTGGGCCGCGTCGGGCGTGGCGTACCCCGACCTCATCTCCGAGCTCCTCGACGTGGCGCTCGCGTGGGAGGCGGAGGGCCGTCGCTCCTGAGCCGGTCGACGGCGGAAGGCGCGGGGGAGTCGCGCGGCGCATCCGCGCACGGCCGAGCCCGGGCCGCCGCGACGGCGAGAGCCTAGGCTCGGACGCATGCTCGTAGGACGATCCGTCGCCCGGCCCCTCCTCCACCCCGACGCCCGGATCGGGGTCGCGGTGCGTCCCGCGGGCCGGCTCCCCACCGGCGGGCGGCGGCCGGCGGGCGGGTCCCCGGCCCTCCCGCGGCCCACCGTCTCCGTCGTGATCCCCGTCCGCGACGACGCCGGGCACCTGCGCGCCTGCCTCCGGGCCCTCGCGGGGCAGACGGTCGCGCCCGACGAGGTCGTGGTCGTCGACAACGGCTCGCGCGACGACAGCGCGGAGGTCGCCCGCGCGGCCGGCGCGCGCGTCGTGCACGAGCCCGTCGTGGGGATCCCGGCCGCCGCGTCGACCGGCTACGACGCCGCCCGGCACGAGGTGATCGCGCGGCTCGACGCCGACTGCGTGCCGCCCGCGGACTGGATCGAGCGGCTCGGCGACGTGCTCGCCGCGCGCCCCGACGTCGCCGCCGTCACGGGCGCGGCGCGCTTCCTCGACGGCCCGCGCGCGATCCGCGGGGTGGCCGCCGTCGCCTACCTCGGCGCGTACTTCGCCTCGGTGACGCTCGCGCTCGGGCATCCGCCGCTGTTCGGATCCAACTTCGCCCTCCGTGCTGACGCCTGGCGCCAGGTGCGCCACGAGGTGCACCGCGAGGGGACGCACCTGCACGACGACATCGACCTGTCCGTGCACCTCGGGCCCGAGCGGCGCATCGTGCTCGACCCGCACCTCGGCATGGGGATCAGCATGCGGCCGCTGACGCGCCCGTCGACCCTGCCGCTGCGGATGAGCCGGGGCATGGCGTCGCTCACGACCCACTGGCCGCACGAGCTGCCGTGGCGGCGCTGGTGGCGCACCGGGCGGATCGTCGTGGCGGAGCGCCGTGGACGCGGGCCGCGCGCGCTCGAGGCGCCGGTCAGCTCCCGGGCGGCGGGGCCACGCCGAGGTCCTGGGCGCTGACGCAGCGGTCGGTCTGCGGGATGGCGGAGACGACGCCGCTGAGGTCGGTGAGCGCCGTGTAGCTCGCCTGCGTGGAGTCGATGACGACCTCGACCGCGGGGGTGCGCCCGAAGGTCGTGTACCGGATGTTCGGGGCCTTCGAGTCGTCCTCGACCCAGTCGACGTCGTCGTAGCTGATGCACGCGTCGGTCGTGGGGCCGGGCGTCGCGACGCCGCAGCGCAGGATGACCGTGCTCTGCGGGTCGCCCCAGGCTCCCGTGCCCTGGGCGTCGGTCTCCCGCAGCGGCGCGGTGCCGAGCTCCGCGGGGAGGTGCACGACGACGTCGGCGCAGAGCGGATCCGCGGCGCCGGCCGCGGGCTCGAGCGAGACGGTGGGCGCGCATCCGGCGAGGAGGACGGCGATGCCGCACGCGGCGACGGCGGCGGCGGCGCGCACGGCGCGGGCGGGGCGGCGGGGAGTCATCGCGGCCAGGCTACCGTGGCAGTCGTGACGACTCCTGAGACGCCCCCGCCCGCCGACCGCCCGATGGCCGGGCCGTCCGGGGACGCACGATCCGACGTCGCCGCGACCGATGACGACGACGCGACCCTCGGCAGCGCGGGCGAGCTCGCGACCCTGGCGCGGATCCTGCCCCGCCTGCCCGAGGCCGACGCCGCCGACGCCGGGCCGGGGGACGACTGCGCGGTCGTGCGGGCGCCCGACGGCCGGTTCGTCATCACGACCGACATGATGGTGGAGGGCCCGGACTTCCGCCGCGCGTGGTCGACGCCGCACGACCTCGGGCGCCGCGCCGCCGCCTCGAACCTCGCCGACGTGGCCGCGATGGGCGCCCGGCCGACCGCGCTCCTCGTCGCGATCGCCGCGCCCGCCGACACGCCCGTCCGGGACCTCGAGGCGCTGGCCGACGGGCTCCGCGACGGCTGCCGGATCCAGGCGCCCGGCTGCGGCGTGGTCGGCGGCGACCTCTCCGTCTCCGACGCGCTCGTCCTCACGGTGACGGGGACGGGCGACCTCGAGGGCCGCGCGCCCGTGCTCCGCTCCGGCGCGCGGCCCGGCGACGTGATCGCGGTGGCGGGTGCGCTCGGCATGGCCGCCGCCGGCGTCCGGCTGCTGTTCGACCACGCGCGCCGGGCCGCGTCCGGCGGCGAGCCCGTCCCCGACGCCGACCTCGCGCGGGCGCTCCGGGCCGCCCATCCGGCTGCGGTGGAGGCGCAGCTCGCGCCCGTCGCGCCCATCGCCGCCGGCGTCGAGGCGGCGCGCGCGGGGGCCACCGCGATGCTCGACGTCTCCGACGGGCCGCTCCTCGACCTCGCCCGGATGGCGCGCGCGAGCGGCGTGGGCATCGACCTCGACACCGCGGCCCTCGCCGAGGACGTCCGCCGGGTCGCGGATGCGCATCCGGCGCTCCCGCCCGTCGCGCTCGACCTCGTCCTCACGGGCGGGGAGGACCACGGCCTCGTCGCCGCGTTCCCGGCGGACGCGACGCTCCCGGCGTCGTTCCGGGTCGTCGGCGTCGTGCGGGAGGCGGGTGCCGGGGGACCGGCGGTCACGGTCGACGGCGCGCCCTACGCGGGTCCGCGCACCCCGCGGGGCGGCTGGGACCCGTACGCCGACTGGGACGGGGCGCGCTAGCCCCGATCCACCCCGGCCCACCACACCACGGTGTCGCCGTAGGCCCGGCGCCGGTCGAGCGCCATCCCCGCGGGCCACGCCGGCTCGGCCGACCGCGCGCTGCGCTCGACCATGACGACCGCGCCGTCGGCGAGCCGCGGCGCGAGGGCGGCGAGCTCCTCGGCGAGCTCCGCGTCGCCCACCTCGTACGGCGGATCGAGGAACGCGACGTCGTAGGTGCCGCGGTCGCCGAGGAGGAAGGCGTGCACGCTCTGGGCGGCGACGCGGATCGCGAGGTCGGCGCCGCGCGGGGCGGCGCCCTCGAGGATGCGCGCGTTCGACCGGCACACGGCCGCGGCGGGCGTCGCCCGCTCCACGAGGACCACCTCGCGCGCGCCACGGCTGGCGGCCTCGAGACCGAGGGCGCCGGATCCGGCGTAGAGGTCGAGCACGCGCGCGCCGTCGAGCGCGTCGCGGGCCTCGAGCCCGGAGAAGAGGGCCTCGCGCACGCGGTCGCTCGTGGGGCGCGTGCCCGTCCTCGGGACGCGGAGCACGAGGGAGCCGGCGAACCCGGCGACGATGCGGGTCACGACGGGCGTCCGACGGGGCGCGGGACGGCGAAGCTCGGGGCGGGGTGCACGGGCGTCCACGCTACCGGCCGCGCCGCCGACGCGCCCCTCCCGCCCGGCCGGGAGCGCGCCGGCGAGGGGCCCAGCCGCTCACGGCCGCTCCCCGGACGCGCCCGGGGCGCTGACGTATGCTGCGAGGACGCCCACGACGCTGGAGGATCTGCGTGACGAGCCCCGAGTCCGAGTCCGTTCCCCTGCACGGCGGATCGGGCGCAGCGCCCGCCCGCATCCACCCCGCCCCGCGGACGGGGGCCCACGCGACGGCCCCGCGCGGATCCGCGTCGATGCCGCTGACGGAGGTGCGCCGGCTCGCCGAGCTCATCCTCGGCAACGTCGACGCCGTCATGTCCGGCAAGCAGGACGCCACCCGCATGGCGCTCACCGTCTTCCTGTCCGGCGGCCACCTCCTCATCGAGGACGTGCCCGGCGTCGGCAAGACCATGCTCGCCAAGGCGCTGGCGCGGAGCGTCGACTGCACGGTCAACCGCATCCAGTTCACGCCCGACCTGCTGCCCTCGGACGTCACGGGCGTCTCCGTGTACAGCCAGGCCGACCACCGCTTCGAGTTCCAGCCGGGCGCCGTGTTCGCGAACATCGTCATCGGCGACGAGATCAACCGCGCGAGCCCCAAGACCCAGTCCGCCCTCCTCGAGTGCATGGAGGAGGGGCAGGTCACGGTCGACGGCGTCACGCACGGGCTCCAGCAGCCGTTCACGGTGGTCGCCACGCAGAACCCCGTCGAGATGGAGGGCACGTACGCGCTCCCCGAGGCCCAGCGCGACCGCTTCATGGCCCGGATCTCCATGGGCTACCCGGACGCCTCCGCCGAGCTCGCGATGCTCCGCGACCGCGACACGGTCAGCCCGCTCGACGAGCTGCGGCCCGTGGTCGACGCCGACGAGCTCGACGCGATGATGCACGCGGCCCGCGGCGTCTACGTGTCCGACCCCGTCGCGCGCTACGCCGTGGCGATCGTGCAGGCCACGCGCGGCCACGAGGACATCCGCCTCGGCGCGAGCCCCCGCGCCACCCTGCAGCTCATCCGGGCCGCGAAGACCCGCGCCGCGCTCGACGGCCGCGACTTCGTGCTGCCCGACGACGTCGACGCGCTGGCGGCCCCGGTGCTCGGCCACCGGCTCGTCGCGACCGGGCGCGCGCTCGGCCGACGCGGGAGCGGCCAGGCGGCCGTGGTCGAGATCCTGGAGCGCATCGTCGCCACCACGTCCGTGCCGCTGAGCGCCGCGGGTCGGACGCGCTGACCCCGTGCGGCCCCTCGCGCGCCTGATGCGCCGGATCGGCATCGACGCCGTCCCGCATCCGACCCTCCGCGGCATCGCCCTGCTCGCCGCGGGCGTCGCCGCGTTCGCGGGCGCGTTCATCGCGGGGCGGCGCGAGTTCGTCTTCATCGGCGTCGCGGTCCTCGCGCTGCCGCTGCTCGCGGCCGCCTGGCTGGTCGTCGCGCGCATCCGGCTGCACGTCGAGCGCTCGTTCTCCTCGGACGTCGTCGAGTCGGGCACCGCGACCACCGTCACCGTCTCCGTGGCGGGCACGGGCCCCTTCCCGACGCCGCCGGCGCAGGTGCTCGACGTCGTGCCCGGCGTCGAGGGGACGACGCCGCCCGCGGCGCTGCCGACCCTCCGCGGGCTGCCGCGCGGATCCCGCCGCGCGGCCGTGCGCCCCGTCCTCCGCTACGACCTCACGCCCGAGCGCCGCGGCGTGCACGAGGTCGGGCCGCTGGCGGTCGAGGAGAACGACCCGTTCCGCCTGATGCTGCTGCGCCACGTCGCCGGCGGCACGTCGCGCCTCGTCGTGACCCCGCGCCTCGCCGACCTCGAGGCGGAGCCCGCCGGCCAGGTCGCGTCGGAGGGCGAGTCCGAGCGCGTGCAGCGCCGGGCGGACGGCGGCGAGGACGACCTCGGCACGCGCGAGTACCGCGCGGGCGACCCGCTCCGCCGCGTGCACTGGCGCGCCACCGCCCGCCACGGCGAGCTCATGGTGCGCCAGGAGGAGCAGCGGTCGAGCCCGCGCTCCCTCGTGCTCCTCGACACCCGCGCGGCCGCCTTCCCGCGCCACGCGGACGACGACGACGAGGGCTACCGCGCGTTCGAGCGGGCCGTCGCCTTCGCCGCGAGCATCTGCGTGCACCTCGAGCGGGGCGGATACGCGGTGCAGCTCGTCGAGACCGCAGGCGCGCCCGACGCCCCCGCGCCCGGACGCGCGGCCGACCCCGCCAGCGAGGCCGACCTGCTGCTCCACCTCGCCGAGGTGCTCCCGATGGATCCCGACCCCGAGCGCGACGCCGTGCAGGAGCTCCTGTCCGACCTCCGCCGCAGCCGCCGCGCCGTGCCCCTGCACGCCGTCCTCGGCCACCTGGACGAGGTCGAGGCCCGCCGCCTCGCCGGGCTCGGATCCGCCTGCCGGCCGGCCGTCGCCTTCCTCGCCCACCCCGGCCGCGTCGACGGACGGGACGACCGCGGGGCCGTCCGGATCCTGCACGAGTCCGGCTGGACCACGGTCGTCCTCGACGAGGGCACCCGGCCGGCCGACGCCTGGCACGCCGCGCGCTCCGAGGAGATGGCCCGATGACCGACCTCGACTCCGTGGGCCTCGGCGGCCGCGAGCGCTGGACCGTCGAGCCGCGGCCCCTGCCGGGCGAGCGGCGCGGCGGTCGCGGCGTCGGCGGACCCGCCGGGACGCCCGGGCGCGACGACCGGGCGTCCCGGCCGCGCGGCGCCGGCGCCGCCCGCTGGCCCCTCACCGTCGCGCTCGCGGTCGCGCTCCTGGCCGCGGCGGCGAGCCTCCACCTGCTCATCGAGACCGGACCCTGGTTCCTGCTCTGCGTGGTCGTCGTGGCCGCGGTGCTCGGCTCCGCGGCGCTGCTCCGCGCCGCGGGCGTCCCGCGCCTCCTCGCGTCGGCGGGCGGCCTCGTCGTGCTCGTGCTCCTCGTCACGCTCGTGTTCGCGGGCCGCACGGCGATCCTCGGCGTGCTGCCGACGCCCGAGACGGTGCGCACGCTCGTGGCCGTGGGGGAGCAGGCGGGGGAGGAGATCTACCGCCGCTCGGCGCCCGTGCCGCCGCTCGCGTCCATCGTGTTCGTCGCCGTCGCGTCGGTAGGCGCGCTGGCCGTGCTGCTCGACGTGCTCGCCTCGGCCCTCCGCATGCCGGCGGTCACGGGCCTGCCGCTGCTCGTGCTCGTGTCCGTGCCCGGGGCGGTCCTCGTCGGCGAGTTCTCGATCGCGTCCTTCGCGGTCACGGCGCTCGCGTGGTTCGCGGTGCTCGCGGCGGACGCGCGCGACCGGGTACGGGACGGCGCGGACGCAGCCGCCGTCCGGTCGGGCGGACGCGGATCCGGCGGCGGGAGCCCGGTCGCCGCGCGCGCGACCCTCCTCTCCGCGGGCGGGCTCGCGGCCGGTGCCGTGGTCGTCGCGCTGGTCGCCCCCGCGATCGTCCCCGGCCTCACGAGCGCCACGTTCCCCACGGCGTCCGGAGCGGGCGCCGGCGGCTCCCGCGTCGTCAACCCGATCCTCGACCTCGGCGACGACCTGCGCCGCCCCGTCGACGTCGACGCGCTCCGCTACTCCACGGCCTCGACCACGCCCCTCTACTTCAAGGTCACGACGCTGTCCCGCTTCGAGGGCGAGGAGTGGGCGCCGTCGCCCCTCCGGCCGCCGGAGGAGAACACGGTCGACGCGATCGGGCCCGACCTCGGCGCGGGCCGCGACGTGCCCGTCGAGGACGTCGAGGCGCGCGTGCAGGTCGAGGGCTCCTCGAGCGCCTGGCTGCCCGCGCCGTACGCCCCGCGCAGCGTCGCCGGGCTCGAGGGCACGTGGCGCTGGTCGGAGCAGGGCCTCGAGATCCGCTCCTCCGACTCCGACAGCCGCGACCAGAGCTACACCGTGCGCTCCGAGCTGCCCCGGCCGTCGCGCGAGCAGCTGGAGGCCGTGCCCGCGGCGACCGCGGGGGACCTCGCGCCGTTCCTGCAGATCCCCGACGGGACGCCGGCCGTCGTCGGCTCCACGACGGCCGACGTCCTCGCCGGCATCGACGACCCCTACGACCAGGCCCTCGCCCTGCAGGAGTTCTTCACGGGGGGCCAGTTCCGCTACTCCGAGGACGCGCCCGTCCAGCAGGGCTACGACGGCAGCGGCGTGGACGTCGTCGGCGAGTTCCTGCGGGTGCGCGCCGGGTACTGCGTGCACTTCGCCTCGGCCATGGCGATCATGGCGCGCGAGGCGGGCATCCCGTCGCGCGTGGCGGTGGGCTACCTCCCGGGGAACCAGGTCGGCCGCGACGGCGACCTCATCACCTACCGCGTCGGATCCCACGACCTGCACTCCTGGCCGGAGCTGTACTTCGCGGGCATCGGGTGGATCCCCTTCGAGCCGACCCCGGGCCGCGGGCAGGCCGCGCCGTACGCGCAGCCCTCCGCCGCACCGAGCGCCGCGCCCACCCCCTCCGCCGCGCCGACGCCCACGGCCGCCGCCACGCCCACCACGGCCCCCGCCCCCACGTCGTCGGCCGCGCCCGGCACGAGCGGCGCCGGCGCCGCGCGGATCCCGTGGGCCGGCATCGGCGTCGCGGCCCTCGTCCTCCTCGTGCTCGCGCTCCTCGCCGCGCCCGCCCTGCTCCGACGCGCCCGACGAGCCGGCCGCCTCCGCGCCCTGGCCGCCGGCGACGCGCCGGCCGGCACCGCCTGGCGCGAGGCGGAGGACCGGGCCGTCGACCTCGGCATCCGCGTGCCCGACACCGAGTCGCCGCGCGAGCTCGGCCGTCGTCTCGCGGGCGACGACCCCGCGCTCCGGGATCCGGTCGCGCTGCTCGTCGGCGCGCGCGAGCGCGAGCGGTTCGCCCGGACCGACGCCCCGGTCGACGCGGCGACGGGCGCCGCCCAGGCCGACGCGCTCGTCGCGATCGGCGCGGCCCTCGGCGCCCGCGCGGGCCGTATCGACCGGCTGCTCGCGCTCGTCGCCCCCCGCTCGCTCGTCCGCCGCCGCCCGCGCGGGGAGGACGACGACCGGCGCGGTCCCGGATCCCGGGCGTCGGACGCGCCTCGTACACTCGGGGGATGACCGGATCCGACGCCGCGCTCGCGGGCGTCGTGGGCGGCCGCACCGCCGGAGTGCTGCAGAAGGCCTTCGGCCTGCGCACGGTCGCCGACCTCCTCGAGCACCTGCCGCGCCGCTACGCCCGCCGCGGTGAGCTCACCGCCCTCGCCGAGCTGCCGGTGGACCAGCAGGCGACCATCGTCGCGGAGGTCCGGGAGGTGCGCGAGCGCCCCATGCGCGCGCGTCGCGGCAGCATCCTCGAGGTGCGGATCACCGACGGCCGCGGCTTCCTCACCCTCACCTTCTTCAACCAGGCGTGGCGCGCCAAGGACCTCGTGCCCGGCGTCCGCGGGATCTTCGCGGGCAAGGTCAGCGACTACCGCGGCGCCCTCCAGCTCGCCCACCCCGACTACGAGCTGTTCGACGCGCACGAGGGCCCCGAGCTCTCCGGCGGCGAGCCGGACGCGGCCGCCCGACGCTGGGCCGAGATGCCCATCCCGATCTACCCGGCCACCGCGTCCATGGCGAGCTGGCAGGTCGCGAAGGCCGTGGAGCTCGCGCTCGACGCGGTCGACGACCTCGAGGACCCCGTCCCCGCCGACGTCCGCGCCGAGCGCGGACTCCTCCCGTACCGCGCGGCGCTCGAGGGCGTGCACCGGCCGGAGAAGGACGTCGACTGGAAGCGCGGCCGCGACGCCCTCCGGTTCCAGGAGGCCTTCGTGCTGCAGACCGCGCTGCTGCAGCGGCGGCAGGCGGCGCGCGCCCTGCCCGCCACCCCGCGGATCCCGACCCCGGGCGGCCATCTCGACCGCCTCGACGCGCAGCTGCCCTTCGAGCTCACGGGCGACCAGCGGCTCGTCGGCGAGGAGATCGCCACCGACATGGCGCGCACCTGGCCCATGAACCGGCTCGTGCAGGGCGAGGTCGGCTCCGGCAAGACCCTCGTGGCGCTCCGGGCGATGCTCGCGGTCGCCGACACCGGCGGCCAGTCCGCGCTGCTCGCGCCCACCGAGGTGCTCGCCAGCCAGCACCTCCGCTCGCTCACCGCGTCGCTCGGCCCGGACCTCGCGGCGGAGCTCATGCCCACCCTCCTCACCGGACAGCTCTCCACCGCGGAGCGCAAGCGCGCGCTGCTGCGCATCGTCAGCGGGCAGGCGCGCATCGTCGTCGGCACGCACGCGCTCCTCGGCGACCGCGTCGAGTTCCTCGACCTCGGCCTCGTCGTGGTCGACGAGCAGCACCGCTTCGGGGTGGACCAGCGCGAGGCGCTCCGGCGGAAGGGCGGCACGCCGCCGCACGTCCTCGTGCTCACGGCGACGCCCATCCCGCGCACGGTCGCCATGACGGTGTTCGGCGACCTCGACGTGTCGACCATCGCCGAGCTCCCGAGCGGACGCCAGCCCATCGAGTCCTTCGTCGTCCCGCTGCACGAGCACCCGGGCTGGATCGAGCGGGTGTGGACGCGCACGGCCGAGGAGATCGAGAAGGGCCGGCAGGCGTTCGTGGTCTGCCCGGCCATCGACCCGCAGGATCCGGACGCCGAGGACGAGGACGCGGCCGAGGGCGCCGACGACGCGCCCGCCCGCCCGTCGCTCGCCACGGTCACCGAGGTCGACGCGCTCCTCGCCGCCCACCCGCGCCTCGGATCCGTCCGCCGCGCCGTGCTGCACGGCCGCATGTCGGGGGAGGAGAAGGACCACGTCATGCGCGCGTTCTCCGCGGGCGACATCGACCTCATCGTGGCCACCACGGTCATCGAGGTCGGCGTCGACGTGCCCAACGCCTCGACCATGGTGATCCTCGACGCCGACCGCTTCGGCGTCTCGCAGCTCCACCAGCTGCGCGGCCGGGTCGGTCGCGGCGGCGTGCCCGGGCTCTGCCTCATGGTCACGCACGCCGAGCCCGAGACCGTCGCCCGCGAGCGGGTGGACGCGGTCGCCGCGACCCTCGACGGCTTCGAGCTCGCCCGCGTCGACCTCGAGCTCCGCCGCGAGGGCAACGTGCTCGGCACGAACCAGTCGGGCGGCCGGTCGTCGCTCCGGCTGCTCCGGGTCGCGCAGGACGGCGACCTCATCGAGTCCGCGCGCGAGCACGCCCACGACGTGCTGGAGGCGTCGCCCGCGCTCGAGGGCCACCCCGCGCTCGCCCGCGCGCTGGCCCGCCGCCTCGACGACGAGGAGCGGGCCTTCCTCGACAAGAACTGATCCCGCCCCGGCCCTAGGCTGGCGGGATGCAGCGGATCGCCGTCGTCCCCGGATCGTTCGACCCCGTCACGCTCGGCCACCTCGACGTGATCCGCCGGGCGGCCCGCCTCTACGACGAGCTCGTCGTGCTGGTCGTGCACAATCCCGGCAAGACGGCCATGCTCCCACCCCAGGAGCGCGTCGCCCTCATCGAACGGGTGATCCGCGACGCCGGCCTGCCCGCGACCGTGCGCGTCGACTCCTGGGGCGCCGGCCTCCTCGTCGACTACTGCCGCCAGGTCGGCGCGACCGTGCTCGTGAAGGGCGTGCGCTCGCAGCTCGACGTGACGTACGAGACGCCCATGGCGCTCGTGAACCGCGACCTGGCCGACGTGGAGACCGTGCTGCTGCTGCCGGATCCCGCGCACGCCCACGTCTCGAGCTCGCTCGTGCGGCAGGTCGATGCGCTCGGCGGCGACGTGACGCCGTACGTGCCCGCGGCCGTCGCCGAGGCCCTCGCCGTCCGGCGGGATGGCTGACGACCCGTACCATGTACGGGTGTCCCGGTTCCAGAAGACCCCATTCACGGTCAACGTCCACGACATCGTGCACCGCCCCGGCGAGATGCGCGAGCTCGAGCTGACCATCACCCTCCCGGAGCGCATGGGGGAGGGCCTCATCGCCGTCCCCGCGGGCCGCGAGATGCAGGTCGCCGTCCGGCTGGAGTCCCTCCACGACGGCATCCTCGTCACCGGCGACGTCGACACGGTGGCCGACGGGCAGTCGGCGCGCACCCTCGCCGACATGCAGGAGCGTGTCCAGGTCGATTTCGCGGAGATGTTCGCGTATGGTCTTGATGAAGCTTTCGACTACCAGGTCCAGGACGAGCACGTGGACCTGGAGCCGGTCATCCGGGATGCGGTGGTCCTTTCACTGCCGTTCCAGCCCGAAGTGCCGGGCGAGGACCTCGATCTCGATCTGGGTCCCGGCATCAGCCTGGTCCTGGCGGACTCCGACCCGGAGCACGTGATCGACCAGCGCTGGGCAGCCCTGTCCGGCTTCCGAGCTTCCGAAGACAGCGGTGCGGCGCGTGAAGACGCCGACACCGAAACGCAGAGAGATGAGAGTTAGCCATGGCTGTTCCCAAGAGAAAGATGTCCCGATCCAACACGCGTGCGCGTCGCTCGCAGTGGAAGGCCGAGGCTCCCACGCTCGTCAAGACCATCGAGAACGGCAAGGTCGTCTACTCCATGCCCCACCGCGCCCGCGTGGTCGAGGACGCCGCCGGCACGCCCCTGTACATGGAGTACAAGGGCCGCAAGGTCGCCGACGTCTAGTCGTCGCCCGCACGGTACGTCGGACATGACCGACACCCCGGGATCCCGCGTCCACGGCGACCGCGACGCGCTCCGGCGCCTCCTCGCCGTGGACGTGAGCCCCGAGCTCCTCGAGCTCGCGCTCACCCACCGCTCGTACGCGTACGAGCACGGCGGCATCCCGCACAACGAGCGCCTCGAGTTCCTCGGCGACTCCATCCTCGGGCAGGCCGTCACGGTCATGCTCTACCTCGAGAACCCCGACCTCGACGAGGGCGAGCTCGCCAAGCGGCGCGCCAGCCTCGTCTCGAGCGTCGCCCTCGCGGAGGTCGCCACCCGCATCGGGCTCGGCGAGCACCTCCTGCTCGGCCGCGGCGAGGAGCTCACGGGCGGCCGCGCCAAGTCGTCCATCCTCGCGGACACGGTCGAGGCCATCATCGGCGCCGCGTACCTCGACGCCGGGGGAGAGGCCGCGACCGGGCTGGTCCTCCGCCTCATCGCCCCGCTCCTCGAGGACCCCGCGCGCTTCGGCGCCGCCATGGACCCGAAGACCGCGCTCCAGGAGAGCGCCGCGCGTCAGGGCCTCCCCGCGCCCGCCTACGACGTGAGCGACAGCGGCCCGGACCACAGCAAGCGCTTCCACGCCGTCGTCACCGTGGGCTCCGCCGTGCGCACGACGGGCGAGGGATCCAGCAAGAAGCAGGCCGAGATGACGGCCGCGCTCGAGGCGTGGACCCGCCTCGAGGCGCGCCCCCCGGCCTGACCCGCGGTGCCCGAGCTCCCCGAGGTCGAGGTCGTCCGCGCCGGCCTCGAGCCCGCCGTGACGGGCGCCCGCATCACGGGCGTCGAGATCCTCGACGCACGGTCCCTCAAGCGGCACGACCCGCTCGAGGGCGCGTTCGTCGACCTGCTCGTGGGTCGCGTGATCACGTCCGCCGTCCGCCGCGGCAAGTTCCTGTGGCTGCCGCTGGCGCCGGACGCGGGCCGCGACGCCACCGGGCCGCGCGCGCTCGTCACCCACCTGGGCATGAGCGGGCAGGTGCTCCTCCGCGAGCCCGGCTCCGATCCCGACGGGCTGCTGCGGATCCGCATGGGCATCGAGCACCCGGTGCACGGCGAGCTCGTGGTCGCGTTCGTCGACCAGCGGATCTTCGGCTCGATGGCCGTCGACCGGCTCGTCCCGACGCCCGACGGGCACGCGGCCGGTCGCGGATCCGCCGAGGCGCTCGTGCCGACGCAGGTCGCCCACATCGCGCGGGACCCGCTCGACCCGGCGTTCGACGACGAGCTGCTGATCGAGCGCCTGGCGCGGCGCCGCACGGGCGTCAAGCGCGCGATGCTCGACCAGACGCTCGTGAGCGGCATCGGCAACATCTACGCGGACGAGGCGCTGTGGGCGGCGCGGATCCACTACGCGCACCCCACGGACCAGCTCGGCCGCGGGCGCGCGCTGCGGCTCCTCGCCGAGGTGCGCCACGTGCTCGCGCGGGCGCTGGCGGAGGGCGGCACGAGCTTTGACGCGCAGTACGTGAACGTCAACGGCGCGTCCGGCTACTTCTCGCACTCGCTCAACGCCTACGGGCAGCAGGGGAAGCCGTGCCCCCGGTGCGGGAACGCGATCGTCCGCGAGGCCTTCATGAACCGGTCGAGCCACTTCTGCCCGCACTGCCAGGTGCTGCCGGGTCCGGGCGCGGCCGTCGCCTGACCGGTCGCGTCGCCGGCGGGCGACCGGCACCGCGCTCAGCGTCCCGCGTCGACCTCGCGCAGCCAGCTGCCGCTCGTGGCGACGTGCCGGAAGCCGAGCGCCTCGTTCACCGCGAGCATCGGCCGGTTCTCGTCGGCGTTCCAGGTGACGACGCGGTCCGCCCCGGGCGCTTCGCGCGCGAGGAGCAGCAGGTTCTCGACCTTGAGGAGCAGGCCGAGGCGGTGGCCGCGGTGCTCGGCGAGCACGAGCGTGTCCTGCTGGTACGTGTACTCGTGTCCGTCGGAGCGCCGGCCGCTGGGGGAGACGGCGATCTCGGTGAAGCCCACGAGGCGTCCCGTCGCCACGTGCTCGACCGCCGTGGTGAGGCCCGTGCGGCCGGAGGACGCGCGGCGGGCCTCGGCCTCGCGGAGACGCGCGGCGTCCCACGGGTCCTCGGCCTGCGGGAGGTCGCCCGCCGGCGTGTCGGTCGACATGCGCGTGTGCAGCACGGCGAGGTCGTCGAGGAGGTGCTCGGGGGTCGAGTCGACCCAGGAGACGACCCGGTAGTCGTCCCCGGCCGCGCGGCGGGCGTCCGCGAGGTGCGCGGCGAGCGTCGGGGCCGCGACCCGGGTGTCGAGCGAGCTCGTGCGCGCGGTCTGACCGAGGCGGTACCCGGCGGCCACGACGAAGCGCGCCGCGGGGTCGTCCGCGCCGACCGCGCCGATCCCGGTCGGCGACGGGATCGGGGTGCCGACGGGCTCGGCACGGTGCATCGTGAAGCCGGTGAGGGTGCGGCAGCCGTCGTCGAGCGCGATCCGCTCCACGCGCTCCCGGAGCGTCCGCCCGATCCCGCGCCCCCGGTGCTCGGGGAGCACGGACACGGCGACGTCGGAGGTGGCCGGGTCGTTCAGCCATGTGCTGACGAGCCCGCGCCCCACGATGCGGCCGTCGACGCGGGCGGCGAAGAGGCGCTTCCGCACGTGCGCGACGTCGGCGTAGTCGGCGATGAGCTCCTGCGGGAGCCAGACGAACGCGTCGTGCCCGAGGTCGTGGGACTGCGCCCGGTTCACGACGTCCGTGAGCGCCACGAAGTCGTCCCAGCCGGCGGCGCCGGGGGCCGACGGCGGGCGGACCTCCTCGACGACGGCGGGCGGGGCGGCGGGGTCGTGCGGCATGGTCGGCTCCCTCGTCGGCGTGCGTGGCCGTCGACGGCCCGCGGGCTCCACGCTATCGGCGCGCGGCCCCGCGGCCCCGTCCCGTCGCGCGCGGCTCCCGGCCCGGGCCCGGGCGTCCGGTACCGTGATCGAGACCATCACGCGAGGAGGGCGGCGGGCGTGCACCTGAAGAGCCTGACCCTCAAGGGGTTCAAGTCGTTCGCGCAGCCGACCACGTTCCAGTTCGAGACGGGCGTGACCTGCGTCGTCGGGCCGAACGGATCCGGCAAGTCGAACGTCGTCGACGCCCTCGCCTGGGTCATGGGCGAGCAGGGCGCCAAGACCCTCCGCGGCGGCAAGATGGAGGACGTCATCTTCGCCGGCACCTCGACGCGCGGGCCGCTCGGCCGCGCGGAGGTCACCCTCACGATCGACAACGCCGACGGCGCGCTGCCCATCGACTACACCGAGGTCGCGATCCGGCGCACGCTCTTCCGCAACGGCGGCAGCGAGTACGCGATCAACGGCACGTCCTGCCGCCTGCTCGACGTGCAGGAGCTCCTCAGCGACTCCGGCCTCGGCCGCGAGATGCACGTCATCGTCGGCCAGGGGCGGCTCGACAACGTGCTGCGCGCGACCCCCGAGGAGCGGCGCGGCTTCATCGAGGAGGCTGCCGGGATCCTCAAGCACCGTCGTCGCAAGGAGCGCACGCTCCGGAAGCTCGAGGGGATGCAGGCCAACCTCACGCGCCTGAACGACCTGGCCGGCGAGATCCGACGGCAGCTGAAGCCCCTCGGACGGCAGGCGGAGGTCGCGCGGCAGGCGCAGACGGTCGCGGCCGTCGTGCGCGATGCCCGCGCCCGCCTCGTCGCCGACGAGGTCGTGGGCCTCCGTCGCGCGCTGGCCGAGCACACGCGCACCGAGGAGGAGCGCACGACCGAGCGCATGGTGCTGCAGGAGAAGCTCGACCGGGCCGTCCTCCGCTCCGCGCGCATCGTCGAGGAGCAGGAGGGCGACGAGGTCGACGGCGCCCGCCGCACGGCCTTCGCGCTCGAACAGGTGCAGGAGCGCCTCCGCAACCTGCTCTCGCTCGCGCAGCAGCGGCTCGCTCTCCTCGGCTCCGCGGACGACGCCCCGGAGGCCGCCGCGGGCACCACGCCGGCGCAGGTGCAGGAGTCGCGCGACGAGGCCGAGCGGCTCGTCGCGCTCATCGCGCAGGCGGAGGCGGGCTGGGCGTCCGCGCGCCAGGCGACCGCCGCGGCCCGGCAGGCGCTCGACGCGCTCGACGAGGAGATCCAGGCGCAGAGCGCGCTCGTCTCCCGTCACGACCTCGAGATCGCGGGGCTCACGGGACGCGCCGAGACCGCGGGATCCCGTCTCGCGGCCGTGCGCGGCGAGGTGCTCCGACAGCAGAACGCGCTCGACGCGGCGCGCGCCCGGCTCGCCGCGGCGGAGGCCGAGCGGGAGCGCGGCGAGGCGGAGGGCGAGGCCGACGAGCAGGGCGGATCCGAGCTCACCCGCGCCTACGAGGACGCGCAGGCCGACGTGGCCAGTGAGGAGTCGGCCATCGAGGCCGTGCGCGAGGAGCTGCACGCGAGGGAGCGCGAGCGCGACGCCCTGGCCGCGCGCGAGCAGGCCCTGGCGAGCGCGCTCGACCAGCGCGACGGATCCAGCGACCTCGTCGCCGCCGGTCTGCCGGGCGTCCGCGGCCTTCTCGCCGAGCACGTGCACGTGCACCCGGGCTTCGAGGCCGCGGTCGCCGCGGCCCTCGGCACGCTCGCCGACGCGGTGCTCGCCGACACGCACGAGGATGCCGTGGCGGCGCTGCGCCGCGCGGTGGACGACGACCTCGGCCGCGTCGAGGTCGTCGTCGCGGGCTCCGGCGCCGCGGCGGACGCCCCGGTCGCCGCCGCGGGCGGCCCGGTCCCCGCGTCCTCCGTGGTCGACGCGCCCGACGGCGTCCGGCGGATCCTCGCGGGCGTCGTGATCGTCGACGACCTCGACCAGGCGGTCGCCCTCCTCGACGGCCCCGCCGCGCCCGCCACGGCCATCACCCGCGCGGGCGAGGTCGTCCAGGCGCACGTGCTGCGGGGCGGATCCGGCGCCACCCGCTCCAAGCTCGAGCTCGTCGCCGCGCGCGAGGCGTCCGCCGCGACGCTCACGGGCGTGCGCGCCCGCATCGACGACCTGCAGGTGGACCTCGCGGCCGGCCGGGAGCGCCTCCGCGCCGCCCGGGAGCGCGCGGCCACGGCGCTCGGCGGGCTCCGCGAGGCCGACGCGCGCCTCGCCGCGCACGCCGAGCGCCTCAGCCGCTCCCGCGCGCAGGCCGAGTCCGCCGCCGCCGAGCACGCGCGGGTGCAGCGCGGCCTGGACCTCGCGAGCGCCTCCGTCGACGAGGCCGTCGCCGCGTCCGACGCCGCGCGGCGCGCGCTCGACGAGGCCCGATCCCGGCCCCGTCCCGTGCTCGACGCGAGCGGCCGCGACGCCCTCGTCGCGGAGTGGGAGGCGGCGCGCGAGGCCGAGATCGAGGCGCGCCTGCAGGTCGAGACCGCCCGCGAGCGCGTGCGCGCGGAGCAGGAGCGCACGGTCGCCCTCGAGCGTCGCCTCGCCGCCGAGCGCGCCGCCGCCGAGGAGGCCGCGCGCCGCCAGGTGATCCGCCGCCGCCAGATCGCCCGGGCGGCGTCCGTCGCCGACGCCCTGCCCGCGGTCGTCCGCGCCGCCGACCGCAGCACCGCCGAGGCGCGGCTCGTCCTCGCCCGCGCCGAGGAGTCCCGCGCGGGCCGCAACGCCGAGCTGGCCGCCCTCCGCCGCGAGGAGGCCGAGCTGCGGGAGCGCCTGCACGGGATCACCGAGGACGTGCACGGACTGGAGCTGCAGATCTACGAGAAGCGCCTGCAGGTCTCGCAGCTGCTGGAGCGCGCCGCGAGCGAGCTCGGACTGGGGGAGGAGGTGCTCGTCGCCGAGTACGGGCCCGACGTGCCCGTGCCCGAGGAGGCGCCGCTCCCGCCGCGGCAGCGTCCCCGGAAGGACGCGGCGGCCGACGCGGACGCGGATGCCGATGACGGGGCCGAGGCCGTCGCGGAGCCGGCGGATGCGCCGGCCGAGCGCGCGGACCCGACCGACCACGAGGATGCCGCCGGCGCGGATCCCGAGGCCGCCGTCGCCGTCGCCGACGACGCCGCCGCCGCCCCGCCCGTCCCCACCCGCCCCTTCGACCGCGAGGAGCAGCGCGCCCGGCTGCAGTCCGCCGAGCGGAAGCTCGCGCAGCTGGGCCGCGTCAACCCGCTCGCGCTCGAGGAGTTCGCCGCGCTCGAGCAGCGGCACCTGTTCCTCACCGAGCAGCTCGCCGACCTGACCGCGACGCGCAAGGACCTGCTCACGATCATCGACGACATCGACCGCACCATGCAGGGGGTGTTCGCGGCCGCGTTCGAGGACACGCGCCAGGCGTTCGACCGCGTCTTCCCGATCCTCTTCCCGGGCGGCACCGGCAGCATCCACCTCACCGACCCGGAGGATCTCCTCACCACGGGCATCGAGGTCAGCGTGCGTCCGGCGGGCAAGCGCATCGAGCGCCTGTCGCTGCTGTCAGGCGGCGAGCGATCGCTCGCGGCGGTGGCCCTGCTCATCGCGATCTTCACCGCCCGGCCGAGCCCGTTCTACATCATGGACGAGGTGGAGGCGGCCCTCGACGACGCCAACCTCGGCCGCCTGCTCACGATCCTCGAGCAGCTCCGCGACACGTCGCAGCTCATCGTCATCACGCACCAGAAGCGCACCATGGAGATCGCCGACGCCCTCTACGGCGTCTCGATGCGGCAGGACGGCGTGAGCGCCGTGGTCGGCCAGCGGGTGAGCCGCGAGCCGCGTCCCGCGACGCCGACCGCGGGATCCGACGACGCCCCGTCCGTCGACGCCGCCGACGACGCGTCCCCGGCTCCCGTCGACGCCGCGGACGACGCGTCCCCGGCTCCCGCCGACGCCCCGGGGGAGCGGGCGGCCTCCTGACCCGCGGCTACGCTGGGCACATGGCAGCCCGCACCCCCTGGTCCCTCTCCGGCGCGCTCCGCGGCATGTTCGCGAAGCCGACGATCGACGAGACCACGTGGGACGACCTCGAGACCGCGCTCATCACCGCGGACTTCGGGCCCGACGTCACCGAGGCCACCATCGACGACCTCCGGCAGAAGGTCGAGCGCTACCGCACGACCGACCCGCGCGACCTCCAGCGCATGCTCCGCGAGAGCATCGAGGAGCGCCTGGCGAAGCACGACCCCACGCTCAAGCTCAGCGCGCGCCCCGCCGTGATCCTCGTGGTCGGCGTCAACGGCGTCGGCAAGACCACCACCATCGGCAAGTTCGCCAAGTTCCTCCGCAACTACGGCCGCACGGTCGTCGTGGGCGCGGCGGACACGTTCCGCGCCGCGGCCGTCGACCAGCTCGCGACCTGGGCCGAGCGCGCGGGCGTCGAGATCGTGCGCCCGCAGCAGCCCGGGCAGGATCCCGCGAGCGTCGCCTTCCAGACCGTCGAGCACGCGATGCGCACGGGCACCGAGATGGTCATCATCGACACGGCCGGCCGCCTGCACACCAAGGGCGGCCTCATGGACGAGCTGTCGAAGATCCGCCGCGTGGTCGAGAAGCAGTCGCCCATCGCCGAGGTGCTCCTCGTCCTCGACGCGACGACCGGCCAGAACGGGCTCGCGCAGGCGCAGGCGTTCATCGAGCACGGCGGCGTCACGGGCCTCGTCATCACGAAGCTCGACGGATCCGCCAAGGGCGGCTTCATCCTCAACGTGCAGGAGCGCACGGGCATCCCCATCAAGCTCATCGGCCAGGGCGAGGGCATCGGCGACCTCACCGGCTTCACGCCCCACGTCTTCGCCCAGAACCTCGTCGGCTGACCCGACGCCGTCCGGGCGTTGGACCTCGCCGGCCCCCGCGTGTCCGCGCAGGACCTGGTCGGCTGACCCGGGCCTGGCCCGACCGCCCTCCGGCGCCGGTTAAGCTGGACCCACCATGGCTACCTTCGGAACACTCTCGGACCGCCTCGCCGAGACCTTCAAGAACCTGCGCGGCAAGGGCAAGCTCAGCGCCGCCGACGTCGACGGCACCGTCCGCGAGATCCGCCGCGCGCTGCTCGAGGCCGACGTCGCGCTCGACGTCGTCAAGGCGTTCACCGCGTCCGTCCGCGAGCGCGCCCTCGGCGGCGAGGTCAGCCAGGCGCTGAACCCCGCCCAGCAGGTCGTGCAGATCGTCAACGAGGAGCTCGTCGCGATCCTCGGCGGCGAGCAGCGCCGCATCCAGTTCGCGAAGCGCCCGCCGACGGTCATCATGCTCGCCGGCCTGCAGGGCGCGGGCAAGACGACCCTCGCCGGCAAGCTCGGCAAGTGGCTCGCCAAGGACGGCCACACGCCCATGCTCGTCGCGGCCGACCTCCAGCGCCCCAACGCCGTGCAGCAGCTGCAGGTCGTCGGCGAGCAGGCCGGCGTCCCCGTCTTCGCGCCCGAGCCCGGCAACGGCCGTGGCAACCCCGTCCGCGTCGCCAAGGACGCGATGAAGCACGCGGTCGACAAGCAGTACAGCGTCGTCATCATCGACACGGCCGGCCGCCTCGGCGTCGACCAGGAGCTGATGAAGCAGGCCGCGGACATCCGCAAGGCCACCGACCCCGACGAGGTCCTCTTCGTCATCGACGCCATGATCGGCCAGGACGCGGTCGCGACCGCCAAGGCCTTCCAGGACGGCGTCGACTTCACGGGCGTCGTGCTCTCCAAGCTCGACGGCGACGCGCGCGGAGGCGCGGCCCTCTCGGTCGCCTCCGTCACCGGCCGCCCGATCATGTTCGCCTCCACGGGCGAGGGCCTCGACGACTTCGAGCCCTTCCACCCCGACCGCATGGCGAGCCGCATCCTCGACCTCGGCGACATCCTCACCCTCATCGAGCAGGCCCAGCAGGCCTTCGACGAGGAGGAGGCCATGGAGGTCGCCGCGAAGCTCGCGAGCGACACCTTCACGCTCGACGACTTCCTCAAGCAGATGCAGCAGCTGCGCGGCAAGGGCTCCATCAAGAAGATGATGGGCATGCTGCCCGGCATGGGCGCCATGAAGGAGCAGCTGGAGAACTTCGACGAGAAGGAGATCGTCCGCACCGAGGCGATCATCCAGTCGATGACCAAGGCCGAGCGCCAGAACCCGAAGCTCCTCAACGGCTCGCGTCGCCTGCGCATCGCGCGCGGATCCGGCATGACCGTCACCGACGTCAACGGCCTCGTGCAGCGATTCGAGCAGGCCTCGAAGATGATGCGCACGGTCGCCCGCGGCGGCATGCCGCAGATCCCCGGCATGGGCCCGATGCCCGGCGCCCACTCGAGCCGGAAGCCCGTGCAGCAGAAGAAGAAGGGCTCGAAGTCGGGCAACCCGGCCAAGCGCGCGCAGGAGAACGCGGCGCTCGCGTCCGGCCAGCGCATCGGCGGCCCCACGGCGCCCGCGGGCTCCGGCTTCGGCCTGGCCGGTGCGGCGAAGGGCGGCCAGGGCGGCGCCCCGAGCGAGGAGGAGCTCGCCTCGCTGCAGAAGTTCCTCGGGCGCTGACCCGCCGCTCCCGCACCGCCCTCGACGGCGTCCTCCCCACGGGGAGGGCGCCGTCGTCGCATGCCCTCGACGCGCGGGGCGCCGCGTGCCACGGTGGGATCAGCGTCGCGGCCGTCCGTCGCGGCCCGCCCGTCAGGAGCTCCCCGTGTTCGCACCCGTCGCCGCCTTCAGCGGCTTCAGCGTGGACGACGTCCCCGCCGCGCTCGCCTTCTACCGCGGCGCCCTCGGCCTGGAGGTCGAGGAGGTGCCCGGGATGGGCATGCTCCGGCTCGTGCTCCCCGGATCGGGCGCGCGCGTCCTCGTCTACCCGAAGCCGGACCACGTGCCCGCCGCGTTCACCGTCCTGAACCTCGCGGTGGAGGACGTCGAGGCCGCGGTCGTCGAGCTGAACGCGCGCGGCATCGTCACCGCGATCTACGACGGGATGCCGACGGACGCCCGGGGCATCATGCGCGGGCACGGACCGGACATCGCGTGGTTCCGCGATCCCGCCGGCAACGTCCTCTCGGTGGTGGCGGCCTGACCGGACGCGCCCCCGCCCCCGCTCAGCGGACGGAGCAGCGCCCGGAGTCGACGGGTGCCGTGGCGCCGGCCTGCTGGAGCACGGGCGCGATCTCGTCGAGCGTCATGGCGTAGCCCGTCTGGGAGTCGACGGTCGAGGTCGCGAACACGAGGCCGACGACCCGGCCCTGGGCGTCGAACAGCGCGCCGCCCGAGTCGCCCGGACGGACGGTGCCGCGGACGGAGTAGATCTCCCGCGTCACCGGCTGCTCGTGCTGGATGTCGGTGCCGAGCGCCTGCATCACCTCGCGGACCCGCGCGCTGGTCGCCTGGTAGGGCCCGCCGCCCGGGTATCCCGCCACCACGGCCTCGTCGGACGGGCCCAGCTCGTCGCCGAGCGCGAGCGGCGCGGCGGTGAGGCCCGGCACCGCCAGGACCGCCACGTCGCGCGCGGGATCGAACACGATCAGCTGCGCGCGCATGAGCTCGCCCGTGCCGCCGGGCTGCACGTACACCTCGTCGGATCCCGTCACGACGTGCGCGTTGGTGACCACGCGCCCGTCCTGCACGACCCAGCCGCTCCCGGCCGACGACGTGCCGCACGCGGGTGCCGAGGAGAGGATCTTCACGACGCTGCCGGCGGAGCGCCGCACCGCGTCGGGCACGTCGGCGTCGGGCGCGGCGGTTTCGGCGATGGACTCCTGCCCGTTCGCGAAGACCCGCGGATAGCCCACGTCGTGCAGGGCGTCGTCGAGCGCGGAGAGGGCGGTGCCGCTGGAGACCGGGCTGACGCGGTCGAGGGTCGCGAGGATGCGCGACGACGAGGCGAGCTGGACCGCGGGGATCACGCCGCTGGATCCGAGGAAGCCGCCGATGAACCACACCGACACGGCCCACGCGGCGAGACCGGCCACGGCGCCGATGCCGCGGTCGAGCCCCTGCGCCGCGCCGCGCGGACGCAGCAGGCGCGTGAGCACGCTGGCGACCTGCGCGAGGATCCCGCTCACGAGCGAGGTGGTGACGAGCATCAGCAGGGCGGCGGCGACGGTCCGCATGATCCCGGTGGCCACCCCGAACTGGTCGAGGAGCGCCAGGAACGCGGGCGTGATGGCGAGCGCCAGCAGCACGCCGAGCACGATCCCGGCCAACCCGGCGACGGTGACGATGGCCCCGCGCCGCCAGCCGGTGAGGGCCGCGACGACCGCGACGACGAGGATGACGATGTCGACGGCGGGGCTCACCTCGACAGTCTGCCCCGGCTCACCGACCGAGACCTGAGCGCAGCTCCTCGACCAGGTGCGTCACCACGGGCGCGAGCGCGCCGTCGTTCTCCTCCGCGACCCGGAGCTGCCGCTGGTAGCTCGCGCCGCCGTCGACGATGTCGAGGACCCCCGCGAGCTCGTCCCCGCAGCCGAGCTCCTCGGCGACGGGGGAGAGGCGCTCCACGAGCGCGCGCGTGTCGTCGCCGACGAGGGCCTCGTCGCCGGCCGCGTCCTGGATCACGATGGCGTCCATGCCGTACCGGGCCGCGCGCCACTTGTTCTCCCGCACGAACCACGGCTGCATCCGGGGCAGCTCCTCGCCGCGGTTGAGCGCGGCGGACATGTCGTGCACGAGGCACTGCACGAGGGCGGCGAGCGACGCGATCTCCCGCAGCGTCGAGACGCCGTCGAACACGCGCGTCTCGAGCGTGCCCCACTTCGGCGCCGGTCGGATGTCCCAGCGCAGCTCGCTGTGGTGGTCGATGACGCCGACGTGCGTCATGTCGCCCACGAGCCGCTCGTAGTCGGCCCAGGTCGTGAGGTCCGGCGGCAACCCGGCGGTGGGCAGCTGCTGGAACATCAGCGCGCGGTTGGACGCGTATCCCGTCTCCTGCCCCGACCAGTACGGGCTCGACGCGCTGAGCGCCTGGAACCGGGGGAGGTGCACGAGCAGCGCGTTGAGGATGGGGAGCGCCTTCGCGGCGTCGTCGATGCCGACGTGCACGTGCACGCCCCAGATCATCATCTGCCGGCCCCACCACCTGGTGCGGTCGAGGAGCGTCGCGTACCGCTCGTTGTCGGGCGTCACGTCCTGGTCGGGCCACGAGCTGAACGGGTGCGTGCCGGCGCACATGAGGTCGATGCCGAGCGGGTCGGCGACGTCGACCACGCGCTCGATCAGGCGCGCGAGGTCGTCCACCGCGGCGCCGACGCGCGCGTGCGGCGCGCTCACGACCTCGACGGTGTTGGTGAGGAACTCCCCGGTCACGTGCGGGTGCGCGTCGTCGTGCGGGAACGAGCGGAGGATCTCGGGGGCGACGCCCGCGAGCTCGCCGGATCCGCGGTCGACGCACGCGAGCTCCCACTCGATCCCGACGCGGGAGGGCGGCTGCCGGGCGAAGTCGATCTGCATGCGGGTCCTGCCGTCCACGGGGTCTCGGGGCGCATGCGCCGGGTGTCGTCCGATCATGCCACGCACCCCGCGGGGCGGCCGGGCGATGACGCCGTGCGGCGCGCCGACGGGAGGGGTCCCGGCCGCGCCCGGCGTCTGCCATAATGATCTGTCGAGTCCGCGATCGTCCGACCCTCTAATCAGGCGCCGCGAGACCCCATCGAACCTATGCCGAGTGTGCCCCCACGCTCACGGCCGTCAGTTCACCCCACACAAAGAAATTCAGGAGAATTGTGGCTGTCAAGATCCGTCTGAAGCGCCTGGGCAAGATCCGCGCGCCGTACTACCGCATCGTCGTCGCCGACTCGCGCACCAAGCGCGACGGCCGCGTCATCGAGGAGATCGGCAAGTACCACCCCACCGAGGAGCCCTCGTTCATCGAGATCCAGTCGGAGCGGGCGCAGTACTGGCTCTCCGTGGGCGCGCAGCCCACCGAGCAGGTCGAGGCCCTCCTCAAGCTCACGGGCGACTGGGGTCGCTTCAAGGGCGACAAGGACGCGGTCTCCACCGTCCGCACGCGCGAGGCGAAGCCCGCCTACGTCGCCGACGAGAAGAAGAAGCCGGTCCTCAAGCCCAAGACCGAGAAGGCCGCCCCCGCGCCCGAGGCCACCGAGGCCCCGGCCGAGGCGACCGAGGAGCAGGCCTAGCCCATGCTCGCTCCCGCGCTCGCTCATCTGGTCAAGGGCATCGTCGAGCACCCGGACGACGTCTCCGTGACGAGCAAGGGATCCCCCCGCGGCGAGGTCCTCGAGGTGCGCGTGCACCCCGAGGACCTCGGCCGGGTCATCGGCCGCGCGGGTCGCACCGCGAAGGCCCTCCGGACCCTGGTGTCGGCTCTCGCCGACGGCCAGCGCGTCCGCGTCGATGTGGTGGACACCGATTCCTGAGGTCGAGGGCCGGGATCCCGCGGCGTTCCGCGTGGGCCGGCTCACCAAGGCGCACGGGCTCAAGGGCGCCGTGAAGCTCGAGCTGTTCACCGACGACCCCGCCAAGCGCTTCGTCCCCGGCGCCGAGTTCAGCCTCCAGGTGCCGGATTCCTCGCCCTGGCACGGCCGCACCCTCACCCTCACCGAGCTGCGCTGGTACAACAGCCACCCCGTCGGGTTCTTCGAGGGCGTCGCCGACCGCACGGCCGCCGAGTCGCTCGCGAAGGCCATCCTCTGGATGACGCCCCCGGCCGACGAGCCCGCCGAGCCGGACGCCTGGTACGACCACCAGCTCGTGGGCCTGAAGGTCCTCCGCGACGGCGTCGAGGTCGGCACCGTCTCGCTGGTCGACCACTTCCCGGCGCAGGACCTGCTGCACGTCGACACCCCGAACGGCACCGTCCTCGTCCCCTTCGTGCAGGCCATCGTGCCGTCGGTCGACGTCGACGCCGGCACGCTCGTGGTCACGCCGCCGCTCGGCCTCTTCGAGGACGTCGCCGAGGAGGCGGAGCCCGCGGCCGCGCCCGACGCCGCCCCGGCCGCGGAGGACGCATCCGTCCCCGGCGCGGATCCCGCGCCCGAGGGCGACGACGCCCGCTGACATGCGGATCGACATCGTCTCGATCTTCCCGGAGTTCTTCGGGGTGCTCGACATCTCCCTGCTCGGCCGCGCCCGCCAGTCCGGCCTCATCGACCTGCGCGTGCACGACCTCCGCGCCTTCACGCACGACCGGCACCGCACCGTCGACGACACCCCGTACGGCGGCGGCGCCGGCATGGTCATGCGCCCCGAGCCGTGGGGCGAGGCGATCGACGAGGTCCTGTCCGACGACACGGATCCGGTCGTCATCTTCCCGTCGCCCGCGGGCGACGTCTTCACGCAGGCCATGGCGCAGGAGCTCTCCGCGGAGCCGCACCTCGCCTTCGGCTGCGGCCGCTACGAGGGCATCGACCAGCGCGTGGTGGACCACACGGCCACCCGCGCCCGCGTGCGGCTCGTGAGCCTCGGCGACTACGTGCTCAACGGCGGCGAGGTCGCGGTCATGGCGATGATCGAGGCCATCGGGCGCCTGGTCCCCGGCGTCGTGGGCAACCCGGCGAGCCTCGTCGAGGAGAGCCACTCCTACGGGCTGCTCGAGCACCCCAGCTACACCAAGCCGCCCGAGTGGCGCGGCCTCGCGGTGCCCGACGTGCTCCGCAGCGGCAACCACGGCGCCATCGCGGCCTGGCGTCGCGAGCAGCAGCTCGAGCGCACCCGCCGTGTCCGTCCGGACCTGCTGCCCGACTGACCGCCGGACGCGCGCCGTCGTCCGCTAGGAGCGCGCGGTGAGGATCAGCGGCCCGGACTCCGTGACGGCGACCGTGTGCTCCATGTGCGCGCCGCGGGAGCCGTCGGCGCTGCGGAGGGTCCAGCCGTCCTTGTCCGTGTAGATCTCGTCGGTGCTCTGCAGGAACCACGGCTCGATGGCGATCACGAGGCCCGGGCGCAGCGGCACGCCGCGGTTCGGGCGGCCCTGGTTCGCGATGTGCGGGTCGCCGTGCATCGTGCGGCCGACGCCGTGGCCGCCGAAGTCGGTGTTGACCGAGTAGCCGGCCTCGGTCGCGACCGCGCCGATGGCGGCGGAGATGTCGCCCGTGCGCCCGCCGGGCTGCGCAGCGCGGATGCCGGCTTCCAGGGCTGCGGTCGTCACCTCGATGAGGCGCACGTCCTCGGGGCGCGGGGTGCCGACGATGACGCTGACCGCGGAGTCGCTGACCCAGCCGTCGACGGACGCCGCGAAGTCGAGGCTGAGGAGGTCGCCGTCCTGCAGCCGGTAGTCGTGGGGGAGGCCGTGCAGCACGCCGTCGTTCACGGAGGTGCAGAGCACCTTCCCGAAGGGGCTCGCGCCGAACGACGGGTGGTAGTCGATGTAGCAGGACTCGGCGCCGCGCTCGCGGATCATCCGGTGCGCCGCCCGGTCGAGGTCGAGCAGGTTGACCCCCACGTCGGCCTGCGCGGCGAGCGTCGTGAGCACGTGCGCCACGAACTCCCCGGCGGGTCGCATCTGGTCCATCTCGGCGGGCGTTCGCAGTTCCATCACGCGATGGATCCTACGCGAGGGGCACCGAGGAGCCTCGGCGCCGCCCAGGTTCCGCTCCTACCATGGGTCCATGCAGCAGTCCCCGGCCCTCGCCCTCCGTCGCGCGCTGCACCGCTGGCAGCCCGTCGCCGTCGTGGTGCTCCCCGCCTGGCTCCTCGTGGGCTGGGCGGTCTTCGGCTCCGGCGGCTGGGAGCTGCTCCTCGTGATCATCGCGGCCGGCGCCCTCGGCGTCGCGCTCCTCGTGGGCCTCGGGCTCGTGCGCGCCCGCCGGTCGGTGCGCGAGTCGCGGGCCGTGTCGCCCGCCGACGCGGTCGCGCTCGGGGCGCTCACGCTCGCCGTCCTGGGCGCCGGCACCTACTCGGTCGTGAGCACCTGGTGCGCCGTGGCGGCCGTGCTGGCGCTGGTCGCGCTCCTCGTCCTCGCGGTCCGCCAGCTGCTCGTCGAGACCCGGCAGCGCATGCAGGAGGTCGTCTCCGTCCTCGAGCGCGACGCCCAGCCGCGTCCGCCGGAGTGGAAGGCGGCCGAGGGCCCGGACGCCGGCCGCACCATCCGCCTCGACTGACCCGCGCCCTCCGTCGGTCCTCCGCTTTGCGCTCGACGCGCCCGAGATGACACAATGGGCGATCGTGCCTGCCGTCGACCCTGCCACGGGGGAGTCGGCCACTCATGCGGGCCGTTCCCCTTCCAGACATTGATGCGCAGTCGACCCGTGGCGGTTGCAGAGAGCGGTACACCATGCACATCCTCGATTCCGTCGACAAGGCGTCGCTGCGGTCGGACATCCCCGACTTCCGCGCCGGCGACACGGTCAAGGTCCACGTCAACATCGTCGAGGGCAGCCGCTCGCGCATCCAGGTGTTCCAGGGCATCGTCATCGGCCGTCAGGGCGAGGGCGTCCGCGAGACGTTCTGCGTCCGGAAGGTCAGCTTCCAGGTCGGCGTCGAGCGCACCTTCCCGGTGCACTCCCCGGTCATCGACCACATCGAGGTCGTGACGCGCGGCGACGTGCGCCGCGCGAAGCTCTACTTCCTGCGCGACCTGCGCGGCAAGAAGGCGAAGATCAAGGAGAAGCGCTCCTAGCGCATCCCCACCTGTCCTCCGACCGAGCTCCCGGCATCTACACTTGCCGGGAGCTCAGGCGGTTAAATGACAGACAGCACGGCGCCCACGGACACCAGATCCTCGGGCAGGCACAGCGACAAGCGTTCGCGCGGATGGAAGACGTTCCTGCGGGACGTCCTCGTCATCTTCGTGGTGGCCCTCCTCGTATCGGTCCTGATCAAGGCGTTCCTGATCCGGTCGTTCTACATCCCGTCGTCCTCCATGGAGGACACGCTGCAGATCGACGACCGCATCGTCGTGAACCAGCTCACGCCGAAGTTCGTGCCGTTGGAGCATGGCGACGTGGTCGTGTTCCGGGATCCCGGCGGGTGGCTCACCCCCTCGCCCCAGGTCGAGAAGCCGCCCATCGCGGCCGCAGTCGACTGGGCCCTCACGGCCGTGGGGCTGTCCGCGTCCGACAGCAACGACCACCTGATCAAGCGGCTCATCGGGCTGCCAGGCGACCACGTCGTCTGCTGCAACTCCCTCGGCCAGATGAGCGTGAACGACGTGCCGCTGGACGAGCCCTACATCAAGCTCGTCCCCGGCGTCACGCGTGCGTCCGACGTCGACTTCGACGTCACCGTCCCGGCGGACTCGCTCTGGGTGATGGGCGACAACCGCGGCAACTCCTGGGACTCCCGGTACAACCAGGACGGCCCCACCAAGGGCTTCGTGCCGCTCGACCACGTGGTCGGCCGGGCCTTCGTCATCACCTGGCCCATCGACCGCTGGTCGATCCTCAGCGACCACCCGGAGACGTTCGGCGACGTGCCGGACCCCGTCCCCGCGGGCTGATGCCCGTCCAGGACCCGACGCTCGAGGTCGAGCGGGAGCTCCTCGCCGCCGGCGCGGCCCTCGTCATCGGCTGCGACGAGGTCGGTCGCGGCGCCCTCGCCGGGCCCGTCGCGGTCGGCATGGCCGCGGTCGGGCCGGATGCCGGGGTCTTCCCGGCCGGCCTCCGCGACTCCAAGATGCTCAGCGAGAAGCGTCGCGAGGCGCTCCATCCCGTCGTCTCGGGGTGGGTGCGCCACTCGGCGATCGGCATGGCCTCCGCGGCGGAGGTCGACGAGCTCGGCATCACGGCGTGCCTCGGACTCGCCGGGCGCCGCGCGTTGGTCGAGCTGCACCACGCCGGCGTGCCGCTGCTCGCCAGCGTCGTCCTGCTCGACGGCGCGCACGACTGGCTGACCCCGCACCTCGCGCATCCCGTGCCGGTGCGGATGCGCGTCAAGGCCGACCGCGACTGCGCCTCCGTGGCCGCCGCGTCCGTGCTCGCCAAGGTGGAGCGCGACCGCATGATGACCGCGTGGCACGAGGACCATCCGGAGTACGGCTGGGCGGGCAACAAGGGCTACGGCAGCGCTGCGCACCTCGACGCCATCCGCGAGCGCGGCGCGTCGGCCCTGCACCGCCGCACGTGGCTCACCGGGGTCCTCGCGGGCGCGGCGTCCTGACGCACGGGGCCGGGCGGAGCCGGCGGGTGCCGACGCAGCCGGCGGAGGGCGACCTCCTCCCGGGCGGATAGGATCGACGGACCATGGATGACGACGAGTTCGAGGACTACGACCGCGAGGTGGAGCTCGCGCTCTACCGCGAGTACCGGGACATCGTGTCCCAGTTCAAGTACGTGGTCGAGACCGAGCGGCGCTTCTACCTCGCGAACGAGGTCGAGCTCGTGCGCCGCGACACGGAGCACGACTTCTACTTCGAGCTGAGCATGAGCGACGTGTGGGTGTGGGACGTGTACCGCTCCGACCGCTTCGTGAAGTCCGTGCGCGTGCTCACCTTCAAGGACGTCAACGTCGAGGAGCTCTCGGCCAAGGAGTTCGAGCTCCCCAAGGAGCTCGCCATCGACGAGTAGGGCGCTCCGCCCCCTCCCCAGGCGCACGATCCCGGCGTGAGGCACCTGTTACTCCGTGAAGCCCGTCGCCGCCGTGCGCGTCGCGCATCCTCCTCGCGGAGGTGCCCATGACACGCACGCAGGACCTGGGACGACGCGGTGAGGATCTCGCCGCACGGCATCTGATCGCGCGGGGATACGCGCTCGTCGAGCGCAACTGGCGCTGCCGCGAGGGCGAGATCGACCTCGTCATGCGCCACGCGGGCACCACGGTGCTCGTGGAGGTCAAGACCCGGGCGGGCCTGGGGTACGGGCATCCGCTGGAGGCCGTGACGCGGGCCAAGGCCGCGCGGCTCCGCGTGCTCGCCGGGCTGTGGTGCCAGGAGCACCCGGAGCACCGCGGACCCGTCCGCATCGACGTCGTCGGCGTGGTCTGGCCGCCGGGTGCGGCGCCCACCGTCGACGTCATCCGGAGCGCCTGCTGATGGCCGTGGGACGCACGCTGGCCGTCGCCCTCTCCGGGCTCGACGGCTCGCTCGTCGACGTCGAGGCGGACATCACGAGCCAGCTGCCCGGCTTCGTCCTCATCGGGCTCCCGGATGCCGCGCTGAGCCAGGCCCGGGAACGCGTGCGCGCCGCCACGGGCAACGCGGGGTGCGAGTTCCCGGTGCGGCGCGTCACCGTCAACCTCTCGCCGGCCGTGCTGCCCAAGCACGGCTCCGGGTTCGACCTCGCCATCGCGCTGGCGGTGCTGGCCGCCGGCGGATCCGTCTCGGCCGAGTCCGTCGCCGGCACGGTGCACCTCGGCGAGCTCGGGCTCGACGGACGCCTGCGCCCCACGCACGGCGTGCTCCCCGCCGTGCTCGCGGCCCGACGCGCGGGGTGCCGCCGCGTCATGGTGCCGCGCTGCCACGCCGACGAGGCCTCGCTCGTGCCGGACATGCACGTGGTGGCCGTGTCCGGGCTGCGCGAGGCGGCGATCCACCACGGCGCCGAGCTGGAGCCGGAGCCGGACGACGGGGACGTCACCGGAGCTGCGCCGCATTCCGCCGCCGTCCTCCCGGTGTCGGTCGATCCGGCCCCGTGCCTCGGGGACGTCGTGGGCAACGAGGAGGCCGTCGAGGCGCTCGTCGTGGCGGCGGCCGGCGGGCACCACATGTTCCTGCTCGGTCCACCGGGCGCGGGGAAGACCATGCTGGCGCAACGGCTGCCGGGTCTCCTGCCCGACCTCGACGAGGAGGCGGCGCTCGAGGTCGGCTGCGTCCGGTCCCTGTGCGGCGACCAGCTCGGTCCGGAGCTGCCCGTGCGTCCGCCGCTGGAGGCGCCGCATCACACGGCGAGCGCCGCCGGGCTCGTCGGCGGCGGGAGCGGCCGCATCCGACCGGGAGCCGCCGTCCGCGCCAGCGGGGGAGTGCTGTTCCTCGACGAGGCTCCGGAGTTCTCGGGCGCGGTCCTGGACTGCCTGCGGCAGCCGCTGGAGTCGGGGGTGGTGAGCATCCATCGTGCCAACGGCGTCGCCCACTTCCCCGGCCGCTTCCAGCTGGTGATGGCGGCGAACCCGTGCCCGTGCGGCTCCTTCGGCGTGCCGGGCGCGGACTGCACGTGCCCGCCGCAGGCCCGCCGTCGGTACCTGGCCCGCCTGTCGGGTCCGCTCATGGACCGCATGGACATCCGGCTCACCGTGCGCCGGGTCACGAGCGCGGTCCACCGCGCCGCCGACGGGACGCCTCGCACGACCACCGCATCCGGCCGTGCCCGCGTCGCCGTCGCACGCGCCGCCGCCGCCGAGCGCTGGTCCGCGACGCCGTGGAGGGTCAACGCCCACGCATCCGGGACGTGGCTCCGGCGGGAGGCGCGCCTCAGCCGCGGCACCACCGCCTCGCTCGACCGCGCCCTCGATCGCGGGCTCATCACCATGCGGGGGTACGACCGCGTGCTCCGCATCGGCTGGACGCTGGCCGACCTCGACGGCGCCCCGCATCCGGACGCCGACCACCTCGGCCGTGCCCTCCTCCTGCGGGGTGCGTCGTGACGGACGGCGGCGCGCGCGCGGCGGCCGCGCACGACGCTTCCGGCATCGACCCCGTCACCCACGTCGACGCCCCCGGCACGGCGCGGGCTCGGGCGGTCGCGAGGCTCGGCATGTCCGCGGGCGAGGCGCGGGAGCTCGTCGCGGCCCTCCGGCCGACGGCGGGCATCGACGGCGACCTCGACGCAGACGACGCACCGGAGATCATCGCGCGTTGCACCTGGTCCGGCATCGCGGAGCCGGGTGACCGCGTCGCCGGTGCTGTCGTGGGGGTGCTGGGAGCGACGGGCGCCCTCGCTGCGGTGGTCGACGCGCGGGACGCGGACGCCGTCGTCGGCCGGATGGTCGACGCCGGGCTGGTCCTCGCCCCGGACAGCCGCGACGCCCTCGTCGACGAGGTGCGCGCTGCGCTCGACCGTTGGCGGCCGCGGGTCGTGCGCACCGAGGCGATGGCCCGGCTGCACGCCGCACGCACCGTCGGCGCGGGCGTGCTGGTGCCCGGTGATCCCGCCTGGCCCGGCGGAGCCGACGACCTCGGGCCCCATGCTCCGCTCGTCCTCTGGTGGACCGGCGAACAGCAGGCCCTGGCCGCCCTGTCGAGGTCCGTCGCGGTCGTCGGCGCCCGGGCCGCCACGGGATACGGGGAGCACGTCACGGCGGAGCTCGCCAGCGGGCTCGTCGACCGCGGCGTGGAGATCGTGTCAGGCGGTGCGTATGGGATCGACGGCGTCGCCCACCGAGCGGCGATCGCGTCCGGCGGCAGGACCCTCGCCTTCCTGGCCGGGGGCGTCGACCGCCTGTACCCGTCCGGGCACACGGAGCTCTTCGGCCGGATGCGACGGGACGGCGCCGTCGTGTCCGAGCTGCCCTGCGGCGCGTCGCCCACCCGGTGGAGGTTCCTCCTGCGCAACCGACTCATCGCGGCCGTCAGCGCCGCCACCGTCGTGGTGGAGGCGGGAGCGCGCAGCGGGTCGCTCAACACCGCCAACCACGCCCTGGCGCTGGAGCGACCGCTGGGAGCGGTGCCCGGCCCCGTGACGAGCGTCTCCTCGTCCGGCTGCCACCGGCTGATCCGCGACTCGGGAGCTGTGTGCATCACCTCGGCGGAGGAGGCGATGGAGCTCGTCCCGGGCTGGAGCGGCAGCGCGGCGGAGGGGGCGCGCGAGCTCCCCCCGCAGTCGGCTGCGTCGCCCGCATCGTCGGGAGCGGCGCCGCCGCGGGGCGCCGCCGCGCGTCCGCACGGCCCGGGTGCGAGGGACGACGGGCGCGCGGCCTCGTCGGGGACGCATCGCACCGATGACCCGCGCGCGACGCGCGTGCTCGACGCGTTGAGCACGCGGCGCAGTCGGGAGACCTCCGACGTCGCGTCCCGGGCGGGGCTGGGCGTCGCGGAGACGTCCTCCGTCCTCGGGCGGCTCGAGCTGGAGGGCCTGGTCGCGCGTCCGGACGGGGGCTGGGTCCGGCGACCGGCGGCGCGATGACCGTGGCCGCCCCGCGCGCGGACCGGCGCCGCCCCGGCCGGCGCGGAGGGTCCGGCTGTGGCTGAGGAGCACGTAGCCTTCCGTCATGGAGACCCTCCGGACCGGTCGTACCCCCCTCGAGCAGGACATCGAGGACTTCGGCGTCGCGCTCCGGCTCGAGCGGGGCAGCTCGGCGAACACCGTGCGGTCCTACGCGTCCGACCTGCAGGACCTGGCTGCGCATGCCGGGAGGCAGGGCGTCACGGCCGCCGGCGACCTCGACCTCGAGCTGCTGCGCGACTGGATGTGGCGCGCGTCCCAGGCGCGGCTCGCCCCCGCGACGCTCGCCCGACGCTCCGCGGCCGTCCGCGGCTTCGGCGCGTGGCTCGTCCGCGAGGGGAGGATCGAGGCCGATCCCGCGGCGCGTCTCAGGGCGCCCCGCGCCGGTGCGCATCTCCCGCGCGTCCTCGCCCGAGAGCAGATGTCCGCCCTCCTCGACGGGCTCGCAGCGCGCGCGGCGGAGGACGATCCAGCCGCCCTCCGCGACCTGGCGGCCGTCGAGCTGCTCTACGCCTCGGCGCTCCGCGTCTCCGAGCTCACCGGGCTCGACGTCGGCGACGTCGACGCGTCCCGATTGACGGCGCGCGTGGTCGGCAAGGGCGACCGGGAGCGCGTCGTGCCGTTCGGCGTCCCCGCGGCCGAGGCGCTGGACGCCTACGTCACGCGCGGCCGACCGCATCTCGTCACCCCGCGGACAGGCGCTGCCCTGCTGCTCGGCGCGCGCGGCGGGCGACTCGGATCGCGTGCCGTCTACGGGCTCGTCGCCTCGCTCCTCGAGGGCATCCCCGGATCGGGTCCGCAGGGACCGCACGCGCTCCGGCACACGGCTGCGACCCACCTCCTGGACGGCGGCGCGGACCTCCGCACCGTGCAGGAGATGCTCGGGCACGCCAGCCTCGGGACCACGCAGATCTACACCCACGTCTCCGTGGACCGGCTGCGTCGCAGCTACGCGGGAGCGCACCCGCGGGCCTGAGACGTGGACGTGCGCGTCTCCCGGTACGCACCGCAGGCTCGCGACGCGGACGAGCGCGCCTCCCGATGCGCATCGCGGGCCTGACTCGCGGACGAGCGCGCTTTCCGATGCGCATCGCGGGCTCGTTACGCGGACGGACGCGTCCGCGCGGGCGGCTCGACGCAGGCCCTCCGCGTCGGTGGTGGTCGGTCAGTGGTCTCCGCGCCCGCGAGAGGGGACCGATCGTCAGTGACAGCCGACACGCGCACCCGGGGGGGGGGCGGATCATCGTGCCCGCCCGGGTGCACGTACGCCCGGACGCGTGCCCGGACCCACGCCCGGACGCGTGCTCGGTCGCGCGCGCGGCCGAGCCCGCCACGTCACGGGTCGAGCGGCAGCAGCACCGCGTGGCGGAGGGAGGCGAGGAGCAGGGCCGGATCCACGTACTCGCCGAGGAGCCGGGCGCCGAGATGGATTCCGCCGTCGGGCTCGTGCCGGGGCTCGGCTGCCACCGTGCCGATGACCTGCCCGGCCGACACCCGCTCGCCGGCCGAGACGGCCGGGACGACGGGCTCCACGGAGGACACGAGCCCGTCCGCATGACGGATGCTCACGACGGGCCGGTCGACCACGACGCCCGCGAAGGACACCGTGCCGTCGGCCGGCGCCAGGACCTCGGCGCCCGGATCCGCCGCGACGTCGATGCCGCGGTGGCCCGGGCCGTACGCGGTGGTGGGAGGCGAGAACGGGCGGGTGATAAGGTGCGGGGGCCGTACCGGCCACTGCCATCGGGGCGCCGCCGACGATGTCGACGCCGTCCCACGGCCCGCGCCGCCGGCATCCGCGGACGCCGGGGCGGGCGATGCCGACCCGCGGCCGTCGCCGGCCGCGGAAGCGGCGACCGCGCGCGGGACCGGCCCGACCGCCTCCGCCGTCCCGCTCGGGCAGGCGGGCGCCACGGCCAGGCCGAACGCCATCCCGGCGACGAGGACGGCGCTGCCGGCCGCCCGGACCGTCCTGCGTCCCCGTCCCCGACGGCGTGCCGGGAGCCGCAGGCCGTCCGCGCCCTCCGCCGCGGATCCCGTCCGCCGCGTCGCCCGCTCCGCCGACGGCGAGCCCGTGAGCGCCCGAGTACCGGCCATGGCCCGTGTCCCCGCCCGTCCCGCGCGCATCCGCCCCCGCGCCCGGTCCCGCCCCCGCTTCCGCACCCGCACCCGCATCCGCTCCCGCCTCCCGTCTGGCGACGCCCCGCGCGCCGTCGTCCCGGGTCAGGATGCGCGCCCGCTAGCACGCCCGCCGCGGGGCGACCCGCACCGCGGAGAAGTGGCAGAGTGGTCCGTTGTGAACGAGACGACGACCCCCCGGGATGACAAGAAGCTCCAGCGACGCGCGATCGGGCTGGCCGTCTCGGCCGCGGTGGGGGGCTTCCTCTTCGGGTTCGACTCCTCGGTCATCAACGGCGCGGTCTCCGCGATCCAGGGCCGCTTCGAGCTGAGCGAGACGCTCATCGGCTTCGCGGTCGCGAGCGCGCTCCTCGGCTGCGCCCTCGGCGCCTACCTCGCCGGCCGCATCGCGGACCGCTTCGGGCGGCGCTGGACCATGATCGCGGGCGCGTTCTTCTTCTTCATCAGCGCCTTCGGCTCCGGCTTCGCGTTCAGCGTCTGGGACCTCACCATCTGGCGCGTCGTCGGCGGTCTCGGCATCGGCATCGCCTCGGTGGTGGCCCCCGCCTACATCGCGGAGATCTCGCCGAAGCTCCTCCGCGGCCGGCTCGCGTCGCTCCAGCAGCTCGCGATCACGCTCGGCATCTTCACCGCCCTCCTCTCGGACGCGGTCTTCGCGGGGGCCGCGGGCGGCGCGTCCGAGGGCTTCTGGTTCGGCCTCGAGGCATGGCGCTGGATGCTCCTCGTGTGCGCGATCCCGGCCGTGATCTACGGCTTCCTCGCCTTCCGCCTGCCGGAGTCCCCGCGCTTCCTGGTGGAGAAGGGCCGCAAGGACGAGGCGCAGGAGATCCTCGCGAGCGTCTGGAAGCAGGAGGACATCGATCGCGCGAGCCGCGACCTCGAGCGCCAGATCGAGGAGGACCGCGTCGCCAAGCGCACCGGCACGCTGCGCGGCCGCAAGTTCGGCCTGCAGGGCATCGTCTGGATCGGCATCATCCTGTCGGTGTTCCAGCAGTTCGTCGGCATCAACGTGATCTTCTACTACTCCACGACGCTCTGGCAGGCCGTCGGCTTCGACGAGTCCCAGTCGCTCACGACCTCGGTCATCACCGCCGTAACGAACGTCGCCGTCACCTTCATCGCCATCGCGCTCGTCGACCGCATCGGCCGCCGCCCGATCCTGCTGACCGGCTCGCTCGCGATGGCCGTGTCCCTCGCCGTCATGGCCATCTGCTTCAGCCAGTCCGCGACCGTCGACGGAGAGGTCGCCCTGCCGCAGCCCTTCGGCGTCATCGCGATCATCGCGGCCAACGTCTTCGTCATCGGGTTCGGCGCGTCATGGGGACCGCTCGTCTGGGTGCTGCTCGGCGAGATCTTCCCGAACCGCATCCGCGCGAAGGCCCTCGGCGTCGCCGCGATGGCCCAGTGGATCGCCAACTTCGCCATCACGGTCTCGTTCCCCGCGCTCTCCGCGTTCTCGCTGCCCTTCACCTACGGCATGTACGCCGCGTTCGCCGCCCTCTCGTTCGTCTTCGTCCTCACGAAGATCCCCGAGACCAACGGCATGTCGCTCGAGGAGGCCGAGACGCTCTTCGTCGACAAGCCCAAGAAGCGCAAGGACGCGGCGCGCGCCTGATCCGCCGCGCCGCCCGGCGCAGCGCCCCGCGGGTGCTACCATCGAGCAGCACCCGATCCAGGTCGGGTGACTACGCGTGCCCATCAGGCCTCCGCATCCACTCGGTCTCCTCGTGGCGATGATCCCTGTCGCCGAAGGAGCGGATGCGCGCCGGGCACCAGGATCAGCGGTCGTCCCGACCGCCGAGCGAACCGACGAGGCGCGCCGCGACAGCGCGCGCCGGAACAGGAGTACGGCCATGGCCGTCGTCACCATCCGCCAGCTGCTCGACTGCGGCGTCCACTTCGGTCACCCGAAGACGCGCTGGAACCCGAAGATGAAGCGCTTCATCTTCACCGAGCGCTCCGGCATCTACATCATCGACCTCCAGCAGTCGCTGGCCCTCATCGACAAGGCCTACGACTTCGTCAAGGAGACCGTGGCCCACGGCGGCACCATCCTCTTCGTCGGCACCAAGAAGCAGGCGCAGGAGTCCATCGCCGAGCAGGCGCAGCGCGTCGGCCAGCCCTACGTGAACCAGCGCTGGCTGGGTGGTCTGCTGACCAACTTCCAGACCGTGCACAAGCGCCTCAACCGCCTCAAGGAGCTCGACCTCGTCGACTTCGACGACACGACGCGCGGCTTCACGAAGAAGGAGCTCCTCATCCAGCGTCGCGAGCGCGACAAGCTGGAGAAGAGCCTCGGCGGCATCCGGAACCTCACCAAGACGCCGTCGGCGATGTGGGTCGTGGACACCAAGAAGGAGCACCTCGCCATCGACGAGGCGCGCAAGCTCGGCATCCCCGTCATCGGCATCCTCGACACCAACTGCGACCCCGACGAGGTCCAGTACCCGATCCCGGGCAACGACGACGCGATCCGCTCCGTCGCGCTGCTGACGCGCATCATCGCCGACGCCGCCGCCGAGGGCCTCATCCAGCGCCACCAGAAGCCCGACGCCGAGGGCTCCGCCCCCGCCGAGCCGCTGGCCGACTGGGAGCGCGAGCTCCTCGAGCAGGGCGACGCCGCGAAGGCCGCGCTGCCCGTCGAGGAGAACGACGTCGACGCCGAGGTCTCCGCCAAGAACGAGGCGAAGTCCGAGGACGAGGTCGCCGCGCCCGTGCACGCCCCCGAGTCCGACGACGCCACCGAGGCGAAGATCGAGGCCGAGGCGACCGACGCCGAGAAGGCACCGGCCTCCGAGTAGTCCGACCACACGCACCATCCCGACGGGCGGGCGCGGGGAACCGCGTCCGCCCGTCGGGCTCTCACCACCGGCTGAACCCCGGATCATCACCTACAGAAGGAGTCCATGAGCATGGCGAACTTCACTGCCGCTGACGTCAAGGAGCTGCGCGACCGCCTCGGCGCCGGCATGATGGACAGCAAGAACGCGCTGGTCGAGGCCGACGGCGACATCGAGAAGGCCATCGAGATCCTGCGTCTCAAGGGCCAGAAGGGCAACGCCAAGCGCGGCGACCGGTCCACCGCCGAGGGCCTCGTCGCCGCGTCCGAGGAGGGCGGCGCCGCCACCCTCATCGAGCTCGCGTGCGAGACCGACTTCGTCGCCAAGAACGACAAGTTCATCGCGCTGTCCGAGTCCGTCCTCGCCGCGGTCGTCGCGGCCGGCGCGTCCACCGTCGAGGAGGCCCTCCAGGCCCCCGCCGGCGAGCAGACCGTCGACCAGCTGATCAGCGACCAGGCCGCCATCCTCGGCGAGAAGATCGCGCTCCGCCGCGTCGCCCGCCTCGCCGGCGAGCACCAGGAGGTCTACCTCCACCGCACGTCGAAGGACCTCCCGCCCCAGGTCGGCGTCGTCGTCGACTACTCGGGCACGGACGCCGAGACGGCGCGCAGCATCGCCCAGCACATCGCGTTCGCGAACCCCGAGTACCTCGCCCGCGAGGACGTCCCGTCCGACAAGGTCGAGGCCGAGCGCGCGATCGTCACCGAGATCTCCCGCAACGAGGGCAAGCCCGAGGCCGCCCTGCCGAAGATCATCGAGGGTCGCCTGACGGGCTACTTCAAGCAGGTCGCGCTCCTCGAGCAGGACTACGCGAAGGACAACAAGCAGTCGGTCAAGAAGGTCGTCGAGGCCGCGGGCCTCACGATCACGGGCTTCGCCCGCTTCAAGGTCGGCGCCTAGCACCACCACGGGGAGCCCGGGTCATCGACCCGGGCTCCCTTCTCCATGCCCGGGCGAGGTCCGGCCGCGATCCGCGGTCGTCCGGCCGGGCGCCACAGTAGATTGGACCGGGGCCGGATGCGGCTCGGACCGAGGGACGGGAACAGCAGCATGACCGATCAGACCACCAGGCGCCGCGTCCTCCTCAAGCTCTCGGGGGAGTCGTTCGGCGGCGGCCACATGGGCGTCGACCCGGACGTCGTGAGCGCCCTCGCCCGCGAGATCGCCGAGGCCGCGCAGACCGTCGAGGTCGCCATCGTCGTGGGCGGCGGCAACTTCTTCCGCGGCGCGCAGCTCTCGCAGCGCGGCATGGACCGCGGCCGCGCCGACTACATGGGCATGCTCGGCACCGTGATGAACGCCCTCGCCCTGCAGGACTTCCTCGAGCAGGCCGGCGCCGCGACGCGCGTGCAGTCCGCCATCTCGATGACGCAGGTCGCCGAGCCGTACATCCCGCGTCGCGCGGAGCGCCACCTCGAGAAGGGCCGCATCGTCATCTTCGGTGCCGGCGCCGGGCTGCCGTACTTCTCCACGGACACCGTGGCCGCCCAGCGCGCGCTGGAGATCCAGGCCGTCGAGGTCCTCGTCGCCAAGAACGGCGTCGACGGCGTCTACACGGGGGACCCGCGCACGGATCCGTCCGCCACGCTCCTCGACACCCTCACCTACCAGGACGCGCTCCAGCAGGGCCTCAAGGTCGTCGACTCGACGGCCTTCAGCCTCTGCATGGACAACGACATGAAGATGGTCGTCTTCGGCATGGAGCCGGGCGGCAACGTCACGCGCGCCATCCGGGGCGAGCGCATCGGCACCATCGTCTCCAACTGACGGGGCCCCGCCCGCCGGTCCCGCGGCCGGTCCGGGCGGGACGCCCTCCCCATCCGCGTTAAGATCGATCGGGCGCCTGCCGCGCCCGCGCTACCGAAGGAGAACCCGTGACCGTCGCCGAAGTCCTCGCAGATGCCCGAGACCGGATGGGCAAGGCCGTCGAGTCGGTGAAGGAGGACTTCGGATCCGTGCGCACGGGCCGTGCCAACCCCGCCCTCTTCCAGAAGGTCCTGGTCGAGTACTACGGCAGCCCCACGCCGCTCGGCCAGCTCGCCAGCATGAACAACCCGGAGGCGCGGACGCTCATCGTCACGCCCTACGACAAGACCGCGCTCAAGGAGATCGAGAAGGCGCTCGTCAACGTCCCCAACCTCAGCGCGACGGTCGGCAACGACGGCGAGATGGTCCGGCTGACGCTCCCCGAGCTCACGGAGGACCGCCGCAAGGAGTTCGTGAAGATCGTCCGCGGCAAGGCCGAGGAGGGACGCGTGAGCGTCCGCAACATCCGCCGCCGCTCCAAGGACGAGCTGGACGCGCTGAAGGGCGAGGTCGGCGACGACGAGGTGGCCCGCGGCGAGAAGGAGCTCGAGGCCCTCACGAAGACGCACACCGACCAGGTCGACGACGCGCTGAAGCGCAAAGAGACCGAACTCCTCGAGGTCTAGGTGGACAGCCCCGACGATCCCGCCGAGCGGTCGCCCGTCGTCCCGCCCCCGGCGGGCCCCGGCGGAGCTCCGCGGATCCGGCGGCACCGCGGCCGCGTGACCCGCGCGGACTTCGAGGCGCAGGTCCAGGCAACGCGGGCCGACCTCACGGCGCAGGTGCGCGCGACGCGCGCCTCGCTCGAGGCGACGAACGACCGCATCAACGCGCGCACCGGACGGAACCTCCTGTTCGCCGTGTCCGTGGGCCTGCTCCTCGGCGGGGTCGTGCTCGTGAGCCTCGTGGTGGTGAAGGAGCTCTTCCTCCTGATCGCGATGGCGCTCATGGCGTTCACCGCGTACGAGCTCGCCACGGCCCTCCGCCAGGCCGGCCGACGGGTCCCGCGCGTCGGATCCGTGGTCGCGGTCGTCGCCTACCTGCCGATCACCTACTTCTGGCGGCCGGACGGGCAGTGGCTCGGACTCCTCGGGGTCATGGCCGGGCTCGCGCTCTGGCGCGTGGTCGAGCAGGCGGTGCCGGCCCGGCGCACGTCCGCGCGGGCGCTCGCGGGAGACGTCGGCTCGAGCCTGTTCCTGCTCGCCTACGTCGGCCTGCTCGGCTCGTTCGCCGTGCTGCTGACAGCGGGCGACGGCGGGGAGTGGTGGACGCTGGCGTTCCTCATCCTCGTCGTCTGCTGCGACACGGGCGCCTACGTCGCCGGCCTCAACTTCGGCAAGCACCCCATGGCGCCGACGATCAGCCCGAAGAAGACGTGGGAGGGGTTCGCGGGCGCCGCGATCGCGGCCGTGCTGGCGGGCATCCTCCTGGCGGTCTTCATGATCGACCAGCCCCTGTGGTTCGGGGCGCTCATGGGCCTCGTCATCGTGGTGACCGCGACGATGGGCGACCTCGCCGAGTCGCTCATGAAGCGGGACCTCGGCGTGAAGGACATCAGCTCCTGGCTGCCCGGCCACGGCGGCTTCCTCGACCGGCTCGACTCGATCCTCCCGTCCGCCGCGGTGGCCTACGCGCTGTTCCTCATCGTCCAGGGAGTTCCCTCGTAGGATGTCCCGGATGACCACCACCTTCCCGAGCGCCGGACGCCGCGAGCGCGGCTACGACCCCGCCCAGGTCGACGCCTTCCTGCAGGACGCGCGCCGCTGCTACGACGACGAAGCCGACCGCTCCCTCACCTCGGAGACCATCCGGCGCGTCTCCTTCGACATGCGCCGCGGCGGGTACTCGGCCGCCGCGGTGGACCGCGTGCTCGAGCGCCTCGAGGACGCCTTCGCGGTGCGCGAGCGCGACCGCACGGTGGCGCGCGTCGGCGCGGACGCCTGGAACGCGGAGGCACGGAGGGCGGCCCAGGAGATCCTCGACCGGGTCAGCCGGCCTGCGGGGGAGCGCTTCGACCGGGCGGGCTTCCTGACGACCGGGTACGACCGCCGCGAGGTGGACCGCTTCGCGGACCGCGTCGCCAAGTACTTCCGCGGCACGAAGCCCATGAGCGTCGACGACGTGCGCACCGTGGCCTTCCACCCCCGTCGCGGCGGCTACCGCGAGGCGCAGGTCGACCTGCTCCTCGACGCGGTGGTCGACGTGATGAACGCCGTCCGCTGACGGATCCCGCTCCTCCTCCACCGCATCCGCGCCTGGCAGGACGCCCCCGATCCCGCCCTCGACTCGCCATCCAGGTAACGGTTGGGTAAAGTCGTGCGGAGTTATGGGTAGACACGCGCACGACCTCGCTCCTCGCCAGCCGCTCACCGCCGCGCCGAGGCCCGTCCGCCGACGCCGGTCGGCGTTCTCCCGCGTGGCGGCCCCCACCATCGCGTTCGGCGCGGCTGCCGCCTTCATGCTCGTCAACGTCGTGGATCCCACGTCCGGCGCGGTCGCCAACCCGCAGTACCAGGAGTACCAGGCCACCGTGGCGCAGCTCGCCCGGGCCGATGCGCAGACGCTCACGGTCGCCTCCGCCCAGACGACCGTCGACATCGAGCCGGGCTTCCAGTCCGTCGCCCCGCCGCCGCCGCCCCCGCCCGTCGCGGCCGCACCTGCGCCGTCCACGGGGACCGGGTCCGGTTCGGGCTCCAAGTCCTCCGGCTCCGGCGCGCCCTCGGGTGGCTCCGTGGCCATCCCGGATCCCGGCAGCGCCCGCGGCATCGCGCGCAGCATCCTCGCCTCGCAGGGCATGGGCGATGACCAGTACGCGTGCCTCGACTACCTCTGGACCAAGGAGTCCGGCTGGCGCGTCAACGCGTACAACCCCAGCGGCGCCTACGGCATCCCGCAGGCCCTGCCCGGCAGCAAGATGGCGTCCGCGGGCGCCGACTGGCAGACCAACCCCGCCACGCAGATCGTCTGGGGCCTCGGCTACATCGACTCGCGCTACGGCTCGCCCTGCGGCGCGAAGGCGCACAGCGTCCTGAAGAACTGGTACTGACCCGACGCCCGTCCGGACCGCGATCCGGACGGGCGTCCGTCGTCCGCCCGGCGGGCTAGCCTCGGAGGATGGACTACGCGGCTCTCGGCGTCGCCGGGATCGCGACCCTGGTCGCCGTCACCCTGCTCGCGCGGCGCATCCGGGTGGCCACGCCGCTCGTGCTCGTGCTGGTGGGCGTCGGCGTCTCCTTCCTCCCGGGCGTGCCGCCGGTCGAGGTCCCGCCGGAGCTGATCCTCGCGGGCGTCCTCCCGCCGCTGCTCTACGGCGCCGCGGTGACTGTGCCGCTCGTCGACCTCCGTCGCAACCTCCGCACGATCGTGAGCCTCTCCGTCGTGCTCGTGCTGGTGTCGGCCGGCGGGATCGGACTGCTGGTCTACGCGCTCTTCCCGAACCTGTCCTTCGCGGGCGCGCTCGCCCTCGGCGCCGTCGTGAGCCCGCCGGACGCCGTGGCGGCGACGAGCATCGCCCGGCGCCTGGGCCTGCCCCCGCGCCTCGTCACGGTGCTCGAGGGCGAGGGCCTCGTCAACGACGCGACCGCCCTGGTGCTGCTGCGGACGTCCATCGCGGCGGTCGGCGCGACGATCGACCTCTGGCAGGCCGCGGGCGGCTTCCTCCTCTCCGCGGTGGGCGCGCTCGCCATCGGGATCGCCGTCGGGGCCCTGACGACCGAGATCCGGCGGCGCCTCGACGACCCCGTGCTCGACACGGCCATCTCCTTCGCGGTGCCGTTCGTGGCCTTCATCCCCGCGGAGGAGGTCGGGGCCTCCGGCGTGCTCGCGGTCGTCGCCGCGGGCATCTGGTCGGGGCACCGCAGCGCGTCCACGCTGTCGGCGCAGTCGCGCATCAACGAGCGGCTCAACTGGCGGACCGCGCTGTTCGTGCTCGAGAACGGGGTCTTCCTCGTGATGGGGCTGGAGCTGCGGGACATCCTCGACGAGGTGCACGAGGCCGACCTGGGCGTGGGCAGGGCGGTGCTGTACGGGATCCTCACCCTCACGGTGCTGACGCTCATCCGCTTCGCCTTCCTCGTGCCCCTGCTGCTGGGGCTCCGCCGCCACGAGCAGCGTGCCGCGGATCGCGCGCGACGCGTCGGGCACTGGCTGGAGCGGCTACGACGCGCGCGGGGCGACGACCGGCCGAGCCGCCGGGAGCGCCGCGCGGCGCGGATCCTCCAGCGGCGCCGCGCGGACATCGAGGCGCTCCGCTCGCAGGGCCTCGGCTGGCGCGGCGGGCTCGTGCTCGGCTGGGCCGGCATGCGCGGCGTGGTGACGTTGGCCGCGGCGCAGTCGCTCCCGTCGGGGACGCCGTACCGGGCGCAGCTCGTGCTGATCGCCTTCACCGTCGCGATCGCGTCCCTGCTCGTCAACGGCGGCACGCTGCCGGCGGTCATCCGCTTGAGCGGGATCCGGGGGAGCGACGAGGTCGAGGACGAGCGCGACCTCGCGGAGCTGGTGTCGGAGCTCGCCGACGCCGGGATCCGCGCGCTCGACGAGGGGGCGCGGGGCCTGCCCGACGGCCAGGAGGTCGACCCCGAGGTGGTCGAGCGCGTGCGGCGCGACACGGCCCTACGCGCGGAGTGGGCGAGCGAGCGCGCCGAGGCGATGGCGGCCGACGACGACGCGCCGCTCACCCCGCGCGCGACCTACCTGCTGCTCCGTCGCCACGTCCTCGACGCCGAGCGCCAGGCGCTGCTCGAGGCGCGCGGCTCGGGCACGCACCCGTCGCGGGTCCTCGCCCGCGCGCAGCGGATGCTGGACCACGAGGAGGCCCGCCTCGGCCGGCAGAGCGACGCCGGCTGACGGGACGGCGCGGCGCGCGGCCTAGGATCGGATCATGCCGCGCAGCAATCGACCCCGGGGGAGACGCCGCCCGGGGGACGAGGACGAGGACGTGCTGACGCGCCTCCTCAGCGGCTCGCAGCACACGGAGACCCGGCGCGGACGCGTGTGGAACGTGCAGCCCGTCTCCGCGGCCCGCGCGCTCAAGGTCTACCGCTGCCCCGGCTGCCTGCTCGACATCGAGCCGGGCCACGCGCACGTCGTCGCGTGGCGCGCCGACGGGATGATGGGCGAGGAGAGCGACCTCGCCGCCCGCCGGCACTGGCACTCCCACTGCTGGAAGGTCTCATGACGGACACCGCGCCCCGCCCCATCACGAGCTCCACGGAGCTGCCCGCCCGGCGCGAGGAGGTCGAGCTCCGGACGGATGACGGCCTGCGCCTCGTGGGCGAGCTGGCGCTGCCGGCCGACCGCGATCCCGTCGCCACGCTCGTGACGCTGCACCCGCTGCCCACCGCCGGCGGGTTCATGGACTCGCACGTGCTGCGCAAGGCGGCGCTCCGCCTCCCCGCCCTCGCCGACCTGGCGGTGCTGCGCTTCAACACGCGCGGCACGACGTCGGCCCGCGGGACCAGCGAGGGCGCGTTCGACGGCGGCGAGGGGGAGCGGCACGACCTCGCCGCGGCCATGGACCTCGTGGCGGCGCGCGGGCTCCCGGCGCCGTGGATCGTCGGCTGGTCGTTCGGCACGGAGATCGCGCTGCGGCACGGCCGGGCGCACCCCGTCGAGGGCGCCGTGCTGCTGTCGCCCCCGCTGCACCGGGCGAGCGCCGAGGAGGTCGCCGCCTGGCACGGCGACCCGCGGCGCCTCGTGATCCTCGTGCCCGAGCACGACGACTTCCTCCAGCCGGCCGAGGCGCGGGAGCGGTTCGCGTCGGTGCCGGAGGCGGAGCTCATCGCGGTCGACGGCGCCAAGCACCTGTGGGTGGGCGAGTCGCAGGTGTCCCGCGTGCTCACCGAGATCGTGCGCGCGGTCACCCCGACGGCGCTGCCGCTCCCGACGGAGTGGCCCGTCGTCTGACCCGCTCGGTCGTCAGCGCTCGTTCTGGAGCGGGACCGCCACCTGCCGGATGATGAGCAGCACCGCGGCGGCCACCGGCACCGCGATAAGGGCGCCGAGCACGCCGAGCAGCGTGCCGCCCGTGAGCGCCGCGATGACCACGATGACGCCGGGCACCTTCACGGCGCGGTTCATGATGTTGGGGCTGAGGACGTACGCCTCGATCTGCATGTAGACGAGGTAGTACACGGCCACCGCGATCCACGTGTTCATCGACTCCGGCAGCAGCACGACCTGGCCGAGGACGATGAGCGCCGAGCCCGTGATGGTGCCGACGAGCGGCAGCAGCGAGAAGAGGAACGCGATGAACGCCCACACGGCGGGGAGCGCCGCGCCCACGATGCTGAGGTAGACGAAGCTCAGCACGCCGTTGCACAGCGCGAGTCCGACCTGCCCGGTGACGTACCGGCCGACCGACTGGGTGATCTGCTCGGCGATGTCGGCGAAGCGCGCGCGGCGGGTCGCCGGCACCAGCTTGTAGACGCCGCTCTTGAAGGAGTTGAGCGAGGCCGTGAAGTACATCGTGAGGATCACGATGATGACCATGCCGAAGAGGAAGTTGCCGATGGTGAAGGCGACGTTGATGACGTTGCCCGTGATGGTCGCGACGTTGGAGGCGTTCGAGAGGTAGGCGATGAGCTGGTCGGCGCCGCTCTGCACGTCGAAGACCTCGCGCGGCACGAACGACTGCAGGTTCGCGATGAACTGGTCGCCGCTCACGCTCTGGGCGTAGTCGACGATCTGCGAGACGAGCGCGCTCGCCTGGTTGACGACCACCGGGATCACGGCGAGGAGCACGCCGGCGAGGGAGCCGAGGAGCACGAGGAAGATCACGAGGATGGCGACCGGGCGCGGCACCCCCTTGCGCTCCAGGAAGGTGACGAGCGGGTCGATGCCGAGCGCCAGGAAGATGGCGGTGCCCACGTACGTGAGCACCGTGCCGAGGGAGACGAGCGCGCCGCCGATGACGAGCGCGGTGAGCACGCCGAGCCCGGCCAGGAGCCCGAGCCGGTAGGGGTTCTGGATCTTCACGTCGGGACCTCCGAGTCGGCGGCGCTCAGCGCTCGGTGCGGGAATCGTCGGAGGAGGCGTCGTCCGCCTGGGTCAGCACGCCGCGGACGTTCTCGAGGTACGCGGCCACCGCCTCGCGCTCGATCCTAATGCGGTCGAGGCGCTCCTCCGCGTCGGCCACCGTCTCGCGGGAGCGGCGCTCCGCGTCGGCCAGGGTCTCGCGGGCGCGGCGCTCGGCGTCGGCGATCGCGGCGCGGGCGTCGTGGTCGGCGTCCTCGCGCACGGAGCGGGCGGACTCGCGGCTCTCCACCGCGAGCTCCTCCGCCTCCTGGCGGGTGGAGGCGAGCAGCGCCGTGACCTCCTGCAGCCGCGCCTCGGCCTCGCCCAGGTACGCGGCGGTGCGCTCGGCGGCGTCGCGCTGGCGCTCGGCGGCGTCCTGCGCGTCGTGGTCGCGCCGGGCGGTGATCTCGGCGTCGAGGTCGAGGTGCCCCTGCTCGATCTCGCGGCTGAGTGCCAGGCGCGCCTCGTCGGCCTCCGCGGCGAGGATCCGCCGCGTCTCGGCCGCCTCCCGCTCGAGGCGGAGCCGCTCGGCCTCGCGGCGGTCGGCCTCCAGGGCCTCGGCCTCGGCGATCTCCCGCTCGAGCGCCGTGCGCGCGGTGACGGCCTCCAGCTCCAGCTGCTCCCGGGTGGCGCGCGTCTCGAGGGCGAGCTGCTCGGTGCCCGCCGCGATGTCGCGGGCGAGGTCCGTGCGCGCCTCGTCGACGTCGCGCGCGAGCTCCGCACGGGCGGTCGCGACCTCGAGGTCGAGCGCCTCGCGCGTCTCCGCGATCTCGCGCTCGAGCGCCGCGCGCGTCTCCTCGACGTCGCGGTCGAAGGCGGTGCGCTCCGCCTGGATGCGGCGGTCGAAGTCGTCGCGCGACGCCTGCAGCTCGCGGGCCCAGTCGGTGCGGGCCTGCTCGACCTCGCGGTCGAGGTCGGCGCGGGTGCGCTCGTCGAGCTCGGCGAGCGCGATGCGCTGGGTCTCCGTCTCGAGGCCGAGGCGCTCCTCGACCTCGCGGACCTCGCGGTCGAGGTCGGCGCGCTCCTCGGCGACGGCCTCGTCGTGGCGGGCGCGGGCGTCCGCGAGCTCGCGCTCGAGGGCGCCGCGCGCTAGGACGCTGTCGCGGGCGAGGTCGGCGGCGTCCCGCCGGGCCTCGTCGGTCTCCCGGTCGACCCGGGCGCGGAGCTCGGCGACCTCGCGGGCCACCTCGGCGCGCAGCGCCTCGGTCTCGCGCTCGGCCGTGCCGCGGAGGTCCGCGACCTCGGTGCGCGTGCGGAGGAGGAGGGCGGCGGCCTCGCGCTCGGCATCGCTGCGGAGCCCCTCGGCGCGGTCGTCCGCGCGCTCCCGGAGGTCGTCGGCCTCGCGGCGTGCGGCGTCGACGATCTGGGCGGCCTGCGCCCGGGCGGAGTCCACGAGGTGGCGGGCGGTGGCCTCGGCCTCGGCGCGCTGCGCGTCCGTCTCCTCCTGCGTGGCGCGACGGAGGCGCGCGGCGTCCGCGTCGGCCTGGGCGACGAGCCGCGTGGACTGCTCCTCGGCGACGCGGAGGGTGGCCTCCAGGCGGGATCCGAGCCCCGCGAAGGTGGGGCTGCCCACCTCCTCGAGCTCGTCGCGCAGCTCGCCCTCGACGCGGCGCAGGCGCTCGGCCTCGGCGCGCGCCTCGGCGGCGAGCTGGTTGGAGCGGATGAGCTCGCGGCGGAGGTCGCCGACCGCCCGATCGACCTCGTCGCGGTTGTAGCCGCGCATGGCAGGGCTGAACGGGGTGTCGTCGTGGGGCACGGGGACTCCTTGTCGGGCGTCCGCGCACGCGGGGGCGGGCGCGGCAGGTGCCGATCCTACCGAGACCGGCCCCCCTCCTCCGCGGGGCGTCCCCGGGGACGGAGGCGGCGGGAGGGGAGGCGCTCCCAGGGTCGTCCGGTATCCTTCGATGTCGTCGTCCGCCGCCGCCCGCCCGCATGTCGGCGGTGCGTCGCCCGGGCATCGCGCTCGTCGGCCGCCGCGGTCGCCGTGCCGGCCGCCGCCATCACCGCGGCCGCCCGCGACGACACGAGAGGAGACACCCGTGCGATTCGTCCTGGCGATCGCGACCTTCGTGGTCGCCGCCCTCATGATCGGGCTGGGCATCGCCCAGCACACGTTCCTGGCCGGACCCGACCGCATCACCGCGTCGACGTCGTCCGCCGGGGGCGCGGCCTACACGGTCATCGACGGGAAGACGCTCAACGCGCACCCCGGCCTGCAGGACACCGTGGCCCGCGGCGAGGGCGAGGTCTTCGCCGCCTACGGCCCCACGACCGACGTCGAGGCGTGGGTGGGCACCAGCCCCTACACGCGCGTCGCGGTCGACGAGGCCGGCGCCCTGACCAGCGAGGTCGTCGAGCCCGAGGCGTCCACGCCGACGCCCGCGCCCAGCGCCACGCCCGCCCCGGAGGGCGACTCCGGCACCCCGGCGACCGTCACCTCCGCCGTCACCGACCCGCGCGGATCCGACCTCTGGCTCTCCGAGCAGACCGGCGAGGGCGAGCTGTCGCTCAGCACGCGCCTGCCGGACGACGTCAGCGTCATCCTCGCCACGGACGGCACGGCCGCGGCACCCGCCGAGGTCACGCTGTCATGGCCCTCCGAGGGCGAGAGCCCGTGGGTCCTCCCGCTCGTGATCGGCGGCATCGTCCTGCTGATCGTCGGCCTCGTGCTCTACCTCCTCGCGCTCCGCCACCTCCGTCGGAGCCGTGGCCCGCGCCGCAACCTGCCGCCGCGCGGCGGCCCCCGCATCCCGCGCATCGGCCCGGCCGCCCGTCGCGCCGCGCTCACCGCCGGCACGGGCGCGGCCCCGCCCGCCCCGCGTCGCGGCCGTCGCAGCATGATCGCCCTGCCCGTGCTCGTCGTGACCGGCCTCGCCCTGGGCGGCTGCACGGCCCAGGGCGCGCCCGCCGCCCTCACCGCCGGCGTGGACTCCACGCCGACGCCGACCCCCACGTCGTCGCTCGACGCCGCGCGCGAGGCCGAGGACGCGGATCCGCCCGTCGTCACCGAGGACCAGGCCGCGCGCATCGTCTCGCGCGTGTCCGAGGTGGCCACGGCGGCCGACCAGGCGCTCGACGCCGACCAGCTGGCGCCGCGGTTCGCGGGTCCCGCGCTCCAGGAGCGCACGTCCGACTACACGGTGCGCAAGGCCAAGCCCGACATCGCGGCGGTCCCCGCCATACCCGCGGGCGACCTGCAGCTCACGCTGCCGCAGGCCACCGTCGCCTGGCCGCGCACGATCGCCGCGGTCGTCAAGGACCCGGACGCGGACGACGCGCCGACCCTGTCGTTGACGCTCGTGCAGACGAGCCCGCGCGAGAACTACCGCGTCCTGTACGCCATGCCGATCTCGACCACGGCGGCGCTCCCGGACGTGGCGCCCGCCGCGATCGGCGCCGCGCGGCTCGCGCCCGACGTGAAGCTGCTCGCGGTGCAGCCCGACCAGCTGTCGGCCGCCTACGCGGACCTGCTGAACAAGGGCGACCAGAGCGAGTTCGCGGCGCTCTTCGACGCGACCGACGACGGCGTGCGCGCGCAGGACGCCAAGCGCAAGGTCGACTTCCCGGCCTCGATCGGCGAGACCGGCTCGGTCGAGTTCTCGGCCACGGCGGACTCCGCGACGCCCGTGGCCATGTCGACCGTCGAGTCCGGCGCGCTCGTGAGCGTCACCGTGAAGCTCGGCATCGTCGCGAAGCCCACCGCCCAGGGCGCCAAGGTCAACGCGAACCCGGAGGTGCAGGCCATCACCGGGCTCACCGACTCGGCGAAGGGCTTCGACACCGTGCGCACGGCGCAGATGCTCATGTACGTGCCCCCCGTGAACTCGGGGGAGAAGATCCGCCTGTACGCGTCCAGCACCCACATCACCTCGGCCAAGGAGCTCCCATGACGAACGTGCCCCCCTCCGCCGCCAGCCTCCGCGGCGCCGTCGACCTGTCCTCCCTCGTGAACCGCGCGCAGGCGCCGGCCGCGCCCGCGGGTGGCGCGCCCGCCGCCGCCGGCGGTCCCGGTGCCCCCGCGGGCGCGCCGGGCGCACCGGGTGCGCCGGGGGTGCCCCAGACGGTGGACGTGCCGGGCCTCGTGCTCGCCGCGGACGACGCGTCGTTCACGCAGTTCCTCGACATCTCGTCCGTCGTGCCGGTCGTCGTCGAGCTCGTCTCGACCGGGCTCGCGAGCAGCCGGGAGCTCTCGCCCGTGCTCGAGCGCGTCGTCACCGAGCAGGCGGGGCGCGTGCTGCTCGTCCGCATCGACGTCGACCAGAGCCCGCAGCTCGGCCAGGCCTTCCAGGCGCAGACCGTGCCCACGGTCGCTGCGCTCATCGGCGGCCGCCCCGTGGGGCTCTTCGCCGGCGTGATCCCCGAGGACCAGGTCCGCGACGTCCTCCAGCAGGTGCTGGAGCTCGCGCAGCAGAACGGCGTGACCGGCCGGGCCGTGGCGCCCGACGCGTCCGCCGCCCCGGCCGCCCCGGTCGAGGAGCCGCTGCCCCCGCACCATGCCGAGGCGTACGCCTTCATCGAGCAGGGCGACTACGCGTCCGCGGCCGCGGAGTACCGCACGGCCATCGCGCAGAACCCGCGGGACGCGCTCGCGGTCGCGGGCTTGGCGCAGGTCAGCCTCCTGCACCGCCTCGACGGGAAGGCGGCGGACGAGATCCGCGGCGCCGCCGCGGCCGCGCCCGAGGACGTGGACGCGCAGCTGCTCGTCGCCGACCTCGACCTGTCGGGCGGCCACGTGGAGGACGCGTTCGCGCGCCTGCTCGAGCTCTTCCCGTCGGCCGACGCGGAGGGGCGCGAGGCCGTCCGGCAGCGCCTCCTCGAGCACTTCGAGGTCGTCGGCCTCGAGGACCCGCGCGTCGCCGTCGCCCGCCGCCGGCTCACCCGCCTGCTCTACTGACGCGCGTCCGCACCGACGACGACGGCGCCGCACCCCGAGGGGTGCGGCGCCGTCGTCGTGTCGGGCGGCTGCGGATCAGACCGTGGGCACCCGCGGGGTGCCGTCGTCGGATCCGCGGGCGTCGTCCGTCGCGGACAGCCCCTCCACGGGCGGCTGCGCGTCGGGCGACTGCGGCACCACGGGCGCGTCGGCCGCGTCCCCGAAGGGCGTGCCGTCGACCCGCGACTCGTCGGCGTCGGGCGCCGCGTGGGCCGGGGCCTCGACGGGCGTGAGGTCCGCCGGGTCCTGCCGCAGGCGCAGCCAGAGGCCCGCGAGCGGCGGCAGCGTGAGCTCCGCGGAGGCGGGCCGGCCGTGCCAGCCGTCGTCGCCCGCGTGCACGGCGCCGAGGTTGCCGACGCCGGATCCGCCGAACTGCTCCGCGTCCGTGTTGAGGATCTCCTCCCAGACGCCCGCCTGCGGCAGCCCCAGCCGGTAGCCCGAGATGGGCGCGCCCGAGAAGTTGTGCACGACGGCGACCTGGTTCCCGTCGCGGTCGCGGCGGAGGAACGCCAGCACGTTGCGCTCGGCGTCTCCCGCGTCGATCCACTCGAAGCCGGCCGGGTCGTTGTCGAGCGCCCAGAGGGCGGGCGTGTCCACGTAGGTGCGGTTGAGCGAGCCGACGAGGTCGAACAGGGCGCGGTGCACGGGCTGGTCGAGGATCCACCAGTCGAGCCCGCGCTCCTCGCTCCACTCGGACGGCTGCCCGAACTCCTGGCCCATGAAGAGCAGCTGCTTGCCGGGGTGCGACCACATGAACGAGAGGTAGGCGCGCACGTTGGCGAGCTTCTGCCAGTGGTCGCCCGGCATCTTGCCGACGAGCGAGCCCTTGCCGTGCACGACCTCGTCGTGGCTGATGGGGAGGAGGAAGTTCTCCGTGTACGCGTAGACCATCGAGAACGTGATCTGGCCGTGGTGGTACGCGCGGTACATGGGGTCGACGGCGCTGTAGTCGAGGGTGTCGTGCATCCAGCCCATGTTCCACTTCAGGCCGAAGCCGAGGCCGCCCTCGCTGGTGGGGCGCGTGACGCCGGGGAAGCTGGTGGACTCCTCCGCGATCATCACGATGCCGGGGTGGGTGCGGTACGCGGTGGCGTTGACCTCCTGGAGGAACGAGACCGCCTCCAGGTTCTCGCGGCCGCCGTGCACGTTCGGCAGCCACTGGCCCTCCTCGCGGGAGTAGTCGAGGTACAGCATCGAGGCCACGGCGTCGACCCGGAGGCCGTCGACGTGGAACTCCTCGAACCAGTACAGGGCGTTCGCGACGAGGAAGTTGCGGACCTGCGAGTGGCCGAAGTCGAAGACGAGCGTGCCCCAGTCCTGCTGCTCGCCGCGGCGGGGATCGGTGTGCTCGTAGAGGGGCTGGCCGTCGAACTGCGCGAGCGCGAAGGCGTCCTTGGGGAAGTGCGCCGGGACCCAGTCCACGATGACGCCGATGCCCGCGCGGTGCAGGGCGTCGATGAGGAACTTGAGGTCGTCCGGGGAGCCGAAGCGCGACGTGGGCGCGTAGTAGCCGGAGACCTGGTAGCCCCAGGACCCGCCGAACGGGTGCTCGGCCAGCGGCAGGAACTCCACGTGCGTGTACCGCAGCTCCTGGAGGTAGGCGACGAGCTCGCCGGCGACCTCGCGGTAGCCGAGGCCCGGGCGCCAGGATCCGAGGTGCATCTCGTACACGCTCATGGGGGAGTCGTGCGGGTCGCGCGCGGCGCGCTCCTCGAGCCAGGCGGCGTCGTCCCAGACGTAGTCGCTCGTCTCCACGCGCGACGCGGTGGCCGGCGGGACCTCGGTCATGCGGGCCATCGGGTCGGCCTTCTCGATCCACTGCCCGGCCTGCGTGAGGATCTCGAACTTGTACGAGACGCCCGGCTCCACGCCCGGGACGAAGAGCTCCCAGACGCCGTTGCCGTCGAGACGGCGCATCGCGTGCTGCACGCCGTCCCAGCCGTTGAAGCCGCCGATGACGCGGACCGCGCGGGCGTGCGGCGCCCACACGGCGAACGCGACGCCGACGTAGGTGCGCGCGACGCCCCAGTGCTCGCGGTGCTGGGCGCCGAGGACGTCCCAGAGGCGCTCGTGGCGGCCCTCGCCGAAGAGGTAGAGGTCGAGGTCGCCGACGGTCGGGAGGAAGCGGTACGGGTCCTCGGCGGTCCAGGTGCCGCCGTCGCCGTAGCGCGCCTCGACCTGGTAGTCCTGCAGGCCGAGCACGTGCCCGCCCTGCCAGACGCCGTGGCCGAGGTGGGCGAGCTCGACGCGCGCGCCGGTGGCGAGGACCACGGAGACGCCCTCGGCGAGCGGCCGGAGCGCCCGGACGACCACGAGGTCGTCGGAGACGCCGTCGATCGCGACCGGGTGCTGGCCGAGGACCGAGTGCGGTCCGGAGTGGACGCCCTCGGCGACGGCGCGGAGGTCGTGGTCGGCGACCTCGGGGAGGCGGATCGGGTCGGAGGCGCGGGCGGGGGAGCCCGCGGCGTCCGCGGCCGTCGCATCGTCGTCGGCCGGGGGCACGACCACGTCGGCGCCCGCCTCGGGCCGCGGCTCGGCGGCGGGCGGCACGACGACGTCGGCGCCGTCCCTCGGGTCCTGCTGGGGGGTGGTGTCGGTCATGTCCGTCATCCCTTCGATGCGGTCGGGTGGACCCGGAACACGTGCACGGGGTGCGTGAACGCGTCGAGCCGGACGAAGTTGGAGGTCGACCACGTGTAGACGTCGCCCGTGAGGAGGTCCTCGACGTCGAACACGGCGTCCTCGGCGAGGCCGAAGCGGGTCGGGTCGAGGTAGACCTGGGTCTCGCGCGCGGAGTGCGGGTCGACGTTGGCGACCACGAGGATCGTGTCGGCCTCGCCCGTGCCGGTGTGCTCGGCCGCGAGGTGCTTGGAGTAGACGAGGATCGAGTCGTCGTCGCTCCAGTGCACGTCGAGGTTGCGCAGCTGGCGGAGCGCGGGGTGCTGGCGGCGGATCTCGTTGAGGCGCGTGATCTCGGGCGCGATGGATCCGCCGAGCTCCTCCTGGCGCGCCCAGTCGCGCGGCTTGTACTCGTACTTCTCGTTGTCGATGTTCTCCTCGGCCCCGGGGCGCGCGACGTTCTCGATCAGCTCGTAGCCCGAGTAGATGCCCCACGACGGCGACGCGGTCGCGGCGATGGCGGCGCGGATCCGGTACGCGGCCCGCCCGCCGAACTGCAGGTAGGGCGTGAGGATGTCGTGCGTGTTCGCGAAGAAGTTCGGGCGCAGGTAGTCGCTCGTCTCGTGGCTGACCTCGGTGAGGTACTCCTCGAGCTCCTTCTTCGTGTTCCGCCAGGTGAAGTACGTGTACGACTGCTGGAACCCGATCTTGGCGAGCGTCCGCATCATCGCGGGACGCGTGAACGCCTCGCTGAGGAAGATCGCGTCGGGCTCGTCGCGCATCACCCGGTGGATGAGGCGCTCCCAGAACACGAGCGGCTTGGTGTGCGGGTTGTCGACGCGGAAGATCTTGACGCCGAGCCCCAGCCACACGCGCATGACGCGGAGCATCTCGCGGTACGACCCTTCCGGGTCGTTGTCGAAGTTCAGCGGGTAGATGTCCTGGTACTTCTTCGGCGGGTTCTCCGCGAAGGCGATGGAGCCGTCGGGCAGCGTGGTGAAGAGCTCCGGGTGCGTCGTGACCCACGGGTGGTCGGGCGAGGCCTGCAGCGCGATGTCGATCGCGAGCTCCATGCCGTGGTCGGCGACCGCGGCCACGAACTCGCGGAAGTCGTCGACCGTGCCGAGCTCGGGGTGGATGCTGTCGTGCCCGCCGTCCTCGGAGCCGATGCCGTAGGGCGATCCCGGGTCGTGGGGCCCCGCGGTGAGCGTGTTGTTCGGGCCCTTGCGGTTGGTGCGGCCGATGGGGTGAACCGGCGGGATGTAGACGACGTCGAAGCCCATGTCGCGGATCGCGGGGAGGCGGCGCGCGGCGGTGGCGAACGTGCCGCTCGTCCAGGAGCCGTCCTCGTGCTCCACGGCGCCCTCGGAGCGGGGGAAGAACTCGTACCAGGAGCCGACGGCCGCGCGCTCGCGCTCGACGACGATCGTGCGCGGGGGCGAGAGGGTGACGAGGCTGCGGAGCGGGACGCGGTCGATCGCGGCGAGGACCTCGGGGGTCGTGGCGGCGGCGAGGCGCGCCTCGGGCGTCGCGTCGGCGTCGGCGATCGCTGCGAGCGCCGCGCGGAGCACCTCGCGGTCGGCGGCGTCGCGGGCGTCGTCCGCCGCCGCGCGCTCGAGCGCCTCGGCGCCGAGGGCGAGCATCACGTCGACGTCGAGGCCGGCGGGGACCTTGATCTCCGCGTTGTGCAGCCAGGTGCCGAAGTCGTCGGACCACGCGCTGACGCGCCACGTCCAGACGCCCTGCGTCTCGAGCTGGGCCGTCGTGGTCCAGCGGTCGAGGCCGGGCTTCGTGGCGTCGAGCGACATGCGGTGCGACGTGACCGCGCCCGACGGGTCGGTGAGCTCGACGTCGGCGCCGATGAGGTCGTGGCCCTCGCGGAAGATCGTCGCGCCGAAGGGGACGACGTCGTGGACGAAGGACTTGGCGGGCCAGAGGTCGTCCTCGATCTGCGGGGTGAGCGACAGGATCGGGATGCGGCCGATGACGGGGACGTGGTCGTCCTCGGGGGCGTCGGCCTCGGGCGAGGCCGGCGTCGCGGCGGCCTCGGCGACCGGCGCGGCGTGGCGAGGGGCGGGGGCGGATGCGGGCACCGCGGCGGCCTCGGGCGCGGCGGGCTGCACGGTCGCGGGTGCGGCGGGCTGCGGATCCGCGGCGGGCTGCGCCTCAACAGCGGGTGCGGCGGGCGCGGTCGGCGGCTCGGGCGCGCGGGTCGGCTCGGGCGCGGGGGTCGGCTCGGGCGCCGTCGGCACGACCGACGTCGCCTGCTCGGGAGCCGCCGGCTCGGGCGCCTCGGGGATCAGCGGGGGCAGCGGGGCGGGCGGGCGCTGGGCGTCCTGGGCCTTCTGGGCCTTGGCGGCCTTGCGGGCCGCACGGCCGCGCACCGGGCGGGGGAGGGGATCGGGTCCGTCCTGGGGTGTGGTCACTGTTCGACCGTAGCCCGTGCGCCCTCCGGCTGTCGCTCGCCGCGGCGCGGAGGGACGCCGTCCGGATGCCCGACGCCGCCGCGTCACCCCGCGTCCGGGCCCCGTCCACGCGGGCGCCCGACCCTGGTGCGGTCCACCCCGCGCGCCTAGGCTCGGGGCCGAGCGCGCGGGTGCCTCTCGCCGCCGAACCGGTCCGAGGGAGTCCCGTGAAGGCCATCCGCAGATTCACCGTCCGTGCCGTCCTGCCGGAGGAGCTGTCCGCGCTGGACGAGCTCGCCGGGAACCTCCGGTGGTCCTGGTACGAGCCGACGCGTCGCGTGTTCGCGCACGTCAGCCCGGAGCTCTGGGAGGGCACCGGGCACGACCCGGTGGCGCTCCTGGGCGCGGTCGACCAGGAGCGGCTCCGCGAGCTCGCGGCCGACGAGGGCTTCGTGGCGTGGGCGGAGGAGCAGCGGGCCGACCTCCGCGCGTACTGCGAGCAGCCGCGCTGGTACCAGTCGCTCGAGGGCGACGTGCCCGAGGCCGTCGGCTACTTCTCGCCTGAGTTCGGGATCGCCGCCGCGCTGCCGCAGTACTCGGGCGGCCTCGGCATCCTCGCGGGCGATCACCTGAAGAGCGCGTCCGACCTCGGCGTCCCGCTCGTGGGCGTCGGCCTCTTCTACCGGTCCGGCTACTTCCGCCAGGGGATCTCCTCCGACGGCTGGCAGCAGGAGACCTACCCGGTCTTCGACCCGGACGGCCTGCCGCTGCAGGTGCTGCGCGACGCCGACGGCCGGCCCGTGCAGATCTCCCTCGGGCTGCCGGCCGACCGCACGCTGCACGCGCGGATCTGGCAGGCGCGCGTGGGCCGGATCCCGCTGCTGCTGCTCGACACCGACGTGCCCGACAACGACGACGACCTCCGCGGCGTGACCGACCGGCTCTACGGCGGCGGCGGCGAGCACCGGCTGCACCAGGAGCTGCTGCTCGGGATCGGCGGCGTGCGCGCCATCGCCGCGCACGCGCGCGTCACGGGATCGCCCGTGCCGCGGGTCTTCCACACCAACGAGGGCCACGCGGGCTTCCTCGGCCTCGAGCGGATCTCCGCGCTCATGGCCGAGGGCCTCGACTTCGACGAGGCCCTCCAGGTCGTCCGCGCGGGCACGGTGTTCACGACGCACACGCCCGTCCCCGCCGGCATCGACCGCTTCGACGTGGAGCTCGTGCGCGCGCACGTGACCGACGCGCTCCTGCCGGGCGTGCCGCGCGACCGCGTGCTGGAGCTCGGCGCCGAGGCGCACGACGGCGGTGACCCGGGCGTGTTCAACATGGCGCTCATGGGGCTCCGCCTCGCCCAGCGCGCGAACGGCGTCTCGCAGCTGCACGGCGAGGTCAGCCGGGGCATGTTCGCGGGGCTGTGGCCGGGGTTCGACACCGAGGAGGTGCCGATCACGAGCGTCACGAACGGCGTGCACGCGCCGACGTGGACGGATCCGATGCTCATGTCGCTCGCGGGCGAGCGCCTCGGCACGACGGACACGACCGCCGCCGACTGGTCCTCCCCGGCCGTGACCGACGGCGACCTGTGGGACGTCCGCGGCCGGATGCGCCGCCAGCTCGTCGCCGACGCCCGCCGCCGCGTCGTCCGTGCCTGGCGCGAGCAGAACCCGGGCGGCGTCGAGCCGGCGTGGCTCGAGGACGTGCTCGACCCGGAGGTGCTCACCATCGGCTTCGCGCGCCGCGTGCCGACCTACAAGCGCCTGACCCTGATGCTCCACGACCGGGAGCGCCTCCGCCGCATCCTCACCGACCCGGACCGGCCCGTGCAGATCGTGGTCGCCGGCAAGTCGCACCCGGCGGACGACGAGGGCAAGCGCCTCATCCAGGAGCTCGTGCGGTTCGCGGCCGAGCCCGAGATCCGCGGCCGGCTCGTGTTCCTGCCCGACTACGACATCGGCATGGCGCAGCTGCTCTACCCGGGCACCGACGTGTGGCTCAACAACCCGCTGCGGCCGCTGGAGGCCTGCGGCACGTCCGGCATGAAGGCGGCGCTGAACGGCGCGCTCAACCTCTCGATCCTCGACGGCTGGTGGAACGAGTACTTCGACGGCGGCAACGGCTGGGCGATCCCGTCCGCCGACCGCGCGCACGACGGCGCCGAGCGCGACGCGATGGAGGCGATGGCCCTGTACGACCTCATCGAGAACCGGATCGCGCCGCGCTTCTACGAGCGCGACGCGGACGGGGTGCCCGCCGGCTGGGTGCACGACATCCGCCACACGCTCCGGACGCTCTCGCCCGAGCTGAGCGCCGACCGCATGGTGCGGCAGTACGTGGAGCGGCTGTACGTGCCCGCGGGCCGCGCCCAGCGGACCGTCGCGGCCGACGACCACGCGCGCGCCCGGGAGCTCGCGGCCTGGCGGCGGCGCATCGTCGCGGCCTGGCCGTCGGTGCAGGTCGCGCACGTGGAGTCGGAGGGCGTGGGACCCCACGCGCAGGTGGGCGACGAGCTGCGCGTGCGCGCGTGGGTCGCGCTCGGCGGGCTCCACGCGGACGACGTCACGGTCGAGGTCGTGCACGGGCGCACCGGCGAGGGGGACGTGCTCACGGACGTCGTGCGGCACGCGCTCGCGTCCGTCGGCGGATCCGGCGGCCAGCAGGAGCACGTCGGCACGGTGCCGCTGCGGTCGGCGGGGCCCTTCGGGTACACCGTGCGGGTCGTGCCGCGGCACGAGCTGCTCGCGTCGAGCGCGGAGCCGGGGCTGGTCGCGGTCGCGGGCTGACCGCGGCGGCGCGCGCCCGGCATCCGGCGCGCGACGCCCGCCGACCCCCGCGGGTCAGGCGGGCGTCGCGGAGAGCTTCGCGGCGAGCACCTCGGCGAAGCGCGCGTAGCCGCGGTCGTTCGGGTGGTTGTCCGGACCCATCCAGCCGTACGGGTCGCTCGCGCCCTCGCCCACCATCCGCGGGATGTGGGCGCCGATGTCGAACACGTCGGCGAGCGGATCCGCCGAGGCCGCGTCGCGCAGCGCCCCGAGGTAGTCGGCCCACGTCGTGCCGCGGATGGGCAGCGTCGTCCGCTCGTAGGGCGGCGTGAAGAGGATGGGCGCCTCGCTCGTGGTGCGGATCAGCTCGATGAGCACGGCCGCGTCGGACCGCACCTGCTCGGGCGTGCGCACCACCACGTCGTTGATGAGGTGCTCGGGCATCCAGAGGTCGAGCTCGAAGCGCGGGGCCGAGCGGATCCAGGTGCTCACCCCGTCGGGCCGCGCCCGCTCCGAGAGCTGCCACAGCTGCGAGCCGGAGTTGCCGCCCTCGATCACGTGGATCCCGCGGTCCTCGTCGCCGTCGAACAGCCACGCGCCCTCGAGCTCCGGCTTCCCGCCCGCCCACGCCACGGCGATCTCGTGCTCGGCGGACTCCAGGACGGGGCTGCTCCAGGTGAGCGAGCCGCCGACGTCGGCGCGCACCGTCTCGGGCTCGCCGCCGTCGATCGCGATGGTGACGGCGGCGTCGAGCCCGGGCGCCCACCAGCAGACGCGCGCCGAGGTGAGGCGCGCCCGGTAGGTGCCGGGGCCGGACGCCTCGGTGAGCGGCACGACGCGGCGCCCCCAGCCGTGGCGACCGCCCGCGACCGTCGGGCCGGCGAAGGCGAAGCCCTGGTCGGCGGGGACGGTGACCTGGTGGCGGGACGCGACGTAGTCGAGGCCGCCGCGCGCGCCGGACGGGAACGCGGCGCGCAGCCGGTCGCGGAGCTGCGCCGGGTAGGCGTGCTGCAGGGTCGTCGCGCCCTGGCCCTCGGCGATGCTGTCGCCCAGCACGCCGATCGCGAGCCGCCGGCCGCGCACGTCGGCGCGCAGCGCGTAGAAGCCCGCGAGGGCGTCGTCAGGGGCGTAGGTCATGGGCGCGACGGGCGGGCCGCCGGACGCGGTGACGGCGGCGGCGGGCGGATCCGCGGGGGCGGGCGACGGACCCGCGGAGGCGCTCGCCGCGGGGTCGGCCGGACGCGGGGTGGCGGTGCAGCCCGCGACCGCGGCGACCGCGGACAGCGCCGCGAGGCCGCCGCCGGCCACGAGGGCGCGGCGGGTGAGCGTGCGTCGCCGGTCCGCGTCCGCGGGCGGGCGCTCGGGGCGGGGGCCCTCGTCGGGACGGGAGATGTCGGCGGGGCCGCCGTCGGCGGACGGAGCGGGGGAGTCGTCGGTCACGTGCGGCCTCCTCGTGCTCGGGCGCGGCGGGGCGCGGGGGATCGTGCGGTGCCGTCCCAGCAGAGCACAGCACCCCCGCGCGACGCGAACCCTCCGCGGCCCCCGTCCGGGTGGACGGCGGATCAGGTCGCGCGGTAGATCCTCAGCGACGGGCCGCGCACCTCGACGCGGTCGCCCGGCGCGTCGTCCGCGGAGACGACCTCCGGGCGCTCCCACGCGCTCGACCACAGCAGGCGCCAGGCCGTGACGCCGTCCTGCTCCGGCAGCGTGACGGTCGCGGTCGTCTCCAGCCCGTGCACCACGACGAGGACCGTGTTCGGCTCCTCGGTCTCGGGCGTCGAGGCGCTGATCCACTGCAGCGTGCGCGTGCCCGTCGACTCCCACGCGGCCTCGGTCATGGGCGCGCCGTCCGCGTCGCGCCAGGCGAGCACCGACGCGCTCGGCACGCGGGCGTCGGGCTGCGCGTAGCGCACGGGCCGCAGCGCCGGGTTCTCGCGGCGGATGCGGATCAGGTGCCGCGTCGTCGCCTCGAGGTCGAGCCGCCACGCGTCCTCGTCGCGGTGCAGCCAGGTCGCCGCGTTGTCGAGGCAGTAGCCGTTGTTGTTGCCGCGCTGCGTGCGTCCGCGCTCGTCGCCCATCGTGATCATGGGGATCCCCGCGGAGACGAGGAGCGTGCCGAGCAGGTTCCGCGACGTGCGGCGGCGGGCGGCGAGGACGGCCTGATCGCGCGTCGGGCCCTCCACGCCGTGGTTCCAGGACCGGTTCGCGTCGGTGCCGTCGCGGTTCGACTCCCCGTTGCCGCTGTTGTGCTTGCGGTCGTAGGAGGTGAGGTCGGCGAGCGTGAAGCCGTCGTGGGCCGTGACGAACGAGATCGACGCGAGCGGGCCCCGGTCGGCGGCGAACGTGCCCGAGGATCCGGCGAGGCAGGACGCGAGCGCCCCCACGCCGTGCGGGGCGCTGCCGGAGCGGCGGGCCTCGGCGACGTCCGTCAGCCAGAAGTCGCGCACCACGTCGCGGTAGCCGTCGTTCCACTCGCTCCAGCCGGATCCGAAGCCGCCCGTGCGCCAGCCGCCCATGCCCACGTCCCACGGCTCGGCGATCATCAGCAGCCCCCGGAGCGCCTCGTCCTCGACGATGGCGCGCAGCAGCGGGTGCTCCGGGTCGAAGTCGACGCGCTCGTCGCGGCCGAGGGCGACCGCGAGGTCGAAGCGGAAGCCGTCGACGCCCATCACGTCGGACCAGTGCTCGAGCGAGTCGAGCACGAGGCGCTGCGCGTCGGGGCGGGAGAGGTCGACCGTGTTGCCGCAGCCCGTCACGTCGATGGGTGTGCCGTCGGGCGCGTGCCGGTAGTACCGGGAGCCGTCGATGCCGCGGAGGCTCGTGACCGGGCCGTCGGCGCCCTCCTCGGCCGTGTGGTTGTAGACGACGTCGAGCACGACCTGGATCCCGGCGGCGTGCAGCGCGTCGACCATCCCGCGGAACTCGTCGGCGACCGCGTCGGCCCCGGCGTCGCGCGCCCGGCGGCTGGCGTAGGGCGCGTGCGGCGCGAGGTAGGCGAGCGTGTTGTAGCCCCAGTGGTTGATGCGGCCCTGCGCGCGCAGCCGCTCCTCGCTCGTGGACGCGTGCACGGGGAGCAGCTCCACCGTCGTGATCCCGAGCTCGACGAGCCGCTCGACCGACGCCGCGTGGCCGAGCCCCGCGTAGGTGCCGCGGAGGTCCTCCGGCACGCGCTCGTCGAGCTTGGAGAAGCCGCGGACGTGCAGCTCGTAGACGACCTGGCGATCGCGCGGCACGACGGGGCGCGCGGCGCGGCGGGCGGCGCGCTCCTCCGCGGGCACCTCGCGCGTGGCGACCGAGCGCCACGCGGCGGGGCCCACCTGCACGAGGCCGCGGGCGTACGGATCCAGCAGGTGGCGCGTCGGGTCGAAGGAGTCGCCGGGGGCGGGGTCGCCGTCGACGCGCACGGAGTACGCGGTGCCGGGGACGAGCCGGGCGCTGGATCCCGTCCACACGCCGCCGTCGCCCCGCTCCATCGCCACGACCTCGACCACGCGGCGGGGGTCGTCGACGTCCGAGACGGTGAGCTCCACGGCGGACGCGCCGTGGCTCACGACGCGCAGCGTGCCGCCCTGGTCGTGGAGCGTCAGCCCCAGGGGCACGGGCGGTCCGGGGCGCGGCATGCGACCTAGGGTAGGGGCATGACGGTCTACCTCGACCACGCCGCGACGACCCCCATGCGGCCGGAGGCGATCGCGGCGCTCGCCGGGGCGCTGACCCTGGTGGGGAACCCGTCCTCCATCCACTCGCACGGCCAGGAGGCCCGGCGGGTGCTCGAGCAGGCGCGCGAGGACATCGCCCGCGCGCTCGACGCCGACCCGGTCGAGGTCGTCCTCACCTCCGGCGGCACCGAGTCGGTCAACCTCGGCATCAAGGGGCTGCACGGGGCCCGGGTCGCCGCGGACCCCCGGTGCACCCGGATCCTCGTGCCCGACGGCGAGCACCACGCCACCGTCGACACGGTCGAGTGGCTCGAGCGCCGCGGCGCCGTCGTCGAGCGGCTGCCGATCGACGCGCTCGGGCGCATCCGGGTCGACGCCGTCGCCGCCGCGCTCGCCGCCGACCCCGGATCCGTCGCCCTCCTCACCTTCCTCGCCGCCAGCAACGAGGTCGGCACGATCCAGCCCGTCGAGGAGCTCGCGGCGCTCGCCGCGGCCCACGGGGTGCCCGTGCACGTCGACGCGGTCGCGGCGCTCGGCCACATGCCCGTGCCGTTCCGCCGCTGGCGCGACGCGGGCGTGTCCGCGGTCAGCGTCTCGGCGCACAAGGTCGGCGGTCCCGTCGGCAGCGGGGCGCTCGTGCTCGCGCGGACCGCGACGGTGGACGCGCAGATCCACGGCGGCGGCCAGCAGCGCCAGGTGCGCTCGGGCACGCAGGACGCGGCGTCCGCCGTCGCGTTCGCGGCGGCCGTGACGCTCGCGGTCCAGGAGCTCGATTCCGAGCGGATGCGCCTGGCCGCCCTCCGCGACCGCCTCGTCGCGACCGCGCTCCGCGACGTGCCGGGCGCCGTGCTCCGCGGGGACCCGGATCCGGCCGGCCGCCTCCCCGGCAACGCGCACCTCACCTTCGCCGGCTGCCAGGGCGACTCGCTCCTGCTCCTGCTCGACATGGCGGGCGTCTCGGTGAGCACGGGATCCGCGTGCCAGGCCGGCGTCCCCGAGGTCTCGCACGTGCTCCTCGGCATGGGCGTGCCCGAGGACGAGGCCCGGGGCGCCCTCCGCTTCACCCTCGGCCGCACCACGACCGACGCGGACGTCGACGCGCTCCTCGCGGCGCTGCCGGACGCCGTCGCGCGCGCCTCCCGGGCGGGCCTCGCGGGACGCGCGGCGCGTAGGCTCACGGGGTGAAGATCCTCGCAGCGATGAGTGGCGGAGTCGACTCCGCCGTGGCCGCCGCCCGCGCCGTCGAGGCCGGGCACGACGTGACGGGCGTGCACCTCGCGCTCAGCCGCATGCCGGGCACGCTCCGCACCGGATCCCGCGGCTGCTGCACGATCGAGGACTCGATGGATGCGCGCCGGGCGGCCGACCTCCTCGGCATCCCGTTCTACGTGTGGGACTTCTCCGAGCGCTTCGCCGCCGACGTGGTCGACGACTTCGTGGCCGAGTACCAGGCCGGCCGCACCCCGAACCCGTGCATGCGCTGCAACGAGCGGATCAAGTTCGCCGCGCTCCTCGAGAAGGCCCTCGACCTCGGCTTCGACGCCGTGTGCACCGGCCACTACGCGGACGTGCTGGAGGGGCCCGACGGGCGGCCCGAGCTGCACCGCGCGGCCGCGTGGGCCAAGGACCAGTCGTACGTGCTGGGCGTGCTCACGGCCGAGCAGATCGCGCACTCCTACTTCCCGCTGGGATCCACGCCCTCCAAGGCCGAGGTGCGCGCCGAGGCCGCCGCCCGCGGGATCCAGGTGGCGCAGAAGCCCGACAGCCACGACATCTGCTTCATCCCGGATGGCGACACGCGCGGCTGGCTCGCCGACCGCGTGGGCGCCGAGCCCGGCGAGATCCTCGACGGCCAGGGCGCGGTGGTCGGCACGCACGCCGGCGCCGCGGCCTTCACGGTCGGGCAGCGCAAGGGCCTCGCGATCGGCACGCCGGCTCCCGACGGCCGCCCGCGGTTCGTGCTGGAGATCCGGCCCAAGGACAACACGGTGGTCGTCGGGCCGCAGGAGGCGCTCGCCATCCGCGAGATCGCCGGGTCCTCCTTCACCTGGGCGGGCACGCCGCCGACGCGCCCGGACCAGGCGTTCGACTGCGACGTGCAGATCCGCGCCCACGCCGACCCGGTGCCGGCCAGCGCCCGGGTGTCGGGGGTCGACGGCATCATCGAGCTCGTGATCACCCCTCGCGAGCACCTCATCGGCGTGGCCCCCGGGCAGACCGCCGTCGTCTACGCCGGCACGCGCGTGCTCGGCCAGGTCACCATCGACCGCACGGTGAGCGCCGTCGACGACGCCCGCCCGCCGATGCGCGACGCGGCCCGCGACGCCGCCCTCGTCGGCGCTGATGCGGGGGAGCGGCGCGCGTGAGCGACACCGCCACCGCCTCGCCCGCCGCGGACGACGCCGTCCCCGCCAGCACGCCCGCCGTCCCCGCCACCACGCCCGCCGACCTCGAGGCGGCGGCCGCGCGCGTCGACGCGCTCCGCACCGAGATCGAGCGCCACCGCGACGAGTACTACGCGTCGAACGCGAGCACCGTGAGCGACGCCGAGTACGACGCGCTCGTGCACGAGCTCGAGGAGCTCGAGCAGGCGCACCCGACGCTGCGCAGCCAGGACAGCCCCACGCAGACCGTCGGCGGCCGCGCCGAGACCACGCTCTTCGCGCCCGTCACGCACGCCGAGCGCATGCTCAGCCTCGACAACGTCTTCAGCGAGGAGGAGCTCGCCGAGTGGGCGGCCAAGGTCGAGCGCGACGCGGGGAGCGGCCGGGTCCGGTACCTCAGCGAGCTCAAGATCGACGGCCTCGCCATCAACCTGCGCTACGAGCACGGCGTGCTCGTCACGGCGGCGACCCGCGGCGACGGCGTCGTGGGCGAGGACGTCACGCAGAACGTGCTCACCATGGGCACCGTCCCCGCGCGGCTCGCCGGCGCCGGGCATCCGCCGCTCGTCGAGGTGCGCGGCGAGATCTTCTTCCCCGTCGCCGAGTTCGACGAGCTCAACGCGCAGCAGCTGGCCGCGGGCGAGCGCGTCTTCGCGAACCCGCGCAACGCCGCCGCCGGATCCCTGCGGCAGAAGGAGGAGGGCAAGACCCCCGCGCGCCTCGAGCTCATGAAGGCCCGCATCCGCCGCCTCCGCATGCTCGTGCACGGCATCGGCGCGTGGCCCGTCCGGGAGCTCGAGCGCGACGCCCACGTCTCCGCGCAGTCCGAGGTCTACGGGCTGCTCGCGGGCTGGGGGCTCCCCATCTCCACGCACTTCCGCGTGTTCGACGACGTCGCCGACGTCACCGCGTTCGTGCGGCGCCACGGCGCGGCCCGCGCGGAGGTCGAGCACCAGATCGACGGCATCGTCATCAAGGTCGACGACCTCGGGCTCCACGAGGAGCTCGGCGCCACCAGCCGCGCGCCGCGCTGGGCCACCGCCTACAAGTACCCGCCCGAGGAGGTCAACACGACCCTCCTCGACATCGTCGTCAGCGTCGGCCGCACGGGCCGCGCCACGCCGTTCGCGGTCATGGAGAAGGTCGAGGTCGCCGGATCCGAGGTGCGCCAGGCCACGCTGCACAACCAGCAGGTCGTGAAGGCCAAGGGCGTCCTCATCGGCGACACGGTCGTGCTCCGCAAGGCCGGCGACGTCATCCCCGAGGTGCTCGGCCCGGTCGTCGAGCTCCGCGACGGCACCGAGCGCGAGTTCGTCATGCCCACGCTCTGCCCCGAGTGCCAGACGCCGCTGAAGCCCGCGAAGGAGGGCGACATCGACCTCCGCTGCCCGAACGCGCGCAGCTGCCCGGCGCAGGTCCGCGGGCGCGTCGAGCACGTCGCCTCCCGCGGCGCGCTCGACATCGAGGGCCTCGGCGAGGTCGCCGCCGCCGCGCTCACGCAGCCGCTCGAGCCCGAGGACCCGCCGCTGGAGACCGAGGCCGGCCTCTTCGAGCTCACCATGGCCGACCTCGTGCCCATCACGGTCGTCGTGCGCGACGCCGAGACCGGCATGGTCAAGGTCGACGAGAAGACGGGCGAGGCCAAGCGCGTCACGCCGTTCCGCCGCAAGCGCGTGCCGAAGCGCGACGGCGCGTTCGACCCGGCCGAGCCGTGGGGCGACGAGCTTTCGGTTCCCTCGAAGTCGGCCGAGGTGCTGCTCGACAACCTCGAGAAGGCGAAGACCCAGGACCTCTGGCGCATACTCGTGGCGCTCAGCATCCGTCACGTCGGCCCGGTCGCCGCGCGCGCGCTGGCCGGCTGGTTCGGCTCGCTCGACGCCATCCGCGCCGCCAGCCGCGAGGAGCTCGCCGCGGTCGACGGCGTGGGCGGCATCATCGCCGACGCGCTGCTCGACTGGTTCGAGGTCGACTGGCACCGCGAGATCGTCGAGCGCTGGGAGCGGGCGGGCGTCGTCACGGCCGTCCCCGGGCATCCGGGTCCGGGTGCCGCGGCGGCCGCGGGCGGCGTGCTCGCCGGCCTCACGGTCGTCGCCACCGGCTCGCTCGAGGGGTACACCCGCGAGGGCGCGCTCGAGGCGATCATGGCGGCCGGCGGCAAGGCCGGATCCAGCGTCAGCAAGAAGACGCACTACGTGGCCGCGGGGCCCGGCGCGGGATCCAAGCTCGGCAAGGCCGAGGCGCTCGGCGTGCGGATCATCGACGCGGCCGAGTTCCGCCTCCTCGTGGAGCAGGGGCCGGACGCCATCGCGCTGCCGGAGCCGGAGGCCGACGCGGAGCCCGAGGGCGGGGTCGGGCCCGACGCGGGTGCCGCTCCCGACGCCGAGACCGCGTCCGAGGCCGCGGGCACCGCAGGCGCGGAGCCCGCCACCGAGGACGACTCCGCCGCCCCCACGTCCTGACCGGCCCGGGCGGCGCGCCCTCCCGTCGCTAGCATGGGAGCGCGTCGGCCCGGAGCACGGCGCATCCCGGCATCGGCTCTCCTGGGGGCTCTCCACCCGTGTCCGCTCGCGTCCTCGCGCTGCTGATCACCGCGGCCCTCGCCGTCGGCCTGGTCGGCGCCGTCGGCGTCCCCCCGGCGGCCGCGTCGCCACCCGCCGCGACGACCGCCGCCGCCGCGACGGTCGCCGCCGCGACGGCCGGGGGCACGCACGTCATCCCCGCGTCCGCCCTCCTCGCCGTGCCGGACGCCGCGGATCCCACGCTCGCCGCCCGGACGCCCCCGTCCCCGCGCGTGCTGGAGCTCCTGCGCCACGGCCGCGGGTCGGATCCGGCCCTCCGCGGCATGCCGCCCGTCGCGCTCCTCGCCGCGCTGCCCGCCCTCGACGACGCCGAGCTCCGCCGCCTCGCGCGCACGACCCCCGACCTGCTCCACGACCTCGTGCGCCGGCCGCCGACGGCCTCCACCGTCCGAGCGTGGTGGGACGCGCTCGCTCCCGACGACCGGGACGGCCTCGCGGCCGCGGTCCCCGAGCTCGTGGGGAACCTCGAGGGCCTGCCCGTCGACGTGCGGGACGCCGCGAACCGCCGCCACCTCGCCGAGCGCGGCCGCCACCTGCACGCGGCCGCCCGGTCGACCCCCGGCCGCGGCGCCCAGCAGGCGATCGGGCGCGACCTGCGGCTGCTCGCCGAGGTCCGCGCCGCGCTCGAGCCCGGTGCCGGACCGGATCGCGCGCTGCTCGCGCTCGACACGCGGTGGCCGGGACGCGCGGCGGTCGTCACGGGCGACCTCCAGGCCTCGGCGTACGTCGACGTCGTGGTGCCCGGCATGCTCTACGGCGTCTCCGAGCGGCTCGTCGACTGGACGGAGGTGGCGGCCCGGCTGCAGGACCAGCAGACGCGGCTGCTCGGCGGGCCGGGCCGGGCCGGCGGCGTCGCGACGATCGCGTGGCTCGGCTACCGCACGCCCGACCTCACGGGCATCGGATCGCTCGCCCTGGCCGAGGAGGGCGCCGTGCGCCTGGAGGCCGCCATCGAGGGCATCCGCGGGATGCGCCCCGACGCGCCGCCGCACGTCACGGTGATCGCCCACTCGTACGGGTCGACGGCCGCGCTGATCGCGCTGTCGAGCGGCCGGGCGTCGGCGGACGCCCTGGCGCTGGTCGGCTCGCCGGGCGGCGTCGTCCGCGACGTGTCCGAGCTGAGCGTGCCGGCCGACCGGGTGTACGTGGGGGAGGCGCCGTGGGATCCGGTGGTGGGCTCGTCCTGGTTCGGCACCGACCCCGGCAGCCCCGGCTTCGGGGCGCGGCCGTTCGGGGTCCGCGGCACGGGCGCCGCGTCCGGGGTGTCGGCCGACGGGGCCCTCGCGGGCGTCGCCGGACACAACGGCTACTTCGACCGGGGGACGGAGTCCTTCCGCAACCTCGCGCTCATCGGGATCGACCGCCCCGTGCTCGACGCCGTCGCGACGGACGCGAGCGGGCGGGAGGGCGCGCGGGAGGGCCCGCGGTAGGTCGCGATAGGGCGCGCGGATCAGCCCCGGCTGCGCTCGGCGTACTCGAGCCGCACGCCGTCGTCGCCGGACGCGACGAGGTGGCCGTCGTCCACGCGCCAGGAGGTGACCTCCGCGAGGTCGCGGAGGTACTCCGCCTCCACGCCGTCGTCCTCGCAGGGGAGCGCCCCCGGTGTGACGGCGGCGAGCATCCCCTCGCCCTGGTCGCGGATCGGGCCGGAGTAGTCGTTGCACGGGCCGCGCCCGCTGACCTCGCCGCCGCCCACCCGCATGGTGATGAGCGCGTCGCCGATCGCGAGCTGGCCGCCGGAGTCGCGGGCGTCGACCAGGTGCCAGTTGCCGCGCACGTCGCTGACGGGCGCGCAGCCGGCGAGGGGCACGAGGGCGAGCGCGACGGCGGAGGCCGCGAGGACGGCGCGGCGGGCAGCGGATCGACGGGCGGACGGGATCCGGGCTGCGGTGGGCATGGGGGTCACGCTAATAGAATCTCCCGGTACCCCCGCACACAGTCCTTTGGAGACGCATGTCCGACACCCGGCCCGAGCCCGACGACGCGACCGGCGGGGTGGAGACCCCCCGGGCGTCGACCCCCGCGGAGCAGATCAGCCGGGAGCAGGTGCAGCACCTCGCCGGCCTCGCGCGCATCCGCCTGAGCGACGAGGAGATCGACACGCTCACCACCGAGCTCGGCCTCATCGTCGAGTCGGTCGCGAAGGTGACGGCGGTAGCCGGTCCCGACGTGCCCGCCACCAGCCACCCGATCCCGCTGGTCAACGTGTACCGCCCCGACGTCCCGGGCGTGACCCTGACCACGGAGCAGGCCCTCCAGGGCGCGCCCGAGCACGACGGATCCCGCTTCAAGGTGTCCGCGATCCTCGGCGAAGAGCAGTAGGAGCACCATGACCGACGACCTCACGCGCCTCAGCGCGTCCGCCCTCGCCGACCGCCTCGCGTCCGGCGACGTCTCCAGCGTCGACGCCGTGCGCGCGCACCTCGACCGCATCGACCACGTCGACGGCGACGTCCACGCGTTCCTCCACGTCTCCGGGGAGCGCGCGCTCGGGCGCGCCGCCGAGATCGACGCGCAGCGCGCCGAGGGCGCCGCGCTCGGGCCGCTCGCGGGCGTGCCCATCGCCATCAAGGACGTGCTCTGCACCATCGACATGCCCTCCACCGCGGGCTCGCGCATGCTCGAGGGCTGGACGCCGCCCTACGACGCCACCGTCGTCCAGCGCCTCCGCGCCGCGGGCCTCGTGCCGCTCGGCAAGACCAACATGGACGAGTTCGCGATGGGCTCCTCCACCGAGCACTCCGCGTTCGGCGCCACGCACAACCCGTGGGACCTCGACCGGATCCCCGGCGGCTCGGGCGGCGGATCCGCGGCCGCGGTCACCGCGTTCGAGGCGCCCGTCGCGCTCGGCTCCGACACCGGCGGGTCCATCCGCCAGCCGGCGGCCGTCACCGGATCCGTCGGCGTCAAGCCCACCTACGGCGGCGTGAGCCGCTACGGCGCCATCGCGCTCGCCTCCAGCCTCGACCAGGTCGGCCCCGTCTCCCGCACGGTGCTCGACTCGGCGCTCGTGCACGACGTCATCGGCGGCCACGACCCGCGCGACTCCACGTCGCTCACGGACGCGTGGCCGTCCTTCGCGGACGCCGCCCGCGCCGGGCAGCGCGAGGGCGCGCTGAAGGGCGTCCGCGTCGGCGTCGTGGAGCAGCTCGACGGCGAGGGCTTCCAGGCCGGCGTCACGCAGCGCTTCCGCGAGGCGCTCGCGCTCCTCGAGGAGGCCGGCGCCGAGATCGTCGAGGTGTCCGCCCCGAACTTCGAGCACGCCATCGCCGCGTACTACCTGATCCTCCCCGCGGAGGCGTCGAGCAACCTCGCGAAGTTCGACTCGGTGCGCTTCGGGCTCCGGGTCAACCCGCCCGGCGGCGGCACCGTCGAGGACGTCATGGCGGCCACCCGCGAGGCCGGCTTCGGCCCCGAGGTCAAGCGCCGCATCATCCTCGGCACCTACGCCCTGAGCGCCGGCTACTACGACGCCTACTACGGGAGCGCGCAGCGGGTCCGCACGCTCATCCAGCGCGACTTCGACGCCGCGTTCCAGCAGGTCGACGTGCTGGTCACCCCGAGCGCGCCCACCACGGCGTTCAAGCTCGGCGAGAAGCTCGACGACCCGCTGGCGATGTACCTCAACGACCTCACGACGATCCCCGCGAACCTCGCGGGCGTCCCCGGCATCGGCCTCCCCATCGGGCTCGCGCCCGAGGACGGCCTGCCCGTCGGGATCCAGTTCATGGCGCCCGCCCGCGAGGACGCGCGCCTCTACACGGTCGGCGCCGCGCTCGAGCAGATCCTCGAGCGGAAGTGGGGCGGGCCCCTGCTCGCCCAGGCACCCGAGCTCGCGCGCGCCGCGCGCCGCACCACGGACGGAGACACGCACTGATGGCCAAGGCCGAGCTGATGGACTACGACAAGGCCATCGAGATGTTCGAGCCCGTGCTCGGGTTCGAGGTGCACGTGGAGCTGAACACGCGCACGAAGATGTTCTCCGACGCCCCGAACTTCTTCGGCGGCGAGCCCAACACCAACATCACGCCGGTCGACCTGGGTCTCCCGGGCTCGCTGCCCGTGGTGAACGAGCAGGCCGTGAAGCACTCGATCAGCCTCGGGCTCGCGCTCGGCTGCTCGATCGCGGAGAGCTCGCGCTTCGCCCGGAAGAACTACTTCTACCCGGACCTCGCGAAGAACTACCAGATCAGCCAGTTCGACGAGCCCATCGCGTACCGCGGCTCCGTCGAGGTCGAGATGCCCGACGGCCGCATCGTCACGGTGCCCATCGAGCGCGCGCACATGGAGGAGGACGCTGGGAAGCTCACGCACGTGGGCGGCGCGACGGGCCGCATCCAGGGCGCCGACCACTCGCTGGTCGACTACAACCGCGCGGGCGTGCCGCTCGTGGAGATCGTCACCGACATCATCTACGGCGCGGAGGGCGAGGCGCCCGAGCTCGCGAAGGCGTACGTGTCGACCATCCGCGACATCGTCGTGGCGCTCGGCATCTCCGACGCGAAGATGGAGCGCGGCAACCTCCGCTGCGACGCGAACATCTCGCTGAGCCCGCGCGGATCCGGGAAGCTCGGCACCCGCACGGAGACGAAGAACGTCAACTCGCTCCGCAGCGTCGAGCGCGCCATCCGCTACGAGATCCAGCGCCAGGCGGCGATCCTCGCGGCCGGCGGCACCATCACGCAGGAGACGCGGCACTGGCACGAGGACACCGGCCGCACGTCGGCCGGCCGCCCGAAGAGCGACGCCGACGACTACCGCTACTTCCCGGAGCCCGACCTGCTGCCCGTGCAGCCGAGCGCCGAGCTGATCGAGGAGCTGCGGGCCGCCCTGCCCGAGGCGCCCGCGATCCGCCGCCGCCGGCTCAAGGCCGAGTGGGGCTTCACCGACCTCGAGTTCCAGGACGTCGTGAACTCCGGGCTCCTCACCGAGCTCGTCGGCACGGTCGAGGCCGGCGCCGCTCCCCAGGCCGCGCGCAAGTGGTGGACGGGCGAGATCGCCCGCATCGCCAACGCGCGCGGGGTGGACGCGGCGACGCTCATCACGCCGGAGCAGGTCGCGTCCGTCGTCGAGCTCGTGGAGGCCGGCACGCTCACGAACCGCCTCGCGCGCGACGTGATCGAGGGCGTCATCGACGGCGAGGGCACGGCCCAGGAGGTCGTGGACGCCCGCGGCCTCGCGGTCGTGTCCGACGACGGCCCGCTCATCCAGGCCATCGACGAGGCGCTGCAGGCGCAGCCCGACGTGCTCGCCAAGATCCGCGACGGCAAGGTGCAGGCCGCCGGGGCCGTCATCGGCGCCGTGATGAAGGCCATGCGCGGCCAGGCGGACGCGGCCCGCGTCCGCGAGCTCGTGCTGGAGCGCGCGCAGGCCTCGTGACCGCCACCCTCGTCGCCCGGGGCCTCGCCGGAGGCCACGGGCACCGCACGCTGTTCTCCGGGCTCGACCTCACGGTCGCGCCCGGGGACGTCGTGGGCCTCGTCGGCGCGAACGGCGCCGGCAAGAGCACGTTGCTCCGGCTCCTCGCCGGCGTCGACGCGCCGCAGGACGGCCGCGTGCTGCTCTCGCCCGCCGACGCGTTCATCGGCTGGCTGCCGCAGGAGCACGAGCGGATCCCGGGGGAGACCGTGGCGGGCTACGTCGCCCGCCGCACGGGCTGCGCCGAGGCCTCGGCGGAGCTCGACCGCACGGCGGTGGCGCTCGGCGAGGGCCTGCCCGGCGCCGACGACGCGTACGGCACCGCGCTCGACCGCTGGATGGCGAGCGGCGCGGCCGACCTCGACGAGCGCCTCCCCGTCACGCTCGCGGAGCTCGGCCTCGACCTCGATCCCGCGCTCCCCACCGCGGGCCTCTCCGGCGGGCAGGCGGCGCGCGTCGCCCTCGCCGCGCTCCTCCTCAGCCGCTTCGACGTCGTGCTCCTCGACGAGCCCACCAACGACCTCGACCTCGACGGCCTCGCGCGCCTGGAGTCCTTCGTGCGCGGCCTCCGCGGCGGCGTCGTGCTCGTCTCGCACGACCGCGAGTTCCTGGCGCGCTGCGTCACGACCGTCGTCGAGCTCGACCTCGCGCAGGACAGCGTCCGCGTCTACGACGGCGGCTACGACGCGTTCCTCGAGGAGCGCCAGGTCGCGCGCCGCCACGCGCGCGAGGCGTACGAGCAGTTCGCCGACACCAAGGCCGACCTCGTCGCCCGCGCCCGCACGCAGCGCGAGTGGTCGTCGCAGGGCGTCCGCAACGCGATGCGGAAGGCGCCCGACAACGACAAGATCCGTCGCAAGGCCTCGGCCGAGTCGAGCGAGAAGCAGGGCCAGAAGGTCCGCCAGATGGAGAGCCGCATCGCGCGCCTCGAGGAGGTCGAGGAGCCGCGCAAGGAGTGGGAGCTCGCCTTCACCATCGGCTCCGCGCCCCGGTCGAGCGCCGTGGTCGCGACGCTCCGCGAGGCCGTCGTCACGCGCGGGTCCTTCACGCTCGGCCCCGTCTCGCTGCAGGTCGACGGCGGCGACCGGATCGGGATCACCGGCCCGAACGGCGCCGGCAAGTCCACGCTCCTCGGGCTGGTCCTCGGCCGCATCGCGCCCGACGCCGGCGACGCGTCGCCCGGTCGCAGCGTGCAGGTGGGCGAGATCGACCAGGCCCGCCAGTCGCTGCGGGGCGAGCTGCCCCTCGCGGAGTCGTTCGCCGAGCAGGTGCCGGACATGTCGCCCGCCGAGGTCCGCACGCTGCTCGCGAAGTTCGGGCTGCGAGCCGACCACGTCACCCGGCCCGTCGACGGCCTGTCGCCCGGCGAGCGCACGCGCGCCGGGCTCGCGCTCCTGCAGGCGCGCGGGGTCAACCTGCTCGTGCTCGATGAGCCCACGAACCACCTCGACCTGCCCGCCATCGAGCAGCTCGAGCAGGCGCTCGACTCCTACGAGGGCACGCTCCTGCTGGTCACGCACGACCGGCGGATGCTCGACGCCGTGCGCCTCGACCGGCACTGGCACGTGGACGCGGGCGTCGTCACCGAGTCCTGAGCCGTCGGCCGGGCCGACCCGTCGGCCGGGCCGATGCGTCGGTAGGGCCGACCCGTCGACAGGGCTGACCCGTCGGGCGCGGTCGGCCGTCGGCACCGCCGGCCACGTCCGCCCTACTGGTACGTGACGAGGTCCGGCACCGGCGATACATCCCGCATCGTCTGCTCGGGCGTGAGCATCGGCTCGTCCTCGTCGATGAAGTCCTTCCAGCCCCAGCGCACCCCGGCGGGCGCGTCGGCGTGCAGGGCGCGCCAGGTGGCCTGCTTGTCGGGCTGGCCGCCCTGCCCGTCGGCGTGGATGAGCATGGCGAGCTCCGGGTGGGACGTGTCGAGCGACGCCCGGTCGGTGATCATGCTCAGCCGGAACTGGTGCAGCACGAGCATCTTCTGCGGCAGGCCGCGGTCGCGGACGAGCCCGGCCAGCCAGTCCGTGGTCGCGTCCACCTCGGCGGCGGAGACGCTGCCGATCTGCTTCAGCGGCACCTGGTCCGGGCCGAGCCGCCACTCGGGGTCGAGCGCGAGGCCGACGCCCGGCTGCGCGAGCACGGACTCGTAGCGCTTGGCCTGGGTGAGGAAGTCGGTGCGGCCGGGCTGCAGGTCGATCACCACGTAGACGCCGGCCTCCCGCGCCGCGTCCAGCCACGGCTGCAGCGTCTCGACCGGGACCTCGGAGGAGTAGTCGCCGTCCGGTCCCGCGGAGCCCGCCGCGACGGTCGCGATGAGCTCGAACATGGGGATCACGGGCTCGTCGGAGAGGGGCTGGTACTCGGCGGCCTGGGCCTTCGCGCGCGTGACGGCGTCGGCCGGGCCCTGCTCGCCGAGGACCCCGAGCGCGCTCGTGCCGGCCGCCCCGTACAGCGCGACGTACCGCTTGTCCGGGAAGACGAGCTGGCCGCCGCCCGGCAGCTGGTCGCCCGTGGCGGCGGTGCGGATCCGGCCCTCGAGCGACGCGTCGTCGGCGTACGCGGCGCCGATCGCGAGCGTGTGCGCGGCCTGGGCGTCGTGCAGGGCGGTGATCGCGTCGGCGGAGGAGCGCGGATCCGGCGAGGCCTCCGGCAGCACCGTGACGCCGACCCCTGCCGCGCGGGCCGTGGCGACGGCGGCGAGCGAGGACGCGGCGTCGGTCGCGAGGGCGTGCGCGCCGTCGAGGGCGGCGGCGGGTGCCGTGCGGGGGAGCCCGGCGTCGGGATCCGCGGAGGAGGCGGGCTCGCCGTCCCCGTCGGCGGGGGCCGTGAGGGCGGCCGCGTACGCGACCGCGGCGGCCGTGTCGTCCCCGGCAGGAGCGGCGTCGGCGGCGGCCCCGGTGAGGCGCGCGACGTCCTCGGCGTGATCCGCCCGCACGACCGCGGTGGACTCCGGCAGGCCCTCGGTGGCGGCCTCGCCGACGCCGCCCACGGCGAGCACGTCGGCGGATCCGAGGCGCTCGATCTCCGGCACCGCGCCCGCGCCGTCCACGAGGAGCGGGGCGCCCAGGGCGACGGCCGCCTCGGCGCCGAGCGCCTGCGCGGCCACGTCGCCGGCCGGCGCCAGCACGGCCACGGGCGCGGAGCGGAAGAGGCTGCCGCTCATCGCGACCGACGCGCCGGAGTCGTCGGCGTCGCCGACCACCGTGAGGGCGGCGTCCGGGGCCGCCGTCACCGGGCGCTGCACCTCGGGCGGATCGACCTCGGACGTGCAGGCGCCGAGGCCGGCGACGACGCCCGCGACGGCGAGGAGGGAGACGGAGGTGCGGAGGGACCGGGGGAGTCGGATCGGGGACGGCACCCGTCCACGGTACGGGACGCCCCCGCGGCGCGCCCCCGGATCGGGCGCCCGGGCGCGTCCCGGCAGCCGCCCGGGGGCGCCGACGCCCGCCCGCGGACCCCGGCCACACGGCGGCCGGTACCGTGGACGGGTGACCGCTCTCCTGCCGCCGACCCTCCTGCCGACGACGACGATGTCCGGGATCCGCCCCTCCGCGACGGGGGAGGACCCGCTCCAGGGCCTCGACGGGCTCGTGGGCGCCGCCGCCCGCGTCATCGAGGCGCTCGGCGAGGTCGGCGTCGGCGCGATGACCTTCGTCGAGACGGTGTTCCCGCCCATCCCGAGCGAGGTCGTGCTCCCGCTCGCGGGCTTCGTGGCTGCGACGGGGCGGATGAACATCGTCCTGGTGATCATCGCCAGCACCCTGGGCGCGTACCTCGGCGCCCTCCTGCTCTACGCGCTGGGCCGGAAGGCGGGCGAGGAGCGCACCATCCGCGTCCTCTCGAGGCTGCCGCTCGTGGAGCGCCACGACTTCGAGGTCGCCGCCGCCTGGTTCCACCGGCACGGGCGCTCGGCGGTGTTCTTCGGGCGGCTCGTGCCCGGGGTCCGCAGCCTCATCTCGCTTCCCGCGGGCGCGGCGGGCATGCACCTCGGCACCTTCAGCTTCTACACGATCGCCGGCAGCGGGCTCTGGAACGGGGCGCTCATCGGCCTCGGCGCCGCGCTCGGCAGCCAGTACGAGCTCATCGACCGGTACGCCCAGTACCTCGACTACGCCGTGTACGCGGTGCTCGGGATCCTGCTGCTCCTCCTCGTCGGGCGCGCCGTCCGGCGTCGCGTGCAGGGCGGCCGCGGGGAGCGCTGACCCGATCCCCACGTGCCTCCCACGGGTCTCCCCGGCGGGAGGAATACGGTGGCGGCGGCTGATGCGGTCGGCGACCCGCGCCGATCCGGCCCTCTGCGAGAGGCACCACCATGGGATTCCTGGACAGGCTCCTGGGCCGCGACGAGCAGCCCGACGACCGGCGCGGACCCGCGTCAGCCCCGCGTGAGCGCAGCGCCGACGAGGTCGCGGTCGAGCGCTACCGCTACCTCCTCCGCACGGCGCCGCCCGAGCGCATCGAGGAGGTGCACCTCGAGGCGTTCCGGAAGCTGACCCCCGAGCAGCGCGAGATCCTCTTCCGCCAGCTCAGCTCGGACGCCGCCGAGGGCGACGCGCCCACGGACGACCGTCCCGAGTCGCTCGCGCGCTCGGCGACCCGCTCGGAGATGCGCGCGCCCGGCACGCTCGAGCGCACGCTCGGTCCGCGCGGCGGGCTCGCCGGGGGAGGCGGCGCGGGCATGGGCATGGGCGGCATGATCGCCGGATCCATGCTCGGCACCATCGCCGGCGTCGTGGTCGGCTCGGCCATCGCCCAGGCTCTGATCCCGGACGCGGTCGGACACGACCAGGCGGGGCCCGACGGAGCCGACGGCGGCGACGGGGCGGGCGACGCCGGTGCCGCGGACGGGAGCGGCGACGCCGGATCAGCGGACGCCGGGGCGACCGACGCGGGCGCGCCCGACGCGGGTGCCGGTGACGCGGGTGCCGGTGACTTCGGCAGCGGCGACTTCGGGGGCGGGGACTTCGGCGGCGGCGGCGACTTCGGCGTCGGTGCCGACTTCGGCGGGGGCGACTTCTTCTAGCGACGCGACGGGTGGCGAGGCGGCGCGCTCGGAGACGCGCCCCGGAGCGCGCCGGTCGCGACGCGACGAACGCGCGCGTCGCCCGGCCTAGCCCCGCGCCACGATCCCCTCGCGCACCTCCCGGCGCAGCACCTTCCCCAGCAGGCTGGTGGGCAGCTCGTCGAGCACGACGATCCGCCGCGGCACCTTGTACGGCGTCAGGTGCCCGCGGAGCTCGGCGCGGGCGGCCTGCTCGTCGAGCGTCGCGCCCTCCTCGAGCACGACGGCCGCGACGACCTCCTCGTCGCCGCCGTCGCGGGGGATCCCGATGACGGCCGCGTCCCGAACCCCGGCGAGCTCGCGCACGGCGTCCTCCACCTCGGACGGCGAGACGTTGAAGCCGCCGGTGATGATGAGCTCCTTGATCCGGTCGGCGATGCGGACGAAGCCGTCCGCGTCGATCGTCACCACGTCGCCCGTGCGGAACCAGCCGCCTTCGAGCAGCACGGACGCCGTCTCCTCCGGCCGGCCGTGGTACCCCCGGAACACCTGGGGGCCCCGTACGAGCAGCTCGCCGGCCTCACCCGCGGGCCGGTCGACCGACGGGTCGTCCGGATCCACGACGCGCACCTCGGTGTTCGGCAGCGGCAGCCCGACGGTCCCGGCGCGACGCGTGTCGCCGACGGGGTTCGCCATCAGCACGGGGGAGCACTCCGACAGGCCGTAGCCCTCGACGAGCCAGCCGCCCGTCTGCTCCTCCCACGGCACGACGACGGACTCGGGCAGCGCCATCGCGCCCGAGATCGAGATGGAGATGCCCGCGAGCGGCACGCCGGCGTCCTCGGCCGCCTGGCGGAGCTTCGCGTAGATGGGCGGCACGGCGGGGAGGAACGTCGGCGGGTGGCGGCGGATCGCCTGCAGCACGAGGTCGGGCTCGAAGCGCGGGAAGAGCACGAGGCGCGAGCCCATGCTCATCGCGAAGGTCAGGCAGAGCGTGAGGCCGTACGCGTGGAACATCGGCAGCACGGCGTAGACGACGCTCGTGCCGCGCGGCACCGTGGGCACCCACGCACGCGACTGCGCGGCGTTCGCGCTGAGGTTGAGGTGCGTGAGCTCGGCGCCCTTCGGCGCACCCGTCGTGCCGCTCGTGTACTGGATGACCGCGAGGTCGTCGGCGGCGGGCCGCGGGTGGTCGACGGGCAGGGGCGCGGCGGCGGCGATGCGCTCCCACGGTGTCGTGCCGCTCACCTTCGCGGCGATGGCGGCGTGCGCGGCGCGGGCCTTCGGGACGGGCAGGCGCAGGAGCAGCCGCGTGCGCCGCGGCATGGCGCGCGTCACGTCGACGGAGACGATCCGCTCGGGCCGCACGCCGTCCGGCAGCGCCTGGATCGTCGCGACCGACCTGTCCCAGGCGATGACCGTGCGCGCGCGGTGGTCCTCGAACTGGTGCTGGAGCTCGCGCGGCGTGTAGAGCGGGTTGTGCTCCACGACCACGGCGCCGAGGCGGAGCACGGCGTAGAACGCGACCACGTGCTGCGGGCAGTTCGGCAGCACGATCGCGACGGGGTCGCCCGCCCGCACGCCCTGGTCGTGCAGGCCCTGGGCCGCGCGGGCGATGAGGTCGCCGAGCTCGGCGTAGCTCGTCTCGGCGCCGAGGAAGTCGAGCGCGGTGCCACCGGGGAAGCGGAGCACCGACTGGTCCACGATGTCGACGAGCGACCCCTGCGGCAGGTCGATCTCGTGCGGGACGTCGGGCGCGTAGCTGGCCAGCCAGGGCCGGTCGGTGGGGGTGCTCACGCGTCCCACCCTAGGCCGCGGGGCTCGCGCGGCCCGCGACGTTCCCGGGGTCGGGAGGGGTGCCGCCGCGGTGCGTCGGCGGCGCGGCGGTCACGGGATCACCGGCGCCCGGCGTGCCGCCCCTCGGCGAGGTAGGCGAGGCGGCGGAGCGTCTCCACGTTGCGGGCGTGCAGCATCAGGTCCATGAGCGGCGCGGGGACGAGGCGGCCGGGTCCGCGCACGGCCTCCTCGGTCATGCGCACCTCGCAGCCGTCGGGCAGCGTGCGCACCTCGATCGTGACGCGGGCCTCGCCGACCGGCCAGCCCTTCGGCTGCATGACCATCCGGCGCGGGGCGTCCCACTCGAGGATCGTGGTGGCGTCGTCGATGAGGACGGGCCAGGAGCCGAAGGAGTGGTGCAGCTTCGCGCCGACGGCCGGCCAGGCGTCGTCGACCGCGCGCATCCGCGAGGCGCCGACGACCCACGCGGGGAAGAGCCAGCCGTCGGACACCACCTCGGCGACGTCGGCGGGCGAGCACTGCATGCGGCGGCGGGTGACGGACATGGATCCAGTCTGCCCCGCGCGCTCAGGCTCCGGTAACCACGGCCGGGGGCTCGACGCCCGCGAGCCGCCCTGCTACAGCGACAGGTCCGGCCCGCGCTCGATCCCGAACTCGTGCCGCAGCGCGCTCCGGGCGGCCTGGTACCCGGCCATGCCGTGCACGCCCGGGCCGGGCGTGGCGGAGCTCGACGCGAGGTAGACGCCCGCGGCCGGGGTGCGCCACGGATCCGGCGAGAGCACCGGCCGCGCCAGCAGCTGCCAGACGCTCGCGGCACCCGCGGCGATGTCGCCGCCGATGTAGTTGGGGTCGTGCTCCTCCATGCCGACGGCGTCGATGCTGGAGGAGGCGAGGATCAGGTCGCGGAAGCCCGGGGCGAAGCGCTCGATCTGCCGGGTGATGGCCTCGGTCTGGTCGACCGTGGATCCCGCGGGCACGTGCGTGTACGCCCAGAGCACGTGCTTGCCCTCGGGGGCGCGCCCGGGGTCGTCGATCGAGGGCTGCGCGACGAGCACGTACGGGTCGTCGCTGTGGCGTCCCGCGGCCACGTCGCGCTCGGCGCGCTGGATCTCGGCGCGCGTGCCGCCGACGTGCAGCGTGCCCGCGCGGCGCAGCTCGGGATCCGTCCACGGCACCGGGCCGGAGAGCGCGAAGTCGACCTTGGAGGCCGCGTTGCCGTAGCGGAAGCGGCGCAGGGCGCGGAGGTAGCGCGCGGGCAGGCGGTCGCTCGCGATGCGCGAGAGGGCCCGGGCGCTGGTGTCGAGCAGCACGGCGCGGGCGGCGGGCAGCTCGCGGAGCGTGCGCACCTCGGATCCCGTGACGACCTCGCCGCCGTGGGCACGGAGGTCGTCCACCATCGCGTCGACGATCGACTGGCTGCCGCCGATCGGCACCGGCCAGCCGCGGGCGTGGGCGTAGGCGCCGAGGGAGAGCGCGGCGGCGGCCGTCGAGACGCTCGGCATGGTCTGGATCGCGTGGGCCGCGACGCCCGTGAACATCGCGGGCGCGACGTCGCCGCGGAAGCGCGCGTTCCAGGCGGGCGAGCCCTGCTCGAGCGCGCGGAGGCCGAGGCGGATGGCGGTCGGCGGATGCCGCGGCACCTGCAGCAGCGGGCCGTTCGTGAACTGGGCGACGCGGTCCGCGGTCTCCGCGAGCGGCCCCATGAGCTGCCGCCACGCGCGCCCGTCGACGCCGAGCGCGTCTGCCGTGCGGTCGATGTCGCGGTAGGCGATGCCCGAGACGCCGCCGTCGAGCGGATGCCCGTAGGAGATCTCCGGCACGACCAGGTCGATCCGGCGGTCGAGCTGGAACGCCCGGAAGAACCCGGACGCGAGGGCCATCGGGTGCACGGCGGAGCAGATGTCGTGGTGGAAGCCGGGGAGCGTGAGCTCCGCCGTGCGGCTCCCGCCGCCGATCGTGTCGGCCCGCTCGTGCACCTCGACCCGGAGGCCCGCCCGGGCCATCGTCACGGCCGCGGCCAGCCCGTTCGGCCCCGAGCCGACCACGATCGCGTCGATGTCACCCATGCGTCGAGGCTATCGGCGGCGGAGCGCGGCGGTGCCGGCGACGACGCCCGAGAGCAGCGCGCCCGCGCCGATCGCCACGGCCTTCGCGCGGTTGCGGACGATCCAGACCTGCGGGCTCGTCATGCGCGCCCGGTCGCTGAAGATGCCGCGCGCGCCGTGGTCGCCGGCGGTCGGCGTGTAGAGGTTCGTCGTCAGCATCGGCTGCGTCTTGTCCTCCGCCTGCTGGCCCGAGTAGCCGGTCTTCGCGAGGTAGCCGTCGAGCCAGTTCGCGACGAAGCGGTTGCCGAGCACGGTCATGACGGTGGGCTCGCCGACCCAGTTGCGGCGCTTCGGCTTCTCGGCGACCGCGGCGATGGCCTGCGCGCCCACCTCGGGCTCGAAGATCGGTGGCACGGGCTGCGGGTGGTGCGGCAGCTGCGACTTGACCCAGTTGAACTGGATCGTGTTGAGGGCGGGCATGTCGACCGTGGAGATGCGCACCTGGCTCTTGTTGTGGATCAGCTCGGTCGTCACCGACTCCGTGAAGCCCTGCACGGCGTGCTTGGCGGCGCAGTACGCGGCCTGCAGCGGGATGCCGCGGTGCGCGAGCGCCGAGCCGACCTGGATCACGTGGCCGCGGTCGCGCGGCACCATGCGGGACAGCGCGGCGCGCGTGCCGTTGACGAAGCCGAAGTAGTTGACCGCCGTGGCCCGCTCGAAGTCGGCCGGGTCGGTGGTGAGGAACTCGCCGAAGACGCCGACCATGGCGTCGTTGACCCAGAGGTCGATGGGGCCGAGCTCGTCCTCGACGCGGTCGGCGGCGGCCTCGACGGCCAGGCGGTCGGCGACGTCGGTGGAGATGCCGAGGCCGCGGCGTCCGCGCGCCTCGATGTCGGCGACGGCGCCCGCGAGCCCGTCCTCGCCGCGCGCGAGGACGGCGACGTCCCAGCCGCGGTCCGCGAGCTCCCGGACGGTGGCCCGTCCGAGCCCTGCGGATCCTCCGGTGACGACGGCGATGCCTCGAGTCATTGCGCTCCTTCGATGGTTGGTGCACGAAACGTGCCCCTCCACCGTAGGACCGCGCAGGCCGCGGGCAGGCGCTGGGCGCCCAGCTGCCAGGCGGCGGTCAGCCTTCGCGCTGCAGCTCCTCGCGCACCTGGCGGCGGAGCACCTTGCCGATGAGCGACGTCGGCAGCGCGTCGACCTGCACGACGCGGCGCGGGACCTTGTACGCGGTGAGGTGCGCGCGGCAGTACGCGCGCACGGCGGCCTCGTCGAGGGTGCGACCGGCGTCCATGACCACCGCGGCGGTGACGTCCTCGCCGCCGTCGGAGGACGGCATGCCCACGACCGCGACCGACTGGACGCCCGGGGCGCCGCGCACGACGTCCTCGACCTCGCTCGGCGAGACGTTGAAGCCGCCCGTGATGATGAGCTCCTTCATCCGGTCGACGATGGTCGTGAAGCCGTCGGCGTCGACGCGCACGATGTCCCCGGTGCGGAACCAGCCGCCGTCGAGGAGCGCGGCGCGCGACTCATCCGGGCGGCGCCAGTAGCCCTGGAAGACCTGCGGGCCGCGGATCAGCAGCTCGCCCTCCTCGCCGGGGGCGCGGTCGACCGTCGGGTCCTCGGGGTCCACGACGCGCACCTCGGTGCTCGGGAACGGCACGCCGACCGTGCCGGGGCGCCGGGACGGGCCGATGGGGTTGCCGAGCGCGACGGGCGACGTCTCCGTGAGCCCGTAGCCCTCCACGAGGTAGCCGCCGGTGAGGCCCTCCCAGAGCTCGACCGTGGCGACGGGCAGGTTCATCGCGCCGGAGATCGCGAAGCGGACGCCCGTGAGGTCGACGCCCTTCTCCTTCGCCCCGCGCGCGAGGCGCTCGTAGATGGGCGGCACCGCCGGCAGGAACGTGGGCGGGTGCTTCCGCGCGGCGGCGAGCACGAGGTCCACGTCGAACTTCGGGAACAGCACGAGCCGGGCGCCGATGGCCATCGCGAACGTGAGGCAGAGCGTGAGGCCGTACGCGTGGAACATGGGCAGCACGCCGTAGACCGTCTCGCCGCCGTCCGCGAGGCCCGGCACCCAGGCGCGGCCCTGCATGGCGTTGGCGTGCAGGTTGCGGTGCGTGAGGATCGCGCCCTTCGGGCTCGCGGTCGTGCCGCTCGTGTACTGGAGGATCGCCGTGTCGTCGAGGGCGGGGCGCGGGCGGGAGGACGCGACGCGGCGGTGGTCGACGAGCTGCTCCCACGTGACGGTGTCCTTCACCGGCGCGGTGATCGCGGCGCGCGCGCGGCGGGCGGCCGGCACCGGGAGGCGGAGCTTCAGTCGCATGGCGAGCGGCATCGCGGCGGGCAGGTCGACGGAGACGATGGTGTCCACCGGCACGTCCCGCGGCATGTCCTGGATGGTGCCGACGACCGTGTTCCAGGCGATGACGACGCGCGCGCCGTGGTCCTCGAACTGGTGGCGGAGCTCCCGCGGCGTGTAGAGCGGGTTGTGCTCCACGACGATGGCGCCGAGCCGCAGCACCGCGTAGAACGCGATCACGTGCTGCGGGCAGTTCGGCAGCACGAGCGCGACGCGGTCGCCCTTCCGGACTCCGAGCTTTCTGAGGCCCTCCGCGGCGCGGCTGATCCGGTCGCCGAGCTCCCGGTAGGTCGTCTCGCGGCCGAAGAACTCGAGGGCGACGGCCGTGGAGTGCCGCTGGATGCTGCGCTCGACCATGTCGACGAGCGATCCCTGGACGGGCGGGATGTCCGCCGACACCCCGTCCGCGTAGCTGCGTACCCAGGGGCGGTCGGCGTCGATGCTCATGTCCCCACCATAGGGAATGCGCCCGGGGGCAACCCGGGCGCATCGCTCGTGCATCGGTGGCGGGCTAGGCGGGGTAGACGACCCCGGTCAGCTGCTCGGACGCGTCCCAGAGGCGGCGGGCGAGCTCCGGGTCCTTCGACCACGGGCTCGAGGCGGCGAGGTGCGGCATGCCGCTCATGCCGCCGGGGCCCGCGGGGCCGTAGTAGTCGCCGGGGTGCACGCCGAGGCCCGTCGCGGCCTGGATCTGCGGCAGGGCGCCCACGCGCACGTCCTGGCCCAGGGCGGCCGGGCCGAACTTCGCGGCGAGGTCGCTCATCACGCCCTGGGGGCCGGATCCGGGACCGTTCTTGGCGAGGTTCGTCGACGTCACGCCGGGGTGGGCGGCGACGGCCGTGAGACCCCAGGCGCGGCCGTCGGACAGCGCCTGCAGGCGGCGCATGAAGAGGAGGTTGGCGAGCTTCGCCTGGCCGTACGCGGCCCACGGGCTGTAGCGCTCCTCCGACTGGAGGTCGCCGAACGCGATGCGGCCCATCCAGTGCGCGAGGCTCGACACGACGACGACGCGGGGAGCGTCGGCCGCCTGGAGCGCGGGCAGGAGGAGGCCGGTCAGCGCGAAGTGGCCGAGGTGGTTCGTGCCGAGCTGCAGCTCGAAGCCGTCGCGGGTCTCGCGGCGGTCCGGCGGGGCCATGACGCCGGCGTTGTCGACGAGGATGTCGATCGGTCCGGCCTCGACCTGCCGGGCGGCGAAGTCGCGCACCGAGGCGAGATCGGCGAGGTCGAGGGATCCGACCTCGACGTGGACGCCGGGGTGGCGGTCGCGGATCGCTCCGGCCGCGTCCTCGCCGCGCTCGGGGTCGCGCGACGTGAGGACGACGGACGCGCCGGCGGCCGCGAGGCGGCGGGCCGTCTCGGCGCCGAGGCCGCTGTTGCCGCCGGTGACGACGGCGCGCTTCCCGTCGAGCGGGCTGATGATGATGTCGGTGGGACGGGGCACGTGGACTCCTCATTGCGGGTGGGATCCCCACGCTAGCCGCCGCGGCCGGGCGTCGTCCGTGCGGCGGCCGGCGGGCCGCGCGACGCGGCGTGCGGCGGGCGCGTCCGGGGTGGCTCGCGCGCCGCGTGCCGGGCAGCCGCGCCGAGCGGCCGATGGGACGATGGGCGCATGTGGATGAGACGCGGCCGGGACGGATCCGAGGGCGAGCGCGGCGGGGAGGCGTCGCACGCGATCGGCGTGGGGGCCGTGGTCGTGGTCGTCGACGGCGCCGCCGCGACCGGCGACGCGACGCTCGCGGGCGAGCCCGTCGGCCTCGTGGTCGCATCCGCCTCCGACGGGCTCCGCAGCGTCAGCCCGGTGCCGACCGCCCGCGGACGTGCGTGGGTCGTGGAGCTCGGCGCCGACGCGGACGACGTCCCCGGCCGCCGGGTCGTGGTGCCGCAGAGCGCGCTGCGCCTCGTGGACGAGGCCGACGCGGCCGACGCCGGTGCGCCCGCCCTGCCCGCCGACGACCTGCCGCCGCGCGCGTGAGCCCGGATGCCGCGCCCGGCGCCGCAGCCGCGGACGCGACACCAGGCGCAGCCGAGGCCGCCGCCGCCGTCGACCCCGTCGAGCTCGCCGCGGACCTCATCCGCATCGACTCCACCAACCCCGACCTCGTCGCGGGCGCCGCGGGGGAGGCCGCGGTCGCCGCGCACGCCGCCGCCTGGCTCCGCGCCCGCGGCTTCGCCGTCCGGATCCTCGAGGAGGTCCCCGGACGCCCCACCGTCCTCGCGACCGCGGCGGGCACGGGCGGCGGCCGGACGATCCTGCTCGACGGGCACCTCGACACCGTCCCGCCCGGCGACCCCGAGCGCGGCGGCCTCCTGCCGCGCGTCGAGGACGGCCTGCTCCTCGGCCGCGGCGCCTTCGACATGAAGGCCGGGCTCGCGGCGATGATGGTCGCCGCCGACCGCGCCCGCCGGATCGGCACGCGCGGCGACGTGGTGCTCGCCCTCGTCGCCGACGAGGAGTTCGGCAGCAGGGGCACCGAGGAGGCCCTGCGCGCGCTGGCCGCCGACGGCACGGTCGTCGAGGGCGCCGTCATCTCGGAGCCCAGCCAGTCCGAGGCGATCGTCGCCCACCGCGGCTTCGGCTGGTACGAGATCCGCCTCCGCGGGCGCGCCGCCCACGGCTCCATGCCCGAGCAGGGCGTCGACGCCATCGCGCACGCCGGCCTCGTGCTCCGCGAGCTGGACGCGCTCGGCGCGCGGCTCGCGGCGGGCCCGCGGCATCCGCTGCTCGGGACGGGCGCGGTGCGCGTGTCGCGGATCCACGGCGGCTCGGACGCGGCGACCGTCGCGGACGCCTGCACCCTCACCATCGAGCGGCGCTTCCTGCCCGGCGAGAGCCCGGCGGATGTGGAGGCGGAGCTGCGGCGGATCCTCGACGCCGTCGTCTCCCGCACGCCGGACATGGCCGCCGAGCTCGTGCCGCTCGTCGCCCGCGCGGCCTTCGAGGCCGACGTCGACGGGCCGCTCGCCCGTGCCGTGCTCGACAGCGGCGCCCGCGTCACGGAAGCGCCCGTCGCCCACCGCGGCGAGCCGTTCTGGACCGACGCCGGCCTCGTGCAGGAGGCCGGCATCCCGTGCATCCTGCTCGGCGTCACCGGCGGGGGCGCGCACGCGGCCGAGGAGTGGGCCGAGGTCGACTCGATCCGCGCCCTCGCGGACGTGCTCAAGGGCGCGATCCTCGACTTCTGCGGCCGGGCCGACGCGGCGGACCCCTCGGCCTGAGGCCGCGGCGCCCGGCGCTGCGCCCGCCGCCCCGCCGCCTCAGGCCCGCGTCGCCGACCGCACGAGCCGCACGTCGAGCCGTCCGGCGTCGGCCGTGGCGGTCATCCAGGTGAAGTCGGGCTGGCGCCGGCGGTCGGTGGGGGAGCCGGGGTTCAGCAGCCGGAGGCCCGCGGGCGTGACGGTGTCCCACGGGATGTGGCTGTGGCCGAAGACGAGCACGTCGGTCTCCGGGAAGGCCGCGTCCATCCGCCGCTCGCGTCCCGTCGCGGCGCCCGTCTCGTGGGTGACGGCGATCCGGATCCCCTCGACGACCACGCGCGCCGTCTCGGGCAGGCGGGCCCGCAGCCCCGCGGGGTCGTTGTTGCCCCAGCAGGCGACCAGCCGCCGGGAGCGCGCCGCGAGCGCGTCGAGCGCGGGCTCGTCGACCCAGTCGCCCGCGTGGATCACGAGGTCGGCGGCCTCGACCGCACGCCAGAGCGCCGCCGGCAGGTCCTTCGCGCGCTTCGGGAGGTGGGTGTCGCTGAGGAGCACGAGCGATGCGGTCACGCGCCCACGCTACGCGGACGCGTCACCGGGCGGGCACCGGGCGGACGGGCGCGGCATGATGGACGGGACCCGTCCCCGACCGCCCTCCAGGAGGCGCGCATGACCGGCATCACCCGCGGCTTCGTCGGCCGCCCCCGGAAGGGCCCGGCCGACCGCCTCCCGCCCGGACAGTACGACACCGAGGGCGGCTGGCCCGTCCTCACCGCCGAGGCCGTCCCGAACCTGCCGGAGTCGCGGTGGTCGATCGCGGTCGACGGCCTCGTCGAGCGGCCGACGTCCTGGGACTGGGACGCGGCGCACGCGCTGCCGCGCTCCGAGTACGCGGGCGACATCCACTGCGTCACCACCTGGACCCGGCTCGACACCCGGTTCGCCGGGATCAGCGTCGACACGCTGCTCGACGCAGCCGGCCCGCTCCCGGAGGCCCGCTTCGTCCTCGCGACCTCGCACTCCGGGTACACGACGAACCTCCCGCTCGAGGACCTCCGCGGCGGCCGCGCCTGGATCGCGTTCGAGGCGGACGGCCGCCCGCTCACGGCCGATCACGGCGGACCCGCGCGCCTCCTCGTGCCGCACCTCTACTTCTGGAAGAGCGCCAAGTGGATCGCGCGCCTCACGCTGCTCGACCGCGACCAGCAGGGCTTCTGGGAGCGCAACGGCTACCACGACCGCGGCGACCCGTGGCGCGAGCAGCGCTACCAGGGCGACCGCTGAGCGCGGGAGCGGGTGCCGGCGCGTCCCCGGCGGACCGCGTCCCCGCCGTCCCCGCGTCCGTCGGCGGCGAGTGGCGCACGGCGACGATCACGGCGCTCGAGCACCCGACGCCCGGCACCGTGCTGCTGCGCTTCGACGTGCCCGACCGGATCCCGCACCTGCCCGGCCAGCACTGCGTCGTGCGGCTCCGCGCGGAGGACGGCTACGTCGCCCAGCGCTCGTACTCGATCCTCTCGGCGCCGCACGAGCCGGGCGTCGAGCTGCTCATGGAGCGCTACGAGGACGGCGAGGTCAGCGGCTTCTTCGCCGAGATCGCGCGGGTGGGCGACGAGATCGAGATGCGGCTCCCCATCGGCGGCTTCTTCGCGTGGGACGGCGCGACGCCCGCGGTCGCGCTCGGCGGCGGGACGGGCGCGGTGCCGATCGTGTCGATGATCCGCCACGCGCAGCGCATCGGCGCCCCCGGCCTCGTCCGCGTGGCCGTCTCGGCGCGGACGGCCGTCGACGTGCCGTGCCGCGCGGAGCTCGAGGCCGCCGGCGCCCTCGTCGCGACGACGCGCGAGCGGCACGGGGTGCGCGGCTTCGGCCGGCTCCGGCCGGAGGAGGTGGCCGACCTCGCGGCGGGCGCGCGCGTGGCGTTCGTCTGCGGATCCACCGCGTTCGCCGGCGGGGCGACGCGCCTCCTCCTCGAGGCCGGCGTCCCGCGCGAGGCGATCCGCGTGGAGCAGTTCGGCCCCTCCGGGGACTGACGGCACGGGCCGCCTCCGCGCCGCGGCCCGGGCCGCCGCGCCCCGGCCCCACGGCTCCTCGGCCGTCCGGATCGCGACCGCATGGCGCCCGGCCGTTCCGCGCGCGCCGTCCCCGGGCCACACTGGTGCGGACGGCGAGGGCGCCGGGGGAGCGGGTGCCGGATGGAGCGGTCGGTCGTGCTGCTGCGCGGGATCAACGTCGGGCGGGCGAAGCAGGTGCCGATGCCGGCGCTCACGGAGGCGCTCGAGGGCCTCGGCTACACGCGCGTGCGGACGCACCTGCGGAGCGGGAACGCGGTCGTCGACCACGCGCGGCCGGCGGGGCAGGGCGCCGCGGTCGCCATCGAGGACGCCGTGCGCCTGGCCACGGGCGTGACCGCCGACGTGCACGTGGTCGGCGCGGACGACTTCCGCGCCATCGCCTCGGCGATCCCCTTCTCCGGTGTCGCGGACGACCCGTCCCGCCTCCTCGTCTCGTTCCTCGACCGTCCGCTCCGCCCGGCGCCGCCGCCCCCGTCCGCGGAGGGGATCGCCCCCGACCTCGTGCTCGTCGCCGAGCGCGCCGTCTACTCGTGGCACCCGGACGGCGTCTCGCGCTCGCGCGTGCCCGCCGCCTTCTGGCGCGGCCTCGGGGCCTCCGTCACGGCGCGGAACGCCCGCACGGTGGCGGCCCTCGTCGCCCTCCTCGACGGCTGACCCGGCGTCCAGCCGGCGTGCCCCCCGCTCGGGGGACGCGTCCAGGGACCCGTCACGCCCCCGTTCGGGATCCGTCCCGCGCGGGCCTCCCCAGGCCGCGGAACGCGGGATAGGTTCGGAGTCGTGAGCAGATACGCGGACCGCTGGAAGTCCCACATCCTGGAGACCTTCTCCGCGGACTCCGAGGGGCGACCCCAGTGGATCCAGGACCTGGAGAAGGGCGACGACGCCGGCTGGTTCGGGCCCGGCTCCGCCGTCTGGTCCGTGCACGGCGGCATGCCGTCGCTCGTCGCCGGGATCCGCGCCCTCCTCATGCAGACCCTCCACCCGGGCGCCATGGCCGGCGTCCACGACTGGTCGAGGTACCGCGAGGATCCGCTCGGCCGCCTCGCCGGCACCGTGCGCTGGGTGGTCACCACCTCGTTCGGCGACCGCGACACCGCCGTCGACGTCAGCCGCCGCGTCCGCGGGTACCACCGCAAGGTGCAGGGCACGTTCGTCGACGGTCACGGCGTCGAGCGTCCGTACAGCGCCAACGACCCCGACCTCCTCTCCTGGGTGCACATCGTCTTCACCGACGCGTTCCTCAGCACGCACATGCAGTGGGGCCCGCCGATCCCCGGCGGCCCCGACCGGTACGTGGCCGAGTGGGCCAAGGCGGGCGAGCTGATGGGCGTGGAGGCGCCGCCGCGGTCGCACGCGGAGCTGCACGCGCAGATCGACGCCTTCCACGACCAGGGCCTGCTCCGCGCCGACGAGCGCACGCGCGAGACGATCTCGTTCCTCCGCGAGCCGCCGCTCCGGCCGTCCATGCTCCCCGCCTACCGCGTGCTCTTCGCGGGCGCCGTCGCGTCCCTGGAGCCGCGGTACCGCGAGCTGCTCGGCCTCGACCGCGCGTCCTTCGGGCCGTTCCCGCTGCCGGCGCTCGCGTCGACCCGGGTGATGCTCGGCGTCGCTGGCCGCGTCATGGGCGCGCAGTCCACGAGCCACGAGGCGGCGCTCAAGCGCATCGCGCGGCTCGCGGAGGAGGGCACCGGGCGGGACGCCGTCGACGCGGAGTGCGACGACGACGCCGGGCACCGCGCCCAGCCCGCGGCCTGACCGGCGGAGCGCTGTCGCGACGCCCGTCCCGGATCCACCCGCGTCCGCCGGTGTCGGCGGCCCGGGTTAGCGTGGGGACGACATGAGCAGGCAGGACGGATCGACCAGGCGCACGTCCGACGCGAGCGCGGACGACTCCGAGGCGACCATCCTCCACATCGACATGGACGCGTTCTTCGCCGCGGTCGAGCTCCTCGAGCGGCCGGAGCTGCGGGGCACGCCCGTCATCGTCGGCGGATCCTCGGGGCGCGGCGTGGTCACGAGCGCCACGTACGAGGCGCGTCGGTTCGGGGTCCGCTCGGCCATGCCCATGGCGCAGGCGCTCCGGCTCTGCCCGCAGGCCACCGTCATCGGCGGCCACATGGAGAAGTACGCGCACTGGTCGAAGGTCGTCATGGGCATCTTCCGCGACGTCACGCCGCTCGTCGAGCCGCTCTCCATCGACGAGGCGTTCCTCGACGTGGCCGGGGCGCGCAACCTCTTCGGCTCGCCCGCGGAGATCGGCGCCATGATCCGGCGGCGCGTCCACGCCGAGACCGGCCTCACCTGCTCGGTCGGCGCCGCGTCCACGAAGTTCGTCGCCAAGCTCGCCAGCACGCGCTGCAAGCCGGACGGCCTCCTCGTCGTCCCGGCCGCCGAGACGCTCCCCTTCCTCCACGCGCTGCCGGTCGGCGCGCTCTGGGGAGTGGGGAGGACCACCGAGGAGGCCCTCCTCCGCCGCGGCCTCCGCACGGTGGCCGACATCGCCGACACGCCCCTGCCCGCCCTGCAGTCGATGCTCGGCGAGTCCGCGGGCGCCCGGCTGCACGACCTCTCCTGGGGACGCGACCCGCGGCGGGTCAGCACCCACCGCGAGGAGAAGAGCATGGGGCACGAGAACACGTTCCACGACGACGTGGCGGATCCGGCCGTCGTGCGCCGGGAGCTCCTCGGCCAGGCCACGCGCGTCGCCGAGCGGCTGCGGCGCGCGGGGCTCACGGCGCGCACCGTGTCGCTCAAGCTCCGCTACTCCGACTTCCGCACCATCACGCGGTCGCGCACGCTCTCCGAGCCCACCGACGTGGCGCGGCGCATCTACGACGAGATCCGCGAGGTCTACGAGCAGGTCGCGCGCCCGGGCGACCGCATCCGGCTCGTCGGCGTGCGGGCGGAGCAGCTCGACGACGCCGACAACCGCGCCGTCGCGCTGTGGGACGCCGACGAGGGCTGGCGGGAGGCCGAGCGCACGGTCGACCAGGCCGCCGCGCGCTTCGGCCGCGGCGCCATCGGGCCGGCGTCGCTGCTACGTCGGCCCGGCACGGAGCGGGCCACCGTGTCGGATCCGCGCTCCGAGGCCTCCGCGCGCGATACCCTCCCGGGACGCCCACCCGACTGACGAGGACCCCATGACCGATCCCGCCGCGCCCGCCCCCGACGACCACGAGACCCCGGCAGGGGGGGACCCGGCTGCCGCGCACGACCCGGCGGCCACGCACGAGCCGGCTGCCGCGCACGCTCCCGCTTCGGCCCACGACCCGGCACCGGCGGCTCCGACGGCTCCCGCGGCCCACGAGCCGGCCTCGCCCGCAGCCCCGCAGCCGTCCGCATCCGCTCCCGCCGCGGCCCCCTACGGGCTCGCGCCCGCGCCGGTGCCGCCCGCCCCGGCCTCGATCGCTTGGGGGCACCCGGTCTACGCGGTCGCGCCGCCGAAGGGCCTCAGCCTCACCTCGATGATCCTGGGCCTCGTCTCGGTCTTCTTCTTCTGGACGTTCCTGTGCCCGCTCATCGGGCTCGTCTTCGGCATCGTCGGCATCCGCAAGGAGCCGGCCGGACGCGGCTTCGCCATCACGGGCCTCGTCCTCAACGGGCTGCTGCTGCTCATCCCGGTCGCGTTCGTGCTCTCTATCGTCGTCGCCGGCGGCACGCTCTTCGGCATCGCGGCCACCACGCCGCGCTGACATCGCCTCCGCTCCCGCTCCCGCTCCCGCTCCCGCTCCCCGCCGGTCGGGCGGGGTCGGGGTCGGGCGCAGCGCGCGTCGGCTACGGCCGGCCCATGCCGCGGTAGCGCCAGCCGGCCGCGCGCCACTCCACGGGGTCGAGGCAGTTGCGGCCGTCCACGATCACGGGCGAGGCGACGATGGCCTTGAGCTCCGCGGGGTCGATGGCGCGGTACTGCTTCCACTCGGTGAGCAGCATGACCACGTCGGCGTCGCGGGCCGCCTCCTGCCAGCTGTCCACGTAGGTCAGCTCGGGGAAGCGGCGGCGCGAGTTCTCGTTCGCGTACGGGTCCGTCGCCAGCACGCGCGCCCCCTGGAGCTGCAGCTGGGCGGAGATGCTGAGCGCGGGGGAGTCGCGCACGTCGTCGGACTCGGGCTTGAAGGCCAGTCCGAGGACGGCGACGTTGCGGCCGAGCAGGGATCCGCCGCACACCTCGCGGGCGACGTCCACCGCGCGCACGCGGCGCCGCATGTTGATGGAGTCGACCTCGCGGAGGAACGTGAGCGCCTGGTCGGCTCCGAGCTCTCCGGCGCGGGCCATGAAGGCGCGGATGTCCTTGGGCAGGCAGCCCCCGCCGAAGCCGACGCCGGCGTTGAGGAAGCGCCGGCCGATGCGGTCGTCGTAGCCGATGGCGTCGGCGAGCTGGGTGACGTCGGCGCCCGTGGCCTCGCACACCTCGGCCATGGCGTTGATGAACGAGATCTTCGTGGCGAGGAACGCGTTGGCGGAGACCTTGACGAGCTCCGCGGTCTCGTAGTCGGTGGTGACGCGCGCGGTGCCGGCGCCGATCGCGGCGGCGTACACCTCGTCGAGCAGGGCGCGGGCGGCCGCGCCCTCCTCGCCCGCGGGCAGGCCGTAGACGAAGCGGTCGGGCGTGAGCGTGTCGTCGACCGCGAAGCCCTCGCGGAGGAACTCCGGGTTCCACATGAGCGTGGCGCCGGGGATGCGGGCCTGGACGCGCTCGGCGAGGCGGCGCGCCGTGCCGACGGGGACGGTCGACTTGCCGGCGATGACGTCGCCGTCCGACAGGTGCGGGATCAGCGCGTCGACCGCCGCGTCGACGTACGTGAGGTCGGCCGCGTTCTCGCCGCGCTTCTGCGGCGTGCCGACGGCGATGAAGTGCACGCGCGCCCCGGCGGCCTCGGCCGCGTCGGTGCTGAACCGCAGGCGGCCGGTGGCGAGCTGCTCGGTGAGGAGCTCCGGCAGTCCCGGCTCGAAGAAGGGGGCGACGCCCTGCTGCAGGGAGGCGATCTTCGCGGCGTCCACGTCGATGGCCACCACGTCGTGCCCGAGCCGGCTCATGCAGGCCGCGTGCACGGTTCCGAGGTAGCCGCAGCCGATCACTGAGATGCGCAAGGGGAGTCCGTTCCGTCGAGTGGTGCCACCGCCGTCCGGCATGCGGGAACCACTTCGGCGTGCCCCCCAGCCCCGGCCTGGATCGAACCTAGCACGGGCGCGCGACGGGACAGGGAGAGGGCCCGGGAGCGCGTCTCCGCGCTCCCGGGCCCTCGGACCGATCAGGCGAGCAGGGCCTCCGCGGCGTCCGCCACCGGGCCGAGGATCGCCGCGGTGCGCGCGGGGAGCACGACCTCGTCCGCGGCCAGCTCCACGCCGTCCGCGGTCGCGAGCAGCAGCGCGGGACGCTCGCCGACGACGGGCACGCGGCGCTCCTCGTCGGAGAGGTTCACCACGATCGACAGCTCGCCGCGGTCCATGACGAGCAGGCGCGCCTCCTCGTGCACCTCGACCTCTACCTCGGCGAACCGGGGGTCGGTGAGGTCGGGGTGGGCGCGGCGGAGGCGGATCAGCTCGCTGTAGAGCGCGAACAGGCGGGCGTGCTGCGAGGCGGCCGCCTCGGCGCCGTAGAGCTCCGACCAGTCGAGCTTCGAGTCCTGGAACGTCGAGAGGTCCTGCGGGTTCGGCACGACGGACTCGTCCCAGCCCATCTTCGCGAACTCCTCGATGCGGCCCTTCGCGGTCGCCTCGCCCAGGTCGTGCTCGGGGTGCGACGTGAAGAACTGCCACGGCGTGGTCGCGCCCCACTCCTCGCCCATGAAGAGCATGGGCGTGAAGGGCGACGTGAGCGTGAGCACCGCGGCCAGCGCGAGGCCGCCCTCGTCGAGCGTCGCGGTGAGGCGGTCGCCCGTCGCGCGGTTGCCGATCTGGTCGTGGTTCTGGTTCGCGACCACCAGGCGGTGCGCCGGGATCCGCTCGAGGTCGAGCGGCCGCCCGTGCACGCGGCCCCGGAACGACGACCACGTGCCGTCGTGGAAGAAGCCGCGCGTGATGACCTTGGCGAGCGCCCCGAGCGACGCGAAGTCCTCGTAGTAGCCCGTGGTCTCGCCCGTGAGCGCGACGTGGACGGCGTGGTGGAAGTCGTCGCTCCACTGCGCGTCGAGCCCGTAGCCGTGCGCCTCGCGCGACGTGATCAGCTTCGGGTCGTTGAGGTCGGACTCCGCGATGAGCGTGAGCGGGCGGCCGACGTGCGCGGACAGCACGTCCACCTGCACCGCGAGCTCCTCGAGGAGGTGCGTGGCGGTGTGGTCGACGAGCGCGTGCACCGCGTCCAGGCGCAGCGCGTCGACGTGGTAGTCGCCGAGCCACATGAGCGCGTTGTCGATGACGTACTCGCGGACGGGACCGGAGTCCTCCCCGTCGAGGTTGAGGCTGGACCCCCACGTGTTGGCCGACGCCTCGTGCAGGTACGGCCCGTAGACGGGCAGGTAGTTGCCCGACGGGCCGAGGTGGTTGTAGACGACGTCCTGCACGACGCCGAGGCCGCGCGCGTGGCAGGCGTCGACGAAGCGCTGGTACGCCTCGGGGCCGCCGTAGGTCTCCTGGACCGTGTACCAGAGGACCCCGTCGTAGCCCCAGTTGTGCGTGCCGTTGAAGCCGTTGACCGGCAGCACCTCCACGAGGTCGACGCCGAGCGCGACGAGGTGGTCGAGCCGGTCGATCGCGGAGTCCAGCGTGCCCTCGGGCGTGAAGGTGCCGATGTGCATCTCGTAGATGACGGCGCCGGCGAGCTGACGGCCCGTCCACGCCTGGTCGGTCCACGCGAACGACGACGGGTCGTACGTGCGCGAGCGGCCGTGGACGCCCTCCGGCTGGCGGCGCGAGCGCGGGTCGGGCAGCGGGGTGTCGCCGTCGTCCACGAGGTAGCCGTAGTCGAGGTCGCCGGACGGCAGGGCCTCGGCGCGGTCGGCGTCGAGGGTCCACCAGCCGTCGCCCGTGGGGGAGAGCGGCAGGCGCTCCTCCCCGACGGACAGGGCGAGGGTAAGGGCCTTCGGGGCCCAGATGTCGAAGCGGTCGTCGGTCATGCTCAGCTCCCGGGGGTGGCGTCGGCGGCGGTGGTGGCGGGCGCGAGGATCGCGACCGGGTAGTCGGCGAGCAGCGCGGCGACGGACACGCGTCCGCCGTCGAGCCGGCGCCCGCTCACGTGGTCGACGAGCTCGCCGTCGGGCAGCGTGATGGTGGTCGATCCCCATCCGCCGCCGGACTCCAGCCCGACGGGCAGGCGGGTGGCCACGGTGATCGCGCCGCCGCGGTCGAAGGCGATCACGTGCGCCGCGGCGTCGCCGGCGGCGTGCAGCGGCTCGTAGCCCGTGAAGAGCTCCGGGTGGTCGCGGCGGAGGCGGAGCGCGCGGGCGGTGACGAGGAGCTTGGCGGCGCCCGTCTCGTCGATCGCGGGCTCGGCGCCCGTGAGGACCGCGTCGAGGGCGGCGCGGCGCGTGCCGAAGTCGACCTCGCGGCGGTTGTCGGGATCCACGAGGCTCGTCTCCCACAGCTCGCTGCCCTGGTAGACGTCGGGCATGCCGGGGGCGGTCAGCTGGATGGCCTTGGCCGCCAGCGCGTTCGACCAGCCGGGGCCGGAGAGCCGGTCGTAGAGCCCGGCCACGATCGTGCGGGCGCGCGGGTCGTCGAAGGCGGCGTCGACGAGCGCGTGCATGCGCTCCTCGAAGGCCTCGTCGGGCGCGGTCCACGTGGTCGAGTCGCCGGCCTCGCGGGACGCCTTCTCGGCGTACGCGTGCAGGCGCTCGCGCGACGCCGGCCAGGTGCCGACGAGCGTCTGCCAGAGCAGGTTGTCGAAAGGGCCGTCGCCGGTGGGCGCGACCTCGCGGAGCTTCTCGAGCGCGTCGCGCCAGGCCTCGGGCGTCTCGGAGAGCACGTCGATGCGGGCGCGCACGTCCTCGCCGCGCTTCGTGTCGTGCGTGGAGAGCGTCGTCATCGCGTGCGGCGCGATGCGCTGGCGCTCCTGCTGGCGCGCGTGGAAGTCGTCGACGTCGATCGCGAAGATCGACGGGTCCGCGCCGACCTCGTTGAGGGAGACGAGGCGCGAGTAGCGGTAGAACGCGGTGTCCTCCACGCCCTTGGCCATGACCATGCCGCTCGTCTGCTGGAAGCGCTGCGCGACGAGCGTGGACGGGTCGGAGAGCTGGGGCATCAGCGCGTCGATGGTCGCGACGAGGTCGGGGCGGCTGGTGCGCGCGGCCTCGGCCGCCTCCTCGAGGTGCGCGAGCCCACCGGGCAGGTAGCTGCGGTAGACGGGGAAGGTCGCGAGCAGCTCGGCGAGGGCGTCGGCGGCGTCGGCCGGGGCATCCTCCACGAGGCGCTCGAGCCGGAGGACCTCGCTGCGGAGGATCCCGTCGGCGATGCCGCGCTTGGTGCCGCGGATCATGTCGGCCCAGCTCGTGAGCTCGCCCTGCGGCAGGCCGCGGAGCGACGCCTCGAGGTGGTCGAGCTCGACCTGGCCGTCGGGGTCGACGAGCACGCGGTCGATCTCCGCGAGCGCGTCGTAGCCCGTCGTGCCGGCGGTCGCCCAGTCGGTGGGCAGCGTCTCGCCGGGCTCGAGGATCTTCTCCACGAGCACGTACGCGCCGTCCGTGATGCGCGCCAGGTCGTCGAGGTAGCCCTGGGGGTCGAGCAGGCCGTCCGGGTGGTCCACCCGGAGGCCGTCGGCGAGGCCCTCGCGGAACCAGCGCGAGATCTCCGCGTGCGACTCCTCGAAGACGCGCGGCAGCTCGACGCGGATGCCCGCGAGCGTGTTGACCGCGAAGAAGCGGCGGTAGTTGAGCTCGGCGTCGGCGCGGCGCCAGTTGATCAGCTCGTAGGACTGGCGCTCGTGCACAGTGCGGGCGTCCGCGTCGTCCTCGGCCGTGCCGGGCGCGACGGGGTAGCGGGTGTCGTAGTAGCGGAGCTCGACGGTGCCGTCGTCGCCGCGCACGAGCTTGAGCTCGTCGAGCTCGGACTCGCCGTCGCCGAGCACGGGGATCCGGACCTTGCCGCGCCCGAAGTCCCAGTCGACGTCGAAGGCCTCGGCGTAGCGGCTCGCGGTGCCGTGGGTCAGCAGGTCCCACCACCAGAGGCTCTCCACCGGGGTGGCGACGCCGACGTGGTTCGGGACGATGTCCACCAGCACGCCCATGCCGAGCTCGTGGGCGCGGTCGGCGACGGCCTTGAGGCCCGCCGCCCCGCCGCGCGTCGGGTCCACCTGCGCGTGGTCGACCACGTCGTAGCCGTGGTCGGATCCGGGCTCGGCCGTGAGGATCGGGCTGAGGTACACCCAGTCCGCGCCGAGGTCCTTCACGTACGGCAGCTGCGCGGCCACGGCGGCGAGGTCGAAGGACTCCCGCACCTGGAACCGGTAGGTGGAGATGGGGGTTCTCAACTGATGTCGCTCCTTGGGTCTGCGGCGGGCCGGTCGGCCTGCGCGTGGGTGAGGACCGCGAGGCTCGCCGCGACCGAGTGGTCGGGCTCCACCTCGGGCTCCGTGTAGGCGCGCAGCACCACGAGTGCCTTGGCCGCCACGTCCACGACGCTACTCGCGCGGAGGGCCGTCGAGTCGGCTCCGACGCCCGCGGTGTCGATCACGGTCTCCCACGCGTCCGCGTACTCGTCCGACGGGAGCGTGAAGGACACGGGCTCGTCGTGCGCGTTGAAGTAGAGGAGGAAGTGCGTGTCGTAGATGTCCTCGCCGCGGCGGTCGCGCCCGCGGATCCCGTTCCCGTTGAGGAACATGCCGATCGCCCGGAGGCCGGACTCCCAGTCGTCGTCCACCATGGGCGTCGCGTCGGCGTCGAGCCACACGATGTCGGGCAGCGGCTCGCCCTCGCCGCGGCGCACGGGCCGGCCGTCGAAGAAGCGCCCGCGACGGAACGTGGGGTGCTCCTTGCGCAGGCGCACGACCGAGGCCGTGAACTCCGCGAGCGGCTGGTCGGCCTGGTCCCAGTGCACCCAGCTGATCTCGTTGTCCTGCGCGTACGTGTTGTTGTTGCCCTGCTGCGTGCGGCCGAGCTCGTCGCCGTGGAGGATCATCGGCACGCCCTGCGACAGGATCATCGTCGCGAGCATGTTGCGCTGCTGGCGACCGCGCAGCGTGAGGATCGCCGGGTCGTCCGTCGGCCCCTCCACGCCCATGTTCCAGGAGCGGTTGTGGCTCTCGCCGTCGTTGTTGTCCTCGCCGTTCGCGTCGTTGTGCTTCTCGTTGTAGGAGACGAGGTCGGCGATGGTGAAGCCGTCGTGCGCGGTGATGAAGTTGATCGACGCGACCGGGCGGCGGCCCGAGTGCTCGTAGAGGTCGGCGGATCCCGTGATGCGGGCCGCGAACTCGCCGAGCGAGGAGGCCTCGCCGCGCCAGAAGTCGCGCACGGTGTCGCGGTACTTGCCGTTCCACTCCGTCCACTGCGGCGGGAAGTTGCCCACCTGGTAGCCGCCGGGGCCCACGTCCCACGGCTCGGCGATGAGCTTGACCTGCGACACCACCGGGTCCTGCTGCACGAGCTCGAAGAAGGTGGCGAGCTTGTCGACGTCATAGAACTCGCGGGCGAGCGCGGAGGCGAGGTCGAAGCGGAAGCCGTCCACGTGCATCTCGGTCACCCAGTAGCGCAGCGAGTCCATGATCAGCTGCAGCGCGTGCGGGTGGCGCACGTTGAGCGAGTTGCCCGTGCCCGTGTAGTCCATGTAGTAGGTGGGGTCGTCCTCCATGAGCCGGTAGTAGGCCTGGTTGTCGATGCCCTTGAACGACAGCGTCGGGCCGAGGTGGTTGCCCTCCGCCGTGTGGTTGTAGACCACGTCGAGGATGACCTCGATGCCGGCCGCGTGCAGCGCCCGCACCATCGACTTGAACTCCTGCACCTGCTGGCCGAGCTCGCCCGTGGACGAGTACGCGTTGTGCGGCGCGAAGAACCCGATGGTGTTGTAGCCCCAGTAGTTGCGGAGGCCCTTCTCGAGCAGCGTGTTGTCCTGCACGAACTGGTGCACGGGCATCAGCTCGATGGCCGTCACGCCGAGGCGCTGCAGGTGGTCGATGACCGCGGGGTGCGCGATGCCGGCGTACGTGCCGCGCAGCTCCTCGGGGATCCGCGGGTGCAGCTGCGTGAGGCCCTTCACGTGCGCCTCGTAGACGACGGTCTCGCTGTAGGGCGTGCGGGGGAGCCGGTCGCCGTCCCAGTCGAAGAACGGGTTGACCACGACGCCGAGCATCATGTGCGGGCCCGAGTCCTCGTCGTTGCGGCTCGCCGGGTCGCCGAACTCGTACGCGAACAGCGACGGGTGCCAGTCGAACTCGCCGCAGGTGGCCTTCGCGTAGGGGTCGAGCAGCAGCTTCGCGGGGTTCGAGCGGTGCCCGGCCTCGGGCTCGTACGGCCCGGTGACGCGGTAGCCGTAGCGCTGGCCCGGCTGCACGTGCGGGAGGTAGCAGTGCCAGACGTGCGCGTCGACCTCGGTCACGTCCACGCGGGTCTCGGTGCCGTCCTCCTCGATGAGGCACAGCTGCACCCTCTCGGCGACCTCGCTGAAGAGCGCGAAGTTCGTGCCGCTCCCGTCGAAGGTCGCGCCGAGCGGGTACGGGTTTCCGGGCCAGGTGTGCAAGTGGTCCTCCAGTTGGGTCGACTCGTCCGCCGACGGCGCGCGTGCGCGCGGGTCCGTCGGGGGCGGGGCAGGCGGTGGATCCGCGTGGGCCGCAGCGGCGGGGAGGCCGGATGCGACGCAGCGACGCACCAGGGGCGAGGCTACCGCGAGGACGCGGATCGCCCGGCATCCGACGGGCCTCGCGGGGTACGGTGGGACGCATGACCAACCTCGTCGCACAGCTCGCAGAGAACGTGAAGAACGCCGGAGTGGGGACGGTCTACGGCGACCCCCTCGACATCGACGGCTCGACCATCGTCCCGGTGGCATTCGCCTGGTACGGCTTCGGCGGGGGCAGCGACCTCCCCGACTCCGACGGCAACGTCGCGGGCGGCGGCGGGGGCGGCGGCGCTACCTGGCCGATCGGCGCCTACATCGCCACCGACGGCGAGGTGCGGTTCCAGCCCAACGTCATCGCGCTGCTCGCGGTGGCCACGCCCGTCATCTGGATCTCCGGCAAGGTCCTCGTCAAGCTCATCAAGACGCTCAGGTAGCGCACCGCGTCCCCGGACGCGCACGACCACCGCGGAGCGCGGGTGCCTCGGGCACCCGCGCTCCCGTGCGTCCGGGGCACCTGCGCATCCCGGGCGCGCCGGATGCCCCGACCGCGCGCTAGGATCGCCTCGAACACGGGAGTCCGGTGAGCCGGGCTGAGAGGAAGACACCCAGTCTTCGACCGTCGAACCTGATCTGGATCATGCCAGCGCAGGGAGGCTTCCATCTCGCACCCGTGCCCTCTTCCACTCCTCCGAAGGGCACGTCCAATGACCGCATCACCCTCGTCCACCGCATCCGCCGCGAGCGTCGACCCCGGCGCCCGCGCTCCCCGCTCGGGCCTCCGCGCCCGCTGGCGCGTCATCGACATCGTCGTGGCGAGCGTCCTCGGCGTCGCGTCCGGCCTCGTCTTCGTCCTCTGGAACACCGCGTCCGTGCCGGTGAGCGGGCTCTTCGAGCCCCTCCTCCCGGGGCTCCAGGCCCTCGCCGGCGGCGGCTGGCTCTTCGCGGGCGTCCTCACCGGCATCGTGATCCGCAAGCCCGGCGCCGCCCTGTACGGCGAGCTCCTCGCGGCCTTCGTCTCGATGCTGGTCGGCAACGTCTGGGGCGTGAGCACGCTCCTCTCCGGCCTCACCCAGGGCCTCGGCGCCGAGCTCGTGCTCCTCGTCTTCCTCTACGCGAACTGGCGCGCGTACGTCGCCGTGCTCGCGGGCATGGGCGCGGGCCTCGGCATGGCCGTGACCGACCTCATCACCTACTACCCGGGCTCCTCGCCGCTCTTCGTCGCCGTCTACACGATCGCGGCGCTCGTCTCCGGGGCGGTCGTCGCGGGCCTGCTCTCGTGGCTGGTGGCCCGGGCGCTCGCGCGCACGGGCGCGCTCTCGCGCTTCGCCTCGGGTCGCGACACCGCGGCCCGGGTCTGAGCGTGCGGCGGCCCGGCCGACGCGGGTCGGCGGGCGCGCCGGTCGCCGGCACCGCGCCCGGTCACGCGCCGTCCTCGGGCGGCGCCGCCGTCCGGGCCGTCGGCTGGGGCTGGCGCCACGCGGGCCGGAGCGCCTGGGCCGTGCGGGACGTCGACCTCGTCATCGAGCCGGGGGAGCGCGTCCTGCTGCTCGGCGCATCCGGCGCCGGCAAGACCACGCTGCTGCACGCGCTCGCGGGCGTCCTCGGCGGCGACGACGAGGGCGAGAGCCGGGGCGAGCTGCAGGTCGACGGCGCGGATCCGGCCGGCCAGCGGGGACGCGCGGGCCTCGTCCTCCAGGACCCCGACGCGCAGGTGATCCTCTCCCGCGTCGGCGACGACGTCGCCTTCGGCTGCGAGAACCTCGGCGTCCCGCGCGACGAGATCTGGGCCCGCGTCCGCGACGCGCTCGACGCCGTCGGGCTCGACGTCGCGCTCGACCGCTCGACGACCGCGCTCTCCGGTGGCCAGAAGCAGCGCCTCGCGCTCGCGGGCGTCCTCGCCATGCGGCCCGGCCTCCTCCTCCTCGACGAGCCGACGGCCAACCTCGATCCCGAGGGCGTGGGCGAGGTGCGCCGCGCGGTCGAGCGGGTCGTCGCGTCCACGGGCACCACGCTCGTCGTCATCGAGCACCGCGTGGCCGTGTGGCAGGACCTGGTCGACCGGGTGGTCGTGCTGGGTGCGGACGGCGGCGTCCTCGCCGACGGCGCCCCCGACGACGTGCTGCGCGACCAGGGCGCCTCCCTGGCGGCGGCCGGCGTCTGGGTCCCGGGACGCGAGCCGGTCGCCCCGGTCCGGTCGCCGGCCGCGCCGTCCCCGCTCCTCCGGGCCGACGGCCTCGGGGTGGGGCGGCGCCGCGGGGTCGCCGTGGCCGACGACGTCTCCCTCGGGCTCTCCGCGGGGCGCGTCGCGGCGCTCACGGGCCCGAACGGCGGCGGGAAGAGCACGCTGGCGCTCACACTGGGCGGCCTGCTGCCGGCCGTCGCGGGCCGGGTGGTCGCCGAGGGCGCGCTCGCGGACGGCCTCGGCGCGGATCCGTCCGCCTGGCGCTCGCGCGAGCTCGCCGCCCGCATCGGCACGGTGTTCCAGGATCCCGAGCACCAGTTCCTCGCCGCCACCGTCCGCGCGGAGCTCGAGGTCGGCCCCCGCGCCGTCGGCGCCGATCCGGTCGCCTCCGCGCGACGCGTCGACGAGCTGCTCGTCCGCCTCCGGCTCGACGGCCTCGCCCAGGCCAATCCGTTCACGCTCTCCGGCGGGGAGAAGCGCCGCCTGTCCGTGGCCACCGCGCTCGCGACGGCCCCGCGCCTCCTCGTCCTCGACGAGCCGACCTTCGGCCAGGACGCCCGCACCTGGGCGGAGCTCGTCGCCCTCCTCGCCGACCTCGTCGACCGCGAGGGCGTCGGCGTCCTCGCGGTCACCCACGACGAGGACCTCGTGGCCGCGCTCGCGGACGACGTGCTCCGCCTGGATCCCGCCGACGCTGATCCCGCCGACGCGGCTCCCGCGCGCCTCCGGGTGGTGCGATGAGCGCCGCGATCCGCGAGGCCGTGCCGGCCGCGCGCGCGACCGGCCTCGCGGCGGTGAACCCCGTCGCCCGGCTGGCCGCGGCGCTCGTGCTGACGCTCGCGCTCGTCCTCAGCCTCGACGTGGTCTCCGCCGGCACCGCGCTGGCGCTCGAGCTGCTGCTGCTGCCGCTCACCGGGATCCGCGTCCGGTCGCTCCTCGTCCGCGGCATCCCGATCTGGATCGCGGCCCCGGGCGCGGGCCTCACGATCCTGCTCTACGGGCGCACCTCCGGCGACGTCTACGCGCAGTTCCTCCTCGTGGTGGTGAGCGAGGGATCCGTACTGCTGGCCGTGGCGACGACCCTCCGCGTGTTCGCCGTCGGCATCGCGTCGCTCATCCTGTTCTCGGACGTGGACCCGACCGACCTCGCCGACGGCCTCGCGCAGGTGTGGCGGCTCCCGTCGCGGTTCGTCCTGGGGGCCCTCGCGGGCGTCCGCCTGGTCGGGCTCCTGCTCGACGACTGGCGCTCGCTCGAGCTCGCCCGCCGGGCCCGCGGCGTGGCCGACCGCGGCCGCGTGCGCCGGTTCGCCGGGCAGGCGTTCGCCCTGCTGGTGCTGTCCATCCGCCGCGGCAGCAAGCTCGCCACCGCGATGGAGGCGCGCGGCTTCGGCGGCCCGGGCCTCCGCACGTGGGCGCGGCCCAGCGTCGTCGGCCGACGCGAGCACCTGGTGGTCCTCGTGGCCGTGCTGGTCGCCGCGGCGTCCGTCGGGGCCGCCGTCGCGGCCGGGACGTGGGACTTCGTTGCGGCCTGACGCGGGGGAGCGGTGCCCGGCGCTGGTCCTCGTCGACGGCCCCAGCGGATCCGGCAAGTCCACGCTCGCCGACGCGCTCGTCCGGGACGGCGATGCCGCGGCGCACCTCCCGCCGGGCGCCCAGCTGCTCCGCCTCGACGACGTCTACCCCGGCTGGGACGGCCTGGAGGCGGCGTCCCGCCACCTCGAGCAGCACGTGCTGCCGGGGATGCGTCCGGGCGGCCGACCGCGCTGGCGCCGCTGGGACTGGGCCGCCGACGCCCCTGCGGAGTGGCACGACCTCGATCCCGACCGGCCTGTCGTGGTCGAGGGCTGCGGATCCCTCACCCGCGCCGCGGCGGCCCTGGCGACGCACCGGATCTGGGTCGAGGCGGACGACGACGTCCGCCGTGCGCGCGCCATCGCCCGCGACGGCGCGTCCTTCGCCGTCGAGTGGGAGCGCTGGGACGCCCAGTGGCGCGCGCACGTGGCCCGCGAGGACCCGCGCGCCCTGGCCGACGCCGTCGTCCGCACGGACGCGGTCGCGACGCCCGGGTAGCCTGAGGCCATGACCGATTCCGCACCCACCGACGTCCGCTACCTCGCCGTCTTCGCCGACGGCCCCCTCGAAGGCACCACCGAGACGCGCGTGCTCGTGGACGGCGCGCACGACGCGACCATCAGCACCCTCTCCGCCGTCGAGGGCAAGGAGTCCCTCTTCCAGTACCGCGCCGGCGAGGTGACCGAGGTCGCGGGCGAGAAGCGCGTCACGTACGCGTTCGTGGCCGACGGCAGCGACGACGTCCTCGGCGAGGGCGACGACGAGTCCCTCGAGCTCTGATCCGATCCCGTCCGGCGCCTCCGCGCCGGCCCCGACGGCCCCGGCCCGCGACGCGGCAGCCGGGGCCGTCGTGCGTCCGGGCGCGCTCGCGCCGGTCCGGCGTCAGGCCCAGCCGAGCTCGTGCAGCCGGTCGTCGTCGATGCCGTGGAAGTGGGCGATCTCGTGCACGAGCGTGACGTGCACGAGGTCGCGGAGCGCGTCCACGTCCTCCGCCTCGTGCAGGTGCGGCTCGCGGTACACGACGATGCGATCCGGCATCTCGCCGAACCCGTACTGGCCGCGCTCGGTCATGGCGACGCCGTCGTAGAGCCCGAGCAGGTCGAGGGACCCGTCCTCGGGACGGTCCTCCACCACGAAGACGACGTTGTCGAGGCCGTCGACCATCTCGTCTGGCAGCGCGTCGAGCTCGTCGACCACGAGCCGCTCGAAGTCCTCCGGGTCGCAGTGCAGCACGGATCCAGCCTCGCACACGCCCCGGACCCGGGCTGCCCGGAGACGACGGAAGGGCCGGAGACGACGGAAGGGCCGGGACCCTCTCGGATCCCGGCCCTTCCCGGTGGGGTGGACGACGGGGCTCGAACCCGCGACTTCCGGCTCCACAAGCCAGCGCTCTGCCAACTGAGCTACGCCCACCATGGGGCCGATCCCGCTCTCGCGGACGGCCATGAATGAGGATACTACAGGCGCGGAGCCCACGCGGACGTCACGTCCGCGGAGATGGCCTGCACGTCCTCCGTCGCGGGCCCCGGGGCCGGCACGAAGGCGGCGCGGCGGTAGTACTCGAGCTCGCGGATGGACTCGAGGATGTCGGCGAGGGCGCGGTGGCCGCCGTTCTTCGCGGGGGAGTTGAAGTAGATCCGGGGGAACCACTCCTTCGCGAGCACCTTGATCGAGGAGACGTCGACGCTGCGGTAGTGCAGGTGCGCGTCGACGCGCGGCATGTACTTGGCGAGGAACGCGCGGTCGGTGCCGATGGTGTTGCCCGCGATGGGCGCCTTGCCGCCGTTCGGCACGTGCTGCAGCAGGTACTCGAGCACCGCGAACTCGGCGTCCGCGAGGCTCACTCCCGCGGGGATCTCCTCGAGGAGCCCGGAGGAGCGGTGCATGTCGGTGACGAACTCGCCCATGTTGGCGAGCGCCGCCGGATCCGGGTTGATGACGATCGTGAAGCCCGGGTCCACGGGGACGAGGTCGAAGTCGGTGACGACCACCGCGACCTCCACCAGCTCGTCGATCGCGAGGTCGAGCCCCGTCATCTCGCAGTCGATCCACACCAGCCGGTCCGCGTTGTTGCCCATCCCCCGATCCTATCGGCGGGCCCGGACGGCGCGGATCCGGGCCGCCTACCATGGGGGCGTGATCACCCTCCTCGCCGTCCTCCTCCTCGTCAACGGCGTCTGGAACGTCGTCGTCTGGCCGCAGTTCCTGAAGCGCGTCGCGAAGGACCCGCGTGCCCGCGCCGCTGACGGATCCCGCACGCCGTTCTTCACGGTGCACCTCGTGCTCGTCTCCGTGTCGCTGCTCCTCGCGGCCCTCTCCCTCGTCGCCGCCGTCGCGGCCTTCCTCTCCTGACCTCCGCCGAGGACGCGGGCGCGCCCGGCGTCCGCGTCGTGATGTACTCCTCGCTGTTCTGCGTCCCGTGCCAGGCCACCCGGCGCGTGCTCGCCGAGGTGCAGCGCCTGCTGCCCTGGCTCCCCGTGGAGGAGCTCGACGTCGCGGCGCACCCCGACCGGGCCGAGGCGGAGCGGATCCGCTCGACGCCGACGATCCTCGTGCACGCCGGCGACGTGCAGGTGCTGCGCGCCGAGGGCGTGCCGACCGCCCCGCAGGTGCTGCAGGCCGTGGCGCGGGCGATGGACGCGTCCTCCGCGCCGCCCGGCTCCGGCCCGGGCGCCGCCGGACCCGCGTAGTACCCTCGTCACGACCCTCCGTAGCTCAATGGATAGAGCATCGGCCTTCTAATCCGACGGTTGCGCGTTCGAGTCGCGCCGGGGGGACCACCGCTGTCGCGGGGAACCTGTTCGTCGTAGATTTGGGCGCATGCGCGACATCCAGTCACAGATCATCGACGCCCTCGAGGTGCGACCGACCATCGATCCCGCGGACGAGGTCCGGAAGCGCGTCGACTTCCTCAAGGCCTACCTCCGCTCCACGGGCGCGGAGGGCTTCGTCCTCGGCATCAGCGGCGGACAGGACTCCTCCCTCGCGGGTCGTCTCGCCCAGCTGGCCGTCGAGGAGCTCGCGGCTGAGGGCGTGCGGGCGGAGTTCGTCGCCGTGCGGCTGCCCTACGGGGTGCAGGCCGACGAGGAGGACGCGCAGCTCGCCCTGCGCTTCATCCAGCCGAAGGCCAGCGTCGTGTTCGACATCAAGCGCGCCGTGGACGGCTTCGAGGCGGAGTACGCCGACGCGGCGGGCCACCGGATGCTCGACTTCACCAAGGGCAACGTCAAGGCGCGCTCGCGCATGGTCGCCCAGTACGCCCTCGCCGGGCAGGCGCGGCTCCTCGTCGTCGGCACGGACCACGCGGCCGAGGCGGTCACGGGCTTCTTCACCAAGTACGGCGACGGCGGCGCGGACGTGCTGCCCCTCACGGGCCTGTCGAAGCGCCAGGGCCGCGCGCTGCTCGAGCACCTGGACGCCCCCGAGCGCCTCTACCTCAAGGCGCCCACGGCGGACCTCCTCGACGACACCCCCGGTCAGACCGACGAGGCGAACCTCGGCCTCACCTACGCCGACATCGACGACTTCCTCGAGGGGCGCGACGTCGCCGACGAGGTGGCCGAGGCCATCGAGGCGCGGTACGCCAGCACCGAGCACAAGCGCCGCGTCCCCGCGACGATGTTCGACGACTGGTGGAAGTGATCCGCGTCCTTCCCCGCACGTGACGACGCCCCGCACCTCATCGAGGTGCGGGGCGTCGTCACGCGAGGCCGAGGATCAGCGGCGCTCGGCCTCCGCGGCGCGGGAGTTCGCGGCGGACGACGAGGGGACAGGCGGGCTGTACTGCTCGTCGGGGGACTCGACGCGTCGCTCGGCGGCCGGCTGGTCGTCGGTGCCGGGGCGCCAGGGGACGGGGACCGCGGCGATGCCGGGGGAGGGCTCGGGCGCCCGGGGAGCCGGAGCGTCCGTCGCGGGCGAGTCGTCCTCGAACTGCCAGCGGGCGATGTCGCCCTGGAAGATCTTGCGGGCGCGGCCCGGGTGGTGCTGCCACTCCACGATGCGGTCACGGAACTCGGCGAGCTGCGTGTCGAACTGGAACCCGAAGCTCCCGCTGCCGCGCTTGAACTCCGTGATCTCGTGCGCCGCCCAGGTGGCCGCGGTCGCGGCGCCCTTGACCGGCATGAGGCGGATGCGGATGTCGGCCTCGCCGGCGGCGCGATCGGCGAGCACGCGCTCCTGCGGGGTGAGGCCGTCCCACACGGAGGCCTGACGCGCCGCGTCGACCAGCGCGCCGATGGCGGCCGCCTTCACCTCCCGGTCGTGGCGCGTGAGGACCCGCTGCGTGGCGCCGCGCGCGATGACGGCGGCGAGCACGCCGGCCACCACGATGGCCACGAAGGGGACGACGACGCTCGAGAGGAGCTGCGTGCCCCGCTCGGACGCGAGGGCATCGAGGAGATCATTCCACCACTGCATGCGGTGACCGTACCCCGGGCTCCGGCCGTCGCCGGGGAGGCGAGGCGGGCGCGTCGCGGCCTCGGCATGCCGACGCGCAGCGGATCAGAACCGGAGGCAGTCGACGGCGTCCTGGAGGGCCCAGAAGTCACCGAGGGGGACGAACCCCTGCGCGTCCCGGCGGAGGCGCTTGGCGCGGAAGCGCTCGCCCTGCGGCTCGTGCATCCGCTCGACGTAGCCGAGCACGGCGCCGTCCGGACGGGTGACGCGCAGGAGCCCGTCGTGCAGCTCGCGCACCTGGGCCGCCGAGCGCGACAGGGGGGTGTAGGTGATGCTGGGCATGGTGTCCTCCGTCCGCGTGCCGCCGGCCCGGCGGTGTCTCGATGTCCCCGAAGCTACGGGGGACCACCGACATCGCGGCCGGCAGGAATGGGCGGCGTCCGATGACGGTTCCCTCCCACGTCGACCCGTGCGGACCTCGCGCGCGGCGACGGGAAGTAGGTTCATCTCTCATGCAGACATTCATCCTCGCCGGCGGCTGCTTCTGGTGCCTCGATGCGGTCTACCGCACGCTCGACGGCGTCCAGGACGTCATCTCCGGCTACATCGGCGGACACACCGCCCACCCCTCCTACGACGCCGTGTGCACGGGCGCGACCGGGCACGCCGAGGCGGTGAAGGTGGTCTTCGACGAGGAGGTCATCCCCGCCGACGTCATCCTCGACGTGTTCTTCACGCTGCACGACCCGCGCCAGCTCAACCGGCAGGGCGCCGACGTCGGCACCCAGTACCGGTCGGCCATGTTCCCCGCGGACGCCGAGCAGGAGCAGCTGTTCCGCGACGCCATCTCCCGCGCCGGCGAGCTGTGGGACGGCACCGCCGTCACCACGATCGAGCCGGTCGGCACCTGGTACGACGCGGAGGACTACCACCAGGACTTCTTCGCGAAGAACCCGGGCCAGGGCTACTGCAACGCGGTCGCCGTGCCCAAGGTCAACAAGGTGCGCAAGTCGTTCGCGCAGTACGTGCGCGCGGCCTGACCCACCCTCCCCGACGCCCCGCGGCCTGTACGGCCGCGGGGCGTCGGCGTACCATCGGCACGTCCGGGCGACGGAGCCCGGCGAGGAGAGGCGACGACGATGTCGATGACCACGAACACGAGCACGAACACGACCGGGTTGCCGCGCACCGCGGGCAAGACCTGGGTGGCCTTCGGGGCCACGGGGGCGCTCGCCTCCATCCACTCCCACGACGACGGGTACGAGGTGCGGCCCCTGCACCGCGGCGTCGTCGCCGGCACGTACCCGTCGCTGGAGATCGCGAAGTCGGCGCTCCGGGCGGGGCAGGGCGGCGACGTGGAGTTCTCCGCGCACTGAGCCGCCCGCGGCTCCTCCCCAGCGGGCGCGGACGCGCGCATCCGCCGTCCCCGGGACCCGATCCCGTCGGCATGCCCGGGGTCGTGCACGATGCGACCGCGGCACGGTGCCGCCGGGGGAGGCGGCATGCGCGGGATGGGCACGGCGGACGGGACGACCATCGGCGACGGCGGTGGGCGGCGGCATGCCCTGTTGCGCGGGCGGCTCGGCGGTGCCGCCCGCGGCATCCGCACGGCGGAGGGCTGGGAGCTCGCCGCCCTCGACGTGGGCGGCGTGATCGTCACGTGCGCGGGCGCGGGGGCGGCGGATGCCGTCCGGTCGCTCCACGCGGGCGACGAGGTCGTCGTGCGCGGGGTCCTGCGCGCCCGCCGCGGGGGACGCCCGGGCGACGATGCCGTCGAGATGGAGGCGACGCTCCTCGCCGTGCGGAGGCGGGTCGGGTCGCGCCCGCGGAGACCCCGGGCGAGGCGCCCTAGGATCGCAGCATGAGCGGATCCCCCCGGTGGCTCGAGCCGGATCAGCAGCGCGCCTGGCGGACGGTCATCGTCGCGCTCAACCACGTCAGCGAGCGCATCGAACGGCAGCTGGTGCGCGACGCCGGCATGCCGCACGCGTACTACATGATCCTCGTCCGGCTGTCCGAGGCCGAGGGCAACGCGCTGCCCATGTCCGTGCTCGCGCGGGCCCTGCAGGCGTCCGCGAGCCGTACGTCGCACGCCGTGACCCGGCTCGAGCAGCTCGGTTGGGTCCGCCGCGTCCCGTCGTCGCGCGACGGCCGGAGCCTCCTCGCGGAGCTCACGGACGAGGGCCGCGGCACGCTGGCGGCCGCCGCCCCGGGGCACGCCGAGGAGGTGCTCCACACGGTGTTCGACCCGCTGAGCGCCGAGCAGACCGCGCAGCTCGAGGCCATCGCCCGCGATATCCTCACCACCATGACCGCTTCCTCCCCCCTCGACGGCCGGGGGAGCGCCCGCGGCGACGACCTGGCCATCCCCCCGGCCCCCGACGCACCCGCGGCGGGCGCGACCGCCCGGCCGGACGAGCACGTCGCGTGAGGGGCCGCATCGGCGCCCTCGTCGCACCCGCGCTCCTCGCCGCGCTCGTCCTGAGCGGCTGCACGCAGACGCCGTCGCCGACGCAGCCGACGGCCCAGGCGACGGCGGGGTCCGCGTCCCCCGACGCCGCCGCGTCCGCCGCCCCCACCACGGCGCCCGTGGACCCGGCGGGCACGGCCGAGGCCAACCTGCCGGCCTTCGAGGCGACGGCGGGCGGGGTCGTCTCCGCGGATCCGAACGCGAAGGGCCGCGCGATGGTCGACGCGCTCGTCGGCGTCGGGTTCCCGAAGGACAAGATGGAGGTCACGGCGGACGCGACGCCGCTCGGCAACTCCGTCGACTCGATCCTCGTGGCCGTGCGCCTGGGCGACGGCTGCCTCATCGGCCAGCGCGCGCAGGACGGCTTCTCCGCGCACGTGGAGCCGGCGCTGTCCTCCGGCCGCTGCCTGGTGGGGCAGACGCGCGCCATCGACTGGTGACCCGTGCCCGGCCGGGCCCCGACGGACGGCTGGTCGGCGTCCGGGCGTGCGCGGCACTGAATAGACTCGCCCCATGGCTGAATACATCTACTCGATGGTCCGCGCCCGGAAGTCGGTCGGCGACAAGCTGATCCTCGACGACGTCACGATGTCGTTCATCCCGGGCGCCAAGATCGGCGTCGTCGGACCGAACGGCGCGGGCAAGTCCACGATCCTCAAGATCATGGCGGGCCTCGACACCCCGAGCAACGGCGAGGCCAAGCTGTCGCCCGGCTACTCGGTCGGCATCCTCATGCAGGAGCCCGAGCTCGACGAGTCGAAGACCGTCCTCGAGAACGTCCAGGAGGGCGTCGGCCCGCTGAAGGCGCAGGTCGACCGCTACAACGAGATCGCCGCGGCCATGGCCGAGCCCGACGCCGACTTCGACACGCTCCTCGCCGAGATGGGCACGCTCCAGGAGGCCATCGACGCCGCCGACGGCTGGGAGCTCGACTCGCAGCTCGAGCAGGCGATGGACGCGCTGCGCACCCCGCCGGGCGACGCCTCGGTCGCGAACCTCTCCGGCGGCGAGAAGCGCCGCGTGGCGCTCTGCAAGCTGCTGCTCCAGAAGCCCGACCTGCTCCTCCTCGACGAGCCCACCAACCACCTCGACGCCGAGAGCGTGCTCTGGCTCGAGCAGCACCTGTCCAAGTACCCGGGCGCCGTCCTCGCCGTCACCCACGACCGGTACTTCCTCGACCACGTGGCCGAGTGGATCGCCGAGGTCGACCGCGGGCGCCTCTACCCGTACGAGGGCAACTACTCGACGTACCTCGAGAAGAAGCAGGAGCGCCTCAGCGTCCAGGGCAAGAAGGACGCGAAGCTCTCCAAGCGCCTCGCCGAGGAGCTCGACTGGGTCCGCAGCAACGCGAAGGGCCGCCAGGCGAAGTCCAAGGCCCGCCTCGCCCGCTACGAGGAGATGGTGACCGAGGCGGAGCGCACGAGGAAGCTGGACTTCGAGGAGATCCAGATCCCCGTGGGCCCGCGCCTGGGCTCGCAGGTCATCGACGCGAACAAGCTGCACAAGCAGTTCGGCGAGCGGGTCCTCATCGACGACCTCTCGTTCACGCTCCCCCGCAACGGCATCGTCGGCGTCATCGGCCCGAACGGCGTCGGCAAGACCACGCTGTTCAAGACCATCGTGGGCTTCGAGCCGCTCGACTCCGGCGAGCTGAAGGTCGGCGACACGGTCGACATCTCCTACGTCGACCAGAGCCGCGGCGGCATCGACCCGGAGAAGTCGCTGTTCGAGGTCGTCTCCGACGGCCAGGACTACATCCAGGTCGGCAAGCAGGAGGTGCCCGCGCGCGCCTACGTCTCCACCTTCGGGTTCAAGGGGCCGGACCAGCAGAAGAAGGCGGGCATCCTCTCCGGTGGAGAGCGCAACCGCCTGAACCTCGCGCTGACGCTCAAGCAGGGCGGCAACCTGCTGCTGCTCGACGAGCCCACCAACGACCTGGACGTCGAGACGCTCGGCAGCCTCGAGAACGCGCTGCTCGAGTTCCCCGGCTGCGCCGTGGTCATCACCCACGACCGGTGGTTCCTCGACCGGATCGCGACGCACATCCTGTCCTACGAGGGCACCGAGGAGGACCCCGCGAACTGGTACTGGTTCGAGGGCAACTTCGAGTCGTACGAGCAGAACAAGATCGAGCGCCTCGGCGCGGACGCCGCGAAGCCCCACCGCTCGGCGTACCGCAAGCTGACGCGCGACTGACCCCGTGACCCGGGTCCACGTCCCGGTCCACCTGCGGTGGGCCGACCTCGACGCCTACGACCACGTGAACAACGTGGAGGTCCTCCGGCTGTTGGAGGAGGCGCGCGTCCGCGCCTTCTGGCGGGGCGACGACGACGGCGAGGACGCGGGGCTCGCGCTCATCGACGCGTCGGCGGGCGCGGCGACCATGACCCTCATCGCCCGTCAGGAGGTCGAGTACCTGCTGCCGATCTCCTACGGGCGGCGTCCGCTCGACGTGCAGGTGTGGCTGGGGCGGCTCGGCGGGTCCAGCTTCGAGGCGTGCTACGAGCTGCGCACGCCCGCGGGCGTCGAGCCGTCCGCGCTTTACGCGCGCGCCTCCACGACGATCGTGCTCGTCGACGCGGGGACCGGTCGACCGCGCCGCATCACCGATGACGAGCGCGCGGCATGGAGCGCGTACGTCGAGGAGCCCGTGGCCTTCAGCCGACGCGGCTGACGCGGGCGGCGCGGGGCACGCAGGTCAGCCGCGCGCCTCGGCGGGGACGCGCACCATGCCCTCCTGCGCGACGCTCGCGAGCAGCACGCCGTCGCGCGAGTAGATGCGTCCGAGGGAGAGGCCGCGTCCGCCCTGCGCGCTCGTCGACTCCTGCACGTAGAGCATCCACTCGTCGGCGCGGCCGAAGCGGTGGAACCACATCGCGTGGTCGAGGCTCGCGGCCTTGATGCCGGGCGTCGCCCACGAGAGGCCGTGCCGGCGGTAGATGGACTCGAGGATCGAGTAGTCGCTCGCGTAGGCGAGGGACGCGAGGTGCACGGCCGGGTCGTCGGGCAGGCGGCCGATGGCACGGATCCACACCGCCTGATGCGCGACGCGCTCCTCCGCGGCGCCGAAGTAGACGGGCTGCTCGACGTGGCGCATGTCGAAGGGCCGGTCGTTCGCCCAGTGCGCGGCGACGGGGTGGTCGATGCGCGACAGCACGTCGCGCGCGCTCGGCAGCGACTCGGGCTCCGGGATGCCCTCCGGCATCGGCGCCTGGTGCTCGAGCCCCTCGTCGGCGTCCTGGAAGGACGCGATCATGGAGAGGATCGGGCGACCGTCCTGGTACGCCTGCGTGCGGCGCGTGGAGAACGAGCGGCCGTCGTGGATGCGGTCCACGGAGAAGGTGATGGGCTTCGTGACGTCTCCGGGGCGGAGGAAGTAGCCGTGCATGCTGTGCGGGCGGCGGTGCGGCTCGGTCGTGCGCATGGCGGCGACGAGCGACTGCGCGAGCACCTGGCCGCCGAAGACGCGGCCCATGGGCATCCACTGCGAGGGGCCGGTGGAGATGTCCTCGCTGGTGCGGGCGCCGGTGTCCGTGAGGTCCAGCGCGGTGAGGAGGCCGGCGAGCGGGCCTCCGGCGGTCTCGTCGGGGGTGTCGGATGCGTGGTCGGTCATGGGTCCTCCGCCGTACGGGCCGGCCTCGGGCGGCCGGGCTGCCGGGCGGGCCGCCCGGGTGCATCCAGTAGCTTAGACAGGCCATGACGCCCTCCTTCGCCCTCCGGGACGCCCTCGCCCTCGGCGATCTGCAGACCTTCCTCGGGCGCTCCGCCCGCGTCGACGACGGGGCCGTGCGGCTCATCGGATCCGGGGGAGTGCTCGCCGTGTACACCTCGGTGCTGCAGCCGGCCGGCCTCCTCGACCGCGCGCCCACCGTCCTCGGCCTCCGCACGTTCGCCGCGGAGACGCAGGCGCCCGTCGACAGCGTGGTCCCGATCCGCGGCCTGCTCGACCGGCTCGCGCGGCTCGAGGGGCCCGCCACCGGCTCGCCCGGCGAGCCCGTGGGCGTCCTCGTGCCGCCGGACACCGCCACCGCGCCCTGGGCCGGGATCTCGCCGCCCCGCGCCGGATGGGAGCGCGTCGCCGACGTGCCCGCCGCCGCCCTGCGCGCCGCCGCCCGGGCTGGCATCGACGAGGTCGCGGCGGCCGTGCCCACGGGGATCGGCGAGCAGATCGTCTCGCGCGTGCGCGGCGAGGTCTGGGGCCGGCCCGTGGAGGGCGCGCCCGACGTGCTCGCGGGGGGCGCCTTCGCGGCCTACAGCCTCGGCTTCCTCGGTCCGGATCCCGCGCCCGACGCCGTCGCCGACGACGAGGAGCCGCCCGTCGCCGTGCTCCGCACCGGTCCGTGGACGCGCCTCACGACGGCGCGCGGGCACGTGCTCATCCGCCGGCTCTAGGAGCCGGTCGCGGCCTCAGGTCGCCGACGCGCTCCACGGCCGCCGCTCAGGACTCCTCGAACGTGTTCACCATCGCGTGGGCGGCGCGCTCCAGGTAGTCCCAGAGCTGGGCCTCGTGCAGGGGCGACAGGTCGAGCGAGTCGACCGCGACGCGCATGTGCGCGAGCCAGCGGTCGCGGGCGTCCGGGTTGACGCGGAAGGGCATGTGCCGCATCCGGAGCCGCGGGTGCCCGCGCTCCTCGCTGTACGTCGTGGGCCCGCCCCAGTACTGCTCGAGGAAGCCGGTGAGGCGCTGGATGGCGCCCTCGAGGTCCTCCTCCGGGTACATCGCGACGAGCACCGGGTCCTCAGCCACCCCGCGGTAGAACTCGCGGACGAGCCTCTCGAACGTGGGGCGGCCGCCGACGTCGTCGTAGAAGGAGCTCGCGAGCAGGTCGGCCATCAGGATCCCTCGGGGGGCGTCGTGGGCTTCCGCGGAGCCCGGGGAGCGCGCGGCGGCTTCGGCGGCGCGGCGTCGGCGGAGGTCGCGTCGGCGGGCGCGTCGTCGGCGGGCTCCGGGTCCTCGGGCAGCACCGTCCAGGTGGCCGTGACCTCGTCCTCGTCGTCCGGGTGGCTCGCGGGCGCGGGGTCCTGCGCGGGGATCATCTGGGTCGCGCGCGGGTCGGGACGGGAACCGGCCGCGCCGCGGACGACCGGCGACGCCGGGGCCTCCGACGCGGTCGTCGGCCGCTGGGCCGCCTTGCGGGCGGCGCGCTTCTTCGGGGCGGGCGCCTCCGGCTGCTGCACGGGGGTCGGGACGGTGCGCGGCGGGTGCGCGCCACCGACGCTCGCGGCGCTGTCGAAGCCCGTGAGGACGACCGCGGACAGCGACGGCAGGGTGACGCCCATCTGGTCGAGGGCGCCCTTGAGGCGCCCGCGGAGCTCGCGGGACACGTCGTCCCGGGCGTTGCTGCGCGTCTTCACGACGATGCGGATCACGACGGCCGACTCCGAGATCGACTCGATGCCCCAGAGCTCCGGCTTCTCGACGATGCGGGAGCGCCACTTGGGCGTGGTCGCGAGCTCCGTGGCGGTGGCGAGCATGCGCTCCTGCACGGCCTGCACGTCGGTGTCGTAGGGGACGGCCAGGTCGATGACCACGCGGGCCCAGCCCTGCGACATGTTGCCGACGCGCAGGATCTCGCCGTTGCGCACGAACCAGAGCGTGCCGTTGACGTCGCGGAGGGTCGTGATGCGGATGCCGACCGTCTCCACGACGCCCGTCGCGGGACCCACGTCGACCACGTCGCCGACGCCGAGCTGGTCCTCCACGACCATGAACAGGCCGTTGAGGATGTCCTTGACGATGTTCTGCGCGCCGAAGCCGAGGCCGGCGCCGAGGGCGGCGGTGAGGAGGGCGAGGGAGCTGGTGACGTCGGGGGCGACGACGGAGAGCACGCTCGCGATGACGATGACCACGATGACGACCGTGGTGATGTTGCTGAGCACGCTGCCGAGGGTGCGGGTGCGCTGCACGACGCGGACCGCCGTGAGCGGTGACGCCTGGATGGACTGCGTGTCGTCGACGTTCTGCCGCTTCTTGACGCCCGACACGATCCGGTCGACGGTCTGCCGGATCACCACGAGGAGGATCAGCCGGAGCAGGAGGCCGCCGGCGATGTAGGAGACGACCTTGATGAGGTCGCCCCAGGTGGAGAAGAACGAGCCGTCGCCGCAGCACACCATGCTCAGGTCCATCGCGACGCGCTTCCGAGGGGGAGGAGGAGAGGGGTGGTCATCCGCCCGAGTGTACCGGCGGGGGGCCGGGCCGGTCCTGGGTGCGCACGGGTCGCGGAGGGCCGTCGGGCGGGACGCGGGAGGGGGCGGCCGCGTGCGCGACCGCCCCCTCTCGTCGTGCAGGTGCCGCTACTCGGCGTCCTTCGCCTGCGCCCGCAGCGCCCGCTCGACGCCCGACAGCAGCTCGCTGACGAGGCGGCGGAGCGCCGGCGGCTCGGGGTTCGCGTCGAGCCAGGCGACGGTCGCGTCGCGCAGCTCGGCGTCGGCGAGCGGCGACGGGTAGAACCCGCCGATGAGCGCCGCCGCGATGGCGTAGCTCCGCGACTCCCACACGCCCTGCAGCGCGTCGAAGTAGGCGCCCACGTACGGACGCAGGAGCTCCGTGTCGGCCGCCCGGCGGAAGCCGAGGCCCGTGGTGCGGACGATCGTGTTCGGCTCGGTGTCGGCCTCCCACACGGAGGCCCACGCCGCGCGCTTGCCCTCCGCCGTCGGGAGCGCCGCGCGGGCCTGGGCGGCGGACTGCGCGCCCGTCGCCGTGCGGTCGGCCGCGAGCGCCGCGTCGATCTCGGCGGTGCCGGCGCGACCGCCCGCGACGAGCGCGGTGAGCAGCTCCCAGCGGAGGTCGGCGTCGATCTCGACGCCCTCGAGCGTCTCGGTGCCGTCGAGGAGCGCCTGCACGTGGTCCAGCTGCGCGGGCTCTGCCGCCACCTGCGCGAAGGTGCGCAGGAACTGGAACTGGTTGTCGGATCCGGGCGCGGCCTGCGCGGTGAGCGCCCACAGCTCGGTGGCGACCGTCGCGAGCAGCTCGTCCCGGTGGTCCGGGGCCGAGTACGACGCGGCGGCCGTGGTGAGCTGCGCGAGGGCGTAGCGGAGCGCCGTGGACTCGTCCTCGGTGGCGACGTTGTCGAGCACCAGGCGCGCGTAGTCGCGGGCGCGGATCTCGCCGTCGCGCGTCGCGTCCCACACCGAGGCGAAGACGAGCGAGCGGGCGAGCGAGTCCTCGAACGCGGCGAGGTGGCGCATCGCGACCTCGAGCGAGGCGGCATCGAGGCGGACCTTCGCGTAGGTGAGGTCGTCGTCGTTGAGCAGCACGAGCGCCGGGCGCTGGCGGCCGACGAGCTCGGCGACCTCGGTGCGGTCGCCGTCCACGTCGAGCTCGAAGCGCTCCGTGCGGACCAGGTGCGCGTCGCGCAGCTCGTAGAAGCCGATCGCGAGGCGGTGCGGCCGAAGCGTCGGGTAGTCCTCCGCGGCCTCCTGCAGCACGGCGAACGACGTGATGACGCCGTCCTCGTCCGTCTCGATCTCGGGACGCAGCGTGTTCACGCCCGAGGTCTTCAGCCACAGGTCGGTCCAGCGCTCGAGGTCGCGGCCGCTCGTGCCCTCGAGCTCCCGGGTGAAGTCGCGGAGCGTCGAGTTGCCGAAGGCGTGGCGCTGGAAGTACGCCGCGACGCCCGCGAGGAACTCCTCCTGGCCGACGTACGCGACGAGCTGGCGGAGCACGGAGGCGCCCTTGGCGTACGTGATGCCGTCGAAGTTGACCTGCACGTCCTCCAGGTCGTTGATGGTCGCGTAGACGGGGTGCGTGCTCGGGAGCTGGTCCTGGTTGTACGCCCAGGACTTCTCGCCGGCGTTGAACGTGGTCCAGGCGCCCGTCCACTCGGTGCCCTCGGCGGTCGCGAGCGTGGAGATGTAGGTGGCGAAGGACTCGTTGAGCCACAGGTCGTCCCACCACTTCATGGTGACGAGGTCGCCGAACCACATGTGCGCGAGCTCGTGCAGGATCGTCGTGACCCGGCGCTCCTTCACCGCGTCGGTGACCTTGGAGCGGAAGACGTAGCTCTCGACGAACGTGACGGCGCCCGCGTTCTCCATCGCGCCGGCGTTGAACTCCGGGACGAAGAGCTGGTCGTACTTCGGGAACGGGTACGGGTACGCGAAGCGCTCCTCGTAGAACGCGAAGCCCTCGCGGGTCTTCTCGAAGACGTAGTCGGCGTCGAGGTGCTCCATGAGCGACTTGCGCGCGAAGACGCCGAGCGGGATCGTGCGCCCGTCGCTCGAGGTCAGCTCGCTGCGGACGACGCCGTAGGGGCCCGCGATGAGCGCCGTGATGTAGCTCGACATGCGCAGCGTCGGCTCGAAGGCCCAGGTGGACGCGCCGTCGGCGGCGGCCGTGGGCTCGGGCGTGGGGGAGTTCGAGACGACCTCCCAGTGCGCGGGAGCGGTGACCGTGAAGCGGAAGACCGACTTCAGGTCGGGCTGCTCGAACACCGCGAACATGCGCCGGGAGTCCGGTACCTCGAACTGCGAGTACAGGTAGACCTCGTCGTCGACGGGATCCACGAAGCGGTGCAGGCCCTCGCCCGTGTTCGTGTACATGGCGTCGGCGACGATCGTCAGCTCGTTCTCCTGGGCGAGGTCGTCGAGGCGGATGCGGACGCCGTCGCTCACGTCGGCCGGGTCGAGCTCGCGGCCGTTGAGCGTGACGGCGTGCACCGTGCGCGTGATCGCATCGATGAAGGTGGACGCGCCCGCCGTGGCCGTGAAGCGCACGGTCGTGGTGGATCCGAACACCTCGGCTCCGCGGGTGAGGTCGAGCGTCACGTCGTACTCCGTCACGTCGAGGAGCGCCGCGCGCTCCTCGGCCTCGACGCGGGTGAGGTTCTCTCCTGGCATGCTGCTCCTGCTCGTCCGTGAGGTGGGTGGGCCGTGCGCGCGGACGCGCCTCGTGCGGCCGTGCACCTGGCGGTCGGGGACCGGGGTGCCGCGGGTGGAGGGGCGCCGCTTCCGGAGCCGATCCTATTCCGTCGGCTGACCTAGGCTGGCGGCATGTCCGACGTACAGAGCAGCCCCCGCACGACCGCCGTCGAGTTCTGGTTCGACCCCTCCTGCCCGTGGGCGTGGATGACCTCCCGCTGGGTCGACGAGGTCGCCCGCCACCGCGACCTCGACATCACCTGGCGCGTGATGAGCCTCGCCGTCCTCAACGAGGACAAGGCCGACGACCCGAACTTCGCCGCCTTCCTCCCGCGCGCGCTCCGCTTCACGCGCCTCGTCGCCGCCGTCGAGGCCGAGCACGGCGCCCAGCACGTCAAGCCGCTGTACGACGCGCTCGGCACGCGCATCCACCTCCGCGACCAGAAGGACGCCGACGTGGTGATCCCCGAGGTCCTCGCCGAGCTCGGCCTCCCCGCGGAGCTCGCCGAGACCAGCCGCACCGACCGCTACGACGAGCCGATGCGCGCCAGCCACTTCGACGGCATCGAGCGCGTCGGACAGGACGTGGGCACGCCCGTCATCGCGGTCGACGGCGTCGCCTTCTTCGGCCCCGTCATCTCGCCCGCGCCGAAGGGCGAGGAGGCCGTCGAGCTCTGGGACGGCGTCGTCGCCGTGGCCGGCTACCCCGGCTTCTTCGAGATCAAGCGCTCGCGCACCGTCGGCCCGATCTTCGACTGATCCCTTTCCCGTCGCGGTCGCGGCGGCCGGCGCCCGCGGGTGCCGGCCGCCTCGCACGCGGCACGCCCGCCGTGCGGGCACGACGCCGCGACGCGCGGCAGGAGGAGTGCATCCGATGCGCATCCACATCGCGACCGACCACGCGGGCCTCGACTTCTCGAGGCACCTCGCCGAGCACCTGACCGGTGCCGGGCACGAGGTCGTCGACCACGGCCCGACCGCGTACGACGCGCTCGACGACTACCCGTCGTTCTGCATCCGCGCCGCCCGCGCGGTCGTCGCCGACCAGCGCGGCGGCACCACCGCCCTCGGCGTGGTCTTCGGCGGATCCGGCAACGGCGAGCAGATCGCGGCCAACAAGGTCGAGGGCGTCCGCGCGGCGCTCGTCTGGAACCTGTCGACCGCGGTTCTCGCCCGCCAGCACAACGACGCCAACGTGATCTCGATCGGCGCGCGCCAGCACACCGTCGACGAGGCCGTGTCGTTCATCGACGCGTTCATCGCCGAGCCGTTCTCCGCGGAGGAGCGGCACGCGCGCCGCATCGCGCAGCTCGCCGAGTACGAGACGACGGGGGCCATCGCCGGTCACCCCGTCACCGACTAGGCCGCCGTGCCCGAGGGGCATTCGATCCATCGGATCGCGAAGCAGTTCGAGGCGCACTTCGTGGGCGACGTCGTGCAGGCGTCCTCGCCCCAGGGCCGGTTCGCGGAGGGCGCCGCCGTGCTCGACGGCCGCCGCCTCCTCGCCGCGAAGGCCGTCGGCAAGCAGATGTTCCTCGAGTTCGACGGCGACGTCTGGCTCCGCGTGCACCTCGGCCTCTACGGCGCGTGGGACTTCGCGGGCGACGTGACGACCCTCAACCGGATGGGCCAGAACGGCATGCGGGGCGACGTGCCCGTCGACGACCGCGTCGACGACGCCCCGGTCGACTCCGACGCGGAGGACTCGCTCGCGAGCATCGGGGCGCCTCGTCGCGCGCGCCTGCGCATGGCCGAGCAGGAGAAGGTGCACGACCCGTTCTCGGCCGAGGCGTGGCCGCCCGAGCCGGTCGGCCAGGTGCGCGTCCGGCTCCTCACCGAGCACGCGGTCGCGGACCTCCGCGGGCCCACCGCCTGCGTCGTCGCCGATCCCGGCGAGGTGCGGCAGGCCATCGACAAGCTCGGGCCCGACCCCCTCGTCGACGGCGGCAAGCGCTCCGAGGACCGCTTCACGGCGACCGTGCGGAAGAAGCCCACGGCGATCGGGCTGCTGCTCATGGACCAGTCGGTCGTCAGCGGCATCGGCAACGTCTACCGCGCGGAGCTGCTGTTCCGCGCGCGGCAGAACCCGCACACGCCGGGACGCGACGTGCCGGAGGACGTCGTGCGCGGCCTCTGGAAGGACTGGTCGAAGCTGCTGCGCAAGGGCGTCGAGGTCGGACAGATGATGACGATGGACGGCCTGCGCGGCAAGAAGCTCGAGGCCGCGCTCCGCAACCGCGCGGATCGGCACTGGGTGTACCACCGCGAGGGGCTGCCGTGCCGGGTGTGCGGTACGAACGTCGTGATGGAGGAGGCCGCGGGCCGGAAGCTGTACTGGTGCCCGTACTGCCAGGCGTGACGCGGCGCTGACGCGGGGCTGTCGTCGCCGGGGCGCCGGTGCGCCGGGGCTCATCGGGCGCCGGGGCCGAGCCGGCGCGGCGGTCATTCCGGCGCGGCACGACGGAGGGGCCCGGATCCGCGATGGATCCGGGCCCCTCGACCGTCGGCTGGTGCGTGCCGGGTGCTACTCGCTGATGTGGGCGAACAGGAACCAGCGGTCCTTCTCGAGGCCGCGGGCGATCTCGATGGCGACGTCCTGGCTGTTGACGTCGATCTCGCCGAGCTCCTGCACGGCGCGGTTGACGAGCTCCATCGTCGCGTCGATCTGCGCGATGACCTCGGCGATGGTGGCGCTCGACTGGCGGAACCCGGGGGTGAGCGGCGCGGTCGTGGTGGCGGACGCGACGGTCTCGATGCGGGCGTCGATGGGCAGGCCCAGGGCGACGACGCGCTCGGCGGCGGTGTCGGCCCAGTCCTGCGCGTGGGAGACGAGCACGTCGAGGAACTCGTGCACGCCGATGAAGTTGGCCCCGCGGACGTGCCAGTGGGCCTGCTTGCCGTTGACGGCGAGGGCCTGGAGGTTCACGACGACGGGGCTGAGGAACTGCGCGACCCCGGCGGCGACGTCGGCGGAGGCGGAGCTGGTGGGGACGTGGACGGTGTCGGTCATGGGTTCTCCTCTAACGGCGGACGGGTCTCGCGGGCTGCGGACGATGCCGTCAATCTCGCGCATCCCGGCGGCGCACGCAAGCAAGCTGAGGCATGGCTTACCGGGGCCGTCGGGGGATCAGCGGAGCGCCGACACGCGTGCGGCCACCTCCTTGACGTCCCGGATCCGCCGCTCGTAGCGCGCCGCCACGGCGATGAGGACGACGCCGCCGATGCCCGCCCACGCCCACCAGGGGACGGTGGCCGACGCCTCGCGGATCCACGGCCAGAGCTGGGCGAGCGCGTGCACGAGGAGCACCACCGCTCCGAGGAGGAACGGCGCCCGGAATCGGAGGCGCGCTCCGACGAGCAGCGTGGCGAGCGCGAGGACCCCGAGGCCCACGATGCGCCATGCGGGGCTCGGCCCGAGGTCGGCCAGCAGCGGGGGGACCAGCAGGACGAGGAGCCCGGGTCCCAGGTGCCGCATGCTGCCCGCGGTCGCGTCCCGGAGGAGGTGCCGGGCGCCGACCGCGAGGAGCGCGGCGGCGATCGGGACCGTGACGGTCTCCACCGGATCCGCCGTCCCCGTGAGCGCGAGGACCGCGGCGACCAGCCCGCCGACCGCGAGCGCCGCGAGGGCGAGGACGCGGTCGCGCAGCGGGGCGGCGTCCTCGGGCGGACCCGCCGGACGGGGCTCCGCGTCGGCCGGCGCGAAGGTGGACGGCGCGCAGGCGACGTGCAGGACGGCGACGAGGCCGACCAGGAGGGCGGAGCGCGCGGCGACTCCGTCGATCCCCTCGGCGTGGGCTCCGAGGAGTCCGACCGTGCCGACCGCTCCTGCGCCGACGAGCGCGACCAGCACGGCGATCCGCGGAGCCATGCGGAGCAGGGACGCCGTGGGGAGGCGCGGGGGACGGGCTGCATCCTCTGCCGGCCCCGTCTCCGTTGCCGCCGCGGCGGTACCGCTCGCGGGGGCGCCCCAGCCCAGGTGCGACTCCCCGCTGCTGCGGGCGAGCGCGGCCTCGCGTGCGGGTAGGAGCGCCACGGCGACCACGAGGACGGCGGCCGCCGTGAGCGTCCAGAGGTCCGTGCGTCCGACCGTCGCCGGTTCGCGGGCAGCCAGCTGGGCGACGGCGCGACCGAAGCCGACGAGCGGGACCGTGAGCCCCGAGGCCGCCGCTGTCGCGAGGAGCAGGGGTCGCGTGGACGCGTGCGATGCCGGGTCCGCACGGCGCAGGGCCGCGGCGGTCGCCAGCAGGACGACACCGGCCGCGCTCCCGAGGACCAGGGCCCGGACGGGCGTCCCCGTCCACGACGCGACGGCCGTCGGCAGGGCCGCGAGGAGCAGGGCGCCGAGGAGGACGGGAGCCGCGCCGGACGACAGTGCGCGATCCGCCGTCGATCCCCCGCGGAGTCGGCGGGGCAGCCCGCGGTGCAGGAGCGCGGCCAGGATGAGCATGATCCCGGCCGGAGGCAGGACGTACGCCTCCACGGCGTCGACACGGCCCCGGGCGAGCGCCACCCACAGGGCCGCGGAGCCCAGCGCGAGGGCCGCCCAGCCCACGTGCCGTCGTGCGCGGGAACCGGGTCCCGACGAGGCCACGAGCACCGCCACGCCCGAGAGCAGGAGCGCCACGGGGAGCCCGGCGCCGTCCACGGACGCCGCCACCGCGACGGTCCCGACGACGAGCGCGCCCGTGGCCAGGTCGGCCGCGTGCGGGACGACCCCGGAGATCCGGTCCGCCGTGCGCGTCGGCAGGGATCCCGGAGCCGCGGACGCCGTCTCCGGGGCCGCCGACACGGCGGGGACACGGAGGCGGTCGGCCGCGCCCACCGCCGCGACGAGCACGGCGACGATCGCGGGGACGGCGAGCGCGGCGGGGTCGGAGGAGGTGGAGCCGCCGCGCCAGGCGAGGAGCGCCACGACGACCGCGCCGAGCAGGGCGACCGCGGCGGAGCCGGCGAGCACGCGCCGGTGCACGGATCGCCGGACGAGGAGGACCCCCGCCCCGGTCACGAGCGCCACGCTCGCCACGAGCGGGCGGACGGCGCCCTCGCCGGGGTCGACCGACGCGAGCATCACCACGCCCACGAGCGCGGTGGCCGACATCCACGCCGAGCCGGCGACGCGGGCGTCGGCGGGATCGCGGGCGCCGCGCAGCGCGAGGGCGCCGACCACCACGAGCACCGCGGCCGGGACCGCCGTCTGGAGGTCGACGGCCGGGTCCCGGTCGACGAGCCCGGCGAGGCGCAGCGCGTGCGCGCCGCCGACGACCAGGAGCCCGATCCCGGCGCCGACCACGACGGCCCTCGGCAGGGGGCGGACGGGGGACGGCGCGCGGCGCAGAACTGCAGCAGCGGCGATGGCGAGGACCGCGCAGATCCCGGTGACGAGGGAGGGCCGGAGGACGTCGTCGGCCCGCCCGACGACGGCGAGCGGCAGGACGGCGGTGAGGATCCCCGCGAGGGTCAGCGCCACCACCCCGCGGCGGACGCGGGGTCCACCGGGGGCGTCGGCACCGCCCCGGTCGGCGCGGACGGCGGCGCGGTGCAGGAGCGCAGCGAGGAGGAGCAGCGCGCCCGCGACGGGCAGCCAGTAGGCCTCTGACATCGTGACCCCGCGCGCGAGCAGGCTCGACCACAGCGCGGCGATCGCCGTCCCGAGCGCCGTCCAGCCCCACGCGCGGCGCGCGCTGCGCGACACGAGCAGCCCGTCGTGGGCGATGGCGAGGACCGACGCGGTAGCGGCGAGGACGAGCAGCGGGATCCAGAGGAGCTCGTGCCCCTCCCGCGTCGCGTCGGACGAGACGGCCGCGAGCAGCGCACCGCTCGCGACCACGGCCGTGCCGGCGTCGAGGGCGATGCGCAGCGCCCGTGAGGTGCTCCGGTAGGCGAGGAGTGCGGCCCCGGCCACCAGGAGCGCGACCGCCGCGGCGACCACTCCGTGCGGTGCGACACGGCGGCCGACCAGGGCGCCGGCCGTGAGGACGGCGAGCAGCATCGACGGCGCGACGAGGCCGGCCGTCGCGAGGCGCCACCGACGCAGCGCGGTGGTGCCGGGTGTCCGGGGTGCGGCGGCTTCGCTGTCCGCCTGGGGCGCCCGCGGGGGCAGGGGCGCACGTCGGACGCCGCCGACGCTCCACAGCACCAGGCCGACGACGAGCACCACCTGCGCGGCGATGGACCACGCCGGGGACGCGGTGAGCGAACCGCCGACGCGATCCGCCCCGACGACGGCCACCACCAGGGCCGCGAGGCACGCGGGCAGCAGGACCGTCGCGAGGAGGGCGCGTCGCCGGACGCCGGTCGCCCCCGGCAGGGCGCCCGCGATGAGGACGGCGAGCGCCGAGCCGAGGAGGACGAGCACGAGCGGATCCGCGGCCGCGTCGAGGACGCTCGAGCGCGGCGTCCGTCCGATGGCACCCGCGTGGACGAGCGACGGCGCCAGCGCCCCCGCCGCGATGAGCCCCACGAGCGCCGCCCCCGCCGTCGCCAGGCGCGCGGTGTCGTCGATGCGCGCGGTCCGCGATCCGACGACGAGGAGCAGGACCACGATCGGGGCGACCACCCACCACGTGCCGGTGCTGGCCCACGAGGCGGCCCAGGCGAGACCGCCCGCCGCGAGGGACAGCGCCAGGAGCGGGGCGCCGGGCGGGACCGCCCGGCGCCCCTCCAGGGACGTCGCCGACCGCGCGGCGAGGCGCCAGGCGAGGGCGCCCGCGGATGCGGCGAGGTACGCGCCCGTCACGACGGCGACCGGTCCGAGGGCGGGGATCGCGGCGACGACCACGGCCGCTCCCGCCCACCCGAGGAGGGCACCTCGCGCCGGGAGACGGCCGCCCGCGAGCGCGGCGGCGACCGCGAGGATCCAGACGGCGACCAGTCCGGACGCGGCCGCGCGGACGTCCCCGGGGAGGCCGGCGACGCCGCTCGTCCGGCTGAGGACGACCACCGCGTCGGCGGACGGCGCCAGCCCCCACGCGGGCAGTCCGACGGCCAGCACGGCCGTGATGCCGCCGAGGCCCGCGATGGCGGCGGGCAGGCCGGCCAGGACCGCGATGACGAGCGAGGAGAGGGCGGCCACCCGCGCGGTGGCGGAGACCACGGGGTCGCGCAGTCGGCGTGATGCCACGTCGAGGACGGCGGCGACGAGCGCCGCCGCCGCGAGCTGCGCGCAGACCGTGAGGAGAGCCGGGCCTCCCATGAGGGCCGTGATCGGCAGCGCCGCCGCGGCTCCCATGCCGGCGACGGCGGCCGCGAGCACGCGCAGCGGAGCGCCCGACGGCGTCCCGTCGTCTGCGGTGAGGGGAACCGGAGGCGTGGCCTCCCCGACGGGTCCCGCAGGCGTGGTCCTCCCGTCGGAGTCCGGCCGTGCCTCGACGGGGCCCGTGGACGCGACGGCGTCGCGATCCCGTTCGTCGAGGCGACGCCCCGCGGGAGATGCCGCTCGGGCGAGAGCCCACGCGTGCACGCCGCTGGCGGCGGCGGCCACGAGCAGGGGCACGGCCGGCACGGCATCGGGATCGACCGCGCTGGCCGCCCCGGCCACGACCGCCGCGGCGGCCGCGACGACGCCGACCACGCGGAGGAGAGCGCGCTCGAGGGCGTCCGGGAGCCCGGCCGCGCGCGACCGCGGCGCCGCGTGGACGAGGGCGACCGCGGAGGCCGCGGCCAGGGCGAGCGCCGTGCGCGTGCCGGCGTCGGGCGAGGGGACGGCGCCGACCAGGAGTCCGACGCCGACGGGCAGCCCCGCCCAGCCGGCGATGCCCGCCGCGCGGATCCGCAGCAGGGGCCGGAGGGCGAGCAGCGCCGCCGAGACGACGAGCGCGCCGACGCCGAAGTGCACGAAGGGGTCGTTCGACGCGGCGCCGGCCAGGTCGTAGGAGCGCACGGCCCAGACGTCGAGGTGCAGGAGCACGATCCCGACGACGCCGACGGCCTCGGCGGTGCCGGGGAGGCGCCGCCTCGCCAGGACGCCCGAGGCGGCGAGGGCGGCGAGGGTGACCGCGGCCGTGATCGCCGCCCGCACGACGAGCCCGTAGGTCACGAAGGCGTAGACGACGTAGAAGACGGCGGCGACGGACAGCAGCACCACGCCGACGGCGAGCAGCACGGCGGGGACGCTGATGCGGCGACGCGGCGCCGGGGGAGCGGCGTCCGCCACCGGCCTCGGCGTCCGGAGACGGGGGAGCACGGTCTCGGCCGCGGGAGCCGTGCCCGCCGATGTCGTGGCGGGAGCGGCGGGAACCGGGGAGCCCGTCGTCGCCGGGTGCACGGACGCCGCGGTCGACGCGGCCGTCACCGGCACGGAGGCGTCGACGACCGGACCGGCGGACGCCGCGTCGGCGGACGCGACCGCGTCGGCGGCCGCATCGCGCCGGGCGCGCGCCGCCGCGTCGCTCCACCGACGCATGGCCTCCACGAGCCGCTCCCGCTCCGCGACCGCGTCCACCACGCGACGCGACGCCGTGAGCACGGCCACCGCGTCGGGCGCGCGGACGTCGAGCCCGCAGCGGCTGCAGACGAGCGCGCCCAGCGGCGCGAAGCAGGCCGGGCACAGGTCCGTGCGCAGGAGGTCGTCTGCTCGTGCGGGCCAGGGCTGGTGCCCGATGCGCGACTCCCGTGCGTCGTCCTCGACCATGCAGCCCCCCGAGCTCGCCCGTTGCGGAAGCTCCCAGGCTATCCACGGTTCGGGACGCTAGCGCGGGTCGGCGGCCATGACGCGGCGGATCGCCCCGGACGGGGGACGGAGGGCGTCTCGCCCAGGCTGTGGAGGAGCGGCGGGCTCGGCCTGGAGGGCCTGCTCTGACTGGGGCCGGGGCCCGATGGAGGGGATGACGGGAATCGAACCCGCGTGATCAGTTTGGAAGACTGAGGCTCTACCATTGAGCTACATCCCCGCGACGCCGGCCCCGCCGCCCCGAAGGACCGCACGCCGGATGCGCGGGATCCAGCGTAGCGCAGCCCCCGGTCGGCGGTGACCAGCGCGCGGCACGAGTCGGATAGGCTGTGCCACGGTCGATCCGGCTTCCGCGCGCCTGCACGTCAGGGGAGCGGTCATCGCCTCGACCGCACGGGAATGCGTGGCAGCCGGGGCGTAGCGTAGTGGCTAGCGCGTCCGCTTTGGGAGCGGAAGACCGCAGGTTCGAGTCCTGTCGCCCCGACCACATCCCCGACGACGAAATGCCGTCTCAGCCGAGGCGTGTACCGCGATTACAGGAGAACTCCACACGTGAAGACCACGGTCGAAAAGCTGAGCCCCACGCGCGTCAAGCTCGCGATCTCTGCGACCCCCGAAGACCTGAAGCCGCACATCGACCACGCCTACGGCCACATCGCCGAGCAGGTCGCCATCCCCGGCTTCCGCAAGGGCAAGGTGCCGCCGCCCATCATCGACCAGCGCGTCGGTCGGGAGGCCGTGCTGGAGCACGCCGTCAACGACGGCATGGACGGCTTCTACCAGGCCGCCGTCAAGGAGACGGACATCCGTCCCCTCGGCCGTCCGGAGGCCGACGTCAAGGAGTGGCCCGGCAAGGACCTCACCGGCGACCTGCTCCTCGAGATCGAGGTCGACGTGCGTCCCGACTTCGAGCTCCCCGCCTACGAGGGCCTCGAGCTCACCGTGGACTCCGTCGAGGTCACCGACGACGAGGTCGGCACCGAGCTCGACAGCCTCCGCAGCCGCTTCGGCACGCTGATCACGGTGGACCGCCCCGCGAAGACGGGCGACTTCGTCCAGATCGACCTCACCGCCACCATCGCCGGCAACGCCGTCGACACCGCGAGCGGCATCTCCTACGAGCTCGGCTCCGGCGACCTCATCGACGGCATCGACGAGGCGCTCGAGTCCCTCACCGCCGGCGAGAGCACCACGTTCGAGTCGAAGCTGCTCGGCGGCGACAACGAGGGCGAGACGGCCGAGATCGCCGTCACCGTCCAGTCCGTCAAGGAGCGCGAGCTGCCCGAGGCCGACGACGACTTCGCCCAGATCGCCAGCGAGTTCGACACGATCGACGAGCTGCGCGCGGACCTCAAGGTCCAGGTCGGCAAGTCCAAGGTCTTCGGCCAGGTCACCCAGGCGCGCGACCAGATCGTCGACAAGCTCCTCGAGACCGTCGAGATCCCCGTCCCCGAGAAGCTCGTCGAGGACGAGGTGCACCGCCACCTCGAGAACGAGAACCGCCTCGAGGACGACGTGCACCGCGCCGAGGTCAAGGAGTCCAGCGAGAAGGCGTTCCGCCAGCAGCTGCTCCTCGACGTCATCGCCGAGAAGGAGGACCTGAAGGTCAGCCAGGACGAGCTGACCCAGTACCTCATCCAGGGCGCGCAGCAGTACAACATGGAGCCGAACGAGTTCGTCCAGGTGCTGCAGCAGAACAACCAGATCCCCGCCATGGTCGGCGAGGTCGCGCGCAACAAGGCCCTCGCGGTCGTGCTCGACAAGGCGAAGGTCGTGGACGCCGACGGCAAGGTCGTCGACGTCACCGAGTTCACGCAGCCCGTCGTGCGCGACGCCGACGCCGTGACCGAGGAGCCCGCGGACGCGGACGCCGAGGCCGTCGTCGCCGACGCCCCCGCGGAGGAGGCCTCGGCCCCCGCCGCGGAGGAGGCGCCCGTCGAGAAGCCGAAGAAGAAGGCGGCGCCGAAGAAGAAGGCCGCCGAGAAGGCCGCCGACTCCGAGTAGTCGCACCCGCCGACCGCTCGCGCGGCCGGCACCACGAGGGCCCGGGGAGCATCAGCTCCCCGGGCCCTCGTGCGCGCGGCGGCTGCCGTCTCCGCCCGCGGCGGCTGCGCTCTCCGCCCGCGGCGAACACGGGCGTCGGCGCGGATCCGCTCCGATAGATTCATGACTCGAAGCGACGAATGAATGGGAGCTCGAACAATGGCCGAACCGACACTGGTACCCGGTGTTTTTGACCGACTGCTGAAGGACCGCATCATCTGGCTCGGATCCGAGGTCCGCGACGACAACGCGAACGAGATCTGCGCGAAGATCCTGCTGCTGGCGGCGGAGGACACCGAGAAGGACATCTTCCTCTACATCAACTCGCCCGGCGGCTCCGTCACGGCGGGGATGGCCATCTACGACACCATGCAGTTCGTCCCCAACGACATCGTCACCGTCGGGATCGGAATGGCCGCCTCGATGGGGCAGCTGCTCCTCACGAGCGGCACGAAGGGCAAGCGCTACATCACGCCCAACGCCCGCGTGCTCCTGCACCAGCCGAGCGGTGGCTTCGGCGGCACGTCGAGCGACATCCAGACGCAGGCCCAGCTCATCCTCGCCATGAAGCACCGGCTCGCCGAGATCACCGCGGGCCAGACCGGCAAGACCGTCGAGCAGATCAACGAGGACGGCGACCGCGACCGCTGGTTCACCGCCCAGGAGGCGCTCGAGTACGGCTTCGTCGACCACATCCGCGAGTCGGCGACCGACGTCGTCGGCGGCGGCGGCACCGAGACCTCCTAGAGCCCGCGACTTTCGAGACAGGTAAGAGAAGAGAACATGGAACTCCCCACCTTCGGCGGCGCCCGCGGCGCCGGCTCCACCGCCACGAGCCCGTCGTCGCGGTACATCCTCCCCAGCTTCGAGGAGCGCACGGCCTACGGCTACAAGCGCCAGGACCCGTACGCGAAGCTCTTCGAGGACCGCATCATCTTCCTCGGCGTGCAGGTCGACGACGCGTCCGCGGACGACGTCATGGCCCAGCTGCTCGTGCTCGAGTCGATGGACCCCGACCGCGACATCGTGATGTACATCAACTCGCCCGGCGGCTCCTTCACGGCCATGACGGCGATCTACGACACGATGCAGTACGTGTCGCCGCAGATCCAGACGGTCTGCCTCGGCCAGGCGGCGTCCGCCGCCGCCGTGCTGCTCGCGGGCGGCGCGCCCGGCAAGCGCCTCGCGCTCCCCAACGCACGGGTGCTCATCCACCAGCCCGCCACGGGCGAGTCGAGCGGCGGCCAGGCCTCCGACATCGAGATCCAGGCCGCGGAGATCATGCGCATGCGCTCCTGGCTCGAGGACACGCTCGCGAAGCACACCAACCGCGAGCGCGACCAGATCAACCGCGACATCGAGCGCGACAAGATCCTGGGTGCGGACGAGGCGCTCGAGTACGGCCTCATCGACCAGGTGCTCACCTCGCGCAAGAACCTGACGGCGGCCATCCCCGCCCGCTAGGCCCGCACGGACGAGAGGGGCGGTCGGCATCAGCCGACCGCCCCTCTTCCGTCGCCCGGACGCCCCGGCCCGGATGCGTCAGGCCGCCGGCTCCGCGATCTCGCCGCGCTCGATGGCCTCCCGCTCGAGCTCCCGCACGATCGGCAGCACCTGCGTGCCGAACCGCTCGATGTCCTCGAGGTAGTGCAGGAAGCCGAGGAGCAGCAGGTCCACCCCGCGCTTGCGGTACTCCACCATGCGCCGCGCGATCTGCTCCGGCGTGCCGATGAGGCCAGTGCGGAAGCCGTCGTTGTACTGCACGAGGTCGCGGAAGGTGGAGTCGGACCACATGCCCTTGCCGTCCCCGGTGGAGGATCCCGCCTGCTTCACGGCCTGGCGGAAGCCCTCGACGGCGTCGGGGTTCGCCTTCGCGATGATCTCCTCGAGCACGTCCTGCGCCTCCTGCTCCGTGTCGCGGGCGATGACGAAGCCGTTGAGGCCGAACCGCACCCGCTCCGCGCGCCCGGCCGCGCGGGCGGAGGCGAGCACGTCGTCGCGCTGCTCCTCGAACCCGGCGAAGTCCTTGCCGTTGGAGAAGTACCAGTCGGTGACGCGGCCGCCCATCTCGCGCGCGTCCGTGCTGTTGCCGCCCATGAAGATCTCCGGGTGCGCGCGTCCCGGCACGGCGACGGGCGGCGGCTTGAGCGTGAAGTCGTGGATCCGGTAGAAGTCACCGAGGTGCGTGAAGTCCTTCTCGGTCCAGAGGCCCCGGAGCACGCGGATGAACTCCTCGGTGCGGCGGTACCGCTCCCCGTGCTCGAGCCACGGCTCCCCGAACCCGACGAACTCGTCCTTGAGCCAGCCGGAGACGACGTTGACGGCGGCGCGGCCGTGCGACATGTGGTCGGCCGTGATGATCCACTTGGCCAGCACGCCCGGGTGCCAGAGCCCCGGGTGCACCGCGGCGATCACCTTGAGGCGCTCGGTGGCGAGGAGGAGTCCGAGGGAGAACGACGTGGACTCGTGCTGCTGGTCGGCGCCGTAGGACGCGGCGTACCTGACCTGGCTCAGCGCGTAGTCGAAGCCGTTCCTCTCGGCGAGCTGGGCGACCCGGACGTTGAAGTCGAAGTCGAAGTGCGTGCGCTGCTCGATGTCGCTCGTCACGAGGCCGCCCGAGACGTTCGGGACCCAGTAGGCGAAGGACAGCGCGTCGGGGGATGCGGTGGCGGGGTTCTCGGTCATGCGGACATGGTGGGCGACCGACGCTGGGGTGCACCCGCGTGTTGCGTCGTGTGACGCGTCGATAGCACGCGACGGGCCGTCCTCCCAGGGGTCCGGGCGATGTCCCATGCACGGGTTAGGCTCGTGGCACACCGCACGACTTCCGGGGAGGCATTCATGGCACGCATCGGCGAGAGCGCGGATCTGCTCAAGTGCTCCTTCTGCGGGAAGAGCCAGAAGCAGGTCCAGCAGCTGATCGCGGGACCGGGCGTCTACATCTGCGACGAGTGCGTGGAGCTCTGCAACGAGATCATCGAGGAGCGCCTGGCCGAGGCCAGCGAGGAGACCACGGGCGAGTTCGACCTCCCCAAGCCCAAGGAGATCTTCGGCTTCCTCGACGAGTACGTCATCGGGCAGGAGGCCGCCAAGCGCGCCCTGTCCGTCGCGGTCTACAACCACTACAAGCGCGTGCGCGCGGTCGGCACCATCGGCCCGGCGGAGGCCGTGGGCGAGGAGATCGAGATCGCGAAGAGCAACATCCTGCTCATCGGCCCCACGGGCTGCGGCAAGACGTACCTCGCGCAGACGCTCGCCAAGCGGCTGAACGTGCCGTTCGCCGTGGCGGACGCCACGGCCCTCACCGAGGCCGGCTACGTGGGCGAGGACGTGGAGAACATCCTCCTCAAGCTCATCCAGGCGGCCGACTACGACGTGAAGCGCGCCGAGACCGGCATCATCTACATCGACGAGGTCGACAAGATCGCGCGCAAGGCCGAGAACCCGAGCATCACGCGCGACGTGTCGGGCGAGGGCGTGCAGCAGGCGCTGCTGAAGATCCTCGAGGGCACGGTCGCCTCGGTGCCGCCGCAGGGCGGACGGAAGCACCCGCACCAGGAGTTCATCCAGGTCGACACCACGAACGTCCTGTTCATCGTCGCCGGCGCCTTCGCCGGCCTCGAGGACATCATCAGCCAGCGCGCGGGCAAGAAGGGCATCGGCTTCGGCGCCCCGCTGCACCGCAAGGACGTGAACGCCGACGTCTTCGGCGAGGTGCTGCCGGAGGACCTCCACAAGTTCGGCCTCATCCCCGAGTTCATCGGCCGCCTGCCCGTCGTCACGACGGTCACGCAGCTCGACCAGCGCGCGCTGATGGAGATCCTCACGAAGCCGCGCAACGCGCTCGTGCGCCAGTACCAGCGCATGTTCGAGCTCGACGGCGTTGAGCTGGAGTTCGAGCAGGGCGCTCTGGAGTCCATCGCCGACCTCGCCGTGCTCCGGCAGACGGGCGCCCGCGGCCTCCGCGCCATCCTCGAGGAGGTGCTCGGGCCGATCATGTTCGACATCCCCTCGGACGACGAGGTGGGGCGCGTGGTCATCACGCGCGAGTCGGTCGTGCAGAACGCCGCGCCCACCATCGTGCCGCGTGCCTCGATGCTCCGGGCCGAGAAGTCGGCCTGACCCGTCGGGTCGACCCGGCACCGCCGGCAGCACGACGAGAGCGCCGCACCCCGAGGGGTGCGGCGCTCTCGTCGTGCGGGACGCGGATCAGTCGGCGAGGCCCCGACGCTCGAGGAGCGGCTCGATCACGGCGTCGCGGCCCCGGAAGTCGCGGTACGCCTCGAGCGGGTCCTTCGATCCACCGACGCCGAGGAGGCGCGATCGGAAGCGGTCGCCGTTCTCGCGGGTGAGCCCGCCGTTCTCGTGGAACCACTCGACGGTGTCGGCGTCGAGCACCTCGCTCCAGATGTAGGAGTAGTAGCCGGCGTCGTAGCCGCCCGCGAACGTGTGCTGGAAGTAGCTCGACGCGTATCGGGGGAGGACGGCGGGCACGTCGAGGCCGACGGCCGCGAGGGCCTCCGCCTGGAAGGCGTCCACGTCCTCGACCGCGTCGTCGACGCCGATCCGGTGCCAGGCCTGGTCGAGGAGCGCGGCGCCCAGGTACTCGCTCGTGAGGAAGCCCTCGTTGAAGGCGGAGGAGGCCTGCACCGCGGCGACCAGCTCCTCGGGCATGCGCTCGCCCGTCTCGTGGTGCACGGCGTAGGAGGCGAGGATCTCCGGCCACAGCATCCACATCTCGTTCACCTGGCTCGGGAACTCGACGAAGTCGCGGAACACGTTCGTGCCGGCGAAGCGCGGGTAGGTGACCCGCGCGAACAGCCCGTGCAGCGCGTGCCCGAACTCGTGGAACAGCGTGTTGGCCTCGTCGTAGCTGAGGAGGGTCGGCTGGCCGGCGGGCGGCTTCGGCACGTTGAGGTTGTTGAGCACCACCGTGGGGGTGTCGAGGAGCGCGCTCTGCGAGATGAGCGGGTTCATCCAGGCGCCGCCGCGCTTCGAGTCGCGCGTGTGGAGGTCGAGCACGTAGAGGCCGACGGGGGACCCGTCCTCGTCGCGCACCTCGAAGACGCGCGCGTCCGGGTGGTACGCGGGGATGTCGTCGCGCTCGGCGAAGGTCACGCCGTAGAGCGCGGTCGCCGCGCGGAAGACGCCGTCGCGCAGCACGCGCTCGGACTCGAGGTAGGGGCGCATGCGCGCGGTGTCGACGGAGTAGCGCTCGGTGCGCACCTTCTCGCTGTACAAGGCCCAGTCCCAGGCGGCGAGCTCGAACGTGGGCTCGCCGCGCTCCTCCTGCGTGCGGTCGATCACGCGCTGCAGCTCGACGGCCTCGGCGCGGGCGTTGCGGGCCGCGGCCGGGGCGAGGCGGCCGAGCATGTCGGCGACGGCCTCGGGGGTGCGGGCCGTCTGGTCGGCCGTGACGGCCGCCGCGTGGCTCGGGAAGCCGAGGAGGGCCGCGCGCTCGGCGCGGAGGCGGGTGATCTCCCGCACGAGCGGGCGGTTGTCGTGGTCGTTCCCGCGGGATCCGCGGGCGAGGGACGCCTCCATGATGCGCTGGCGCAGCCCGCGGTCCGTCAGCTGGGCGAGGTACGGGTGGCCCGTGGGCAGCACCAGCGTGATGAGGTGCTTGCCGTCGAGGCCGCGGTCGGCGGCGGCCTGCGCGGCGGCGGCGATCGCGCCCTCGCCGAGGCCGTCGAGCTCGGCAGGGTCGTCCACGACGACGGCGAGGTCGTTGGTGTCCTCGAGGAGGTTCGACTCGAAGCGCGTGGTGAGCACCGACAGGCGGCGGTTGAGGTCGCGCAGGCGCCCCTTGGCGTCGTCGTCGAGGCCGGCGCCGGCGATCGTGAACTCGGCGAGGTACCGCTCGACGAGGTACACGGACTCGGCGTCGAGGCCCGAGTCGTGGCGGGACTCGTGGACCGCGCGGATCCGAGCGTAGAGCGCGGAGTCGAGGCGGATCGCGTCCTCGTGGGCGGCGAGCTCGGGGGCGATCTCCGCCTCGAGCTCGCGCGTGAAGGGGGAGCTGTCGGACGAGGTGAGGGTGAAGAAGACGTGGCCGACGCGGTCGAGGACCCGTCCCGCGCGCTCGAGGGCGACGAGCGTGTTCTCGAAGGTCGGCGGCTCGGGGGAGTCCGCGATCGCGCGCACCTCCGCCAGGTGCTCGGCGATCCCGGCCTCGAAGGCGGGGCGGAAGTGCTCCTCCCGGATGTCGTCGAAGGGCGGCATGCCGTAGGGGAGGGTGCTCGGCTGGAGGAAGGGGTTCGGGGGCGTCGTCATGTAGCGAGCCTAGGCCGGGCGCCGACCTAGGCTCGGGGGGTGAACAGCGAGCGATACACCCACGGCCACCACGAGAGCGTCCTCCGCGTGCACAGCGCGCGCACCGTCCGGAACTCCGCCGCCTACCTCGAACCGCATCTGCGGGCCGGGCTCGACGTGCTGGACGTGGGCAGCGGCCCCGGGACGATCACGGTGGAGCTCGCCGACCTCGTGGCGCCCGGCCGCGTGGTCGGGATCGACATGTCGGAGGAGGTCGTCCGGCAGGCCGCCGGGCTCGCCGCCGAGCGGGGCACCGCGAACGTGGAGTTCGCGGTCGGGTCCGTGTACGAGCTACCCTACGCGGACGCGTCGTTCGACGTCGTGCACGCGCACCAGGTGCTCCAGCACGTCGGCGACCCGGTGCGGGCGCTGGCGGAGATGCGCCGCGTCACGCGCCCCGGCGGGCTCGTGGCGGCCCGCGACGTCGTCTACTCGAAGGTCGCGCTCTTCCCGGAGTCGGACGGGCTGCGGCTCTGGGCCGACGTCTACCTGCCCGTGCACCGGGCGAACGGCGGCGAGCCCGACGCCGGATCCCGGCTGAAGAAGTGGGCGCGGGAGGCCGGGTTCACGGACGTGGCGTCCAGCGCATCCGTGTGGTGCTTCTCCTCCGACGACGAGCGCGCGTGGTGGGGCGGCGCCTGGGCCGACCGGGCCGTGGCGTCCTCCTTCGCCGGCCAGGCGCTCGAGGGCGGCTTCGCCTCCGACGACGACCTGCAGGCCATCCGCGCCGGCTGGCAGGAGTGGGCGGCGGACGCCGACGGGTTCCTCGCGATGCCGCACGGCGAGGTCCTCGCGCGGCGCTGACCCCCACGGCCCGGGCGTCGCGGCCTCACCTCGGCGCGGTCACGTCCCGGATGCCGAGGATCACGGCGGCGGTCCGGTCGACGTGCGCGTCGAGCCGCCCGCCGTGCTCGTCGAGGGCCCGCCGCAGCAGCGCGACGCGGGCCCGCTCCATGCGCGCGAGCATCGCGCGGCCCTCGGGGCCGAGCGTCAGGACCGTCTCGGCGCCGTCGGGCGTCTCGACGACGAAGCCCCGATGGACCAGGCCGGCCAGTCCCGGGGCCACGGCGGCGCGGGAGGTGCGGCACCTGCTCACGAGGTCGAGGCGGGTCACGCGGTCGTACCGGGCGATGATCCGCAGGAAGAGCACCTGCAGCCCGGTGAGCGGCTCCCACACGGGGAGGAGCGCCTCGTGGATGTCGTCCGAGAGCGACATCACGGCGTCGGCCAGACGTGCCAGCTGTTGGTCGCCCGGGCGAGGGGGTCGAGGGTGGGCGGAGCGGGTCGCATCCGGGTGCGCGGGGTCGTGCGCGGTCATGGGTCCCCTGTCGTCAGCGAAGGGCGCCCTGCGGGTGGCGGGCGCACGTCGATACCGCCCACGGGGTCCGGGTGGGCGGTCGATGGAGCGGGGACGGGTGGCGGAGCGCCGTGCCCGTCCCCGGGTCAGCGCGTCAGTCGTCGAACGGGTCGTCGGTGCTCTCGCCGGGGATCGTGATGGTGGCGGCGTCCTCGATCGGGTCGTAGCGGATCACGGTGCCGTCGTCGAGCTCGACCACCGGCTTCCGCTCGAGCCACGTGAGCGTCCAGCGCCACCCGGACGTGTCGGCGTCGAGCGCCACCACGTCGGACTCGACCGTCTTCACGGCGAGGAGGACGACCTCGGGGAGCTCCGCCGGGGCGGTGCCGCCGACGGGCCAGCGGGTGCCGAGCTGCATCAGACGTCCTGCTCGTAGGTGACCCACGTTGTGCGGCGGGCGATGCGGTCGTAGAGGCGCTGGGCGTCGGCGTTGTCCTCCGCGGTGATCCACCGGAGCATGCTCGCGCCGTCGCGGCGCGCGGCCTCGCCGACCGCCGCGACGAGCTGCTCGCCCACGCCCTGGCGGCGCGAGATCTCGCGCACGTACAGGTCGTCGAGCAGCAGGCCGTCGGCGCCGCGCGCCAGGCGCGCGAAGCGGTGGAAGTGCGCGAGGCCGACGAGGGCGCCCTCGTGCGCGTCGTCGACGGCCACGAGCCCGGTGCTCGCGTGCTGGTCGTCGATGAGGTGGCTCCACGCGAGCACGGCGTTCTCGTCGGTCAGCTCGATGCCGTAGGACTCGGCGTAGCCGGCGAACAGGTCGAACCAGGGGAAGAAGTCGCCGTCGCGGACGGGGCGGATCGAGATGGTCATGCGTCGGTCTCCTCGTGCTGCTCGGCGTTCGCGAGCGTGATGCGGGTGACGGCGGGGCCGTCCCCCTCGGTGAAGGTCAGGTCGGTGATGCGGCCCACGGCGCGGAGGTCCTGCGCCACGAGCTCGAGCGAGCGGATGTCCTCCGGCGACGCGGAGACCACGGCCTCGGCGACCGGGGTCTTCTGCGAGGCCTTGGCGTCGGTCTTGGCGCGGCGGATGCCCACGAGCGCGCGGCCGGCGAGGGCGAGGAGCCGCGGATCGGCCGAGCCGCCGGTCGCCGGGGCGTCCGGGGTCGGCGCGATCGGCCAGGGCGCGGTGTGGATCGAGCCGTCGTGCGACCAGCTCCACGCCTCCTCGGCCGCGAACGGCACGAAGGGCGCGAACAGGCGCAGCAGCACGTCGAGCGCCTCGCGGAGGGCCGCGACGGCGGATCCCCGGTCGGCCGGGTCGGCGTCGGCCGAGTAGGCGCGGTCCTTGACGAGCTCGAGGTAGTCGTCGCAGAAGGTCCAGAAGAAGCTCTCCGTGACCTCGAGCGCGCGGGCGTGGTCGTACTCCTCGAGCGCCGTGGTGGCCGTCTCGACGACCTCGGCGAGGGCGGCGAGCATCCCCACGTCGATGGCGTGCGTGGCCCGGGCGCCCTCCGGCGCCTCGAAGGACAGGATGAACTTCGCCGCGTTGAGGACCTTGATCGCGAGCCGACGGCCGATCTTGATCTGCGTGGGGTTCTGCGGGTCCATCGCGGCGTCGACGCCGAGGCGCGCGGACGCGGCCCAGTAGCGGACCGCGTCGGAGCCGAACTGCTCGAGCGTGGCCGCGGGGGTCACGACGTTGCCCTTGGACTTCGACATCTTCTTGCGGTCGGGGTCGAGGATCCAGCCGGAGATCGCGGCCGTCCTCCACGGCGCCTGGCCGTGCTCCAGCTCGGCACGGAGGACCGTGGAGAAGAGCCACGTGCGGATGATGTCCTGGCCCTGCGGGCGCATCGAGAACGGGAAGACGAGGTCGAACAGCTCGGGGTCGCGCTCCCAGCCGCCCGCGAGCTGCGGGGTGAGGGATGAGGTGGCCCAGGTGTCCATGACGTCGAGCTCGCCCTGGAAGCCGCCGGGCACGCCGCGCTGGTCCTCCGTGAAGCCGGGGGCGGGATCCGACGACGGGTCGACGGGCAGCTGCTCCTCCGTCGGCGTGATCGCCTTGTCGAACTCCGGGTTGCCGTCGGCGTCGAGCGGGTACCAGACGGGCAGCGGCACGCCGAAGAAGCGCTGGCGGGAGACGAGCCAGTCGCCGTTGAGGCCGCCGACCCAGTTCTCGTACCGCACGCGCATGAAGTCGGGCACGAACCCGATCTCGCGGCCGCGCGAGATGAGGCCCGCGCGGAGCTCCTCGTCGCGGCCGCCGTTGCGGATGTACCACTGCCGGGTCGAGACGATCTCGAGGGGCTTGTCGCCCTTCTCGTAGAACTTCACGGGGTGGGTGATCTTGCGCGGCTCGCCGATCAGCTCGCCGGAGTCCGTGAGGAGCTCGACCATCGCGGCCTTCGCGGAGAACACCGTCTTGCCGGCGAGGGCGGCGTACGCGGTGCGGCCCGCGTCGGACGTGATCGCGGCGGGCGCCTCGGAGACTATGCGGCCGTCGAAGCCGACGATCGCGCGGTTCTCCAGCTGCAGCTCGCGCCACCAGACCACGTCGTTGAGGTCGCCGAAGGTGCAGACCATCGCGATGCCGGATCCCTTGTCGGGCTGCGCGAGGTGGTGCGCGAGCACGGGGACCTCGACGCCGAAGACGGGCGTGGTGACGGTGGTGCCGAACAGGCCCTGGTAGCGCTCGTCGTCGGGGTGCGCGACGAGGGCCACGCACGCCGCGAGGAGCTCGGGGCGGGTCGTGTCGATGATCACGTCGTCGCCGCCCGGGCGGTGGAACGCGAGGCGGTGGTACGCGCTCGGCTGCTCGCGGTCCTCGAGCTCGGCCTGCGCGACGGCGGTGCGGAAGGTGACGTCCCACAAGGTCGGCGCGTCGGCCTGGTACGCCTCGCCGCGGGCGAGGTTGCGGAGGAACGCGCGCTGCGACGCGACCTGCGCCTCCTGGCCGATGGTGCGGTAGCTCTGGCGCCAGTCGACGCTGAGGCCGAGCGTGCGGAAGAGGTCCTCGAACTGCTTCTCGTCCTCCTCGGTGAGGCGCTCGCACAGCTCGATGAAGTTGCGGCGGCTGATCGGCTGCTGGTCGCCGGGCTTCGAGGTGCCGCCGGTCTCGGCGGGCTGGAAGCCGGGGTCGTAGGGGAGCGTGGGGTCGCAGCGGACGCCGTAGAAGTTCTGGACCCGGCGCTCGGTGGGGAGGCCGTTGTCGTCCCAGCCGAGGGGGTAGAAGACGCTCTCGCCGCGCATGCGGCGGTACCGGGCGATCACGTCCGTGTGCGTGTAGCTGAAGACGTGGCCGATGTGGAGGGATCCGCTCGCCGTGGGCGGCGGGGTGTCGATGGAGAAGACGGTGCCCGCGGCGGCCTCGTCGCGGCGGAAGTCGTAGGTGCCGTCGGCCTGCCAGCGGCCGCCCCACTTGGCCTCGAGGCCCTCGAGGGCCGGCTTGTCGGGGACCCGGGCGACCTGTCCGATCGCCTCCTGCGCGGTGTCCGGACGTCGTTCGTCAGCCATGCGTGCTCCGGTTCCCTCGATGTGGACGGCACCGTGTCGATGGTGAGGTGCCTTCTGTGCGGGGATCAGGCTACCGGATGGGGGCGCGACGGCCGGATGCGGGGACCGTCACGGGCCCCGCATCCGGCGCGGGCATCAGGCGTCGGCGTCCTCCCGGGCATCCTCCCGGGCGGCGCGGAACGCCCGGCGCATGGCCTCGACGCGGGCGGTCAGCTCGGGCGGCACCCGGCTGTCGAAGCGCGCGAAGTGCGCGTCCACGGCGTCGAGCTCCTCGAGCCAGGAGGCGGGGTCCAGCGCCAGCAGCTCGTCGAGCGCGCCCTCGGCGAGATCGAGCCCGGTGACGTCGAGGTCGTCCGCCAGGGGCAGGCCGCCGACCGGGCTCGGGCGGACGCCCACGCGGTCCTCGACGCGGCGCACGATCCACTCGAGCACGCGCGCGTTCTCGCCGAAGCCCGGCCAGAGGAAGGAGCCGTCGTCGCCCTTGCGGAACCAGTTGACCTGGAAGACCCGCGGGGCTCCGGCGCCCAGGCCCGCGCCGACCTCGAGCCAGTGCCGCCAGTGGTCGGCCATGTCGTAGCCGACGAAGGGCTGCATCGCGAAGGGGTCGTGGCGGAGCTCGCCGACCCTGCCCTCCGCCGCGGCGGTGCGCTCGGACGCCATGGTCGCGCCGACGAAGACGCCGTGCTCCCAGTCGTCGGCCTCCGCCACGAGCGGCACGTTGGTGGCGCGCCGGCCGCCGAACAGGATCGCGTCGACGACCACGCCGTCGGGGTCGTCCCAGCCGTCCGCGAGCGTCGGGCACTGCTCGATCCCCACGGTGAAGCGCGCGTTCGGGTGCGCGGCGGGCGTGCCGGAGGCCGGCGACCACGGCCGCCCCTGCCAGTCGACGAGGCCGGCCGGCGGCGTCGGGGTCATGCCCTCCCACCACACGTCGCCGTCGGGACGGAGCGCGACGTTGGTGTAGATCGCGTTGCCCCAGATGGTGGACATGGCGACCGGGTTCGTCGCCTCGCCGGTGCCCGGCGCCACGCCGAAGAGGCCGCGCTCGGGGTTGACCGCGCGGAGCCGGCCCTGCGCGTCCGGGCGGAGCCACGCGATGTCGTCGCCGAGCGTCTCGACCGTCCAGCCCAGGATGGTGGGCGTGAGCATCGCGAGGTTGGTCTTGCCGCACGCCGACGGGAACGCCGCCGCGACGTGGAAGCGGCGGCCCTCGGGGCTCGTGATGCGGATCAGGAGCATGTGCTCCGCGAGCCAGCCCTCGTCGCGCGCCATGACCGAGGCGATGCGGAGCGAGAAGCACTTCTTGCCGAGGAGGGCGTTGCCGCCGTAGCCCGAGCCGAACGAGATGATCTCGCGCTCCTCGGGGAAGTGGCAGATGCGCTTGTCGGGGTTGTGCGGCCACGGGACGTCGGGCGTGCGGCGTCCCGCGTCGTCCACGAGGGGGGCGCCCAGGCCGTGCAGCGCCCGGACCCACGCGGTGTCCGGGCCGATGAGGCGGAGCGCGTCGTCGCCCATCCGGGTCATGAGCGCCATGCTCGCGGCGACGTAGGGGCTGTCGGTGATCTGGACGCCGAGCTGCGAGATGGCGCCGCCGAGCGGGCCCATCGAGAACGGGACGACGTAGAGGGTGCGGCCGCGCATGGATCCGGCGAACAGCTCCCGGAGCTCCGCGCGCGTCTCGTCGGGATCGCGCCAGTTGTTCGTCGGGCCGGCGTCCTCCTCGCGGGCGGAGCAGATGAAGGTGCGGTCCTCGACGCGGGCGACGTCGGCCGGGTCGCTGCGGGCGAGGAAGCTGTGCGGGCGCCACTCGGGGTTCAGCCGGATGAGGGTGCCGGCGTCGACCATCTGCCGGGTGAGGCGGTCGTACTCGGCGACGCTGCCCGTGCACCAGACGACGCGGTCGGGGCGGGTGAGCGCGGCGACCTCGGCGACCCAGGCGGCGATGCGGGGATCACGGCACGGCGCGGGTGCGTCCGTGCCGGGCGGCAGGGGAGCGGCGGCGGGCGTGGCGGTCGGCGGTGCCGCGGCGTCGGCGGCGTCCGCGGCGGCGGGATCGGCCGCGCGCGGTCCGGCGGCGGTGAGCGGGGGTGCGTCCTGGATGGTGGTCATGTCGGTCCGTCCTCGTCGATCGGTCTGTTGTTCCAGCCTGCGACCCGTCAGGATGGGGTTCGGGGATCCGTCGGCGTGAAGAAGCGCCGATGTTCACGGAGAGGTGAAGGCATGGACCAGCTCGTCATCGGCCGGCGCATCCGGCACGCGCGGAAGGGCGCCGGGCTCACGCTGCAGGCGCTGGGGGAGCGGGCGGGGATCCTGCCGAGCCAGCTGAGCATGATCGAGAACGGCCGGCGCGAGACGCGGCTGTCGACGCTCGGCCGGATCGCCGGGGCGCTCGGCGTGGACGTCACGCACCTGCTCGCCGCCGACGCGCCGGACGCCCGCTCGGCCCTCGAGATCGAGCTCGACCGCGCGCAGCGCTCCTCCCTCTACGGCTCGCTCGGGCTGCCCGCCGTGCCCGCCAGCCGCGCGCTGCCGCAGGAGACGCTCGAGGCGCTCGTGGGCCTGCACCGCGAGCTCGCCCGGCGCGCCCGCGAGTCCATCGCGACGCCCGAGGAGGCCCGGCGCGCGAACACCGAGCAGCGGCTCATGATGCGCGGGCGCAACAACCACATCCCCGAGATCGAGGAGCTGGCCGAGCGGATGCTCGCCGACGTCGGCCACCGCGCCGGCGCGCTCTCGCACCGCAGCGTGAGCCGGATGGCCGAGGGGCTCGGCTTCGAGCTGATCTACGTGGACGACCTGCCGCGCTCGACGCGCTCGGTCACCGACCTCGGGGAGGGCCGCATCTACCTGCCGCCCGCGTCGATCCCGGGCGGCCACGGCCTCCGCTCCATGGCGCTGCAGGCCATGGCGCACCGCGTCCTCGGGCACGAGGAGCCCGCGAGCTACGCCGACTTCCTGCGGCAGCGGCTGGAGATCAACTACTTCGCGGCCGCGTGCCTCATGCCGCTGACGCAGTCGGTCGCGTTCCTCGCCGACGCCAAGGCGCGGCGCGACCTCGCGGTCGAGGACTTCCGCGACGCGTTCGGCGTGACGCACGAGGCGGCGGCGCTCCGGCTCACGAACATCAGCACGACGCACCTCGGCCTGCGCGTGCACTTCCTCCGGGTCGGCGGCGACGGCGCGGTCTACAAGGCGTACGAGAACGACGGGCTGCCGCTGCCGGCGGACGTGACGGGCGCGGTCGAGGGCCAGCCCGTGTGCCGGGAGTGGGCGGCGCGCGGCGCGTTCGACCGCACGAACCGCACGACCGAGTTCCACCAGTACACGGACACGCCCGCGGGCACGTTCTGGTGCTCGACGCAGACGGGTTCCACGACCGAGGGCGAGTACTCGATCTCGTTCGGCGTGCCCTTCGCGCACGCGAAGTGGTTCCGCGGGCGGGAGACGACGGCGCGCAGTGTGTCGCGGTGCCCGGACGAGTCGTGCTGCCGTCGCGCCGACCCCGAGGACGCCGGCCGGTGGCGCGACCGCGCGTGGCCGAGCGCCCGGCTGCACGCGCACATCCTCGCGCCGCTGCCGCGCGGGTCGTTCCCGGGGGTCGACGACCGGGAGCTGTACGCGTTCCTCGATCGGCATGCCGGGGTGTGAGGCGGGAGCGGCCGGGTGGTCGGACGCGGAAGCCGGGTGGCCACGGGGCCTCCGACCCCGGCCGGCCGTCAGCGCGCCGCGGCGTCCGGATCCAGCCGGGGCACGGCGTCGAGGAGCGCGCGGGTGACGGGGTGCGCCGGACGCGCGAGCACGTGCTCGGCCGATCCGCGCTCGACGACGCGGCCCTCGCTCATCACGGCGACCTCGTCGCTCATGTGCGCGACGACGCCGAGGTCGTGCGAGATGAGCAGCAGCCCGAGGCCGAGCCGCCGCTGCAGCTCGTCGAGGAGGTCCAGCACCTGCGCCTGCACGGCGATGTCGAGCGCGGAGACCGGCTCGTCGCAGATGAGCACGTCCGGCCGCGCGGCGAGCGCCCGGGCGATCGCGACGCGCTGGCGCTGCCCGCCGGAGAGCCGGGCGGGGCGGCGGCCCAGGAGCGCGGGCTCGAGGCCCACCTGCGCGAGGAGCGTGCAGGGCGTGTCGCGGACGTCCGGCCCGCGCAGGTCCGCGACCGCGAGGGCGTCGCGGAGGACGCGCTCGACGGTCCAGCGCGGGTCGAACGAGCCCAGCGGATCCTGGTAGACGGCGCCCACGCGAGGCCGACGCGCGCGGCGGTCCCGTTCGGGGATGCCGCTCCACGGCTCGCCGTCGAGGGTCACGACGCCGGCGTCGGGCTCCTCGAGCGCGAGCAGCAGGCGCGCCACGGTGGTCTTGCCGGAACCGGATCCGCCCACCAGCCCGAGCGTGCGGCCGCGGCGGACCTCGAGCGAGACGTCCTCGACGGCCGTGCGGACGGATCCGCCGGGGCCGCGGTACGCGCGGGTGACGCCGGCGGCGCGGAGGACGACGCGGTGGTCGGCCGGCGGGGTGGGCGCGGGTCGCGGGGCGTCGTGGTCGTCGGGGCCCGGGGAGGCGTCGCCCGGGGAGGCGGGCGCCGCCGCCGCGCGGCGCTCCTCTGACAGCGGCACCCCGCGCGGGACGCCCGTGGGCACGGCCGCGACGAGCGCGCGCGTCCGGCGGTGCGCGGGCGCGCGGAGGACGTCCGCGGTGGGGCCCTCCTCGACGACGCGGCCGTCGTGCATCACGGCGACGCGGTCCGCGAGGCGGGCGACGACGGCGAGGTCGTGGCTCACGAGCAGCGTCGCCTGGCCGGCGGCGCGCAGCTCGGCGAGGAGGTCGAGGATCCGCGCCTGCACGGTCGCGTCGAGCGCCGTCGTGGGCTCGTCGGCCACGAGCAGCGGCGGGTCGAGGGCGATGGCGGCCGCGAGCAGGGCGCGCTGGCGGAGCCCGCCGGAGAGCTCGCCGGAGCGCTGGCGGGCGCGCATCCCGGGGTCCGGCATGCCGACCCGCTCGAGCAGCTCGACGACGCGCGCCTGCCGGGCCCGCGCGTCCCGCATGCCGTGCAGGCGGAGCGGGTCGCCGATCTCGCGGCCGATCGGGCGGAGCGGGTCGAGCGAGGAGAGCGCGTCCTGGAGCACGAGGCCGACGCCGGATCCGCGCACCCGCCGCCACTCGCGGGGCGTCGCCGCGCGGAGGTCGCGACCGCCGACCTCCAGCGCCGCCGCCTCCACGTGCGCGCCCGCGCCGGCGAGGCCGAGGAGGCTGCGGGCGGTGACGCTCTTGCCGGATCCCGAGGTACCGACGAGGGCCAGGCACTCGCCCGGCGCGATCCGGAGCGAGACGCCGTGCACGACGCGCACGCCGCCGAAGGACACGCGCAGGTCCTCGACGCGGAGCGCGAGGGGGACGGCGGGCGCGGCGGGCGGGACGCCGTCGTCGGGCGCGCGGCCGCTCACGACTCCCGCACCCGTCGCTCGAGCGCCCGGCCGAGGACGGTGGACGCCGTGGCCGTGAGCACGATCATCAGCCCGGGCACCACGGTCAGCCACGGCGCGGAGCCGATGTAGGTGCGGCCCGCGGCGAGCATGGCGCCCCACTCGGGATCCGGCGGCACCGTCCCGAGCCCCAGGTAGCTGAGCGACGACGCCCACACGATCGCCTGCCCCACCCCGAGCGTGCCCAGCACGAAGAGCGGCGCCGCGGTGTTCGGCAGGATGTGCCGCGCGAGCACGACGAGCGGCGGGCGGCCGAGCACGGTCGCCGCCTCCACGTACGGCGACCGGCGCACCGACATGACGCGGCCGCGGATGATGCGGGCGTAGCCGGGGGCCGCGGAGACGCCCACCGCGAGCGTGGCGCTGCCGATCCCGGGGCCGAGGATCACGATGAGGAAGAGCGCGAGCAGGAGTCCGGGGAAGGCGAAGACGACCTCGATCACGCGGTTGACCGCGAAGTCGGCGACGCGGCCGAGGAGCGCGGCGGCGAGGCCGAGGACGGCGCCGAGGCCGAGGCCGATCGCGGTGGCGCTCACCCCGATCACGAGGCTCGGGCCCGCGCCGTGCACGACGCGCGTGAGCACGTCGCGGCCGGACTCGTCGGTGCCGAGGAGGTGGCCGGGCTCGGGCGCGCGGAAGGCCTCGGCGGGGGCGATGGCGAGCGGGTCGCCGGGCGCGAGGAGGCCCGGCGCGACGGCGGCCGCGACGAGGAGCGCGACCACGAGGGCGGCGCCCGCGGTGCCGGCGATCGCGAGGACCGGCACGGGCGGGCGCGACGGCGCGGTCGCGAGGAGCGTCTCGGCGCGGGGATCGCTCATCGCGCGGCCGCCCGCGGGGCGGATGCGCCGGCGGCCGCCGGCGCGTCGGGGACGGGGGCGGACGACGGCGCCGCGGCCGGCACGGGGCCGGTCCGCGCGTCGACGAGCCGCGGATCCACGAGGCGGGCCAGCAGGTCGGTGACCGCGGTGAGCACGATGTAGACGACGGCGACCACGAGCACGACGCCCACGATGACCGGGACGTCGCGGCTCGTCACCGCCGCGAGCGCCGTGCGGCCGAGGCCGGGGCGGGCGAAGATCTGCTCGACGACGACCGCGCCCGAGATGAGGAACCCGAACGCCCAGCCGGAGAGGGCGATGCCCGGGGCGGCCGCGTGCCGGAGCGCGTGCCGCAGCCGCACCCCCGCCTCGGACTCGCCGCGCGCCCGGGCCGCGAGCGCGAAGGGCGCGTCGAGCGCGTCGAGGAGGGCCTCGCGCATGATCTGGCCGAGGAAGCCCGCGAGCGGGATCGCGAGCGTCAGCACGGGGAGCACGAGGCCCGCGGGGGAGGACCCGCTCACGGCGGGCAGCCAGCCGAGGCCGGTGGAGAGGACGAGGATCAGCACCACGCCGATCCAGAAGTGCGGGAGCGACGCCGCGACGATCTCGACGCCCGCGCCGAGCGCCGCCGCCACGCGCCCCGCCCCGGTGGAGACGAACGCGAGGGCGAGCGCGAGGATCCAGGCCACGGCGAGCGCCAGCACCGCGAGCAGGAGCGTGCCCGGCAGCTGGCGCGCGAGCACCGCGACGACGTCCTCGCGGAGCGCGTAGGAGCGGCCGAGGTCGCCCTGCGCCAGGCGGCCGAGCTGCGCGAGGTACTGCACGAGGAGCGGCTGGTCGAGCCCGTACTCGGCGCGCACGGCCGCGACGGCCTCGGGCGGCGCCTGCGAGCCGGGGCCGCCGAGGATCGCCTGCGCCGGGTCGCCCGGGATCAGCCGCACGGCGAGGAACGTGACGGTCGCGACCGCCCACAGCACGAGCACCGCGCCGCCGATCCGCGCCGCCGCGGCCCGCAGGAGCGCGGGCGCGCGGGAGGCGGACGCGGGTCGGGCGCGGCCCCGGGTCACCGGGCGAGCCAGGTGTCGTACAGGGTGGGCGTCGCGACGGACGGCAGCGCGCGGAGGCCCTGCACCGCCGTGCCGTGCAGGAAGTGGTTCTGCTGGTCGTAGAGCGGGAGGATCCAGTACCCGGCCATGACGCGCTCCTGCACGTCGGCGTACAGCGCGTTCCGGCGGTCGAGGTCGGTCGTGGAGCGGGCCTCGGCGAGCGCCTGGTCGATCTCCGGCACGGAGACCTTGGCGTGGTTCGCGAAGTAGCCGCTGGGCGCCGGCGTGATGCCCGAGGTGTCGTAGAGGATCCGCAGCACGTCGGGACCGGCCTTCGTGTACGGCGCGCTCACGAGCTCGTACGCGTCGTCGCCGAGCGCCTCGTACCAGCTGCCGAGGTCCATCGGCTCGAGCTGCACGTCGAACCCGACGGCCTTGACGTTCGCCTGGATCTGCTCGAACAGCGACTGCTCGGCGGGGATCGACTGGTTGGTGCTCACGGGGAAGCGCAGCGTGAGGCGCTTCCCGTCCTTGGTGCGGATCCCGTCGGCGTCCTTCGTCGACCAGCCGGCCTCGTCGAGCAGCTGGCCCGCGCGGTCGGCGTCGATGGCGAAGAGGTCGGGGTCGGAGACGGCGGCGGGCTCGGTGCTGGCGAGCGGGGAGTGCGAGCGCTCGGCGGTGCCCTGGAACAGCGCCGTGATGCCCGCGTCGACGTCGGCCGAGCGGATGAAGGCCTCGCGGACGCGCTCGTCGTCGAAGGGCGCCTGGCCGGAGTTCAGCTCGATGCGGTTGGAGGCGCCCGGCCGCGGGGCGTCGAGCTCGCCGAGCGCGCCGGACGCCGTGGCGGAGGCGATGGCGTCGGGCTGCGCGTTGTCGATCACGTCGACCTCGCCGCTCTGCAGGGCCGCGTAGCGCGACGCGGCGTCGGGCAGGAAGCGCCAGTCGATGCGCTCGAGGTAGGCGGGACCCGTGTGCGCGGCGTCCGCGGGCGGCGACGCGTAGGCGTCGTTCCGCACGAGCGAGATCGACTGCTGGCGGTCCCAGCGCTCGACGGAGAACGGACCCGTGCCGATGGGCTGCGCGCAGTTCGCGTCCGTGCCGCGGGCGATCCCGGCGGGCGACTCCATCGCGAGCCACGGCTGGGAGAGCGACTCGAGCAGCGCGCTGTCGGGCGTCGAGAGCGTCAGCTGCACGGTGTCGGCGTCGACGGCCGTCGCGTCGGTGACCGCCTGGAGGGCGAGGTACCCGGTGGAGGAGAGCGTGGCGGGATCCTGCACGTGGCGGACGTTCGCGACCACGGCATCCGCGTCGAACGGCGTGCCGTCGGTGAAGGACACGCCCTGCCGGAGCTCGAGCGTGAGGCCGAGGCCGTCGTCGCTCCAGGTCCAGCTGTCCGCGAGCCAGGGCGTGATCCCGCCCTTGCCGTCGAGGGACACCAGCGGCTCGAGGAACTGCGAGGAGACGAGCGCCTGCGGGTAGTTGCCGCCGACGTGCGGGTCGAGGCAGTCGGGCTCCGCGTCGCCGGACGCGTAGACGAGGGTGCCGCCGGAGACCGGGGTCGTGGAGGCCTCGGGGGTGGCGGTCGTGCAGCCGGAGAGGACGAGGGCGGTCGCGGCGAGGGCGCCGAGGCCCGCGAGGGCGCGGGCGCGCGAGGTGGGGATCATGGGTGCTTCCGATGTGCGCGCCGGACGGGCGCTGGTGCGGGTGGTTTCTGTACCGCGTCCAACAATACGCGAGCCGACGGCCGCCGGTACGCGAGGATGGGCCCATGACCTCTGCCCGCCCCGCCGGCCGCCCGCGCCGCTCGTCGCGCGCGACCCTGGAGGAGGCGGCCGCCGAGCTCTTCCTCGAGCACACCTACGCGGCCACCACCGTCGAGCAGATCGCCCAGCGCGCCGGGGTCAGCCGCGCCACGTTCTTCAACTACTTCGCCTCCAAGGCCGACCTCCTCTGGGCGGGCCTCGACGACACGCTGCGGGAGGCGGGCGAGGCGGTCTCCGGCGTGGGGACCTGCGTCGCGCCCGTCGACGCCGTGGTCGAGGCGATCGCCGGAGCCGCCCGGGAGCGCGGCGAGGGCTGGCTCCCGCTCGCGCTCACCCAGCACGAGGTCATGGGCCTCGGCGCGGACGTCGCGGGGGAGGGCGTCGCGCGGGCGGCCCCGCTCGTGGACCCCGTCGCGCAGGCCCTCGCGCGCGGCGCCGGCCGACGCGCGTCCGACGGACCGGTGCGCGTGGCGGCGTCCGTCGTCGCCGCGGCGACGGCCGCCGCGGTCATGGCGTGGGCGGCGGACGGCGTGGGTCGCGGGCCGCTCGAGGACGCGGTCCGCCGGGCGCTGGATCCGCTCCGCCCGGCGCTCCAGGCCGCCCTCGCCGCCGGCTGAACGCCGCGCGTCCTGCCGGCGAACGCGCCGAGGACGTCGGCCGCGGACCTTCTACGACCGGTGGACGCGGTCCTACCCTGGCCGCGCGGCGCGACCGCGCCGCCCCCTCGAGATGAGAAGAGACGCCATGCACCTCATCAACGCCCTCTCCGACCGACCGCGACGGGAGGGCACCCGGTGGATCCGCGGACGGGCTCGCCGCCGCAGGACCCTCCCCGCCCTGCTCGCCCTGCTCGTCGCGATCGCCGGCATCGCGGCGGTCGCGCCCGCCGGGTCCGCGTCGGCCGTCGCCGCCGGATCCGGTCGAGCCACGCACTACTCGCTCGGCCCGGACGGCAACACGACGAACGGCAACTGCTCGCTCCCGTCGATCCCCGCGCACCGCCTCTACGTGGCCGTCGGGCCGGACGCCTACCGGGGGAGCGCCGCGTGCGGCACCTACCTCGACGTCACCGGCCCGCGCGGCACCGTGCGCGTCGAGGTCGCCGACCTGTGCCCCGAGTGCGGAGCCCAGCAGCTCGACCTCAGCGAGGAGGCGTTCCGCGCGATCGGCGACTTCGACGCCGGCATCATCCCGATCTCGTGGAAGCCCGTCGCGGCCCCGACCGTGCCGCCGCTGGCGTTCCGGCTGAAGGAGGGGTCGTCGGCGTACTGGGCGGCGATCCAGGTGGTCGACGCCGGGACGGAGGTCCGCTCGGTCGACGTGCGGGTCGGCGCGCGCTGGGTCCCGCTGTCGCGGACGACGTACGGCTACTGGCTCGCCTCGTCGGGCCTGGGCGCGGGCCCGTACACGGTCCGGGTCACCGACGTCACGGGACGCACGGCGACGGTGCCGGGCATCGCGCTCGACCCGATGCGGCTGCAGCGCACCTCCGCCCGGCTCGGCTGAGGGCCCGCGCGACGGCCAGGGCGCGGCGCACGGTCCGCCCCGGCCACCGCACGCGGCCAGGGGCCAGGATGTCCGCATGACCTCCGACGCCCCCGGCACGCCGACCCGCTCCGACCTCGCCTCCTCCTTCGGCGCCGTCGCCGACCAGTACGACCGCGTGCGGCCCGGGTACCCCGACGCGGCCGTCGACTGGATGCTCCCCGCGGGCTCCCGCCGCGTCGTCGACCTCGGCGCGGGCACCGGCAAGCTCACCCGCCTGCTCGCCGCGCGCGGCCTCGCCGTCACGGCGGTGGAGCCCGACGCGGGGATGCGCCGGGTGCTGGCGGAGTCGGCCCCCGACGTCGACGTCCGGGCGGGCAGCGGCGAGGCGATCCCCGTGGGCGACGGCGAGGAGGACGCGGTCCTCGTCGCGCAGGCCTGGCACTGGATGGACGCGGGCGAGGCGGCGCGGGAGGCCGCGCGCGTGCTCCGCGCGGGCGGCCGGCTCGGCATCGTCTGGAACGTCATGGACACCGACGTCGACTGGGTCGCGCAGCTCGACGCCCTCCTCCAGCCGGGCCGGCGCTCCTCCGGACGCGCCGTCGAGCCCGGCCCGTTCCCCGGCTTCGGCCCGGTCGAGCACGCGTCCTTCCCGCACGTGCACCCCCTGGCGCCCGAGGACGTGGTGGCCCTGGCCGGATCCATCAGCCGGGTCATCACGCTGCCCGACGACGAGCGCGCCCGCGTCCTCGACGACATCCGGACGCTGCTGGCCGGCCATCCCGACACGGCGGGCCGCGAGGCGCTCGAGCTGCCGTGGCGCGCCGACGCATACCGGGCCCAGCTCGGCGGCTGAGCCCGCCGGCGGAGCCCGCCGGATCCGCCGCCCGGGCGCGCTAGCATGGGGGCACAGGCGTCGATCCGGCCATCACCGGGGAGCCTTCGGAAGAGAACCCCGCGCACGTCGGCGGGGGAGGTAGAACCGAACGGGTCGGGCCCGTCATCGCCCATGCAGAGTGGTCGCGCATCGCGCGGCAAGCGGGGTGGTACCGCGCTCGGGATCCGCACACGGCATCCGGGCGTCCTCGCGGAGATCCCCGTCGCCGCAGGAGATGCCATGACCTACCCCCGTCCCGTCCCCGACGACCCGGGCGCCCCCGACCACGTCGCCGCGAGCCCGCGCTTCCCCGACGTCGAGAAGGGGATCCTCGCGTTCTGGAAGCGCGACGACACCTTCCGCGCCTCCGTCGAGCGGCGCGAGGGATGCGACGAGTGGGTCTTCTACGACGGCCCGCCCTTCGCGAACGGCCTCCCGCACTACGGGCACCTCCTCACCGGCTACGCGAAGGACGCCTTCCCGCGCTTCCAGACCATGCGCGGCAAGCAGGTCCACCGCCGCTTCGGCTGGGACACGCACGGCCTCCCCGCCGAGCTCGAGGCGATGCGCCAGCTCGGGATCACCGAGAAGAGCGAGATCGAGGAGATGGGCGTCGAGGAGTTCAACGCCGTCGCCCGCCGCTCGGTGCTCGAGTACACGGGCGAGTGGGAGGAGTACGTCACCCGCTCCGCGCGCTGGGTCGACTTCGAGGACGACTACAAGACGCTCGACGTCGACTTCATGGAGTCGGTCATCTGGGCCTTCAAGCAGCTGCACGACAAGGGCCTCGCCTACGAGGGCTTCCGCGTGCTGCCGTACTGCTGGCACGACCAGACCCCGCTGAGCAACCACGAGCTGCGGATGGACGACGACGTCTACCGCATGCGCCAGGACCAGTCCGTCACCGTCACGTTCCCGCTCGTCGGCGCCAAGGCGGAGTCGCTCGGCCTCACCGCCGTGCGCGCGCTCGCCTGGACGACCACGCCCTGGACGCTGCCCACCAACATGGCGCTCGCGGTCGGGCCGGACATCGTCTACGCCGTCGTCCCCGCGGGACCCGCCGGGACGCCGGACGCGGAGGCGCCCGACTCCCTGCCCCGCGCGTCGTCCGTGCAGCTCGCGGCCGAGGTGCTCGGATCCGAGTACCTCATCGCCCAGGACCTCGTGGGGAACTACGCCAAGGACCTCGGCTACGCATCCGCCGACGAGGCCCGCGCCGCCGTCTCCCGCACCGTGCTCGGACGGCAGCTCGAGGGCGTCGTGTACGACCGCCTCTGGGACTTCTACGCGGACGTCGAGCGGTTCGGCACCGAGAACGCGTGGCAGGTGCTCGTCGCCGACTACGTCACGACCACCGACGGCACCGGCATCGTGCACCAGGCCCCGGCCTACGGCGAGGAGGACCAGCAGGTCTGCGCCGCCGCCGGGATCCCCGTGATCCTCTCCCTCGACGAGGGCGGCCGCTTCGTCGACACCGTGCCCGACGTCGCGGGGGAGCTGTGGTCGGATGCCGGGAAGACCCTCACGCGCATGCTCAAGGCGCAGGGTCGCCTCATCCGCCAGGCCAGCTACGAGCACTCGTACCCGCACTGCTGGCGCTGCAAGAACCCGCTCATCTACAAGGCCGTCTCCAGCTGGTTCGTGCGCGTCACCGACTTCCGCGACGACATGGTGCGCCTCAACCAGGACATCACGTGGACGCCGGAGAACGTCAAGGACGGCCAGTTCGGCAAGTGGATCGGCAACGCCCGCGACTGGTCGATCAGCCGCAACCGGTTCTGGGGCAGCCCCATCCCGGTGTGGAAGAGCGACGACCCCGCGTACCCGCGCGTCGACGTGTACGGCAGCCTCGACGAGCTCGAGGCCGACTTCGGCGTGCGCCCGACCGACCTGCACCGCCCGTTCATCGACCGCCTCACCCGCCCGAACCCCGACGACCCGACGGGGAGGAGCACCATGCGCCGCATCGAGGACGTGCTCGACGTCTGGTTCGACTCCGGGTCCATGCCCTTCGCGCAGGTGCACTACCCGTTCGAGAACCGCGAGTGGTTCGACGAGCACAGCCCCGCGGACTTCATCGTCGAGTACATCGGCCAGACCCGCGGCTGGTTCTACACGCTGCACGCGCTGTCGACCGCGCTCTTCGAACGTCCGGCGTTCTCGAGCGTCGTGAGCCACGGCATCGTGCTCGGCAACGACGGCCAGAAGATGTCGAAGTCGCTCCGCAACTACCCGGACGTCAACGAGGTCTTCGACCGCGACGGATCCGACGCCATGCGCTGGTTCCTGCTCGCGAGCCCCGTGCTCCGCGGCGGCAACCTCGTGGTCACCGAGGAGGGGATCCGCGAGGGCGTCCGCCAGGTGCTGCTGCCGCTGTGGAGCACGTGGTACTTCTTCTCGCTCTACGCGAACTCCGCGCAGCCGGGCGGCTACGAGGCGACGCGCGACACGACGAGCGACGACGTGCTGGACCGCTACATCCTGGCCCGCACGCGCCGCCTGGTGGCCGAGGTCACCGAGCACATGACCGCGCTCGACTCGACCCTCGCCGCGGCGTCGCTCCGCGACTTCGCCGACGTGCTCACCAACTGGTACGTGCGCCGCAGCCGCGACCGCTTCTGGACGGGCACGGCGACGGGCGACACGCGCGCCTTCGACACGCTGTACACGGTCCTCGAGACCGTGACCCGCGTCGCCGCGCCGCTCCTGCCGCTCGTCTCCGAGCGCATCTGGAAGGACCTCACCGGCGGCCGCAGCGTGCACCTCGAGGACTGGCCGGAGCCCGACGACCTGCCCGCCGACGACCGCCTCGTGGAGGTGATGGACCGGGTCCGCCAGGTCGCGTCGACCGCGCTCTCGCTCCGCAAGCAGTCGGGCCTCCGCGTGCGCCAGCCGCTCGCGCGCCTCACGGTCGTGAGCGACGACGCCGAGGGGCTCGCCCGCTTCGAGGACATCCTGCGTGATGAGCTCAACGTCAAGGCCGTCTCCGTCGAGGAGCTCACCCCCACGAGCGCCTCCGACGCGGGCATCACGCGCCGCCTCACCGTCAACGCGCGGGTCGCGGGTCCCCGCCTCGGCAAGGGCGTGCAGCAGGTGATCCAGGCGGCCCGCTCGGGCGACTGGACTGAAGTCCACGGCGAGGTCGTCGCGGGCGGAGTGCCGCTCGTCGCCGGCGAGTACGAGCTGGTGCTGGAGGTGGCGGGCGACCGGGCCGACCAGGCGCTCGCGCTCCTGCCGGGCGGCGGCTTCCTGCTGCTCGACACCGCGCTCACCCCCGAGCTCGAGGCCGAGGGCCTCGCGCGCGACGTGGTGCGGAACGTGCAGGACGCTCGGAAGGGCGCGGGGCTCGACGTGAGCGACCGCATCGCCCTCGTGATCCGCCTCGACGCGGCGGGCGCCGAGGCCGCGGAGCGGTTCCGCGACCTCATCGCCCGTGAGACCCTGGCGGTGGCGCTGCGGATCGACGCGGACGCCGAGCCGTCGGCGTCCGGCATCACCGTGGGCGGCGGTTCCCCCCTGGACATCGAGGTGGAGCGAGCATGAGCGACCAGCAGGGCGGACGGCCCTTCGACGACGACGAGCCCCGCCGCGACGACGACTTCGAGCCCGAGGGGGACCAGGGCGTCGACGCCGCGGCGCGCGCCCTCGACCCCGACGTCGACGGCCTGAGCGACGACCAGCTCTTCGCGGACGACGCGGCCGAGCTCCGCCGCGAGGCCGAGCGGTCGATCGTGGCGGGCCGCGAGGTCGACGACGAGAACTACTTCGAGCGCGAGGGGGAGCAGGTCTACCAGGCGCTCCTCTCCCGGGTCGGCGAGCAGGCGCCCCAGCCGCGCCTCACCGCGACCCGCCGCGTCGTCGAGCTGCTCGGCGACGTGCACCGCGCCTACAAGGTCGTGCACGTCACGGGCACCAACGGGAAGACGTCGACGAGCCGGATGGCGGAGAGCATCCTCCGCGCCGCCGGGCTCCGCACGGGGCTGTTCACGAGCCCGCACCTGGTGCGCGTCAACGAGCGCATCGTGATCGACGGCCAGCCCATCACCGACGAGGCGCTCAGCCGCAACTGGGCCGACGTCGAGCCGTTCATCGACCTCGTCGACCAGGAGCTCGTCGCGGCGGGGGAGCAGCCCGTCACGTTCTTCGAGGCGCTCACCGTGCTCGCGTTCGCGTCGTTCGCGGACGCGCCGGTGGACGTCGCCGTGGTCGAGGTGGGCATGGGCGGCGAGTGGGACTCCACCAACGTCGCCGACGGCGAGGTCGCGGTCTTCACCCCCGTGTCGCTCGACCACACGCAGCGGCTGGGATCCACCGTCGCGGAGATCGCGCGCACGAAGTCGGGCATCGTGAAGCCCGCGTCGGACGTGGTCTCGAGCGCCCAGGTGCCGGAGGTCGTCGCCGAGCTGACGCGCGCGGCCGAGCTGACCGAGTCGACCTGGTCGATGGAGGGGGAGCGGTTCCGCCTCCTCGACACGACGCTCGCGGTCGGCGGCCAGGTCATCAGCGTGCAGGGCCTCGCGGGCACGTACCGCGACGTCTTCCTGCCGCTGTTCGGCGCGCACCAGGCCCAGAACGCGGCGGTCGCGATCGCGGCGGTCGAGTCGTTCCTCGGCGGCGGCGACCACGCCATCCACGACGACGTGCTGGCCGAGGGCCTCGCCACCGTGACGAGCCCGGGCCGCCTGCAGGTCGTGGGCACCGAGCCGACCGTGCTCGTGGACGCCGCGCACAACCCGGCGGGCGCCGCCTCGCTCGCGGCCGCCCTGCCCGTCTACTTCACCTTCGACCGCGTGACGGCCGTGATCGGCGTGCTCGCCGACAAGGACGCCGAGGGCATCGTGCGGGAGCTCGCACCCGTGGTGGACCACTTCATCGTCACCCGGTCCGCGTCCGAGCGCTCGGTGGATCCCGACGAGCTCGCCCGGATCGTCGTGGGCGTCGTCGGCCGCGACCGCGTCACGGTCGAGCCCGACCTCCGCACGGCGCTCGACGACGCGCGCGACTCCGCCGGCGAGACGGAGAAGGGCGCGGCGCTCGTCACCGGCTCGATCCTCCTCGTGGGCGAGGCCGTCGAGCACGCGCGCGACGAGGGCTGGAAGACCGCGTGAGCACCGACGGCCGCCCGGCCCGCACGCGACGACCCCGTCCGCCCCGGACGACGGTCGAGATCCTCGGATCCATCGTCATGGGCTTCCAGGTCATCGTCGTGTTCCTCGCCAGCCTCGTCGCCTTCGGGCTCCAGGCGCTGCCCGCGCTGCCCGCGCTCGGCGGGGGCGCCCTGCTCGTCCTCGCGATGCTCGCGGTCGTCGGCTCGCTCCGCTCGCCGCTCGGCGTGCGCGCAGGCTGGGTCGTGCAGGTCCTCGTCGTGCTCACCGGCTTCGTGCTGCCGGCCATGTTCGCGGTCGGCGGCTTCTTCCTGCTCCTCTGGGTCTACGCGATGGTGCAGGGCGCCCGCATCGACCACGAGAAGGCCGCGGCCCGCGGCGCGTGGGAGCAGGCCATGCTCGACGAGCAGCGGGCCGCGCGATCCGACGACGACCGCCCCACCGACCACCGACCCACCACCGAGCCGCCGGCTCCCACCCCGTAGGAGGAACCCATGACCGCTCCCGTCCAGGAGACCCTCGTCCTCGTCAAGCCCGACGGCGTCGCCCGCGGCCTCACCGGCGAGATCCTCCGCCGCATCGAGGCCAAGGGCTACCGCATCGTCGACCTCCGCATGGTGCAGGCCGACCGCGCCCTCCTCGAGCAGCACTACGAGGAGCACCAGGGCAAGCCCTTCTACGAGCCGCTCGTCGCCTTCATGGAGTCGGGCCCGGTCGTCGCCGTGCGCGTCGCCGGGAACCGGGTCATCGAGGGCTTCCGCTCGCTCGCGGGCACGACCGACCCGACGGGCGCCGCGCCCGGCACGATCCGCGGCGATCTCGGCCGCGACTGGGGCCTCGCCGTCGCGCAGAACCTCGTGCACGGCAGCGACGCGCCGGAGTCGGCCGAGCGCGAGCTCGCCCTCTGGTTCTAGGGCACCGGACGACGAAGGGGCCGACCGGCGATCCGGTCGGCCCCTTCGTCGTCCGGAGCCTCAGCCGAGGAGCGTGGGGAGCAGCGCCGGGAACGTCGCGATGATCGCGACCACGATGACCGCGTAGTTGAGCACGACGACGGCCCACGTGTACGGCGCCACCGCGTCGGCGGCACGGCGGACGCCCGCCGGCAGCGGCAGGAGCCCCGCCCGGGCGGTGGCGGAGAGCGTGCCCCACCACAGCGGGATCATCGCGCTCCAGACGAGCAGGCAGTAGGGGCAGAGCGCGCCGATGACGAAGACGCTCTGCGTGAAGAGCCACGTCACGAAGACCCAGCCCGCGAACGTGCCCAGCGCGAACAGGGTCCAGAACCAGCGTGCGAAGCGGGCCCCGGCGAGGAGCGCCATGCCGATGACCACGGGCACGACGAACGCGGCCACGCCGATGAGCGGGTTGGGGAAGCCGAACAGCGAACCCTGGCGCGACTCGATGACCGTGGCGCAGGAGATGAACGGGTTGACGTCGCAGGACAGCGACGCGCCCGGGTTCTCGAGCAGGTGCAGCCGGTCGAGCACGAGGACGAAGGCGCCGATCCAGCCGACGACGCCGGTGACGACCAGCAGGAGGGCCAGGGAGCGGGGGTGCACGGGGGCCCGGGTCGCGGTCATGCGGCGATCATGGCAGACCGCCGGGCGTCGACCCTGACGGCGGGGTGGACGTCGGCGTGCGATACTGGCAGGCAGGTCGCCCCGCCGCGCGGGACGGCCGCCATGAAGAGTCTTTCCCGGGGCAGACCCGGGCCGCCAGGCACGTCCGGCGGCGGATAGCCAGTTCCGTACCAGTGCGCACGACCGAAGCCTCGGGCCGGTCGTCGCAGACCAAGGATCGACGGAGACCCGCGAACGCGGGGATCCACTCGGAGAGCTACCGGGGTACGGCGCGGCCGTACCGCCCGGCTGAGGAGTGCACCAGAGATGGTGGAGAGAGACGAGAACACCGGCAGGAGGCGTCCGCGCCTCTTCGAGCGGCTCACGGGCCGCCGTGCCGAGCCGACCGCGGCCGAGGGGACCGACGGCACGTCCGTCCTCCCCGGTGCCGCGACCCCCGAGGCGAGCGGCCCGTCCGCCGCCTCCGAAGCGAAGGGCCGAACCCTGAACGAGAACGAGACCACCCCGTCCACGTCCGACGAGACGGAGGCGCCGGTCGTCCGACGCTCCCGCCGCGCGAGCGCCGCCGCCTCCGCCCCCGCGGGCGCCCCGACGGACGACGCCAGCGTCGACGCGTCCGCCGCCGCCGCGCCGGCCGAGGCCCCTGCCGCCGAGGGATCCGCCGACGCGGCCGAGGTCGTGGCGCCCGCCCGGGCGACCCGCACCCGCGCGCCGCGTCGTGCCGCGGCGTCCGCTGCCGCGGACGCGCCGTCCGCCGAGGAGCCGACCGCCGACGCGCCCGCCGCGGCGACGAGCCCCGACGCGACCCCGGTCGCCGAGGACGCCGCCGTCGCGCCGGAGCCGGAGGCCCCCGCGGCTCCCGCCCGCGCGCTCCCGTCCCTCTCCGTCTTCTTCCAGGCCCCGGACATCGCGCCGCTGCCGCCCCGCCGCGAGCGGGACGACCGACGCGACGACCGCCGCGACGACCAGGACGACGACCTCGAGCGCGACGAGCGCCCGTCGCGGTCCTCGCGCCGCGGCGGCCGCGGCCAGGACCGCGGCACGGGCCGCGACCCGCGCGACCGCGACCGCGACGACGACCGCGACGATGATGAGGACGCCCCGTCGGTCCGCCGCCGCGCGCGCCGCCGCTCCGGCGAGGAGGGCCGCGACGGCGACGACGCGCCCGGCACCGTCGTCAAGGTCCGGACGCCCCGCGAGCCCGAGCTCATCACCGAGCCGCAGCGGATCAAGGGATCCACGCGCCTCGAGGCCAAGAAGCAGCGCCGCCGCGACGGCCGCGACGCCGGTCGCCGCCGCCCCGTCCTCACGGAGTCCGAGTACCTGGCCCGCCGCGAGTCGGTCGACCGCAGCATGATCGTGCGCTCGCGCGACGGCAAGATCCAGATCGGCGTGCTCGAGGACCAGGTCCTCGTCGAGCACTACGTCGCCCGCGCCGACGAGGCGTCGCTCATCGGCAACGTCTACCTCGGCCGCGTGCAGAACGTGCTCCCGAGCATGGAGGCCGCGTTCATCGACATCGGCCGCGGCCGCAACGCCGTCCTCTACTCCGGCGAGGTCGACTGGGAGGCCGCCAACGCCGACAAGGGCGGCGGCAACCACGCCCGCCGCATCGAGGTCGCGCTGAAGCCCGGCGACCGCGTGCTCGTCCAGGTCACCAAGGACCCGGTCGGCCACAAGGGCGCCCGCCTCACCAGCCAGGTCAGCCTGCCCGGCCGCTACCTCGTCTACGTGCCCAACGGGTCGATGAACGGCATCAGCCGCAAGCTCCCCGACACCGAGCGCGCGCGCCTCAAGAAGACCCTCAAGGAGGTGCTGCCCGAGAACGTGGGCGTCATCGTCCGCACGGCCGCCGAGGGCGCGACGGAGGAGCAGCTGAAGCTCGACGTCGAGCGCCTCACGTCGCAGTGGTCCGAGATCAGCCGCCAGGTCGAGAAGGCGCAGGCGCCCGCGCTCCTGCACTCCGAGCCCGACCTGCTGCTGAAGATCATCCGCGACGTCTTCAACGAGGACTTCCGCGAGCTCGTGATCGACGGCGGCGACGCCCAGGAGATCATCGAGGGCTACCTCCGGGGCGTGGCGCCCGACCTCATCGACCGGGTGCAGGCGTACTCGGGCGAGAAGGACTCGTTCGACCACTACCGCGTCAGCGAGCAGATCGAGAAGGCGCTCGACCGCAAGGTCTGGCTGCCGTCCGGCGGCTCGCTCGTCATCGACCGCACCGAGGCCATGACCGTGGTCGACGTCAACACCGGGAAGTTCGTCGGTTCCGGCGGCAACCTCGAGGAGACCGTCACCAAGAACAACCTCGAGGCCGCGGAGGAGATCGTCCGCCAGCTGCGCCTGCGCGACATCGGCGGCATCATCGTCGTCGACTTCATCGACATGGTGCTCGAGACCAACCGCGACCTGGTGCTGCGCCGCCTCGTCGAGTGCCTCAGCCGCGACCGCACGAAGCACCAGGTGGCCGAGGTGACGTCGCTCGGGCTCGTGCAGATGACCCGCAAGAAGCTGGGCCTCGGCCTCCTCGAGTCCTTCTCGGAGAACTGCGAGACGTGCGCCGGGCGGGGGATCATCATCCACCACGACCCGCTCATGGCCCACAAGCAGACGCCGCAGGAGCCCGTGCAGGGCCAGGGTCGCCGTCGCGGCGGCAAGGGCCAGCAGGAGCACGGCACCGGCAGCGGGGGCAACGGCAACGGCGGCAACGGCGGCGGACGCGGCGGCGCCCCGGCGCAGCAGCAGCGGACGCCCGCGGCCAGCACGCACAGCATCACGGACGACGCCCGCTCGGCGCTCGCCAAGATCGCGACGAGCACCATCCAGACCGTGACCGACGCCGTCGACCGGGTCGAGGACGTCGTCCGCACCTCCGAGGAGCCGGCCGAGTCGGCGCAGCCCGCGACCGAGGCGCCCCGCGCGGACGAGCAGCAGCCGCGCGGCGACCGCCCGCGTCGCAGCCGCGGCGGACGGGGACGCGCGTCGTCCGCGACGTCGGAGGCCCGTGGGGAGCAGGACGCCGAGGCGCCCGTCGCCGCGGTCGAGCCGGCTCCCGCGGAGGACCCGACGCCCGTCGACGCGGCCGTGGAGGAGCCCGCGCTCTCGACGCTGGAGCCGCGCGAGGCGATCCGCCTCGAGCCCGTGCAGATCCTCGACATCCCGGTGGCGAGCACCCGCACGGCGCCCCGCCGCGTGAGCTCGGCGGATGCGGAGCAGCTCCTCGGCTCCGTGCTCGACGCGCTGCCGCAGCCCAAGGAGCCGGGCCAGGGCCGTTCGCGCAGCCGCCGCGTCTCCACCGCGACGCTGACGACGCCGGCACCCGAGGCCGACGCCGACGGCAGCTAGTCCGCTCGGCCGTCCGCACGACGGCCGCACGGACGAGGGCCCGGAGCGCATGCTCCGGGCCCTCCGTCGTCCTCGTCCCGCTCGCGGGGGCACGCTCCTCAGGAGCGGGGCGCGCGCCGCTCCCGCTGGGTGACGCGGAGCCCGCTCGCCTGGAGGCGGCGGACGAGGTCCCGGTTCGACACGGGCACGGCGCCGCGCGCGACGAGCTCGTCGTAGCGGGCGGCGGGCACGTCGTAGTGGTCCCGGTCGAAGCCCCGCTCGGGGATGCCCGCGGCCCGGGCGAACGCGTGCAGCTCCTCGAGCGACGCGTCGCTCACGAGGTGCGCCCAGAGCGTCCCGTGCGCGGGCCAGGCGGGTCGGTCGAGGAGCACGCTCATCCGTCGATCCTAGGCACGCGGAGGTCGCGTCGCGCCCCGGGCGGTGCCGTCCCGACGCGCGACGCGCCCGGCGGGGATGCCCGGGGGAGCGCCCGCCCTCGCGTATGATCGACGAGGACGCCGGGGGTCCGGAGTTTGACCCCTGTCCGGCGTTCCGGTAACGTGAGTCGCTGGCATGCGCTGATCCTCGAAGGTCGCGTGCGTGCCGCAGACTTCCTCCAATGATTCGGGCCACGGGGCGTCATGTCCTCAGTGAGTCAAGCCCGCGAGAGAAAACAGGTACGGAAAAGTGGTTTACGCAGTTGTGCGCGCCGGCGGTCGGCAGGAGAAGGTCGAGGTCGGGACCATCGTCACGATGGACCGGGTCAAGAACCAGCAGAGCGGCAAGGTCGTGCTCCCCGCGGTCCTGCTCGTCGACGGCGACACCATCACCACGGACGCCGCGAAGCTCGCCGACGTCACCGTCAGCGCCGAGATCCTGAACGACCTCCGCGGTCCCAAGATCGTCATCCAGAAGTTCAAGAACAAGACCGGGTACAAGAAGCGCCAGGGGCACCGCCAGGACCTCACGCGCGTCCAGGTCACCGAGATCAACTAGCACCGAGACCGCAGGGAGATACAGATGGCACACAAGAAGGGCGCGAGCTCTACCCGCAACGGCCGTGACTCGAACGCCCAGCGCCTCGGCGTGAAGCGCTTCGGCGGCCAGGTCGTCGGCGCCGGCGAGATCATCGTCCGCCAGCGCGGCACGCACTTCCACCCCGGCGTCAACGTCGGCCGTGGCGGCGATGACACGCTGTTCGCCCTCTCCGCCGGCTCGGTGGAGTTCGGCGTCAAGGGCGGCCGCAAGGTCGTCAACATCGTCGTCCCGGCCTAGCGCAGGCCGACAGCACGGACCCTGCAGCGGCACTGCCGCGCAGCACCTCAAGGGCGGGCCTCCTCGGCCCGCCCTTGCGTGCGTTCCGCAGGGACACCTCTAGAAGAAACGAGCGACAGCCATGGCGACATTCGTCGACACCGTGACCCTCCACCTGCGGGCGGGAAACGGCGGCAACGGCTGCGTCTCGGTGCGCCGCGAGAAGTTCAAGCCCCTCGCGGGTCCCGACGGCGGCAACGGCGGCAACGGCGGGGACATCGTCCTCGTCGCCGACCCGCAGGTCACGACCCTGCTCGCCTACCACCGCGGGCCGCACCGGTCCTCGCGCAACGGCGGGCCCGGCATGGGCGACCACCGCCACGGCACGCTCGGCGAGATGCTCGAGCTGCCCGTCCCGGTCGGCACCGTCGTCAAGGACCCCGACGGCGAGGTCCTCGTCGACATGGCGGTCCCCGGCATGCGCTTCGTCGCCGCCGAGGCCGGCCAGGGCGGGCTCGGCAACGCGTCGCTCGCCACCACCAAGCGCAAGGCGCCCGGCTTCGCGCTCCTCGGCACCCGCGGCCACGAGGGCGACGTCGTCCTCGAGCTCAAGGTCGTCGCGGACGTCGCGCTCGTCGGCTACCCGTCCGCCGGCAAGTCGAGCCTCGTCGCGTCCATCTCGGCCGCGAAGCCGAAGATCGCCGACTACCCCTTCACCACGCTGCACCCGAACCTCGGCGTGGTCGAGGTCGCGGACTCGCGCTACACCGTCGCCGACGTGCCCGGCCTCATCGAGGGCGCGAGCGAGGGCAAGGGCCTCGGCCTCGAGTTCCTCCGCCACGTCGAGCGCTGCTCGGCCCTCCTGCACGTGCTCGACTGCGCCACGCTGGATCCCGGTCGCGACCCCATCTCGGACCTCGACATCATCCTGGGCGAGCTCGCCGCGTACCCCGTGCCCGACGGCCAGGTGCCGCTGATCGAGCGCCCGCAGCTCATCGCCCTCAACAAGGTCGACGTGCCGGAGGCGAAGGAGCTCGCGGAGCTCGTGCGCCCGGAGCTCGAGGCCCGCGGCTACCGCGTGTTCGAGATCTCCACGGTCAGCCGCGACGGACTGCGCCAGCTCTCCTTCGCCCTCGCGGAGCTCGTCGAGGCCGCGCGCACGAAGGCGCTCGAGCAGCCGGAGGCCGAGCGCATCGTCCTCCGCCCCCGCGCCGTGGACGAGAAGCCCTTCACGATCCGCGTCGACGGCGGCAGCTACGGCGACATCTTCCGCGTCCTCGGCGCGAAGCCCGAGCGCTGGGTGCAGCAGACCGACTTCACCAACGACGAGGCCGTCGGCTACCTGGCCGACCGGCTGGCGAAGCTCGGCGTCGAGGACGGCCTGTTCAAGGCCGGCGCGGTGGCCGGGTCCAGCGTCGTCATCGGCGAGGGCGACGGCATCGTCTTCGACTGGGAGCCCACGCTCACGTCCACGGCCGAGCTCATCACGAGCCCGCGCGGCGCCGACGCCCGCGTCGACCCGATCCGCCGCCGCACCAACCAGGCGCGCCGCGAGGACTACTTCGCGCGCATGGACGCCAAGGCCGAGGCCCGCGCCCAGCTCGTGCGCGAGGGCGAGGCCGGGCTCTGGGCCGACGAGGACGGCGAGGCGCCCGCGGACGAGAAGGCCTGACCCGTGGGGACGGCTCCGCGCGCGGGCACGACCTCGCGCGCCGGCATCCCGGACGCCCGGCGCATCGTCGTCAAGGTCGGCTCGTCGTCCATCAGCGGCGAGAACGCGGGTCGGATCGCGCCGCTGGTGGACGCGATCGCCGCCGCCCACGGCCTCGGCGCCGAGGTCGTCCTGGTCTCGTCCGGCGCCATCGCGACCGGCATGCCGTTCCTGCGGCTCGACGACCGCCCGGCCGACCTCGCCACGCAGCAGGCGGCCGCCGCGGTGGGCCAGAGCATCCTCGTCTTCCGCTACCAGGAGGCGCTCGACCGCTACGGCATCGTCGCGGGCCAGGTGCTCCTCACCGCGGGCGACCTCGCCGCTCCTGACCACCGCGAGAACGCGCAGCGCGCCATGGAGCGGCTGCTGGGGCTCCGGATCCTGCCCATCGTCAACGAGAACGACACCGTCGCCACCCACGAGATCCGCTTCGGCGACAACGACCGGCTCGCGGCGCTCGTGGCGCAGCTCGTGCGGGCCGACCTGCTGCTCCTGCTGTCCGACGTCGACGCGCTCTACACGCGGCCGCCGCAGGAGCCGGGCGCCGAGCGCATCGCGCACGTCGGCTTCGGCGACGAGCTCGCGGGCGTCGAGATCGGGAGCACCGGCACGGGCGTCGGCACGGGGGGAGCGGTGACCAAGGTCGCGGCGGCCCGCCTCGCCGCCGGATCCGGCACGGGGGTCCTGCTCACGTCGACCGCGCAGGTGGCGGAGGCGCTCGAGGGCGCGCCCGTCGGCACCTGGTTCGCGCCGCGCCCCTGATCCCGCCCGTTCGCCCGGCGCCCCCGCCTGGCTAGGCTTCCCCCATGCCCACGACCGTCCCCGGCGCGCCCGGCGCCGCGCTCGCGCCCGCCGCCGATCCCGCCGCCGTCCGCCCCGCGACGGACGCGTCCTCGCCCGCGCTCGAGGCGATCCTCGTCGCCGCGCGCGCCGCGTCGACCCGGCTCGCCGCCAGCACGGCGGGGGAGCGCGACGCCGCCCTCGACCGGATCGCCGAGGGGCTCCTCGCGGCGTCGGACCGCATCGTGGCGGCCAACGCGGAGGACCTCGCCGCCGGACGCGCGGTGGGCCTCGCCACCGGGCTCCTCGACCGGCTCGCCCTCGACGCCGCCCGCGTGCGCTCGCTCTCCGAGGCCGTGTCGGGCATCCGCCGCCTCGACGACCCGCTGGGCGACGTCGTGCGCGGCCGCACGCTCCCGAACGGCCTGCTCCTGTCCCAGGTCCGCGTCCCGTTCGGCGTCGTCGGCGCCATCTACGAGGCGCGCCCGAACGTCACCGTCGACATCGCCGCGCTCGCCCTCCGGAGCGGCAACGCCGTCGTGCTCCGCGGCGGATCCGCGGCCCAGCGCTCGAACGCCGTCCTGGTCGAGGTCATGCGGGCGGCCGTCGCCGACGCGGGCCTCCCCGCGGACGCCGTGCAGACGGTGGACGCGCACGGCCGGACCGGCGCCGCGCGGCTGATGCGCGCCCGCGGCCTCGTCGACGTGCTCGTGCCGCGGGGCTCCGCCGATCTCATCCGCACCGTCGTGGAGGAGTCGACCGTGCCCGTCATCGAGACGGGCGCCGGCGTCGTGCACGTCTACCTCGACGCGACGGCCGACGCGGCCATGGCGGTGGACGTCGCGGTCGACGCCAAGGTCAGCCGCCCCAGCGTGTGCAACGCCATGGAGACGCTGCTCGTGCACCGGGAGGCGGCACCCCGGATCCTCCCGGCCGTCCTCGACGCCCTCCGCGACCGCGGCGTCACGATCCACGGCGACGCGGCCGTGCGCGGCCTCTGGCCCGCCGCCGTCCCCGCGACGGACGAGGACTGGGCCGCCGAGTACCTCTCCCTCGACCTCGCCGTCCGCGTCGTCGAGTCCGCCGAGGACGCGGTCGCGCACATCGCCCGCTGGTCGACGCACCACACCGAGTCGATCGTCACCTCGGACGTGCGGGAGGCGGAGCGCTTCCTGGCCGCGGTCGACTCCGCGGTCGTGATGGTCAACGCGTCGACGCGGTTCACGGACGGATCCGTCTTCGGCTTCGGCGCCGAGGTCGGCATCTCGACGCAGAAGCTCCACGCCCGCGGCCCGATGGGGCTGCAGGAGCTCACGAGCACGAAGTGGATCGTCCGGGGGAGCGGGCAGGTCCGCGGCTGACCCTGCAGGCGGCCCTCCGACCGGGAGCCGGAGCGCCCGCGGAAGCGACCGCGGCACGCCCGGGAGCGGATGCGCCCCTGCCGGGGGCCCGCCGATAGGATGGCAGGCGCCGCCTCCGTGCCCCGGGGCGTGCCACGAACGGAGATCCCATGCACGCGCTGACCACCACCATCCTCGCCGAGACCGAGCACGCCATGGAGCTCGCCGCTCCGCTCTGGGTCTTCCCGGCGGTCGCGGCCGTCGCGTTCATCGCGCTCGGGGTGGTCATGTTCAGCTTCCGCGACGTCAGCAACCGCCACTCGGAGAAGTGGGGCAAGCCGCCGGTGGCGGAGCAGGGCCACGGGACCGCCGACCAGGCGCACTGATCCGGAGCCCCCGCCCCATGACCACTCCCTCGACCCCGCGCCCGCGCATCGGGGTCATGGGCGGCACGTTCGACCCCATCCACAACGGCCACCTGGTCGCCGCGAGCGAGGTGCAGCAGCACCTGCAGCTCGACGAGGTGGTCTTCGTCCCCACCGGCCAGCCGTGGCAGAAGCAGACCGTCACCGACGGCGAGCACCGCTACCTCATGACCGTCATCGCGACGGCCGCGAACCCCCGCTTCACCGTCAGCCGGGTCGACATCGACCGCGGCGGCACGACGTACACGATCGACACGCTCCGCGACATCCGGCGCGCGCACCCCGACGCGGAGCTCTTCTTCATCACGGGCGCCGACGCCATCCAGCAGATCCTCGGCTGGAAGGACGTCCAGGAGCTGTGGGACCTGGCGCACTTCGTCGCCGTCACGCGGCCCGGGCACGACCTCACCGAGAGCGGCCTCCCGCACGCCGACGTAAGATTGCTGGAGGTCCCGGCGCTCGCCATCTCCTCGACCGACTGCCGGAGCCGAGTCGGACGCGGATTCCCCGTGTGGTACCTCGTCCCCGACGGAGTCGTCCAGTACATCTCCAAGCACCACCTGTATCGGAGCCCGCAATGACCCCCTCCCACGATGCGCCCGACACCGGGCCGACCTCGTTCGACGACGGTCCCGCTCCCGCGACCCTCGGGCTCAGCCGTCGCGAGATGCGCGCCGCCGAGCGCGCCCGCGCCCAAGCCCTCGGCATCGACGAGGCCGACGACGCGCCCGCCGAGGACGCGTCGACGACGTCCTCCGACGGCGAGGCCGGTGCGGGGGATGGCACCGCCGGCCAGGCCGGGTCGGCATCGCCCACCGACGCCTCGGACGGCCCCTCCGACGAGCGCCCCGCGGAGTCGTCCGCGACGCCCGGCGTCGGCCCGGACACCTCCGCCATCCTCCTGTCCGGCGGCGTCCTGACCCGCCGCCAGCTCCGCGCCATCCGCGAGGCGGAGGAGGCGGCCCGCCAGCAGCGCGGATCCGAGCACGACGCCCCCGCCGAGGACGCGGCGGACCCGGCCGCTCCTCCCGCCGACGAGCCCGGCTCCGACGCCCCGCTCGCGGCGGACGACGCCCCCGACGAGGCGCCCGCCGCCGACGAGGCGCCCGCTCCGGTCGACGACGCCCCGCCGGCCGGCGACACCACGGTCCCGCCGTACGTCCGTTACGGCCGCGGATCCCGCGCGACGCCGCGTCCGCGCGCCCCCTACGGCAGCGCCTACCGCCGGGCCGCCCTCGTCGAGGACGAGCAGGCGAGCGCGGACGAGCCGGCCCGCGAGGCCGCGGCCGATGCCGCGTCGGATGCTCCCGCGACCGGCTCCGCGGAGTCCGCCGCCGACGCGTCGGCCAGCACGCCGTCGGCCTGGCCCTTCGCGCCCATCACCCCCTCGGTGGGCGATGCCGACCACGACGTCGACGCCTCGGGCGAGCAGCCCACCGTCCCGCCGCTCGCGACGCACCTGCCCGACCGCACCGAGGACCCGCGACCGGCGCCGTCCCTCGACGGCGCGGCCTGGGACTCCGCCGCCCCCGCCCCGCGCATCGAGCCGGCCTTCGGGACCCGCGCGTCCGACGCCGAGGACGACGACGCCCCGGGTGCGCCTGCGCGCTCCGACGAGGTCACGTCCCCGGACGCCGCCGCTCCGGCCGCGGCTGATCCGGCCGCCGCCGACGCACCGGCGCCGTACACCCCGCCGACCGGCCACTGGTCGGTGCAGGACCAGGTCGACGAGGACCAGCCGCACACCGGCAACCACTTCATCCTCCCGACCGTGCCGCACGTCAACGACATGCAGCAGGCGCTGAACAGCACCGGCGAGATCATCATCACGGGATCCATCGACCTCCCGCGGAGCCTCGGCTCCATGGGCACCCACCCGGACCGCTTCGACACGGCCGACATGGACCGCATCCTCGAGCAGGGCGACGACCAGGACCACGCTCCCGGCGGCTCCGACTCGGAGCCCGTCCGCGCGAGCCGCGCCGTCAGCACCCACACCTCCACGCGCGCCGTCGTGCAGCCGCCGCCCCGCAAGCGCTTCACCGCGCCCGTCGTGGCGGCCGTCACGGCCGGGGGAGTGGCCGTCATCGGCGCGGGTCTCGTCATCGTCGCGTTCATGACGAATGTATTCTGATCGTCTGATGCACCACCCCACCCGTCCCGGAAGGACTCTGTGACCGCTTCTCCCCGCGCCCTCGACCTGCTCAAGGTCGCCGCCCTCGCTGCCGACTCCAAGCAGGCCATCGACCTGGTCGCGCTCGACGTCTCCGGGCCCCTGCCCCTCACCGACGTCTTCCTCATCGCCTCGGCCCGCAACGAGCGGAACGCGCAGGCGGTCGCCGACGAGATCGAGGACAAGATGATCGAGGCCGGCGCCAAGCCGCTCCGCCGCGAGGGGAAGAGCGAGGGCCGCTGGATCCTCCTCGACTTCGGCGACGTCGTCGCCCACGTCTTCACCGAGGAAGACCGCATGTACTACTCGCTGGAGCGCCTCTGGAAGGACTGCCCCGTCGTCGCCCTCGAGATCGAGCCGACGGCATCCGCATCCTGATCCGCCCGCGTCCCGCCCGCGAGGGGATCGCCGCATGAAGTGCCCCAACGACTCGGCCACCCTCGTGATGAGCGAGCGCGCCGGGGTGGAGATCGACTACTGCCCCGACTGCCGGGGCGTGTGGCTCGACCGCGGGGAGCTGGACAAGATCCTCGACCGCGCCGAGCAGGAGGCGCGGCCCGCCGCCGTCCCGCCCGTCCCGCCGGCCGCTCCGCTCGGCGGCTACCCCGACCCCGCGCGCGACGGCCGCCGTCGCGACGACGACCGGGAGCGCCGCGGTGGCGACCGCCGCCGCGACGACGACCGCGACCGCGCGTACGGAGCCCGCGACGACCGCGGGTACGGCTCCGCCGCCTCCCCGTCCGGGGGCGGGTACGGCACGGCTGACGGCAACGGCGGCAGGCGCCGGAAGAAGGAGAGCTGGCTCAGCGAGCTGTTCGACTGAGCCCTGGTCCGGGCCAACCGCCTCGGAGGATGCCCTGGTCATGGGGCGGTCGGAATGTGTAGTAATGTAGACGAGTCGCTTCCGCAGGGGAGCGGAGAACGGGTCTGTGGCGCAGTTGGTAGCGCACCTGCATGGCATGCAGGGGGTCAGGGGTTCGAATCCCCTCAGATCCACCGCACGAGCCCCGCACCTCATCGAGGTGCGGGGCTCTTCTCGTTCCTGCGTCGCATGGCGAGGCGTCGTGTCCCGTGGCGTCGAGTCGGGGAACGTCGCCGTCGTCGTCGCCGTGCGGCCGACCGGCTCTCGCGGCCCCGCGCGCCGCGCGCGGATCACGGTCGGCGCGCGTGCTCGATCCGCTCGATGTGCGCGCCGTCGGAGGCCAGGAGCTCGACCAGCCGCTCGATCCGCTCGCCGCTGAGCTTCACCGTCCGGCCCCGGGCGACGCCCGCGAGCAGCGCCTCGAGCCGCTCGGGTCCCGCCACCACGACCGTCGGGATGTCGGAGGAGCCCGGACGCTGCTCCTCCGGGCCGAGCACCAGCGCGTCGGGGTGGCTGTAGAGCACGACGGTGGTGAACCACGGCGCCGGACCGCCGCGCTCCGCGATGTGCGCCGCGAGGCGACGCGCCTGGGTCCGCACCTGCGACACCGGCGAGTCCCCGCCCCGGTGCGTGCGGACGGTGAGGGACGTGCTGGTCCCGTCGCCGACGACCTGGACGGCGAACGGGGCCTGCAGGTCGCCGTCGGGCAGCATGGCCGCGACGGCCGGGTGCACATCGCCCGGTCGGATGCCGTCGAGCACCAGCCCCCGCCAGTGCTTGCCCTCGATGATGAGCGCCCCGGTCGGCGTGAGCAGCACGTGGTCGACCTGGACGAGGAAGCGGGCGCCCCGATGCGGATCCACCCCCGGCAGCACGACGTTGGTGGCGAGGACCCCTCCGAGGCCCGCCGCCCGGCATGCCTCGACGATCATGCCGTGCGAGACCACCTCCGTCCGCCACGTGCTCGCGAAGCGGCGTCGCGCCTCGGCCGCGTCCGAGACGGCCTCGGCGAGACGTCCGTCGGCCTCCGCGCGGTCGCGGGCGTGCGCGTCCGCGAGGGCGGTGGCGCGCGCCTCGTGCTCCTCCTCGAGCGCGCGGACGACCCGGCCGTGCGCCGCCGTCGCCTCCCGCGCGGCCTCCTCCGCCCGCGCCGCGAGGGCGCGACGGGATCGGACGAGGACGGCGACGGCGAGGAGGGCGGCGGCGACGAGCGCCCAGGCGAGGATCTGCATCCTGCGAGGGAACCACGGCGTGCGGGCCGCGCGGGCGAACCGCTCCCCGATCGGGGGACTGTCCTCCACTTGGAGGACCGGCGTACCGTGGATCAGGTCATCGACCCCCTGGAGCACCACATGTCGCACGCCACCCTGCACGGGAACAGCCGCACCGATCCGCACCGCGCGTCGGTGGTCGGATCCGCGGTGCTGGGCTTCCTGGCGGCGTTCGTGGTGGGCGCCACGGTCATCGTGACCCTGCTCATCACCTCGTTCGCGCAGGCCACCGAGGGCTACCCGGGGCTCGACGTCCCGGGCGTGGTGGACACGCGCATCGACCACGGCAGCGTCATCACGCAGATCGGGCCGGGCGGCTTCCTGTTCCCGCTGGCCGCCGGCCTGGTCGTCGGCCTCATCGTCGCCGTCGTCGTCTACGCGCGCCAGCGCCGCATCCAGGACTGAGCGGACCCGGCGCCCGTCCGGCGCGCGCGTAGGGTCGAGGGGGTGACCGCCGACCGCCGCCTCCCGTCCCGCGCCGACCGCCGTCGGAGGACGTCCCGCGGCGCTGCCCTCGCCGTCGTCGCGACGGTCGTCGCGCTCGGGCTCGCGGCGTGCACGACCCCGTCGCCGGACCTCCCGACGCCGCCCGCCGGGCCCCTGCGCGTCGTGTCGCTGGGCGACTCGTACTCCACCGGCACCGGATCCGCCGCGCCCCTGCCGGGCGACCCGGGCGTGTGCGGGCGCACGGTGGCGGCCTCCGTCCGGGTCGCGGCCGAGGCCGTGGGCGCCGAGCTCGTGGACGCGGCGTGCGACGGCGCCACGACGGCCGACCTCCTCGCCCCGCGCGAGCGCGGCGGGCGGACGCTGCCCGCGCAGATCGACGCGCTCGACGGCGGCGCGGACGTCGTCCTCGTCCGCATCGGCGGCAACGACCTCGGGTTCCCCGCCCTCGTGGGCGGCTGCCTCGCCCGGGACGCGGACGGACCCGTCGCCGCGGGGCCGACCACCTGCGTCGACGCGCTCGCGCCCGCCGGCGGGACCGACGCCGTGCGCGCGCGCATCGACGGCGAGGTGTCGACGCGCCTGGCCGACGCCTTCGGCCGCATCCGGGCCGCCGCGCCGGACGCGCGCATCGTCGCCCTCGGGTACCTGACCGTGCTCGGCGACCCGGACGCCCTGCCCGCGGAGGGATGCCTCGCCGCGACCGCCGCGTCCTCGGTCAACGGGCAGGTGCTCCTGACCGACCGCGACGCGCCCTGGCTCGCCGGCGTGCAGAGCGCGCTCGACGACGCCATCGCGCGCGCGGCCGAGGCGGCGGGCATCCGCTTCGTCGACCAGGAGACGCCGACGGCGGCGCATGGGTCGTGCGTCGGCGACGCGGGCGATCCCTACGTCGCGGGCCTCGGCGGCAGCGCGGGGGACGTGCCCCTGCATCCGAACGCCGCCGGGCTGGCCTGGGAGGCGTCGGCGATCACCGATGTGCTGCGCGAGGAGGCCGCGGCGCTCGGACGCTGACCGGCCCGCGAACCGGGTCCCGTCTGTGGATTCGTGTGGGATCGTGTTGCTTCGTCTGCGGATGAGGGCTACAGTGCGAGGACGCGAGGCGCACGTGCCCCGCGGAGTCGAAGGAGACCGCCCGTGTACGCCGAGGAACGCCAGGACCGGGTGGTCGACCTCCTCGAGCGCACGGGCCGCGTCTCCGTCATGGACCTCGCCCGCGACTTCGCCGTCACCACGGAGACCGTCCGCCGCGACCTCGCCCAGCTGGAGTCCCGCGGCGTGCTGCGGCGCGTCCACGGCGGGGCCGTCCGCGCGAGCCGTTCCACGCGCGTCGAGGAGAGCCTCGACGCCCGCAGCACCCGCAACACCGACGCCAAGGCGCGCATCGCGGACGCCGCGATGGCCCTGCTGCCCGCGACCTTCCAGGGATCCGTCGCCGTCGACGCCGGGACGACCACCGGCCTCGTCGCGGAGCGCATCGCCGCCTGGACGCCGGACGTGGCCGGGCGCACGCTCGTCGTGGTCACGCACTCGATGGTGGTCGCGCAGACCGTGAGCCGGAACCCCGCCGTGGAGGTGCAGCTGCTCGGCGGCCGCCTGCGCGGCATCACGAGCGCCGCGGTCGGGCCCGCGACGCTCGGTCAGCTGTCGCGCCTGCGGCCGGACATCGCCTTCATCGGCGCCAACGGCATCCACGCGGGGTTCGGCCTGAGCACGCCCGACGAGGAGGAAGCCGCCGTGAAGACCGCCCTGACCCGGGGATCCCGCCGAGCCGTCGCGCTCGTGGACGCCTCGAAGGCGGGGGAGGAGGCGCTCGTGGGCTTCGCCGCCCTCGACGACCTCGACACCCTCGTGACCGACGCGCAGCCGGACGGCCCCCTCGCCGACGCGCTCGCCCGTGCCGAGGTGGAGGTGATGGTCGCGTGATCCTCACCCTCACGGCCAACCCGAGCCTCGACCGCACCATCGACCTCGCCGGCGCCCTCGCCCGCGGCGCCGTGCAGCGCGCCCGCGGCGTCACGGAGCAGCCGGGCGGCAAGGGCGTCAACGTGTCCCGCGCGCTCATCGCCTCGCGCCTCGACACGATCGCGCTGCTCCCCGGACGCCTCGACGACCCGATGCTCGTGGCGCTGCAGGCGGAGCGGATCCCGCTCGACCACCTCGACATCCACGGCCGCGTCCGGCAGAACGTCACGCTCACCGAGCCCGACGGCACGACCACGAAGGTCAACGAGCCGGGGCCCGTGCTGAGCGCCGCCGAGGCCGACGCCCTCGTCGCCCTCGTGGTGCGCCATGCGCGCGCCGCGACGTGGCTCGTGCTCGCTGGATCCCTGCCGCCCGGCCTCGACGACGACTTCCCCGCCCGCGTGGTGCAGGCCGTGCGCGCCGAGCTCGGGGACCGGGCGCCGCGGATCGCCGTGGACTCCTCCGGAGCCCCCATGGCGGCGCTCGTCGCGTCCGACGCCGTGGTCGACCTCGTCAAGCCGAACGGCGAGGAGCTCGCCGAGCTCCTCGGGCTCGACGACCCGGACGCGCTGGAGCAGGATCCGCGGCTCGCCCACGAGGCGTCCCGGTCCCTCGTCTCCCGCGGCTGCCGCGCGGTCCTCGCGACCCTCGGCGCCCGCGGAGCCGTCCTCACCACGGCCGACGGCGGGTGGCACGCCACCATGCCGCCGATCGTGCCGGTGAGCACCGTGGGCGCGGGCGACTCGTCGCTCGCGGGCTACCTGCTCGCCGACCACCGTGGAGCCGGTCCGGAGGGGCGCCTCCGGCAGGCCGTCGCCCACGGCTCCGCCGCCGCGTCCCTCCCCGGCAGCACCATGCCGTCCCCCGACCAGACCCGGCCGGACAGCGTCACCGTCCAGCCGCTCCTCCCGATCGCCGCCGATCGCTGACCCGTCCACCCTGGAGAAGAACATGCCATCGCTCATCACGAACCGCCTCGTGCTCCTCGACGCCGACCTCGGCGCCGACCGCGAGCACGCCGTCCGCACGCTCGCCGAGCGCGTGGTCGCCGAGGGCCGCGCCACCGACGCCGACGCCCTCTTCGCCGACGCATGGGAGCGCGAGTCGAAGACCGCGACCGGCATGGGCGGCGGGCTCGCCATCCCGCACTGCCGCTCCGCCGCCGTGACCGAGGCCACGCTGGTCATGGCCCGCCCGGCGCCGACCGTGGACTTCGGCGCGCCGGACGGCCCCGCCGACCTCGTCTTCTTCATCGCCGCGCCCGACGGCGCCGACCAGGAGCACCTCGTGCTGCTGTCGCGCCTCGCGCGCTCGCTCATCAAGCCGGAGTTCGTCGAGGCGCTGCGCGCGGCCACCGACGAGGACCAGGTCGTGTCTCTCGTCGAGGGGGCGCTCGTCGACGAGCCCGCCTCCTCCACCGGCGCGCCGGCCGCCGCCGCTCCCGCCCCGTCGACCTCCGCGTCCGGATCCGCCGCGCCGGCCCCCGCCGCCGACGCGCCCGTCCTCATCGCCGTCACCGCGTGCCCCACCGGCATCGCGCACACCTACATGGCGGCCGACTCGCTCGTCGCCGCCGCGAAGCGCGCGGGCGTCGAGCTGCACGTCGAGACGCAGGGGTCCTCCTCCGTCACGCCCGTCGACCCGGCGATCGTCGCGCGCGCCACGGCCGTGATCTTCGCCGTCGACGTGGACGTGCGCGACCGCGCCCGGTTCGCCGGCAAGCCCGTGATCCAGTCGCCCGTCAAGCGCGGCATCGACCAGCCCGACCAGATGGTCGCCGAGGCCGTCGCGGCCGGCACGGACCCGAACGCGACGCGCGTCCCGGGCGGGGCGTCCGCCTCCGCCGGATCCGAGCAGGCGTCCCCGCAGGCGTCGCAGTCGGTCGGCGCGCGCCTCAAGCGCTGGCTCCTCACGGGCGTCAGCTACATGATCCCGTTCGTCGCGGGCGGCGGCCTCCTCATCGCGCTCGGCTTCCTCCTCGGCGGCTACCGCATCACGGAGACCGCGTCGGACGTCGTGCTGCAGAACTCGCTCGCGAACCTGCCGGACGGCGGCCTGCTCCAGTACCTCGGCGCCGTGGCCTTCGTCATCGGCAACGCGTCCATGGCGTTCCTCGTCCCGGCCCTCGCCGGCTACATCGCCTACGCGATCGCCGACAGGCCGGGCATCGCGCCCGGGTTCGTCGCGGGGTCCGTGTCCGTCATCATGGGCGCCGGCTTCCTCGGCGGCCTGGTGGGCGGCCTCCTCGCCGGCGGCATCGCCTACGCCATCGGGCGCATCGACGTCCCGCGCTGGCTGCGCGGCCTCATGCCCGTCGTCATCATCCCGCTGCTCGCGTCCATCGTCGCCTCCGGCCTCATGGTCATGGTGCTCGGCGGGCCCATCGCGGCGCTCACGCGCGGCCTCAACGCGTTCCTCACCGGCCTGTCCGGCACCTCGGGCGCCCTCATCCTCGGCGTGATCCTCGGCGTCATGATGTGCGTCGACCTCGGCGGCCCGATCAACAAGGTCGCGTACTCGTTCGCGGTCGCGGGCCTCGGCGCCGGCACGCTCGACAACCAGGCCCCGTGGCAGATCATGGCCGCGGTCATGGCCGCCGGCATGGTGCCGCCGCTCGCCCTCGCGCTCGCCTCCACCGTCATCGACCGCCGCCTCTTCAGCCCGGCGGAGCGCGAGAACGGCAAGGCGGCGTGGCTCCTCGGCGCCGCGTTCATCTCCGAGGGCGCCATCCCGTTCGCCGCGGTCGACCCGCTGCGCGTCATCCCCGCGAGCATCGTGGGCGGCGCCGTCACGGGCGCCATGGTGATGGGCCTCGGCGTCGTCTCGCAGGCCCCGCACGGCGGCGTCTTCGTGCTCTTCGCGATGAACGGCACGTTCCTCGGCTTCCTCGCCTCCGTCGCCGTCGGCACCGTGATCTCGGCGTTCCTGGTCGTGCTCCTCAAGCGCTTCACGGTGAAGCGCCCCGAGGCGGTCGCCGAGGCGTCCGTCGACCAGGGCGTGCCCGTCGCGGCCTGATCCGCTCCCGTCCGACCCACCCGATCCCCGCACGAAGGAGAACACCATGACCGAGCGCACCGCCACCATCGGCAGCCGCGTGGGCCTGCACGCCCGACCCGCCTCCCTCTTCATCGAGGCCGTGCGTCGCACGGGCGTCGCCGTGAAGATCAGCAAGCCGGGCGGCACGCCGCTCGACGCGACGAGCATCCTGTCGCTCATGAGCCTCGGTGCCGCGAACGGCGACCAGGTCGTCCTCACGGCGGAGGGCGACGGCGCGGACGACGCGCTCGACGAGCTCTCCGCGCTGCTCGAGTCGGACCTCGACGCCGTCGAGTAGTCCCGCACGACGAGAGGGCCCGGTCACCGCGATGCGGTGGCCGGGCCCTCGTCGTGTCAGGCGGCGGGCGGCGTCACCACTCGGCGACGCGGTAGTCCTTGAGGAAGACGCCCGAGATGTCCTCGCCGGCCTGGCCCATGACGATGGGGTCGTACACGCGCGCGGCACCGTCCACCAGGTCGAGCGGGGCGTGGAATCCCTCCTCGGCGAGCCGCACCTTGGTGGGGTGGGGGCGCTCGTCGGTGATCCAGCCGGTGTCGACGCTCGTCATGAGGATGCCGTCGGTCTCGCGCATCTCGCGCGCCGACGTGCGGGTCATCATGTTGAGCGCGGCCTTGGCCATGTTGGTGTGCGGGTGGCCCGGACCCTTGTAGGCGCGGGCGAACTGGCCCTCCATGGCGCTGACGTTGACCACGTACTTGCGGCGCGCGGTCGAGGCCGCCATCGCGGGCCGCAGCCGGCTCACGAGGAGGAACGGGGCCGTGACGTTGGCGAGCTGCACCTCGAGCATCTCGAGCGGATCCACCTCGTGCACCACCTGGGTCCAGCTGTTCGCGTCGTGCAGGTCGGGCACGAGGCCGCCCGCGTCGATGGCCGTGCCGGCGGCGAGGCGCGCGAGCGAGGAGGACCCCGCGGTCATCGCGAGCTCGGTGACCTCCGCGGCGGTGATGCCCGTGGCCGTCGACAGGATCGGGTGCGCCGCGACGCTCGCCGCGAGGGCCGCGGGGTGCGCGTCGTTCGTGTGGCCGAACGTGAGCAGCTCCGGGATCGGCCCGTCCGGCAGCGGCGCGGATTCGGCCTCCGACAGCGGCGCGTAGGAGCCGGGGGAGCGGCGCACGGTCTGCGCGGCGTTGTTGATGAGGATGTCGAGCGGGCCGGCGGCCGCGACGGCGTCGGCGAGGCCGATGACCTGGGCCGGGTCGCGCAGGTCGAGGCCCACGACGCGGAGGCGGTGCACCCACTCGTGCGCGTCGGGCAGGCCGGCGAAGCGGCGCACGGCGTCGCGCGGGAAGCGCGTGGTGATGGTGGTGTGGGCGCCGTCGCGGAGGAGCCGCAGCGCGATGTGCATGCCGATCTTGGCCCGGCCGCCGGTGAGGAGCGCGCGCATGCCCGTGAGGTCGGTGCGGGCCTCGCGCTTCGCGTGGTTGATCCGCGCGCAGTCCGGGCAGAGCTGGTGGTAGAACGCGTCGACCTGCGTGTAGTGCTGCTTGCAGATGTAGCAGGGCCGCGAGCGCAGCAGCGTGCCGGCGGTGGGCGCGGCGGTGGTGATCGCCAGCGGGATGCCTCGCGTCTCGTCGTCAATGCGGTCCGGGGCGCCGGTGGCGGTGGCGGCGACGACGGCGCGGTCGGCGGTGGCGACGGCCTCCCGCTTCTCGAGGCGGCGGGCCTTCTTCACGGACTTGAACATGCTCGCCGTGGCGCGGCGGACGGCGACGAAGTCGGGGTGCTCCTCGTCGATGTCGGCGAGCGAGCCGAGGACGCGGAGCGTGACGGCGAGGTCGGCCGGGTCGATGGCCGTGGCGGGAGCGTCGGGAGCGGGGGCGGCGGGATCCGCGGGCGCGGCGGGGTCGTCGGGGAGGGCGTCGGAGGGCACAGGAGATGATACCCGGCGGTGCGCGGGCGGATCGGCCCGCGGGGCACGCCCTCGCGCTACATGGTGGTGGCGAAGCCCACGGCGGCGGCGATGACGGCCCAGAGGGCGATGGTCACCACGATGAGGGCGATGAGCCCGGTGCGGCGGTCGCGCCAGCGCGCGCGCTCCACCTCGGTGGGCGCGGCCTCGGGAGCGGGGGCCGCGGCATCCGCGGCGCCGGAACCGGGGCGGTCGGATCCGGCACCCGTCGGCTGCGCGGTGCCGGAGGCGGCGGACGCGTCGGCGGATCGAGCGCGGTCGGGGCTGGGCTCGAGGGGGAGGGTCGGCATCCGGCGACCGTACGCGCTGCAGCCGGGGAGCCGCCGCCGCCTGTGGAGAACTCCGGCCGAGGCCCGTCCGCCCGGTCGTAGGGGAGGATGGACGCATCATGCCGGAGACCTCGCTCGCCCCCACGCTCACCGAGGAGGCGGCCCGCCTGGCCGTGGACGGGGCCACCGACGACGCGATCTACGACGCGTTCGCGGAGTGGGCGCTCGCGCAGGGCATCGAGCTGTACCCGGCGCAGGACGAGGCGGCGCTGGAGATCGCGTCCGGCGCGAACCTCATCCTCTCGACGCCGACGGGCACGGGGAAGTCGCTCGTCGCCGTCGCGGCGCACTTCGCGGCGCTCGCCCGGGGCCGCCGGTCCTACTACACGGCCCCGATCAAGGCGCTCGTCTCGGAGAAGTTCTTCGCGCTCGTGGAGCTGTTCGGCGCCGCGCAGGTCGGCATGGTCACGGGCGACTCCTCCGTGAACCCGGACGCGCCGATCATCTGCTGCACCGCCGAGATCCTCGCCAACCGGTCGCTGCGCGGCGGTGCGGACACGCCCGTCGACCAGGTGGTGATGGACGAGTTCCACTTCTACGCGGATCCGCAGCGCGGCTGGGCCTGGCAGGTGCCGCTGCTGCTCCTCCCGCACGCGCAGTTCGTGCTGATGTCCGCGACGCTCGGCGACGTCACCGACCTCGCGGAGGACCTCACCCGGCGCACCGGGCGGCCGACCGCGCGGATCACGGGCATCGAGCGTCCCGTGCCGCTCTTCTTCCACTACGCCGTGACGCCCGTGCAGGAGACCGTCGAGGAGCTGCTCGACACGAAGCAGGCGCCCGTCTACATCGTGCACTTCGCGCAGGCCGCGGCGCTCGAGCGGGCGCAGGCGCTCTCGAGCATCAAGATCGTGACGCGGGAGCAGCGCGACGCGATCGCGGAACTCATCGGCGGATTCCGGTTCAGCACGGCGTTCGGGAAGACGCTGTCGCGGCTCGTGCGGGCCGGCATCGGCGTGCACCACGCGGGCATGCTGCCGAAGTACCGGCGGCTCGTCGAGCAGCTCGCGCAGCAGGGGCTCCTCCGGGTGATCTGCGGCACCGACACGCTCGGCGTCGGCATCAACGTGCCCATCCGCACGGTGCTGTTCACGGGCCTCACCAAGTACGACGGCACCCGGATGCGGCAGCTCAACGCGCGCGAGTTCCACCAGATCGCGGGGCGCGCCGGCCGCGCCGGGTACGACACCGCGGGCACGGTGGTCGCGCAGGCGCCCGAGCACGAGACCGAGAACATCAAGATGCTCGAGCGGGCCGGCGACGACGTGAAGAAGCGGCGGAAGCTCGTGCGCAAGAAGGCGCCCGAGGGCTTCGTGTCGTGGGGCGAGCCGAGCTTCCGCAAGCTCATCGACGCGGAGCCCGAGCGGCTGACCTCGAGCATGCAGGTGAGCCACGCGATGATGCTCAACGTCATCGCGCGCGGCGGCGACGTGTTCGCCCACATGCGCGCGCTCGTCGAGGACAACCACGAGCCGCGGAGCCGCCAGCTCGCGCTCGCCCGCCGCGCCCTCGCCATCTACCGCACGCTGCGGACGGCGGGCATCGTCGAGCAGGAGGCGGACCCCGACGGCGGGCCCGCGCGCATCACGCTGACGGTCGACCTGCAGGCCGACTTCGCGCTCAACCAGCCGCTGTCGCCGTTCGCGGTCGCCGTCTTCGAGCTGCTCGACCGGGAGTCGCCCACCTACGCGCTCGACATGGTGAGCGTGGTCGAGGCGACGCTCGACGACCCGCGCCCGATCCTGTCGCAGCAGCAGTTCAAGGCGCGGGGCGAGGCCGTGCAGGCGATGAAGGCCGACGGCATCGAGTACGACGAGCGCATGGAGCTGCTCGAGTCGGTCACGCACCCCAAGCCGCTCGAGGAGCTGCTCGACCAGGCCTTCACGACCTACGCGGCGAGCCAGCCGTGGATCGGCGACTTCGCGCTCAGCCCGAAGTCGGTCGTCCGCGACATGTACGAGCGGGCCATGAGCTTCAGCGAGCTGATCTCCTTCTACGGGCTCATGCGCTCCGAGGGCCTCGTGCTCCGCTACCTCTCCGACGCCTTCCGGGCGCTGCGGCAGACCATCCCCGACGAGGCGAAGACCGAGGAGCTGCTTGACGTGATCGAGTGGCTCGGCGAGCTCGTGCGCCAGGTCGACTCGAGCCTGCTCGACGAGTGGGAGGAGCTGTCGCACCCGACCGCGGCGCCCGGCGACGCGCCCGTGCTGCCGCCCGCGCCCAAGCTGCTGACCTCGAACACGCGCGCGTTCCGGATCCTCGTGCGCAACGAGATGTTCCGGCGGGTGCAGCTCGCGGCCCGCGAGGACCTCACGGCGCTCGGCGAGCTCGACGCCGCCGCCGGCTTCGACGCCGACGCGTGGGGCGACGCGCTCGACGGGTACTTCGGCGAGTACGACCGGATCCTCACCGACGGCGACGCGCGCAGCCAGGCGCTCGTGACGATCGAGGAGGGCGCGACCGCGTGGACAGTGCGCCAGGCGCTGCACGATCCCGAGGGCGACCACGACTGGGGGATCGAGGCGACGGTGGACCTCGACGCGTCGAACGAGGCCGGCGAGGCCGTCGTGCGCGTGACGCGCGTCGGCACCCTCTCGTGAGCGCGGCGCCGCTCCTGCCCGACCTCGCCGGGCGGACCGTCCTCGTCACGGGCGCCAACGGCGGCGTCGGCTTCTGGACCTCGGCGCAGCTCGCTGGCGCGGGCGCGCGGGTGCTGCTCGCCTGCCGCTCCGCCGAGCGCGGGGACCGGGCCGCGCAGGCCGTCGTCGCGCGCGTGCCGGGCGCGGACGTGGACGTCGTGCCCCTCGACCTGGCCAGCCTCGCGAGCGTGGACGCATGCGTCGCCGCGGTGCGGGAGGACCTCGACGCGATCGTCGCGAACGCCGGCCTCACGCCGGCGGGCGGTCGCGCCCGCCACCGCCGCACGACGGTGGACGGGTTCGAGGAGCTCATGGGCACCAACGCGCTCGGGCACTTCGCGCTGGTCGCCGGGCTCGCCCCGCGGCTGCGGGCGGGCGGGCGCGTCGTGATGCTCGGATCCCTCGCCCACCGCTTCTCGCCCCTCGACCTCGGCGACCTCGCGGGGGAGCGGCGCATGCCCGCGCTCGTCCGGTACGGCCGGTCGAAGACGGCGTGCATGATGCTCGCGGACGCGCTCGACCGGCGCTGGCGGGCGGCGGGATCCGACCGCGTCGCGCTCTCCGCGCACCCCGGCTACGCGGTGGACGCGCTGACGCCGCCGCAGCATCCGGCCGAGCCCGCGCGGGGCGTGGACGCCGCCCGCCGGCGCCTCGCCCGGGCGGGACGCGTGCTGGTGCAGGGGAAGGACGCCGGAGCCTGGCCGGTCGCGCACGCGGCCGTCGCCGACGGCGTCACGGGCGGCGCCTTCTGGGGACCCGCCGGGCCGCTCGAGCTGAAGGGCCCGCCGGCGCCCGCCTTCGTCGCCGAGCACGCGCGGTCCGCGGCCGTCGCGGATCAGCTGTGGGCCGCCGCCGAGGACGCGACGGGGATCCGCTTCCGGCCCTGACGACGACCGCCGGGATCAGCCCCGCGGCGTCCCGAGCACGTCGTCGAGCGCGTCGCGGAACGCGGCCGTCTCCGAGGGGGTGCCGACGGAGACGCGCAGCCAGCCCTCCGGCCCGGTCTCGCGGATCAGCACGCCCCGGTCGAGCAGGCCCTGCCACACCGCGTGCCGGTCGGGGAAGCGCCCGAAGAGCACGAAGTTCGCGTCGGACGGCGCGACCTCGAAGCCGCGGCCGCGCAGCCAGTCGACGAGGCCGTCGCGCTCCTCCCGGAGCGACGCGACCTGCGCGAGCAGCACCGCGCTGTGGCGGAGCGCGGCCGTCGCGCTCACCTGGGTGATGCGGGAGAGGTGGTACGGCAGGCGCACGATCCGCAGCGCGTCGACCACGGCGGGGGAGGCCGCGAGGTACCCGAGCCGTCCTCCCGCGAACGCGAAGGCCTTGCTCATGGTGCGCGAGACGATGAGGCGCGGGTGCTCGGGCAGCAGCGAGACGGCCGTCGGGACGCCCTCGCGGCGGAACTCGGCGTAGGCCTCGTCGATGACGACCACGCCGGGCGCGACGGACAGCACGTGCTCGATCTCGGGGATCGTCAGCGCCGTGCCCGTCGGGTTGTTCGGCGAGGTGAGGAACACGACGCTCGGCTGGTGCCGCTCGATGAGCGCCGTGACGTTCGCCAGATCCAGCGTGAAGTCCTCCTGGCGGCGGCCGGACACCCAGCGCGTGAGGGTGTTGCGCGCGTACTCGGGGTACATCGCGTAGTGCGGCGCGAAGGAGAGGGCCACGCGGTCGGTGCCGCCGAAGGCCTGGAGCACCTGCTGGAGGACCTCGTTGGATCCGTTCGCCGCCCACACGTTCTCCGGCCCGAGCGGCAGGCCGCTGTCGGCCGTGAGGTAGTCGGCGAGCGCGGTCCGCAGCTCCAGGAACTCGCGGTCCGGGTAGCGGTTGAGCCCGCGCGCGGCCTCGAGCACGGCCTCGCTCACGGCGACGGCCACCTCCTCCGGCAGCGGGTGCGGGTTCTCGTTCACGTTGAGGAGCACCGGCACGTCGAGCTGCGGGGCGCCGTAGGGCTCCTCGCCGCGCAGGTCGTCGCGGAGGGGCAGGTCGGCGAGGGTGGTCCTCGACCAGTCGGGGCTCATGGCTCTCCTTCGGGTGGCGGGATCCCATCCTCCCATCGCGGTGCGCCCGAGCATGCCGGGGCCGGGGCCGGTCGTCGGGGAGCCGGTGCGCGCACGGGCGGCGGACGCACGGGGCGCGGCGGCTAGGGTCGTCGGATGCGCTCCCCCCTCGCCCGGCTCACCCGCATCCGGCGCCCGGGGGACGTGCACCGCACCGAGTCCTCGCCGCCGCGCTGGCTCCTGCTCTCCCGCCGCTACGGGTCGCGGGCGATCCCGGTGGACCACGACCTCGAGCGCCGCACCGTGCTCGGCTTCCGCATCGCGATCAAGGTGTTCCGCTCGCCCCGCGGGAACGCCGGGCGCACCCTCTCCGCGGCGCCCTCGGGGATCGGATCCGCGGGGCCCGCCGCCGGCCGGCCGTCGTTCGTGCTCGTGCACGGGATCGGCGTCTCCTCCCGCTACTTCCACCCCGTCGCGGCGCTGCTGGCCGAGCACGGCGACGTCCACGCGATCGACCTGCCGGGCTACGGCGAGTCGCCCCGGGTGCACCGGGACGTGACGCTCGACGACCACGCGGCCGTCGTCGCCGAGGTCATCCGGACGCACGGCCTCGTCGACCCCGTCGTCGTCGGCCACTCGATGGGCTCGCAGATCGTCGCGCGCCTCGCGGCCGAGCATCCGGAGGTCGCCGACCGCATCGTGCTCATCGCGCCGACGCTCGACCCGCGGAAGCGCGGCGTCGTGCGCGCCGGGCTCGCCCTCGCCCTCGACACGCTGCGCGAGCCGCTGCTCTCGAACGCCGTCGTGCTGGGCGACTACTTCCTCCGCTGCGGCATCCCGTACTACCTGCGGCAGCTCCCGCACCTCATCCGGGATCGGGTGGAGGACCGCGCCGGGCGGATCCGCGCCCGCGCGCTCGTCGTCGTGGGCGACCGCGACGCCGTCGTCGACCGCTCCTTCGCCCGGGACCTCGCCGACGCGATCCCGCGCGGCCGCCTCCACGTGGCGCACGGGCCGCACGTCGTGATGTTCACGGATCCGGTCGGCGTCGCCCGCGCGATCGTCGAGCATGCCCGCCTCGGCTGATCCCTCAGGCCCCGCCGGCCCCGCCGACGCGTCCCGCGGCCAGGATGGAGGTGTGACCGCCGACGGACGAGACGCCCTCCCGCCGCTGTCCGCCCTCGCGAAGGCCGTCGACTGGGCGCTCGACTACGCCTACGTCCTCCGCTGGCAGGCCGCCGCCACCCTCTCCCGCGACGACGCGCACGCGTTCGAGGACGGGCGCGACGACCGCCCCACGATCCTCGTGCTGCCGGGCGTCTACGAGCGCTGGCAGTTCATGCTCCCGATCATCCGACGCCTGCACGCCCGCGGCCACGGCGTGCACGTGGTCGGCGCGCTCGGCGCGAACGTGGGCCGGGTCGCCGAGATGGCCCGGCGCGCGCGGGCGCACCTGGAGGCCGCCGACCTCCGCGACGTCGTCGTCGTCGCGCACAGCAAGGGCGGGCTCATCGGCAAGCACCTCATGGCGTTCGACGACCCCGACCGGCGGATCCGGGCGATGGTCGCGATCAACGCGCCGTTCGGCGGGTCGTCGTACGCGCGCTTCATCCCGATCCGCAGCATCCGCGACTTCTCGCCGCGGAACGGCGCGCTCGTGGCGCTCGGCCGGTCGCGGGAGGCCAACGCGCGGATCACGAGCATCCACGCGCGCTTCGACCCGCACATCCCCGGCGGGAGCGCGCTCGAGGGCGCCGTGAACGAGCGGGTGCCGGCGGCGGGGCACTTCCGGATCATGGGCGACGAGGACGTGCTCCGCCGCGTGGAGGCCGCGATCGACCGCTCCGGGCCGGCGACGGGTCCCCAGGCCTGAGCGGGCGCGCCGCCCGGCGCATACTGGGCACATGCCCGACCCCGCCGCCCCCGCCCGATCGCGCGGCCCGGCCGACGGCCCCGCGGACGGCCGCGGCCGCACCGTCCTCGTCGTCGCGATCCTCGCCTCCTTCGTCGCGTTCCTCGACGGCACGGTCGTCAACGTCGCCCTGCCCGCCATCGGCGAGGACCTCGGCGGCGGCCTCGTCGTGCAGCAGTGGGTGGTGGACGCGTACCTCATCACGCTCGGCGCGCTGATCCTCCTGGCCGGCTCGCTCTCGGACGCGTTCGGCCGGGTGCGCGTGCTGCGCTGGGGGCTCGTCGGCTTCCGCGTGACGTCGCTCGTGTGCGCCGTCGCGCCGACCGCGGGGATCCTCATCGCGGCCCGCGCCGCCCAGGGCGCGGCCGGCGCGCTCCTCGTGCCCAGCTCGCTGGCCCTCATCTCCCAGACGTTCCGGGGAGCCGCGCAATCGCGCGCCATCGGCTCGTGGACGGCGTGGACCGGCACCGCGATGCTCGTCGGGCCCGTGCTCGGCGGCGTGCTGGTGGACGCGCTCGACTGGCGGCTCGTGTTCGGGATCAACGTGCTCCCCATCGCCGTCACGCTAGTGCTGCTCGCGCGGCTCCCGCACGACGCGCCCGCGGCCGACGGCACGCGCGTGGACGTGCCGGGCGCGGTGCTCGGCGCCCTCGGGATCGGCGGCCCGGTGTTCGCGCTCATCGAGCAGTCGCGGCTCGGGCTCGGGCATCCGCTCGTCGTCGGCAGCCTCGTCGTGGGCATCGCGTGCCTCGTGCTGTTCGTGCTCCGCGAGCGCCGCACCCCGCACCCGATGCTGCCGCTGTCGCTCTTCCGCGAGCGCGACTTCCTGGTCGGCAACGTCGCGACCGTCGGGATCTACGGCGCCCTGTCGCTCGGCGGCTTCGTGATCGCCGTGTTCCTGCAGCAGACCGGCGGGCTGTCGGCGACGCAGGCCGGGGTCGCGCTCGTGCCCACGACGGTGATCATGCTGCTGCTGTCGACGCGCTTCGGCGCGCTGGCCGGGCGCATCGGGCCGCGGCTCCTGATGGGCGTCGGCCCGATCGTGGCAGGCGGCGGCTACCTGCTGATGCTGCGGGTCGCCGAGCCGGTCGACTACTGGTCGCAGCTGCTGCCGGGGATCGTCGTGTTCGGCCTCGGCCTGTCGATGACGGTCGCGCCGCTCACCTCGACCGTGCTCGAGGCGGTGCCGTCGGCGCAGGCGGGCATCGCGTCGGCCGTGAACAACGCGGTGTCGCGCGTGGCGGGCCTCGTCGCGATCGCGGCGATCGGCCTCGTCGCCGGGCCCGACCTCGACGTCCCGGCGTTCCACCGGGTGGTGCTCGTCACCGCGGCGCTGCTGATCGCGGGCGGGCTGGTGTCCCTCGTAGGCATCCGGTCGCGCCGGGCGGCGGGGCCGGACACGGCGTCCGCCGACGCCGCGTCGACGGACGCGCCCGCGGCCTAGACCGCCAGCAGCACCTTGCCCACGTGCTGCGACGACGCCACGTGCGCGTGCGCGGCGGCCGCCTCGGCGAGCGGGAACACGCGGTCGACGACCGGGCGCACCGAGCCGTCCGCGACGGCGGGCCACACGTCCGCGCGGATCGCGTCGACGATGCGCGCCTTGTCGTCGGCGTCGCGAGCCCGGAGCGTCGTGCCCCAGATCCGCCCGCGCCGGGCCATGAGCTGGCCGATCGCGATGCTCGTGGGCGCGCCGCTCTGCGCGCCGATGACCATGATCCGGCCGTCGCGGGCGAGCGCGCGGATGTCGCGGTCGACGTAGTCCCCGGCGATCGCGTCGAGGACCACGTCCGCGCCGCGCCCGTCCGTCGCCGCGAGGAGCGCCTCGACGAAGTCCTGCTGGCGGTAGTCGATGAGGATGTCCGCGCCGAGCGCGCGGCACGCCTCGAGCTTGGCCGGGCCGCCCGCGGTCACGGCGACCCGTGCGCCGAGGCGCGTCGCGAGCTGGATGGCCATGGTGCCGATGCCGCTGGATCCGCCGTGCACGAGCAGCGTCTCCCCGGGCTGGAGCCGCGCGTCGAGCACGACGTTCGACCACACGGTCGCGACCACCTCGGGCAGGCCCGCCGCCTCGACCAGGTCGAGGCCCTCGGGCACGGGGAGGACGTGCCGCTCGTCGACCGCGACGAGCTCCGCGTAGCCGCCGCCCGCGAGGAGGGCGCACACGCGGTCGCCGACGCTCCAGCGCGTCGCGCCCTCGCCGACGGCCGCGACCGTGCCGGACACCTCGAGGCCGAGGTGCGTCGGCGCCCCGGCGGGCGGCGGGTAGGCGCCCTCGCGCTGGCTGAGGTCGGCGCGGTTGATGCCCGCGGCCGCCACGCGGACGAGGACCTCCCCGGGACCCGCGACGGGATCCGGGAGCTCGGTGAGGGTGAGGACGTCGGGGCCGCCGGGGGAGTCGAAGGTGATGGCACGCATCCGGCCACGGTACGCCCGGGCGGTCCGCGCGGGCTGCGCGCGCCTCCCGGGGTGCCCTGTCGCGGCTCGTCACCGGAAGTGCATGAACTCGCAACGAGATCCGGGAATGGATGTCGGATCCATGCGCTTGCATATCTTCGAGGCCGTCGGCCCGCACCCCATGACCCCGCACGAGAGGCACGCACATGAGCGACACCAGCACCGTCCCCGGCTACATCGCCGGCACCTGGACCATCGACAAGACCCACAGCTCGGTCGGGTTCAGCATCCGCCACATCATGATCAGCAAGGTCAAGGGCACGTTCAAGGACTTCGACGCCGAGATCGTCACGGGCGCCACGCCCGAGCAGAGCTCCGTGAAGGCCCACGCGACCATCGTCTCGATCGACACGAACGAGCCGAACCGCGACCAGCACCTCCGCACGAACGACTTCTTCGACGCCGAGAACCACCCCACCATCGACTTCGTCTCCACCGCTGTCCGCGTGGAGAAGGACGGCGACGCGAAGATCGACGGCGAGTTCACGATGCGCGGCGTCACCAAGCCCGTCACGTTCGACGTCGAGTTCGGCGGCTTCGGCCAGGACCCGTACGGCCAGACCAAGTTCGGCGCGACGGCGACCACGGTCGTCAACCGCGAGGACTTCGGCCTCACCTACAACGCGGCCCTCGAGACCGGCGGCGTGCTGCTCGGCGACAAGGTCACCATCACGCTCGACATCCAGGCGGTCCTCGCGACCCCCGCGGCCTAGCGATCCCGGCCGGGCACCGTCCCGGCCGCCTCCGCTCCGGCGGAACCGGCGCCCCCTGTCCCTCGCGGACAGGGGGCGCCGTCGTGCGCGGGGCGGAATGCCGGGAGCGGCCGGCGGGGCGGCCCGACGTCCCGCGAGCGGCCGTCTCGGGGGCGATCAGGTCACGGGGAGGAGCCCCAGCGCCCGGAGGGTCTCCGCCGGCCGCTCGACGTGCGCGAAGTGCCCGGCGTCGGCGACCACCGCGAAGCGCGTGCCCGGGACGTCCCAAGCGAGCCCGGGGAGGTCGTCCGGCCCGACGAAGACGTCGCGACCGCCGCGCACGGCGGTGACGTCGCAGGAGATCCGCGGCCACAGGTCGGCGGCGGGGTACGCGACGGCGATCCCCGTCGCCCGGAGGAAGCCGCGGGGCCGGACCTCCGCGGCCAGCGCCGCGATGACGGTCGCGGGCACCCGTCGCACGTGCGCGAAGAGCGGGGAGGTGAGCGGGCGCAGGAGCCCCGAGCGCTCGAGGAGCCGGACGAGGGGGAGCCCGGCCGGGCCGAGGAGCCGGGTCGTGCGCATCGCCCCGAGCATCATGCTGAAGCCGGGGAGCACGGCGAGGTCCCGGACGGGATGCGCGGCCGAGCGCAGGACGGAGCGCAGCGTGGGCGACACCAGCGCCACCGAGCGCACGCGGTCCGGATGGCGGACGGCGGCGTGGAGGGCGAGGAAGCCGCCCATCGAGTGGCCCACGATGCGGCAGTCGGCGTAGCCCAGGTCGTCGACCACGCGGAGCACCGCGTCGACCATGGCGTCCAGCGTGACGTCCCCGTCCGGGACGCCGAGCACCGAGTCGCCCCACCCGGGGAGGTCGACGGCCACGACGTCGCCGAGGGGCGCGCCGGCGTCGCGGGCGGCGCGGAGGGCGGGCGTCCAGGTGGTCCAGGAACCGGCGGCCCCGTGGAGGAGGACCGTGGCCGTGGCGGAGCTCCGTCGCGGGGCGTGCTGGTGCCGCACCGTGCCGAGCGCCGTGCCGGTCGCGCCGGCGACCAGGCCGGAGGCGCGGGGATCCGGGTCGAGCCCGGACGGGCAGTAGCCGTCGCCGGACCGGGGGGACCGGCTCGCGATGCCGCGGGCGTCGCGCTCCGCGGCGGGGGCGCGCGGTCGCCGCGGCGGACGAGGGGGAGCGGAGCGGGGCATGCGCACGGACGGCCTCCGGGTCGTGGATCCGCCCAGGGTCCCCGACGGCGGCCCCGCCGCGCGGGCGGCGTCCCCAGCCCCGGTGCCCGCCGCGCGGGCGGCCTCCCCAGCCCCGGTGCTCGCCGCGGCGCGCTGGTCGGATGCCGCGGGCGGATCACCTGGGTCCGGCCGATCGGGTGCGGCCTGCGGATCAGACGCCGGGGAGCAGCCCGAGCGCCCGCAGCGTCTCGGCCGGCCGCTCGACGTGCGCGAAGTGGCCGGCGTCCGGGATCACCGCGTGGCGGAGGTCGGGCACCGCGCGCGCCAGCCGGTCGAGGTCGTCCCGGGAGACGAAGACGTCGTCGTCGCCGCGCACCGCGACGACCGGGCAGACGATGCGCGACCAGAGCCCGTCGGCGTCGTAGCCGCGCGTGACCTCCGCCGCGAGCGAGAACGCGCGGGGCCGCGCCTCCGTCGCGATCGCGTCGACGATCGACCGCCGCACGCGCCAGCCGTGCGCGAAGAGCGGCAGGGCGATCGCGCGCATCAGCCGGACGCGGCCGACGCCCCGGATGAGCGCGGCCCCCGGGCGGCCGAGGCGGCGCATGGTGCGCATGATCCCGAGCATCATCGTGAAGCCCGGGATGACGCGGAAGGCGCGCACCGGGTGGGCGACGCTCCGGATGACCGAGTACGTGGTGGGGGAGACGAGCGCGACCGATTCGGCGCGCGCGGGATCGCGCGCGGCGAGGTGCAGCGCGATGAACCCGCCCATCGAGTGGCCGACGAGGCGCCAGCGCGCGTAGCCGAGGCCGTCGACCACGCGCGTGACGGCGTCGGCGATGGCGTCGACGGTCGCGTCCGCGTCGGCGGCGTCGAGCGGGGAGCCGCCCCAGCCGGGCAGGTCGATCGCGACGACGTCGGCGAACGGGGCGCCGGCCTCCCGGGCGGTCCCGAGCAGCGGCGTCCACGTGGTCCAGGACCCGGCGGCGCCGTGCAGCAGGACGGTCGCGGTGTCCGAGCCGCGGCGCGCCGGGTGGTGGTGCCGCACGACCCCGAGCGGCGTGGGCGTCGTGCCGCGCACGAGGCCGGACGCGCGCGGGTCCGGGTCGAGCTCGCGCGGGCTGTACCCCGGGAGCGGCCGGGTCACTCGGCCCCGCCGATGATCTCCGACCGGATGCGGCGGATGTCCTCCAGCAGCGAGCCGATGAGGATCCAGTGCTCCTCGCTCGGCTGCAGCACCACGAGCGGCGCCGTGAGCGCCGGCTCCTCCTGCGCGGCGTCGGCGGATCCGCCGCCCGGCAGCGCGTGCTCGGCGAGCAGCCGCACGTCGTGGGCGGCGCGCGTCAGCTCGGTCGCGATGCCGCGCACGACGGGCTCCTCGGCGAGCGACGGGTCGTAGCGGTCGTGCACGGCCCGGGTCATCCCGACCACGCGGTTGACGAGCACGGTGAGGGTGGCGAGCAGCTCCCGGTCGGCCTCCAGCAGCGCGCGGTGCCGGCGGCGGAGCGGGTTGAGCGTGAGGCTCTCGAGGCCGCGGTCGACCTCGGCGACGGCCTTCGTGTGCCGCGGCCGGAGCTCGCGGGCGCGCGCGAGCATGCGGTCGAGCTCCTCGCGGTCGACGGGCTCCGCGAGCGCCCCCGCCAGCCGGTCGAGCGCGGCGGCGCAGTCGCCCGCGAGCCCGACCACCGCGCGCCGGCTCGCCTCGTGCAGCACCGGCGGGGCGATCGCGATGTTGACGACCACGCCGATCGCCGCGCCGAGGATCGTCTCCACGATGCGGTCGACCGCGTACACGGGCGAGAGCTGCCCGATGGCGAGCACGAGCATCGCGCTGATGGGGATCTGCGTGCTCGACCCGGGCGTGAGGCGGAACACCCAGCCCACCAGCACCGCGACGACGACCGCGAGCAGCACCACCCCGCTCGACGTGCCGAGCGCGAGGCCGAGGACGAGCGCGAGCAGCACCCCGGTGATCACGCCGAGGCTGCGCTCGACCGCCTTGCCGAAGGTCTGGTTGATGCTCGGCTGCACCACGAGCAGCGCCGCGATGGTCGCGAAGATGGGCAGCTGCGCCGGGAGCAGGGCGATGCACACGAACCAGGCGATGATCGCGGCGACGCTGGTCTTGACCACCTGGACGAACGGGATCCGCGTGGTGGTGCGGACGGTCGTGGTGATGCGCACGTGCGGCCTCGGGCTTCCGTCTCGGGTGCCTCCATCATCCCGGAGCGCGGGCGCGGCGGCGACCCGCGGATCAGGCGACCTCGGCCGCGTCGTCCATCCCGTGGATCCCGTCCCCGCCGCCCTGCCGCCGGGCGTCCTGCCAGCGCGCCCACATCTCCTTGAGGTCCCACGCGTCCTCCGCCTGGATCGAGACGCCCCGCTCGCCCGTGCGCCGGGTGCGCCCGCGGATGACGAGCAGCCGCGTGCCGAAGAGCATGGGCCCCGCCTTCTGCTGCGCCTCGTCGAAGAAGGTGGAGTCGGAGCAGCCGGAGCCGTCGTCGAGGCTGATGAAGACCACGCGCTTGCCGCTGCGCATGGGCGGCGTCTGGGTGGCGATGCGGATCCCCGCGACCACCACCTCCGACCCGCTGCGCACCTCGAGCAGCTGGCTCGCCGGGATGACGCCGAGCTCGTCGAGCATCGGCCGGTAGCTCTCGAGCACGTGCGCGGTGACCTCCATCTGCAGGATGTCGAGCTCGGCGGCGACCCGCGCGCGGCCGTCGGGGTCGGGCGAGCCGCGCGGGATGAGGTCGCGGTCGTCGACGAACAGCGGCAGCTGCCCGGCCGGGTCCGCGGGCCGGGCCGCCCGCGCCGTGAGCCGCCGCACGTACGCCATCACGTCGCCCCGGGACGCGCGACCGCGCGCGCTGGCGGCGTCGTCGGCGGACGCGGCGAGCGAGTCGAGCGCGCCCACCGCGGCGAGCCGCTCCAGCAGCGCGCGCGACGGCTGCGCCTTCGCGTAGAAGTCGCTGATGGAGTCGTACGGCTGGCCCGCGACGATGCGCGCCATCTCCGCCTCGCTCATGCCGTGCACGTCCTGCAGTGACAGCCGGATCCCGAGCTCGCCGATGCGCGTGCGCCCGGTCGTCGCCTCGCCCTCGACGCGCTCCACCCGGTAGACGCCGGTCGACCGGTCGACGTCGAGCGGCAGCACGGGCACGCCCATGCGCCTGGCCTCGGTGAGCAGCAACCGCTTGGGGTACATGCCCGGGTCGTGCGTGAGGATCCCCGCGAGGAACTCCGCCGGGTAGTGCGTCTTCAGCCACGCGCTCTGCCAGGTGGGCAGCGCGAAGGCCGCGCCGTGCGCCTTGCAGAACCCGAACGAGCCGAAGCCCTTCAGCGCCTTCCAGATGCGCTCGACGTCGGCGTCGGAGAACGGGCGCCGGCCCGTGCGGCCGTCGACGTGCGTCGTCGTGCGCTCCCGGAACGCCGCCTCCACCACGGTGTCCTGCCGCTCCATGTTGCGGCGCAGCTCGTCGGCCTCCGCGAGGGAGACCTGCATGCAGTCGGCGAAGATCCGGATGACCTGCTCGTGGTAGATGACGACGCCGAAGGTGGGCGCGAGGAACGGCGCGAACCGGGGGTGCAGGTAGTCGGGCCGGGTGATGCCGTGCTTCGTGTCGAGGAAGGGCGCCACCATGTTGCCCTTCATGGGGCCCGGCCGGAACAGCGAGATGTCGGCGATGAGGTCCTCGTAGACGTCGGGCTGCATCTTGCCGATGAGCTCGCGCTGGCCCGGCGACTCGATCTGGAACATGCCGAGCGTGTGCGTGGTGCGGATGGCGGCGAAGGTCTCCTCGTCGTCGTGCGGGATCTCGTCGAGCTCGATGCGGCCGTCGCGGTGCACGTAGCGCGCGTCGACCGGGATGCCGCCCGCGACCGCCGAGCGCGCGCCGTGGATGCGGTGGATCTCGTCCAGCGCGTACGCCATGGTGCTCTGCATCCGCACGCCGAGGATGTCGAGCTTGAGCAGCCCCATGTCGTCGATGTCGTCCTTGTCGAACTGGCTCATGGGCAGGCCCATGCCGCTCGGCTGCACGGGGCTCGTGCTCAGCAGGTCGGAGTCGCCGAGGATCACGCCGCACGGGTGCATGGAGATGTGCCGGGGGAGCCGGTCGAGCCGCTCGGTGAGGTCGACCAGCAGGTCGATGCTCGGGTCGTCGCGCACGAGGTCGGCGATGGGCTTGAGCTCGGGCTTCGTCTCGAGCACCGCCCGGAACTCGCGCGCGTTGAAGCGCCAGATGTTCTTGGCGATGAAGTCGATCTGCTGCTCGTCGAGGTCGAGCGCGAGCCCCGCGTCGCGCGCGGCGCCGCGGGCCCGGTAGGTGTTCTGCATCGACAGCAGCGTGACCCGGTTGCTGCCGTACCGCTCGAACACCCGGTGGTACACCTCGTGCCGGCGGGCGGACTCCACGTCGATGTCGATGTCGGGCAGCGTCGAGCGCACCTTGCCGAGGAAGCGCTCGAAGAGCAGGTCGTGCTCGAGCGGGTCGACGTTGGAGATGCGCAGCAGGTAGTTGACGAGGCTGCCGGCGCCGGATCCGCGCGCCTGGTTGCGCACGCCCATGTCGCGCATGAGCGAGCACACGTCGGCGACGGTGAGGAAGTAGGTGGCGAAGCCGAAGCCCGTGATGGTCTGCAGCTCGGTGCGCATGCGGGCGAGCACGCGCTGCCGCATGGCCTCGTCGACGTGGCCGAACCGCTCGGTGACGCCGGCCTCGGCCTTCCGCCAGAGCGCCTCGTCCGGGTCGCCCGTGACGCCCAGGACCTCCTTCTCCGGCAGCTTCGGCTTCCGCCAGGCGAGGTCGGCGTCCGGATCCAGCCGGCACCGGTCGGCGAGCTCCTCGGTGGCGCGCAGCAGGGCCTCGCCGGCGCGGCGGTCGAGGGCGGAGGCGCCGGCGACCTCGCGCGCGATCTCCTGCATCTCCTCCGGGGTCTTCAGCCACGCCTGGCCGTTCGGCTGCGCCCGGAACGAGCCGAGCGGCCGGAGCGTGCCCGCGGAGTCGAGCACGTCGCCCGTGAGCGCGTCGTCGGGCGCGAGGTAGCGCACGGCGTTGGTGAGGACGGCCGGGACGCGGTGCGCGTCCGCGAGCTCCAGCATCCGGGCGGCGTGGCGGAGGCTCGCGGCCTCGCCGGGCTCCGTGTAGTGGCAGACCACCTCGACGGCGATCGCGCCCGGGAGGAGCCGCGCCCACTCCGCGAGGTGCCGGGAGGCGAGCGCGTGGTCGCCCGCCGCGACCGCGCGGCCCACGTCCGAGTCGGGCCCGAGCATCACGGTGCCGACCGGCCCGTCGTCGCCGAGCAGGAACCCGGGCGGCCGGGTGTGCGAGATGCCCGCCTGGGCGCTGCGGGCCGTGCTCCTCGCCGTGCCCCGCCCGTGGCTCGCGCTGATGAGCCGGCTGAGCGCCGCCCACCCCTGGCCGTGCGTGCCGCCGTGCGCGAGCACCGTGATCCGGCCCGGGTGCTCGCCCGTGAGCCCGAGCTCGGCGCCGACGACGGGGGAGACCCCCGCGGCGATCGCGCGGCGGATGTGGCGGACGGCGCCGTAGAGCCCGTCGCGGTCGGTGACGGCCGCGGCCGACGCGCCCCGGGACGCGACCTCGTCGACCAGCGCCTCGGGCGCCGTGGTGCCGAAGTGGGCGGAGAAGGCGGACGCGACGTGCAGGTGGGTGAAGCTCACGCGCGCCTCCCGTGCTCGTCGCCTCGCGTCCTCCCCGGACGCGTCGTTCGAACGGATGTTCGACTCGCCCAGTGTAGGTCGGCTGCCCGGCAGCCGCGACCCGTAGTCTCGGAGGATGACCAGCGAACCCTCCACCCTCGTCATCCTCGGCGCCAGCGGCGACCTCACGGAACGCCTCCTCCTGCCGGGTCTCGGCAGCCTCGTGGCGAGCGATCGGGGGCGGCGGATCCAGCTCATCGGCACCGGCCGGAGCGAGCGCGGGGCGGACGAGTGGCGGAAGACCGTGAAGACCGCGTTCGACTCGGTGGACGCGAAGGGGCGCCGTGCCGCGGGCATCGTCTCGTCCACGAAGTACATCCAGGCCGATCCCACGGACCTCGACGACCTGAAGCGCATCCTCGACGCGTGCGAGGGCGCGCCGGCCCTCTACTTCGCGCTGCCGCCGGCCATCTCCATCGCCGTGTGCGAGAAGCTCGAGCAGCTCGACCTGCCGGAGGGCACCACGCTGGCGCTCGAGAAGCCCTTCGGCTCGAACAGCCGCACGGCCGCCCAGCTCAACCGCCAGCTGCTGAAGCTCGTGCCGGAGGACCGCATCCACCGCACCGACCACTTCCTCGGCCTCTCCACGGTGCTCAACCTCGTGTCGCTGCGCTTCGCGAACCGCTTCTTCGAGTCGGTGTGGAGCGCGCGCGACATCGAGGAGGTCGAGATCCTCTACGACGAGACGCTCGCGCTCGAGGGCCGCGCCGGCTACTACGACAAGTCGGGCGCGCTCGTCGACATGATCCAGAGCCACCTGCTGCAGGTGCTCGCGGTCTTCGCGATGGAGCCGCCGGCGAGCATCGACCCGGACGACCTCCGCTCGAACATCGCCTCCGTGCTCCGCGCCACCGAGGTCTGGGACAACGACCCCGTCGCGAACAGCCGGCGCGCCCGCTACACGGGCGCCACCATCGACGGCACCCGCATCCCCGCGTACGTCAAGGAGGAGGGCGTGGATCCGGGCAACGAGACGGAGACGCTCGCCGAGGTCACCTTCGGCATCGCCAACGCGCGCTGGGCGGGCGTGCCCTTCCGCCTCCGCTCGGGCAAGGCCCTCAAGGAGGCGTCGAAGCGCATCGTCGTCACGTTCAAGCCCGTCGCCCACCTCCCGCGCGGCCTGCACGGCTCGGCCCGCCCGGACCGCCTGGTCATCGAGCTGAAGCCCGACGCCATCACCCTCGAGGTCACCATGGACGGCACCGGCGAGCCCTTCACCCTCACGCAGGCCGCCTTCCGCACCGAGTTCGCGCAGCCAGAGCTCACGCCCTACGGCGAGGTGCTCGACGGCATCCTCGCGGGCGACCCGCGGCTGTCGGTCCGCGGCGACGTGGCCGAGCGGTGCTGGCGCATCGTCGCGCCCGTCATGCGCGCCTGGAAGGGCGACCGCGTGCCCATGGCCGAGTACCGCGCCGGCTCCACGGGCCCGACCGCCTGGCGCTGACCGGGGGCCGCCGCGCCGCCCGGTGCGGTCGACGGCATGACGGGTCGCTGGGGGTCCGGCGCCTCCCCGGGCGGCGCGGTCGTCGCGCCCTAGCGTGAGGGCATGCCCGTGACCCTCACCGAGATCCCGCTCCCCGCCGCCGGCCCCGGCGCCTCGCCCGGCCTGCACGGCGTGCTGGCGGTCCCGGACGGCGACGGGCCCTGGCCCGCGGTCGTGGTGGTCCACGAGGCCTTCGGCGTCACCGACGTGATGCGGCGCCAGGCGGAGCGGCTCGCCGAGGCCGGCTTCCTCGCGCTGATGCCCGACCTGTTCTCCGCGGGCGGCGCGCGCCGGTGCCTCGTCGCCACCTTCCGCACGCTGGCCGCGGGCGAGGGCCGCGCGTTCGTCGACGTGGAGTCGGCCCGCCGGCTCCTCCTCGACCGCGACGACTGCACGGGTCGCATCGGCGTCATCGGCTTCTGCATGGGCGGCGGGTTCGCCCTCGCGGCGGCCTCCCGCGGGTTCGACGCCTCGAGCGTCAACTACGGCATGCTGCCCGAGGACCTCGACGGCGTCCTCGCGGGCGCCTGCCCGATCGTCGCCAGCTACGGCGGACGCGACCGGCAGCTCGCGGGGGCGGCGGCCCGGCTCGAGGCGGGGCTCGTCGCCCACGGCATCGACCACGACGTGCGGGAGTACCCGGACGCCGGGCACGCGTTCCTCAACGACGCGGAGTCGGGGCCGCGGATCCTCCGCCCGGTGCTCCGCGCCACCGGGCTCGGGCCCGAGCCCGAATCCGCCGCGGACGCCTGGCGGCGGATCGACGCCTTCCTCGGCGCGCACCTGCGGGGCTGACCCGCCCGACGCGCACGCGAGGCGCGTGCTCGTCGCCATAGCGCATCCGGCCCGTCGCCGTGCGGACCATCCACCGGTCTCGGTTAGCCTGAGGGGCATGCGGGCCGCCGTGCCCGAGCCTCCCCGCCCGGCGACGAGAGATCCCCCCATGCAGCACGCCCCCCAGAGGACCCGCGCCGACCGGGCCCGCGTCCGCGGCATCGCGCGGCACGGCCGCCTCCGCACGCCGAGCGCCGGCCGCACCGTGATGAAGGGCGTCGCGGCCGTCGTCGCCGTCGCGCTCGCGAGCACGCTCTCCGTCGTGGGCATCGCCGCCTGGGACCTCTCCCGCACCGTCTCCGCCAACCAGGTCGACATCTCCGGCGGACAGGCCCTCCCGCCGTCGCTCGGCGGGATCGACGGCGGCGCCAACATCCTCATCGTCGGCAGCGACAGCCGCGCGGGCCAGGGCGACGGCTACGGCGCGGCCAAGGACGTGGGCACCGCGACGCTCAACGACGTGACGATGCTCCTGCACATCAGCGAGGACAGCTCGCGCGCCACCGTGATCTCGTTCCCGCGCGACATGCTCGTCCCGATCCCCGCGTGCCAGGGCCCGGACGGCACGCAGTACCCGGCGCTCGCCCGCGCGCAGCTCAACGAGTCGCTGTCGCGCGGCGGCTTCGAGTGCACCGTGCGCATGGTCGAGGGCCTCACCGGGCTCGACATCCCCTACGGCGGCGTCGTCCAGTTCAACGGCGTGGTCGAGATGTCCAACGCGGTCGGCGGCGTCGAGGTCTGCGTGGCCAACGGCATCTACGACAAGAAGACCGACCTGGCGCTGGATCCCGGCCTGCACACCCTCCAGGGCAAGGACGCGGTGCAGTTCCTCCGCACCCGCTACGGCGTGGGCGACGGCAGCGACATCTCGCGCATCGGCAACCAGCAGGTCTTCCTCAGCGCGCTCGTGCGCACGATCAAGAGCACCGACACCCTGACGAACCCGGCGAAGCTCTACGGCATCGCGCGCGCCGTGGTCGACAACATGCAGCTGTCGACGTCGCTCGCGGACCTCGACACGCTCGTCTCCGTGGCGCTCACGTTCAAGGACATCCCGCTCGACGACGTCGTCTTCCTCCAGTACCCGGGCACGGTGCTCGCCAACGGGCGGGTGCAGCCGGACGAGGCTGCGGCCGCCCAGCTCGTGGGCCTGCTCGCGTCCGACGCGGACTTCTCGCTCGGCCAGCCCGCGGCGACGGACGAGGCCGGCAGCGTCCCGGGCAGCGTCCCCGGCGAGGCCGCCACGACGCCGCCCGCCGCGGAGTCGGCGGCCCCGGCGGACGGATCCTCGCCCGCCCCGGCGCCGTCGCCCACGTCGGAGGTGCTCGACCAGAGCATCACCGGGCAGACGGCCGCGCAGAGCACCTGCTCCAACGGCCAGGGCCGCTAGCCGCCCGTCCGCTCGGGGTGGGGCTCGACGTGTCGGCGGGCGGTCGTCGTCAGCGGTCGGCGGGCGCCTCGACGACGCGCGGATCCGGGAACGCCGTCTCGACCGCGGGCGACGCGGTGCCGCGGGCGCGCATCCAGACGAAGAAGCCCGTGAGGGTGAAGGCGCCGTAGAAGACGTACATGAACGCCGACGCGTAGTAGCCCGCGCCCACGAGGAGCGGCACGCCGACGAGGTCGACCGCCACCCAGATGAGCCAGAACTCGACCCAGCCCTTCGCCATGCCGTAGGTGGCGAGGAGCGAGCCGACGAAGATCCAGGCGTCGGCCCACACGGGCTCGTAGGAGCCGAGCGCGCGGAAGAGGGGCGTGAGGAGCGCCGTGCCGCCGACGAGCGCGACGACGAGCAGGGCGCGCTGGCGGCCGGACGCCCAGCGCGGCACCACGGGCGCGCCGCCGTGGCGGGCCTGCTGCCAGCGGTGCCAGCCGTAGACGGACACGGCGATGAACATGACCTGGCGCCCGGCCTGGCCGAGGAGGTTCACGGGGTTCGGCGTGCCGAACACGGCGCCGAGGAAGACGGTGAAGAGGAGCACGTTGCCGACGATGCCGACGGGCCAGGCCCAGACCTTCCGGCGCATGCCGCCGAGCGCGCTGGCGAGGCCGAACAGGTTGCCGACGACCTCGCGCCAGAGGATGGTCTGGTCGCCGATGCGGAGCTGCGCGTCGAACAGCCACTCGAGTGCCGCCATGCGGGATCCCTCCGTGCGCCGCGGTCCGGGTGACCGCGTGCCGACGCCGTGCGCGGCGCCGTGGGATCCAAGGCCGCGACGCCGCCCGCTATTCCCCGCACGGCGCACGGCCGCGCGCTGCACACCCGCACGCCCGGGTGGGCGGGCGCTCAGGCGAACAGGCGGGTGTCGAGCTCCTCGTCCGACGCCGTGACGAGCGACCACCGGCCGCGTCCGTCGACGCTCAGGTCGAACGACCCGTCGACCCGGCGCGCGCCCGTGGTGAGCGGCACGGCCTCGACGCGCCACATCCGGAGCTCGAGCAGGTGCCCGCTCGCGCCGCGGGGCGCGCGGCCCGTGCGCTGCCACCAGTCGACCCGCGCGATCCACCGCTCGGGCGAGCTGACGACGCCGTAGACCACGCCCCGCCAGGTGAACCGGAGCGGCGAGCCGTCCCCCGAGAGCTCGACCTCCACGTCCTCGTCGATCCGCATCATGCCGCTCCTCCCGTCGTCGCGCCGGCCGCGCCTCGTGCGTTCGAACGGGTGTTCGAACGTCTGATCCGAGTGTAGGAACGGGCGCCGACATCCACGAGGGGAGCGGGCGGATCCGCCTCACCCTCCACCGGAGGTCGAGGGTCGGGCGCAGCCGGCCGATCGGGCATGGATCCGGGTCCGCGCGCGTTGGCCCTGGAGTCCCGAGGGCGGCAGACGCCTCCCTCGTCATCGACACCCGAGGAGGGTCCACATGACCGACACCACCACCGCGGCCGGCGCATCCGGCACGTTCACCATCGGCGGCGACCTGCCCGTCGTCCGTCTCGGCTACGGCACCATGCAGCTGACCGGCGAGGGCGTCTGGGGCGCCCCCGCGGATCCCGCCGAGGCCGTCCGCGTCATCCGCCGCGCCGCCGAGCTCGGCGTCACGTTCTTCGACACCGCCGACTCCTACGGCCCGTTCGTGGCCGAGGAGCTCCTCAAGGAGGCGCTCCACCCGTACGCCGACGACGTCGTCGTCGCGACCAAGGGCGGGCTCACGCGCCCCGGCCCCGGCGACTGGCGCCCCGTCGGCCGCCCCGAGTACCTGCGCCAGCAGGCCGAGCTGAGCCTCCGCCACCTCGGCCTCGAGCGCATCGACCTCTACCAGCTGCACCGCATCGACCCGGCCGTCCCGCTGGAGGACCAGATCGGCGTGCTCAAGGAGCTGCAGTCCGAGGGCAAGATCCGCCACATCGGCCTGTCCGAGGTCTCCGTGGACGACGTGAAGGCGGCGCGCGAGATCGCCGAGATCGTCTCCGTGCAGAACCTCTTCAACCTCGCCAAGCGCGACGCCGAGCCGCTGCTCGAGTACGCCGAGGCCGAGGGCCTCGCGTTCATCCCGTGGTTCCCGCTCGCGACCGGCGAGCTCGCGAAGGACGGCGGCCCGCTCGACGCCCTCGCGAAGCAGCACGACGCGAGCCCGTCGCAGCTCGCCCTCGCGTGGCTCCTCCGCCGCTCGCCCGTGATGCTGCCGATCCCCGGCACCAAGTCGGTCGGGCACGTCGAGGACAACATCGCCGCGGCGGCGATCGAGCTCACCGACGACGAGTTCCAGGCGCTCACCGACGCCGTCTGATCCCCCCGCGCGCACGAGGGCCCCGCAGGAGATCCTGCGGGGCCCTCGTGCGTCGTGCCGTGCGCGCGGTGCCGCGCGATGGCGCCGCTAGGTGCCGATGCGGGTGCCGGAGTCGTCGGCGAGGCCGAGGTCGTCGAGCTGCGCGAGGAGGCTCGCGCCGTCCGGGGCGTAGACCCACGGGACGCTGCTGTCGAGCGCCCGCTCCTCGGCCTTCGCGCGGCCGCCCGCGAGGACGGCCTCGCCGGCGCTCAGCTGGCGGATGAGCACGACCTTCACGTTGTCGGGGTTCCGCTCCGCGAACTCGCCGTAGAGCAGCTCGTCGTGCTGGCCGTCGTCGCCCGCGAGGATCCACTTCACGCGCGGGAACTCCTCGGCGAGCCGCTGGAGGTTCAGCCGCTTGTGCTCCATGCCGCTGCGGAACCAGCGGTCGACCGTGGGACCCCAGTCGGTGAGGAGGATCGGGCCCGGCGGGTACAGGTTCCGCGACAGGAACCGGGTGAGCGTCGGCGCCACGTTCCACGCGCCCGTCGAGAGGTAGAGCACGGGCGAGCCCGCGTGGCGCACGCGCAGCCGCTCGTAGAGGACGGCCATGCCGGGCGTCGGCGTCCGCGCATGCTCGTCGAGCACGAACGTGTTCCACGCGGCGAGGAAGGGCCGGGGGAGCGCGGTGACCATCACGGTGTCGTCGATGTCGCTGAGGATCCCGGTGCGCACGTCGTCGCCCACGATGAACACCGGCGCCTCGACGGTCTCGGACCCCTGCGAGCGGATGCGGATGGTGTGCCACCCGCTCGGCAGCGCCGCCTCGACGACCGTGTCGACGACGCCGCCCCGGTCGGCCCGCACGTGGTGCTCGGTGCCGTCGATCTCGACGACCACGTCGACGTCGGTGAGCGGCACGCTCGTGAAGCTGCGCCAGCCGCGGACGACCTTGTCGCCCGCCAGCGCGCGCTTGCTCTTCGGGTCGGTGAGGAGGACGCGGCAGAGCACGCGCACCCACCGGACGGATCCGTAGCCCGCGTACGGGATGACGGTCGGCTTGAGGCCCCGCTTGCGGGCGCGGCCCTCGCGGATCTCGTGGATGCGGTCCTCCATGCGCGCCGCCCGGTGCAGCACGGGTGCGGCGGCGGGGGACTCGAGGAGCGTGCGGGTCGCGTGCTTCTTCTTCTTCGAGGAGGGGGCCACGGGCTCAGTCAAGCAGACCCGGGCGGAGCGGGACGCCGATCACACCGGGCGGGCGAGCTCCGCGGTGTCCGGCGCGCCCTGGTCGACGCCGGGGCCGACCTCGTCCATGGCGAGCTCCTCGATGACGTCCTCGGCCTGCGCGGCCACCGCGCGCAGCAGGTCGGGCGAGCCCTCCGCCGTGGGGTCGAGCCACTCCTCGACCACGTCCGGCGACAGCACGACGGGCATCCGCTCGGCCAGCGCCTCCACCGTGCCGGCCGCGGGGCGCGTGAGGACCGCGCAGCTCAGCACCCAGCGGGCCGGGTCGTCGGCCGTGCGCGACGGGTCCCGCCACCACTCGTACAGCGCCGCGAGCAGCACGATCCCGTCGCCCGCGCCGACGAGGTAGGGCGTGCGGAGGCCGTCGTCGGTCTCGTGGTGCTCGTAGTAGCCGGAGACGGGGACGGCCGCGCGCCGGGAGACGAGCGCCGGCAGGAGCTCGGGCCGGGAGGCGAGGGACTCGGCGGGGACCTCGGCGAGCGGCGGGCCCTGGTCCGGCCCCGGGGATCCGGCCGGGACGAGGCCCCAGCGCGCGGACTCGAGCCGCCGGACGGGCACCTGGTCCTCCGTGTCGCCCTCGGGGCGGCGGGGGAGCGTGTCCACCAGCACGGCGACGCGCTGGCCCGGCTCGATGCGCCAGGACGGGGCGGGCACGGCGCCGCCCGCGTGGTCGACGTCGAGCAGGGCGACCAGGTCGTCGGCGGACAGGGCCCGGGCGAGGATGCGCGTCATGCCCTCCATCCTGGCCGACGCCCGGAGGGCCGGGTCCCGCGGGCGGCATCCGGTGGGCTGTCCGGCGAGCGTCCATTTGTTACGAAGTGGCGTCAGCGGACCCTCCGGTGCGGTCGATCCGCGGCGGGCGTGGTTCGCTGGTGTGCCTGGCAAGTGTCGATTCGTAGTGCCTACGAGGAATGAGCCACCCATGATCGAGTTCCACCACGTCCGCAAGCAGTACCCGGACGGCACGCTCGCGATCGAGGACTTCAGCCTCGTCGTCCCCTCGCAGACCACGACGGTCCTCGTCGGGTCCTCGGGCTGCGGCAAGACGACCCTCATGCGCATGATCAACCGCATGGTCGATCCCACGAGCGGCCGCATCGAGATCGACGGCACCGACATCGCCACGCAGGACGCCGTCAAGCTCCGCCGCAGCATCGGCTACGTGATGCAGAACTCGGGCCTCCTGCCGCACCGCAAGGTCGTCGACAACATCGCGACCGTCCCCCGCCTCACGGGCGTGGACAAGCGGACGGCGCGCGAGGACGCGCTCCGGCTCATGGACACGGTGGGCCTCGACCGCTCGATGGCCGACCGCTACCCGTCGCAGCTCTCCGGCGGTCAGCAGCAGCGCGTGGGCGTCGCGCGCGGGCTCGCGGTCGACCCGAACATCCTGCTGATGGACGAGCCGTTCGGCGCCGTCGACCCGCTCGTGCGCGACGACCTCCAGCAGGAGCTCATCCGGCTCCGGACCCAGCTCGACAAGACCGTCGTCTTCGTCACGCACGACATCGACGAGGCCTTCCTCCTCGGGGACCAGGTCGTGATCCTCGAGAAGGGCGGCCGCATCGCCCAGCAGGGCACGCCGCAGGAGATCCTCTCGGACCCCGCGAACGACTTCGTGCGCGACTTCGTGGGCGCCGACAAGGGCAAGCGCGCGCTCCACCTCGAGGACACCGGCACCGGCCGCGTGCTCGTCGACCGCGACGGCCGGCTCGTCGGCGTGCTCGACGGCGAGGACCGCGCCGCCCGGACCGCCGCCGCATCGGCGCGCGGCACGACCGGGCACGCCACGACCGAGGCGGGGGCCGCGCACGCCCCCGGTGCTCCGGCGCAGGGTGCGGGACCCGCGTGAACTGGGTCCTCACGAACATCCAGACGGTGCTGGACCTGGCCGTCGCGCACGTGACGCTGGCGGCGCCGCCCATCATCGTGGGCCTCGTGCTGTCGCTGCCCTTCGGCTGGCTGGCCAACCGCTACCGGCCCGTCCGCGGACCGCTCCTCACCGTCGGCGGGATCCTGTACACGATCCCGTCCCTCCCGCTGCTCATCGCGATCCCGGCCATCATCGGCACGACGATCATCGACCCCCGGAACGTCGTCGTCGCGCTGACCGTCTACGCCCTCGCCCTCCTGGTGCGCATCACGTCGGACGCGCTGGCCGCCGTGCCGGAGGACGTCAAGCAGTCGGCCACCGCGATGGGCTACTCCGGCTGGGCGCGCTTCTGGCGCGTCGAGCTGCCGCTCGCCGGGCCCGTGCTCCTCGCGGGCCTCCGGGTCATCTCCGTGAGCACGGTGAGCATGGTGACGGTCGGCGCGCTGACGGGCATCCAGAGCCTCGGCACCATGATCCTCACCGGGTACCGCCGCTCGTTCTACACGGAGATCGTCACGGGCGTCGTCGGCATCCTGCTCATCGCGCTCGCCTTCGACCTCCTGCTGCTGCTCATCGGACGCGTCCTCATGCCCTGGGCCGCCGTGACCTCCAGCCCGACCCGTCGGCGGCTGCGCCGCGGCGCCCTCGTGACGAAGGGGAGCACGCTGTGAACTCGTTCGCCGAGGCGTTCCAGCTCCTCCTCGACCCCTCCCGCTGGGGCGGCACGGGCGGCTACGCCCTCGGCCTCCGCGACCACCTCTGGTACACGTTCCTCGCGATCGCGCTCGCCTCCGTGATCGCGGTCCCGGCGGGCCTCTACATCGGCCACACCGGGCGCGGGCGCAACCTCGCCGTCGGGTTCTCCGGCGGGCTCCGCGCCCTGCCGACGCTCGGCGTGCTGGTCCTCCTCGGGCTGTACTTCGGGATCGGGCTGACCGGCCCCATCGTCACCTTCGCGATCCTCGGCATCCCGCCGCTCCTAGCGGGCGTCTACGCCGGCGTGCTCGCCGTCGACCGCGCGACCGTCGACGCCGCCCGGGCGGTGGGGCTCACCGAGTGGCAGATCCTCGGCCGCGTGGAGATCCCGCTCGCCCTGCCGCTCATCATCAGCGGCTTCCGCGCCTCGACCCTGCAGGTCATCAGCACCGTCACGCTCGGGGCCTACCTCGGCCTCGGCGGCCTCGGGCCGTACATCTTCACCGGCCTGACGACGCGGAACTTCCCGCTGATGCTCAGCGGCGCCCTCCTCGTCACCGCCCTCGCGCTCGTCGTCGACGGCGTGTTCGCGATCGTGCAGCGCCTCGTGATCCCGCGCGGCGTCGTCGCCGCCGCAGGACGCACCCCCGACTCCGCCCGGACCTCGTCGAGGCCGGCGGTCAGCACCACCTCCTGAAAGGAACACAGCAATGTCCCACAGCATCTCCCGCCGGCTCCTCGTCGGCACCGTCGCGCTGGGCACCGCGATGGCCCTCGCCGGCTGCTCGTCCGGCGACCCCCTCGACACCTCGGGCGGCCAGGCGTCCGCCGCTCCCAGCGACACCATCTCCGTCGGATCCGCCGCGTTCGGCGAGAACGTCATCCTCGCCGAGGTCTACGCGCAGGCGCTCGAGGCCAACGACGTGAAGGTCACGCGCAACCTGCAGATCGGCGAGCGCGAGGTCTACCTCAAGGCGCTCGAGGAGGGGTCCATCGACCTCATCCCCGAGTACACCGGCAACCTGCTCGCCGCCTACGACGCCGACTCGACCACCACCTCCAGCGACGACGTCTACTCGGCGCTCGGATCCGCCCTGCCGGACGGCTTCGAGGTGCTCGACCAGTCGCCCGCCGAGGACAAGGACTCCTACAACGTCACCAAGGAGTACTCGGAGTCGAACGGCGTCACGAGCCTCTCCGACCTCGCGGGCAAGGGCACGATCAACGTCGGCGGCGGCGCGGTCCTGGGCGAGCGCGAGTACGGCATCCCCGGGCTCACCGACACGTACGGCATCGACGCGAAGCTCGTCACCATCGAGGACCAGGGCGGCCCCAACACCGTCAAGGCCCTCGTCGACGGCCAGGTGCAGATCGCGAACATCTACTCGACCACCCCGTCGATCCTCGACAACGGGTTCGTCACGCTGGAGGACCCCGAGAACCTCATCAAGGCGCAGAACGTCGTGCCGCTCGTGAAGACGGCGAAGATGAACCCCGACATCACCTCCATCCTCGACAAGGTGTCGGCCGCGCTGACCACCGAGGACCTCACCGAGATGAACCGCCGCAACCAGGGCGACGAGAAGGCGGAGCCCGCCGCCATCGCCGCCGACTGGCTGAAGGAGAAGGCCCTCTTCTAGGAGCGGGCGACCGGGCCGCGAGGCCCGTCCCGCGACGAGGGGCCGACGCGCGAGCGCCGGCCCCTCGTCGCATCGGCCTCCGACGCGCACGCGACGGAGCAGAATGGACGCACCGATGCACGACCCGACGGCAGGAGCCCGCGCATGGCGAAGAAGAAGAAGTCCCCGACCGGCGAGGTGAGCGTGTTCGGCGCCGTGACGACCGTGGCCCGCGAGGTCCGCAAGCACAAGGTGGTCGCCGAGTCGGCCCCGCACGGGCAGGGGGCGAACATCCCTCCCGCGCCCAAGCGCAGCCCCGAGGAGCTCAAGCGCGACATCCGCTCCGGCCGCGACGAGCTCGCCCGCACCGTCCGCGAGCTCGAGACGGCGCTCGACGTGCCCGCCCGGGCGTCCGAGCTGAAGGCCGAGGCCACGGGCCGCGTGCGCGGGATCCGCGACGACGTCGTCGCGCGCGTCCGCACCACGGCCGACGACGTGTCGGCCCGCACCCGCGCCTTCACCCGGAAGGACCCGGCCCTCGCCGCCTCGATCGGCGCCGGCGCCGTGGCCGTCGTCCTCGCGGTGGGCGCCGCCGTCGTCTCCGGCGGCCGACGCTGACCGCCTCGATCCGCTCCATCGCGACCGAGGTCCCGCCGACCGTCCTCGCGCAGGAGGGGGTGCGCGACCTCTTCGGGAGCCAGCCCGAGCTCGGTCGCCTGGGCACGCGGCTCGTCTCGGCCGCCTTCGGGGCGTCGGGCATCCGCACCCGGCACACGGTGATCCGCGAGCTCGGCACGGCGCCCGGGATGGCCGGGGCATCGGCCGAGGCCGCCGAGCCGGAGGCCGCCGACGAGCCGCCGGTGTACTACGACCGGGCCAGCGGCCGCATCCTCACGCCCGGCACCGGCGCCCGCAACGACACGTACATCCGCGAGGCGCCGGCGCTGCTGCTCGGCGCGGCGCGCCAGGCCGTCGAGCAGGCGGACGGCATCGAGGCGTCCGACGTGACGCACGTCGTCACCGTCTCCTGCACCGGCTTCTACGCGCCCGGCCCCGACTACGCCGTCGTGCGCGGCCTCGGGCTCGGCGCGTCCACCCAGCGCTTCCACCTCGGCTTCATGGGCTGCTACGGCGCGTTCCCCGCGCTCCGCATGGCGTCGCAGTTCTGCGCGGCCGACCCGGACGCGGTCGTCCTCGTGGTGTGCGTCGAGCTGTGCTCGCTGCACCTGCACTCCTCGGGCGACGCGGACACGATCGTCGCGTCCTCCGTGTTCGGCGACGGCGCCGCGGCCGCGATCGTGACCGCGCGGCCCGCGCCCGCCGGATCCACCGTGCTCGACCTCGACGCGTTCGAGACCGTCCTCACGCCCGTCGGCGAGGACGACATGGCGTGGACCATCGGCGACCAGGGCTTCGACATGATCCTCTCGAGCTACGTGCCGAAGATCATCGACGACCACATCACGGGCGCGCTCGAGCCGCTGTGGGCGCAGGTGCCCGCGCTCGCGGGCGTCGCGCCGGCGGAGGTCGAGGACTGGGCCATCCACCCGGGCGGCCGCAGCATCCTCGACCGCGTGGAGGACCGGCTCGCGCTGTCGCCCGCGCAGCTGCAGGCGTCCCGGTCGACGCTCGCGGAGGTGGGGAACATGTCGAGCGCGACCGTGCTGTTCGTCCTCGCGCGGATCCTGCACCGGACGCCGCCCGCGGACGTGCCGGGCCTCGACCGCGCCGACCTGGCCGCGCCCGTCGCGACCACGGGAGCGGGAGCCGGCCGCGTGTGCGCCATGGCGTTCGGCCCCGGGCTGACCGTCGAGACGGCGCTGATGACCCGACGCACCGCCTGATGGACCTCTCCCGCCGCGATGCCGCGCTCACCGAGCTCATGGACGATCCCGACTGCGATCCGGTCGCGCTCGAGCGCACCTACGCCCGGTTCGCGCTGGTGAACCGCGTGGTGTCGGGGTGGCGCGGGGTGTACCGGTCCCGCATCCGGCCGCTGCTGTCGGCCGCGCGGGTCACGACGCTGCTGGACGTCGGGTCGGGCGGCGGCGACGTGCCGCTGGCGCTGGCCAGGTGGGCGCGGCGCGACGGGCTGCGCCTGCGCGTCACGGGCATCGACCCGGACGCGCGCGCGTCCGCGTTCACGCGGGCCCTCCCGGCGGATCCCGACGTGACGTTCCTCCGCGCGTCGAGCTCCGACCTCGTGGCCGACGGCCGGCGCTTCGACCTCGTGACGAGCAACCACGTGCTGCACCACCTCGACGACGCCGCGTTCGACGCGCTGCTCGCCGACTCGGCCGCCCTCGCGCCGCGGGCGATCCACAGCGACATCGCCCGGAGCCGCCTGGCCTACGCCGCCTACGGGCCGGCGTCGCGCCTCGTGGCGCGCGGGTCGTTCGTGCACGTGGACGGGCTGCGCTCCATCCGCCGGAGCTGGACCCCGGTCGAGCTCGCGCTGCGGGCGCCCGCCGGGTGGCGCGTCGAGGGCGCGCTGCCGGCGCGGGTGCTGCTCGTGCGCGACGCGACCGCGGGCGCTGGCGTGGCGCGATGAGCCGGGTCGACGCGCTCGTCGTGGGCGGGGGCCCGGTCGGGATCCACCTGGCCGCGCTCCTCGCGCAGGCCGGCCTCGACGTGCGCGTCTGGGAGGCGCGGCCCGAGCCCGCGCTGCTGTCGCGGGCGATCGGCATCCACGCGCCCGCGCTCGACGCGTTCGACCGGCTCGGCGTCGCCGACGAGATGGTCGCGGAGGCCGTGCTCGTGCGGCACGGCATCGCCATGGCCCGGGGCCGGGAGATCGGCCGCGTGTCCTTCGCCGGCGTCTCCGCCACGCACCCGTACGTCGCGGCGCTGCCGCAGTGGCGCAGCGAGGCGATCCTCGCGCGCCGTCTCGCCGGGCTCGCGCCGGACGCCCTCCGCCGCGGCGTCGCGCTCACGGGGCTCGAGGTCGATCCCCTCGGTGCGCCCGGCGGCGGCGTCCGGGCCACCGGTGCCGATGCGGAGGGCCGGACCGTCGAGGTCGAGGCGCGCCTCCTGGTCGGCGCCGACGGCACGCGCGGCGCGGTGCGCGGCCTCCTGGGCATCGGCGTCGACGAGCGCCCCCTGCCCGACCGCTTCCTCATGGGCGACGCCCCCGACACCACCGACGGCGGCGACGACGCGGTCGTCACGCTGCACCCGGACGGCGTCGTCGAGTCCTTCCCGCTGCCCGGCGGCATGCGGCGCTGGGTCGTCGGGCTGCGAGCGGGGGAGCGGGACGGCGATCCGGCGGAGACCGTCGCCGCGACGGTGCGGGAGCGCACCGGGCACGTCGTGCGCGCGGCGGACCTCGATCCGGTGAGCGGCTTCGGGGTGCGCCGGCGCCTGGCGCGGCGGATGTCCGCGGGCCGCGCGATGCTCATCGGCGACGCGGCCCACGAGATCAGCCCCATCGGCGGCCAGGGCATGAACCTCGGCTGGCTCGACGCCGACTCCCTCGCGCCGATCCTCGTCGACGCCGTGCGCGCCCGCGACGGCGTGCCGGATCCCGCGCGCCTCGCCCGCTGGGAGCGCGACCGCATGGCGAGCGCCCGCCGAGCGGCCGTGCAGTCGGAGATCAACACGGCGCTCGGCCGGCCCGTGCGCGGGCTGACGCGCGTGGCCAGGGACGCCGTGCTCCGCGCGGTCCTCGCGTCGCCCGCCGCGGCGGGCCTCGCCTCCGTCTACGCCATGGGGCGGGACGCGGGCGCGCGCGTCAGGTGAGGCGCGTCGCGTTGAGCGCGACCTGGGCGACCAGCAGCAGCGAGGCCGCCATGATCAGCTGGAAGAGCAGCCGCCCCGGCGGGCGCGTGACGACGAGCACGGCGCCCCACGCGGCGATCGCGAGGGTGACCGCGAGGCCGCCGACGGCGAGCGGCGAGAGGGGGAGGCCGGGATCCGCGAGCACGGGACCTGCGGCCGCCGCCAGCGCCCCGACCGCGAGCGCGCCGAACGCGACGAGGCCCGACGGCACGCGGCCGAGCCGGTGGGGCAGGCCGCGGACGCCCGTGCGCGCGTCGTCCTCGAGGTCGGGCAGCACGTTGGTGAAGTGGATGGAGACGCCGAGCACCCCGCCCGTCGCCCACGCCCACGCGGCGGCGGGAACGGGGTCGGCGGCGCCCAGCGCGACGACCGTCGGGAGGATCCCGAACGCCACCACGAACGGCACGACGCTCACGGCCGTGCGCTTCAGCCCCGCGTTGTAGGCCCAGCCGGATCCCACCAGGACGACGTGGGCGAGGAGGAACAGGGGCCCGAGCGCCGCCGACGCGACGAAGCACGCCGCCGCGGTGCCGAGCGCGGCGGCCCGGACCTGCGCCACCGTGACCTCGCCGCGCGCCACGGGCTTGTCGCCGCGGCCGACGCTGCGGTCGCGGCCCGCGTCGATCCAGTCGTTGGACAGCCCGATGGAGAGCTGGCCGAGGAGGACGGCCACTGCGACCGCGACCACGCATCCGGGCCCGTACCCCAGCGCCACGGCCAGCCCGGCGGCCAGCACGGTGACGGTGGCGGTCGGCCCCGGGTGCGAGGAGAGAGCGAGCAGGCGGACGAGCCGCAGGGCGCGCCTCACGCGAGCGTCAGCCCGTAGCAGTGCGAGCCCGCGGATCCGGCGTAGGCGCCGAAGCAGGGGATGGCCGCCCAGCCCTCGCGGGCGTAGAACCGCATCGCGTCGGGCTGCGCGTCGCCGGTCTCGAGCACGAGGTCGACGACGCCGAGGGCGCGCGCCGCGTCCTCGAGCGCCCGGAGGAGCGCGGTGGCGACGCCCGTGCCGCGCGCGGCGGGCACGACGTACATGCGCTTGAGCTCCGCCCACCGCGGGCCGTCCGGGCGCGCGGGGAGCATCCGGACGCCGCCGCAGCCGACGGGCGCGCCCCGGTCGTCGCGCGCGACGAGGAAGACGGCGACGTCGGCCGCCGTGGGCTTCGTGCCGGGCTCGGTGTCGCCGCCGTAGCGGAGGTCGAGCTCGTCGCGCTGGGCGCGGCGGAGGAGGGTCGCGTCCTCGTCGTCCCACGGGACCGGCGCGATGGTGCAGTGCATGGGTCGATCCTGCCGCACGCGCGGGCCCGCGCCGACCGCGCCGATACCCTGGTGGGATGCTGATCCGCCCCGCCGAGCCCCGCGACATCGACGACCTGCTGGACATCCGCAACGACGCGATCCTGCACGGCACGGCCCTCTGGATGGACGAGCCCGTCGACCGGGCCGAGCGCGAGCGCTGGTACGCGGCGACCACGGCCGCCGGCGAGCCCATCCTCATCGCCGACGTCGACGGGCGCGTCGCCGGCTACGGCACCTACGGGCAGTGGCGCGACAAGTCCGGCTACCGCTTCTCGGTGGAGGACTCGGTCTACGTGCGCGAGGAGTTCCAGGGGCAGGGCATCGGCCGGGCGCTCGTGGAGGAGCTCATCGCGCATGCGAGGGCGGCGGGGAAGCGCGCGATGTTCGCGGACATCGAGGCCGGCAACGCGGGATCCATCCGGCTGCACGAGCGGCTCGGGTTCCGCCGGGTGGGGCTGCTGCCCGGCATCGGCGTCAAGTTCGGGCGGTCCCTCGACCTCGCGATCCTGCACCTCCCGCTCGAGGACGCGCCCCGCGACTGAGGAGGCGGCGACGCCGACCGGGCGATGCCGGACGGTCGAGAGGCCCGGCACGGGGTCGCCCGCGGATGCGTCGCCGATCGCTGTCGGACGGTCGAGAGGCCCGTCACGGGGCCGCCCGCGGATGCGTCGCCGATCGCTGTCGGACGGTCGAGAGGCCCGGCACGGGGCGCGGGAACGCCTCACGGTGCCGGGCCTCTCCGACGGCCTCGGTCCTTCGGGGGAGAGGGGGCCGTCGTGGTCCGGGAGCGGTCCGTCCGGGGGGGGTGGACGGACGTGCTCGTCGGGTTGCGAGCGTCGGGCCCAAGGGGGGGGTAAGGGCCGTCCGCTCGTAGACGACTCTAGCCCGGTCCTCATTTATGCGGACACACCGGGGTGGCCCCAGAAAGAGGGGCGCGCGGTGGATCAGTCCTGGGACTCGTCCAGCTCGCGCGCGCCGACGGCGACGACGGCGTCCCGCAGCGCGTGGAAGTGGTGCACCTCGAGGCCGTTGCGGAGGAGGTACGGCTCGACGCCGCCGCGCCCCGCCAGCGAGTGCAGGGCCTGGATGACCGGCGCCGGATCCCCGGCCACGGCGTGCTGCGCGGCGTCACGGACGTCGAGGCCGCCGGCCACCAGGGCGAGGGCCACGACGAGCGCGTCCGCGACCGACGCGGTGCGCGCGTCGTAGCGCTCGGGCGCCTCGGCCTCGACCCGCTCGGCGACCTCGGCGACGCGCCCGGCGAGCAGCGCGCCGTCGGCCACGAGGACGGCGACGTAGGCGGAGGCGGTCGCGGGGGCCGCGGCGGCGGGGCCGGCGGCGGAGCCGGGCGCCCGGGAGGCGGGGGCGGAGGAGGTCATGGCGGCCCTTCGGTCGTCGTGCGGTTCGGGTCGTGCGGGGCCGGGGAGCTGCGGGTCGGATCCGGCGGGAGCGCGACCCGGCGGGCCGCGCGTGGACGCGGGCGCACCGGGTCGACGCCGACCTGGTGCGTCATCGAAGGCTCGCCCGGCCGGATGAACGGCGGGTGTCGCGCGCGCCGCCGTCGGACGAACGCGGTCCGACCGGGATCCGCCGCGCCCCTCGCGCGGATCGTCTACAAGTCGTAGAATGGAGGGGTCGCGATGGAGCCTCGAACCGCACGATCCGCCCTCCACAGGAAGCGCAGCCGGTCGCCATGACACCGCATCCCGCCCGCCTCGACCACCCGCACCCGAGCCGTCCCGCGGCCGCCGACCCGTCGCGTGCGTCGCGCCCGACGGATCCCGCCCGCCGCCCGGTCGCCGCTCGGACCGGGGCCCCCGCGTGAACGAGCTCCTCGACCCGCTCGTCCTCTCGCGCTGGCAGTTCGGCCTCACGACCGTCTACCACTTCCTCTTCGTGCCGCTCACGATCGGCATGGCCGTCGTCTGCGCGCTCTACCAGACCGCCTGGGTCCGCACCGGCAGGCAGCAGTACCTGCGGCTCACGCGCTTCTTCGGGCGGATCTTCCTCATCAACTTCGCGATGGGCACCGTCACCGGAATCGTGCAGGAGTTCCAGTTCGGCATGAACTGGTCGGAGTACTCCCGCTTCGTGGGCGACGTGTTCGGCGCCCCGCTCGCGCTCGAGGGGCTCCTCGCGTTCTTCCTCGAGGCGTCCTTCATCGGCGTCTGGATCTTCGGCTGGGACAAGCTCCCGAAGCGGCTGCACCTCGCGTCCATCTGGGTGGTCTCGGTCGCGTCGATCCTCTCGGCCTACTTCATCCTCGCGGCCAACGCGTTCATGCAGAACCCGGTGGGCTACCGCATCGACGAGGCCCGCGGCCGCGCGGAGCTCACCGACATCGGGGCGCTGCTCACCAACAAGGTGGCCCTCGCCGCGTTCCCGCACACGATCTTCGCGGCCTTCATGTGCGCGGCCGCCGTCATCATCTCGGTCGCCGCCTGGCACCTCTCGCGCAACCAGCACCTCGACACGATGATGCCGGCCATGAGGTTCGGCATGTGGTTCATGGTCGTCTCCGGCGCGCTCACCATCCTGTCGGGCGACCAGCTGGGCCTCGCCATGGTGCAGACCCAGCCGATGAAGATGGCGGCCGCCGAGGCGCACTACGACACCTCATCGGGAGCGGCCGCGTCGTTCTCGCTCTTCACCTGGGGCACGCCGGACGGGTCGAGCGAGCTGTTCTCCATCCGCATCCCGTACCTCCTCTCGTTCCTCTCCACGCACACGCTCGACGGCACGGTGCAGGGCATCAACGACCTGCAGGCGCAGTACGTCGCGAGCTACGGCCCCGGCGACTACACGCCCACCATCTGGGTCACCTACTGGGCGTTCCGCTGGATGATGGGCTTCGGCATGGCGGCCATCGGCGTCGCCGTCGCGGGCCTCTGGCTCACCCGCCGCGGCCGCCGCATCACGAAGGCGTGGATGTGGAAGGTGGCCATCTGGGCCGCTCCGCTGCCGCTGCTCGCGATGACGGTCGGCTGGATCTTCACGGAGATGGGCCGCCAGCCGTGGATCGTCTTCAGCCTGCTGCAGACGTCCTCCGCCGTGTCGCCGAACGTCACCGGCCTCCAGGTGCTGATCTCGCTCGTCGCGTTCACGGTCGTCTACGGCTCGCTCGCGGTGGTGGAGTTCCGCCTGATCCTGAGGGCGGCGCAGCAGGGGCCGGAGCCCGAGCGGGAACCCGACCCCGTGACGGGCGAGGTCGTCCGGGAAGCGAGCGTGTACTGAGATGGACCTCCCCGCTCTCTGGTTCGGCGTCATCGCCTTCCTCTTCGTCGGCTACTTCGTGCTCGACGGCTTCGACTTCGGGGTGGGGATGAGCCTGCCGTTCCTCGCGAAGGACGACACCGACCGACGCGTGCTCATCAACGCCATCGGGCCCGTCTGGGACCTCAACGAGACGTGGCTCATCGTCGCGGGCGCCGCGCTCTTCGCGGCGTTCCCGGAGTGGTACGCGACCATGTTCAGCGGCTTCTACCTGCTGCTGCTCGCGATCCTCATCACGCTGATCCTCCGCGGCGTCTCGTTCGAGTACCGGCACCAGGGGGCGTCCGACCGGTGGCGCGGGTCCTTCGACGCGATGATCGTGGTCGGCTCGGTCGTGCCGGCGTTCCTCTGGGGCGTCGTGTTCGCGAACGTCGTGCGGGGCGTGCCGATGGACGCGGGCCACGACTACACGGGATCCACGCTCGACCTGCTGAACCCCTACGCGCTCCTCGGCGGGCTCACGACCCTGTCGCTGTTCCTCGTCCACGGGCTGCAGTTCGCGGCGCTGAAGACGGACGGGCCGATCCGGGCGCGTGCCCGTGTCCTCTCGATGCGGGTCGGGGCCGTGACCATCGTCGTCGCGGCGACGTTCCTCATCTGGACGACGCTCGCGCACGGCTCGGCGCTCTCGGGGCTCGTCTCGGTGCTCGCCGCCGCCGCGCTCGTCGCCTCGTACCTCGCCAACGCGCGCGGTCGGGAGCGCTGGGCCTTCGGGCTGCTCGCGGCGACCATCGCGCTCGCGGTGGCCAGCCTGTTCGCCGCGCTGCACCCCTACGTGATGCCGGCGTCGAACGACCCGGCGCACGGGCTGACGATCGCCAACGCGTCGTCGTCGCCGTACACGCTCACGATCATGACGTGGGCCGCGGGCTTCGCGCTGCCGCTGATCCTCGCCTACCAGGCGTGGACGTACTGGGTGTTCCGGAAGCGCATCACGCGCGCCGTGATCACCCGGGCCGCCCACTAGGCGCACGATGAGGCCCCTGGACCCGCGGCTGCTGCGGGCGTCCGCCGCCGCCCGGACGATGCTCGTCGTCGGCGCACTCACGGGCGTCGTGCAGACCGCCGCGCTCGTCGGCTTCTGCTGGTCGCTCACGCAGCTCGTGGTGCGGGCGATCGCGGGGCGGACCGCGGAGGAGCTCGCGCCCGTGCTCGGGCTCGTCGTGGTCTCGGCGCTCGTCCGCGGCCTCGCGGGCTGGCTGCTCGACGTGGTCGGCGCGCGCGGCGCCGCGCAGGTCGTGGCGGAGCTCCGGCGGCGCGCGCTCCGGGCGGTCGTCGACCTCGGCCCCGCGTGGACCGCGCGCCGCAGCCGCGCCCGCGTGGCCACCGTGATCGGCCCCGGCCTCGACGCGCTCGACCCCTACTTCGCGCGCTACGTGCCGCAGCTCATCCTCACGGCCCTCGCCACGCCGATCGTCGTCGCGGTGCTGCTCCTCGCCGACCCGCTCACGGGCGTGACCGTGCTCGTGACGCTGCCCGTCATCCCCGTGTTCATGGTGCTGGTCGGCTGGGCGACGCAGGAGGTGCAGCGGCGGCAGTGGGCGCGCCTCACGGAGCTCGCCTCGGGGTTCCTCGACGTGGTCGACGGGCTCTCGACGCTGCTCGTGTTCGGGCGGGCCCGGCGGCAGACGGCGCGGATCCGGCGGGTCACCGAGGAGCACCGCGTCGAGACCATGCGCGTGCTCCGGATCTCGTTCCTGTCCGGCTTCGTGCTGGAGCTCGCGGCGTCGCTGTCGGTCGCGCTCGTCGCGGTGTCGGTGGGCGTGCGGTTGATCGGCGGGCAGCTCGACCTCGAGGTGGGGCTGTTCGTGCTGCTGCTCGCGCCCGAGGCGTTCCTGCCGATCCGGCAGGTCGGCGTGCAGTTCCACGCCGCCGCGGAGGGGGTCGCGGCCGCGGACGACGTGCTCGGGATCCTCGACGAGGAGCGGGCGGGGCGGGCGTCCCGCGCCGCGGGAGCCGCAGCCGCTCCCGCTCCGGGGTCGGCGCGGGACCGCGCGGGCGCCGCGCCCGGCGAGGCCGCTCCGGGCGACGAGCTCGTGATCCGCGACCTCGTCGTCGCGCACGGCGACCGGCGCGCGGTCGACGGCCTCTCCGCGCGCCTTCCCCGCGGACGCGTCACGGCCGTGACCGGACCGAGCGGCGCCGGCAAGTCGTCGCTGCTCGCGGCGGTGCTGGGGCAGCTGCCCGCGAGCGGCGGCATCGGCTGGGCGGACCGCGACGCGGCCCCGGGGGACCCGGGCGCGCTCCGGCCGCTCGCGCCCGCCCAGATCGCCTGGGCCGGACAGCGGCCGGGCCTCGTCGCGGGCACGGTGCGGGAGAACGTGGCGCTGGGCGTCCAGGATCCGGACGACGCGCTCGTCCGCCGCGCGCTCGCCCTCGCGGCCGCCGACGGCATCGACCCCGACCTCGTGCTCGGCGTCGGCGGCCAGGGCCTCTCGGGCGGGCAGGTCCAGCGGGTCGCCGTCGCGCGCGCCGTGCACCGCGCGCTCGCTCGCGACTGCCCGCTCGTGCTCCTCGACGAGCCGAGCTCCGCGCTCGACGCCGACGCCGAGGAGCGCCTGGCCCGCGGCATCCGGACGCTCGCCGACCAGGGCCGCGCCGTCGTCGTCGTGACCCACCGCCCGGCCCTGGTGGCCGCCGCCGACCGGGAGCTGCGGCTGGAGGCGCTGGGATCCGCCGCGGCACGTCCCGCTCCCGACACATGGGACGCCGGGCTCGAGCGGGCCGGCGCCGCCGCGCCGGCATTGACGGAAGCCGACCCGGCGCGCCCCGCGCCCGAACCCGCCTGGCGCGCGCAGGTGGCGCCGTGAACCGCGACGAGGTGCTGCGCCTCGCCCAGCCGCCCCTCCGCCGTGCGCTTCCCGGGCTCCTCGCGGGGCTCGCGAGCGCGGCGGGCGCGGTCGCGCTCCTCGCCACGTCGGCGTGGCTGATCACGCGGGCCTCGGAGCAGCCGCCCATCCTGTTCCTCGGCATGGCGATCGTCGGGGTGCGGGCCTTCGCGCTCGGGCGGGCCGCGTTCCGATACCTCGAGCGGATCACGAGCCACGACGCGGCGTTCCGCGCCCTCGCGACGCTGCGGGTCGGGGTGTTCGAGCGGCTCCTGCCGCACGCGCCGGCCGGGCTCCGGCACACCCGGCGCGGCGACCTGCTCGCGCGGCTCGTCGGCGACGTCGACCGCCTGCAGGACCTCCCGCTGCGCGTCGTGCAGCCGCTCGCCGTGTCCGTGCTCGTGCAGGTGGCGAGCGTCGCGGTGGTGACGGCGGTGCTCCCCGCGGCGGGGCTGGCGCTCGCCGTCGTGCTCGCGGTGGCGCTGGCCGTGGGCGTCATCGCGACGCGGGCGCTCGCGGGGCGCGCGGAGACGCGGATCGCCCCGCTGCGCGCGGCCGTGCAGGACCGCGTGCTCGACCTCGTCGGCGGGCTCGACGTGCTCACGGCGTTCCAGGCGGTGGACGCGCGGCTCGCCGACCTCGAGCGGGTCGCCCGGCGGCTCCGGCGGGAGGAGCTGCGGAGCGCGGCGGCGGCGGGCGCCACGACGGGCGTCGTCCTCGTGGGCACGGGCGCCGTCGCGGGCTGGACCGTGCTGCAGGGCGTGCCCGGCCTCGCGTCGGGGGCGATGGATCCGGCCTGGCTCGTGCTCGCGGCGCTCGTGCCGCTGGCGCTCGTCGAGTCGGCGACCGCCGTGCCGCTCGCGGTGCAGGCGTGGACGCGGGTGCGCACGAGCGCGGACCGGGTGGCGGGGGCCGCGCCGGCGGTCGTCCCGGCCGAGATCCCGACGGAGCAGGCGGACGACCCGGCGACCGCGACGGGGTCCGCGCCCTCCGCGACCCACGGCGGCGCGACCCTCGTGCTCCGCGACCTCGTGACCCGCTGGCCCGGCGCCGACGGCGACGCCCTCCTCCCGGTGTCGCTCGCGGTGCGGCCGGGGGAGACGGTCGTCGTGCGCGGCCCGAGCGGATCCGGCAAGTCGTCGCTCGCCGCCGCGCTCGTCCGGTTCCTCGAGTCGACCGGCCGCTACGAGCTCGACGGCGTCGATGCCCGCTCGCTGCGGCCCTCCGAGGTGCGGCGGATCGTCGGCCTCTGCGAGCAGGCGCCGCACCTCTTCGACGCGAACATCCGGCAGAACCTGCTGTTCGCGCGGGAGGAGGCGACCGACGCCGAGCTGCTCGCGGCGCTCGACCGCGTGGGCCTCGCGGACTGGACGGCCGAGCGCGGCGGCCTGGACGCGCGCGTCGGCGACCGGGGCGGCCTCGTCTCCGGCGGCCAGGCGCAGCGGATCGCGCTCGCCCGGGCGCTCCTCGCCGACTTCCCGGTCCTCGTGCTCGACGAGCCGACCGCGGACGTCGACGCCGACCGCGCTCGCGCCGTCCTCCGCGACGTGCTGCAGGCGGCGCGCGACCGGGGCCGCGGGGTTCTGCTCCTCACGCACACGGACGTGCCGGCCGACCTCGTCGACCGGACGGTGGAGCTCGCGGCCGTCGAGGGAGCGGAGCGCCTGCCCTCCGCAGCCGGGTGACTCAGCCCGCGGGCAGCTCGCGCCGCAGCGCGTCGAGCCGCGCGCGCCACGCGGCCACGCGGCCCGGCTCCGCGGCGACGGCCGGCCCGTCGACCCACTCGCGCACCAGGCGGATCCCGTGCAGCGCGCTCACGGCCCACACCTCGTGCCCGTCGAGGTCGGCGGGACGCACGCGGTCGTGCAGCACGTCGACCCCGAGGGCCGTCGCGAGCGCGAGGATGCTGCGCTCGGTCACGCTCGGGATCCGCGGCACGTCGCCCTCGACCACCGCGAGCGCGTCCCCGTGCCACCAGAGGATCGCGCTGTACGCGCCCTCGACGACCGTCCCGTCGGCGGCGAGGATGACGGCCTCGCCCGCGCCGTGCCGCGCCGCGCGGCTCCGCAGGGCGCCGAGGGCGTGCAGGTCCGGGCCCTTGAGGCGCGGCATCGTGCGCGGATCCGGCCCGTCGTGGTCCCGCAGGACGACCGTCGCCGTGCGCTCCGGGGCCGGCCGCACGAGCAGGCGGGCGACGTCGCCGTCCGGGCCGCGCAGCGCCTCCACGCGGGGGAACCAGGCGCCCGCGCGCGGCAGGGCGGCGACGGCCGCGTCGAGGAAGGCGACGGGATCCGGCACCGCGGCCGCCTGCGTCCGGAGCGCCGCGAGGAACCGCTGCCGATGAACGTCGAGCGCGAGGACCCGCCCGTCGTCCACGAGGAACGAGTCGGCCGCGAGCACCCGGTGCCCGGCGGGCCGCGTCTCCTCGGCTCCTCCCCGGGTCGCCTCCCCGGCGTCGGGCGCCCAGCCCGCGGGGGTCCACCGGAGGATCTGCTCGGAGCTCATACCCTTGAGGCTAGGCGGCCACGGGGTGCGGCCACGACACCGGGAGGCCGCGCATGGACGGAGCGCACGCGCACTCGAGGGCGGCCGTCCGGGGGCGCCGCATCGGCGGGTGGCACGACCCCGATGACGTGTTCGCGGCGCTCTTCGCCGACGAGGCCGCGGGCGACGTCGCGTGGCTCGACGACTCGGCGGGGGAGGGCTGGAGCTACCTCGCCGCGTCCGCGGGCAGCGTCACCCGGTGGCCCGACGGGGTCTTCGCCGGGCTGGCCGGGCTGCTGGCGGATGCGCCGGTCGCGCACCCCGACCCCGGCCTCCCGCCCGGCCTCGCCTTCCGCCTGGGCGTCGTCGGCTGGATCCCGCACGACGCCTGGCCCGAGACCGTGCCGCTGCACCACGCGCCGGTCGCCGACGCGACGTCCGACGCATCGTCCGAGGCGACGCCCGATCCCGCCGAGCCCGTCGCCGCCGCCTTCCTGCGGGTGGAGCGCCTCCTCGCCTTCGACCACGCGGCGTCCGCCATGTGGGCGGTCGCGCGCGCCGGGGACCCGTGGCTCGACGCGGTCGAGGGCGACCTCGACGGCGTCCCGGCGCGCCCCCGGCGGACGGCCGCCGCGCCGTCGGCCGGCCCGTCCGACGCCGGCCCCGGATCCGCCCCCGCCTGGCGCCACGACGACGACGCCTACCTGGCGCTCATCCGCTCCTGCCAGGAGTCCATCCGCCGCGGCGACGCCTACCAGCTCTGCCTCACCAACCAGGCGCGCGTCCCCGGTCGCGTCGACCCGGTGCGCGTGCACACGGCCCTGCGCGCCCTCAGCCCCACCCACCACGGCGGGTTCCTCCGGATCGGCGGCACGACGCTCGTCAGCGCGTCGCCCGAGCGCTTCGTGGAGGTGGACGCCGGCGGCACGCTGCGCACGCTCCCGATCAAGGGCACGCGGCCCCGCCACGCCGATCCCGCGGCCGACGCGCGGGCCCGCGACGAGCTGCTCGCGAGCGACAAGGAGCGGGCGGAGAACGTGATGATCGTCGACCTCATGCGCAACGACCTCAGCCGCGTGTGCGTGCTCGGCTCGGTCCGCGTCACGAGCCTGTTCGCCGTCGAGGCCTACGCGCAGGTGCACCAGCTCGTCAGCCGGGTGGAGGGGGAGCTCGCGCCCGGCGTCACGGCGGTCGACGCGGTGCGCGCCCTGTTCCCCGCCGGATCCATGACGGGCGCCCCGAAGTCCGCCGCCGTCGGCATCCTCCGGGCTCTCGAGGGCGGGCCGCGCGGCGTCTACGCCGGCGCGTTCGGCTGGTTCGGGGACGACGGGCGCGCGGACCTCGGCATGGTCATCCGCTCGGTCGTCGTCGCGGAGGGCCGCGCCACCGTGGGCGCGGGCGGCGGCATCACGGCGCTGTCGGTGCCCGACGAGGAGCTCGAGGAGGTCCGCGTGAAGGCCGCGCCGCTGCTTGCGGCCGTTGCCGCCGGGCGCGTGGCGGAGCGTCCGGAGAGCCTCCCGTCCTCCCTCCCCAGGGGCGCCGCCGGGGCCTGATCCGTCACCCCGCCGCCGGTTCGGGATCCCCCCGGCCGGGTCACTAGTCTTGTCGAGGCCTCCACGGCCGCGACCCCCGCATCGAATCGAGAGCGCCCTTGGCACACGAGACCCCCGACACCCCCGGCGACACCTACGACTTCCGCGCCATCGAGGCCGAGTGGTCGGAGGTGTGGGAGCGCGAGCAGCCCTTCCGCACGCCGGACGCCAGCGACACCCGCCCCCGCAAGTACATCCTCGACATGTTCCCGTACCCGTCGGGCGACCTGCACATGGGGCACGCGGAGGCCTTCGCGCTCGGCGACGCGGTCGCGCGCTACTGGCGCCAGCAGGGCTTCACCGTGCTCCACCCCATCGGCTGGGACTCCTTCGGCCTGCCCGCGGAGAACGCCGCCATCAAGCGCGGCGTCGACCCGCGCGAGTGGACCTACGCGAACATCGAGACGCAGAAGCAGTCGATGAAGCGCTACGGCCTGTCCTTCGACTGGGAGCGCGAGCTCCACACGAGCGACCCCGAGTACTACACGTGGAACCAGTGGCTGTTCCTCAAGATGCACGAGAAGGGCCTCGCCTACCGGAAGGACAGCTGGGTCAACTGGGACCCGGTGGACCAGACGGTCCTCGCGAACGAGCAGGTCCTGCCGGACGGCACGTCCGACCGCTCGGGCGCCGTGGTCGTCAAGAAGAAGCTCACGCAGTGGTACCTGCGCATCACCGACTACGCCGACCGCCTCATCGACGACCTCAACCAGCTCGAGGGCACGTGGCCCTCCAAGGTCCTCAACATGCAGCGCAACTGGATCGGCCGCTCCGTCGGCGCCGAGGTCGACTTCGTCGTCGAGGGTCGGGACGAGCCCGTCACGGTCTTCACCACCCGTCCGGACACGCTGCACGGCGCCACCTTCATGGTCGTCGCGCCCGACAGCGACCTCGCGGCCGAGCTCGTCGAGGGCGCGTCCGACGAGGTCCGCGAGGAGTTCCGCGGCTACCTGGAGCGCACGCAGCGCCTCAACGAGATCGAGCGCTCCACGACGGACCGCCCGAAGACCGGCATCCCGCTCGGCCGCACGGCCGTCAATCCCGTCAACGGCGAGCGGATCCCCGTCTGGGCCGCCGACTACGTCCTCGCCGACTACGGCACGGGCGCGGTCATGGCCGTCCCCGCGCACGACCAGCGCGACCTCGACTTCGCGCGCGCCTTCGACCTGCCGGTGCGCGTGGTCGTCGACACCACGCAGCCCGTCACGGGCGCCATCCGCATCATCCCCGAGGACGGCGAGCTGCCCGACCTCGAGGAGGTGCTGCCCGGCCGCACGGGCGTCGCGCTTCCCGGCGAGGGCCGCCTCATCAACTCCGGACCGCTCAACGGCCTGAGCAAGCAGCCCGCCATCAAGCGCGTCATCGAGCAGCTCGAGGCCGAGGGCCGCGGACGCGCGGCGAAGAACTACCGCCTGCGCGACTGGCTCATCTCGCGCCAGCGCTTCTGGGGCACGCCCATCCCCATCGTCTACGACGCCGAGGGCCGCGAGATCCGCGTGCCCGAGGACCAGCTCCCCGTGCGCCTGCCCGACACCGAGGGCCTCGACCTCACGCCCAAGGGCAAGTCGCCGCTCGCGGCCGCCACGGCGTGGACGAACGTGCCGAGCCCCGTGGACGGCAGCCCGGCCACGCGCGACCCCGACACCATGGACACGTTCATGGACAGCTCCTGGTACTGGCTGCGGTTCCTGTCGCCGAACGACGCCACCAAGGCGTTCGACCCGGCCGACGCCGACCGCTGGGCGCCCGTCGACCAGTACGTCGGCGGCGTCGAGCACGCCATCCTGCACCTGCTCTACTCGCGCTTCATCACCAAGGTGCTGTTCGACCTCGGCTACGTCACCTTCACCGAGCCGTTCAGCGCGCTGCTCAACCAGGGGATGGTGCTCTCCGGCGGCAGCAAGATGTCGAAGAGCAAGGGCGGCGTCGACCTCGGCTCCGAGATCGACCGCCACGGCGTCGACGCCATCCGCCTCACCATGGCGTTCGCCGGCCCGCCGGAGGACGACATCGACTGGGAGGACGTCTCCCCGTCCGGGTCCGCGAAGTTCCTGGCGCGCGCCTGGCGCCTCACGGGCGACGTCACGAGCGCGCCCGAGGTCGAGTGGAAGACGGGCGACGAGGCGCTGCGCCGCGTCACGCACCGCTTCCTCGCCGAGGGCCCTGGTCTGCTCGAGGCCTTCAAGTTCAACGTCGTCATCGCGCGCACCATGGAGCTCGTCAACGCCATCCGCAAGACCATCGACCAGGGCGCGGGCGGCGGCGACGCGGCGGTGCGCGAGGCCACCGAGGTCGTCGCGGTCGCGCTCAGCCTGTTCGCGCCGTACACGGCCGAGGACATGTGGAAGCGCCTCGGCTACACGGGCTCGGTCGCGTTCGCCGGCTGGCGCAAGGCCGACCGCAACCTGCTCGTCGTGAGCACGGTCACGGCGGTCGTGCAGGTCGACGGCAAGGTGCGCGACAAGCTCGAGGTCGACGCCCGCATCGGCGCCGACGAGCTCGAGGCCCTGGCGCGCGAGACGGCGGGCGTCAAGCGGTCGACCGCCGGACGCACGATCGACAAGGTCATCGTGCGCGCGCCGAAGATCGTCAGCATCACCACCACGCCCGCGTCGTAGCGGGTCGCCGCGCACGCGGTCACGAGGGCGGTCTGGAACACGGGCCGCCCTCGCTCCATCCCAGGTGCCGCCGCGCGGGACGATCCCCAGTCCGGCGGCGCGGCGTCGTCCGCACCGGCGTCGCGCCCTACCGTGCGCGCATGCGCCCCCACCGCCGCTCCCGGCCCGGTCCCCCCGACGACGACCCGTACGTCGTCACGGGCTTCGCGGAGACCGGCCCCACGTGGGAGCCCGACGAGGATCCCTTCTCGATGGAGGACCCGTTCCGTCCGGACCCGGCGGCCTGGCCCGGGGACCCCGGCCCGGACGCCGACGCCGATGCGGACGGCGAGGCGGAGCCCGCGGGCGGGGCCGAGCACGCCGGTCGCGACCGCGCGTCCCGGCGCCGGCGCATCGACGCGCCGCGCGGGCACGGCGCCGACGCCGCCGCGACCACGCCCGTCCCCACGACGCGGCTGCCGGCCGAGCTCGCGGGGAGGCGTCCGCGGATCCGGCTCCGCACCGGGGTCGGGGCGGCCGCCGTGCTCGTGGCCGCGGCGCTGGTCGTCGCGATCCTCGTCACGGCCGTCCAGGCGGCCGGGCCCACGGGGTCCGACGGATCGGGGTCGCCGTCGGCCCGCCCGTCCTCCCACGGGGCGGGGACCACGACCGGGCACGACGCGGACGGCCTGGGGGCGGACGGCTCGGGCGTGGGCGGCGCCGCATCCGACGGCGCCGGATCCACCCGCGCGGAGGTCGACGCGGCGGGCGCGGGCTCCCGCTCCGGCGGCGCGGTCGGCGCCGACGCCGCGGACTCCGCGAGCGGCGGATCCGCGCCCGCCGACGCCGCACCCATCTACGTCCACGTGGTCGGCGCGGTCGTCTCACCCGGCCTGTACCCGCTGGCGCCAGGCAGCCGGGTGGTGGACGCCCTCGCAGCGGCGCAGGGCCTCGCGGCGGGCGCCGACCCCGCGGGCGTCAACCTCGCGCGCGTCCTCGCGGACGGCGAGCAGCTCGTCGTCCCGCGCCAGGGGGAGACGCCGCCCGCCGCCTCGGGTTCCGCCGGGGCGGCCGCAGGGGGCACGGGCAGCGCGTCCCCCTCCGCGCCCGTGGACCTCAACACCGCCACGGCGGAGCAGCTCGAGACGCTCCCGCGCGTCGGCCCCGCGCTCGCCGGGCGCATCATCGCCTGGCGGTCCGCGCACGGCCGCTTCGCCCGCGTCGCGGACCTCGGCCGCGTCCCGGGCGTCGGCGACCGGACGCTCGCCTCGCTGACGCCCCTGGTCCGCGTGTGACGCCCCCGCGCGCGGACCCGACCGCCCGCGACCACCCGGGTCGCAGCCCGCGCGACCACCCGCTTCGCAGGCCGGGCGACGTCCGCGGCGGCCGGAAGCGCGCGCGGACCGCCGCCGCGGCAGCGGCGCCCCTGGACCTGCGCCTCGCGATCCCCGCGGCGGTCGGATGGTGCGCGACGGCCGCGGCGATCGGCGTCCCCGGTTCTGCGGCTCCCGCGGCGGCCCTCGCCGCGGCGCTGGCGTCCGTGCTCGCGCTGACGTCGGTCGTCGCGTCACGGAGATCCCGACGCGCCGAGCACCGACGCGGTCCGCTCGCACGTCGACGCGGAGTGCGGGACGGATCACGGCGTCCGGCCCGGGCACGGCCCGGGGTCCTCCGCGGCACGGCGGGTCTGGCGGTCGCGGCGGGCATGGCGGCGATGCTCCTCGGCGCGGCAGCGGCTCGCGAGCCGCTGCGCCACCCCTCCGAGCTCGAGGCCGCGGCGGCCGCTCACGGCATGGTCGTCGCCGACGTCGTCCTCGACGAGTCGCCCGCTCCGGTGGCGGGTCGCGCGTCGGGCGGGTCCGCGGCACCCGCCCGGGTCCGGATCGTGGGCCACCTCCGTGCGATCCACGTCGGCGCGGAGGCGCCCGGACGGGCCGCCGACGTCACGGTGACGCCGCCGGCATCGGTCCCCGTGGTCGTCTTCGCGTCCGCCTCCGCCGTGGGCGGCGCCCGGTCCGGGGTGGGAACGACGATCCGGCTGAGCGCCGTGGTGCGACCGGCGGATCCGGGCGACGAGGCGGCCTACCTGCTCGTCGCCCGCGGGGCCCTCGAACGGGTCGCCCGACCGGACGGGCCGCTGGCCCTCGCGGACGGGCTGCGCGCGGGCCTCACGCGCGCCGCGTCCGAGCTGCCCGGCCCGGGAGCGCAGCTGCTGCCCGGGCTGGCCATCGGCGACGTGTCCCAGGTGCCCCCCGACCTCGTCCAGACCATGAAGGACACCTCCCTGACGCACCTGACGGCCGTCTCCGGCGCCAACTGCGCGGTCATCGTGGGCCTCGTGCTCGCGCTGTCCGCGGCCGTCGGGCTGCGGCGACCCGGCCGCGCCGTGGCGGCGGTGGCGGCCCTCGCCGCGTTCGTCGTGCTCGTGACCCCGCAGCCCAGCGTGCTGCGCGCGGCCGTCACGGCCGCGGTGCTGATCGTGTCCACCGTCACCGGCCGCCCGTCGCGGGGGCTGCCCGCCCTCGCCCTGGCGGTGGTGATCCTCCTCACGACCGATCCCTGGCTCGCGCGCGACCTCGGCTTCGCGCTGAGCGTGCTGGCCACCGCCGGCCTGTTGGCGCTCGCGCCGCCGCTCGCCGACCGCCTGGCGCGTCGGATGCCGCGCCGCCTCGCCGAGGCGCTCGCGATCCCCGTCGCCGCGCAGGTCGCGTGCCAGCCCGTCCTGCTCGTGCTGCAGCCGGGCCTGCCCGTCCACGGCGTGCTGGCCAACCTGCTGGCCGAGCCCGCGGCGGCGCCCGCCACGGTGGCGGGGCTCGTCGCCTGCGTCCTGCTGCCCGTCTGGCCGGCCGCGGGCGGGCTGGCGCTGCGGATCGCGTGGCTGCCGTCCTCGTGGATCGCCGCCGTCGCCCGCGTCCTGTCCGAGCTGCCGTGGGGGAGGATCCCGTGGCCCACCGGCCCGGGCGGCGGCGTCGCGCTCACGTCGGCGAGCGCGCTGGTGGTCGCGGCGCTCGCCCTCGGACGCGGACCGGGGGAGCGCAGGCCCGCCATCTCCGCCGCCGACGCGCCCGCCCCGCCAGCAGCCCCGCCGCCCGCATCCGAGGCGGCCCCCGCGCCGCTCCCCGCGACCGGCGATGTCCCACCCGACGGCTAACCTGGATCCGCTCGCGGCCCTCCGCCGCGGACCCGTCTCCCACCCCCGCCCGGAAGGACCCGCATGGCGACCAGGACCACCCGCGGCGCCGCGGCCAAGGCGTCCGCCGCCATCCCGCAGCTCGCGTGGGACGCCGTGCGGCCCGCCCCGATCGTGCTCGTCTCCGGCACCGAGTCGCTCCTCGCGGACCGGGCCATCCGGCGCCTGCGCGACATCCTCACGGCGGAGGACCCGAGCATCGAGGTCTCCGACATCGAGGCCGACTCCTACGCGCCGGGGGAGCTCATCACGCTCGCCAGCCCGTCGCTGTTCGCCGAGCCCCGCCTCATCCGCGTGGTCAACGTCGAGAAGTGCTCCGACCAGTTCCTGCTCGACGCCGTGGCCTACCTCGACTCGCCGGCGGACGACACCTACGTCGTCCTCCGTCACGCCGGCGGAGTGCGCGGCAAGAAGCTGCTCGACGCGGTGCGCGCGGGCACGGGCGGCGGCATCGAGGTCGTCTGCGCGGAGCTGAAGAAGGACAGCGAGAAGCACGACTTCGCGGTCGCCGAGTTCCGGGCGGCGAAGCGGTCGATCACCCCCGGCGCCGTGCGCCAGCTCGTCGCGGCGTTCCAGGACGACGTCAGCGAGCTCGCGTCCGCCTGCCAGCAGCTCATCTCGGACACCGCGCACGAGATCACCGAGGTCACGGTCGACGAGTACTACGGCGGCCGGGTGGAGATCAACGCCTTCGCCGTCGCCGACTCCGCCATCGCCGGACGCCGCGGCGAGGCCCTCGTGCTCCTCCGGCACGCGCTCACCTCGGGGGCGGATCCGGTTCCGCTCATCGCCGCCTTCGCCATGAAGATCCGCACGATGGCCAAGGTCTCCGGCGTCTCCGGCCCCTCGGGGCAGCTCGCGTCGAAGCTCGGCATGACGCCGTGGCAGGTGGACCGCGCGCGGCGCGACCTGCAGCTCTGGGACGACGAGGGCCTGGGCCGCGCCGTCGAGGCCCTCGCCGAGGCCGACGCGCAGGTCAAGGGCGGCGGGCGCGATGCCGTCTACTCGCTCGAGCGCATGGTCCGCACGGTCGCCTCGCGCGGCCGCGAATGACGCTGCGCCCGGCGGCCGGCGGAATTCCACGCGCCCCCTCCCACGCACGGGGAGGGACGACGAGGACCCGTCCACGAGCATGTCCCACGCACGACGAAGGGCCCCGCGCGATGCGGGGCCCTTCGTCGTGCGTGGTGCGGAGATCAGCCGATCTTGGCGACCTGCTTGGCGATCGCGCCCTTGCGGTTCGCGGCCTGGTTCTTGTGGATGACGCCCTTGCTGGCGGCCTTGTCGAGCTTCTTGCCGGCGAGGCTGACGGCCTTGACGGCCGCGTCCTTGTCGCCCGCGGTGATGGCGGTCTTGACCGAGCGGATCGCCGTCTTCAGCTCGCTCTTGACGGCCTTGTTGCGCTCCTGGGCCTTCTTGTTCGTGCCGATGCGCTTGATCTGCGACTTGATGTTTGCCACGTGTTATGTCTTCCGTTCGAGTTTTCGTCAGATGGATTGCCGCTCAGCGAGAGAGGGCGCCTGCGGCGATACCGCGTGATCGGGGAGGATCACACGCAAGCCAACAGGCGACGATACCAGGTCGCGGCCGGGAAATCAGGTGGCGGAGCCCCGCGCGTCGCGGTCCGCCCGCGGGGACGGCTCGCCCGGGCGCACGAAGCGGGTCTCCGGCACGTCGTCCACGGCGTCGCGGATGCGCCGCCGGAAGTCCGCGGGCATGTCGGGCAGCGCGTCCACCGGCCACCAGCCCACCTCGAGCGACTCGTCGTCGGCGACGTGCGCCTCGCCGCCGACGTAGCGGCAGCGGAACGTCAGGTCGAGGTAGCTGGCGCGGTCGCCGTTCGGGTAGGTGATCTCGCCGGTCGTGCCCACCGCGACGAGGCGCTCGACCTCGACCTCCACGCCCGTCTCCTCCGCGGCCTCGCGCCAGGCGCCCACCGCGGGCTCCTCGCCGGGCTCGAGGATGCCCGAGACGGGCGCCCAGCCGCCGGTGTCGCCGCGGCGGACGAGGAGCACGCGCGGGCCGTCGAGGATCACGGCGGTCACGCCGGAGAGCCACAGGGGCTCGGTGCCGATGCGCTCGCGGAGCGACACGATGAAGTCGGGGATGCCCATGCCGCGAGCCTATCGACGCGCATCCCGCGGCCCCGTCCCCCGCCCGCGGCCCCGTCCCCCGCCCGCGGCGCCCCGCCCGCCGCCCGCGGCGCCCCGTCCGGCGCCCGCGGCGCCCCGCCCGCCGCGTCCGGCACGCCGTCGCCGTCCTAGGCTCGGAGCATGGCCCTCCCTGCAGATCCCACCGCCCCCGTCCGCGCCTCCGCATCCACCGTCACCGCCGTCGTCGGCGGCCACGTCGTCCCCGTCGACGGCGCCCCGATCCCCGGCGGCACCGTCCTCCTCCGCGACGGCCTCGTCGCCGCCGTCGGGCAGGCCGCCGACGTCGAGGTCCCCGAGGGCGCCACCGTCATCGACGCCGCCGGCCGCTGGGTCCTCCCCGGCTTCGTCGAGGCGCACGGCCACGTGGGCATCCACGAGGAGGCCAACGGCCCCGCGGGCAACGACACGAACGAGATGACCGACCCCGACATGAGCTCGGTGCGCGCGATCGACGCCATCGACATCGACGACGAGGGCTTCCGCGACGCGCTCAAGGGCGGCGTCACGACCATCGTCGTGAAGCCCGGCTCCGGCAACCCGATCGGCGGCCAGTCGGTCGCGATCAAGTCGTGGGGAGGCCGCACCATCGACGAGCAGCTCGTGAGCGACTCCGTGAGCGTCAAGAGCGCGCTCGGCGAGAACCCGAAGCGTGTCTACGGCGCCAAGGACCGCACGCCGTCCACGCGCCTCGGCGTCGCCATGGTGATCCGCCGGGCCTTCCGCGACGCGGAGGACTACCGCGCGGCCCGCGACCACGCCGAGAAGGAGGGCAAGCCGTTCTCGCGCGACCTCGGCAAGGAGACGCTCGTGCGCGTGCTCGACGGCGAGCTCGCCTGGGACCAGCACACGCACCGCCACGACGACATCGCCACCGCGATCCGCCTCGCCGACGAGTTCGGCTACCGGCTCGTCGTCAACCACGGCACCGAGGGCGACAAGATCGCGGACGTCCTGTCCGAGCGCGGCATCCCCGTCATCTTCGGCCCGATGATCACCTCCCGCTCCAAGGTCGAGCTCCGCGACCGCGCCGTCGCGAACCTCGCGGCGCTGCACCGCGCGGGCGTCCTAATGGCCATCACGACCGACGCGCCCGTGGTACCCATCGACTTCCTGGTGCACCAGGCGTCCTTCGCGGTGAAGGACGGGCTGCCCGCCGACGTCGCGATCCGCGCGATCACGGCGAACCCGGCCGCCATACTGCGCCTCGACCACCGCGTCGGCGCGCTCACCCCGGGCCTCGACGCCGACGTCGTGATCTGGTCGGGCGACCCGCTCGACGTGCAGTCGCGCGCCGAGCACGTCATCATCGGCGGCGACACGGTCTACACCTGGGCCGACGGCGTCGGCACGACGGTCGAGCGCCGCACGCGCTTCGGCGCGTGAGCGACGCGCCGGGGCCGGGCGCCGCGCGCACCGCGGTCGTCGCGGGCGCGTCCGGCTTCATCGGGCAGGTCCTCGTCCGCGAGCTGACGGAGGAGGGCTATCGCGTCCGCACCATCGGACGCGCGGGGGCCGACGCGCGCTGGGGCGACGCCGAGGGGATCCGCCGCCTCCTCGATGGCGCCGACCTGCTCGTGAACCTCGCGGGCAAGAGCGTCAACTGCCGCTACGGCGTGGCGAACCGCCGGGAGATCCTGCGCTCGCGCGTGGAGACGACGGCCGAGCTCGGGCGCGCGATCCAGGACAGCGCGTCGCCCGTGCCCGTGTGGATCAACGCCTCGACCGCCACGGTGTACCGGCACGCGACCGACCGTCCGCAGACCGAGTCGACCGGCGAGCTCGGCGACGACTTCTCGCCGTCGGTCGGGCGAGCGTGGGAGCGCGCGTTCTTCGCGCCCGAGCTGCCCGCCACCCGCCGCGTGGCGCTCCGCATCGCGATCGTCCTCGGCCGCGACGGCGCGCTGCAGCCGCTCCTCGGCCTCGCGCGCTTCGGCCTCGGCGGGCCGCAGCTCGACGGGCGGTTCCCGGGGCGCCCGTCGCGCATCCGGGCGGGCGCGCACCACGTCTTCCAGCCGACGAAGGGTCGCCAGGTCTTCAGCTGGCTGCACATCGACGACCTCGTAGGGATCATCCGCTTCGTCCGCGACACGCCCTCCCTCGAGGGACCGATCAACGCGTCGAGCCCGGCGCCCGTCACGAACCGCCGGCTGATGAAGGTGCTCCGCGGGGCGGTCGGCATGCCGGTCGGCCTCGCCGCGAACCGGTGGATGCTCGAGGTCGGCATGTGGCTCTTCCGCACCGAGCCCGAGCTCGTCCTCAAGAGCCGCTGGGTCGTCCCGGAGGCGCTCGAGGCGGCGGGCTACCGGTTCCGGTGGCCGGAGCTCGATGCGGCCGTCGACGACATCGTCCGGCGCTGACCGTCCCGTGCGGGTCGGCCGCGCGACACGACACGCCCGGACGTCGTGGATCGTGAAAGCGCGGACCCGCGCCGGGCGATACCCGATGTGAGCACCGACAGCGACATCATCGAGAGGTCCTCGACGACCCCTCGGGCGTTCGCGGAGCTCTACGACCGACATGCACCGACCGTGCACCGGTACGCCGCGCGCGCGGTCGGGGTCACGGCCGCGGAGGACGTGATGTCGTCCACCTTCCTCGTCGCGTTCGAGCGACGCGGTTCCTACGACCTCGGACGCCCGGACGCCCTGCCGTGGCTGCTCGGCATCGCCACGAACCTGATCCACCGGCATCGCCGGAGCGACGCTCGCGCCCACCGCGGCATGGCGGCGTTCCACGATGCCGCGGTGCCGATGGACGCCGAAGGCGCGGCGTCCGACCGGATCGACGCGGCCCGTGGGATCGACGCCGTGCGCGCGGAGCTCGCGCGCATCCCGGATCGCGAGCGCGACGTGCTCCTCCTCCACGCGTGGGGCGGTCTCGACCACGCCGGGATCGCCCGTGCTCTCGGCATCCCGGAGGGCACGGTCGGCAGCAGGCTTCACCGGGCGAGGCGCCGTCTGCGCCCGCTCGTCGAGGACGCGCAGAGCGCGAGGATCGGAGCGGACGATGCATGACCGGCTGTTCGACACCGTCGAGCGATCAGGAGGCGACCCGCCCGTGGTGACGAGCGCCGCCCTGGCTCGGGGCCGCGCGCTGCTCATCGCGCGCGCCGACGAGGAGGACGCGTCCGGACACCGGCCCTCGCCGACAGGCTGGAGCCGGCGTCGTGCGCTCGGCATCGGGCTGGCGGCTTCCGCCGTCGCCGCTACGGTCGTCGGTGCCGCGCTCGTCGGGGCGGGCGGGGATGGCCGCCCGCCCACCGCCGCGACGCCCGACGGCGACGCTCCCTTCGACGTGGAGGTCGCCCGGAGCGTCTTCGTGCATGGCGTGGTCGACTACGACCCGTTCGTCGACACGTCGTCGATGGCCGCCGCGAGCGACGCGGTCGTGCTCGGGACCGTCCGCTGCGTCCGCGCGGCCCGGCCGCCTGCACTCCGGGACGGCGGGGGAGCCCGCGTGGACACCGTCCTGGTCGAGCTCCGGGTGGACCGGCTGGCCTCGGCGGCCGCGGGATGGCAGCTCGACGGCCGGATCATGGTCGAGCTGCAGCGCCCGGGCGCGACGCTCGAGGAGCAGCGGTCCGCCCTGCCGCCGGGCACGCGCATGGTCGCGTATCTCGACTCCGCGCAGGACTTCCTCGACGTGCCCGCGGATGCCGTCGCCTTCTACCGCCCCGTCGGCCTCCAGGCCGTGACCGTGCAAGGGGCCGACGGCGGTGCGCTCGTCCGGCCGCTCCTCGGGCAGACGGAGGATGCGGATCTCGACGACGCGCTCCCCGGCGGCACGGCCATCGGGTTCTGAGAGCGCACGCGCGCACGCGCGGTCAGCAGCGATGCCCGGTCGCCCGCCGCATGGGATGATCGTGGTTCCGCCCCACCGCACTGACCCCCCTGAAGGAACGCGTGAGCCCCCTAGCAACGAAGGCCCTCCGGCCCGCCGCGACCGACCCCGCGTCCATCCGCAACTTCTGCATCATCGCCCACATCGACCACGGCAAGTCCACGCTGGCCGACCGCATGCTGCAGCTCACGGGCGTCGTCGAGTCGCGCGCCATGCGCGCCCAGTACCTCGACCGCATGGACATCGAGCGCGAGCGCGGCATCACCATCAAGAGCCAGGCCGTGCGCATGCCGTGGGAGCTGGAGGGCAAGACCTACGCGCTCAACATGATCGACACCCCGGGGCACGTCGACTTCTCCTACGAGGTCTCCCGCTCGCTCGCCGCGTGCGAGGGCGCGATCCTCCTCGTGGACGCCGCGCAGGGCATCGAGGCCCAGACGCTCGCGAACCTCTACCTCGCGCTGGAGAACGACCTCACGATCATCCCGGTGCTCAACAAGATCGACCTGCCCGCGGCGGATCCGGACAAGTACGCGGCCGAGCTCGCCTCCCTCATCGGCGGCGACCCCGCCGACGTGCTGCGCGTCTCCGGCAAGACCGGCGCCGGCGTCGAGGAGCTCCTCGACCGGGTCTCCCGCACCATCCCGGCGCCCGTCGGCGACCCCGACGGCGCCGCCCGCGCCATGATCTTCGACTCGGTCTACGACGCCTACCGCGGCGTGGTCACCTACGTCCGCATGATCGACGGCAAGCTGAGCCCGCGCGAGAAGATCGCGATGATGTCGACGCGCGCCACCCACGAGATCCTCGAGATCGGCGTCAGCTCGCCCGAGCCCACGCCGTCCGACGGCCTCGGGGTCGGCGAGGTCGGCTACCTCATCACGGGCGTGAAGGACGTGCGCCAGTCGAAGGTCGGCGACACCGTCACGACCGCCGCGCGTCCCGCGACCGAGGCGCTGCCCGGCTACACCGAGCCGCTGCCCATGGTCTTCTCCGGGCTCTACCCGATCGACGGATCCGACTACCCCGACCTCCGCGACGCGCTCGACAAGCTGAAGCTCTCCGACGCCGCGCTCGTCTACGAGCCCGAGACCTCGGTCGCGCTGGGCTTCGGCTTCCGCTGCGGGTTCCTCGGGCTCCTGCACCTCGAGATCATCACCGAGCGCCTCTCCCGCGAGTTCGGCCTCGACCTCATCACGACCGCGCCCTCCGTGATCTACGAGGTCACCAGCGAGGACAAGAAGACGGTCACGGTCACCAACCCGAGCGAGTTCCCGGGCGGCAAGATCGTGAGCGTGTCCGAGCCCGTGGTGAAGGCCGCGATCCTCGCGCCCAAGGACTACGTCGGCACGATCATGGAGCTGTGCCAGTCGCGGCGCGGGATCCTGCTCGGAATGGAGTACCTCGGCGAGGACCGCGTGGAGATCCGCTACACGATGCCGCTCGGCGAGATCGTGTTCGACTTCTTCGACAACCTCAAGAGCAAGACGGCCGGCTACGCGTCGCTCGACTACGAGCCCGCGGGCTCGCAGGAGTCCGACCTCGTGAAGGTCGACATCCTGCTGCAGGGCGAGCAGGTCGACGCGTTCAGTGCCATCGTGCACCGCGACAAGGCCTACGCGTACGGCGTGCTGATGACGGGCCGCCTCCGCGAGCTCATCCCGCGCCAGCAGTTCGAGGTGCCGATCCAGGCGGCCATCGGCGCGCGGATCATCGCCCGCGAGTCCATCCGCGCCATGCGGAAGGACGTGCTCGCCAAGTGCTACGGCGGCGACATCACCCGCAAGCGCAAGCTGCTCGAGAAGCAGAAGGAGGGCAAGAAGCGCATGAAGATGGTCGGCCGCGTCGAGGTCCCCCAGGAGGCGTTCATCGCCGCGCTCTCGGGCGACACGGAGAAGAAGGCCAAGTAGCCGCGTCCTCCGCATGCACGACGCGCCCCCTGCCGCGAGAGGCAGGGGGCGCGTCGTGCATGCGATGAGGAAGCGGCCCTCAGCAGGTCGTCGGTCGCGGGGAGCCTGCGGCCACCCACTGGGAGTAGGTCATCTTCAGGCCGTCGGGCGCTGCGTAGCCGGAGTACGTGATGTCGGGAGATCCGGCTGCCGAGCAGTACCGGTCCCCGGGGAACGACGTCACGACCTGCGGCGTGGGATACGCGTATGAGGCCCACGAGTCGTAGGAGAGCAGCTCGCCCTGCACGTTCCTCGTGTCCTCGATCACGATGGAGGGCAGCCACGGCAGCTTGCGGACGTAGGCGCTGTCGTAGAAGACGTTCCCCTCGCCGGGCTGCTTCGCGAGGGCCGGCGAGCCGAGGTGCCGGTACTCGTCGAAGGTGAGCTTGTGGTCGGTGAACTCGGTGCGTCCGACCGAACGCGACAGCGACCCGATGCTCGAGAAGACCTCGCTGGACGAGGCCCACTTGTACGCGCTGGCCGTCGAGGACAGGCGCGTGGTGACCGGGCGCGGGGAGCCGGCGCGCTGCCATTCGCCGTAGCTGATCGGCAGCGACACGGGATAGTCGGGGAGCGCGATCTCGGCGTGCACCACGGGAGACCACGTGGACCCGAAGAACGTGGCGGACTCCCGGATGGGAGCGGGGAACCCGTCGGCTCGCCACTCCGAGAAGGTGGCGATCGTGGTGACGGTGTCCTCGGGGTCGCCGTCTCCGTCGACGAGGATCAGATCGTCGAGGAACGGCACGGAGTGGTACGACCGGGTCCGGGCCTCGGCAGCGCTGGCGGGGGCGGCCGCGACGGCGCCTCCGACGAGCAGCGCGCCGACGAGGGCGAGCGCGGTGAGGGAACGGTTCATGGGGCCTCTCGGGCGATGGGGATGGGGCAGGAGGACCGCGAGGCGGTCGGGTCCGAGCATGACCTGCATCCGTCCGCGTCGCTCGCACTTTCGCACCACCGGGGAGTCGTCGTCGTCCTCCGGTGCACTCGTGGGAGCTTCCCCTGCCCCTGGCGGCGTCCATCGCCGGGTCCTCGGGCGACACGGGAGGGGGAAGGACGAGCTGGGCCGACCCTCGCACGCACGACGCGCCCCCTGCCTCGAGGCAGGGGGCGCGTCGTGCTCGTGAGTCGGCGTCCGTCAGCAGGTCGTCGGACGCGGGGAACCGGCGGCCACCCACTGGCCGAATGTGAGGGTCACGCCGTCCGGTGCGGCCAGACCCGAGTACCGGACGTCCGGCGAGCCGGCGGCCTGGCAGTACCGGTCGCCGTCGAAGGAGGCGACGACCTGCGGCGTGGGCTGCGCGAGGTAGGTCCACGTCGCGAAGTCGATCCGCGCGACCTCGCCGGTGTAGAGGTCCCTTCCCACGATGCTGTCGCTCCACGACAGCTTGCGATAGGGCTCCTCCTGGGGCCCGACGACGGCGGGATACCCGAGGTGGCGGTACTCGGAGAACGTCAGCTTGTGCTGGCCGGGCTCGTCCGCGAAGGCGACGCCGGCGGAGACGAAGAGCTCGTCGGAACCGCGGTACTGGTACACGGTGGAGTCCGCGGCGAGACGGTCGGTGCGCGGCGTCGGCGCACCCAGCTTCGTCCAGGACGCGTAGTCGAGGTACGCCGAGAACGTGACGCGACCGGCGGTGGCGTCGGCGAAGATCGTCGAGTCCCACGTGTACTTCACGTAGGCCATGGAGGCGGGCCGCGGCTTCGGGAAGCCGTCCTGCTTCCAGTCATCGAAGGTCGCAGGCACCACGGTCGGGCCGTCGGGGGAGTCCACGTCGATGAAGAGGTCGGCGCTGTACGGGACGGAGTAGTAGTGCCCGGCGCTCGTGGCGGCGTGTGCAGGCAGGGCGACGGCGGCGCTGCCGACGACGACGACGGCCGCGATGAGGGAGCGGATCGTGCGGTTCATGATGCCTTTCGTGGTGAGGAGCTGATGGTCATGCGGTCGGATGGCGCGAGTGCCGGGGGTGACACCGGGATGCCGGGGTGCGGGGGTGACGTCAGCAGCGCGCGGGCTGCGGGGAACCGGCCTCGACCCACTGGCCGAAGTCGAGCTTCACGCCGTCCGGTGCCGCGATGCCGATGTAGCGGATGTCCGCGGAGCCCGCGGCCTGGCAGAACCTGTCGCCGTCGAACGACTTCACGATCCGCGGGGTGGGACGGGCGTAGTAGTCCCAGGTGGCGAAGTCGAGCGCCGCGTCCTCGCCCGTCCCCGTCTCGGGGCCGACGATCGAGGGGAGCCAGGACAGCTTGCTGAACGAGTAGCTCAGGACGTCGGGAGCGGGGTAGCCGAGGTGCGCGAATTCCGCGAAGGTCAGCTTGTGGTTGACCGGGAGGTCGTCGCCGTAGCTGCCCTGACCGACGAAGACCTCGGAGGAGTAACCGTAGCGGAAGGCCTGGCCGTCCACCGCGAGGCGGTCGTCGGTGGGCTTCGGCGAACCAGCGGCACGCCACTGTCCGTACGTGAGGGCGAATGAGGCGGCTGCGGCCTCGGTCTGCACGTCGGCGTAGATCGTCGGGGACCACGTGTAGGTGCGGTAGGCGACCCGGCTCGGCACCGGCTTCGGCAGCCCGTCCGCGGCCCACTCGTCGAAGGTGGCGATCTCGAGGTAGAAGCCGCCGTCGGCCTCGACGGTCGTGTAGAGGTCGCCGCTGAACGGGACGGAGTAGTAGGTGCCGTCGCCGGGCGCGGCCTGCGCCGGCGTGGCGACGAGGGCGCCGCCGAGCGCGATGGCTCCGGCGAGGACGAGGGCGGGGATCGAGCGGTTCACGGTGGCCTTCCGATGGTCGACGCGGTGGTCGAGGGGTGATGGGAGTGGATGCCGGGCGGCGTCGCATCCGCGCCTCGACCATCTCCGACCCGCGAGCGGACCGGTTCGACGACGCGTGAGCTGACGTTCCCCTGAGCCGGTCGAACCGGCCATGGCTGAAAGCTATCTGCCCGGGAAGACGCGGAAGAGAACCCCGGGTCACGGACGGATAACGCTTCTGACCGGGACTACAGCGCCCGGATGAGGGCACCCGTCCCGGCGTCATCCGGACGGATGACCGGGGTCTCCGGCGGACCCCAGATCGGGGGTGGGCGTCCGCGGAGGGGCATCGGGCGGGCTCGCGGGCGGGACGTCGTCCGGGTCGCGCGCCGGGGTCTCGCAGCCCCACGCCGTAGTCTGATCCGCATGCGCCGCAGCACCTACACCGCGACCGCCGTCACGTACGGCTCCGTCGGCGGCACCCAGGCCGTCGACCTCCTGACCTACCCGCCTGAGGGCTACCGCCCCTCCGAGGCGAGCGCCCGGCTGGGCAGCGGCGACGAGCGATTCGAGCAGGCCGTCGCCCTCCTCATGACGTGGGGCGTGCAGCGCGGTAGCGGCATCGACGTCACGCGCATCGAGCAGGAGGTGCCGGACGAGCCCGGCTACCGCGGGCTCGAGTTCGACGAGGACGGCGTGCCGCAGGCGCCGGCCGACCGCCCGCGCGAGGCGCTGTACGGCGACGACGGCACCGCGTGGATCACGTCGGGCACCTCGGCCGTGCTCCGCATGCCGTTCGGCCCGTTCCACCCCGAGGCGCCGGTGCGCGTCGTGTACACCGTCGAGGAGGCCGACCGCGTCGGCTTCGCCTACGGCACGCTGCCCGGCCACCCCTTCAGCGGCGAGGAGGCGTTCCTCGTCTCGCGCGAGCCCGACGGCAGCGTCTGGCTCACCCTCCGCGTCTTCTCCCGGCCGGCCTCGTGGCCGCTGCGGCTCGCGAGCCCCGCGCTGCGCGTCGTCCAGGGCGTCTTCACGCGCCGCTACCTGCGCTCGCTGCACCCGGCCGTCGCGTCCGCCTGATCCCGGGGACGGCGCGATCCGGACCCTCGGTCGCCCGGCTCAGCGCGCGGCGAGCCCGTCCAGGAACGCGAGGACCTCGTCGTGCCCGGCGCGGAGGTCCGGCACGACGAGCGCGGCGTGCGCGTCCGGCGCCCGCAGCGCGTCCACGTCGTAGGCGCCGGTCGCGACGGCCACGAACGGGAAGCCCGCCGCCTCCGCAGCCACGCCGTCCGCGGGGGTGTCGCCGATGATCACGACGGGCGCGCCGACGAGCTCGGCCGCGGCCCGTCGGGTGAGGTCGCTGCGGATCCTGGCCTCGTGCCCGAACGCGGATGCGTCCCAGTCGAAGAGCCCCACGTCGAGCCCGGCGCCGTCGAGCTTGTACCGGGCGCGGAGCGGCGAGTTGCCCGTCAGCAGCGCGTTCACCCACCCCCGCGCGGCGACGTCGGCCACCAGCTCGGGGACGCCGACCGGGACGGTGCGCCGACCGGGTCCGTAGTGCTCGACGCGCGACAGCTCCTCGAGGTGCTGCCGCACCGGCGCGTGCAGGGACTCCGGCAGGCCGTAGACGTCGAGGGTCTCCCAGATGATCTGCCCGTCGGTCTTGCCGTGCGCGTGCACCGTGCGGTCCTCGAGCGGCTCGCCGGCCGCCAGCTCGATCGCGCGGTGGTACATGCTGCCGGAGCGCGGGCTGTTGTGCAGGAGCGTGCCGTCGACGTCCCAGAGGACGTGGAGGGGCCGGGGCGAGGGGGCGTCGGTCATGCGCCCATCCTGCCGGAGCCCGCTGCTCGGACCGCCCTCCCCGCCGGGGGATGATGGACGGATGCCGTCCGCCCTGCCCCTCGCCGATCCCGCCCCCGCCGACGGCCTGCTGCCGGCCTCCGCCGCCGAGGGCGCCGACGAGCGCGCGTTCGGCGTCTACCTGCACGTGCCGTTCTGCCGGGTGCGCTGCGGGTACTGCGACTTCAACACCTACACGGCGCCCGAGCTCCGCGGGGTCAAGCAGTCGGACTACGCGTCGCAGGCCGTGCAGGAGGTGCGCTTCGCGGGATCCGCGCTCCGGGCCTCCGGCGTCCCCGCGCGCCCCGCGTCCACCGTGTTCCTCGGCGGCGGCACCCCCACGCTCCTGCCGGTCGAGGACCTGGTGCGGATGCTCGACGCCGTGCGGACGACGTGGGGCATCGCCGAGGGCGCCGAGGTCACGACCGAGGCGAACCCCGACAGCGTCGACGACGCCTACCTCGCCGCCCTCGCCGCGGGCGGCTTCACGCGCGTCTCGTTCGGCATGCAGTCCGCCGTGCCCCGCGTGCTCGCCACGCTCGAGCGCACGCACGACCCCGCGCGCATCGCGCCCGTCGTCCGCGGCGCCCGCGCCGCCGGCCTCGAGGTGAGCCTCGACCTCATCTACGGGACCCCGGGGGAGACCATCGACGACTGGCGCGCCTCGCTCTCGCAGGCGATCGCCCAGGAACCCGATCACCTCTCCGCCTACGCGCTCATCGTGGAGCCCGGCACCAAGCTCGCGCGGCAGATCCGCCGCGGCGAGGTGCCCGAGCCCGACGAGGACCTCCAGGCGGACATGTACGAGCTCGCCGACCGCATGCTCGGCGAGGCCGGCTACGAGTGGTACGAGGTGAGCAACTGGGCCCGCGGCGGCCGCCTCAGCCGGCACAACCTCGCCTACTGGCAGGGCCACGACTGGTGGGGCGTCGGCCCCGGCGCGCACAGCCACGTCGGCGGCGTCCGCTGGTGGAACGTGAAGCACCCGGCCGCCTACGCCGACCGCGTGCTCGCCGGGGCCTCGCCCGGCGCCGGCCGCGAGACGCTCGACGACGCCACGCGCGAGGTGGAGCGCGTGCTGCTGGGGGCGCGGATCCGCGACGGCCTGGCCATCCCGACCCTCACGGTCGAGGGCCGCCGCCAGGTCGCCGGTCTCATCGCCGACGGCCTCGTGGATCCGCGCGCCGCCCTCGCGGGCACGCTCGTGCTCACCCTGTCGGGGCGGCTCCTCGCCGACGCCGTGGTGCGCCGCCTCCTCGAGGACTGACGCGGCGCGGGACGACCAACGGCTCGCGGAGCGCCGCGTGCACCGGACGGGTCAGAGGACGACCGCGCCCACCTCGTCGCCGGCCTCGCGCTCGGCGTCGCTGCGCTCCACGCAGAACTCGTTGCCCTCGGGATCGGCGAGCACCACCCAGCCGCTGCCGTCCGCGTTCCGGCGGTCGGCGACGAGCGTCGCGCCGAGCGCGAGCACCCGGTCGACCTCCTCGTCGCGCGTGCGGTCGTCGGGCGCCAGGTCGAGGTGGACGCGGTTCTTCGACGTCTTCGGGGCGTCCGTGCGCTGCAGGATGATGCCCAGGCCGGACACGGGGTCGCCGAGCCACGCGGCGTCCTCGCCGGGCCGGTTGGGCTCGTCGGGGTCCTCGGCGAAGCCCGTGACGCCCGCCCAGAAGATCGCGAGCCCGTGCGGGTCGAGGCAGTCGACGGCGACGTGCCGGATCCGGGCGCTCACCGGGTGACGCCTACTTGATCCACCGGATGTTGAGCGGGTAGCGATAGGGCCGGCCGCCCTGGACGCGGGCGCCGCCGATGATCGCGAACACGATGTTGACCACGACGACCGCGAAGATCACGAGGCCGAGCAGGACGGAGATGAGGATCCCGAGGAACGGGATGACCACGAACACCGCCTGGAGGACGTTGAGGATGACGAGCGCGCCGGCGACGTTGATCGTCCAGTTCGTCGCCTCCTTGCCCTCCTGGTCCGTGAAGCGGCCCCGCTCGCGGAAGACGAGCCACACGATGAACGACGGCACGATGAGGATCGCGAGGAAGTGGGTGAGCGACGCCCACAGCCGGTCCTCCGCCGGGGTCAGGGGGGCGGGGGCGCCGTAGGGGTGGGGATCGGGTGCGGACATCGCGGGCCTCTCGGTGCGCGGCACGGCGGGAGGCCGGGGGATCGCGCGGGATCGTGGGTGGTGCCCGGCCTCGCCCGGCGCCTCCACGCTACCTCCGCCGACGCGCGACCGGCAATGCCGGACCGTCGGATCCACGCGGTACGATTGGCAGTCAGAACCGACGAGTGCCAGGAGGGAGCCGCCATGGTCTCGGAACGCGGACTCGACGTCCTCCGGGTGATCGTGCAGGACTACGTGTCCTCCCGTGAGCCCGTGGGCTCCAAGTCCATCGTGGAGCGCCACGCCTTCGGGGTCTCGGCCGCCACCATCCGCAACGACATGGCCCTGCTCGAGGAGGAGGAGCTGATCGCGGCGCCGCACACCTCCTCGGGGCGCGTGCCGACGGACAAGGGCTACCGGCTCTTCGTCGACCAGCTCGCGGACGTGCGTCCGCTCACGCCCGCGCAGCGCCAGGCCATCCACGTGTTCCTGGGGCAGTCCGTCGACCTCGACGACGTCCTCGCGCGCACCGTCCGGCTCCTCGCGCAGCTCACCAACCAGGTCGCGCTCGTGCAGTACCCGTCGCTCGCGACGAGCCACGTGAAGCACGTCGAGCTGGTCGCGCTGTCGGCCACGCGCGTGCTCACCGTGCTCATCACCGACACGGGCCGCGTCGAGCAGCGCGTCGTCGAGCTCCAGGGCGATCCCGACCAGGAGTTCCTCGCGGCGATGCGCACGCGGGTGAACGCGGCCGTCGGCGGCCTCGGCCTCGCCGAGGCGGCCGCGCGGCTCGAGACCCTGGCCGACGAGGTCGAGCCCGCCCAGCGGGCCGCCGCCTCCGCGCTCGCGGGCACGCTCGTGGAGCAGGTGCTCGCGAACCGCCAGGAGCGCTTGCTGCTCGCCGGATCCGCGAACCTCGCCCGCACGGAGCGCGACTTCCCCGGCAGCATCTCGCCCGTCCTCGAGGCCATCGAGGAGCAGGTGGTGCTCCTGCGCCTGCTCGGCGAGATGGAGGCCGACCAGCACGGCGTCTCCGTGAGCATCGGCCGGGAGAACGCGCCGTTCGGGCTCGGCGAGACGAGCGTGCTCACCAGCGGCTACAGCTCGTCGGGAGGCGTGCTCGCGCGCCTGGGCGTGCTCGGCCCGACCCGCATGGACTACTCCACCAACATGGCGTCGGTGCGCGCGGTCGCGCGCTACCTCTCGCGCCTGCTCGAGGAGCGGTGACGCCCGCACGCCGGCGCACCGCCCCTGTTCCCCACGACCATCACCACCGAAGGGCCCGACGTGGCTGACCACTACGAAGTACTGGGCGTGAGCCGCGAGGCGACGCCCGAGGAGATCAAGAAGGCGTACCGCAAGCAGGCGCGCCAGCTGCACCCGGACGTCAACGACGCCCCCGACGCGGCCGAGCGGTTCAAGCTCGTGACGCACGCGTACGACGTGCTCTCCGACCCGCAGCAGCGGCAGCAGTACGACCTCGGCCCGCAGGCCGGGTTCGGCGGGGGCGGCGGCCAGGGCTTCGGCGGCTTCGGCGACATCTTCGAGACGTTCTTCGGCGGCCAGCAGGGGGGCGGCGGACGCGGTCCCCGCTCGCGCCAGGAGCGCGGCCAGGACGCGCTGCTCCGCGTGGAGGTCGAGCTCGAGGAGGTCATCTTCGGCGTGCACCGCGACCTCGAGATCGACACGGCCGTCGTGTGCGAGACCTGCCACGGATCCTGCGCGCAGCCCGGCACGAGCGCCGTCACGTGCGACATCTGCCGCGGCTCCGGCAGCATCCAGCGCCAGGTGCGCTCGCTCCTCGGCAACGTCATGACGTCGAGCCCCTGCGGCACCTGCCGCGGCTACGGCACCGTCATCCCGCACCCGTGCCCCACCTGCGCCGGCCAGGGCCGCGTCCGCGCGCGCCGCACGGTGCCGGTCGACATCCCGGCCGGCGTCGACACGGGCCTCCGCCTCCAGATGCCGGGCTCCGGCGAGGTCGGCCCCGCGGGCGGGCCGAACGGCGACCTCTACCTGGAGATCAAGGTCGCGCACCACGACGTCTTCAGCCGCAACGGCGACGACCTCCTGGCCACCGTCGAGGTGAGCATGGTCGACGCGATCCTCGGCAGCGACGCGCGCATCGAGGCGCTCGACGGCGACGTCGACCTCGAGCTCCGCCCCGGCATCCAGAGCGCGGAGATCATCACGGTGCGCGGCCGCGGCGTCACGAAGCTCCGCGGCTCCGGGCGCGGCGACCTCAAGATCGGCATCCAGGTGGTCACGCCGCAGAAGCTCGACCACAAGGAGCGCGACCTCATCCAGCAGTTCGCCAAGCGCAACAAGGCGCCGGCCCCGCACCTGGCGCACTTCCAGCAGGGCCTGTTCCAGAAGCTCCGCGACCGCTTCCTCAACGTCTGACCGTGGCGCACTTCCACCTGGCGGACGACCTCGGCGACGGCGACCTGGCCGTCGGCCGGGTCGTCGCGCTCGGCGCCGCGGAGTCGCGCCACGCGGTCACCGTGGGGCGCATCCGGGCGGGCGAGGCGCTCCTCGTCGGCGACGGCCGCGGGACGATCGCGTCGTGCATCGTCACGACCGCGGATGCGCAGCGGCTGGAGCTCCGGGTCGACCGCGTCGAGGAGCAGCCCGAGCCGTCGCCGCGCGTGGTACTCGTGCAGGCGCTCGCCAAGGGCGACCGCGACGAGCTGGCCGTGCAGGCGGCGACCGAGCTCGGCGTCGACGCGGTGATCCCGTGGCAGGCGCAGCGCTCGGTCTCCCGGTGGGAGGGCGCCAAGGTCGCCAAGGGCCGCGACCGCTGGCGGGCGATCGTGCGCGAGGCCGTGAAGCAGTCCATCCGGCCCCGCGTGCCCGCGGTGGAGCAGCTCGCCACCACGAAGGACCTCGTGCGGATGGCCGCGACGGCCCGCGTCCTCGTGCTCGACCCGACGGCCGCGATGCGGCTCTCACAGCTCGACCTGGCGGCCACGGGCGCGGACGCCGCGTCCGACGTGCTCCTCGTCGTGGGCCCCGAGGGCGGCATCGGCCCGGCCGAGGTGGAGGCCCTGCGCGCGGCGGGCGCCATCCCCGTCGCGCTGGGGTCGGGGATCCTCCGCACGTCGACCGCGGGACCCGCCGCGCTGGCGCTCGTCAACGCGGCGCTCGGGCGATGGTGACGTCGCGGGTGCCGCGTAGGCTGGACGCATGAGCGAGACCCGAGAGCCCACCGTCTTCGAGCGCATCGTCGCCCGCGAGATCCCGGCCGAGATCGTCGCGGAGACGGAGCGCGTCATCGCGTTCGCGGACATCGCCCCGAAGGCCCCCGTGCACGTCCTGGTGGTGCCGAAGACGGCCGCGTACCGCGACGTCGTCGAGCTCGCCGCGGGCGATCCCGCGCTCCTCGCGGAGGTCGTCGAGGTCGCGTCGCGCATCGGCGCCGAGCGCGCGGACGGGCAGTTCCGGCTCGTCTTCAACACGGGCGCCGACGCCGGCCAGACCGTGTTCCACGTGCACGCCCACGTGCTCGCCGGCTTCGGCGGCCGGGAGGACCATGTCGGGCTCTGACCCGCGGGGCGGCGCGTCGGCTGCGGCGGACCGCGTCGAGCAGACGGCGACGATGGACGGCGTGCTCATGGTGCGCCTCCTCGGACCGCAGGACCGGCTGCTCCGGCAGATCGAGCGCGAGCACCCGGACGTCGACGTCCGGGTCCGCGGCAACGAGATCACGCTCGTCGGCACCCGGGCGGACGTGGCCGCGGCCCGTCGGCTCATCGACGAGGTCGTGGCGATGGTGGAGGACGGACAGCACGTGGAACCCCAGGAGATCGAGACGAGCGCGCGCCGGCTCGGCGAGGACGACGGGCGGACCCTGTCCGACGTCCTGAGCGAGGCCATCGTGCAGTCGCGCGGCCGCACGGTGCGGCCGAAGACGCAGGGCCAGAAGGAGTACGTGCAGGCGATCGACGAGAGCACGATCGTCTTCGGCATCGGCCCCGCCGGAACCGGCAAGACCTACCTCGCGATGGCCAAGGCCGTGCAGGCGCTGCAGCGCAAGGAGGTCGAGCGGATCATCCTCACGCGGCCGGCCGTCGAGGCGGGGGAGCGGCTCGGCTACCTGCCCGGCTCGCTCACCGACAAGATCGACCCGTACCTGCGCCCGCTCTTCGACGCCCTCAACGAGATGATGGACCCCGAGCTCGTCCCGAAGCTCATGGCCTCCAACACCATCGAGGTCGCGCCGCTCGCCTACATGCGCGGCCGCACGCTCAACAACGCGTTCGTCGTGCTCGACGAGGCCCAGAACACCACGCCCGAGCAGATGAAGATGTTCCTCACCCGCCTCGGCTTCGGCTCAAAGATGGTGGTCACGGGCGACATCACGCAGGTCGACCTGCCCACGGGCTCGAGCGGGCTGCAGCTCGTCACGCGCGTGCTGGACGGCATGGACGACATCCACTTCTCCCGCCTCACGAGCGACGACGTCGTGCGGCACACCCTGGTCGGCCGCATCGTGGACGCGTACACGCGCTACGACGCGGAGCGCCAGGCCGCCGACCACCTCCGCGCCGAGCGCCGCACCGCCCCTGGGAGCACCCGATGAGCATCGAGATCAACAACGAGTCGGCCGTGGAGGTCGACGAGCCGCTCATCCAGCGGCTCGCGACGTACGCGCTCGACACCCTGCACGTCCACCCCGACGCCGAGCTGGCCATCGTGATGGTGGACGAGGGCGCGATGGAGCAGCTGCACGTGCAGTGGATGGACGAGCCCGGCCCCACGGACGTCCTCAGCTTCCCCATGGACGAGCTGCGCCCCGGCACGGAGGACCGGCCGACGCCCGCGGGCCTCCTCGGCGACATCGTGGTGTGCCCGCAGGTCGCGGCCGAGCAGGCCGTGACGGCCGGGCACTCGACGATGGAGGAGATCCTGCTGCTCACGGCGCACGGCATCCTCCACCTGCTGGGCTTCGACCACGCCGAGCCCGACGAGGAGCGCGAGATGTTCGGGCTCCAGCGCGACATCCTGATCGGGTTCGCCATGAGCGAGCGCGGTCGCTGACCCGCCGACGATGCTCGCCCTCCTCGTCCCCGCCTTCCTCCTGGTGGTCCTCGGCGGCCTCTTCGCCGCCTCCGAGGCGGCCATCTCGTCCCTCTCCCGCGCCGACATCCAGGAGCTCGCGCTCGCGTCGCGCGCCCGGCGGTCGATGCTCGCCATCTCGACCGACGCGGGCGCCTACGTCAACTCGCTGAGCTTCGTGCGCATCATCGCGGAGACGAGCGCCGCCGTGCTCGTCACCCTGGCGCTGGCCTACACGATCGCCGAGTGGTGGATCACGCTGCTGCTCGCCGCGGCCATCATGACGGCCGTGTCCTTCGTGCTCGTCGGGGCGAGCCCGCGCTCCGTCGGCCGCGTCCACGCGCGCCCGCTGCTCGCGTGGACGGCGCTCATGGTGCGCGTGATCCGCGTCGCCATCGGCCCGGTCGCCGACGCGCTCGTCGCGCTCGGCAACCGCGTCACGCCCGGCCGGCCCAAGACCGTCGCGACGTTCACCAGCGAGGAGCAGCTCCTCAGCATGGTCGACGAGGCCACGGAGCTCGAGGTGCTCGAGGAGGACGACCGCGAGCTCATCCACTCCATCTTCGAGTTCAACGACACCGTGGTGCGCGAGGTGATGATCCCGCGCACCGACATGGTCGTGGTCGAGCAGACCGCCCAGGTCGGCAGCGCCCTCGGGCTCTTCCTCTCCCGCGGCATCTCGCGGGCGCCCGTCACGGGTCGCGACTCGGACGAGATCGAGGGCGTGCTCTACCTGCGGGACCTCGCGCGCATGGTCTACGAGCGGCCCGAGGAGGCCGAGCGCACGACGGTCGACCACCTCGCCCGACCCGCCGTGTTCGTCCCGGAGTCGCAGAAGGCCGACGCGCTGCTCCGGCAGATGCAGCTGGAGTCGAACCACCTCGCGATGGTGGTGGACGAGTACGGCGGCATCGCCGGCCTCGTGACGCTCGAGGACCTCATCGAGGAGCTCGTGGGCGACATCAGCGACGAGTACGACCGCGACGTGCCCGAGTTCGAGGACCTCGGGGACGGCGTGTACCGTGTGAGCGCCCGGCTCCCGATCGACGAGCTCGGCGACCTGTTCGGCCTCGAGCTCGACGACGACGACGTGGACAGCGCCGGCGGCCTGCTCGCCAAGACCCTGGGCCGGCTGCCCGAGCGCGGATCCGTCGTGCGGGTCGGCGGGCTCGTGCTCACGGCCGACCGGGTCGAGGGGCGCCGCACGCGCATCAGCACGATCCTCGTCGAGCGCGACCGCGCGGACGAGGACGACGACCACGAGGCGGCCCCCGCGGGCGCCGCCACCAGCAGAGGACACGACCATGACTGACCCCCGGGACGACGACGCCGCGGACCACGCGACCACCGCCGCGGGAGCGGAGACCGAGGCGTCCGCCGACGCGGCCGCGCCCGCGCCGCTCTCCGACGAGGCGTGGGGCATCGACCGCGACGCCGACGCCGCGGCCGCGGCCGCCCGCCCGAAGCGCAAGCCCCGCGGCGGCGCGCCCGCCTACCGCGCCGGCTTCGTCTCCTTCGTCGGCCGGCCGAACGTGGGCAAGTCGACGCTCACCAACGCGCTCGTGGGGGAGAAGGTCGCCATCACGAGCTCCAAGCCGCAGACGACGCGCAAGGCGATCCGCGGCATCGTGCACCGGCCGGACGGGCAGCTGATCCTCGTGGACACCCCCGGGATCCACCGCCCGCGGACGCTCCTCGGCGAGCGGCTCAACTCCCTCGTGCAGACCACGCTCGGCGACGTGGACGTCATCGGGCTGTGCATCCCCGCCGACGAGCGGATCGGCCCGGGCGACCGGTTCATCAACGAGCAGCTCGACGAGTACCCGCGGGCCCGCAAGATCGCGATCGTCACCAAGACGGACTCCGCGTCGCGCCACGCGGTCGCCGAGCAGCTCCTGGCCGTGCAGGAGCTCCGGGACTGGGACGCGATCGTGCCCGTCTCCGCGGTCGAGGCCATCCAGCTCGACGCGCTCGTGGGCGAGCTGCTGAAGGCCCTGCCCGTCTCGGAGCAGCTCTACCCGGACGACGCCGTCACCGAGGAGGGGCTCGAGGCCCGCATCTCCGAGCTCATCCGGGAGGCCGCGCTCGAGGGCGTGCAGGACGAGCTCCCGCACTCCCTCGCCGTCACGATCGACGACATGATCGAGCGCGAGGACAAGGAGCTGCTCGAGATCTACGCGAACCTCTTCGTCGAGCGCGACAGCCAGAAGGGCATCGTCATCGGCGCCCAGGGGTCGCGGCTCAAGCACGTGGGCCAGGTGGCGCGCGCCCAGATCGAGCCGCTCGTCGGGAAGCGCGTCTTCCTCTCGCTGCGGGTGAAGATCGCCAAGGACTGGCAGCGCGACCCGAAGCTGCTCGGCCGACTCGGCTTCTGACCGGCTGCCGGGCCGCCCGGTGGCCCGGCCGCCCGTCGGCCGCCGCGCGTACATCGCGCGGATGAGATCGGGGCGACGGGCCGCGGATCCTCGACCGAGGCGGGCGCGTCCGCCGGGCGCGGCCCGTACGGTGGTCCCATGCTGCGCAGGATCCCGAGGTACCAGGTCGTCCTCGACGTCGTCCTCGCCGTGGCGTTCGTCGCCCTCCTCGCCCCCGGGTCGATCGGCGTCATGGCCGCCGGCGCCTTCGGCGTCTTCTCGTTCACGACCTCGCCGGTCTCGCTCGTCCTCGTGCTCGTCATGGGCGCGGCCCTCGCCGTGCGCCGCCTGTCGCCCGGCCTCTCGCTCGCCGTCGCGTGGGCGGGCGCCGTCATCCAGATGGGCGCGGGCGTGGGCGTGGAGCCCGGCGACCTCGCCGTCGCGGGCGTCGTCTACTGCACCGCCGCCTACGGGGGCCGGCTCGTGCGCGCGCTCGGCCTCGCCTCGGCGCTCGTCGGCGGCGTCGTCGCGGCCCTCTACCTCTCGTACGAGTCCGGCCGGGTGCCCATCGGCGGCGCCGCCTTCAGCACGGGGGAGTGGACGGCGTACGCGACCCTCGTGCTCTTCCTCCTCCTCTGCGCGTGGAGCGTTCTGCTCGCCTCGTGGACGGCGGGCCGACTCGTCGTCGCGTCGCGCGCGTCGCATGCCAGCCGGAGCGCGCAGGAGACCGCCGAGCGCGACCAGGCGCGGGCGCTGCACGACGTCGTGGTCGAGCAGGAGCGGAACCGCATCGCCCGGGACATGCACGACGTGGTCGCGCACTCGCTGGCCGTCGTGATCGCCCAGGCCGACGGCGCGCGGTACGCCCGGCTCGTGGATCCCGAGGCGTCGGACCAGGCGCTCCGCACCATCTCCACGACCGCCCGGCAGGCGCTGGGCGACGTGCGGATCCTCCTGGCGCAGCTCCGGCACAGCTCCGACGACAGCCCGCAGCCCGAGCTCAAGGAGCTCAGCGACCTCATCGAGCAGATGCGCTCCACGGGCCTCACCATCGCCTTCGTCGAGACGGGGGAGCCGGGCGCGTTCGGCACCGGCCAGCAGCTCGCCGTGTACCGGATCGTGCAGGAGGCGCTCACCAACGTGCTGCGGCACGGCGACGTCGCGCATCCCGTCGACGTGGAGCTGGCGTGGGAGCCCGACGGCGTCTCGGTCGCGGTGCGCAGCCGCACGCTGCCGGACCCGGTCCGGCCGCCGCGCACCACCACCGGGATCATCGCGCTGCCCGTGCTGCCGCCCGCGCCCGCGACCTCCCCGCAGCCGGTCGGCCACGGGCTCGCCGGCATGCGCGAGCGCGCGACGCTGTCCGGCGGCCGGTTCTCCGCGGGCGTGCGCGACGGCGTCTGGACGGTCTCGGCGTGGGTCCCCTTCGCGCCGGCGACCCGGCCCGTCCCGCGCGTGCCCGTCGCCGGCGCCGAGGCCGCGACCGGACCCGACGCCCGCAGCCGGCCGCTCACCCTGGACGAGCTCTTCCCGCCCGAGGCGGCCGCCGCCGGCACCGCGACGCCGGGCGCCGCCGTCAGCCCGCACCGCACCGCCGCCGCCCGCGGCGTCGCGGCCGCGGCCCGGCGCGCCGCCGACGATCCGCCCGCGCGACCCTGACCGTGACCCCGGCCCTCCGCCGCACCGCACAGCCGCTCCACCCCGCCCGCTCCGCCCCGACAGAAGGACCCCCGTGCCGACACCCCCGATCCGCGTCGCCCTGGTCGACGACCAGGCCCTGTTCCGCACGGGCGTCCGCATGCTCATCTCCTCGCAGCCCGACCTCGAGTTCGCCGGGGAGGCGGCCAACGGCGAGGAGGCCGTGGGTCTAGCGCGGGAGCAGCGGCCGGACGTGATCCTCATGGACATCCGCATGCCGGTGATGGACGGCATCCACGCGACCGCCGAGGTGCTGCGCGCGGCGGACGCCCGCGGCGAGCGGCCGCCGCGGATCCTCGTGCTGACCACCTTCGACCTCGACGAGAGCGCCGCGCGCGCCATCCGCGCCGGCGCGAGCGGCTTCGTGCTGAAGGACGCCGACCCCGAGTTCCTGCTCGCCGCCATCCGCACGGTCCACGCCGGCAACTCGGTCATCGCGGCCTCCGCGACCCGCCAGCTGCTCGAGCACTTCGACCCCGGATCCCAGCCCCGCGTCGCGCCGCCCGCGTTCGCCGCGCTGACCTCCCGGGAGCGCGAGATCTTCGTCCTGGCGGCGCGCGGCCTCAGCAACGCCGAGATCGCGCAGGCCGAGTTCCTCAGCGAGGCGACCGTGAAGACGCACGTGAGCCGCATCCTCGCGAAGCTCAGCCTCCGCGACCGCGTGCAGCTCGTGGTCTTCGCCTTCGAGCACCGTCTCACGGGGACGCAGCCGCGCGCCTAGCCGCTCTGCACGCCCACCCGGGTCCGCCCGGGCCGGTGGGCTAGATTCGATCGCCGCCACCGCTCCCCGTTCCAGAGGAACCCTCCGTGCTCCACGACCTCGCCGACCTGCCGATCATCTCGGCGTCGTTCGTGACCGCGTCGACGGTCGGCTCGATCGTCGTCTTCGTGCTCCTCGCCGTCATCGCCCGCCGGGCGCGCCTGCGCACCGGCGCCCGCAGCGCGGATCCCCGGCGCACCCGGCGCGCGCTCCTCATCGGCGCCGCGACCGGCGCCGTCGCGGGCCTCGCCCTCACCTGGATCCTCGGCGACGCCCTCGACCTCTTCGGCGTCATCCTGTCCGGCCCGACGCGGGCGTGGACGGCCCTCGGCGGGCTCGGGCTCGGACTCGCCGTCGTGACGCTGCTCGGCAGCAGGCGCGCGGTCACGGGCGTCGGCGGAATCGGCCCGGCGCCGCGCCGCCTGCGCGTCCTGCACGCGGTCGTCGCGGCCGTGACCGTGCCCGCGGTGGCGTTCTCGGCCGCCGTGGGGATCAACGCGGACATCCAGGAGTACCCGAACATCGCGGCCGCCTTCGGCCTGTCGCGCATCGGACCGCTCGACCTGTCGTCCGTCGCCGGTCCGGAGGACCCCGCCGCCGAACCCGCGTCGAGCGACCCGGTGGAGGCGACCTGGAAGGCGCAGGAGAACCTGCCCCCGCGGGGCCGCGTCGGCAGCGTCACCATCCCGGGCACCCAGTCCGGGTTCCCCGCCCGCGACGCGCTCGTGTACCTGCCGCCCGCGGCGCTGGTGGCCGACGCCCCCGCGCTGCCCGTGGTCGTGGCCATGTCCGGGCAGCCCGGCTCGCCGCTCGACCTCGTCGACTCGGGCCGCGTGGACAAGGTCCTCGACCGCTTCGCCGCGACGCACGGGGGCCTCGCGCCCATCGTGGTGATCCCCGACCAGCTCGGGGCGCAGGGCGCCAACCCGATGTGCGTCGACTCGCCGCTCGGCAACACCGACACGTACCTGACGGTGGACGTCCCGGCGTGGATCACCGCCCACCTGCGCGTGCTGCCCGGTCGCGACCACTGGGCGGTGCTCGGCTTCTCGCAGGGCGGCACGTGCGCGGCGCAGCTCGGGTCGTCGCACCCCGACCTCTTCGGCACGTTCGTCGACATCTCCGGCGAGGTCGCCCCGTCGCGCGGCGGCGACACCGTGGCAGCCGGCTTCGGCGGCTCCCAGGCGCAGTACGCGGCGGCGTTCCCGGCGGCCATCATGGAGGCGATGCGCCCGTACGCGGACAGCGCGGCGTACTTCTGCGTCGGCGAGAACGACCAGCAGTACCGGCCCGAGGTCGAGCAGGTGCGGGCGGCCGCCGAGGCCGCCGGCATGGTCACGCGGATGAGCACGGCACCGGGACGCGCGCACGACTGGGGGGCCGTCAACCTCTGCGTCGCCGACGTCACCCCGACGCTCGCGCAGCGGCTGGGGCTCACGCGATGAGCGCCCGTCCCCGCATCCTCACCGTCCGGGGCGCCACCCGCGCGCTGGCCGCCCGGCTCCTGGCCGAGCCGGTGACCCTGGGCATCGCGGCCGTGATCCTGCTGCTCGGCGTGCTCCCGGCCGTGTCCGACCACTGGGCGCACGTGATCCACCACGACCTGGCGACGGGCTACGTCCCGGTCGTCGAACGCGGCCACTGGTGGACGACCGCGACCGCCGCCTTCCTCACGGACGGGCCCGTCGAGCTCGTCGTCTCCCTCCTCGCCGTCCTCGTGCTCGTCGGCGCCGCCGAGCGGCTGATGGGCTGGTGGCGCACCCTCCTCGGCTTCGTCCTCACGGGCACCGTCGGATCGCTCCTCGGCATCGCGGTGCAGGCGCAGGGCCTCGTCGACGGCGAGCTGTGGTCGCACGGCGTGCGCGGCATCGCCACGGCGGATCCGCTCACGGCGGTGGCCGGCGTCCTCGCCCTCTCGAGCGCGTGGGCCGGGGTGCTGTGGCGGCGGCGCATCCGCGTGGTCCTCGCGGTCGTGGTGCTCGTGTTCCTGCTGTACTCCGGTCAGCCGTCGGACCTGTACCGGCTCCTCGCGATCATCGCGGGCGGCGTCGCGGGCGGGCTCCTCCACCGGCCGGCCGGCGGCGCGCGCTGGCAGCGCAGCTCCCACCACGAGGTGCGGGTGATCCTCGCCGCCGTCGTCGGCATCCTCGGCACCGGCCCGGCCATCGCCCTGCTGTCGCGGAGCCGCTACGGGCCGCTCGCGCCCATCGCGCTCCTGTTCGTCGACGACCGCGTGCCGGGCGACGCCATCTCCACGCGCTGCCTGTCGAGCGACTTCACGCACGACTGCCTGCAGGAGATCATGCTGGCCCGCATCGGCGGCGGCGTGGGCCCGATCCTGCTGTCCGTCGCCCCGCTGCTCGCCCTCCTCGTCGCCGCCTACGGCCTCGCCCGGGGGCGCCGCTTCGCCGTGTGGCTCGCCGTCGCGGTCAACGCGCTGCTCGCCGTCCTGTCGGCGTACGCCTTCGGGATGCTCGTGCACCGCGACATGGTCTCGCCCCGCCTGTCCGCGTCCCCGTCCGCGCACCCCGAGGCGGTGGCGGCGCTCGTGGCGTCCGTGCTGCTGCCGCTCGGCAGCGCCATCGTGCTCGTGCTGATGCGGCGGCACTTCACGATCCTCTCCACGGCCCCGGCCATCCGCCGCTTCCTCATCACGGTGGGCGCGGCGCTCGCGGGCCTCATGGCGCTCTTCGTGGGCGTCGGCCTCGCGCTGGCGGACGGCTTCACGCGCACCGTCGACCTCAACGACCTGGTGGCGGAGGCGCCCGACCGCTTCATCCCGGCGTCGTTCCTCCGCGGCGAGTCGCTCGACTTCCTGCCGACGGACCCGATCACCGACGTCGTGTACCGCGGCGTCGGCCCCGCGTTCTGGATCATCCTCGTGATCGCGAGCCTCCGGGCCATCGCGGACGTCCGCATGGCCGCCGTGCCCCGGGCCGCGTCGCTCGTGCGACCGGCGCTCGAGCGCGGGGCGATCGGATCGCTCTCCCACATGGCGACCTGGCCCGGCAACTCGTACTGGATCGCGGCGGACGGGGCCACGGTCGTCGCCTACCGCGTGGTGGGCAGCGTCGCGATCACCACGGCGGCCCCCTTCGGCGCGCCCGCCGACGACGAGCGGGCCCTCCGCGACGTCCTCGGCCAGTTCGCGCGCTACGCCGACGACAACGGCTGGACGCCGGTCTTCTACAGCGTGCCCGCGTCCCTCACCCCGATCTTCCGCGACATGGGCTGGGAGACGCTCGTCGTCGCCGAGGAGACGGTCGTGCGCCCGGGCACGTGGCAGACCACGGGCAAGAAGTGGCAGGACGTGCGCACCTCGATCAACCGCGCCGACCGGGCGGGGATCCGCGCCGAGTGGACCACGTGGGGGGAGCTGCCGCTGGCCTGGGCGGGCCAGATCGACCAGATGTCCGAGGAGTGGGTGGCCGAGAAGGAGCTGCCCGAGATGGGCTTCACGCTCGGCGGCGTCGAGGAGCTGCGCGACCCGCAGGTGCGGCTCATGCTCGCGGTCGACGCCGACGACCGGGTGCAGGCCGCCACGAGCTGGCTGCCCACCTGGCGCGACGGACAGGTGGTCGGCTGGACGCTCGACTTCATGCGGCGCCGGCCCGACGGCATCAACGGCGTGATGGAGTTCCTCATCGCCCGCTCCGCGATGCGCATGAAGGAGGACGGCATCGAGTTCATGAGCCTCTCCGCGGCGCCCCTCGCGCAGACCCGGGCCGCGTCCTCCGCCGGGGAGTCGGACGCGCCGGGGGAGGAGCGCCGGGAGAGCGCGGTGGAGCGGATCCTCGAGTTCCTCGCCGACTCGCTGGAGCCCGTGTACGGCTTCCGCTCGCTGCTCGAGTTCAAGCGCAAGTTCCAGCCCGAGCTGGTGCCGCTGATGATGGCCTACCCGGACGCGACGGCGCTCCCCACCATCGGGCTCGCGCTCACCCGCGCCTACCTGCCGTCCACGTCGGTGCGCGACCTCACGCGCGTGCTCCGCTCCGCCCGCTGACCGACGCGGCCGCGCGCCCGCGGGTGCGGACCGCCCGGAGGCCGGTGTACCGTGGACGCATGCAGTCCGGCCGCCTCCTCCTTAGTCGCCGCGGCGAGGCCTGATCCGGCCCTCCTCGTCGCGGAGTCCCGTCACGGCTGACCCGACATCGACGAGGAGACGACCATGAAGAGCACGCAGACCCCCAGCGGGATGCCGATCCACAAGTACCGCCCGTTCCACGAGCAGATCACCGTGGAGCTGCCCGACCGCACCTGGCCCGCCCGCCGGATCACCCAGGCCCCGCGCTGGTGCGCGGTCGACCTCCGCGACGGCAACCAGGCCCTCATCGACCCGATGAGCCCCGAGCGCAAGCGGATCATGTTCGACCTGCTCGTGCGCATGGGCTACAAGGAGATCGAGGTCGGCTTCCCGTCGGCCAGCCAGACCGACTTCGACTTCGTGCGCAGCCTCATCGAGGAGGGCGCGATCCCGGACGACGTCACCATCCAGGTGCTGACGCAGGCGCGCGAGCACCTCATCGCCCGCACCTACGAGTCGATCCGCGGCGCGAAGCAGGCCATCGTCCACCTCTACAACTCCACGAGCGTGCTGCAGCGCGACGTGGTGTTCCGCACCGACCGCCAGGGGATCATCGACATCGCGCTCGAGGGCGCGCGCCTCTGCAAGCGGTACGAGGAGACGATCCCCGACGTGGACGTCTACTACGAGTACTCGCCGGAGAGCTACACGGGCACCGAGCTCGAGTTCGCGGCCGAGATCTGCAACCGCGTCGTCGAGGTCCTCGACCCGACCCCCGAGCGCAAGGTGATCCTCAACCTGCCGGCGACCGTGGAGATGGCGACCCCGAACGTCTACGCCGACTCCATCGAGTGGATGTGCCGCCACATCGACCGCCGCGACGAGGTCATCGTGTCGCTGCACCCGCACAACGACCGCGGCACGGCCGTCGCCGCCGCCGAGCTCGGCTACCTGGCCGGCGCCGACCGCATCGAGGGGTGCCTCTTCGGCAACGGCGAGCGGACCGGCAACGTCGACCTCGTCGCCCTCGGCATCAACCTGTTCACGCAGGGCATCGACCCCGAGATCGACTTCAGCGACCTCGACGGCATCAAGCGCACCGCCGAGCACTGCAACCAGCTGGCCGTGCCCGAGCGGAGCCCCTGGGCGGGCGACCTCGTCTACACCGCGTTCAGCGGGTCGCACCAGGACGCCATCAAGAAGGGCTTCGAGGCCATGGCCGCCGACGCCGCGTCCCAGGGCAGGACGGTGGACGAGATCCCGTGGGCCGTGCCCTACCTGCCGGTGGACCCGCAGGACCTCGGCCGCTCCTACGAGGCCGTGATCCGCGTCAACTCGCAGTCCGGCAAGGGCGGCGTCGCGTACCTGCTGAAGGCCGACCACTCGCTCGACCTGCCGCGCCGGCTGCAGATCGAGTTCTCCGGCGTCGTGCAGGCCAAGACCGACGCCGAGGGCGGCGAGGTCACGAGCGCGCAGATCTGGTCGATCTTCCAGGACGAGTACCTGCCCGCGCCGCTCGACCGCGTCGAGGAGAAGTGGGGCCGGTTCGAGCTCACCTCCACGCGCACCTCGAGCGACATGGGCGGATCCGTCTCCCTGGACGTCGAGCTCCGCGACGGCGACGAGGTGCGGCAGGCGTCCGCCGCGGGCAACGGGCCGATCGCGGCGTTCCTGCAGGTGCTCGCCGACCAGGGCGTCGACGTGCGCCTCCTCGACTACGTGGAGCACGCCCTCAGCGCGAGCGGCGACGCGCTGGCCGCGTCCTACGTGGAGCTCGAGGTCGAGGGCGTGCGCCTCTGGGGCGTCGGCATCGACGAGGACAGCTCCACGGCGTCGCTCGAGGCCATCGTCTCGGGCGTCAACCGGGCGATCCGCCGCAGCGTGCGCGAGCCGGAGCTGGCCGCGGTCTGATCGCGGGGCACGACGACGACGACGGCCGGGCGGCGACGCCCGGCCGTCGTCGTGCGCGCGGTCCTCGGTGCTCGGGGACCGACGCGCGCGGGCTCCCGTCGCGCCCGGTCAGCGGCGCGGACGCGGCCGGCGCAGCGCCGTGAACCGCAGGCGGCTGAGCGCCCGCTGCTCGGGCAGGCTCCAGCCGAAGCGCACCGCGAGGAGCCGCGTGGTGGCGGTGACCGCGACGCACACGATGGCGGCGATCCACATCGGCACGCCGAACGCGGCCAGCGCGACCACGATGATCGCGCCCACGCCGGCGGCGACCGCGTAGAGCGAGCCGACGTGCATCATGGCGATGGGCAGGTTGAGCAGGAGGTCGCGCACGAACGAGCCGCCGACCGCCGAGACGACGCCGATGAACACGGCGGGCACCTCCGGGACGCCGGCGGCCATCGCCTTCGACGTGCCGATGGCGCAGAAGAGCCCGATGGTGAGCGCGTCGAGCACGGTGATGACGACGTCGAGCCGGGTGAAGATCCGCTCGAGCAGCATGCCGCCGAGGGCCGCGGCCACGGCGACGAGCATGAGCCAGTTGCTGGAGAGCGCGGCCGGCGTGACGTTGAGGAACACGTCGCGGAGGAGGCCGCCGCCGAGCCCGGTGGCCGTGCCGATGATGGCGACGCCCAGCAGGTCGAGCCGCCGGTCGCGGAAGCCCGCCGCGAACATGGCGCCCTGGAGGCTGCCGATGCTCACCGCCAGGAGGTCCGCCCACAGCGGGATGGTGAGGGGGACGGGATCCATGGCCTCCCCTTGATAGCACAGCGCGGGCGTCGCTCCCGGACCCGTGACGCCGGGCGGACCGGACCCGACCCGCGCGGCGGCGGAGGGGGAGCCAGGGTGCGGGGCGGATAATCGACGGGTGCCCCTCTACCGTGACGAGATCGTCGTCCTGCGCACCCACAAGCTGGGCGAGGCGGACCGGATCGTCACGATGCTCTCGCGGCAGCACGGCAAGATCCGCGCGGTCGCGAAGGGCGTGCGTCGCACGCAGTCGAAGTTCGGCGCGCGGCTCGAGCCCTTCATGGTCGCCGACGCGCAGTTCTTCGAGGGCCGGACGCTCGACATCATCACGCAGGCCGAGTCCATCGCCTCCTACGGCGCCCTCATCGCGACCGACTACGGCAGCTACACGGCGGCCAGCGCGATGGTGGAGACGGCCGACCGCGTCACCGAGGACGAGGGCTCGCTGCAGCAGTACCTGCTCCTCGTCGGCGCGCTCCGGTCGCTGAGCCGCCGGGAGCACGGGGCGAGCCTCACGCTCGACTCGTACCTGCTGCGGAGCCTCTCGATGGCGGGCTGGGCGCCCAGCTTCCAGGACTGCGCGGTCACGGGCGCGCCCGGACCCCACTCCGCGTTCGTCGTGCAGCTCGGCGGCGTGGTCGCCGACGCGGCGGCGCCGCCCGGATCCCCGCGCCTCGACCCCGACACCCTCGCGCTCCTGTCCGCCCTCCTCACGGGCGACTGGCGGCACGCCGAGGCGGCGACGCTGCGGTCCCAGGCCCGCGCGAGCGGCGTCGTCGCGGCGTACGCGCAGTGGCACCTCGACCGCGGGATCCGCTCGCTCGGCCTCGTCGACCGCAGCGACGCCCGCCAGCTGCTGCCTCCGAGCGAGCAGCCCGTGCCGCTCGACGCGCCCGACCTCGACGGCGCCGACCCGGATCCCGCCGCCGCCCTCGCCGCCGCGACCGCGTCCGTCGTGCGGGCCACGCCGCGCGACGCCGACCCCGACGACGCGACCGCCGCCCGCGCGACCGCCGACCCCGCCGACCGATCCCGAGCACAGGAGACGACCCCATGAGCCGACGCCCCGAGGTCCCCGGCCGCACCGACCTGCCGCTCGACTGGACGGGGGAGCGGCCGCCCGCCATCCCCGCCGAGCTCGTGCCGAAGCACATCGCGGTCGTGATGGACGGCAACGGCCGCTGGGCCAACCAGCGCGGCCTCCCGCGCACCGCCGGGCACCAGGCGGGCGAGGAGGCGTGGTTCGACACGGTCGCCGGCGCCGTGCAGCTCGGCGCGACGCACCTGTCCGTGTACGCGTTCTCGACCGAGAACTGGAAGCGCTCGCCCGCGGAGGTCCGCTTCCTCATGGGCTTCAACCGCGACGTGATCCACCGCCGCCGCGACCAGCTGAACGCGTGGAACGTGCGGATCCGCTGGGCCGGCCGCCGCCCGCGCCTCTGGCGCAGCGTCATCGACGACCTGCGGGTCGCGGAGGAGATGACGAAGGACAACACCGGCATGACGCTCACGATGTGCATCAACTACGGCGGGCGCACCGAGATCGGCGACGCCGTCAAGCGCATCGCGGAGGACGTGGACGCCGGCCGGCTCAAGGCGTCGCGCGTCGACGAGCGCACGATCCAGCGCTACCTCTACCTGCCGGACGTGCCGGATGTCGACCTCTTCATCCGCAGCTCCGGCGAGCAGCGCACGAGCAACTTCCTGCTCTGGCAGTCGGCGTACGCCGAGATGGTGTTCCTCGACCGGCTCTGGCCCGACTTCCGGCGCACGGACCTCTGGGACGCCGTCGAGAGCTACGTCCACCGCGACCGGCGCTTCGGCGGCGCGGTCGACGCGCATGCGGCAGGCGACGACGAGGGGTCCGCGGAGGATCCCGACGCCCCGCGGGCAGGCGACCCGGCGCCGGACGCTCAGTAGCATCGGACGGGTGAGCACACCCGACACCGCCCCCGCCGCCCCGTCCGACCCCGCCGCCGCCGACGCGCCCATCCGCGTGGGGATCGTCGGCTACGGGCTCGCCGGCCGGGTCTTCCACGCGCCGTTCCTCGAGGCGAGCCCGGAGTACCGCATCGCGCTGGTGTCCACGTCCGACCCCGACCGCGCGGCCCTCGTGCGCGAGCGCCACCCCGGCGCCGACGTCGTCGCCTCCGCCGACGAGCTGTTCGCGCGGTCCGCCGAGCTCGACATGGTCGTCATCGCGTCGCCCGCCTCCGCGCACCTCCAGCAGGGCCTCCAGGCGCTCGACGCGCACCTCGCCGTCGTGATGGACAAGCCGTTCGTCGCCACCGTCGACGAGGCGCTCATGCTCATCGAGCGCGCCGAGGCGCTCGGCGTCGCCTTCTCCGTCTTCCAGAACCGCCGCCTCGACGGCGACTTCCTCACCGTCCGCCGCCTCATCGAGTCCGGACGCCTGGGCGACGTGCACCGCTTCGAGTCGACCTTCGAGCGCTGGGGCGGGCCCGTCCGCGACCGCTGGCAGGACCGCGAGACCCCGGCCGACGCCGCCGGCATCTCCTACGACCTCGGCAGCCACCTCATCGACCAGGCGCTCCAGCTCTTCGGCCCGGTCGTCGACTTCGCCTCCGAGCTCGCGACCGTCCGCGACGGATCCGCGAGCGACGACGACGCCTTCTACTCGCTGCTGCACGAGTCGGGCGTGCAGTCGCACATCACCGTCAGCCGCGTCGCCGCCCTCGCGGGTCCCCGGTTCCGCGTGCTCGGCACCGCCGGCGCGTACGCCGTGCACGGGCTCGACCCGCAGGAGCCGCTCCTCAAGGACGGCGCGGCGCCGACCGACGCCGGCTTCGGCGAGGCGCCGGAGTCCGACTGGGGGACCCTCGTCGAGGCGGCGGGCGACCCCGCGGGCGAGCGGATCCCCACCGAGCGCGGTCGCTACGCCGACTTCTACGCGGCGATGGCCGACGCCGTCCGCGGCCGCGGACCCGTGCCGGTGGAGCCGCGCGACTCGCTCGAGACCGTCCGCATCGTCGAGCTGGCGCACCGCCGGTCCGCGGGCGACGAGGACTGAGCGACCCGCGCCCGTAGACTGGGGGCCGCCTTTCCCCCGGCGACGCCGGCGCCCCGCCGGCGGTCGCCGTCCGCCGACCGGGCACCCAGTCCGGCCCCACCAAGGAGCAAACGTGGCAACCCCCTCGCGTCTCGACCCGGTCATCAACCTCGCCAAGCGGCGCGGGTTCGTCTTCCAGGCGGGTGAGATCTACGGCGGCTCGCGCTCCGCGTGGGACTACGGGCCGCTCGGCGTGGCGCTCAAGGAGAACATCAAGCGCCAGTGGTGGCAGACCATGGTCAACGGCCGCGACGACGTCGTGGGCCTCGACTCCTCGGTCATCCTGCCGCGCCGCGTGTGGGAGGCCTCCGGCCACGTCGAGGTCTTCAGCGACCCGCTCGTCGAGTCGCTGCACACGCACAAGCGCTACCGCGCCGACCACCTCCTCGAGGCCTACGAGGCGAAGCACGGCCACCCGCCCGTCAACGGCCTCGCCGACGTCAACGACCCGGACACCGGCCAGCCCGGCTCCTGGACCGAGCCGCAGAACTTCTCCGGCCTCCTCAAGACCTTCCTGGGACCGGTCGACAACCAGGAGGGCATGCACTACCTCCGCCCCGAGACGGCGCAGGGCATCTTCGTCAACTTCGCCAACGTCCTGAGTGCCGCGCGCCAGAAGCCGCCCTTCGGCATCGGCCAGATCGGCAAGAGCTTCCGCAACGAGATCACGCCGCAGAACTGGATCTTCCGCACGCGCGAGTTCGAGCAGATGGAGATGGAGTTCTTCGTCGAGCCCGGCACCGACGCCGAGTGGCACCAGTACTGGATCGACCAGCGCTACGCCTGGTACACCGACCTCGGCATCGACCCCGAGAACCTCCGCCTCTTCGAGCACCCCGCGGAGAAGCTCTCGCACTACTCGACCCGCACGGTCGACATCGAGTACCGCTTCGGCTTCACGGGCGGCGCGTGGGGCGAGCTCGAGGGCATCGCGAACCGCACCGACTACGACCTGCGCACGCACTCCGAGGCGTCCGGCCAGGACCTCTCCTACTTCGACCAGACGAAGAACGAGCGCTGGATCCCGTACGTCATCGAGCCCGCGGCCGGCCTCACCCGCTCGATGATGGCGTTCCTGGTCGACGCGTACCACGAGGACGAGGCGCCGAACGCGAAGGGCGGCGTCGACAAGCGCACGGTCCTCCGCCTCGACCGCCGGCTCGCGCCCGTGAAGGTCGCGGTGCTGCCGCTGTCGCGCAACGAGCGGCTGTCGCCGGTCGCGCGCGAGCTGGCCGCCGAGCTCCGCAAGGTCTGGAACATCGAGTTCGACGACGCGGGCGCCATCGGCCGCCGCTACCGCCGCCAGGACGAGATCGGCACGCCGTTCTGCGTCACGGTCGACTTCGACACGCTCGACGACCGGGCCGTCACGGTGCGCGAGCGCGACACCATGGCGCAGGAGCGCATCCCGCTCGACGAGCTCATGGGGTACCTGGCCGGGCAGCTCATCGGCGCCTGACCCGCTCCGCGCACGACCGGTCCGCCGTCCCCCATCCCGCCTCGCGCGGGATCAGGGGCGGCGGATCGTCAGCTCGTCGGTGATGTCGCCCACGGTCGCGTCGAGCGCCGCGACGAGCGCGTCCGCGTCCACGAGCGCCGAGACGCCGTGCTCGCCCGCGCCCATGCCGATGCGGCGGCCGCGGACCCGCCCGTCGGCGTACACCGGCAGGTCGCCCTCCGCGCCGAGCGGCGTGATGGTGCCGCGCGCGTAGCCCGTCGCCTCGAGCGCGACCTCGGGTGCCGGCATCGAGAGCTTGTTGACGCCCACGAGCGCGCGCAGCTTCGCCCAGCTGATCTGCCGGTCGCCCGGCACGAGCGCGAGGAGCAGCGCGCCGTCGTGGCGCTTCACGACGAGCGACTTCACGAGATGCGACGCGGGGATGCCGAGGCCCGCGGCGGCCTCCTCGAGCGAGGAGGCGTCGGGGCGCTCGACGACCTCGACGTCGATCCCGAGGCGCGCGGCGTGGGCGAGCACGCGCGCGCGTCCGCGGGGAGCGGCGTCGTCGGATCCGGACGGGACGGGGGCGGGGGAGCTGTCGGCCATGCTCGGGCAACACCGCGGGAATGCCCCGCCTTCCCGACGGGTTGCCCACCCGTGACCGACACCCCCGCCTCCGCCCTGCCCGCCCTCCGCGTCGACGTCTGGTCCGACATCGCCTGCCCGTGGTGCTACGTCGGCAAGCGGCGGTTCGAGGCCGGCGTCCGGGCGTTCGCGGCGCAGACGCCCGACGCCCCGGCGGTCGAGGTCACCTACCGCTCCTTCGAGCTCGCGCCCGACACCCCGGTCGACTTCGCCGGCACCGAGGTGGACTTCCTCGCCGGGCACAAGGGCATCCCGGCCGAGCGCGTCCGCACCATGCTCGCCGACATGACCGCGCTGGCCGCCGCCGAGGGCCTCGCCTACGACTACGACGCGCTGCAGCACACCAACACGGTGCTCGCGCACGAGCTGCTCCACCACGCGCGGGCCCACGGGCTGCAGCTCGAGATGGTCGAGCGCCTGCTGTCCGCGTACTTCACCGAGGGGCGCCACGTCGGACGCGTCGCGGACCTCGTCGAGCTCGCGGCCGAGGTCGGCCTCGACGCGGACGCGGCGCGCCAGGCGCTCGAATCGCACCGCCACCTCGACGACGTGCGGGCCGACCAGGCCCAGGCCGTGGCCTACGGGATCCAGGGCGTGCCCTTCTTCGTGGTCGACGAGCGCTTCGGCATCTCCGGCGCGCAGGACCCGACGGTCTTCGCGTCCGCCCTCGCCGAGGCGCTGGCCGCGCGCGACGGCGAGACCGTGCGCGTCGTCGCGGGCGAGGAGGCGACGCGATGAGCGCCGCGCCCGCCACCGGGACGCCGCCCGTGGTCGCGCCGGCCGTCGTCGCGCCGGCCGCGACGCCGGCGCCGCAGGTCCCGCTGCTCGCGATGCGCGGATCCGCCGACGCCGCCGCCTGCGAGGGCGACGCGTGCCTCGTGCCCGGCACGGTCGCCGACCCGGCCGCCGCCGCGTCCGGAGCCGCCGCGGACGCGGATCCCGCCGCCGACCTCGCGCGCGTGCGCGACGCCATCGACTCCGGCCGCGCCATCTGACCGTCCCTCCCCAGGCGGCTCGGTCCGCCTCCCGGGGCGGATGCCCGCCCGCGTCCGCCGCCCGCCGTCCCGTCTGGGAGAATCGAGCCGTCATGTCCTCTCCGACCCTCACCCCCGTGCCTTCCGCCGCCGACGCGCCCGGCGCGCCCGCGCCCGCCGCCGAGCCGGCCCTCCGCATCGGCGGCATCCCGCTCGACGTGCCCGTGGTGCTCGCGCCCATGGCCGGCATCACGAACACCGCCTTCCGCCGCCTCTGCCGCGAGTTCGGCGCCGGCCTCTACGTCAGCGAGATGATCACGAGCCGCGCGCTCGTCGAGCGCACCCCCGAGTCCATGCGGCTCATCACGCACCACCCGTCCGAGAAGGTCCGCTCCATCCAGCTCTACGGGGTGGACCCGAAGACCGTGCGCGAGGCCGTCACCATGCTCGTCGCCGAGGACCGGGCCGACCACATCGACCTCAACTTCGGCTGCCCCGTGCCCAAGGTCACGCGCAAGGGCGGGGGAGCGGCGCTGCCGTGGAAGCTCGGGCTCTTCACCGACATCGTCGAGGGCGCCGTGAAGGCCGCGGGCGACGTGCCGCTCACGGTCAAGATGCGCAAGGGCATCGACGCCGACCACCTCACCTACCTCGAGGCCGGCCGCGCCGCCGAGGCCGCGGGCGTCGCCTCCATCGCGCTGCACGCCCGCACGGCGAGCGACTACTACAGCGGCCACGCCGACTGGTCGGCCATCGCGAAGCTCAAGCAGGCCATCACGAGCGTGCCCGTCCTCGGCAACGGCGACATCTGGGCCGCGGAGGACGCCATCCGCATGATGGACGAGACCGGCGCCGACGGCGTGGTCGTCGGCCGCGGCTGCCTCGGCCGCCCTTGGCTCTTCGGCGACCTCGCGGCGGCGTTCCACGCCCGGGCCGCCGGCCTCGATCCCGCCGACACGCCCCGCGCGCACCCCTCGCAGGGCGCCGTGGCCGACACCTTCCGCCGCCACGTCGAGCTCCTCGCCGAGTTCTTCGAGAGCGAGGAGCGCGGCTGCCGCGACGCGCGCAAGCACGTGGCCTGGTACTTCAAGGGCTATCCCGTCGGCGGCGACCTGCGGGCGGCGCTCGCCTCGGCGTCGTCGCTCGAGGAGATCGACGGCCTGCTCGCCACCCTCGACCGCGACCAGCCCTACCCGGGTGCGGGCGCCGAGGGCGCGCGCGGCCGCCAGGGCAGCATGAAGCGCACGGCGCTGCCGGACCGGTGGCTCGAGAGCCGCGACATCGACGCGCAGGATGCGATGGACATCGCGGACGGGGAGATCCACAACAGTGGCGGCTGAGGGCATGACCGGACGGTCCACGTACAGCGAGACCGACGCCGAGCGCTGGTACCCGGAGCAGCACTCCTCCCGCCGCAGCGACTTCGCGCGCGACCGCGCCCGGCTCCTGCACTCCAGCGCGCTCCGCCGCCTCGCCGCGAAGACCCAGGTCCTCAGCCCCATGGCGGGCCTCGACTTCGCGCGCAACCGCCTCACGCACTCGCTCGAGGTGGCGCAGGTGGGCCGCGAGCTCGCCTCGAGCCTCGACCTCGACCCCGACGTGGTCGACACCGCGTGCCTCGCGCACGACATCGGGCATCCGCCGTTCGGCCACAACGGCGAGCGGGCCCTCAACGACTGGGCGTCCGACATCGGCGGCTTCGAGGGCAACGCGCAGACCCTGCGGCTGCTCACGCGGCTCGAGCCCAAGGTCATCGGCCCGGAGGGGCGTGCCTACGGGCTCAACCTCACGCGCGCCAGCCTCGACGCGAGCTGCAAGTACCCGTGGCCGAGCTCGCAGTCGGTGCCGGATCCGTCGGGCCGCGGCAAGTTCGGCTTCTACGACGACGACGTGGCGGCCTTCGAGTGGCTCCGCGAGGGCGCGCCCACGGGCCGGCGCTGCATCGAGGCCGAGGTCATGGACCTGAGCGACGACATCGCGTACTCCGTGCACGACTTCGAGGACGCCATCGTCGGCGGCTACGTGGACGTGCGCGCGCTCGGCGCCCGCGTGGACCACGAAGAGCTCGTGGACTCGATGGTCGCGTGGATCGGCGGCGCGCATTCGCACGAGGAGCTCATCCAGGCGTTCGACCGGCTCGACTCGCTCGACGTCTGGGTCGACGAGTACGACGGCGGCCGCGGCGCGCAGGCGGCGCTGAAGGACCTCACGAGCCAGCTCATCGGCCGGTTCGCCGGTGCCGCCACGCAGCTCACGCGCGCCACGCACACCGACCGCAGCCTCATCCGCTTCGGCGCGCACGTGGTGGTGCCACGGGCCATCCAGGCGGAGATCGCCGTGCTCAAGGGCATCGTCGCGGCGTTCGTCATGTCGAAGAACACGCGCCAGCCCATCTACGCCCGCCAGCGCGAGGTGCTCGCGGGCCTCGCCGACGCCCTGCACG